>Ga0316206_1000007_pt1 | contig 652342 bp, 629 predicted proteins | sample 6monthpyrite_MG_FD_204942 | JGI IMG/M metagenome (GOLD analysis project Ga0316206, IMG submission 204942) | Microbial mat bacterial communities from mineral coupon in-situ incubated in ocean water Damariscotta River, Maine, United States -... | ecosystem: Environmental > Aquatic > Marine >...
ACCGGGCGAATGTACTAACTCAAAACGTTAGAAAACAGACTTAATTGCCATCTCAGTTCTGTTTTCTAACAATTTGCATGTCCAGAAGCGAACCCAAAAAAGTCCAAAAGCGCGCGCCGGGCTACACGGGGCGAGCCGGAACACGGCCCTCGTGAATGTGCGTAGTCCAAAAAAGCGTAACAAGCTAAATTTACAACAATTCTCCGCCAGCCGACACCAAACGTAAAAAATTAATTTGGTGAAGAAAATGGGGTACCTCGGTGGTACCTGAAAAATAACTCCCAATATATTTAGGAAACAAAAATTCCGAAAACATTAATGTTTTCAGTAGTCTGAATGGTGGGCGCTACAGGGCTCGAACCTGTGACCCGCTGATTAAGAGTCAGCTGCTCTACCAACTGAGCTAAGCGCCCGAATTCTTTGGTGAAAGATATTCAGAAGGTGATGTCTAGCATAGCTGCGCATGCACATCAATCGTGGTTTTTATAAATACCTAATCCGCCGGAATAACGGCGGTGGCTTCGATTTCGAGCAATGCTTCGTCTTCGATCAGGCCGGCGACCTGTACCATGGCCATGGCGGGGAAGTGGCGGCCCATGACTTTGCGGTAGATGGCTCCCACGTCCTTTTGCCGGGCCAGATATTCCTTTTTGTCGGTGATGTACCAGGTGAGGCGGGTGATATGTTCGGCGCGCCCGCCGCCGGTTTCGACCACGGCCAGTATGTTGCGCAATGTCTGTTCCATTTGGCCCAGAAAATCATGGGCCTCGAATATTTGATCGCTGGTCCAGCCGATTTGTCCGCCCACATAGAGGATGCGGCCTGTGGCGGCAACGCCATTGGCATAGCCTTTGGCGACTTTCCAGCCTTCGGGATGCAGAATTTCCATGCTCATGATTTATCCTTTATCAGGGTTTCAAAGGTTGCGCGGATATCATCGGGCCAGCTTTGCGGGCGGCCAGTTTCAAGGTTGGTATGGACAAGGGTGAGCGTTGTCTCGAACCGGCCAGCATTCTGACTTGCGCCCTGGTCGGCCCCTGTGATGGACAGGCCCATGCTGCTGCGCCCCAATTTTGTGATATGCAAAGATATGGTCAGCACATCCCCCAGGCGGCTTGGGGCGAGAAAAGTGGTGTCGATGGTTACCGTTGGAATGGCGGAGCCCCGTTGCAGATGTAATTCTGAAAACGGAACATTGAGCCCTTCGTCAAACCATGCCTCGACGGTGGCGTTGATCATTTCGAAATAGCGCGGATAGAACACTATGCCCGCCGTATCGCAATGCTGAAACAGGATTTTCTGGATGTAGGTGAAATACGCCATAATGAGTATTTGTTGTCCTTGCTTAACTGGGGGTTACGCGGCGGGGCCGCGCAGGCGAAAGCGCTGGATTTTGCCGGTCTGCGTTTTGGGCAGGGCGTCGATAAATTTGATCGAGCGGGGGTATTTATAAGGGGCCAGCGTTGCTTTCACATGATTTTTAAGCAGGGTTTCCTGCGCTTCATTGGCATCAAAGCCGGTACTGAGGACAATATGGGCCTCGACGATTTGCCCGCGCTCGTTATCATCGGCCCCGATCACGGCGCATTCGAGAACGGCTTTGTGAGCAAGCAGGGCCGCTTCAACCTCGGGGCCTGCGATGTTGTAACCGGCCGAGACAATCATATCGTCGGAGCGGGCGGCAAAATGGTAGAAACCGTCTGCATCAACCCAGAATGAATCTCCGGTCAGGTTCCAGCCATCGCGCACATAGGCCGCTTGCCGGTCATCATTGAGATAGCGGCAACCGGTGGGCCCGCGCACCGCCAGCCGCCCAACCCCGCCGGTAACGACCTCGTTCATATCATCATCCACGATTTTGGCTTCATAACCGGTGACCGGTTTGCCGGTACAGGCGGGTTTTGAACTTTCAAATCGGTTGGAGATAAAGATATGCAGCATTTCTGTGGCCCCGATACCGTCGAGCATGGGTTTGCCGGTTTTCTGCATCCATTCGTCATAGACAGGTCCGGGCAAGGTCTCCCCTGCCGAGACGGCGGCGCGCAAGGATGATAAATCCGCGCCCTCGTCCATGGCCTTCATCATTACCCGATAGGCAGTGGGGGCGGTGAAACAGATGGTTGCCTTATAGGTTTCGATAATATCGATCATGTCCGCAGGGGATGCTTTTTCAAGCAAGGTCGCCGCTGCCCCGAAACGTAACGGAAAGATCGCCAACCCGCCCAACCCGAAGGTGAAAGCCAGCGGCGGGGAGCCGACAAAGACATCATCGGGCGTTACCCCCAGAATTTCTTTGGCATAGCCGTCGGCAATGATCAGCAGGTCGCGGTGAAAATGCATGGAGGCTTTGGGCGCGCCGGTGGTGCCGGAGGTAAAGCCCAGCAGCGCTACATCATCGCGGCCGGTTTTGACGCTGTCAAAACGCACGGATTTGTTAAGGGCGATGCGGTCAAGTTCGGCATCGAAATTGGCGGTACCGTCAAAACCGACGACCTTGCCAAGATACGGGCTGTCTTTGGCGCATGCCACCAGTTCGTTCATTAGCCGGGTATCACAAAGGGCCAGAGATATCTCAGCCTTGGCGATAATTTTGGTCAACTCGCCGCTGCGCAGCATGGGCATGGTGTTGACGACAACGGCGCCGGCTTTTGTCGCTGCTAGCCAGCAGGCAACCATCGCCGGATTGTTGGCGGCGCGGATCAGAATGCGGTTGCCCGGCTTGACGCCGTAATCTTCAACCAGTGCATGGGCCAGCCGGTTGGTCCAGTCGGACAGCTCCTTGTAGGTGCGGCGGCGACCATTGCCGATAAGGGCTGTGTGATCGCCAAACCCGCGTTCGACCATCCGGTCAGTCAACTCCACGCCGACATTAATATGATCGGGGTAGGTGAGCATGCCCAGATTAAATTCCGGCCACATATGCTCAGGCGGCAAATTGTCCCGGCTGAAAGTATCGATATGTGCAGTTGGTCCCAGCATTTTTAGTCCTCCGTGTTCAATATGCGCTCAGGGCTTGTCTGGCAATGACAACCCGTTGCACATCCGACGCGCCTTCATATATTCGCAGGGCGCGTATTTCCCTGTACAGACTTTCTATTATGGTGCCTGTGCGCACCCCGTCGCCGCCGTGAATTTGTACGGCGCGGTCAATGACATCCTGTGCCTTGTCGGTGGCGTATAATTTGGCCATTGCCGCCTCGCGGGTGACGCGAGCGGCCCCTTGATCCTTGGTCCATGCCGCGCGGTAAACCAGCAGCGCAGCCGCATCCACATCCAGCGCCATATCCGCCACATGGCCCTGTACCATTTGCAGATCAAATAACGGCGCACCGAACAATTCGCGGTTTTGCACGCGGCTCAATGTCTCGTCCAGTGCCCGGCGGGCAAACCCCAGGGCGGCGGCACCAACGGTTGACCGAAACACATCGAGAACCGACATGGCGAGTTTGAAGCCCTGTCCCACCTCCCCGATCAGGTTGGTGGCGGGGATGGTTACGTCCTTGAAAGACAAGGTTGCCAACGGGTGCGGCGCGATAACATCAAGCCGCTCTGCAATGCTCAAACCTGCGGTATCAGCGGGAACAATAAAGGCAGACAGGCCACGAGCCCCGGCCGCTTCACCGGTACGGGCAAACAGGCAATAGACATCGGCAATGCCGCCATTGGATATCCATGTTTTGGTGCCGTTGATAATGTAGTTGTCTCCGTCAAGGCGGGCCGTCATATCCATATTGGCCACGTCTGATCCTGATTTGGGCTCGCTAAGGGCAAAAGCGGACAGGGATTTACCCGCGCGGGTTTTAGGCAGCCAGTGTTGTTTTTGCGGCTCTGTTCCGAACAGACTGATGGCTCCGGTGCCAAGGCCCTGCATGGCAAAGGCAAAATCGGCAAGCCCGTCATGGCGGGCCAGTGTCTCGCGGATCAGGCACAGGGCGCGCACATCCAGCGGGCGCGGATTATCGGGGTCAATGGCTGAGTAGCCGAGCCAGCCGTCCTCCCCCAGCAGCGCCACAAGGTCCTTGCAGGCCTGATCCACATCGCTATGGTCTACCGGCAGATTTTTGTGGCACCACGTATCCAGATCGGCGGCTAGTTGCCGGTGATGGTCTTCGAAAAAAGGCCAGTTGAGAAAGCTTTTATCGGCCATGTCAGTTCCCCTCGAATAGTGGTTTTTCCTTGGCGACAAAGGCGTGATAGGCGCGGTGGAAATCCTGTGTCTGCATACAGATGGCTTGCGCCTGTGCCTCGGCTTCGATGGCTTGTTCAAGGCCCATGGACCATTCATGATTAAGCTGGGTTTTGGTGATGGAGTGGCCAAAATTGGGGCCATCTGCAATGCGCTGCGCCATGTTCATGGCGGTGCTTTCAAGCTCTTCTGCGGCGACGATACGGCTGTAATAGCCCCAGCGTTCGCCCTCGTTTGCGTTCATGGCGCGCCCTGTATAAAGCAGATCGGCGGCACGGCCCTGTCCGATGATGCGCGGCAAGATGGCGCACGCACCCATGTCGCAACCGGCAAGCCCGACACGGGTAAACAGAAAGGCCGTTTTGGCTTCAGGGGTGGCAATGCGCATATCGGCGGCCATGGTGATGATGGCACCGGCCCCCACCGCAATCCCGTCCACAGCGGCGATAATCGGTTTGCCGCAATTGATCATGGCTTTGACAAAGTCACCGGTCATGCGGGTGAATTTGAGCAAATCCTTCATATCCATTTTCGTTAGTGGACCGATAATGTCATGGACATCTCCGCCAGAACAGAAATTACCCTCGTTGGGAATAAAGACGACGGCATCCACATCATCGGCATAATGCAGATCGCGAAAGGTGTCGCGCAATTCGGCATAGCTGTCGAAGGTGAGGGGATTTTTGCGTGCGGGATTATCAAGCTGGATAACGGCAACACTGCCCTGCATCCGCCAATTGAAATGCTGTGGCTTCAAACTGGCCATTTGTGTCATTCATTTTCTCCTGCAAGGGGCGGGGTGAGGATCGGCAGTTCGGTGTCGAACAGTTCGCAAATTATGGCAGCATCCTTGGCATCAATGCCGGCGAGCAATTCGCTGATCCAGTTTTGATGAACCCGGGCCATACCGGTAAAATCGTGCCGGCCTTTTTGGGTCAGACGCACCCGCATGGCGCGGCGATCATCGGGGATGGGAATGCGTTCAACCGCCCCTTCACCGACCAGCCGTTCGATAATGCCGGTGACATTACCGTTGGAGACCATCAGGGCGGCGGACAATTCGCTCATTTTAAGGCCGGTTTCCTCGCGAAAGAGGGCGGCCAGAACATCGAAGCGGGGCAAGGTCGATTTATAGGTAATTCGAAGCCGTTCGCGCAGTTCAGCCTCGATGGAGCGGGATATTTTCAATAGACGCAGCCACAGGCGCAAGCGCTGTTTATCGGCGTCGGACGGCAAAGCTGCCAAATCAGCGGTGTCGCTCATATTTCGCCCCCCGATATGGAAATGGCCTGTCCGGTTATAGAGGCAGACGCATTGGCGCACAGCCACAAGACGCTCTGGGCAATTTCTTCGGGCTGGATAAAACGCGCTTGCGGGTTGCTGCGCATCAGGGCGCGGCGGGCGGCATCCTGATCCATACCGGTTTTGGTCATGATGGTGTCGATGGATCGCTCCAGCAGCGGAGTTTCGGTGAAGCCGGGGCAGATGGCATTGACGGTGACCTGTGTGGCCGCCAGCTCAAGCGCCAGCGCGCGGGTCAGGCCGATGACACCATGTTTGGCGGCGCAATAGTCGGTAACATACGGATATCCCTTGATACCGGCGGTGGAGGCAATGGCGATCAGGCGGCCATAGCGGGCAGTGTCCATATGGGGCAGCGCCGCTTGATAGCTGTTGAACACCCCGCCCAGATTAACCGCCAGTGTTTGCTGCCAATGGTCTTGTGTCATTTGCGCGAAAGGCGAGCTGGACGCGGCACCTGCATTGGCAATGACAATCGACAGGCCCCCCCGATCGGTGGCCGTGCGGCTGATCATGTCTTTCAGGGCCGCTGGATCGGTAACGTCGCAAGGGTCCGCGAAAATACGGTCGCTGGTTGCGGCGATGATATTCAGCGGTTCAGCCCGTCTGCCGGTGATGGTGACAAAAGCGCCCGCGCCGGCCAGCATTTGGGCAATAATCGCCCCGACACCGGTCCCGCCGCCGGTGACCAGTGCATGCTTGCCCGACAGATCAACAGAAAGATCAGCAGAAGGGGTCATACTTTCAGTCCCATGGTTTCACCTCGTTCGGCAAGGCGCGTCATTTGATCGGCGCCGGGTTGGTAGGGGTCTGGCCATGATGTGTGTGTATCGCCCAGAGCGGCGGCGGCATGCAAGGTCCAGTACGGGTTGGCCAGATGCGGACGGGCCAGACAGACCAGATCGGCACGCCCTGCCAGCAGGATCGAATTTGCATGATCAGGCTCATAAATATTACCAACCGCCATGGTGGCCATATGGGCTTCGTTGCGGATGCGATCTGAAAACGGGGTCTGGAACATGCGGCCATAGACCGGGGCTGCGTCTTTGCTGGTCTGGCCCGCCGAGACATCGCAGATATCAACGCCTGCCTCTTTCAGGGCGCGGGCAATTTCGACGGCGTCTTGCGGGGTAACGCCGGCATCACCCACCCAGTCATTGGCGGATATGCGGATTGATATGGGGCGCTCTTCAGGCCATACAGCGCGGACAGCCTTGAAAATTTCAAGCGGATAGCGCAGGCGGTTTTCAAGTGATCCGCCATAGTCGTCAGTGCGGTTATTGGTGAGCGGTGTGATGAAGGATGACAGCAGATACCCATGGGCACAATGAAGTTCCAGCATATCAAAACCGGCTTGAACAGCGCGTTTTGCGGCGGCAACGAATTGCTCTTTAATCGCGTCCATATCCGTGCGGGTCATGGCTTTGGGGATCTGGTTATTCTCTGACCACGGGATGTCTGATGCCGATAGCAGAGGCCAGTTGCCGGACTTGAGCGGGGCGTCCATTTCTTCCCAGCCAAGCTGGGTGGAGCCTTTAGCACCGGAATGGCCAAGCTGGACGCATATTTTGGCGTCTGTTTCGCTATGGACAAAATCGGTTATGCTGCGCCATGCAGCGGTGTGGGTTTCGTCATACAGACCGGGACAGCCGGGGGTGATGCGCCCGTCTGCACTGACACAGGTCATTTCCACATAGACCAGTCCGGCCCCGCCTTTTGCCCGTTCGCCATAATGAACCAGATGCCAGTCGGTGGGGCAGCCATCAACGGCTTTATACTGGGCCATGGGCGAGACCACGATCCGGTTTTTCAAACTCATATCCCGCAAACTGTACGGGGCAAACATGGGCGCACGGTCTTGCTGGTCGGGTGCGGCCCCTGCCTGACGTTGAAACCAGTTTTCAGCAGTTTTCAGCCATTCAGGATCGCGCAGGCGCAGGTTTTCGTGGGAAATACGTTGTGAGCGGGTGAGCAGGGAGTAGTTGAACTGAACCGGATCGAGATCGAGATAGCGTTCAACTTCTTCAAACCATTCCAGCGAGTTGCGCGCCGCAGATTGCAGGCGTAAAACTTCAAGCCGTCGGGCATCCTGATATTTGGCAAAGGCATCTGTCATCGAAGGTTCGGAATGCAGATATTCAGCCAGCGCGATGGCGCTTTCCATGGCCAGCTTGCTGCCCGAGCCGATAGAGAAATGGGCACTGGCCGAGGCATCGCCCATCAGCACCAGATTTTCATGGGACCAGCGTTCGCAGATGATGCGGGGAAAATTGATCCAGGCAGACCCTCTGATATGGCCGGCATTGGTCATCAGTTTGTGACCGCCCAGATGCTTTTTGAATATCTTCTCGCACAGGGCAATGGATTGCTCTTGGCTCAGGTCATCAAACCCGAAATTGGCATAGGTCTGTTCGGAACATTCCACGATGAAGGTCGCCGTGTCGTCATCAAACTGATAGGCATGAACCCAGATCCAGCCCTTGTCGGTTTTCTCGAAGATAAAGGTGAACGCATCATCAAATTTCTGATGGGTGCCGAGCCAGACAAACTTGCATTTGCGGGTATCAATGTCGGGCTTGAAGATATGCTCGAAATGTGTGCGGGCTTTGGAATTGAGGCCGTCGGCGGCAATCACCAGATCGTAAGTTGCCATATAGTGCTCGATATCATCAGCTTCGGTCTCGAAACGGATATCAACACCAAGCTCGATCGCCCGTTGTTGGAGTAAAACCAATAATTGCCGGCGGCCAATTCCGCAAAACCCATGCCCGGTGGACAAGGTGCGGGTGCCGTTATGAATAACCGCGATGTCATCCCAATAGGCAAAATAGTCGCGGATGGCGGCAGCACTGACGGGGTCATTGTCATGCAGATTGTCAAGAGTTTCGTCTGATAGCACGACCCCCCAGCCAAAGGTATCATCGGGTTTGTTGCGCTCAATCACCGTGATCTCGTGGGACGGGTCCCTGAGCTTCATACTGATTGCAAAATACAGGCCTGCAGGCCCGCCTCCCAGACAGACAATTTTCATGATGCACCCGTTCCTACTGTGGCTTGTCAAAGAAGTGTGCCACGGGGTGCAATTTAGTTCAAGCTTAAAAGTTTAAGTTTAAATTAAATTGGGAAAACTTAACCGTCACGTAAAAGTGAGAATAGAGGATTACTAATTCAGCCTGTAGTTAATAGAATTTAAACGAGGGAGAGTTAGACCAGTGGTATGAGTCATGCGAGCCATACCAAATCATTTGCTGATAAGTCGATCTTTCGATGTAAATTATGCTGGAAAGTTGCGACAGGTGTTTTCTTTGCCATTTTGGTGGTTGAAGCGGCAATTCTGTTTTTCTCGGTGACTAATTACAAGCGGGACCGGTTGGCGGAAGTGGAGCGTGAGGCACTGGTTGTCATGCGGGTGATTGTCAATGTGGTGGAAACCGAAGGGTCTTTTGCCAACAGACTGGCAACAGATGGTCCCCGTTTGCGCCGCAATTCTGTATTGCTGGGGGCCCGTATTTTTGATCTGTCCGGTCGTGAAATCACTTCTTTTGGCGATATGCCTGCTATTTTTGACAAAGGGTTTGAAAAAACACCGACGACATTACGTGTTTTGTCAGACGATGACAGCCGGATGGATGTTGTTTGGGCTGCGTCAAGATTTATACAGGGATATTCTGTTTCGGCCCGGATAGATACTGGTGAAATCAAGCCGCAAATCTCTGCTTTTGTCTGGCGAATTGCCGGGCTGGTTTTGTTGATTTCAACCTTTGTGACATTGGTAACAATGTTGATTCTGGAGAAAAGCCTGCTATCTCCGATCCGGTATTTGCGCGATCAGCTTCTGGCGGCATCGGAGGATTCAGATAATCCGGCCCGTTACACAATGACCGAAATCTATACCGATGAGTGGGGGGATGTTGTTCATGCCCTGAACCTGATGTTCACGCGGTCCGGTGGAACGCTGGATAAAATAAAGCAGCAGGAAAAAGAACTAACCGAACATCGGGACAGACTTGAAAAACTGGTTCAAAAACGGACCGAAAAACTGGAAAAAGCCCGCAGGCAAGCCGAAGCCTCCAATAAGGCAAAGTCGGCATTTCTGGCAAATATGAGCCATGAATTACGCACTCCTCTGAATGCGATGATCGGGTTTTCTGATCTGCAATGCCAAGAGGCTTTCGGTCCGATGGGGAACGAGAATTATCTTGATTTTTCCAATGAGATTAACAGCTCGTCAAAACATCTTCTGGGCTTGATTAATACGTTGCTGGATGTGACGAAACTGGAAAGTGGCGAGTTTGAGCTGTGTGAAGACCAGTTTGATATGGGGCAGAGTTTACAGACCAGTATCAATGTCCTCAAGAACAGCGCACAAGCATCCGATGTTTCCGTAGTGTTTGAGGCCCCTGAAAATTCTATTATTCTATTCGGAGACGAGAAAAGAATTCGTCAGGCAATCGGCAATTTGCTGTCAAATGCCATCAAGTTTTCGCAGTCTGGCGACCAGATCGAGGTGCATGTCAGATTTGGTGATGCCGGTGGTCTGTATGTGGATATCATTGATACCGGCATTGGCATGGATGAAGAGGGATTGCAGAGTGCGATTGAGACCTTTGGCCAGGGCGAGGTGTCTTATGCGCGGAGCCACGGCGGCACCGGGCTGGGGGTGACGCTGACCAGGGCAATTCTGGACCTTCATGGGGGTAGCCTGACCTTTAAAAGTGCCCCCGGGGCAGGAACAACGGCAACAGCGTTTTTCCCGGCATCAAGGCTGGTAACGCTGACATATACAGACCGTATACAGAGTCGGGCCAAAGCCTGAAAATACTGGTTTTACCAATAGGCAGGAAAAGAACCGTTTGACAGATTTTACTGCGTTGATCAATCATCTGATATGAATTTAACAAAAATATTCCTCCCGTTAGGGCAAGCCAAATGCTTTTTGCTGACGGGTTTTATGGTGTTCGCGGCTACGGGTTTTTTGTCTGTGGCTGCGACTGTTATGGCGCAAGATCAGCTTTATTCATCGGGTATGGACGAGTTGCAACGAACATGGGACGCGGCTCAGGTATATCTACCGGCCGGTTCTGAGGCAGAAAAAACACGGATGAGCGGGCAGGATTTGGCGGCGGTTGATATATCGGGCCTGAGCGTTATCCTGTATGCGCATGGATGTGCAGGGCTTGATATCGCGTCCGAGACAGCGGGGATCTTTTTAAGCGATGCGGGCTATGCCGTTATAGAGCCTGACAGTTTCGCCCGCCTCAATAAACCGGTCAGTTGCAAGCCCGAAATCCCGCAAGGGGGACTGCACCGGGCTGTTTTGAAATGGCGGCAGGAGGAAGTCCGCTATGCCATTGAGAAATTGCAGCAACTGCCGGGAGGTGCGCCGTCGCGTATTTTTCTGATGGGGTTAAGTGAAGGAGCCATTACAACCGCCACCTTTAGCGGCGTTCCTGTTGCCGGGCGCATTATTGAAGGTTGGACCTGTAATGCCGGTTGGCCCGAATATAACGGTTTGAACAGTCCGGAGGGTGAGCCTGTCTTGTCATTGGTTGGTGATCGGGACCCGTGGTTTCGCCTGCTGGTTTTGCAAGGGGATTGCGGTGAGTTCATGCAAGGGCATGAAAACACCACTTCGCTCGTGTATGGAAAGGGCACCCGTTTGCGTTGGGAACATTGGCTGTCCTATGACAAGGATGTGCAGAAAACTATTCTGGATTTCCTCAGAAAATACACCGCAAGCTAGAGGTGAGAGACCTATGCTCCCATCCAGATCAGAAGTGTTGTGAGACTTAGTAGCACCCAGCCAATATGCCGCCCGCGCGTTGCCCAAAAATTACCTATCGCGCCGGACAGGTATAAAAATCCGATAAAAGCAATGGCGAAGGTACGGGCGGTGCCTTCAAACAAATAGGGTGTTGCCATCAGAATAGCGCCACCAACAAACCAGTAGATGGCACTCAAAAACATGATCGCCTGCATAATGCGCTTTGCTGATGTCGGGCTACCGGTGATCGGGGCAACAACTTTAATCTCTCCAAGATAGCCATGAATTACCGCAATGAGCATGCCAAGCGCGCCGGCAACAGTTAGAAATATGTCATTCATAAAACCCTCCATACATTTATGTATGGTGTATAGCAAACTAAGTTGCATCAAGACAATACATAAGTGTATGGTTCTGGTATGACACGACGACTTACGCAATCAGATTGGCTTGATCATGGCCTCGACATATTGACCCGTTATGGAGCAGACGCTTTGAAGGCCGACCCGCTTTCGAAGTCACTGGGGGTTTCCCGTGGCAGTTTTTATTGGCATTTTAAAAGTGTCGGGCAATTTCAGGAGGAATTGCTGAACAGGTATCATCAGCAATCGACCAAAGACGTGATTTTTGAGCTGGAACAGGGCGAGGCTGAAAACCAGCGGTTTGAGCGTTTGATGCACCGTGCCGTTCTTGTGGATAAAAAGCTTGAAAGGGCTGTTCGGGCATGGGCAACACAGAATGTTACTGCCGCGAAGGTGGTCCGGAAAATGGATGATGTGCGACTGGATTATCTGGCGACATTGCTCAAATCGGCGGGAGTTGCTGATGCAGATGTACGCTCGCGGGCAAAATTTATTTATCTGGCATATTTGGGGAGTATCATGATGGGAGAAGGACCTGCGCCTTTTGCCGAGGTCGATATTGGGGCCATTACCCGCTTGATGCTATCCTATGCTTGAAGCTATCGCCGGAAGGCTTTTGAATTTTGCGCATTGTTTCCGAGTATTAATCTGCCTATAGTGGGATTATTCAAAAATGAATAATCGGAAAATATATGGTGCGAGATATCACGACATCAGAGGCTGGCGGGCTTATTGGCAACCAGATGTTGTCTGTGCTGGAAGCGATGGCAGATGGAGTTTGGGTTTGTGATCGGAATTCGCGGCTGCTCTGGATTAACAGTGCTTGTGAAGAATTGAACGAGATCAGGCGCGAAAATGTGTGCGGTCGAACCGTTGAAGAATTGCTGGGGCAGGGAAATTTTGACACGGATGTCACCCATCAGGTACTGCGCAGCAAGAAACCGGCTGCAATCATCCAGCAGGTAAAATCAGGCCGGACGCTTTTGGTCAATGGTGTGCCGGTTTTTGATGATCAGGGCGAAGTGTCACTGGTTGTGGGCAGCGAGCGGGATTTGACAGAGTTGAACTTGCTGAAAAGTGAGTTGGAGGAAGAATTACAGCTCAATTCGCGTATTCATTCAGAACTTCTGGCGCTAAAACTGCGTGATTTGAAGATGAAAGAGATTGTGGCTGCCAGTGAAGCCATGGAAAAAGTAATGGATACGGTGTTCCGGGTCGCCAATTTTGACACCACAGTGTTATTGAGCGGTGCATCTGGCACCGGGAAAAGTATGATTGCCCGTGTGTTGCATGAAGGATCGGCCCGCCGTGAAAAGGCGTTTTTATCGCTTAATTGCGGGGCAATTCCGGTATCTCTGGTCGAAGCTGAACTATTCGGGTATGCGGGCGGCGCCTTTACCGGTGCGCTTAAAGGCGGAAAAATCGGACTGATAGAGGCTGCCAATGGCGGCACGCTCTTTCTGGATGAAATTGATGCCTTTCCCCTCGAGATGCAGGTAAAATTACTCACTTTTCTAGATACAAAAAGCTTTATCCGCGTGGGAGATATCAAGGTTCAACAAGTGGATGTCCGACTTATTTTTGCTACCAATAAAGATTTGAAAGAAAAAGTTGCGGCGGGCGAATTTCGCGAAGATCTCTGGTTTCGATTGAGTATTGTGCCCATTGCCTTGCCGTCTTTACAGGAGCGGCGTCAAGATTTGCCCATTCTGATAAACCGTTTGCAAGAAAGCCTGTCAGAGCGGTTTGGAATGGATAAAAAAATTGATCCGGACGCCTTGTCGTTGCTGATGCGCTATTCCTATCCCGGCAATGTACGGGAGCTTGAAAATATACTTGAACATGCCTTCGTTTTGTCAGAAGGCGAAGATATAAGCGCGGGGGATTTACCTGAATATGTAAAAAGTACAACGGTTCCAACCCGTCTGATCAATAGTGAGCCTGCGACACTTGCCGCCGCTGTTCGCGAGGCGGAGTATGAGTTTCTTAAGAAAATGTGCCGCCTGTATTCACGGCAAATTGATATTGCAATGGCAACAGGAACTTCGCAGCCGACAGTGGCCCGATTGTTGCGAAAATATAAACTACACCCAACAGGATAATTATTTAATTTTGAATAATTATCTCTCTTTATTCAAAATTAAATAATTCAAACAGGTCCAAAATTTCGCAACCTGTTGAAAAATATAGATTAATAAAAAATTAACAGTTGGCATCGGAATTGCAATTATCTTGCCGAATATATGCGACTGAATAAGCGACAGAACGAAAATCTGACGCAATCAAGCAAGGAGGTAGGGATAATGAAGGCACTTTTTAAAGTGGCGTGGGCGGTCACTGCAATGACATTCATTGCACTGTTCAGCTTGTCGCCGGTGGCGCAAGCCAAACAGAATACCGTAACATATGCCATGTATGGCGATATCAAGGATTGGGATCCGTCAATTGCGTTTTCCCTTGAGGTAATGATGCTCGCCAATGTGTATGAGCCATTGCTCTGGTATAATCCACCGGGCAGTGAAAAACAGTTTACACCGGCATTGGCCACCAGCTGGTCTGTTAGTAAAGATGGTTTGAGCTGGACGTTCAAATTGCGCGAAGGTGTGAAGTTTCATGACGGTGAGCCCTTTAATGCGGCTGCTGCCAAAGCATCCATCGACCGCACAATGGCGATGAAAAAAGGAGCCTGGTATATTTGGGCTTCTGTGGACAATATCACTGCAAAAGATGACACAACACTGGTGATTAAAACCAAAACACCACAACCGATTGATCTGATTGCATCGTCACAATATGGCGCCTATATGATGTCTCCAAAAGCGCTGGAAAAGGGAACAGACTGGTTTAACAAAGGTAATGCTGCCGGAACCGGCCCCTATAAGGTTCGCCAGTGGGTAAAAGGCCAGCAGATCGTCCTTGAAAAAAACGAGGATTTTTACGGGGGATGGACCGACAAGAATTTTGACCGTGTAATTTTGAAAGTTGTCACGGAAAATGCGACTCAAATTCAGATGCTTAAAGGCGGCGATGCCGATTTCATTTCGCTGGTGCCTGCCGATCTTGTGGATACATTGGATAAAATTGACGGTATCAGTGCATATGCCATTCCATCCTGGAAAAATTCACAATTTTTGATCAATACGCAAAAAGCACCCACCAACAACAAGAAATTCCGGCAGGCATTGACCTATATCTGGGATTACAACACTGTTGTAAATGACATTCTGGCGGGCTATGCAGATGTTGGTCGGGGCGTTGTTCCGGCAACAATGTGGGGTCATGATGCATCCATCAAGCCACAGGAGTTCAATCTCGAGAAAGCTCGCAAGCTGATTGAGGAATCCGGTGTTCCGGCGGATCAGCGTAAAATTACGATCTCGTATATCGGAACATCAGAAACCTATAAAAATGCGGCGATCCTGTTTCAGGAAAATGCGCGGCAGGTTGGGGTTGAAGTAGAACTTCTTCCGGGTGCCTGGGGTGTTATCTGGGACCGTGCGAAAAACCTGAAAACCGCGCCAAACATGCAATCAATGACATGGTGGCCGACTTATCCAACACCGAATGACTGGATGATTGGCCTGTTCCGTACCGAGAAGAAAGCCCTGTTCAACCTGTCTCATTATGCTAATCCTGCCTATGACAAGGTTCTGGATGAAGGCGTTGCGCTGGAAGGATCAGATCGTCCTGCTGCTATCCGGAAATATGCAGAAGCACAGGAAATTCTGATGGATGATGCGGTTGCAATTTTCTATGCGGATATTAAAAACCGTGTGGCGCGCCGGACCAATATTCAGGGTCTGCAAAGCAATCCTGCCTATGCCGCTGTTTTCTTTTACAAAATTTCCCGTAAATAAAGCAGAAGCTGGATTGATATAATGCTCAAATACGTGGCTCAGCGTTTGACAATGATGATTGCTATCTTGTGTGGTGTTCTGGCAATTACCTTTGCGTTGAGCCGGGTTTTGCCGGGGTCCCCGGTGGAGATGATGCTAGGGCATCGACCCACGCAAGAACAAATCGATCTTGCCAAGGCCGAACTTAATCTGGACAAGCCTGTATTTGAGCAATTTATCTACTATGTGGCTGATGTGGCCCGGGGTGATTTTGGCAAAAGCCTGCGCACCGGTCAACCCGTGCTTGATGATGTTATCGAGCGCATGACGGCCACCTTTGAATTGACCACGATCGCAGTACTGATTGTTGTTCTGGTCGGCATCCCGTTGGGGGTGGTATCCGCCGTTAAGCAGAACTCGTTCATTGATCACAGTGCGCGCGGGTTTTCTATTGCAGGGGTCGCATTGCCGGTCTTTCTGATCGGCATGATTTTGCAGATGTTCTTTTATGGCTCTCTGGGCTGGTTGCCCTTGCAAGGACGAATGAATAGTGAAGTCCTGTTGGATTTTGAGTTCCCTCGTGTGACCGGTCTGTATCTGATCGATACGTTGATTGCCGGACAATATACCGCCTTTGCCAGTGCTGCTGCACATCTGGTCTTGCCGGTTTTAACGCTGGTGATTGCGTCCTTGGCCGTTGTTACCCGAATTACCCGAAACACCATGATTGAAGCTTTGAACGAAGATTTTATCCGAACCGCCATGGCCTATGGTCTCCCCAACAGACAGATTTATTTTCAATATGCGTTGAAAGCGACATTGATCCCCATGTTGACCGTTATCGGATTGACTTACGGCTTTATGCTTGGCGGGTCTGTGGTCGTGGAATATGTGTTCGACTGGCCGGGATTGGGTGGTTATGTGGTGGGGGCAATTACCAAAAACGATTTTCCGGCTGTGATGGGGGTAACCCTGTTCCTGTCTACAATGTATCTCACCGTTAATCTGGTGATTGATATCCTGTATTTTGTGGTTGATCCAAGGTTGAGGGCATCATGAGTAGCAGTGCCCCGATCTTTGACGAGACGATTCTGCGTCCCAGTGTAACCCGCCGCCTCCGTCATTTCATGTCGGTTAATAAATTGCTGGTTCTGGGGGGTGCGATTTTCACTCTGTTTATTCTTTTCGCTATTTTTGCGCCGCTCATTGCGCCGTTTGAACCAACCCAGATCAATTTTCGCGACAAACTGGTTGCGCCCAATTTTGAACACTGGATGGGCACAGATGCATTGGGCAGGGATATCCTTTCGCGGGTTATCTATGGTGCCCGCCCGTCCCTGCTGATCGGTGTAACAGTTTTATCTATTGCCATGTTAATCGGTATTCCCATTGGTCTGGCATCGGGGTATTTCGGGGGGCGGATAGATATGGTGCTGATGCGCTTTTCGGATATCTTTCTGGCGTTCCCGCCCTTGTTGTTGCCCATTGCAATTACAGCGGCCTTGGGGTCCGGATTGTTTAATGCCATGCTGGCTTTGGCAATTTCGTGGTTTCCGTGGTATGCGCGCATTGTTCGCGGCTCGGTGATGGCGATCCGTCAGGAACTGTATATTGATGCGGCGCGAGCGATGGGGGTCGGGTCTTTGCGGATTATGCTACGGCACGCGCTGCCCAACTCGTGGACGCCGGCAATTGTTCAGGCATCAATGGATTTTGGCTACACCATTCTGGCGGCAGCCTCCTTGAGTTTCATCGGCATTGGCGCGAAACCGCCGACCATTGAGTGGGGACTGATGGTCGCCCTGTCCAGATCCAAGTTTCTGGATTACTGGTGGACCGCAGCTTTTCCCGGTTTGGCAATTTTTCTCACGGTTCTGGCCGTCAATTTGTTGGGGGACGGTATCCGTGACATGCTTGATCCCAAACATCGGAGCGGGTCATGAGCGATACTGTTCTTTCCATTCAGGATCTGACCGTTGATTTCTGCTCGTTCGAGCGCACTGTCCATGCGGTTCGGGGTTGCTCGTTTGACGTTAAGCGTGGCGAGATCATGGGGCTGGTGGGCGAGTCTGGTAGTGGTAAATCGGTAACGTCGATGGCGGCGTTGGGATTAATGGCGACATCGGCAGAACTGAGCGGCAGCGTTCGCGTTAATGGTCAGGAGATCATCGGGGCAAGCGCGGCAGAGCTTAGAGCTATTCGCGGCAACAAGATCAGTATGATTTTTCAGAACCCGCTGACGGCATTGAACCCGTTCTTGCGGGTTGGCAGGCAGGCGGTGGACGCGGTTTGTGCGCAAGGAGATATCCGCCGCCCAGAAGGACAGGCCCGAATTCTGGAGGCGTTCGGGGAGGTTCGTCTGCCCGATCCCGAAATCGCGTTCAACAAATATCCGCACCAGATGTCGGGGGGGCAGCTGCAACGGGTGATGATTGCCATGGCGCTGGCTTGTCAGCCTGATCTGTTGATCGCCGATGAGCCCACAACCGCCCTTGATGTAACCGTGCAGGCGCAGATTATTATCTTGCTGCGGGAACTGGCGAAAAAGGTCAATCTCAGTGTTTTGTTTATTACCCATGATCTGGGTGTCATCGCTTCTTTGTGTGATCGGGTGGCGGTGATGTATGCAGGGCAAATTGTCGAGAGCGGAACGACCGAGCAGGTTTTGTGCGCGCCCGCACATCCTTACACAACAAAATTGATGCAGACGGTGCCCGAGATCGGATCTTTGAAAAGCGAGCTCAGCTATATACCGGGACAGGTGCCTGATCTTGCGCGGCCAGTGAGCGGCTGTGCCTTCGTTGATAGGTGTGACATGGTTATGGACCGGTGCCGCACCCTTGCTCCGGCGGTGTCTGAAATCAAGGCAGGCCAGATGGTGCGTTGTCATCACGCCGCCACGCCAGCGCAGGCCGAAAAAGTACAGATAGGAGGTCTGCTATGACGGCCCTTTTGTCGGTAGCCGACCTTAAAAAGCAGTACCAAACCAAGGCGGGATTGCTTCGGGCGGTTGACGGGGTATCTTTTGATGTTGCCTCTGGCGAAACGGTGGCGCTTGTAGGCGAGTCTGGTTGCGGGAAAAGTACGGTGGCCCTCACCTTGCTGCAACTGATCAAGAATGATGGCGGTACGGTGATGTTTGACGGGATTGATTTCTCTTCTCTTGATGACCGGAAACGCAAAAAATACCGCCAGAATTTAAGTATTGTCTTTCAAAATCCCTATTCGTCGCTCAACCCCAAAATGAAGGTTGTAGATATTGTCGGAGAACCGCTGAAAGCCATTTCCGATCTTAAAGGGCGGGCGTTGCGGCAGCAGGTTGAGCTGCATTTGCACAATGTGGGGCTTGGCCCTGAACATCTGAACCGGTATCCGCATGAATTTTCTGGCGGGCAACGCCAGCGGATTGCCATCGCCAGAGCATTGGCGCTGGAGCCAAAATTATTAATTCTTGACGAGCCGACAGCCGCCCTTGACGTCTCCGTTCAGGCGCAGGTTCTGAATTTGCTGAAAGATTTGCAGGCGCGCCTTGATCTCAGTTTTTTGTTCATCTCGCATAATCTGGCGACGGTGGAGTATATCGCCGACAGGGTGATGGTTATGTATCTGGGACGGATCGTTGAAAGTGGATCGGTCAAAGACGTATTTTCAAATCCGGCCCATCCCTACACCAAGGCTTTGCTTGCATCCATACCTTCGATTGATCCCGGAAAAAGAGATCAGCTGAAGCCCCTGAGCGGTGAAGTTCCCAGTCCGCTATACTTACCTCCGGGATGCGCCTTTCAAGGGCGATGCGATAAAGCGGATACAACTTGCGCCGCTCAAAAACCTGAGTTGAAGACTATTATGACAGATCGGGCCGTTGCCTGTTTTCATCCCAATATGGGGGAGTTTAACCAATGACAACTTTTTCAATTGCAGGTATCCAGATGGACGCGCCCTTTGGTGACAATCTGGCCAGTATGAGCAAACAACTTGATCTGACGATAGCCAGATTTCCCTGGGTTGAAATGGTAATGTTTGGCGAGCTATGTGCTTTCGGCCCCAACTTGCACACGGCGCAACCAATGCCAGGCCCTGCCGAGATGCATTTTTGCGCGTTGGCGAAAAAGCATGATATCTGGCTCATTCCGGGATCGTTTTACGAATTGCATGAGGGCAAAATCTATAACACAGCCCCTGTGATTAATCCACAAGGGGACGTGGTTGTCCGCCACCGTAAAATCTATCCGTTTGAACCCTATGAACAAGGCGTCGAATGGGGGCTGGAGCATACAGTTTTTGATATTCCGGATGTTGGACGGTTCGGGGTTTCTATCTGTTATGATAGCTGGTTTCCGGAAACATCCCGGGCGCTGGCTTATCTGGGGGCCGAAGTGATTTTGCACCCGACGCTCACCAATACAATCGATCGCGAATTTGAACAGACCATTGCCCGGGCAACTGCAGGGACTAACCAGCTGTATTTTGTTGATGTGAATAACACGGGACAGTTGGGATACGGGCAATCAATTATTGTTGGTCCTGAAGGGGATATTGTCCATCAGGCAGGGCGCGGCGCTGAAATAATGCCGGTGGTTCTCGATATGGAACTGGTGCGCAGAACCCGAAGGGATGGCATCAAGGGATTGGGGCAACCGCTGAAAAGTTTCCGCGATTCTGATATTTCTTTTCCCCAGTATGAGGATACCAACCGTTCTGGTGTGTTGGCGGATTTGGGACCGTTGGAGCCTAAATGCAAACCGGACTATGGGGAGCAAAAGGGCCTGAAGCTAAAAATCAGCTAGGGTCGGTTTTCCGCGAAAGGATGCTGCTCAGGCAGCCGATATTTCCGGCGGCCAGCAGGATTTTGCGCGGACCCAGAGTGACAAAATTCATGGCGCGATAGCTTTGCGGATCATCGCTCAACGGCGGAAAGGCAACTTCGTATCCGTGGTTGCGCAATGCATCAACAGCTGCAAACGGGGTGCGGCGCGGCCAGCAAAAAGCCAGATCCTTGTCGGCGATGCGCATCATTCCCATAAAATGCATGGTGCCAAAAGGTAAATCGACGGGGATAACCGTGCAGTCTATCCCGGCAAGGGTGGTGCTGATCTGTTCGATAGCTGCTTGATTGGTTCGGTGGCCGCGTCCGATAAGGGCGGTTTGTGCATCCAGCCACATCATATCGGCCCCTTCAAAGACAGCGTTGCCGGTAAGGGTCCGCAAGATGGGAATTTCAAGATCGGCAAGGCGGCGCGCCACCTGAATTTCTTCACCAGCGCGGACCTGTCCTGCGGGCCGTGCCAAAATAGCTCCTTGCGGGGTCATGGCACACAAATCGGCGCAGAACATCTGGTTGGGGCGGGCGGGCTCGCGCGGGTCGACCAGATGAACGGTAATCCCGTTTTGGCGATAGCAGTTTGAAATGCCGTCATGCTGTTCTTGCGCCAGTGTTATATCGAGCGGGGCCAGCATCAATGCTTTTTCTGCATCTTTTGCCGAGGCGGCAAGTTCTATGTCGGGCCGGTGCATGAGAACCGCTTCGAGCGGGGCATATTCATTGGTAATCCGGTATCCTGACCATAATTTTCCAAGCTCGCCTGCATGGATGTTTTCCCGCTCCCGCCATTTATTGCCGCCATATGCGGCGGCGCCAAAGCTGTTTTGTGTCTCGGGATCGGATTTTGTCATACTGCCCTCTGGTTCGGGGATTGGTTTGCGCTATCTTGACAAGCCTGCTTTGGCGGTGCAAGCGTTGAAGAGCGACACGCCGCCTTTTACCCGACAATCCGTACCTTCAGGAACAGATCATGACAAAACGCCCAAATATTCTGATGTTTATGAGCGATAATCAGCCCGCCGAGCTGTTGGGATGTTATGGAAATACTGAAATTCGCACCCCGCATATTGATGCGCTGGCCGCAGACGGGTTCAAATTTGACAATGCTTTTTGTGTGAACGGTATGTGCTCCCCGTGCCGGGCGTCTGTTATGACCGGCCTGATGCCATCGCAGCATGGCATTCATACCTGGATTGATGACCGGTTGCGGCATTTATGGCCCGACAACTGGAACCCGCTGGATGCTTTTTCAACGCTGCCAGAGGTTCTGGGCGACCATGGGTACCAAACAGCGTTAATTGGAAAATACCATATGGGGGCGCCCGAACAGGCGCAGAACGGCTTTCAGCACTGGGTCACCAATCCCCATGGTCATGTGACCGATTTCTGGAACGGCACCTATATTGTCAATGGCGAGACGACAAGCTACGCCGGACACAGCGTTGATTATTTTACCGAGAAAACCATCGAGTATCTTGAAGAAGTGGATAATAGCGCCCCGTTTTTTGCTTTTGTACCCTATAACGCGCCGTATGGGCATTGGCCTGCGTTGAAGGGGCGGGCCAAGAACCGGTTTCGCGACTATTATGACAGCGTTCCGATGCACTCGATCCCGCGCGAAGGTATCCACGAAAATGCCATTGCCCGGTTTTTGCGTAAAGCGGCTGACAGTGTTGGCGGTATTGACCACAGTTCCGAGCTGCGCATCCCCAATGATCTGGAGACATTGCGCAATTACTATTCGGAAATGAGCATGGTTGATGACGGGGTAGGCCGGGTGCTGGACGCATTGAAGCGGCAGGGCATCTATGAGGACACCCTGATTATCTATACCACCGATCACGGGTTTTCTCTGGGGCATCACGGCATATGGGGGCATTCACAAGCGACATTGCCGTCGAATGCACATCGGGCAACTTTTTCAATTCCGTTAATTGTGCGGCATGGGGACCGGTTGATGAAGACGGTAGCGGATACCCATGTCAGCCAGATCGACCTGTTTCCAACGGTGCTGGAGCTGGCAGATATAGACCCGGAAAATTATATAGCCGGTTCGGCGGCCAGAAGTTTTGCAACTGCGTTGGGTGATGGGCATTTTGACAAACCGGACGAAGTCTATATGGAGCAGGAAGAAACCCGTGCCATACGGACCGCAGATTGGCTTTACAAGCGCCGTTTTCAGGGCGCGCCCATACCGCCCTATCCCGATGAACTTTATGATCTGAACAAAGATCCGTTGGAAAAAACCAATCTGGCGGATAATCCTGACTATGCCGATATTGCAAAAGAGTTGATCGGAAAAATAGAGCTGTTTTTCGGTCAGTATTCCGATCCCCAATATGATCTATGGGTGGGCGGGGCGCCGCAATCGAATTCGGATAAGCCGTGGTTGTGGAAAGAGGCGTGGGGTGACGACTGGGTTGCACAGTTCGAGAATCAGCCATGATAGCTGATATTATATCCTTTTGCTTTATGGATCGACAACGAGGTGCCCGTCATGTCCCGCGCTCAACGCCTTCTTGATCTTATCCAGCTGTTGCGGGGATACCGCCAGCCTGTTGCCGCAGAGGCGTTGGCAGAGGCTCTGGGAATCTCTGTCCGAACGGTCTATCGGGATATTGATACATTACGCGGTCAGGGAGCCTATATCGACGGGGAGCCGGGGATGGGGTATGTGTTGCGTCCGGGGTTTATGCTACCGCCCCTGATGTTTTCAGAAGATGAAATTGAAGCCATTGTTCTGGGCTCGCGCTGGGTTGCTGATCGGGCGGATACGCCTCTGGCTTCTGCTGCACGGTCCGCGTTGGTCAAAATCGCTACGGTGCTTCCCGATGACCTGAAAGAGAGCGTTGATGCCTCCTTCATTCTGGTGGGGCCCGGCGCGTCAGTGATTGCCGGGGACGTTGAGCTGCCGGTTATTCGCAAGGCTATCCGGACCGAGCGTAAATTGGAGATTTCCTATTCGGACGGGCAAGGTGCGCAAAGTGAACGTGTTATCTGGCCCTTTGCGCTGGCCTTTTTTGAGCAGGTGCGCCTTGTCGTTGGCTGGTGTGAATTACGCAACGGATTTCGAAGTTTCAGGGCAGACCGGATATTAACATTGAAATTGACAGAGAAACGGTATCCGCGCCGCCGCCAGCAATTGTTAAAAGAATGGCGCGTCTCCGAGAAAATATCCAGATAAACAACCGGGATCTGATTACTACTGACATTTTTTGGCAGGAGGATCTTCTATAACCGGAGGGCCGCAGTTCCTTGTGGTTATATTCAGGAGATACCCTAATGCCCAATTTCAGTTTTGTTTTGCTTTATGTGGAAGACCCTCGCGCCAGTGCCCCCTTTTATACGACTTTGACCGGACAAGCCCCTGTCGAGATATCAGAGACATTTGCCATGTTGCCATTGACCAATGGTATTATGTTGGGGCTGTGGGCGCGTGAGACGGTAGAGCCTGTGGTTACGGCTGCCGCTGGTGGCAGTGAAATTGCATTTACCGTTGCAGATAAAGAGGCGCTGGATGAGTTATATTCTGACTGCCTCGCGCGCCAGATTGTGATTGTGCAAAAGCCGGTCAAAATGGATTTTGGCTATACGTTTGTTTTTCTAGACCCTGATGGTAATCGGCTGCGTGTTTTTGTTCTGGCTGCGTCATAGATATTCTGTGCAATGGATTGTATCGCCTCCGAGTGATCGGGGCGGTACAACATGTCTGTTCGCATATTCTCATATGAGGGGTTGACTTCCCAAAATGAGAGTCTTATATCTGAGATCATACCCCTCCCCCCTAGGGGGGGATCAAAATTTAGATATAAGGAAGAAAATCATGGAAACAAAACTTGCAATTACCGGAATGACATGTGGCCATTGTACAGGTGCCGTTGAAAAAGCTCTTGCTGGCGTCAGTGGTGTCACAGAAGTTGTTTATGTAGATAAAGACCGCAATGAAGCTTTGGTTCGCGGTACAGCGGCCCCTGAAGCGCTGGTCGAAGTGGTTGCGGCTGAAGGCTATGAAGTGAAGGTTGCGTGATGGATACGGAGTGTTGTGATGCGCTTCAACTTGATCCGGAAGCCAAGCCTGCGGCCCGGCAGCGCTTGCTGTCAATCAGGGGCCACGTGGAAGGCATTCTACGGATGCTTGATGACGACAAGATTTATTGCGTTGATGTTCTCAAGCAAATCAAGGCTGTTGAAGGAGCGCTTTCGAAAACAGGAGATGTGATCTTGCGCAGCCATCTTAAATCACATGTGGCAACGGCTGCAGAGCGCGGTGATGTTGATCAGATTGTCGAAGAGTTGATGGATGTGTTGAAATATAAACGGTGAAGATGGATGCCGAAAAGCCTGTAGAGGCTTGATAGGAATGAAAGCGAGAGTGAAATGTCTGAACAAATAAATTTTCGTGTTGGTGGAATGACTTGCGCGTCCTGTGTTGGCCGTGTGGAGAAGGCGCTTGACGCCATTCCCGGGGTTGAAAAAAGTTCTGTAAATCTGACAACGGAACGGGCAAGTGTCGATTATGATGCGAACGTTTTGGGTGCGGGTGATATCCTTGCCGCTGTAACAGATGCCGGATACCAGGCCGAAGCCGAGGAGGTTAGTTTTGGTATCGGCGGCATGACTTGCGCATCTTGTGTCGGACGGGTCGAGCGGGCTTTGAGTAAATTGCCAGGTGTTGTGACGGCAACGGTTAATCTGGCAGCCGAAAAAGCGAAAGTTGCCTTTGTTCCGGAAATGATTAGCGTCAAGGATATCCGCAATGCGGTGAGTGATGCCGGTTATGTTCCTGCCGATATGGACGAAGGCGCTGGCGCAGAAGATCGTGAGAAAGCAGCACATGAGGCTGAATTCAAAGCGTTGCGCAGTGATGTGATTTTTGCCGCCGCCTTTACCATTCCTCTTTTCATTATTGCCATGATCCGCTTTTTCCCTGCTGTCGAAGATGCCATGGTGCAGATTATGCCGGTTCGGGGCTGGATGCTGGTTGAGATGTTGTTGGCTATTCCGGTGCAGTTTTGGGCTGGGCGTCGTTTTTACAAATCGGGCATTGCCGAGTTTCGCCATTTGAGCCCTGGTATGAGCAGCCTTGTCATGATCGGGACATCAGCGGCGTTTGGATATTCGGTTCTGGCGTTGACGATGCCACAGATTTTTCCAGAAGGGGCGGCCAATTCATATTTTGAAGCCGCCGGTGTTATCGTGACCTTGATCCTGTTGGGCCGTTTGATGGAATCTGTGGCCAAGGGCCGCACATCCGAGGCGATCAAGAAACTGATGCAGCTTCAGGTGAAAACCGCGCTTGTCATTCGTGATGGTGTGGAAATGGAAATCCCGGTCGAGGATGTGGTTCTGAACGATATCGTTCAAGTGCGCCCTGGCGATCGTTTGCCGGTGGATGGTGAAGTGGTTGAAGGCTCAAGTTTTGTGGATGAATCCATGATCACAGGGGAGCCAATCCCTGCCCAGAAAAGTGTTGGCTCAAATGTGGTTGGCGGCACTATTAATAAAACGGGAGCTTTCCGGCTGCAAGCAACCCGCATTGGCAAGGACACTGTTCTGAGCCAGATCATTAAAATGGTTGAGGATGCACAAGGGTCCAAACCGGCTATTCAGAAAATGGCAGACAAGGTGGCCGGTATCTTTGTGCCTGTTGTGCTGGGGGTTGCCGCGCTGACATTTGTTGTCTGGATGATCTTTGGGCCGTCCCCTGCGTTGAGTTATGCATTTGTCACGGCTGTATCTGTATTGTTGATCGCCTGTCCTTGTGCCATGGGCCTTGCCACGCCAACCGCAATTATGGTGGGAACTGGTAAAGGGGCTGAAATGGGGGTTCTGTTCCGTAAAGGCGCAGCTTTGGAAACTCTGTCCAAAATCGAGACTGTGATTATGGATAAAACAGGGACCCTGACCCTTGGACGGCCTGAATTGACAGACTTTCTACCAATTGGGGATGCGGCCGGACGTAAAGATGAAACGCTGGCGTTGATTGCAGCGGCAGAGTCAAAAAGCGAGCATCCGATTGCAGAATCCATTGTGCGCGCCGCCAAGGAAAAAGGTCTTGATGTGCCCGAAGTAACCGAGTTTGGAGCAGAGCCCGGATATGGTATTGAAGCCACAGTCTCCGGCCATTTGCTGCAAATAGGTGCGGACCGCTATATGGACAAGCTCGGTATTTCACTGGCGGATGCACCCGCAAAAGCAGAAGCATTGGCAGCAGAGGCAAAAACACCTTTATATGCAGCCATTGATGGTCAATTAGCGGCCATCATTGCGGTAGCCGATCCATTGAAGGAAGGCAGCAAGGTCGCAGTGGAAGCATTGCACGCACTTGGGTTGAAAGTGGCCATGTTGACCGGTGATAACCGTCACACGGCAAATGCCATTGCCCGAACTGTTGGTATTGACCAGGTGCTGGCTGAAGTCTTGCCCGATCAGAAAGCGGCAGAAGTGAAGCGGGTACAGGATGAGGGCCGTAAAGTGGCCTTTGTGGGAGACGGTATCAATGATGCCCCTGCGTTGGCACAATCTGATGTGGGGATCGCCATTGGGACGGGAACCGATATTGCCATCGAGACAGCGGACGTCATCCTCATGTCGGGTGACTTGCGCGGGATCGTTAATGCAACGGCTTTGTCCAAGCGGACCTTGAAAACCATCTGGACCAATTTCTTCTGGGCCTATGCATATAATGTCGGGTTGATCCCGTTGGCAGCCGGCGTGTTCTATCCGTTTATCGGAGTATTGTTATCGCCAATGCTGGCAGCGGGAGCCATGAGCTTCTCAAGCCTGTTCGTGGTGATCAATTCCCTGCGCCTTCGGAGTTTCAAAGCCCCGATCAAGGAGCAGAAGCCTGCCGGGACAGCATCATCCGAGTTAATGTTGCAAGCAGGTGAATAGATATGTTGGGCGGTGCCGGGTTTATACCGGTGTCGCCCAAATTGTTGAAATGGAGTAGACTATATGGACTGGATTGCGGAAAACTGGTTATTGATACTGGCCTTTGGCGGGATGGGGGCAATGCATTTATTTGGTCACGGCCACGGTAAAGGCCAAGGTAAAGACCAAGGTGGTTGCGGCAGTAGTTGTGGCAGCAGTAAAGGTCAGCGGCAAGACAGTGAAGATGGTATTATCGCTAATCCTGACGTTTACACACAAAGCCAAACAGGTAGCTTTGACGAGAAGCAAAGTCAGGATGAGGAAAAAAGCGCGTCAGGCGGGCCGGACGTGGAAAACCAGACAGCGCCAAAAAAGCGGATTGATCCGCTTCGCCTTCGGTAGATGTTGTTACAAATGGTCCGGAAATTTTTTTAGCCCGTAAATTTCTTAACCTGACACAGCGAAACAGTATTTTAACAAAGGGTCACGATAGTCTATCGTACAATAATTCTGGCATCTTGGGCAGAGATTGTTGTGATTGGTGGAATTAAGAAAGGAGACTGATATGGCCAAATCCCGTAAACAAGCCAAACCTCGCAAGCAAGTAGGGCGGCATGCCGGTATCGGTCATAATCAAAGTCCGGTTTCGCCAGAGGCGTTGGTCGCTGAGATGGCAACTCTTCAGGCAGCAGAAGAAAAAACAGATGCTAATATTTCTCTCGTTCCGCAGCTCGTTGATTATATTTACGAGATTAGATTTTATCCGGAAGGTCCGCTCACCGAAGGGGAGCTTGCCGCTTTTGATATAAAGCATGCCGAAAGGCAGCTGCATGTTATCCTCGGTGTTACCCGGCTGCCTGTAGAAACCCTGATTGTTGAAAAGCATATTGCCGAAGAAGAACAGAAGGCACAGAATGCGGCCCGTAGCAGGCGCTTGCTGGAAATATTGACGACGCACCATCATTGGCTCCAGGGGAGTATGGATGGTGAGCGGGCAGATCTGGCGAACGAGAATTTGGATGATATCAATCTGGCAGGTCGGGATTTAAGCCATGTGAGTTTTGCCAATGCCCGACTGTGCGGGGCAAATTTGCGCAGTGCAAAACTTGTAGGGGCTGATTTTACGGGGGCAGATTTGAGCGGGGCAGATTTGACAGGCTGTGACCTGTCGGGCGCATCGCTTGCCGATGCTAACCTGATCGGTGCTAACCTGACATCGACCAATTTAAAAGGAGCGGATGTGTGGCGTGCCAATCTTGCCCGGTGTGTGATTTCTCCGCAAGCCTTGCATGCGCTTTTAGGCTGTGAGCAGCCGGGTGATACAAAGAAAAAATGAAAACAGTTTTATATAAATCCAGCTTTTGGATATCACTGGGAGTCGGGGTGGTTTTTTTGTCGGCTGTTGTCCAAGATGCTGTGGCAAGTAGCGATGCTGCGGCTGTCGCTAGAGGAGCTGCTTTGTATGCAGATAATTGTGCGGCATGCCACGGCACCAATCTCGAAGGGCAGGCAAACTGGGAAGAGCCCGAAGCCGATGGTACATTACGCGCTCCGCCGCATGATGTCTCTGGCCATACATGGCATCATCCAGACCGCTTGTTGTTTGGTTACATCAAGGATGGCGGCAAGAAAGCCCTGAAAGAAATGGGGGTTGACGATGTTAAAAGTGGCATGCCTGCCTTTGGTGATGTGCTTGCTGACAGGGATATTCAGGATATTCTGGCCTTTATAAAATCTAACTGGCCGGAACAAAGTATAGATTATCAAAAGAGAATGACGGCGCAAGATGATGTAAAGTAAAATAAGCTTTTACGAGCTTTAAAATTTTGTGCTAGACTGGGAAAAACAAACGATAAAAACACGGTATTAAGTAAAAGGAGCCATTTGGGGTGGCTCTGAATTTGGCAGGATAACTGTCAGCAGGGAGAGTATATGACAGACTCGAATGAGCCGCTTGTCCGGTTTTGCGAAGTCCAGAAGAGCTATGATGGTGAAACACTTGTCGTCAAGAATTTAAATCTGGATATTGAGCGTGGTGAATTCCTGACCATGCTGGGCCCGTCCGGATCAGGGAAAACCACGTGCCTTATGATGTTGGCCGGGTTTGAGCCGGCAACACATGGCGATATTACCCTTGACGGTGTTTCGATTAATAATGTGGCGCCTCATAAACGCGGCATCGGCATGGTGTTCCAGAATTATGCACTGTTTCCGCATATGACCGTGTTTGAAAATCTGGCTTTTCCACTACAGGTTCGGTCTATGGGCAAATCTGATATTGAGGAGAAGGTGAAAAAGGCGCTGGATATGGTGCAGCTGGGTGATTTTGGTCACCGCCGCCCTGCCCAGTTGTCGGGGGGGCAGCAGCAACGGGTTGCCGTTGCCCGGGCGCTGGTGTTCGATCCGCAATTGGTTCTGATGGATGAGCCTTTGGGCGCCCTTGATAAACAATTACGCGAACAGATGCAGTATGAAATCAAGCATATCCATCAAAGTCTGGGTGTTACAGTGGTTTATGTGACCCACGACCAGTCCGAAGCGCTGACAATGTCATCACGGGTAGCGGTGTTTAATGATGGTGTTATTCAGCAACTGGCTCCGCCGGATCAGCTCTATGAAAAGCCTGAAAATTCCTTTGTTGCCCAGTTCATTGGTGAAAATAACAGACTTGTTGGTACTGTACTTGAAAAAAGCGATGTGGATTGCCTGATCGATGTTCCGGGTGCTGGTGTTGTCAGAGCGCTGGATATCAATGCCGGAAATGTGGGGGAAGTGACGTCGTTGTCTTTGCGGCCCGAGCGGGTTGAAGTCAATCCTGATGAGGGTAAATTCCCGAATGTGTTTGAAGGTAAAGTTGAAGAACTGATTTATCTGGGGGATCATATTCGTACGCGGCTTGATGTTTGCGGGCATGACGATTTTATCATCAAGATACCAAATGCCTCCGATCATGCACAGCTGATTGAGGGTAGTGAGGTCAAAATCGGTTGGTCTCAAGATGATTGCCGGGCGCTGGACGCCTGAGAAAATTACGCAGTTTCATCGTCAGTCTCCGGTGAAAACATCAATATAAACTGCGAGGTTGAGACTGTGTATCTAATTACCGATGTTTGAACGGTGATTTCTTGTGTCAGGGAGAGAATAAAGCATTATGAAAAAATCAATATTACTAACAGGTTTGGTAACAGCAGGAATTCTTGCGACCAGCACAGCGTGGGCCAAGAGCCTTACGGTTGTCTCATGGGGTGGCGGATATACTAAAAGTCAAATTGAAGCCTATCACAAGCCTTGGGAAGCCATGGGTGGCATCAAGATTAATTCTGAAGATTATAACGGCGGTCTTGCCGAAGTGAAGGCTCAGGTTGAATCAGGAAAGGTTATCTGGGACCTGGTCGATGTTGAGCTGTCCGATGCTGTTCGCGGCTGTGATGAAGGCCTGCTTGAAGAAATCGACCCTTCGATTTTGCCCCCAGGTGATGATGGAACACCCGCCGTCGATGATTTCATTGATGGAACCCTTGTTGATTGCGGTGTTGCCTCAATCGTGTGGTCAACTATCTACGCTTATGACAAGACAAAATTTACCGGAAACGCGCCAAAAACAATGGCTGACTTCTTTAACGTCAAGGATTTTCCCGGCAAACGCGGCCTTCGTAAAGGCCCTAAAGCCAATCTGGAAATGGCATTGATGGCCGACGGTGTGCCGGCAGCTGATGTATACAAGGTTCTGGGTACAAAAGCGGGCGTTGACCGGGCGCTGGCCAAACTGGATACCATTAAAGATGTAACCGTTTGGTGGGAAGCTGGCGCGCAACCTCCACAATTGTTGGCTGATGGTGAAGTCGCCATGACAACTGCTTATAATGGTCGTATTTTTGGTGCTCAGGTTAATGAGAAAAAACCATTTGTAATTGTCTGGGATGGCCAGGTTTGGGATCTTGACCTTTGGGTTATTCCAAAAGGCGCACCTAACAAGGCAGAAGCTTTGAAATTTATTGCGTTTTCAACAGATACAAAACGTAATGCGGCTCAGGCTAGCTGGATTTCTTATGGTCCGGTTCGTAAATCAGCAGCCCCGCTTGTGGGTAAGCATGCGCTGACCGGTATTGATATGAAACCTCATATGCCAACAGCCCCGGCCAACTTTAAAAATGCGCTGCAAAATGATTTTGCTTTCTGGGCAGATCATCAGGATGAGCTGAACGAAAAATTTAGCGCCTGGCTCGCTAAATAATTAAAAAGGCCGGGAAGATAGATAAAAATCTTTCCGGCCTTTTTACTGGCCTATTTACTGTGAAGAATTCTAAAATTCAGGCAGATGCTTTAGGAGATGCAAGTTGAGTGATCAGGGGATGGCAGCAACGAACGGGATGGTGTTGGCCGCAGACGGCACGCCGTTGAAGCAACGATTGCAAAAAACGCTGCTCCGCCGCAAGCTCATTGCGGTGGGTCTGGTTCTTCCGTTAGGTGCATTTGTCTTTTTTACCTTTCTTTTCCCTATTTTCATGATGTTATTCAGGAGTGTTGAAAACCCTGTTGTTCATGAAAACTTGCCGCAAACTGTTGCCGTTCTGGAAAGCTGGAACGGCGAGGATGTCCCGGGAGAAGAAGCCTTTGCTGCCCTTGTCGCCGATTTGATCACTGCCCGTAAAAGTAAACAGATTGGCCGGGTGGCGACCCGGATGAATTTTGAAACGAGCGGTGTACGTAGCGTTTTTACATCGACAGCCCGTAAAGCCAAAAAAATGAAGCCGCCCTTTAAAGAGGCGATGATCAAAGCCAATCCCCTATGGGGAGAGCGCAAGATGTGGGTGACCATAAAGCGGATGGGGCAGCCTTTTACGGCGACCCAGTATCTGGCTGCGCTTGATATGAAATTTGATGTGGATAACAATATCGTCATGCAGGACGAGGATCGCCAGATTTATGTGCAGATTTTCGGTCGAACCCTGTGGATCAGTTTTCTCGTGGCTGCCCTGTGCTTTTTGCTGGGATATCCGGTTGCTTATTTATTGGCGACCTTGCCGCTGAAATATTCCAATCTGCTGATGATTATGGTGCTGTTGCCCTTCTGGACGTCGTTATTGGTGCGCACAACGTCGTGGATTGTGTTGTTACAAACCAACGGGGTGATAAATGATTTGCTGGTCTGGTCGGGGATAATCGACGAAGCTAACCGTATCCAGATGATTTATAATCAGATGGGGACCGTTATCGCGATGACGCACATTCTGTTACCCTTTATGATTTTACCGCTCTATTCGGTGATGAAAACCATACCGCCCAGTTACATGCGGGCAGCCCTGTCGCTGGGGGCCAACCCGGTTCGGGCATTTTTCAGGGTATATGCGCCGCAAACTGTTCCCGGAATTGGAGCGGGGGCCTTGTTGGTGTTTATTTTGTCCATTGGTTATTACATTACACCGGCATTGGTCGGCGGGCGCACTGGACAGATGATTTCCAATTTCATCGCATTTCATATGCAGAAATCATTGAACTGGGGTTTGGCCGCCGCCCTTAGCGGTATCTTGTTGATCGGCGTTTTGTTCCTGTACTGGGTTTATTCGAAGATCGTCGGCGTTGATAATATGAAGTTGGGGTAACAGATATGCTGCCAAGTTATGCGGGACCGCTTGAAACATTTTGGTATTACGGCTTCAGGGTAATCTGCGGTCTGATCCTGCTGTTCCTGATTGCACCAATTCTTGTGGTGATCCCTCTGTCTTTCAATGCGGAACCGTACTTTTCCTTTACGCAAGGTATGTTGAGCTTTGATCCTGACGCCTATTCCTTGCGATGGTACCAAGATGTTATCGATAATGAGCAATGGCTTTTCTCAGCCAAAAACAGTGCCATTATTGCGTTTTCCGCAACTATTGTTGCAACAACGCTGGGAACAGTAGCTGCTCTTGGTCTTAGCCGCCCTGAAATGCCGTATAAAGGTTTTATCATGGGGGTATTGATTTCTCCGATGATTGTGCCTCTGATTATTTCAGGTGCGGGTATGTATTTTTTCTACTCAACTGTCGGATTGTCACAAACCATGGTCGGAATTATTCTGGCCCATGCGGCTTTGGGGACCCCTTTTGTGGTGATTACGGTGACAGCTACCTTGACCGGGTTTGATCGAAGTCTCATCCGTGCAGCCCATAACCTAGGAGCAACCCCGACTTATACCTTTTTCAAGGTCACAATGCCGCTGATTTTGCCGGGAATGATTTCAGGCGGCCTGTTTGCTTTTATTACTTCGTTTGACGAGGTGGTCGTGGTGTTGTTTTTATCCGGCTTTGAGCAGCGAACAATTCCGCGGCAGATGTGGGCTGGTATTCGGGAACAAATCAGTCCAACCATTTTGGCGGTGGCAACGTTGCTGGTTATTATTTCAGTAGCTCTGCTGGCAACAATTGAATTATTGCGGCGGCGGAACGAGAGACTACGCGGGATTTCTTAAGGAGTTGAAGTGGCGTGCTGATCTGCTCGATGTCTGTAGAAAATACTATGCCGAAAAGGGAGTATGGTGAGACATCGGGCTGTGGGAGGTATTTTATACGTTCTTTATATTAGGGTTTAATAATTAAATAAAATCGCAAATGGAGTACAGGTATCTGCATCAAATAAATGCCTGTAGTTAAAAGGGGAGTATTATGGAAAATGCATTGGGGATATGGGGGTCGCAGGCAACGCTGATGGCGATCACGGCCTCTTTCACAGTATTGGGGCTGGTTATGCTGCTGGCCGCCTTGTTTATGGGGAGACGGTGGAAGCCGAGTTACGCATTTGAATTCGGCTTCATCGCGATCATGATAGGCTTGGTGTTTTATGCGGATTGGGCCAGCACAGAAACCTATAGCGCTTATCAGGAAAATCTGAACGCTGAAGAAAAGAAAGTCTCGGGCAATTATGTCGGTGAGGGTGAAGCGGCCTTTGATCGTGTTGTGACTGTGATTGCGTTTCAGTGGGGTTTTGCCTTTATAGATAAAGACGACAAAATCAGCCGCAACGCTACCATCGTTAAGCCGGGTGAAAAGGTTTTGTTTAAAATCGTCAGTAATGACGTGATCCACGGGTTTAATATTCCGGTGGCACAAATTACCGCAGAAATTGACCCTGACAGTAAACGCGAAGTCTGGATCAAGGCGCCGGACAAGCCCGGTAAATATTTAATTCAATGTGTCAATTATTGCGGTGTCGGCCATTCGCAAATGAAGGCATGGCTGGTTGTTCAGGGTGATGCGCCGACGGCAAGTGTTGGGGAGGACATCTAATGGCAACAACAGAAATCGAACAACAACGGATGGGTCATCCAGCCCATTGGAAACCGGAAAACCTGGTTGGGAATATTTCATTTGTAGAATTGTTATTCTCCAATGATTATCGGTATATCGCGCTAAAAGGCATATTTACGGCAATGATCATGCTGGCACTGGGCGGTGCTTTTGCTCTGATCTTCCGGTCTGAGCTTGCAGTTCCGGACGTGCAATTTCTTGGCGCCAAAATCTATATGACCCTGATGACCTTGCATGGCATGGTCATGGTGTTTGGCTTTTTGATCCCGTTTGTGGTGTCGATCAGCTATTACATGTTACCGCGTGTTCTGGGCACAGATCGGCTTTATTGGGCCGGTGCTGCGCAGGCAAGCTACTGGATTTTGATTGTCGCGGCTGTTCTTCTGGTTATTGGCCGCCCTGATTTTACCTGGACTGCTTATGCACCCATGTCCTTCAGAACCGGTAACGAATTTATCTGGATGGGACATCTGTCCATTATTCTGGTGGCAGTCTCCGAGTTTTTGGCAGGCGTCGTTTTGGTCCGTAATGCCTTCTCTGGTACAGGCGGATGGAAAAACACACCTTTGATGGCATGGGCGGCAGGGACTATTGGCTTGCTGTTTATGGTATCGACTTTGCCATTGGGGTTTGTCGGATACGGATTGCTATCTGACTGGGCACAGTGGAATCCAACTGCGTATTTTGATCCCTCACGAGGGGGTAGCGTTAAATTCTTCCTGTATGTGTTCTGGACCTATGGGCACCCGGCTGTTTACCTGCCGTTTGTACCTGCTATTGCCATTATCTACACGATTATGCCGCGTTTTCTAGGCCATCCGATGTGGAGTTACTGGTCGGGTGTTGTTGCTTTTATTCTGCTTGCGGTCGGTGCGATGCCAATTGGACCACATCATTTTCAACCTGTATATACAGTATCGGGGGACTATCAGCGCTTTGTACAAATTCTGACAATGTTGGTGTTTATTCCCAGCGTACTGCATGTGTTTAACTGGATTTCGACGTTGTTCATGAAGCCGATACCGGATTCTGCCCGGAGGTTCATTCCGTTCAAGTTTATGGTTATGGCAATTGCGTTTATTGTTTATGGGGGTGCCACGGCGTTCCTGAACGCCCAGATTGCGCCCGATAGTGATTTTATCCATAACACATACTGGATTCCAGCGCATTTTCACGCGATGTTCTTCGGTTTTGCCGGACAAATGGCCATCGCCGGATTTTATTATTTATACCCGTATTTCACGGGCCGCATGTTCCATCAGGGAATGGCGAATGCCCATTTCTGGCTGTGGCAAGTGGGGCTGTTCATCAAGATAACAGGGATGGGCGTTGCCGGTTACTTATACTTCCCGCGTTGGGTTTATGACTATCTGGATATTCCCGGATGGGCAGAAGCACAGCTTTTCATAACTATCGGGGGATTCCTCGTCGGAATTGGCTTTATTTTCTTTGTGGTGAATGTGGTGTGGAGTGCGCGCAATGGCAAAATTGCACCAGAAGATCCATGGCCAGTTATTCATGATGAAAAAATAGCTGCAACCGCTGTACCAGCAGAATAAGGGAGTTACGGTATGATTAGAATGTTTGTTCTTATTGGGATAGTTGGTGGTTTGGGGGTTGTCTATTTGACGACTTTCGGAGTGCAACCTGTTTCGCAATTACCACCACCAGAAAGCTTGCTCGTGGGATTCCGTGCCGAAGGGCTTGTGCCTAAATCAGTAAATCTTGAAGAAGATGAAGCCATTGAAGATCTGGGTGTTTTCAAGGAGCCTGAAGAAGACGAGCGTCAGCTTGAAATGGCAGTAAATGCCATGGCAGGTAGTATGAATATGGGCAGTGGCGGCGGCATGGCTGGAAATGGCACCATGTCTAATGGCACGGCGATGCCTAATGGCACGGCGATGCCTAATGGCACGGCGATGCCTAATGGCACGGCGATGCCTAATGGTACGGCGATGCCTAACGGTACGGCGATGCCTAACGGTACGGCGATGCCTAATGGCACGGCGATGCCTAACGGTACGGCGATGCCTAACGGTACGGCGATGCCTAATGGTACGGCGATGCCTAACGGTACGGCGATGCCTAATGGTACGGCGATGCCTAATGGTACAGCCATGCCAGCAGATGCGGGCGTTGCCATGGCCCCTGGCGGGGCAATGGTGGCGGGAGGTCTGAAAATCTCTGATGACGGTGCTTATGACCGCGTGATTGATCTCAATATGCTTGAATGGGGATTTTCAGAAATGAACATTCAGGTGAAAAAAGGTGAGAAAATTCGCTTTAATGTCGTCAATAAGGGCCAGATACTGCATGAGTTTATGGTTATGCAGATGACCCAGATGCAGGCTGTCAATTACCGGATGGCGCGCGCTGACTGGAACTTGCTGGAACATGAAGCCCTATATGAAAAATCACTGATCTTGCCAGAAGGAAAATTTTCCTTTGTTATGGAAGTTAAAGAAGATGGGGCCTGGATGTTCATGTGCATGCTGCCTTATCACATGCAAATGGGCATGATGGGGCAGATCGGGACTTCAGGGGCAAAAATGGCCATGTAATCTGTTATTACATAAACATGTTTGAGAGGCCGTCACAGAGGAAACCTGTGGCGGCTTTTTATTTGTCTAAGTCTCTTGAAAGCCGGTGAGAAAGATCAACATTATTGTTGTTAGAATTTCTCTGCCTTTTAATGACAACCGCCATCATTATAAACTCTATGAGTTGTCAGGCTGGATAAACGGGTGCTGGTAGTTTAGCGTTGAATTAGCCTATTGTATATATAGTCCCAATAGGATGCTGCGGTCTTATATCTGAAGGTGCAGGCCGAAGTATCATAAGAATGCGAAGGAAAATTTCATGAACGCATCTCTTCAATATTTGATTCTGTTCGGACTAACTGTTGGGACTGTTGGTTTTGTCTTGTCGATATATGCGCTGGCACGTGCAATCGGGCGGACGCGGGCGGAACCGGGTAAAGATGTTCCGGCAACCGCAGGCAGCCTTTCCCGGGATCCTGTCTGGGTGCGATATCATGCCCGTTATTCAGGATATGCGTTGTTGTTTCTGGCCTTTGACATGGAAATGGCCTTTATGTATCCGTGGTCGGTTGTCTACCGGCAAGAGGGGCTGGTGGCGCTGCTTGACATGGGTGTGTTCCTTGCAATCCTGTTTCTTGGCCTGTTATACGGGTGGAGTCAGGGTGCATTGAGGCGACAATGATGATGACAGGCGCCCGTTCGGGGGCGTCTTCGGGCATCCGGCGGTTTATGGCTGGTATATTGGCACGGGATGTGAGTACATTTGTTGTGCCTGGCTCGGAAATAGCGCGGGCTTATGGGATTGATTTATTCAAAGCCGGTCTCCGGGTTGTGGATACACCGCGCCATGCAGCCATATTACTGGTGGTTGGCCCAATAGCAAAGAATTTGCAGGATGCTGTAGCGGTAACTTACGCACAAATGCCGCGTCCCCGGGTGCTCCTGGCCTTGGGGGTTGATGATCCTGCTATGTTGCCAGTGGTAGATATCATGGCCCCGTTGTCTCAGGATGGGTTGCTCGCCGGGGTGGTGAAATTTCGTAAAATTATGGCAGCAGACGGTTTTCATGACAAAGCTATAGATTTTACGGCTTCTGCGCTTGAAATTCAGATTGACTATACCTGCCCGATGCATCCCGAGGTGGTGAGTGATAAACCGGGATCATGCCCCAAATGTGGAATGACACTGGTGCCGCGAGAAACAGCGGTGGGGACCGGCCATGTCAGCCATGCAGCTCTAGGCAACAAACCGGTCACGTCAAAAGGTCATTCCGATCACAAACATAGTGAGCATAAGCATCATGGCCATGACCATGGCGGCAAGCCGGGGGTATCTGAAGCTGCGGTTGGTTATACCTGTCCGATGCATCCCGATGTGGTGAGTGATAAACCGGGATCATGCCCCGAATGCGGGATGACACTGGTGCCGGTCGGTGAGGCCTCTGCGGATCATTCTGCGCATAAACATAGCAACCATAAGCATGAGCATCATGGCCATGATCATGGCGGCACGCCGGGAGCATCTGAAGCTGCGGCTGATTATACCTGCCCGATGCATCCCGAGGTGGTGAGTGATAAACCGGGATCATGCCCCAAATGCGGAATGACGCTGGTGCCGCGAGAAACAGCGGTGGGGACCGACCATGTCAGCCATGCAGCTCTAGGCAACAAACCGGTCACGTCAAAAGGTCATTCCGATCACAAACATAGTGAGCATAAGCAGGGGCATCATGGCCATGATCATGGCGGCACGCCGGGGGTATCTGAAGCTGCGGCTGGTTATACCTGTCCGATGCATCCTGATGTGGTGAGTGATAAACCGGGATCATGCCCCGAATGCGGGATGACACTGGTGCCGGTCGGTGAGGCCTCTGCGGATCATTCTGCGCATAAACACAGCGGGCATAAGCATGAGCATCATGGCCATGATCATGGCGGCACGCCGGGAGCATCTGAAGCTGCGGCTGATTATATCTGCCCGATGCATCCCGATGTGGTGAGTGATAAACCGGGATCATGCCCCGAATGCGGGATGACACTGGTGCCTGTCGGTGAGGCCTCAGTGGATCATTCTGCGCATAAACACAGCGGGCATAAGCATTCCGATCACAAACATAGTGAGCATAAGCATCATGGCCATGACCATGGCGGCAAGCCGGGGGTATCTGAAGTTGCGGCTGGTTATACCTGCCCGATGCATCCTGATGTGGTGAGTGATAAACCGGGATCATGCCCCGAATGCGGAATGACACTGGTGCCTGCCGGTGTGGCCTCGGTGGATCATTCCGATCACAAACATAGTGGGCATAAGCATGGGCATCATGAACATGGACAGATGGCGAAGATTGACGGGATAGAGCCCGGTTTCATGTCGATGGTTGATCTTACCAAGGACTTGCCGCGCAGCAGTGACGGGTTGCAGATGGACTGGGTCAAGGTTCCTTTTGGCCCTTTTTTTCCGGGATTGCCGGGGGGGCTGGGGCTGGATTTAACTTTGGATGGCGATACTGTTGCGGCATCTGATTTACGCAGTTTAGTCGGTTATGTTGCCCCATTGGTGGCGGCACCGCTTACTGTTGAAAACTTTGTGGCGGAAATGGTTTCAAGAATGCGGCAGGCACCGGTTTCCTATAAAATTCTTGCGTTCAAGGCCATGGAAGCCGCGGCGGGGGCGGCGCCGGCCGAAGGTCAGATGCGCAGCCGTGTGGCGGTACTGGAACGTGAACGGATCGCCAGCCATTTGAGTTGGCTCTCGAGTTTTGGAACACAGGCAAGTTTTTCCTGGCTGGCGGAACAGGCGGCATTCTTACAGATAAAGGTTCAGGCGGCGGATATTCCCCAGATGGCTCATATTACCCCTGCCATACTGGCGCTTCTTCGGCGGTTACAGCGGACCCCGTTGTTACGAATGCGGTTGGTGGGCATAGGGCAACTGGAAGCGACGGTGAAGGGGATAACAGGGCCGGTTGCGCGCGGGTTGGGACAGATCAGGGATGCTCGTGCTGATGATGCAGCTTTCGCGGCACTTGATTTCAAGGCGGCTCTGCGGACAGGTGGTGATGCGTTCGCCCGGTTTTACGTTCGCTGTGATGAAATTCGGGAAAGCCTTCGTTTGATTGCGCTTGCAGGCCTTGTTGACCGATCCGAAATGGCGGCTATTGGATCGGTATCCGGGGACGGGGCGGCAATTGTAGAGACACCTCGCGGGAAGGCGGGCCTGAAAATACATCTTGAAGACGGTATGATTACCGAGGCCGAGCTGGAGACACCATCCACGGGGCATATGGGGCTGGTAAGCAGTATGATTGAACAGCAGGAACTGGGAGATGCGCTGGTGGCGGTCGCCTCGCTTGATCTGTCACCATGGGAGATCAAGCTATGAACATTGCCCTTATTTTACTGTTTGTTGCCATTGGAGCTTATGCGGTTGCTGTTCTGGAGGGATGGAGCACGTATGGGCGGTTAAGTTTGAGCAGGCCGGCGGTGGCGGCAATTGCGCTGTTGGGGCGCGAGTCACTTCTGGCCCGAAAATCAGATCGCCTGTTTTTCGAGGTCGGGCCGGTTTTATTGCTGATTGCGGGACTTCTGGCGATTGCGGTTATTCCGTTAGCTCCTGATCTGATTATAACTGATTTGGCGACAGGAGCCCTTTTTCTGAATGCTGCACTGGCTTATGTGCTGGTGGCGCTGATTATGGCCGGGTGGGGGCCTGATGGTGCTTATGGAATGATTGCAGGCTGGCGGTTTCTGGGCCAGTTTATAGCCTATGCCATGTTGATCGTGATGCCGATTACGGCGGTGGCGATGCGGGCTGAATCACTGATAAGCACTCAGATTGTGATATCACAGGTAGAAATGTGGAATATTGTCTATCAACCGTTGGGCTTTGTTCTTTTTGTTATTGCCGCGATGGGGGTCACTTATTTACCCCCTTTTGATTTGCCGCTCGGCGATTTGGCCGGTGGTGTCGAGGCTGAATATACGGGTAGCCGGCTGGCTGTGCTCCGCTTGGGCCGTATGGTCGTTATTCTGTCACTGGCAGGGGCAATCGTCATTTTTTATCTCGGTGGCTGGTTAGGGCCATGGTTGCCTGGTTGGGCATGGAGTGTAATCAAGATTTTTGCGGTAATGGCGGCAATGCTGTTTGCCGGGCGCTACATGCCGCGTATTAGAGAAGCACGTTATTTGGCACTTAGCTGGAAGTTGGGAATTCCGTTGGCCCTAGCCAATATTTTCATTGTTGGCGTTATTACACTGGTGGTGCCCATATGACTGCGTCTGTTTTCTTTCTGGCTTTTTTCGGGATCGCAGCCGTGTGGTTCGGAATTGTTGTCTTTCGGACCCATTCGATGGTGCGATCAGCGTTGGCGCTTTTATTTGCGCAGACGGCAATAGGGGCGATGTTTCTGGTGATGCAGGCCGAGTTTCTGGGGGTGCTGCAAATTATGATGATGGCGACAGAAATGAGTGTAATGGCCATTTTTATGGTGATGTTCATGATGGACCCGGGGGGATTGGGGGCAATGGAAATGACTCATCAGAAACGGTTGTCTGTATGGGCCGGTGCTATCGGTTTGGTGGGGGCCGCTGCAATAGTGGGGCTGGCAGATTGGGGGCTTGCCGGATCAGGGGGGCAAGTTCCATCCGCGGGACGTCAGGTTGAGCTTTTGGGTCTCGAATTACTGGGGCGGTCAATGTTTGTGTTCGAGTCTGCCGGTCTGACGATATTAACGGCGATGGTTGCCGCAACCATGGTGGCAATTACGCCACCACTTAAAGGGGGCAAAAATGGAACTTGAACTCTTGGTTGCTCTGGGGATTGGGGCCGCCCTTTTTGGTATCGGTGTTTACGGGGCGCTGTCACAGACCAATCTGGTGATGATTATCATGGGTGTGGAACTGATCTTGGCTGCGGCACTGGTTAATCTGGTGGCTTTTTGGCGATACCTGCATCCGGAAGTTATGTCCGGGCAAATGTTTGTGTTGATCGTTATGGCGGTTATGGCGGTTGAGATGGCGGTCGGTTTTGGCATCGCTATCACCCGCTTTCGCTCTCGCGGATCGGTCGAAATGGAAGAGGCGCGGGAGTTAAAAGGATGAGCTCTATTTCTATCCTCCTTCTGGCACCGTTTCTTACGGCAGCATTGATTTTTATTTTGCGCCGGATGTCTGGGTTTTTGGCAGTTTTCGGTGTGGCTATCAGTCTGGTGGTAGCGCTGGACTTGCTGGCAGCAAGCTTTGATGGCGCCCCATTCGTGCAGTTGATTTTGCCGGGGTTGCCGGATATGCCTCTGCGCTTGCTGGTGACACCATTAACCTCTATTTTTTCAGCCTTGGTGGCTTTGGTGGCAACTTTTGTTGTGCTTTATGCCATCAGCTATATGCGAAATGACCCGGAGAAGCCGCGTTTCTTTGGGACCTTGTTGCTTTTTGTTACTGCCATGCAGGCGTTGGTATTGGCGGGTGACTGGATTACATTGCTGGCGGCTTGGGAGTTGATCGGCTTTTCGAGTTATTTATTGATCGGGTTTTGGCATGATCGTCCGGGTGTTGCGGGTGCTGCGACGCGGGCGTTTCTGTATACGCGGACGGCTGATCTTGGTCTTTATATCGGGATATTTATATTGATCGGAGCCGCGCGCAGCAGCGATATTTCTGAAACTCTTGCCATTACCGGCCCAACAGCAACCCTTGCCGGAATATTATTGTTAATTGCAGCAATTGGAAAATCGGCACAGATGCCGCTTTATGACTGGTTACAGAGAGCGATGGCAGGGCCAACACCGGTTTCAGCCTTGTTGCATTCGGCGACACTGGTTGCCGCCGGAGCTATCTTGCTAATCCGTTCGGCCCCTATGCTGTCTCCAGAGACATTGTTTGTTATCGGTATTATTGGCGGGGTAACTGCCGTTCTGACCGGTATGATGGCGTTGGCTGAAAAGGACTTGAAACGGATGCTGGCAGCATCGACTTCCAGTCAATATGGGTTGATGCTCCTTGCTATCGGGGCAGGGGCGCCGGTTGCCGCTCTTCTTCACCTTGTTGCCCATGCGGTGATTAAAAGTTCTCTTTTCCTGGGTGCTGGTGTGTTCCAGCATGACCGTGACAGCACGGAATTGGCGAATTTGGAGGGTGCGGGCCGGGTGCGCCCTTTGATTTACGCAGGTTTTGCCATCTCGGCACTGGCACTGGCGGGTCTTCCACCTTTAAGCGGATTTTTTTCAAAAGATGCAATTATCGCAGCATCTCTGGAAGCATCGGGTGCGCTCTGGCTTGTTCCTCTTGCTCTTGCTGCAACGGTTTTGACCGGGGCATATATGGCGAGGGCTCTGCGCTTGCTTTGGGCCGGAGCATCGGAACGGTTGCCGACGGTCAGTGTGGGCTGGATGGGGGCGGGCATTACTGTTCTGGTAATATTGGCAGGTGTCCTCGGAGGTTTTTTTCCAGCGATGGAAGAACTTCTTGATGTGCCATTACCAGTATCGCCTCTGGCAATGGGGCTGGGACTGGCAGCGGCTTTTAGTGGATTGATTCTGGGTTGGCGGGTACCGGTGGCGACGCTTTTGGGTCCGGTTCGATCTTGGGCACAGGATGGATTCGCAATAGCCGGTGGTTTCGATATTCTGGTTTTGCGGCCGGTAATGGCAATCAGCGCAGTCTGTGAACGCTTTGACCGAGTACTCTATGAGTGCATACTGGGCATTGGCAAGTTTAATTTGCGGCTGGGTCGAGGATCCCGGAAAAGTGACGAGCAGGGTATTGATGCTGCAATTTTTGGTTTTGTTCAAAGCACTATAGACGCTGGAGGGCGCGTGCGGCGTTTGCAAAGCGGCTTTATTCATCGGGAGTTGGCTGTGACGACCATCGGCATTGCCGTAATTATTGTCATCCTTATTGCCGCCCCCTTGTATTTCTGAGGAGAACGAGTTCATGTTGCCGCTTTTATCCATCGCCGTGTTCCTGCCGCTTCTGGGGGCGCTTGTTCTGATGGTGCTGCCGCGCAAGACTTCGGGTCTGGTTCATGGTGTCTCCATTACCACCACCGGTTTGACCTTTCTGGTTACCTTGATAATCTGGAACCGTGGTATCGAGCCGGGGACTTTTGCCCAAATTGAAGAAATCAGCTGGATACCTGCAATTGGGGCGGCTTACCGTCTTGGCATTGATGGTTTGAGTCTGCCGCTGATATTGCTGACCTCTCTCTTGTTTTTTCTGTCGAGTATCTATTCGGCACGGGTAAGCGAGCGGCCTGCCGTTTACGTAGTTTTGATGTTGATGCTTGAAACTGCTTCTATTGGAACTTTTGCGGCGCTGGATGCCTTGTTGTTTTACGTATTTTTCGAGGTGTCGCTGGTCTCCATGTATTTCATGATTGTTGGTTGGGGGTATGAGGACCGGCAGCGGGCCGCCTTGATGTTTTTCCTCTATACCCTGCTGGGTAGCTTGCCGCTGCTTTTGGCAATTTTAGGTATGTTTCTTGGTAGCGATCCCTACACATTCGATATGCGGACCTGGATTGATACGCCGCCTTTGAGCGGTTTGGCAGCGATGCTGGCACTGATTGCCATGGTCTTTACGTTTGCCGTTAAAACACCTGTTTTTCCGGTTCATACATGGCTGCCGGCAGCCCATGTTCAGGCCCCGACAGTGGGGAGTGTTATTCTGGCAGGCGTCATGTTGAAATTTGGCACATACGGCTTGGTTCGTTTTGCCTTGCAGATGACGCCAGATGCGTTTCGAGATGCCGGTTATGTTATTCTGGCCTTTGGGGTTTTCAGCGCACTTTATGGCGCTTTCGTTGCGTTGGCACAAACTGATCTGAAAAAGCTCATTGCTTATACATCTGTTAATCACATGGGCTATGTGGTGATGGGGGTCGCAGTTGCTGCATTGACACTTGACCCGAAGATACGAACGGTGGCTCTTGATGGTGCAACCTTGCAGATGATCAGTCATGGTCTGGTAACCGGAGCCCTGTTCTTTCTGGTGGGAATGCTTCAGGATCGGGCGCATACACGGGACATGGGAGAATTTGGCGGGCTATTGAAGGTGGTGCCGATATTGGGTTGGGCTTTTGTTATTTCTGCCTTTGCGTCATTAGGGTTGCCGGGATTGGCGCATTTTCCCGCCGAGTTCCAGATTTTCCTGGCAACCCTCAGTACCTCACCCTGGGCAATAGCGGCAATTTTGGCAATTGTGGTGACAGCCGGACTGTATTTGCGGGCAATCAGTCGGGTCTTTATGGGGGAGGCCGGAGAGAAATGGTTGAGTATGCCTGACCTTGACCGGCGCGAGTTGTTGGTTATCGGACCACTTCTGATACTGATTGTGGTTGTCGGCGTTGCGCCCTCATGGGTGCTGGATATGATTCATACGACAATGGCGGCATTGAAATTCTGATGATACGAGATCTTTCTTTTCTAATTCCCGAAATAACAGTGTCGTTGGCGATGGTGTTTATGCTTGTCGCTGAAATGACCCGTTTGCCCCGGGTTGCGTTGTCTATCGGTCTTGTGGGTCTTGTTCTTGCTACTGGCGCGGCTGTACCGTTGTTGGAGGTAGATACAACTGTCTTTAGCGGCACGTACCGGATTGATATGCTGAGCACCTGGGCTAAATTGATCTTGTTACCCGGAACTGCCATATCCCTTCTTCTGGTTCGGGCAGAACTGGCTGGTCAGGATCGAGAGGGCAGCGTTTATGCGTTGGTTTGTCTGGTGACGCTGGGGGCGCTGATGCTGGCAGGCGGGGGAGATATGATGCTGCTGGTACTGGGTGTGGTACTAACCGGGCTTGGCTCGTTTGCGCTGGTGGCGTTTCCACGAAACAGAGCCGCCACAGATGTGGCAACCGAGGCGGGAATAAAATTTCTGGTCTTTGGCGCTGTTACCGGCTCGGTGATGATTTATGGCTTGAGCTTTTGGTTTGGTGGCGCAGGCTCCACTTTATATAGTGATCTTGTCAATTTACAAGGTGGCCCTCTGGTGATGATGGCGGGGCTGGTTGCAGTGCTGATCGGACTTGGCTACAAGGCGGGGCTGGTTCCGTTTCATTTCTGGGCACCGGATGCCTATGACGGCGCTCCTGTATCCATCGCCGCATATTTGTCGGTTATAACTAAAATTGCCGCTATTTTTGCTTTTGCACAGGTCTTTCGGGATTTGCCGGTTACGTCCGGATGGCCGCTGATTATTGCCCTTATCTCTGCGCTAACCATGACATACGGGTATCTTGCAGCTTTGGTGCAAACCAGCATGGTCCGGCTTCTGGCCTATTCTTCCGTCGCGCAGTCCGGTTATTTTTTGATGGGACTTGTGGCGGTTGGCAGTAATTCTCTGAATTTGACATCACTCATTATTTTCGGAGCAGCTTATATTGCCATGAATCTTGGCGCTTTTGCCTTGATCATCGTGGTTGGTCGGCAGATTGAAGATTTTCGCGGGCTTGGCAGGTCGGCCCCTGTGATCGGTGGTGCCATGGTTGTGTTTATGCTGTCTCTGGCGGGTATACCGCCTCTTTTCGGCTTTGCAGGTAAAATACTGCTTTTCGGTGCTGCTATCAGTGCCGGATTTACCTGGCTTGCGGTTATCGGAATTCTTAACAGTGTTTTGGCATTGGCGGTTTATTTGCGCGTTATCGTTCCCATGTATCAGCCTGTCCCTGACCAAAAAACCGTCTTTGAAGGGGCTCTGAGGCCTGCATCAACCTTGGTCTGGACAAGTATGGCATTGGTTTCCCTTGTTATGGGGGTGGCCGTTCAGGTTTTACTGGGGAAGATATTGTAATATATGTAAGGCAGTTTTCTATTTTTAAGTGTTTTGCTTTTATTTATCACACCTTGAAAAATTATGAAAATATTCTTACATTGGGTGCAGACCTTCATGACTCTGAGGCCTTGGATGGGCAGAGGATGATCGCATGCCAAACCTGGTATCGACTGAGGATAGGCCGGATTTGAATGATCACAATATCGTCTCGGTATTGGTGGAGAACCATCGCTCATTTTTGACATTTCTTGCCTCTCGTTTGAGCAGTCGCGCTGATGCGGAAGATGTTCTTCAGGACTTTTGCCTCAAAGTCCTGTTGCGCAAGGAACAGCTTCGGGAAGCAGATAGCATGATGGCATGGCTCTATACGCTTTTGCGCTCTACCCTTGTGGATTATTATCGAAAAACAGGCCGTCAGAGAAATATTCAGCAGGCTTACGCCACTGAATTGAAAACAGCTGAAATACCGACAGAACATAGTGAATTACATGACAAACTATGTGATTGTTTGTGCAAGCTGTTGCCGGTTTTGCACCCTGCTCAAGCCGATCTGGTGAGAAGGGTTGATCTGGAGGAAGAGCCCCGGGCCTCTGTGGCTGCTGATCTGGATGTTGCCCCCGGTACATTGTCTGTTCGGTTGCACCGGGCACGGCGGGCGTTGAGACATGCCTTGCTTACGGCTTGCTCAAGTTGTGTTGAGCATGGCTTTGACGATTGTGCCTGTTATTCTATTGAATTGAAATTGCCAGAGAGTTCCAGGCGAGCTGTATCGTCTGACTTATAGGCTGTCATGCCGGGCAGGTGTGTCCCGGTATTACTTTTGATTCTGAGCGATATTTTATGGTGCCATCATTATTTAAAATAATGCTGAAATACCTGTAATGATTTCAAACGACGAGCGTCTTAAAGGATGTCATAGGCTTTAAAGACTTTTGGAGAGATGCCATGTCTTTCAATCTCGAAATTGAACAACACAGACCGCCCCATATTCCTGTTTATGCGTTTGGTATGAGTTTGGGTATATTTTTGGCCATAACATTCCTGCTCTGTGTTCTGTTTGGGCTGATTTTCCCGGATGTGACCATGTATCAAAGCTGGTTGCCGCTATTGCCGTGGGTCACATGGATCACATGGCCCAGTGTTGGTCTGGGGCTGATTGAAACCTTTGCCTATGGCTGGTTCGTTGCTTTGATTTTTGCCCCCCTTTTCAATTATTTTGCGACCTCAGAATTAAAATCAAAAAGAGGAAACTGATATGCTTTTATCCCGCTTTTTAAATAGTGCCATCAAACAGGGAACACTGCATGTGATTAATGCGGATGGGAAGATCCATTCCTTTATCGGGACAGCAGAGCCGGAGGTGACGATCCGCTTGCATGACCGGGCATTGCACCGCAAGCTTTATCTGAACCCGGAGATTGCGGCCGGAGAGGCCTATATGGATGGGAGCTTGACCATGGAGCAAGGCGATCTGGAGAACTTGTTCGAGATTATGGCTAAAAATCTACACCATGCCCGCACAGAGCCGCTCTATGGATTGCGAGAACGGGTGTCGCACCTGCTTCGTCGGTGGCAGCAGCATAATCCGATTGATCTGTCGCGCAAAAATGTTGCCCATCATTATGATCTGCCTGATCAGCTGTATGATTTGTTTCTGGATAGTGATCGCCAGTATTCTTGCGCCTATTTTCAGAATGAGGGTGATGATCTGGCTGTTGCGCAGGTCGCCAAAAAACGCCATTTAGCAGCTAAACTGTTGCTTGAGCCGGGTCAAAAGGTGCTGGATATCGGGTCAGGTTGGGGTGGGCTGGCCATGTATCTGGCTCAAGAAGGTGGCGGAGATGTGACGGGATTAACACTGTCACCGTCACAATTGAAAGTCTCGCGCGCGCGGGCAGAGGAAGCGGGACTTGGGCAAAAAGTCAGGTTTGATCTGTGCGATTATCGAGAGCAAAAGGGTCGTTTTGACCGCATCGTTTCGGTTGGCATGTTTGAACATGTGGGCATTCGCCAGTATCCCAAATTTTTTGAAACGGTTAAAGATTTGCTGACTGATAACGGGGTCTGTGTCCTTCATTCAATTGGACGTATGGATGGTCCGGCCAGTACAAGTCCCTGGATTCGTAAATATATTTTCCCCGGAGGGTATTCTCCATCTTTATCGGAAACACTGGCCGTGATCGAGAGAAGTGGATTATGGGTCACGGATGTCGAGATTTTACGGGTGCATTATGCGGATACCTTACGGGCGTGGCGCAGCCGCTTTGAAGCGAATAGGGCTCATATTGCAGAGTTGATCGATGAGCGCTTTTGCCGGATGTGGGAATATTATCTGGTGATCAGCGAAGCGGCCTTTCGGCACGGAGACCACTTTGTGTTTCAGATTCAACTGGCCAAACGCCGGGATGCTGTCCCGTTGACCCGGAATTATATCCATGAGTGGGAGGAGGCACACCCAAGTACTGTTTCACGGCATAAACCCCATCGGGTTGCCTGATAGTTAGTAATAAAATAATTTTCTAGCTAAACACAGCCGGGCACTCGCGGCGGCATTTGTTGGTGGCAATAATGTAGACCAAATGCAGTGTTGCAAATCCTGCCAGAAGGCAGAAAAAAGAAATATAGGCGTATCTGAGGAACAGATAGTTGACAACAACAACGCCAATGAGTGTGAGCCCGAAATATTTGATATGCCGATAGCGTGACAGCAGCGGGGGAAGAATAATCAAAGCCAGATAGAAAATATTTGTCGCTGTGCGGGGCATTAGAAAGTCAAGCAACATGGTTCCTTCATAGGCAAGTGAATCCTGATTGACAACAACGTTGATCCAGTCAGGGTTTATCAGGTGGGGGACATATAGTATCAGGCCAAAAACCAACCCGAGCAGTGAAAATATCATAAACAGATGTTTGCGTTTACTGTCATGGGGCTCGAGTACATAAACAGATAAAGGGATCCAGAACGGCCACATAAACCAAGTGAAAAAGATAAAAGCCAAAGCACTCCATAACAGACCCGAAGCGTCACCTGTCGTCATGCTGGACCAGACAAACCCTTCACTTATCTGCTGGATTCCGGCAAAGACAGGCATAAGAGAAACAGGCAGGTATTTCCTGTTACCGGTCCAGGCCTTGTGGGTGGCATAGCTGCCGCTTATCAGCAGAAGGCCACCGGCGGCAAAACTGACAGTTTCGGAAAAACACATAAAGAACCCTCTGGACTGGTCACATTGGCATGGTACAGGGATGTTAGCGCAAATCAGTAATTATTTGCAATGTCAGGAGGTTGAAAAGAGCCGGATTTGTAAATATGCGTGACAGGCTATGAATGGTAAGGCAGATGTGGAATGATGAGCTTAAGCTGTATGGGCTTACATCTGGTTGGGCGACCCTTTTGAAGGGGGATATTCATGATTGCGGCAATTTTCATTAGTCTTGTGCTGGTTTTACTGACAGTTGGCCTGCATCAAAGTTGCTTTACGCTGCTGTCGAGAAAAATTCCGATGGGCGTGCGCAGTACCCAACCATGGCTATATGTCCTGATGCTCGGAATCTTCACCGTTCATTTTCTGGAAATCCTGCTATATGCGCTGGGTTATTATGTGGCTGCCAGTGTGTTTGATCTGGGATATCTGGAAGGGGAGCGGGCCACCGGTTTTCTGGGGCATTTTTATGCTTCGGCAGTGATTTATACATCCCTAGGGTTCGGTGATGTGCTGCCCAACGGGCATTTACGGTTTATTGTCGGGGTGGAGGCTCTCAATGGGTTGTTGCTGATTGCGTGGTCGGCATCGTTCCTTTTTGCGATGATGGGACAATTTTGGCATTGCATAAGCGGTAGTTCCAACTCTTGCGATACCAGTGGAGATGCCAAAAGGACAGAGGCCCCCGGCACGAAGCCGGGGCCATAGCCGGTGTTTGGAATTTTCTATGAAGCTTGTTTTGTGTTTGCCTGATAATGGACATTGGCAGTTGTGGTATCCATATTGTAATGGGCCACATATTGCGTGGCATCCCGCGTCAGCATATTAACGCTGTCGATGATATAGGCCGCCGTTTTGTCATCCATCAGGTAGCTGAAATTCAGCCTTATCCAGCCCGGTTTTTCAATTTCGTGGCCGGCAAGGATAGCGTTGCGGATTTCTTCGGACCGGGGGCGTTCGACATTCAGCAAATGGTGACCATAGGGGCCGGCACAGACACAGCCTCCGCGCGCCTGAATACCGGTAATGTCTGAGAGCATGCGGGTGAACAGGTGATGGTGAATATAGCCCCCTTGACCATCGCGAACAGCAAAGGAGAAAATAGGCAGGCGGTTGGCCTCATTGGCGCCCAGCAGATGCAGGTTCGGGTTGCTTTTCCAGCTTTTCAGTGCGATGGCGCAAAAATGGCTGTCGCGGGCGGCGATGAAATCGGATCCGATGGCGGCCTTGATAATAAAGACAAGGGCGGCACGGATATCACCGATCAGGTTGGGGGTTCCAGCTTCCTCACGTTCAGAAATAGAGGTCAGGTAACTGTGATCCCATGGCGAGACATAGGCAACTGACCCGCCGCCGGGCCAGGTGGGAATTGTCGCCGTTACGGCAGAGTTACGAATAACGAGCAGGCCAGAGGCACCGGGACCGCCGGGAAATTTATGTGGCGAGAGAAAAATCGCGTCTTTCTCAAGGCCGGCATCGGGCGTCATATCCATATCAAGATAAGGTCCGCCACCAGCATAATCCCAGAAGGCCAGTGCTCCATGGGATTTGAGCAGGGCTGTTACCGCATCCACATCGCTCAGGATGCCATTTACATTGGCGGCGGCGGAAAAGGAGCCGATGAGAAGGGGGTGCTCTGCCCGGGATTTGAGCTCTTTTTCCAGTATTTGAAGGTCGGGCCCACCTGTTGTGGTCTCCGGTATTTCAACAACTTCCGCGCCGCTTTCGCGCCAGGGCAGGATATTTGAATGATGTTCATAAGGGCCGATAAAAACCGTTGGCAGGGGCGACTGTGTTGCTTTCGCTTGCCGGGCAAATTTTGCGATGCCGCATAGGGAGGCGAGGCGGTTGACGGCGGCTGTGGCCCCTGAACCTGAAAAAATGACAGAACAGTCAGGTCCTGCATTCAGATAATCTGCAATAATGACACGGGCATTTTCGCGTAAGCGGGTGGTATAGGCCCCGCAAAAAGAGGCCTCCGTATGGCTGTTCGCATAAAAGGGCAGCACATGCTCAGCGATAAAATCCTCTACCTGTCGCAAGGCGCGGCCTGATGCTGTGTAGTCGGCATAGGTCAGCGGCTTCTGGCCAAAAGGGGTGTCGATTATCATCCCCTCGCCAATAAGGCCGGTGCGTAGCTGGGCAACAATATCATCTGTGTCTATGGATTTTTGGAAAGCGGCTAGGGGCATAACGTGCATCCTCTGACTATCTTGCAAATATCTATTTCGATATAATACATTGACAAAATAGGGATTATCTCCAAATTATCAGGAGGATATTAGAGTATTCAGGGAAAATAATCGAAATTGATAAAAATAATAGACCATTTCAATAGAAAAATTTTACGACTGCTGCAACGGGATGGTGCCTTGTCACAGCGGGAATTGGCAGAACAGGTGAATTTGTCGCCTAATGCCTGCTGGAACCGCCTGCAAAACCTGAAGAAGGAAGGGATTATTCTGGGGCAGACAGTGCGGCTGAACCGGGAAAAGCTGGACCTTGGACTGGTGGTGTTCGTGATGATCAAAACCCGCCACCATTCAGGGGATTGGCTGGAGACATTTCGGAGCCATGTGTCAAACATTCCCGAAGTGATCGATTTTTTCCGCATCGGTGGTGATTATGATTACCTGTTGAAGGTGGTGACGCAGGATATGAAGAGCTATGACGCCGTGTACCGGCGCCTGATCGATGGGGTCGATCTGGATGCCGTAACATCCTATTTTGCCATGGAAGTAATCGAGGATCAGCGCCCTTTACCTTTATAAGCGGGCGGGTGTTACATAACCTGGTCTTTGATAATCCAGTTTTTGGCATCTTCTATTTCGGCATTATGGAAAACCTGTACTGGTGCCGGAATAAGCGGGGCAAAGAATTTCATCGACATCCGTAGCCAGTCAATGTCGGAGATGAAGGCAATCTTCGAGATATCGCCCAGATGGGTTAATCCGAAACGGGCATCATCCCACATGGCGCCAGCCGAAAAGCCTTCAAAGTCAGGTCCGCACCAGTAAAGCAGTTTAACCTTGCCGTGGGCCTTGATTTTTTGTTCGGCCAGCGGAATCAAGGTGTCTTCATAATTGTCGCGTGAAATTGTACCTTCTGCACGTAAGGCAAGGACGGTGTCCGGATATCCTTCAAGGATGATGAAACGTCCGCCCTGTGGCTCGTCTGTCAGCATCCATTCTGTTGCCTGATCCACATGAGGATATGAAAAATGTCGAATTTTGGCAGTAACAAAGGGGGCTACCAGACGTGGCGCGGCGGTCAGCAAGGGGCTGTCACTGACAATTGCCACTTTTTTGATGCTCCGGTGATGAGTCTGGATGAACTTTATGTGGGATATAAAGGCGTTGAAATCCTCCCACCCGGGGAAGGTTTCAACAACGATGATCAGTCCGTGAAGATTATTATGCTGCTTTAGATAGGGATCAATATGGTCGGCAATTTTCTGAAAATCGGCCTGCGTCAGTCCGGTCATTTTTTCTGGCCGGACTGTTACAATGGCGTTTTTTTCATCCAGATCAATTCGGATCATGCGCGTCTCCTTCATAACCGTTGGAGTTATATTGATCCCATCGGGTAGCGGTTGGGCTAGCTGCCAAAAAGGACAGGTACTGTCATATGCCGGAAGATATCCTTTGTGGTTCCGCCCAAAATCGCTTCACGGAGCCGCGTATGGCTATAGGCCCCCATAACAACCAGATCATGCCCTTTTTCGGTGGCTTCGTTCAGAATAATATCTGAAACGCCAATACTGCCGGAGGCGGCGATGTTCAAGGTAACTTCAATACCGTGTTCCGACAGATATCTGGAAACTTCCGAGCCGGTAAAATCATCCTCTCCGCCTTTGGCAACGATCAGGACTTCAACCTGCTTTGCGGCCTCCAGTATGGGCATTGCCGCTTTTACGGCGCGGGCAGATTCGTTGCTGTCATTCCATGCCAGCAAAATAGATGTGCCAATTGTATCGTCAAAGCCGATATGCGGGACTACAAGCACACCGCCCTCTGCTGTGGTGACAATATCTTCGGTGTCGCTATCACTGTAACGACCTTGATCTTCAGGCTGTTTCTGACTGATGACCACCAGATCGTTCACCCGCGCACGTCGTGCCAGTGCATCGGGGGCTTCATCTATTAGCGATTCCCAAGATGTCTGGTCCAGCCTGCCGGCGAGGGACATGACATCCTTGAAGACAGCCTCAGCCTCTTGCAGGCGTGTTTTCTGATGTTGTCTGGAAATTTGAAGGATTTCCCTAGGAACGCCGGTGGTTACATAGGCCGGAATATATAGCTGTTCCTCCGTGGCCAGTCCGCTGACATGGGCATCAAACTTTTCTGCAAGATAAGCAGCTGCCTCAACGGGGTGTTTTGTGTGGCTTTGATCAACATGGACCAGAATTGATTTTAATGTCATTTTTTTCTCCATCACTGACAGGTCAGAATTCACCTCTATACGTAACTTCTTCTTATTTATTATGATTGCATTGATGTTACTCAACCAGAACATATTTAAATATAATAACTGAAAGATGGCGTATATTGCCCGGTAGAGCAAGATATCGTTCTCTCAATTTTGACAGCAGAGACTTCACAGGGATTTCACAGGGATTTCAATGACATCTATTCTTTCCATCGCGCTTAATCCCACCGTTGATCTGTCTTGTGATGCACAACAGGTGGTGCCGACACGTAAAACCCGAACCCACAATCAGAAATATTATCCCGGCGGCGGTGGCGTTAATGTGGCCCGGGTGGTCGCCGAACTGGGCGGAGCGGTTGATCTTCTTTATATGTCGGGGGGGGCAACCGGAACGATACTTGATGAATGTCTCGCCGAGACGCGTATTCAGTGCCAGCGGGTACAGATCGCGGCACAAACGCGGCTGTCTTTCACTGTCCATGACAAGACAAACGCCGAGGAATATCGTTTTGTTCCCGAAGGCCCGATGGTGGATGGCACGGAGCTTGATCAGATGCTGGATTCTGTTCAGGCGTTTGACGGACAGTATGTGGTTGTCAGTGGCAGTTTACCCCCCGGAGTGCCGCCGGATATCTATGCGCGAATTGCGCAGATTGCCAAGCGGCAAGGCGTGAGGTTTGTTCTCGACAGCTCTGGTGAAGGATTGCGCCGGACAATTGAAAAAGCACCAGTGTTTTTGATGAAACCCAATATTCGCGAACTGGAATTTCTGGTGGGGCGCCCTCTCGGCAAGGATGACGCCCAACAAGCTGCGCAGCAGCTGGTTGCCGATGGTGCTGCCGATAATATTGTTGTGTCTTTGGGAGGGGAGGGGGCTTTTCTGGTGACTGCGACAAGCGTGAAATATTTGCCAGCCAAAGAGGTGACCGTGCGATCTGCGGTTGGGGCCGGGGACAGTTTTCTTGGGGCAATGACTTTTTCACTGGCCGCAGGTCATCCTATGGAAACTGCGTTTTTATTCGGGGTGGCCGCTGGGGCTTCGGCCGTTATGACACCCGGAACCGAACTGTGTCACCGGGAAGATGTTTTCCGGTTTTTTGAAGAATTGGAAACTGCCAACAGGGCTTAATCCGAAGACGGTGCGCAGTAAAGACGGTGCAGCAGACTGATAACTTCCTGTGCTTCGTTACTGGCAAGGGAGTAGCAGATTTCTTTGGCATTACGCTGGGTACTGACAAGGCCTTCCTGCCGCAGACGTGCCAGATGCTGAGACAATCTGGGTTGCGGAATACCTGTCTTCTTCTCCAATGCACTGACATTCATCCCTTCATTGACCAGAATACAGAGAATTTGAAGGCGATCAGGATTGGCAATGGCTTTGAGAAATGTGCTGACTTCGACGGCAACGGCAGCAAGATCGGCTGATTCCAGTGTTGGAATTTGTGTTGGCATGAATTTTTGCATATCCTGAATTGCCAGTAAATTCATGTAAAAGTCAAGATTTTGTCGGTGCTTGATGATGGAGATAATTGCGGGCAAATGTGAAGGATCATGTATATTGGTTCCGCCATCGTTACTGAGTGAAGAGAGGACAGGATGTCAGAAAACTTGAGTAATAAGACCAAAAGCATGTCGCTTGTTGTTACCAAGGGATCGCTGGACTGGGCATATCCCCCGTTCATACTGGCGACGACAGCGGCCAGTATGGGGCTTGATGTCAGTATGTTTTTTACCTTTTACGGGTTGAGCCTGCTGCAAAAAAACCTTGATCTGGAAGTAACCACACTTGGCAACCCTGCTATGAAAATGCCGATGGGTGGATTGCTGATGCAAATGCCGAACCTGATGGCGATGATGCCCGGTGCGGGCGCCATGGCGACCAGCATGATGAAAAACATGATTGAAAATAAAGGTATTGCCTCTATTGACGAGTTGCGGGACGCGGCCATTGAAGGGGATGTTCGTCTGATCGGCTGCCAGATGACCATGGATATGTTTGAATTTAAAAAAGAAAATATGATTGACGAGATGGAGGTGGCAGGGGCGGCCACTTATATTGAAGCCGCACTGGAGGCGGATATCAATCTGTTTATTTGAGGTAAGGGTGTTTTGCAGGAGAGTGTTGATGGCGGATGAGCTGTTGGATGTTAAGGGCCTGAATTGCCCGTTGCCTATTTTGCGGGCAAAGAAATTTCTCAAGGGGATGCCAGCGGGCAAGACACTGGAAGTTCAGGCAACTGACCCCGGTGCGGTCAAAGATTTTGAAGCCTTTTGCCGCGTTACCGGAAACGAGTTGCTGCAATCTTCGCAAGAGGGCGATGACTACAGGTTTCTGATCAGAAAAAGTGGTTAGGGTTTTACCTGTTTATCAAGAAAATCCGGCGGCTTCTATGGCCTGATCCAAAGAGGAGCCATCCGGGTTTTCCAAGGCGGCGGTACGCAGGGTTTGCAAGATGTCCGCCGCGTCTTTTTGCGGCTGGATGCGGGTTAGCAGGGCGGTAATTTTTTCAAAATTAGTCATGCCTTGCCGGTAGGTATCGCCATAGCCTTTAAGCAGGTTGGCGCATTCCGTATATTCCAGTGCCAGATCATAATCTTGCGCCGCAAGGTCGATCACCTGACCCAGCCAGACATCAATATTTTGCTGTTCTGTCTTGAAACGGTCGCTACTGGGACGCCACCATTTAAGCTTGGCCATCGCCCGCAAAGCATAATAGCCCGTTATGGACGTGGTTTTGAGACGTATTCCACCTTTGAACGGACGGAAAAATGTCTGGGCTTCAAAGGGTTTGAGCGCAGCCGATAAGGACCGGGGCAATATGGCGCGGATTTCTTCAATGCCCGGTTTGAAATAATCGACAATCTCGACAATGGCGCCCGCTTGTCCGGCTTTTGCCTGAATATCTTTCAAGCGTTCGGCATCAGTTTTGATATCGGCAACACGGATCACATCTTCATACGTCATGCGCAAGGCAAGATAACGCGCAGTCTCGACTGACAGAGCGTAGGATTTGGCTTGCCCGCCTGCGGCCTTGTCCGCAGTGAAGATTTTACGCGCTCGATCCATAAACAGGTCGGCATATTTTTGTGATTGATAGGCGGCTGTACGTTCAAGTCCTAACCCTAGAACCGGATGTAATTCCTTTGGAAATTCAGCAATAACAGGAAGCGGGGCGGGGACGACCGGTAACGGGGTCGTTTGGGTGCTAGTCTGTGTACCATTGGCCTGTTCGGTCAAGTTTGATCCAGCCGAAAAGCCGGCCAGATTACTATCCACTGCCTTGCCACCTGCGCGGATAACATCTTCAAATACGGTACGGTCGGTGCCAAGTTTGCCGCTGGCGGCAAGGGCCCCAAACAGTACGGCATTGATAATGCTGCCGGCCTTTTCCGAGACAACTTTAAGGTCTTGCAAGATCAAGGTATCGGCAAATTCCTGCGCCGCTGTGATAATTATTTCGGATTGGTAACGGTTATCGGTCATGGCTGTTTTTTCCGAAACGGCATACATACGATGGGTTGATCCGATAAGGGTTGTCTTGCCCGGAGTTACCAGTCCTTTTTCAATGGCGCGCCCCACTTCCAGCAGTTCAGAGGCCACAACAATATCAATATCGCCCGGTGAGGGAGTTAGCGCCATGATCGGGGCGGGGGTGTCTGTCGTTACCGGGAAAAGCTCGATATAATAGGTGGTGGCACCGGTGCGCTGGGCAACGCCAGGGATGGATGTATATTGAGCCAGATAGCCGATACGTTCTGCTGTATCGATGAGCCATTTGGTCAGAACGCTACCACCTTCACCGCCAAGGGCGGCGATAACGATTTTCAAGGGTTGAAGTTTCGGGGCCATTTTCTAACCCTCCTTGTTTGCCGCTTGCAGCGGTTTGATAAGCAGACATCTTAGCGAATGGCGCAGTCTTTCCCACAAAGTCGGATTACTGATCGTGCGAATTTCATAAAAAGACGGACACAGGGCCGCGGCATGGGCGGTCTCGCCGCAATTGCCACACCCAACGCAGCCGGTATCAACGAAGGTTACCGGGTCTTTGCGCAACGGGTCGGGGTTGGGTTTGACCGATAAGGTCGGGCAGGCTGACAAGCGGATACAGGAATGATCGCCGGTACACAGGGCTTCGTCAACGGCAAAGACATTTTTGACCATCCGTTTACCATCTTTGAGGAGCTTGGCCATGGCGGGTTTTTTTCGGCGCTGGACAGCAAGCATACATTCGCCTTCTGCAATGATGACCTTCAGACCCTTCTCGTTCGTTGTCATGGCCTCCTTGAAGGTGTTGGCCATGGCGGGCACATCGTAAGAGCCAACCGTTTTAATCCAGCTGACCCTCATGGCGGTAAGGGCCTTGTTCATATCAAGATTGCCGGTGCGATCTTCGCGCTGGCTCCAGGAGGTGAGAATATCCTGATGGCCGGTGGCAGCGGTATAGCCGTTTTGGAGAATAACAAGGACGCTGTCGTCTTTATTGAAAACTGCATTTGCAATGCCGGAGGTCAGACCGCTATGCCAGAAACCGCCATCACCCATGATGCTGGCCGTCCGGTTTTTCATATTTGGGGCAATCCCTGCCGAGCTGGACAGACCAAGACCATAGCCCATAACGGTGTTCCCGATATTGAACGGGGGCAGGGTGGCAAAGGTGTGGCAGCCGATATCGGCAGAGACGTGATATTTGCCGATTTGTCGTTCCACCAGTTTCAGGGCCGTGAATACAGGGCGTTCCGGGCAGCCGATACAAAATCCGGGGGGGCGAATGGGTAACGGATCCTCGAAAGCGCGGGCGGCATTTTCCAGATTTTCAATATGATCGTCATGGGTTTTTGTCAGGGCGGTAAAGTCCAGCTTCAAGGTTGGCGCTTCTTTGAGAAAGCGGGCAATGCTGTCGAACAGGACTTGTCCGGTATATTCACCGGCCATGGGGAAGTAGTTTTTACCGTGAATGGCCGTCGGGATATCGGCATCGCGAAGGATGGCTTTGATGGCTTGTGCCAGAAAGTCAGGCTGACTTTCTTCGACAATCAGGACTGACGTTTTACCTTTACAGAATTTTTCAATCTCGCCCGGCACCAGCGGATAGGTCACATTGAGTACAAACAGGGGCAGCTGGCTGTCGCCATAAGCATTGCTAAGGTTAAGCTGTTCAAGGGCCCTGTTGACGCCGTTATAAAGTCCCCCTTGCAAGATGATACCGATTTCACCATCTTTTCCGAATGTCTCGTTCAGTTTTTCTTTTTCAATGAAATCAATGGCGGCGGGCAGACGGCGGGCAATCTTGTCTTTTTCCTGCACGTAGGTGGAGGGGGGCAGGCAGATTTTCCCGTAATCAAATTCGGCTTCTTCAATCGGATTTAAAGACGAGATTTCGCCAGGAATATTGTCCTTGGCGTCAAATTGTCCATAGACATGACAGGCACGAATACGCATTTCCAGCATGACCGGAGTTGAACTGGCTTCGGACAACTCGAAGCCTTTTTCGACCATATCTACAAGCGAGGTCAGGTTGGGGCGCGGGTCGAGTAGCCAGAGTTGCGACTTCATGGCAAAGGCATGGCTCCGTTCCTGAATGACGCTGGAGCCTTCGCCGTAATCTTCACCGAGAATAATCAATGCGCCGCCTTTGACTCCCGCCGAAGACAGGTTGGACAGGGCATCGGATGCCACATTCGTGCCAACCGTTGATTTCCATGTGACAGCGCCGCGCAAAGGATAATTGACAGAAGCGCTGAGCATGGCGGCGGCACCAGCCTCACTGGCGCAGTTTTCAAAATGTACCCCCAGATCGCCCAGTACGTCTTTGGCATCGGCAAAAACATCCATCAGATGCGAGACCGGCGCTCCCTGATAGCCACCCACATAAGAGACGCCCGACTGTAAAAGGCCTTTTGCGACAGCCAGAATACCTTCGCCGCGAAATTGTTCACCGGCACCCAGACGCAAGCTTTGAATCTCTTTGTGAAAACTTCTTTCTGCCATTACATGTCCTTATTTCTTGCTTTGTATTTTCCTTATGTGGTCTTAACGCTTGCCCACAGTGGTTATTGCCGCAATTTGTAGCGTTGAATTTTCCCTGTTGCCGTTTTGGGCAGGTCCGGAACAATATCAATCCAGCGCGGATATTTCCATGCGCCGACAGATAGTTTCACATGTTCTTTCAAAGTTGCAAATATATCTTGTTCGGAACTGTCTGAAATCAGCACGACAAAAGCCTTGGGTTTGATCAGGCCTTCATCATCTTCTTTGGCGACAACAGCTGCCTCCAATACGATGGGGTGGCTGGCGAGGGCTTGCTCAACTTCGAACGGGGAAACCCAGCGACCGCCAACCTTGAACATATCATCGGTACGGCCACAATAATGGTAATAGCCATCTGCATCTTTGAAATATTTATCGCCGGTATGGGTCCAGTTACCGGCAAAGGTCGCCCGTGATTTTGCCCGCTGGTTCCAGTAGCCATCTGCGGCTGACCCGCCATTGACCAGTAACTCGCCAATTTCATTAACGGTAACATCCTGCCCGTCATCATCGATCAGGCGTAGTTTATAGCCGTCAAATTCTTTGCCTGATGTCCCGTAGCGGATATCGTCGGGGCGGTTGGACAGAAACACGTGCAGCATCTCCGTTGATCCGATGCCGTCAATGATATCGATGTTCATCCGTTCTTTCCAGGACAGGCCAACATCGGCAGGTAGTGCCTCGCCTGCTGAAATGCACAGGCGTAACTGGCTGGAGCTGTTTTGCGGGATGCAGTCTGCATCTGCCAGCATTGCGGCATACAGGGTTGGCACGCCAAAGAACAAGGTGGGGTTATATGCTTTAAAAACCTGCAATACCGAGGATGGCAAAGGCCGGTCCGGCAGCAGGACTGTTGTTGCGCCAACCGACATGGGCAGGATCATGCCGCCGCCCATTCCATAGGCAAAGAACAGCTTTGCGGCTGAAAAACAGATATCACCGGCGGTGATGCCAAGGATGTTCTTGCCGTACCAGTTGGCCACATAGGCCATGCTTGACTGGACATGACGCACCCCTTTGGGGTCACCGGTGGAGCCTGATGAGTAGAGCCAGAAGGCGGTCTCGTCGGGGCTGGTTTTAGCCGTTTCAAAGTCAGGACTAGCTTGATCGAGCAGTGTTTCAAACGATGGATAATCGGAATCCGCGCCGCCGACCACAATAATATGTTTCAGAAATTCCAGTTGATTGAGAATGGGGCGCACCATTGGCAGCAGGTCTTTGGAGATAAACAAGGCCTCCGCCCGGCTGTCGGAGAGCATATAGTCATATTGGTCGGTTGTGAGTAATGTGTTCAGGCAAACCGGAATGACGCCGGCCCGTACCGTGCCCCAGAACACAACCGGAAAATCAACGGTGTCAAAGAGCAGCAGGGCAATTCGGGTTTCACGCTTGATGCCAAGCCCTTTGAGGAGATTTCCCATTTGCTTTGAGGCAGTTTGCAGTTCCTGATAGCTGAGGGTGCGGTCGGGGTCGATAAAGGCCGCTTTTGCTGCAAAGCCATTTTCGATATTCTGGTCAATAAATTCCTGAGCGGCGTTATAATATATGGCTTTCGTCATTCTCCCAACCCCTGACATAGTTCCTTTGAGCTTGTATTTGGTTTTTAAATACGTAATATCGTACCAATATACCTTTTATTGAGGAAATGCAAAGAGAGTATATTCATGAAAACACTTCTTCCGGAAAACTGGGCCCCGCCCATTGGTTATTCAAACGGAATTATAGTTCCGGCAGGTCAGATGCTGTTTGTTGCAGGACAGGTTGGCTGGAATGCAGATCAGGTTTTTGAAAGTGAAGAGCTGGCCCCACAATTTGAACAGGCATTGAAGAATGTGCTGGCAGTGGTGGAAAGCGGTGGTGGCACGGCGCAGCATATCTGCCGGATCACGGCCTTTTGCTGTGATAAACCGGCCTATCTGGCGGCACGCCCGCAACTGGGCCGTATCTGGCAGAAATATATGGGCAAGCATTTTCCGGCGATGAGTATGATTTTTGTGGCCGACTTGCTCGATAGCCCGGGAAAGATCGAGTTGGAGGCAACCGCCGTTATCCCGTAGCTTTTTTATGCCGTTGCATTTGCTTGAGCATTGTTGATAATGTGATCGACCCCAATGTTGCGCGCGCAATGTCATCAACTTCATGCAAAACCTGATTGAGTGCCCATTGCGCCGGGTCGGTGTCCTGCTCGTTTTCCATGTTTTGATCTGCGGATGACGGAACTTCAAACAGATTGATGATATCAAGAAGCGTTGTACGTCGTGCATTGCCGCTGAAGCTGTAACCGCCGCCAACCCCGCGAATGGAGCGCACAAGGCCGGCGCGGCCCAGTGTGTGCATTACTTTTGCCAGATGATGAGAGGAGACCTCATATTTCTCGCCAATTTCAGAGACAGAAACCTGCTTTTGCGGGTCTGCGGCCAATTCAATAAGCGCGAAAATGGCTAACCGGCTGGATATTTGTAATTTCATGAAAAACCTTACCTTGCATAAACGGGAGAGCTGGTTGCGGACAGCTCTGTCAATCCCTAGTCATCCAAGTCCTTTTCAAGTTGAATATACGGGCCGGCGGTCATGCCTTCGCTACGGAAAAAAGCCATGAGGAGCTGGTTTTTCCGCCCAACCATCGTTCGCATGGTCGAAAGACCGATGGCCTTGAATTCGTCGGAAATGGCGGCAAATAACTGCTCACCAATGCCAAGCAGTCGGGATTCGGGGTCGACAGAAAAAGCAAAGACCCAGCCACACGGGCGCGAGCCGAATTCCCAGGCGCGGACCTCGCCAACGATGAGGCCGACAATGGGGGAGTCTTCACTTTTACCGGTAGCCTCTGCCACCAGAAAAAACCGCTCGTCAGTCCGTCTGTTGCCATAGCGCTCAAATATATCGCGCCAGTAGTCAGCCTTGGAAATTGACGTGACCCGTTCGTCGAGCAGGACGACATGATCAAGGTCGTCTTCGCGGACGCGTCTGATCGTGATCTGCTGATCTGATTCGGATTCCTGTTTTTCCATGCTCACCCTATATGTCTCACTTCTGTTGTATGCGCCTTTGGATACATACATGAATTGGTGCGCCGCTCAAAGTTTTTAGGGCAGAAGTACCCGTTAAAAAGCGCAAATTCGCCCGTTAATGCGGCTATAGGTAAAATATTCTGTTGTGGGACTATACCACAAACCTTAAATAGGTATAATGGTACTTGTTTATATATTTAAACTAACGGCAAGGAGACATGACCCATGAAGCGACTGATAAGCCTCACGGTAAATGGCCGGAAGTATGAAGATGCCATTGATGACAATATATTGCTCATTGACTATTTACGCAATATTCGCCAGCTGACAGGCACAAAACAGGGCTGTGACGGCGGTGAATGCGGGGCATGTACGGTTCTTGTGGACGGAAAGCCGAAGCTGGCTTGCCTGACACTGGCAGCAACGGCTGATGGTACCGAGACAGAGACAATTGAAGGTCAGGCTAAAAATGGCCGTCTGTCGGCACTGCAACGGGCTTTTCATGAAAATCTGGGAACCCAGTGCGGGTTTTGTACTCCCGGCATGATTATGGCGGCAGAAAACCTGCTGCGCCGAAACCCTGATCCGGATGATGCCGATATACGAACTGCTCTGGGGGGAAATCTGTGTCGTTGTACCGGGTATGTGAAAATTATTGCATCGGTTAAATCCGCAGCGGAGACCACATCATGAGCACGTATCAACCGGCAATCGGCCAGCGGGTTCCTTTGGTTGACGGCATTGAAAAAGTGACTGGAAAAGCACGTTATACTGCGGATCTGGGCCGTGATGACTGCCTTGTCGGCCGTATCTTGCGCAGTCCGGTCAGTCACGGGGTAATCATCCGGCTGGATACCACCAAGGCGGCGGCACTGGACGGGGTGATCGCAATCGTTACGGGGGCGGATTGTTCTTATACTTACGGGGTAATTCCCATTGCCATGAACGAATATCCAATGGCACGGGACAAGGTTCGCTATCGCGGTGAAGCTGTGGCGGCTGTGGCGGCGGTCAATGAGCGCATCGCCGAGCAGGCGCTTGAACTGATCGAACTTGAAATTGAAGAGTTGCCCGCCTGTTATAGCCTTAAAGAGGCTTATGCTCCGGATGCAACCTTGATCCATGAAGGCAAGGCCCGCAATATCGAGCGCGAAGTCCATCATGATTTTGGCGATGTAGCCGCAGGGTTTGCCGATGCTGTCCTCGTTGCGGAGGAGACATTTACCTGCGCCGAGATCAATCACGCCCAGATGGAACCCCATGCCGCCCTTGCCGAGTATGACGCGGAGCGGCAGCGCCTGACGCTGCATTCGGTAACGCAAGTGCCGTTTTATGTGCATTTGACACTGGCCCGGTGTCTGGATATGGATGCATCGCGCATCCGGGTGATCAAGCCTTTTGTTGGCGGCGGGTTTGGCGCACGCACAGAAGCTCTGAATTTTGAAATTATTACAGCCCTGCTTGCGCGTGCGGCTGGTGGTAAAGTGATGATGCAGATGAGCCGCGAGGAGAGTTTTATCACCCATCGCGGCCGTCCGGAGACCGAGGTTTATGTTAAAATAGGCCTTGGTGAGACGGGCCGCATCACTGCCGTTGAATGCGCCGTTCGTCAGCGCGGCGGCGCCTATGCCGGCTACGGGTTGGTGACAATTTTATATGCGGGTGCCTTGCTGCACGGGCTATACGACATTGCAAATGTCAAATATGACGGCTATCGCCTGTATACCAATTTGCCCCCTTGCGGTGCCATGCGCGGGCATGGAACGGTAGATGTGCGTCACGCCTTTGAAGCCTTGCTCGACCGGATGGCGCGGCAGCTGGATCTGGACCCGTTCGCTGTTCGCCGCGCCAATATGCTGAGCGCGCCAACGCGAACACCGAACGATCTGATGGTCAATTCCTATGGGTTGCCCGAGTGTTTGCAAAAAGTGGAAGCGGCATCAGGCTGGAAAGACAGGTTTGGTAAATTGCCGGCGGGGCGTGGCCTTGGTATGGCCTGTTCGCATTATGTAAGCGGCGCTGCAAAACCGGTTCACTGGACCGGGGAGCCGCATGCGGTCGTGTCGTTAAAACTCGATTTTGACGGGGGTATAACAGCCTTCACCGGTGCGTCCGATATCGGGCAGGGGTCAACAACCATGGTTGCCATGGCCGCCGCAGAAGTGCTGGGCGTTCATTTGTCCCGCATTCAGGTGGTGACCAATGACAGCGCGATTACCCCCAAGGATAACGGCTCATATTCGTCGCGGGTGACCTTTATGGTGGGGAACGCTGCCGTTGAGGCGGCCAGGAATTTGCGAGCATTGCTGGTGGCGGCAGCGGCTAAAAAACTTGAAGCCAATGTGGATGATATTGTCTGTGAAGGCGAGACTTTCTCGGTGGACGGGGGCGAGCAGTCAGCCTTGTCCTTTTCGGAAGTGGCGCTGATTGCGCTGGCTGAAGATGGTACGATCAACGTCAAGGGTACCTTTACCTGCCCGCCTGAATCTCAAGGGGGCAAACATCGCGGCGGGGCGGTTGGCTCTACCATGGGGTTCAGTTACGCGGCGCAAGTGGTCGAGGTTACGGTTGATGAAGATACCGGTCTGGTGAGTGTTGAAAAGGTCTGGGCGGCGCTTGATTGTGGGCGGGCCCTGAACCCGCTGGCCGTAGAAGGGCAAATCGAAGGGTCTGTCTGGATGGGTATGGGGCAGGCGCTCAGTGAAGAGACCCATTATGTCAAAGGACTGCCGGTTCATGCCAACTTTCTCGACTACCGGGTGCCGACCATCGTTGAATCTCCAGATATCGAAGTATTTATTGTTGAAAGTCATGATCCGCTGGGGCCTTTTGGGGCCAAAGAGGCAGGCGAGGGGGCACTGTCGGGCTGTCCGCCCGCATTGGCAGCCGCGATTTCTGATGCCATCGGAATTAATGCCAATTTTTTGCCGCTGACACCGGACCGAATAGTTGAAGCCCTGACCGCCAAGCGCCGAAAAGAGCGGCGCGCAGCCCAGATCAAGGAGGCCTCATGAGCGATGTTCTACCCGATTTCAAATTACTGCGACCGGTAACGGCGGGAGAAGCCATCGCCGCTTTTGCTGGATCGAAGATGCCGCGCTATTGTGCCGGCGGCACCGATTTGATGGTCAATATGCGCAAAGGTCTTGTTGAGGTGGAGACCTTAATCGATCTGACAGGGCTTGCTGATATGAAGCGTTATGATCTGGATGCGTCGGGTCTGTATCTGGGCGCCGGTATCACATTGGCACAGATTGCAGGGGATGCGGCCCTTGCAAAGGCGTATCCGGCAGTTGTGCAGGCGGCGCGAACGGTTGCCGGACCCACCCACCGCGAGGCGGCGACGGTGGGCGGAAATCTATGTCTTGATACAAGATGCCAGTATTATAACCAGAGCCACTGGTGGCGGAAATCAAACGCGTTTTGCCTGAAATATAAAGGGAATATATGCCATGTGGCCCCGACGGGAAATCGGTGTCGCGCAGCATTTAGCGGTGATCTGGCGCCGGCATTGATGGTACATGACGCCGAAATTGATATATTGGGACCAGATGGACACCGGCGCCTTGCCCTCGCCGATTTTTACCAAGAGGATGGCGCAAACCCGTTACTTCTGAAATCTGCCGAGATTGTTATGGGGATTTATCTGCCTGCTACCAGAGCAATATCGGCTTATGAGAAAATTCGAATTCGGGGTAATATGGATTTTCCACTGGCAGGAGTTGCTGTTGCTTGTGACAAGGAAACTGCGCAAAGCGGGCAGTTCAAAGTTGCGATTACCGGTACAAACTCTTGCCCGGTAGCTGTGGATATGGCGGCATTTGATTTTGAGACGGATACGCTTGATATATATTTCGAGGGTTTTAAAAAATCTGTGCAAAAAGCAGTTTCGCCCCAGCGCACCACCACCACGGCGGCCCATTATCGCCGCTTGTCCGTGGCGGCAATGGCCGCCCGTATCGCCAGAGGCTTATGGGAGAGTTAAACAAATATGACCGATCTTCCGGGGAAACACTGGCGGGCAGATGATGGCCATCATATTGATGTGCGCGGGTTGGAGCCACCCGAGCCGATGGTCGCCATCCTTGGATATCTGGAACGCGAAGGGGCCAGCAGTCCGGTCATTGTTCATCACTTTCGCGAACCGGTTTTCATCTATCCCGAACTTGCCGAGCGGCGTTGGAGTCATGAAATAGTTGCTGGTGACCCGGATGAAGTTCGCCTGATCCTGAGAAAAATCCCATGAGCATAGCCGCAACTTTTCTGGGCGGGGCCAAAGACCGCCTGTTACCTGCATCGGTTCCGTTCCGGTATTTTATGGCCGCTGTTATTTTTCAGATACTGGCATGGGCTGCCTTGATATTGGGTGCAGACGAACTTGCCGAATTTGTCGGTGGTACCGGCTATGTATTGGCGGCGCTGCATTTATTGACATTGGGTGTTCTGGTAATGACGGCTATGGGGGCAAGTTTTCAGCTGCTGCCTGTTGCCACGCGAAAACCGTTGCAAAGCGTCTGGCCCGCGCAGCTGGCTTTTTGGATCTTTGTACCGGGAGTCTTATTGCTCGCTTTTGGCATGCTGGACGGGGATGCTGTTTTTTTGCACGCTGGCGGTGCCGGTGTAGTAGGCGGATTATTGATTTTTGCAGTCCTGACGGCGCTTAATTTGCGAAAACCCGCAGGCTTTCAGATTGTCGCCCTGCATGGATGGGGGGCGTTGCTGGCGCTTGTTGTTGTTGCCAGTCTCGGGTTGGCGCTGGTGATTGATTTTAGCACTGGATTTTTTGAGAACCGGCAACAGATTGCTATGATCCATATGGTACTGGCCATCTTCGGGTTTATGGGGCTGCTGGTGTTTGGCTTCAGTCAGATATTAATTCCCATGTTTGTTTTGTCGCGAAATTTACCCTTGCGGGCAAGCCGGATCGAAGTGGGTTTGAGCTTTGCGGCGATTATCGGGGCGGCCGTGAGCCTTTTCTATGACAGTACAGCCGGGTTGATTGCCGCAACCGGGATTGGGTTGGCGGCGGCGGGGATGTATTTGTGGCTGATGCGGTCTGCCTTTCAAACCCGTATGCGCAAGCGGTTAGGACTTTCTTTTGTGTTGATCAAAATCTCCTGGGGAATGATGATACTTGGCCTGTTGATCGGGCTTGCGGTTGTTGTGGGCGCGCCTGTTCCAAATGGCATGGTTTTAACCGTTTTTGTGTTGCTGGTGGGGTGGTTGTTGACTTTCCTGATGGGCATATTGCAACGGATAATGCCGTTTCTGGCCTCCATGCATGCCAGTGGTAGGGGCGGGAAGCCACCATTACTGTCAGAGCTGACCGCTGAGGGGCCGCTAAAAGTTCATGCCATTTGTCATGGAGTTGCCTTCATACTTGGCTTTGCAGGAATCGTTGCGGGGGTGGAGGATGTGATCCGGATTGCAGCCGGATTTGGATTTATCGGGGCGCTTGCCTTTACAGTATTTGCCGGATTGATCGTGATTAAAATCACCGGAAATCGCTTGCCTTTTTTTAAATAGGTATTAGAGTACTTAAATAAGTTTATTTAAAATTTCAGAGACAGGAAAGACCTATGGAATTTTCTCGCCGAACTGCGCAGCTTCTTCATGAAGATCATCAGGCAACGATGGCTGTGATCGAGTCGCTCGAAGATATGCTGGCGCGGGCAAAACGGGCGGTGCCCGATGTTAATGATCCGGTTACCCGCAAAACACTGCAACAGGCAGCAGAGATTATTGATCAGGAAATTGGCAGTCATTTTTCGTTTGAAGAAACTGAATTATTCCCCCGCCTCGCCGACTACGGAGATGTGGGGATTGGTCTGCATCTGACCGAAGAGCATCGGGCCATGTTGCCGGTGGCGGAACAGGTGGCGCATATCGGGCGCGAGGCCCTTGAGGGCGCATTTACAGATCAGAGCTGGGCAGATTTCAAGTCTCTTGCCGGTGAGTTGATCGAGCGGATGCTCTCGCATATCCAGAAAGAGGAAATGGCATTACTGCCCATGCTCGATGAATTACTGGACCTAGAAACAGATATGGAGTTGGCGGAAGCCTATTCCCTTAACCAATAACGCCGGGAGATTAAAGTGACTGCAAATCAGAAAACTACCCCCCCATCGGGAGTTATCAAGCCTTTATGTGCGGATGATCTGGAGGCCGTGATCGCAATTGATACGGCGCTCACTAAAATCTCGCGCCGTGGGTTCTTTGAAAAAAGATTGGCCGATGCATTGGCGGACCCCGGTGATTACGTTTATGTGGGCCTGCATCAAGGTGACTTGCTGGCGGGCTATGCCATGGCTAAACGGATTGATGGTGAATTTGGCAAGCCTGGGGGGCGGGCATCCCTTGACGCTATCGGGGTTGACCCATCGGTTCAGGATCATGGGGCGGGTCATCAGTTAATTACCGCTATTGAAGAGGTTTTAATCCATAAAGGGGTGAGCGAACTGACCAGTCAGGTCAGCTGGTCCGCACAAGCGCTGGTGGGTTTTCTGGGGGATGCCGGGTTTAATCTGGCGCCGCGAATTGTGTTGTCACGCGGAACGAGCCGCTTGCCGTCCGAAGAGATTGATACTTCGCTGGATGAAGAAGTTGAAATCGATCATAGCTCGCCTGATGGGGATGCTTACGGGGCGCTGTCACATGACATGGTACCGGTACGCTCCATGCGCGAGGATGATTTAAAGGCCATTATTTCCATTGATCGCAAAACAACCGGCAGGGATCGTTCTGCCTATTGCGAGCGCAAACAGCGTGAAGTCCTACACCAGTCGGGGGTTCGAATCTCGTTAATTGCCGAGATAGATGGCCTCAGTGTCGGGTTTATTATGGCGCGGGTGGATTACGGTGAATTTGGCCGTACCGGTGCCGAAGCGGTTATGGATGCGGTCGGGGTAGATCCCGGCTTTCAGGGGCAAGGTGTTGGCCGGGCCTTGATGACGCAGCTCATGGAAAATCTGTCGACATTGCGCGTAGAGACCGTTCGGACTGAACTTGACTGGAATGATATAACACTTATTCCGTATCTGGATACAGTTGGCTTTGAGCCTGCCCAATATGTGGTGTTGAACCGAACGCTATCGTAGAATTTGCATATATTTTATGAAAAGAGTTGGCCGGATTAGAAATGATTTCTGATCCGGCCAAAATTTTGTTAGCCGTTTAGCTGCTCGTATTTTTCCATCAGCTCGTCTTCGCTTTCTTCCCAGTCAGGGTTGGGGACGATACAGCTTTCAGGGCAGACCAGTTTGCATTGGGGCTCGTCTTCAGCTCCCACACATTCGGTACATTTCATCGGATCGATAATATAAATCGGATCCGCAGCTTTAATCGCTTCGTTCGGGCATACGGGTTCACACGCATCGCAAGCCGTGCAAGGGTCAACGATCATCAGTGCCATAGTTTATCTCCTCTGTTCTTTCTTATGATGCTTTGAGCAGTCGGCCACTGGCGGCCAGTTTTTCATATCGGAAGGCCCCCCACAAGGCGGCGCCAATGGCACCGGCAAAGACGGAGTCTTCATGGTTGGCAACTTTTGCCTCCACCCCTCGCATTTTGCCAAGCTCTTCACGCATGGCTTCGACAAGGCCCACATCCTGGGCAAGGCCGCCGGTCATCATCACCAGATCGTCTTTCACCCCGATTGATTTGAGCAACCGGGCCAGTCTGCTAGCCATGGATAGATGGATACCTTTGAGGATATTGGGGGAGGTGATCCCGCGCGAGACCATATTGATCACATCGGTTTCTGCCAGCACCGCACAGATGCTGGAGACGGCTTCGGGATCATCGGCCTGCGTGGACAGGCTACCGATTTCATCCTGGGCGATCCCGAGATAGCGGGCGATATTTTCCAGAAACTGGCCGGAGCCTGAGGCGCATTGACTGGTCATTTTATAATTGAGGACCTTGCCGCGCTCGTCCGTAATGATGGCACGGCCATGCAAGGCCCCGCAATCGAGGACAGCCCGGGCGCTTGGATCAAGATACTGCGCGCCGCGCGCATGGGAGGTCATGGAATAGAAATGCCCGGTATGGAAGGGAATGGCTTCCCCCTCACCTGTGGTGGCGATGTAATCCATATCATCTTCGGTCAGTCCGGCATCTTCAAGGGCGTGATCAAAGGCCTCTCGGGCAAGTTCCATCGGATCCCGCTGGCGAATGCGCAGGATGGAGCGGGCCACCCATTCTTCCTTGCCATCTTCGACCTTGAAAATAACGGCTTTTACGGCGCCGGTACCGACATCAATTCCTGCAGTATATGTCATGCTTCCATTCCTTCCATGCGTCCTTCAGCAGCACGGCGGGCAAATTCGGCTCCGCCCAATGCGCCGGTATAGATTGAATCGGGATCGATATTGATGGTGACTTCGCCGTAATTTTCGACCACCAGCTTTTTCAGCTCCCGAACAGCGGCCTGATTTTTGGCAACGCCGCCGGTGAAGGTAAATTCATCAGCAATACCCCCAGAGCGCGAAATGATCGACATGGCCCGCAGGATAATTGCTCGGTGCAAACCCGCCAGAATGTCTTCGCGTTTCTCGCCCAGTGCCAAACGATCCCGCAGCTCGGCTCCTGCGAAAACGGTACAGGTAGAATTGATCCGTGCCGGTTTGTCCGATTTCATGGCAAGGGGGCCCAGTTCATGCAGGCCCATATTCATTTCATCGGCGATATAGCCAAGATAACGGCCACAACCGGCAGCACAGCGATCGTTCATCTGGAAATTTTCAACGATGCCGCTAGGGTCTACCTGAATACCTTTGGTGTCCTGCCCGCCGATATCAAGAACGGTTCGGGTTCGGGGATACATCATATGGGCACCCAGCCCGTGGCAGAGAATTTCCGAGCGGATATGTTCCTTGGAGAAAGGCAGGGTTACACGGCCATAGCCAGTGCCGACCAGATAGGTTTCTTCAAGCTCGATATTCAGTGCCCGCTCGACCGTTTGCAGCAATTGTGCGTCTGTATTACTGGTTTTTTGCGTGACCCGGTTAAGAGCTGCACGGAATTTGCTGTTCAGATCATCAGACGGAGGCCGGTTCTCGACAGAAATGATGGATTTGTCATAGACATTCATCAGCAGGTCATAGCCAAGACCGGCATCACGGGCGACTTCTTCTGCAATGGACAGATAGCGCGAACCGGCAATATCACGGAAGAAATCGGATTTGCGCACAGCACCCGGTGCAAACAATTCGGAAGCTTCGAGGCGCAAGCGGCGAAAAGACTCGGCGATGGCCTGTTTGACGCCGTCAGAGACTTTAGCAAACCTGTCGCCCTTTACCTGCTCAACGCAGGTCTGTTCGAGATCATCCAGCTGCTCGAGAAACTGCTCGAGACGAAAGGCGCTTTCCAGCTGGTTCAGAAAGGTTGAAATTTCTGTCTTTTCGTCCTGATCCGTTCCAAACTCGCGGCGGAACAGGGTGAAGCGGGCATTGATGGCCGCTTCCTGCCCGGCTACCCGGCAAGCGGTGTCGTAGTTGGATCGCGAGTTTGTAATGCCGCGACCGATAATCTGCTCGTTCTCGTCGAGCAGAACGGCTTTGGTGGTTGTCGATCCCAGATCGATGCCGACATAGGTTTTCATGCTGCTGCTCCTTTGCTTGCGCCGGTGCGTTTTTGTTCGACCATCTGGAAATAACTTTCCAGCCGGTTCTTGACATTGGCGGCGGAGAAATACCGGGGATCCACCAGATCGGTTTCGATGAAGGCGGCCGGCTTGCCGGTACGTTTTTCAACTTCACGCATGATGAGTAACTGACCCGCCGAGAAGCTGTTGCAGCTTTTGATGGAGTTGATCAACAAGCCGTCGGCTTCATATTCGTTGATATAATCCACCAGCATTTCGATGCGCATGGGGATCGAGCGGTTGGTATAAACCCCCAGACAATATTCAGCCAGCGATTCAAGCGGGCGATCAGGGTCATGGCGAAAGCCGAAATCATAGGTACCGCCAACTTTTGTGTAGCTGGAGGCGACAACGGTCGCACCCTCGTCATAGAACATTTTCCAGAACTGGCGAAAATTGGTGTAGTTGGGCGGACCTTCGACCACCAACCGGTATTTCTCTTCCCCCATGGGGCCATCCGGTGTCACAGGTCCCAGACCCGCAGCCAGTCGCTGATCGACTTCTTCGCGCAAGAAGCGGTAATAATCGATGGCATCATCGGTGCCACGGAAAGCACCAAAAATCGGACCGATATAATAGATACCGCCAAAATACGCATCAATGGGTGAGCGTTTGTTCTTTCCGGTTTGCAGGATATAGACAAGGTCGTCTTCGGCTTTTGCCGATTTCTTGAGATATTCGCGCAAGCGGTCAATATCGAATTTGACACCGGAGACTTTTTCAAGCTTGGGGATCACATCTTCTTTGAATTGCTTGACCATATACTGGATCATGTTGGGCGTAATTTTGCCGTCTGCCATGTAGGGTGTTTGCAAGAAGATGGTTTCGCATTTATATTGCTCGCGCAGTAATTCGAACCATTTCATGAAGGTGAAGCAGCCGGTATAGGACAGCATCAGCACATCCGGATCGGGCAGTTTTTTGCCATTGGGGCCGATATTGCCTCTGGCCATCATGCCGATATCGGACTTTACATAGGTGCATACATCTTCTGAATGTCCGGCACGTTCGGCCTCCATCACAAAGGCACCGCTTTTGCGGCGTAGACCGTTCTGAATGGCGTTGACCTCGGGCAGGTTATTGACCAGATCGAAGCACATAAGCAATTCGTTGAGGTTGCCTGGTACAAAGGTCGAGGCGACTTTTTCGCCATTTTCCTTTGCACTTGACAGGCGGTCATAATGTTTAGCCATCATTTCTTTTTGCTTCACCATGGAGGCGTCTTTGATGGCTTCAGGGGCTGGTTTTTTGGCTGTTGCTGAGGGTCTCATGCTGCACTCCACAATTTGATTGAATCTGCAAAGGTGCCCGTCTGTTCGCGGATGGGCTGCATCTGGCCGGAATTTTCGGCATATTTGAAGGCGATGAACGGGATATTTGCCTTTTTCAGAACATTCTGCAGGATAGGCCGGTCGAGAAGAGCCGGATCACAGAAGCTGGGGGAGGCAAAAATCACCCCCTCCGCACCGGTGCGTTTAACGGCCCTGACGAGGAATTGTCCCTTTTCATCCTGATTGGGTTCGTACTTGGCGGCGGTGCTTTCTGAATGATGCAAGAAAGCTTGTGACAGATTATGAAGTGGATCACCGTCCAGTGGCACATCATCAATGAGCCAACGGGTGACCAGCATCAAATCATCATCCACCACATAGCAGCCAGCCAGTTCCAGTGATTTGATCAGGTTCAGGGGGGGCTGCTCGCAAAACAGACCTGTTACCACGATCCGGCTGTTGTCGCGCATGGGCCGGGCTTCGCGGTCGGCGGCGGCAATATATTGCTCCAGCAGTACTGAATGTTCTTCCACCGGAAGGACAAGCCCTGCCCGAATAACAAGATAGACCTCGGAGGCGGGGCATTGCCATGGTTTTTGCGCCCGAAGATCATATAGTTTGCGTACAAGGCGGCGGTTTTTATTGTACAGGTCGATGGAGTTGCGCAAGGCATCGTCTGTAATCTTGTGCCCTGATATTTTTTCCAGATCATGCCTGAACTCAGCCATTTCATTGGTATAGAAGGTACCGCCAACTTCATCTTCATAGGTTTGGGGCACATCAAAATACTTGCTGTAGACATCGGGAAACATCATTTTCCACATGCCTGACAGATTGCGGATCACATCGCAGATGGACGGGAACAGCATGCCATCGACGAAATCAAGGCGGCCTGTAACTCCCAGTTCGATGGTGGAGCGCGGAATACGGCAAATATAACTTTGATAGAAGGCATCCCCATGGATCACTTCCAGCTGGTCGCCGCCGCCCAGAATTCCAAGCGGCAACATGCCTGCGGCATGAATGATTTCACGCGGAATATAGACCGGCATAAATCCGATAACTTTACGGCCTTCTTCGGCCTCTTTCCATTCTCTGGCCGCGGTGAAGCTCAAGTCTTCATAAAGGGCCTGACAACGGTCAATAATTTCAGTGGTTGATGGTGTGCTCATCTGTTTTCCCATTTTGCTGGACGTTTGGCGATGAAAGCGGTCAGGCCTTCAACGGCGTCACGTGTTGACATTAGGTCTTCGAGATAGAGGCGTTCGACCTCTTTCAGTTTTGCAAGTACGCGCTTGCAGTAATCATGGCGGGCGGCAGTTACCGCAAAGCGCAGTGAACTGGTGCTTTTACCGGCAAGATACTTGGTAAAGTAGGCCAAGGCTGCTGCTTCGGGATCGTCCGACAGATCATCCACCAGCCCCATCGCATAGGCCTCTTCGCCTGCGACAGCACGGCCCGAGAACAGCAGATCATCTGCTTTTGACTGGCCGATGCGTTCGGGCAGCAGGCAAGAGGCGGCTGGCGCAAAAACACCCAGCTGCATTTCGGGCTGCCCCAGATTTACATCTGTTGATGCGAATAACAGCTGCCCTGCGGCAGCAACTTCAAGCCCGCCGCCCAGACATTGTCCGCGCAAAGCCACCAGAACCGGAACCGGAAAGCAAACCATAAGCCCGACCAGTTCATGCAAGGCTTTCAGCATATGGGCGCAGTGTTCTGGCAGGTGCTCTTCCACACTGGCGCCAAAACTGAAATGCGGACCAGTTGCATCAAGCAGGACAGCGGTAATGTCGGTCCTGTCCTGATGGTCCCGAAAGGCACCGGTTAAAGCGGCTATCATTTCCGCATCGACAATATTGGCTTTTGGCTGATCCAGCCGTAGCCGTAATAATTTGCCGTCCTGCTCGAGCCATATTTTGAGAGGGGAACTCACTTGTCGGCTCCCGGCATCAGGCTGTCGGTGAACTCTTCAGTCCATCTTACGCCTTCGGCCAGTTGCCGGCGGACAGAGACAAAATCCACTTCACGGCCATGTTCACGGGTGCCTTCGTTAAAGGCCCGGAAACCGGCGCGTGCTTCGGTCATCATGTTCAGGGACAACCATGCGCGGGAATTTTCCTTGTTCATATTCCAGGCATTAAGCTTGGGTTTTCTCAACTCTTCTACAGATTTGGTGGTGCAATCGGGGAAAGTGAGCATTAATTTGGTGCAGAGCTCTTCCACCTTGGCATCAAGCAAGCCGAGGTCCAGCTCTCCTTTGGCGGCAATGGCTTTACCTGCGGCAAGGTCGTCGCCGGTTTTGAATTCACCATGGACAAGGCGGCCCCACTCGTCGGTCATTTTCTGGGTTTCGACCATGGGGTTGGCAACAAATTTTCCGTCAATTTTCAATGCGGGTACAATATCGGTCAGAATACCGAGGCGCATGGCTTTATGGGCCGAGAAAGGCTCGCACAGGATGCCGGAAATCATCGCCTGTTCGCAGCCGATCATTACGGGTAGAAAATCGGTAGAGCCGCCAATGGCCGCTGATCCATGTTTGGGGCCGGCTTGTCCAAAACGGGCCATGTCATGGGCGACAGAGAAATCACAGGCCATGCCGATTTCCTGTCCGCCGCCGATGCGCATGCCGTTTACCCGACAGATAACTGGCTTGTCACACCCCAAGATGGCAGACACCATATCATTGAACAGACGCATATACTGGCGGTATTCATGAGGGCGACCGGCATAATATTCGGCATATTCGCGGGTGTTGCCACCAGTACAGAATGCCTTGTCACCAACTGCGGTAAAGACCACGGCGTTGACATCGCGGGCGTTGGACGCGGCGCGGAATGCCAGAATAATCGATTTGACCATGTCGGTGGTGTAGGAGTTGAACTGGCTGGGGTTATTCAGGGTTATCCATGCGTTATAAAGGCCTTCGGCAACGGAGCCGTCCGGTTGCAGGGCCGGACGCTTTTCGTAGATGACATCACCGGTGATGTTTTCGCGGACCTCGTCGGAAACCAGATCATGCTGGACAAACTCAAAGTCGCCGGGGATTGTTGTTTGGTCGTTCATTATAGGTTGTCTCCTCTATGCGGTCGGCACAAGAATTGCGCGGCGAACAAATTTGCCATCATGGACGGCTTGAAAAATTTCATTGATTTGATCAAGCGGGCGTTGCTCGACAAACGGGGTGATTTTAACTTTGCCATCGAGAACCAGATCAAGGGCACCCGGATACAGATCCGGCGGACAGCCCCAGTTACCAAGAATACGGGCATGAAACGCCATCAGATTGGACAGGCGAACTTCGAGTTTATCCATAGTGAAGCCGACAATGCACAGGGTGGCCCCGTGATTGAGCAGACCAAAGGCCGTTTTTTGGCCAGCGGCAGTGCCCGAACATTCAATGATGATCCATTCGCGGGCGCGCAGTCCTTTTGATTTGGCAAACGCCCCGATTTCCTTTTTCAAGGCACGACCGTCAAAGTCACGGGCGTTCAGGGTCAGGCTGGCACCATAGTCTTCAACGGCGGCCAGTTTTTCCGGCACCACATCAATGGCAACTACCGTGGCCCCCATGGCTGCCGCAATTTGAACGGCGTAACCGCCAACACCGCCGACACCATTGACGATCACCAGATCGCCATCGCTGACACCGGCTTGAAGAACAGCCTGATAGGGGGTGGTCACTGCATCGGCGACAACCGATACATCGGCCAAGGTCATGCCAGCAGCTTCAAGACGGGACATATCAACGGGGCACAAACCCCGGGCTGGAACTGTAATATGAGTGGCAAAGCCACCTTGTATGTCGTTGCCGGGCATTTTTTGTGTCTGGCAGATGGTTCCTTTGCCGCGCTTGCAGGCATCACACTCACCACAAGGCATAACAGCGGGAATAATGACAGTTTGATCCATCCATTCCTTGGCGGCATCTCCGGTAGCAACCACCCGGCCACTGATTTCATGGCCAAGGGCGAGCGGTAGATCGTGGTTGGTGCGTACGCCGTCATAATAATAACCAAGATCGGTATGACAGACACCACACCCGGCAATTTCGACAATGACTTCGTCCTCACCGGGGGTGCCGGGGTCAAACTGTTCTTGCTGCATTGGCGCGTTCGGGGCCGTCATCATCCAGCGATATGCCATTTAATATTCTCCTTGGTTCCTGCGGTAACTTTGTTATGCAGGCGATGTTTTCATCAATTTATGGTCGTTGTTGACACTATCCTGTTTCCCTATTATCGTAAAACGGTACTCTAATGCTTATTTAACGTCAATAGGCAATTCACAATCGCAGTATGCGAGACGTATAAAAGGACGCAGCAGATCATGTCAGCAACTGGAAAAAAGTTTGAAAGTGTCTCTTTCGCGATAGTCGGAAGTGGCGGTGCCGGAGCGCTTACGGTGGGCTCAATTTTATTGGAAGCCGCTGGAAAGTCAGGGTTGTACGGTATTATGAACCGTTCCGTTGGGCCGCAAATCCGGGGCGGGGAAGCCGCTGCCCATGTCCGGCTGGCCAATCAGCCGGTCACCTGTATGGCAGGAAGTTTTGATTTGCTGATTGCCATTGACTGGAATAACGCAGAGCGGTTTGCCGCAGAAATGGGGCTGTCTGAAAATAGTCTGGTCATTACTGATTCTGACGGGGCCGATGTTCCGGAGGTTATTGTCAGTTCCGGCGCCAAGGTTGTTGCCTTGCCGATTAAAGCATTGGCAAAAGCGGTGCCGGGGGGGCGTGAAAATATGATCGCGGTCGGACTTGCCGCTGGCGTAATTGGCCTGTCGGTGCAGGATGTTATGGATGTGGTGCGCTCAAAGCTGGCGCGCAAAGGAGAGGCGGCGGTCGAAGCGGGTCGACTTTGCATGGATGCCGGATTGGCGCAGGTGCAAGACTATGCGGCCAGATATGGTGTTGATCCGACGTCGACTAATGATGGGCGTTGGCTGATTACCGGTAACGAAGCCGTTGGGCTCGGAGCTGTGCGCGGAGGCGTCCGTTTTGCCGCCGCCTATCCGATTACACCGGCTACAGAAGTTCTGGAATGGTTGTCGCCAGCACTGGCCAAGGTTGGCGGGGCACTGGTGCAAGCAGAAGACGAGCTGTCATCGATCAATATGATTATTGGTGCGTCTTTTGGCGGGCGGGCATCGGTGACCGCAACGTCAGGGCCCGGATTGGCACTGATGGTCGAAGCTATCGGGTTGGCTCAAGCCTCCGAAATTCCGGCTGTTATTATTGATGTCATGCGCGGCGGGCCCTCCACCGGCATTCCGACGAAATCGGAGCAGTCCGATTTGAATATTGCCGTCTATGGGTGTCATGGGGATGCGCCGCATGTTGTGGTCGCGCCGCTGAGTGTTGCCGATTGCCTGTTTACCGGGCAATGGGCTGTTCATCTGGCAGAAGCCATGCAGGTGCCGGTAATTGTCCTGTCGGATCAATCGCTGGGACAGGCCCGAATTATTATCGATAAACCGGCGAACATTGCGTTCTTTGCTCAGCGGAAAACATATGAGCCAGTGGTCGAGGAGGTTTATAGCCGTTACGCTTTGACAGCAGATGGTGTTTCGCCGATGGCGATCCCGGGCGTTGCCGGTGGGCAATATACAGCCGATGGTCTGACCCATGCGATCAGCGGGCGACCGTCGAGCAAGAACGAGGATCATCGCGATCAGCTTGATAAACGCCTGAGCAAAATTAACGATTTTGATTATGGCGATCACTGGGCCGAAATTGAAGGGTCGGGTGATACGGTTATTCTGACCTGGGGGTCCATTGCAGGGCCTGCCCGTGAAGCTTTACGTTTGCTGGAAGAGGACGGGACCCAAGTCAAGCTGGTTGCCATGCGCCTGATTTCTCCCTTCCCCAAAGAGGCGCTGCTTGGCGCGTTAGAGGGAGCAAAACGGGTGCTGGTGATTGAACAAACCCATGACGGTCAATTCAAACAATATCTGCGCGCGCAATGTGATTTGCCGGGTGATATCAAATATTTCCACCGGGCGGGCCCCAAAGCAATTGGCCCTACCGAAATCTGTACTCAAATTCGCGATTGGAACATCTCATGAATGTACCGACAAAAACCGCTTTCAAACCCGGTGATTACAAATCCGATCTGACCCCTGTCTGGTGTCCCGGTTGTGGTGACTTTCATGTTCTGATGTCTGTTACCCGGGCAATGGCACAATTGGGGACAGCGCCTGAAGATATTGCCGTGATTTCCGGCATTGGCTGTTCATCGCGTATTCCAGCCTATACAAATTGTTATGGGTTTCACGGGGTCCATGGCCGCTCGCTCGCCCTTGCCAGTGGCCTTAAAGTCGCAAGGCCTGACCTGACGGTTATGGTTATGAGCGGTGATGGTGACGGGTTTTCAATCGGCGGCAATCACTTCTTGCATGCCTGCCGCCGCAATATTGATATGACCTATATTGTCATGGATAACCGGGTCTATGGCATGACGAAAGGTCAGCCATCCCCCACAACGGAACCTGACTGGGACAGTGCCCTGTCACCGGGGGGAACCGGCCTTAATCCGTTTCAGCCACTGGTCATTGCGCTGGCCTCTGGCGCTAATTTTGTGGCGCGAACATTTTCGGGCGATATCAAGGGGACGGCAGCGACAATTGTCGAGGCGGTCAAGCATCCGGGATTTTCTTTTGTGCAAATACTCAGTCCGTGTGTAACTTTTCGCCCGGATGAGAAAGAATGGAAGAAAATAATTCACGATGCATCGGTTGAAGCCACAGACGATGCTGCCCGGGCGGCCCGCCGTATTATGACCGATGACGGCTTTAATGTTGGTGTTTTGTATCGGGGGCAGCGCAAACCCTACGGCAATCATGTTTCCGATACAGTTGGTGATTTAGCGATGTTGGACGAGGAGTTTGTTCTGTGAGTGATACTGAAATTAAAACCAAAAGCGAATTGCTGGTCCATGCCTACCAAATGGAAATAGAAGCGCAAGATCGTTACACTTATCTGGCGGATTTGATGGAGGTTCATAACAACCCCGATCTGGTCAAACTGTTTCGAAAGCTGTCCTGGGTCGAGGGATTGCACGCCAAACATATTTTGGAGCAAATGGGAGAAGAGGACGACAAAGATCCGCAACCCCACGAGCTGAAATGGGAGGGTGGGGAAAGCCCGGAGGCCTTTGATCTGGCGGAGGCCGATTATCTGATGAGCCCGAACGGGGCATTAAAACTGGCGCTGGAGGCCGAGAAAAATGCTTATAAATTCTTTGCCGATATTGTCGAGACAACCACAGACGCAGATATGAAAACGCTTGCGGTAGAGTTCGCGGCGGAAGAAAAAGAGCATGTGGAACTGATGCAGGCAGAGCTTGCAAAATATCCCGAGGCCGACTGGCCAGAACGTGACGATATGGACGAGGCCATGTCGCAAGACTGACAGGATCACAGAAAAAACAGCGCATTCTGGAGTCGGCTTGACGTGTTATGTTAATTACTTAATGGGGAGCGTTAGAAATTCTGTGTCATTCCGTTAAACTAAGGAAAAGGAATGATACATGTCTGAAGAATTTAATTTCAAGAAAGCATTGTTGGCGTTGCAAAGCGGTCAGGATCTGACCGGTAAGGATGGTATCCTGACGCCGCTGATCAAACAACTGACTGAAGCGGCCTTGACGGCGGAAATTGAAACCCATCTTGAGAAGGACGAGCCAGCCAATCGTAAGAACGGGTTTTCCTCAAAAACGGTCAAATCTTCGTCCGGCTGCTTTGAGTTGGCCACGCCCCGCGACCGAACGGGCAGTTTTGAGCCGCAACTGATCAAGAAACATCAGACCCATTTGACGGATGAGATCGAGCGCAAGATCATCTCGCTGTTTGGGCTGGGCATGAGTTATCTGGATATCGCGGGTCACGTTGCAGAGATGTATGGGCTGAGCATCTCCAATGCCATGATCAGCGCGATCACCGACAAATTGATCCCCGAGGCAACAGCGCCCTCTGACGAGCCATTACCCGTTTGTCTGGCTGGATGCCATTCATTATCGGGTCAAGCAGGAGGGACGCTACGGTGCCAAGGCGGTCTATACTGTGCTTGGCCTAACCCTTGATGGGAAAAAAGAGATCCTCGGGCTTTACGTGTCTGAACGTGAAGGGGCAAACTTCTGGTTGTCGGTCCTGACGGATTTGAATAATCGCGGTGTTGACAATATTCTGATTGCCTGTGTTGACGGGCTGACCGGCTTTCCCGAGGCCATCGGCAGCATCTTTCCAAACACCGAGGTTCAGCTCTGCGTCATCCACCAGATCCGCAATTCGCTTAAATATGTGGCGTCAAAAAACCAGAAAGAATTTATGGCGGGCCTGAAGCCGGTTTACAAAGCGGCAACCCTTGAAGGCGCAGAGACGGCACTGGACGAGCTGGAGGCAAAATGGGGCGCAAAATATCCCATTGTTGTCAAATCATGGCGGCGAAAATGGTCCAATCTATCGGTCTATTTTAAATACCCGCCCGATATTCGCCGGGTGATCTACGCCACCAACGCCATTGAGGCCGTGCATCGCCAGTTCCGAAAGCTGACCAAAACAAAGGGCGCATTCCCCAACGAGAACAGTCTTCTCAAACTGCTCTATATGGGGATTCAAAACGCCACAAAAAAATGGACCATGCCTATCCAGAATTGGAATTTGACACTCTCGCAGCTAGTCATCTATTTTGAAGGCAGGTTAGATGATATACTGGATATCTAACCTATGACCCTGACACAGAATTCTGAACACCCTCACTTAATGGCGCACCTCAAACCGGCAATTTTTTCTGCAAACACAAATCCAAACAATATTATGAAACGAATATTCTTAACGTCATCATCCATATCATCGGAGATACTTTCAGCCAAGTCTGGGCGCACACTTTTTACATACCCTGCAATCTCTTTTATTTCGTCGTTTGTAATCGCTGTTTTCTTAAGGTTATGCGCCATTTCATTTCTTATGCTTTTGATACGTTTAAGTGGAGCAATGATGTTTCTGTACTCTTGTATCTTATCATCGCTTTCAGCTTCAAAAGTTTTCAGGAAGTCTTTAAACACATCAATTTTATGGCCAAAGGTTCTGTCTTCTATTTTTTCATCAAATCTAGACAGTAAATCAACGAGCTTATACTCAATTAACAAAAGCACGGAGAAAAGCATACCAATATTTTTATAATCTTGTTCATCTCTTTGTTGCATATACCCATGGCCAACTACTGTCGATTCTAAAAGCTTTTTCGAGTTTTCTTCTAGCGTACCTAGCATTGAATATTCAATTTCATTATAATCTTTATTTTTGTTGTGACACCATTTTTTTAGCCAATTAAGCATATAACCAAGCTGTGTGGCACAAACGGATCGCAGCGTAGTTTGCATTCGAGCGAGCGCTTTATTAGGCGACTTTATAGTGAATTACTAGCATTTTGTATATCTTCCTTCAGGCTATCCCATTCACGCTTTAAAATTCCCTGACAGGTCTTCACAAATTCGGCATTTTGACTATACTTAGTTTTAGTATCGCCATCTGAGGCTGATAGGAAATTATACATTTGGCATTGTAGTGTTGCGTAATCTGAATCTTTGGGGTTCATCAACAACTCTATTTTGGTGCCCAGTTTGTAAAATATACGTTCTTGTGCTGGACTTGTTTCTGGATGAATACCATAGCTTTGAAATTCTGCCATTTCATCGCGAAGATTGTTTATCCATGCTTGGCGAAATTCGGCGATCTTCATGACTCCTTCAAAATTCATTCTGTGCTTGTTCGCCCTAAGAGTCTTTCTTGTTGCGTACCACGAGGCTACCGCTGCCACTATTGCGCTAAGAATTGGTACTGCAACAGAAATAATTAATAATTGATGGGAATTGGCCCACTGTGATATTTGTTCTATTGACATATCAGGTGGTTTCTTTGTTTAATTTACGAAATGTGCGCATGAATTTTCCCCCTAGCGGTCATCGAAAGTACCTTCCACCTCTATTCATACAAATTGACTTTAGAAGGGCAAATTACTGCCGTCAAGTCACTGAGGGACATTGCCAAAGGAAAGTAAGATAAGATTCAAGCGACCTACACCTCAAGTTTTTCTACGGCTTTTTGCGTTGGTCGCGGACCCGAACGGCCTTTCCTTCAGAGCGGGGGATTTCGCCGGGCCGTTTTGCAATCACGGCGCAACTGACACCGATAATCGATTTGATATGATGTCGTACTTCAGCGGCTTTGCCGGTCAGGCTGGTATTATCGGTAGGGGCATCGGCAGCGATTTCCACTTCTACCGACATGGTATCGAGGACACCATCGCTATCCAGCACAATCTGGTAATGGGGGGACAAGCCGTCGAGCCCCAGCAGCACGGCTTCAAGTTGTGATGGATAGACATTGACCCCGCGAATGATCAGCATGTCATCATCGCGCCCCGTGACCCGCAGAATACGCACATGACTGCGCCCGCAGGCACAAGGCTCATCGGTGAGGCGGGTAATGTCACGGGTACGATAACGGATCATGGGCAGGGCTTCTTTGGTCAGCGTGGTGATAACCAGCTCTCCGACCTCACCCATGGGCAATGGCTCCAGCGTTTCAGGATCAATGATCTCGAACAGGAAATGATCTTCCCATCCGTGCAGACCGGCGCGGGCGATATCGCATTCGCAAGCAACCCCCGGTCCCATAATTTCGGAGAGGCCGTAAATATCAACAGAGGTTATGCCCAGCCGTGCATCCAGTTGGTGGCGCATCTCCTCGCTCCAGGGTTCAGCGCCAAAGATGCCGCGCCGCACCGGTAATTTTCGAATATCGACCCCTTGCCGTTCGGCAACCTCGGCAATGTTGAGGGCATAGGACGGGGTTGAACATAAAATGCCGGGGGCAAAATCTTGCAACAACGTGACTTGCCGTTCGGTGCCCCCGCCAGAGACCGGTACCACCACACAGCCTAGCCGTTCGGCGCCGTAATGGGCGCCAAGGCCACCGGTAAACAGACCATAGCCATAGGCATTGTGAATGATGTCACCGGGACGCGCTCCGCCCGCCGCAAAAGAGCGGGCCATCAGGTCAGCCCAGCGATCAAGATCGCCAGCGGTATATCCGACAACCGTCGGCTTTCCAGTTGTCCCTGATGAGGCATGCAGTCTGCGCATCTGGCTCATTGGCGTTGCAAACATCTGAAAGGGGTAATTATCGCGAAGATCTGTTTTGACGGTAAAAGGGAAATGCCGCAGATCATCAAGAGATTTCAGATGCGCCGGTTTAACGCCTGCCTTATCAAAGGATGTGCGGTAATGCGGGACATTGTCATACGCTTGCGCGAGCGCCCATCGCAACCGGTCTGTTTGGATGTCTTTAAGTGCGCCGCGCGACAGGGTTTCAACTTCTTTGTCAAACATGAAATCTGATGTGCTTTTGGAGGCCGCTGCGGGGCTACTCATGATATTTTCCTTTCGTGGAACTAAATTTACGGGGTTGCGGTCCATCCGGGCTTGATGCCGGGGGCAGACTTTCCAGCTCCACGGGCAGGCATTCGGGTGACGGCGTATCCCTGATTATAGGCGGCACGGGTGATTAGTGAATATTTGAACCACCAACCACTTGCCAGTGTAAGCAAGCCACCAACGATCAGCAGGGACGGTATATAAATACTGCCGACAAGGATTGCTGCTGTGACCAGTTGCGGCAAGGCCGTCAGGCCAAAGCGATCCTGATCAAATACTTTCAGTGACTGGGTTGGTGCGCCCTGCCTGCCAAGAGCTTTGCGGTATGATCGCCATGTCAGATAGCGCACCGCCACAAAAACCAGCAGGAGCAGCGTAAGGCCCGGATGTCCTGAGGGACTGACGGGGCGGGTGATATCAAGGACTGCAAACAGGCCCAACCCTTCGGTTAGTCCGGTGCTGAAAATTAACGGAACAATGCCCTGTTGCCGCCACGCGGGGATGCCTTTGGCGGCCTGCAATATCTGACTTTGACAATAAAGGAAGACCAGACCGGCAATGGCGGCGAAGATCAACAGGGGCGTATTTGCAAAGAATATTGCGGCAGCCCCTAACGGGAAGAAAGCCATGGCGGCCATAGCCTCGCGGGTCATCCATGATTTTTTGGCATGGAATAATACATTGATAAACCGCCAGGGCCGTCCGATTTCCAGCCATACACAGAAAAGACCCAAGGCAACGAATGCCAGTGCTAGAAGGCCAGCGGGCCATGCGCTGGCCGGGCTTAAGGTGGTGGCTCCGGTGATGGCGGCTATGGTAGTGGCAGCAAAAAGGCCTGTGCCAGTTCCGCCACCAATGAAGTTAGCGGCGGCGCGCCAGTCCCAGTTTTTCTGCAATGTGGGCGAAATACTGTCCATGCCAACGGGTTCCGCCACCATTTCGGGGGTATCGGGTGCGGGCCCTTCAGCGGGACCGCGCTCCCATAAATAATGGATGTTGGGACCCGTTCCCACATCGGTATGCATCTGGAAATGGCTGTTTTCGTCGAGTAATTTTGAGACATTGCTGTCTGGATTGTCCATATCCCCGAAATACAGGGCCCCTGTAATACAGGAGTTTACACAGACCGGTGTGGCATCGGGATCAACACCCGGTGTCAGGCCATCGGCAAGGCCAGCATCGATACGATCAAAGCAGAAGGTGCATTTCTGGGCAACACCAATGCGGCGGGGAACTTCGCGCTGTTTCTCATGGCGCATCCGGCCCTGCTTGTACGCCTTGTTGGGTTTATCCACCCGCGAGCGGGCTTGATAAGGGCATGCCAATGCGCAATAGGCACAGCCAATACAGAGATCATAATCAATGGTGACGATGCCATCATCGCGTTTGCGGGTCGCTGTCGATGGGCAGACATCGAGGCAGGGCGGCTCGTCACATTGCATGCAGCCAACGGGAACGAAGGCGCGGCTGACATCAGGGAATTCGCCGGCTTCGAAATCGAGAACTTTGCGCCACTGGACACCGGGGGCGGTGGCATTGGCGTGCTTGCAGGCGGATGTACAGGTTTGGCAGCCGATACAGCGATTGAGATCGGCAACAATGCTCCAATGGGTCATGAACGGCCTCCTGCTGTTTTTTTGATGGAAACCTTGACCAGATCAGCCCCTGATCCGGTTGAATCGGTAAGGTTCAGTAACATGGGGGTCAATGCGTTCATGCTGGGTGTTTTCAGCTCATCTGCAAACGGGGTAACCCAGTGATCAAACTGTCCGATCATCAGCAAGGTGTCGGGACGGATACCCTGACGCAGGATCACCGTTCCTTTGGTCGAGCTGAGAGGGGATGTAACCTCTGCCTCGTCACCTTCTTTTAGGCCGAGTTTTTTGGCTGCTGCCGGGTTCATGACAATACCACCATGCCCCGCCACGTTTTTTGCAACTTCATGGATCATCTGGATGCCCGCATTGCCCCCCCATGAATATTGCATGGAACGGGCGGTGATCAGCCAGAACGGATAGTCATCAATTTTGATGGAAAAGGCATCAGATAACGCATCTTCCCATAATTTTGGCAAATCATGCCATGATGGCATGGCCTCGTAATCTTCGAGCTGGCGATCCCACCAGGTGATCCCCTGTTCATGCAGGCGGGCTCCTAACTCCTTGCCAATGCGGAACAGCCGTTCCTGATAAGGCAGTTCAAAGCGCAAGTTCTGTTTGACCATTGCCGGATATAGATACCAGCGTTCTCTGGGAAAAGGCGCGACGCGAAAGCCATGTTCTCTGAAATAGTCGAGCCCCTGGCTTTCGTCACCGCCGGTCAATTCAGCACTGGCAGCCTGACAGCTGGCATCCCATATTTTCTCGACGCTATGCAGTTGATCGGGCTCAAGGGAGAAATCAAAATTCTCTCCGCTCAGGCGAACGCCTGCCGCCCCACGGTTAATGGCAGTATTATATTTCTCCAGCAGGCCGGTCCGGTTTGCAAGTTCGGTGGCAATCCATGTGAAATCACGGGCCTCCCCTTGTGGGTCAGTGGCAGGATCGCGCAAGGCAAATCCCTGATGATCCCAGAACTGCTCCACATATTTAGACCCGCCAATACGGATCAGTTGCAAGCCTTCAAGGTCGGTGCATTCGGGTAGCAGAATATCGGCCATATGGTTTGTCTCGTCCCGGGTATAGGCAAAACAAACGGTGAAAGGAAAATTGGCCATCACATCGGAGACGGCATCGGTATCCCAGAACGATATTGCGGGGTTTGTACGGTATACGAACCAGACATCGGGCGGGGTCGGCTCGGGCAGATGCTCAAATCCCTTTTTTTGCATCATCCATGCCAGATGGGTTGGTCCCAACGCCTGGCTCCAGGCGGAATTGGCCGCGAGCGGAATAAGTGTTTGGTGGGCATGTCGGGATTCGGATGAAGAATGCCATTCTTCTTTCGATGTGGGGTTCATCGGGTAATAGAGAAACCCGTCCGGACCGGTTGTGACACTGCTCCAGCGGTTATCGGCTGGGCGGTTGAGGCGAACGGTTGTCCCTAACGTGCCACCCGGAACTTCCAGACCGCCCACCAGACAGGCCAGTAATGTACGAGACCAGCAGCATTCATATCCGCCCCAGCCATTGCAAACGGTTTTGCCCAGAGAAATAGCCACCGGGCGGAAGGGCATGGCCTTGCCATTAATATCGATGGTCTCGCCTACATGGGCATGATCGAGATACTGATTGGCGGCATCGCGCATGGTATGGGCGCCGACATCACAAATTTTGGCGGCCCATTCGGGGCTGTAGTCTTTGACATGATCCACTAGCCGGGAAAAGGCCGGTGCACATGTGATGTCTTTGTGGGTCCAGCTGTCTTCGTCAGCACCGGTTTCCACCCCCGAGACGGTAAAAACACCTTCAAGGGCAGGATCAATATCCGGAGCGTCATGGGGAAGGGCAGAGCCGGTGTTCAAGTCCCAGATTAGCGGTTTTTTGCTATCAGGATCGCGCAGGTAAAACCCGTTGGGTGCGATCAGGTACGGGGATGATGTGCGGTCTTTCAAAAACGGAATATCAAGGCGGCTGCGGTCGGCTTCATGCAGAACCACATGCACCATGGCAAACAGGAAGGCGGCGTCTGTTTTAGGGCGGATCGGCACCCATTCGGCAGAACAGGCCCCGGTGACTGACAAATGCGGCTCTACCTGAATGCGCTTGACTCCGCGAGCGCGGGCATCGGCATGACGGCGAACGCCGCAGACACCACCCGAGGCTTCCACATTGGCGCCAAAAGAAATAATAAGTTCAGCGAGTGGTGTGTCCGGGGATACCGTAAAAGCCCGGTGCCAAAGTTCGCCATATAAATGTTCGGAATGATAGCATTTGACCCCTTGCCCGCTACCAAAGCTCATATCGACAGGGCCCCATGCCGACAAAAAGGCAGGGAAGGTTCCCATATAGGCGGTGGGGGTGCCGCCGCCGCCGAAACTTGCAGCGACGCGCGGAAAACCGGAATTGTCTTTCACGCCATCTTCGCGGGCCTTGTTCAATTTTCCGGCAATGGTTTCAAGGGCTTCTTCCCATGAAATCTCTTCAAAGCAAGGGTCTTCATTACGGCCCTTTTTAGGGTTGGTCCGCTTCATCGGTTTGAGAATACGGTTAGGATTGTAGGTTTTCTGGATAAGCCCGAAGGCCTTGACGCAGACCTTGCCACTGGCCGGATGAATTTCGGCGGCCGAGAAGTTGGGGTTGACCTGAGTGGCGACGCCATCCTCGATATTTACGGTGAGAAGATCAGGGCCGGAGACACATTGATAGCAATAGGTAGAGACCTGTTTCGGTGTGTTTTTTATATTTTTGCTCATGCCGTGCGTGCCTTTCAGGATGGATCGATCGCGGCAACCTTCTCTGCTTTTGCCTTGAGCCGTTGCTTGGTTTTCTCCACATCAACAATAAATCGTACATGTTTTCCGGCACAGATTTTATCGGTGGGATCTGTTGCCATGAATTCCAGCACAACCTTGGGACCGTCTATTTCGGTGACGGCAGCAGTGATTGCCACATCCATACCCAGCAGGGTGGGGGCCAGATGCTTGATGGAGACTTCAAAACCGACAGAATCCTCTGCATCGCTGACATGTTCTACAATCAGGTCCCGGCAAGTCTGTTCAATATCCCTTACCAGTGCGGGTGTGGCATAAACTTGCGCATCTTTACCCATAAAATCGATGGTTCTGCTTTCATCAACTGTAAAGTGGCGTGTAGCCGTTGTTCCCACGCTCAGAGCCTCAGTCATAGGTGTCTCCCCTTTTGCCTTAACATAAAACAGGTATAACAGTACTGTATTACATATTTAATGGCAATCCCCTTCATAAAGAGGCCTGACTATCTTTATTTTAGCGTTTTATTTCAACTGGTTGCGACCTGAGATATCATTCAGCACTAATTTTTTCAGGCTTGGCCATCCATTCTTTACCTTGTAGCATTGCTTTCCAATAGACGGGAGGCAGAATTTTTTCTTTCAGCAACCAGGCAAGTCTGCTTGGCTTTGTGCCGTCGATCATCCATTTTGGAAAACTGGGTAATATAGTGCCACCATAGCCAAATTCGGCGAGGACGATTTTACCGCGCTCAACAGTCAAAGGACAGGACCCATACCCGTTATACAGAGCTCTCGGGGAGTGGCCGGTAAGGTCTGCAACAATATTTTCAGCAACAACAGGTGCCTGAATACGGGCTGCTGCTGCTGTTTTCGCATTGGGGGCGTTCATCACATCACCCAGTGACCATATATTGTCAAATTCCTTGTGACGTAATGTGGCCTGATCCACATCCACCCACCCTGCTGCATCGGCCAGCGGGGAGACGCGGATAAAGTCCGGGGCTGTTTGGGGCGGGCAAACATGTATCATGTCAAACTCAACCTCGACCCGTTCCACCGGGGTATCGGGTTTTGCCACATCAAACCATGCTTTGCGGGCGGCCCCGTCAACAGCCACAAGATTGTTGAAAAATTCAAGGCTGGCCTGATACTTGTTCATGTATTTCTCGAGCGCGGGCACGTAATCCTTGATTCCAAAAAGAACACCGCCGGCATTATGGAAATGAATATCAATATCTTTAAGCACGCCTTCACGGAACCAATGGTCACCAGATAGATACAAGGCTTTTTGTGGGGCGCCCGCACATTTGATTGGCATGGGTGGTTGGGTGAACAGGGCACGGCCTTTTTTAAGACCTTTGACCAATTCCCATGTATAGGGGGCCAGATCATAGCGGTAATTTGACGTCACGCCGTTTTTACCCAATGTATCAACCAGTCCTTCAACTTTGTGCCAATCCAGCTTCAGGCCAGGGCAGACGATAAGGCGTTTATATTTAACAACGCGGCAGCCATCAAGAATAACTGCGTTATCTTTTGGCTCGAACGCAGCGACCGCTCCCTTGAGCCAGTGGACGTCTCTGGGGATGAGAGAGCCCATTGTCTTGGCGGTATCCTGAGCCTCGAAAATACCACCCCCAACCATGGTCCAGCCGGGTTGATAATAATGAATATCCGCAGGATCGATGATGGCGATATCCATATCGGGTTTCCGGGCCTTCAAGCTGGCGGCAACTGAAATACCAGCGGCACCGGCACCAACAATGACAATATCGTAAGTGGCGTCTGCCTGATCGGTCGGTGTTTTGCCGCCATTGATGATACGCCGGACAACACCGGCCATATTATAACCTGCGGCTTTGGTTGCGGCGAGAATATCAGCCGATGCCAGTGTTTCAGCCTGACTGAGAGACCACAGGGTTGCCGAGCGGGTCCCGGAGCGGCAATAGGCCAGCGCCGGCATGGGAAGGTTTTGCAGCGCCGCGCCAAAAGCGGTCGCTTCTTCGTCTTTCACCTTACCCGCGATAACAGGAATATAACAGGCTTCAAGGCCGGCTTTTTCACAGGCGGCTTCAATTTCTTCAAAATTAGGCTGATCTGCGCCCTCACCATCGGGGCGATTGCAAATGATGGACCTAAAGCCCTGACCGGCAAGTATTTGAACATCCGCCGGCGTAATTTGTGGGCTGACAGACAGCTGTTTTGAAATTTTTTTAATTTCCATAATGTTTCCATCTTCCTGTTCAATTTGCAGCAATATTCGTATTAACAATAAAAAATACTAATGTTGCAAATATACTTTACGAAAATTGAATATAGATTTCCAGACTTTTGCGTTCAGTGGCTTTGTTACCGAGACAGTAAATTTTAATCAGACTGACTTTGCTTTAGTGATCCCGTCAATATGAGGCGTGTTGCGTGATCAGCTAGCCACTATTTCTCAGCCCCGCGGCGATCCCGTTAATTGATAGCTGAATTCCGGTCAGGATTTTGGCGTCGTTCTGTGCGGCGTCATTACTGTTTCTATGGCGTTTCAGAAGTTGTACTTGCAGATGGTTCAGCGGGTCGATATAGGGAAAACGGTTATGGATAGAGCGGTCCAGCAACGGATTGCATTCAAGCAGTCGTGATTGTTCCATGATTGATAGAAGCGCCTGTACGGTGGCCGCATGTTCTTCAGAAATGCGGGTAAAAATTTTTGTTCGCAAGTCTTCATCTTCGACCAGTTCCGCATAGCGTGACGCGATGCTCAAACTGCTTTTGGCCAGCACCATATCCATGTTGGAAAGCTGTGCCTGAAAGAAGGGCCATTTTTTATACATCTCCCGTAACAGCTCTAATCCATCATCGGGGCGTTTGGCTAAAAATTCACTAATGGCGGTCCCAAACCCATACCATCCGGGCAGCATCAGGCGGCATTGCGACCAACTGAATACCCAGGGAATGGCGCGTAAATCCTCGATGCGGCGGGTTTTCTTTCTGGAGGCGGGTCGGCTGCCAATATTCAGGCTGGCAATTTCGTTGATCACGGTTGATTGCCAGAAATAGTCGACAAATCCTGTCGTTCCATAAACCAGGTCCCGATAACAGCTGAAGGCGGTTGCCGATAATGCCTCCATAATTTCCAGAAATTCCGGAGACGGTTTTTCAATGTCTTTGGACAGGAGCGAGCTTTCCAGTGTGGCGGCCGCCAATATGCCGATATTGCGCCGTCCCAATTCCGGATTGGTGTATTTACTTGAAATAATCTCGCCTTGCTCGGTTACTCGGATATGCCCGTCAACCGCGCCGGCAGGTTGGGCAAGAATGGCTTCATAGCTTGGGCCCCCGCCTCGGCCAACGGTGCCGCCCCGGCCATGAAACAGGCGTAGCCTGACATTATGGCGCTTAAACACTTCAACCAGTTTTATTTCGGCTTTATAGAGCTCCCAGCCAGAGGTGACAAAGCCACCGTCCTTGTTGCTGTCAGAATAGCCGAGCATGACTTCCTGTACACCTCCCAGACTGTCAACCAACTGGCGATAGACCGGTATCGATAGTAATTTGTCCATAATTTCAGGGCAACGGCGCAAGTCTTCGATGGTTTCAAACAGCGGGACAATATGCATATTACTGCTGCCTTCGGGCATGATGATGCCAACCTCTTTGAGCAACAATGCCAGCTCCAGAATATCCGATACAGTTTCAGTATTTGAAATAATAGCAGTGGACAGGGCAACAGGCCCGTATGTTTTCTGGGTGTCGGCAGCTTTTTGCAAAATATCAAATTCAGAGCTGCTTTCGGTAGAATATTGCCAGTTCAGCCGCCGCAATGGGCGAGCATTTGACAGCTCGCTGGTCAGAAGGTCAATGCGGGCATTTTCAGGCAGGCCCGCATAGTCTTGTTCTATATTGGTTGCTGACAGAAGTTCAGCAACCGAAGCCCCATAGATGCTTGAATTTTGCCGTAAATCCACACAGGATAAATGAAAGCCGAAGCAGTCAACGGCCCGTTGCAGGTCTCGCAAGCGCCCTTGTGTCAGCGCGAACGAGCCATTCTCGGCCAGAGATTTCTCAATAATCTGTAAATCACCGAGCAGATCTAGTGGAGTGTCATAGGCAATTGCAGTTCCCAAAGGCGAGCGCAGGGCATTTTCGTTATTCAGGCTATGAAGCGTAGCGGCAACGCGTGAATAGATGCCAACAATTGCCCGCCGATAGGGTTCTTCTTTTCGGTGCGGAGATTGATCGTTCGACTTTTCTGATAGATTTTGCAGTTCCTTTGAGACTGTTACCAGTCGGGCGGAGAGGGATAATTCACCGCCTAGTTCATGTAACTCCGATAAATAATGATTGAGTGCCGCACTGCTCTGCCGTTTGAAGACATCTGCCAGTATATGGGCTGTGACAAAGGGGTTGCCATCCCGGTCACCACCGATCCAGCTACCAATTCTGAAAAAAGAAGGTAATTTGACAGGCGCGCCGCTTTTTACCAGATTGGACAGGCTGTCTTCAAGCGTGCGATAGAAGCGGGGTAATTCTTTCAGAAAGGTGTAATCAAAATAGGTCAGGCCATTTTTAAGCTCATCAATAACGCTCATTTTTGACTGGCGTAGTAAATTTGTTTGCCACAAGGTCAGAATTGCCCGCCGCAACTCCTGCTCCATATCGTCAAGTTCTGCGGGAGTATGGCTGCCTTTTTCGCTTTCGGCCAACAAGTGTGCAATGCGCATTTCATGCTTCATGGTGCTTTTGCGGCGAACTTCGGTCGGATGGGCTGTGAGCACCGGACTGATCAGGCTATGTTCAAAAAATTCAACAATGTCTTCAGCTTTATACCCTGCTTTCAAGACGGCTTGCAGAGCATATTCCATGCTGGTCATGCGAGAGGGTGAGTTGGCAATTGCATGAAAACGGATGCGGCGAATATGGTGCTGGTCTTCGGCGATATTGGCGAGATGGGAAAAGTAGCTGAAGGCCCGCAATATCTGAACTGTTCGTTCAGGGGAAAGGGCGTTGAGCATCTCTTCGAGGGAGGCGCGGGCCGGACTGTCATTTTCACGATGAAATTTGGTGGCAGTTTTACGGATTGTTTCAACAATTTCAAAAACATCCTCCCCTTCATTTTCACGCACTGTGTCTCCGAGCAAGCGGCCAAGATGGCGGATATTGTCGATAAGGGGCTGGTCTTTCTCAGGGTTGGAAAAATTCACGGATTTGGTCATCTTGATATTGAATATCCATCAGGGGTTTGAAAGAGTTGATGTGGGCAGTTTATCCGTTTCAAAATCTATTTTCAGTTAATCATTTCGGTGTCAGGCATTTGTGAAAACCTGATTTTAAGACATGACTTTCGTCAGGCAGGTTTGTTAGATTACGTTCAAATTCAATAAGAGGGCATATACTTATGGCAAAACAACCCGAGACAACGGATACACGTAACGTTGATGGTGAGGGTATTCACTGGGATCAGGATATCAGTTATGGCGGGTATCTGTCGCTGGACCGGCTTCTGGATTGTCAAAATCTGGCAACAGATGCTCATGATGAAATGATGTTTATGGTCATTCATCAAGCGTCCGAGTTGTGGATGAAGCTGTGTTTGCATGAAATTCACGGGGCGATGGCGCATGTTGCCGAGGATAATTTCAGAGCAGCCTTCAAGATGCTGGCGCGGGTATCGCGCATTCAGACGCAGCTGCGCCAGAGCTGGGATGTACTATCGACGATGACCCCGTCCGACTATATGAGTTTCAGGGACGAGCTTGGACAAAGCTCCGGTGTGCAATCGTTTCAGTATCGGGAAATCGAATATTTGCTGGGCAATAAAAACAAGGCGCTGGCCGAAGTTCATCGCGCCCATCCGGATCGCTATAACCGGCTGGTAAAAGCACTGAATACCCCCAGTTTTTATGATTTATGCTTGATGAGCCTTGCGCGGAGCGGCTTTGATATACCAGAGCACGTGCTAAATCGCGATTGGTCAGAGCCGTATGTACCCTGTTCTGAAGTGGAAGCCGTATGGGGAAAAATATATAGTAATACTGCTGATTATTGGGAGTATTACGAGCTTGCCGAAAAACTGGTTGATCTGGAACACGAATTCCAGATGTGGCGTTTCAGCCATATGAAAACCGTCGAACGGATTATCGGCTACCGAAAAGGGACGGGCGGCACCAGTGGTGTCTCCTTTTTGGCAAAAGCACTCGACCTGCGGTTTTTCCCTGAATTGTGGACCGTCAGAACCCAGATATAGAGAAATTTCATGTCTCGTATTTATGATATCAGCCAGACATTAGCCACGGATACCCCCGTTTGGCCGGGCGATACCCCGTTTCAGATAGCCCCTAACTGGAAGATGGAGGGCGGTTGTCCGGTTCTGGTTTCCCGTCTGACATTATCCACTCATTCAGGGTCTCATGCCGATGCGCCGTCCCATTATGTGCCGGACGGATCGCATATGGCAGAGGCTGCCTTGCATCCGTATCTGGGGCCGTGTCATGTGGTCCGTGCGCAGGCAGGGGATGGTCCGGTGACCCTTGCCGATATCGAGACTGATCTCGAGGCGCTGGAGGAGGTACCTGAACGCCTTCTTGTGCGCACATTCGATCATTTCCCGCATGAGCGCTGGCCCACCGGATTTCGCGCCATCGATGCGGATCTGATCCGTTATCTGGGGCAGAACGGCTGTGTGCTGATCGGTACTGATACGCCATCGCTTGATCCGGAGACGGCTAAAATACTGAAGGCCCATGCCGCTATTGCTGATATGAAGATGGCCATTCTGGAAGGTTTGGTGCTGGATGACGTTCCGGTTGGTCTCTACGAGCTTGTGGCCTTGCCGTTAAAAATTCAACATGCTGATGCGAGCCCTGTGCGCGCTATTTTAAGGACCTATCCCGATGACAGTTGATCTTAGCCGTGCCGATCTGAAGGCTCTTGATGCCAGCGATCCGTTGAAAGATTTCAAAGATCGTTTTTGTCTGCCCGATGGTTTGGTTTACATGAACGGAAATTCACTGGGCCCGTTATCTGTGGATGCGAAAGCCCGCATGGTGCAAGCGGTCAGTGAAGAATGGGGCGAGCAGCTGATCAAGGGCTGGAACACTGCCGGATGGTATGACATACCGGGGCGCATCGGTGATAAAATTGCGCAGATCATTGGCGCAAATCCCGGCGAGACGGTGCTCTGTGACAGTACATCGGTGAATTTGTTCAAGGCCGTAAGCGCCGCCCTGTCCCTGAATTCAAATTCAAAGCGGACAAAAATTCTCAGTGAAGCCGGAAATTTCCCGACCGATCTGTATATTCTGAACGGGATCAGGCAATTTGCCCGTGGGGATTATCAGGTCGAAATTGTAGATCGGGACGCGGTGATGGCGGCCATAGACGCACAAACCGCCGTTGTTGTGCTCACCCATGTGCATTATGTCAGCGGCGCGATTTTTCCGATGGAAGAGATAACCCGAAAGGCCCATGAGATAGGTGCCCTTGTGGTTTGGGACTTGAGCCATTCGGTCGGTGCCATCGAGACAAACCTTAATGCGGCCAAGGCCGATTTTGCTGTGGGCTGTGGCTATAAGCATCTTAACGGTGGTCCCGGTGCGCCGGCTTTTCTGTTTGCGGCTGAGCGCCATCATAGCGCAATGCAACAGCCACTCAGTGGCTGGTTTGCTCATGACAATCCTTTTGCCTTTACCGATGAATTCGTACCGGCGGGGAATATCAGGCGGATGCTAACCGGAACCACGGGGGTGCTCGGGGCTTCGGCATTCGAGGCGAGCATTGACCTGTTTCTAGAGGCATCCTCGTCTGATCGCTATAAGAAGCGGGAAAAGCTGTCATCACTGTTCCAGCAACTCGTTGACAGCCATTGCGGAGGGCTGGGCCTTACCCTCATATCGCCGGCGCAAGCATCTATGCGCGGGGCTCATATTTCCTACCGTCATGAGCAGGGCTACGCCATTATGCAAAATCTCATTCATAGGGGTGTGATCGGCGATTTCCGCGCGCCGGATTTCATGCGCTTTGGTTTCTCCCCTCTGTTTATGAGCTATGAGAACCTGTATGACGCCGCCCTGATCTTGCAAGATATCCTGCAAAGCCGATCCTATGAAGCGGACCAGTTTCAGGTGGTGAACAAGGTTACGTAAAAGGGGCTTTCAAAGGCCCAGCTGGGCGCGGGTGAGGAGCCCGCTTTGAGTATCCGGGTACGAGACGACGGAAGCTGCATTTTTTGCAGCAAGGGCGGCGGCTTTGCTTGAGGGAAGGCCTGCGGTTTTCTGGGCAACAAATGTGGAGACAAATGTATCGCCGGCACCGGTTGTGCCCTTCACCTCGGTTTTCAAGGACGGGGTGAACTGGATATTTGAATTTTCACAGATATATGCCCCTTCGGCTCCGTTTGTCACAATGACACAGGCGGGACCGATTTTGTGTAGTCGGTCAGCGTAATGCTGTAAATCGACAAGGCGACCGGCAACAGGCAAGCCATAGGACAGTAATTCAGGGTCGGTTTCAGGGTCGGTTTTATTGCGTAATTTGCCATCATGACTTTCAATGGCAAGGGCTGCGCTCAGCTGTGCGGCCTCCGCAGTGTTGAGGGCCAGAATATCAACCCATGGCAATGCCCTGATAAAGGCGCCACCGCGATAAGTTAGCTGGCGGATACCGGGATTTGCGGCAACAACAGCCCCTTTTTCTTTGGCGATGCGTACAATTTTGGCAAAACATCGGGCCGAGTCGTTGGACAGGCCGGTGATATAGACCAGATCAATGGCCTCAAACAGGCTGCTGTCAATTTCATCTTTGCTCAGATGGCTATTGGCCCCGCGATTGACGATGATGGCCGGATTATGTGAATGGGATGAAATGATGACGGCTTTGCCGGTTGGATGCTCTGTCGATTGCAGGGCTGCACTCGCATCAACGCCTTCATCGCGTAAACTTGACAGCACCATATCGGCTTCGTGATCCTGCCCCAGTTTGATCAGGGTTTTGACAGGGAAGCCCTGACGGGCCATGCAGATGGCAGAATTGACGGCACCGCCCCCAGAATGAGATGAAATCATTTCCGCATCAAGTTTCGCCCCTTCTTCGAGCATCAGAAAGGAGGATGTTGCATTATGCATGGTAAGGCGTTCGATTTCTGTGTCTGCAACCGATGCAATAACGTCAATGGTTGCCCCGCCAATGGTGAGTATCCGCATCTTTTATCCTTTAGTGATTTGTGACGGGCTGCCAGCGATCCATGTGCCGAGGACATGAAGATTTGCGTCCAGCAAAACAAGATCAGCATCATAGCCGGCCTTGATATGGCCAATTTTCTGATCTAGCCCCAAAAAGGTCGCTGGATACAGGGAGGCCATCCTTAAGGCTTCTTCCACAGGAAGGTTGAGCCGGTTAACCGTGTGCCGGACGGCGGATGCCATATCAAGATCAGACCCTGCAAGGGTTCCATCACGGGTTACGCATTTGCCTTGCGTCGCGGTGATTGTTTCACCGTTCAATACAAACGATTTGTCTGCGGCCCCGACAGACGGCATGGCATCGGTGACCAGCATCATCTTGCCCGCAGTCTTGCTTGTGGCCTTGGCGCGGATAGCAATGCGCAGGCTGGTGTCATGAATATGATGCCCGTCAGCAATGATCCCGCACCAGCTGTCCTCGCTATCAAGTGCCGCCCCGACGATGCCGGGCTCGCGGCTGGTGAGCGGGCTCATGGCGTTGAACAGATGTGTAAATCCGGTAATGCCTGCTTGCAGGCCAATCTGAACCTGATCATAGGTGGCAGCACTGTGCCCGGCACATACGCGCACATTTGCACGGACAAGGGTACGGATAAAATCAGTGCTGTTGCATTCAGGGGCCAACGTGGTCACCACAGCGCCCAGATCGCTGCGTGTCAGTAATTCAAGGGATTTTTTGCTGGCCTGTTGCAGCATATCTGCCGCATGAACCCCGCGCCGGGCCGGGTTCAGATACGGCCCCTCGAAATGAATGCCGCGAATGCCGGGGATATTTTGCAGCAGGGCGTCTGCAACTGCATCTGCCGCTTTTGTCATGATATCGAAGTGATCGCTGATCAGTGTGGGCAACAAGCTTGTGGTGCCAAATGTTCGGTGCGCGGCGGCGATGGTTGCAAGGGCTGCAACGGTTGGATCGCTATTGAACAGCACGCCGCCGCCGCCATTGACCTGTATATCAACAAATCCCGGCGCCAGCAGGGCACCCCCCAGATCGTGACGTATGGCGGTTGCCGAAATTTTGTGCGCCGGAACAATGTCTTCAATGATGCTGCCGGACAAGATAACGGCATGGCCATGAATAATTCGAGTGCCGTCAAACAGCTTGAGATTGGTTAATGCGGTTGTCATTCACGTATTCCTGTACCCTTGTGATGGTGTTCAGGTTGATCTGGACTATATCGGCCAACACTGACAATTGCATTGAAATACCGTCAAATTTTTTGGCATCGGATTTGATTTCGAAGTTTTAAATTTCCCCACGCATCTTTGTAGGATGTTTTTCGAGCTATTTGCCGGGAAATTTGTCGTCCCTATAATCTGATTTTAGTGACAATAATGACGATAGCAATCAAGCGATTATCTTAATGATTACCTTGTATGATTGCCTATCAGGTTATTCCCGCGCATTTTACAATGCATACCCGGACATGGCCTGGTATGATTTACCGGCCGTTTTTGGAAAAAATAGAGATCGGTTTTACAAATAAACCATGGATATTATTTTAAAAATTACGGAGAGATCCTCAGGCGATATGGTTTCACTCGAAAAGAGCCGGTGGCCTATCCGTTGAGTGCCAAAAGTTACGGCTATGAGTGACAGCATTGTCTCGCTCCCCATGTATGACTGGCCCGAATTACAGTCGGCCAATGACCGTTTCTTTGCGGTATTGAAACAGAGTCTCTTGGATCATGGTTTTAGCGCCCCCGATGGCCTGAACCGTTCTGCCGTGCGAGAAGACATCTGGCAAAGCGATGAGTTGCTGCTGTCACAAACATGTGGATTGCCACTTGTGACCCTTCTTAAGGACAAAGTGTCGATTGTCGGAACTCCAGCCTATGGGATCGAGTGTGGGGCAGGGTCCTATTTCAGTGTTGTTGTGGTTCATAAAAATTCTGACTTGAACAGTCTGTCAGATTTGAAAACCAAAACATTCACTTATAACGAAAAAGGGTCGCAATCGGGTTATATGGCTTTTCTTCACCTGATTAGCCCCTTGGATAACGCGCATAAAATATTGGTAAACTCTGTTCAATCCGGTGGGCACCGCCAATCAATTCAGGATGTCGCAGCAGGAAAAGCCGATTTTGCTGCGATTGATACGGTCTCATGGGAGTTGGCATTACGTCATGAGCCTGCGGCCGGGCAACTAAGGGTTATTGCCACCACAAAACCAACTCCGGCACTCCCTTTTATTTCAGCGTTGCGACGTCAACATGAGATTGAGAAGATCCACGTAGCAGTAAGTGCGGCGATGGCGTCCCTCGACGAGACAACTCGGGAAGAGCTTATGCTTATTGGCTTTATGCCTGCCACTTTTCGGGATTACGGGGTTATTGAAAATCGCTGGCGGCAAATGGAAGCGATGTTTGCATCTGGTCGGGTCTGATGCTGGTTTTCGGGTGTTACACTGACTGATTGCTCGAGACTAAATAAAAAGCAGGCGGCTTGTGTGAACCGCCTGCTTTTCTATTGTTAAGCCATATATTCTTTAGACTTGAAGGTCAGATGTTTGACAGTCGCGGGTGCGTCTGCAAGCTTTCTGATGCTTGCCCAGGTTTGTTTGTAGTTGGGCAATATCAACTCGTTCACACCAGCATTTACCACATTTCCATGGGCCCCTTTGGGGTGACCGAACTGCATAAATGTTTCGCCTTTTTTGGCGCTTGGTGTCGGGTATGCCATTGCCTGAGTGGCGCCAACATTATTATAAACTTCCACAAGATCACCGGCTTTAACACCCAGTTTAGCCATATCGTCTGGGTGCATTTCAATTGCCGGATAAGGCGCCCGATCCATGACAAACTCGTTGTCTTCATCGAGGAACATATTTTGCCATGCCAGATTTGTCCGGCCATTATTGATCAGGAAGGGGTAGCGATCTTTCTGTTGCTGCTTGCCTTTGGCCTGAAGACCCCGCCAAGGGGCATCAATAAATTTGGCTTTTCCGTTTTCGGACGAGAACACACCATCGGTGTAAAGACGACTGGTCCCGATAATGGTTTCACCTTTCAAACCGGTCGCAGGTTCCTGAAAACCGTTGGTTCCCATGGCGCGCAAGCGGTCATAGGTCACAAACTCGCCCCCACCGGCATTTTTCCGGTACCCGTCTTCAAAGGCATCTTCTTCGGTTTTCCAGTCATATCCCTTGAATTGATCGGCGTAGTTATCCTTACCCATTTCGCGCAGAACCCGTTCCATGTTCTGGGCAATCCCGGCGGCAATGAGGCAGTCAGGCCTTGAACTGCCCGGAGGATCCATGTATTTCTCGGTGATCCGCATCCGGCGCTCGCCGTTCATGGATGTCAAATGCATTTCTCCCGCTTGGGCACCGGGTAAAATAACATGGGCGTTCTGTCCGATCTGACTGTGCTTGATGTCCATATTGACGACAAACAAACCCCCTTCGCGAATAGCCGAAACAATTGCGCTGACGAGCTCGTCACGGGTGCCCCCGGCGGCGGCATCGATCGCATCTTTAACTTTATCAGCCCGTTGCTTGTGGATGCGCTTGAATTTGGACGCATTCAGAGTGGTTTTGTAATGATCACAAGCCCAGATATGATGAACGCCGCCTTTACCGGACATCAGGAGCTGGTCAACATAGGTAGCCGGGCGGCCTACATGGGCATCAGAGGGGCGCACATAGCCTTCCTGATGGCCACCAAGACGAACACAGCCACCACCAAGGCGGCCGACATTACCTGTTGCAAGACTAATATTTACCAGTGCACCATTGGTCCGGTAATTATCATTACCCCAAATAATACCTTTTTCATAACCGGTCATTACGCGGCGGCGTTTGCCACCGGCTTTAGGTTTTGCAATCCACTCTGCGGCTTTAACAATATCCGCAGCGGCAAGACCTGTAATCTTTGCCGCCTCTTCAACGGATACGCGGCACCCTTCAACGGCGGCCTTGAAATTGGTCAAGTGGCCGGGATTGGAATCGGCAACTCCTCTGGCGGGGTACAAGGCCGGGCGCGCCACTGCTTTTTTGATTGTGGAGTTGGCAATAAATTCACTGTCAACCCAGCCCTTATCAGCAATATAGGTGAAAATGGCATTAAGCAGTAAAAGGTCGGTCCCCGAGTTCAGGGCGAGATGCAACACATTTTCTTTGCCGGCTTCGGCTTCTGCTGCGGCAACAGAGACTGTTCTGCGCGGATCAATGAAAATGATCTTGGCGGGCGCATGTTCTTCGCCGGGGATCATTTTCTTTTTCTTGTCCAGAGAGGTACCTCTTAAATTTGGTATCCAATGGTTCAGGAAATAGTTTGATTGTGTCTCCAGTGGGTTACAGCCTACGGCAACCAGTGTGTCTGCGAGTTCTGCGTCCTCATAGGCATTGTTCAGTTCGCCAACACCCATATCACGGGTGGCGTGGACTTCAGAATTATAGGCTGGCCGGTTGTGAATACGGACATTCTTGATCTTCATGGAGTCAAAATATAGCTTGCCTGTTCCCCAGGTGTTTTCGTAACCACCGGCAGAACCGCCGTGATCAAACATGGAGACAACCAGCTCGTCCTCACCTTTGTCTGTGATAACTTGTGCAGTGACGCGGGCAACAAGATCAAGAGCATCGTCCCATCCTGTAGGCTGCCAGGTACCGTAACGCCATACTAGCGGGTCCGTCAGGCGTTGCAGTTGTGTGCCGCGTGCCGTGGAATATTGGTTTTCTGCCATACGTCCACCACGGATAGAGCCGAGGCCAGAATTTACGACACAATTTACGTCGGGTTTGATAACCAGATGCCGGTCTTTGCCATCCTGTTTGACCATATTATACATAGACGGCGCAAACCAGCCATCTGCATTTGCATCCTGTTGTTTGCCAAGGTCGATTCCAAAGGCATTTTCTGAAGCCGCAGTTCCGCCCTGTTTGGTTGCGGGCCAGCTATATGCTTTATAGCCACAGCCGACAATGCAGTAATGGCAGGAAACGGTCTGGACTTTGGCATCGGCTGGGGGAATTGGCAGGCGATCTGTTTGTCTTTTATAAGCCATGATTTTTTCTCCCTTTAAAGTGTGTTGCTAAGACGGCCATAAAGCAATTCATCGATGCCTTCGGCATAGATATCTCCTTTGGCGTCAATGCGTAGAATATATTGCGGCAAGTTACTTGTTGCCTGTCCATGAATTTGCTGACCGCCGGCTTCGGGATCAAAGCGTGAATAATGGCCGGGGCAACTGAAACTACGATCTGAATCACTATAATTCAGTGGATATCCTTTATGGGGGCAGACTGTCGTGAAACCGACAATGTCGGACGCAGGACCCGCGCCCCCCTGAACAGCAGCTCCGAGTTTGAGCAATACACCGGGCGCATCTTCATCGGGATAGGAAACATCGAACGGTTCGTTCTCTACAAGGTCAGAAATATTGCCGAGGCGATTGGAGGGATATTCAACCCTCGCTTTTGCCGTTGCGGCCTTGGCCTGTGTGGGGACCATAACGGCTGCTGCTACGCCCGCAGTGGCCATCGCTCCTCCTTGCAGGAATTGACGGCGCCCTGCATCAACCAGATTGTTGCATCTTTTCATTGAAACCTCCCTGTTATTACAAGCAGGCTTGGTTGCAAACCTGCATTTGGAGATATCAGATTAGAGTATTGTGATATTTTTCAAGAGTCCGCAACCGATAGAAAACTGTTCGGATTTCCAAAAATACAGGGTTTCCATGTTCGGATTTCCGAACACAGGCCTTAGCTGTGGGTTTTGATACTGTATTTCACTGTTTTTTCCCACATGGTTGTTCGCGAGATACCCAGTGCGCGTGCGGCTTCGGAAAGATTGCCATTTCGGGATTTCAATGCCAGTTCAATATGATGTTTTTCAGCCGTTTCACGGACTTCTGACAATTTTGCAAGGCGGCGAAGCTGTTTGTGATCGGCATTCCGGTCAGGAAACATATCTTCGATTGTCACATATTGGGAGATGGTTAGTGCGTTTGCCCGTTCAATCCGGTTGCGCAATTCTCTGGCGTTTCCGGGCCAGTTATGGCGCAACAGATACTCTCTGGCATCATTACTGAATGATTTTGGATCCTTTCCTGAAAGGGCACAGCTTTCCTGAAGAAAGCGTTCGGCCAGCCAGATCGTATCTTCAGGGCGTGTTCGCAAAGGCGGTATTTCAATATTGATAGTGTTGATCCGGTAAAACAAGTCTTCCCGAAATTCATTCGCTTCTACCAGTTCCTGCAAGTTGCGGGTTGAAGAGCAAACAATGCGGGCTTCAAAATGTTGCGGGGTGTCATCCCCCAGACGAAAAAAAATTTCTTCTTCCAGCAATCGCAATAGTTTCGGCTGTAAGCCCAGGGATAAATCGGCAATACCATCGAGAAACAGGACACCTCGCCCTGCACGCTCGGCATAACCGCGATGTAAATCCGGTTGCAGAGCCCCGAATAACTCGGACTCGATTGCGTGCTCGGGTATTGCCGCGCAATGCACCGGCATAAAAGGCGACATGTCCTGAGAGCCCAAACCATGCAGGAAACGGGCACACACTTCTTTCCCGACGCCGGTTTCACCACTGAGCAATACCGGCATGCGGGCCCGGGCGATCCGGTTCAGGGTTTGCTCGATTTCAAGCATCATTCTGGAAGGTCCGAGTGCCCCTGTTTCGATAAGGGCCTTTTCTGTGCCAACCAGGCCTGTAATGCGGTCAAGCATGTCATCAATTTCGAACGGTTTGGTTATATAATCCCCGGCCCCCTTTTTGAGTAATGTAACGGCTTGATCAATTTCGCCGAATGCGGTCATAAATAGAAAAGGGGCCATATTACGATATCGATTAACCATCTCGAACAGTTCGTCTCCGCTTATGGTTGGCAGTTGAATATCGCACAGAACGATGTCGCGTCCGGCAAGAGGCAGAGCTTTTAACGCTTCTTCGGCTGATTGCCACCAGATAACTTCCGCACCAGCAAGCTCAAGTGCCTGCTCTAGAGAGCCGCCCATTATCGGATCGTCTTCAACCAGTCCGATTTTTATACCATCAAGCCGCATCAAGGATGCCCTCTTTTTTGAGTGGAAGCAAAATTTTAATACTGGAAATACCGTTGTCAAAAGATCCGGATTTTTGTCCGCCCATTTCGTCAACCAGCCGGCAGATGACCCATAGGCCAATACCCGCATCCCCCTCCAGAGGGACACGGCCACTTTGGGTGAGATTGAGGAGGTCAAGAAATTTCGTTGAGATTTCCAATCCGTCATTTTCAACAATAATTGTCAAAGCTGTGTCGCTGGCCATCGATTGAAAATTAACCGAGCCACCTAGTCCTGCTGCGGAGGAGGCGTTTAAGAGCAGATTGAGGCATATTTGCCGTGTTTTCGTGCCGTCGACAGGCAAGTTCCCTGACCAGTTCATATGCCAGTCCAGTTTTTGATTGCGCCGTCTGATTTCAGGGCGCAGTAACAGTCGCAAGTCTGCGATATCACTTTCACTCAGTGGCCTTTTATCCGATCTGCCTCGATAGGTGTGCAGGGTGGACTGAACCACATCACCAATATTGCGCAAGCCCCTTTCGAGTAGACCTAAAGATTTTTCACGAACTTTTGCTGTTTCGCCATAAACTTTCAAGGTACTGATTGTATTGAGCATTCCGCCCAGTGGATTGTTGATTTCATGAGCCATTGCCGAGGCAAGGCGTCCGAGGCTTGCCAGCTTTTCTTCCTCAAAAAGGCGACTTGCTATCTGGTCGCGATCGTTGACTGCTTGCACCATGGCATTGTAGCTGGCATACAGGCGCGTAATTTCAGCGCTGGAGTTGGCAAAATCGGCCCTGTCAATTTTGTGAATATCGCCTTCGCGGCTATCATCCAGATGTTCAGATAAAATCCGCATGGGTTTGGTCATATGCATCGTTAGCATATAGCCGATAGCAGCCAAAAGGAGCGTAAGAAGCGCATTGCCGGCGATAAGCGTGGCTCTGACCTTGAAGCGCTCAACAAGCTGGTTCGTAACATCCAGCTGTACGGTCAGGCGGCCAATGGTTTGTTGTTGATACTGGATGTTTCGGTAAACAGTCATTTTGGGGCGATCCGTTTGAATCCGCACTGAGCTCTCCGTAATACTGTTTTGCCGAATGGCTGCGGGCATTTCAAGGCCTGTTGGATATGCCACGGGATCGGAGGCCGCAAGAATAACGTTATTCGGGTCAGAAACGATTGTGGAGACAACATTAACCGTTTTATACAGACCGCGAGTACGATCTATGGTGTCATAAATTTCCCAGATATCCTTTCGCAAGACATGGGGCATGATGGCCAGAGACAGCCCGTCAAGATAGGTTCCCGACAGCTCTCGCAACTGCTGGTCCTGAAGCTCGGACAGCTTGCTCAATACCCGTTCGGTAACAACAATGCTGACGATGATCATCAGTAATGCCACAAGCAACGGGATTTTAAGAGAAATTGGCCAGCTGGTCGGCCTGGAGTAGCGGGTATTCATCCGGAGGCCCGTATTTTACGAACAAGATCTTCTATGGCGGAGAATTTCTCAGCGTCCGGTCGGCCGAAACTGTCCAGTTGCAACAGGTCAAGGATCGAGCGCCCCAGAGCATCCTTGTGCATATTCAATAAAGAGCGTTGTAACATCTTGAACTGTTCGGTTCCGGCAGCAGCGATTGGAGTCGCAATTGGCGGGAAGCCATACCAGGGTGATTTCCACAGTACTTTTGTTTTTTCGGTGAGGCCCGGCTCAAGATTATTGAGGACTTCCCAGACATAGCCATCGACACTCCCGCTTTGGGCAAGTCCGGCGGAAACAGCTCTGACCACGTTACGATGCCCATAGGCGAAAAACGCTTTTTTAAAATAGGTATCGGGACGTGTATTGAGGTCAGCGAGCAGCGCGCGGGTGACCAGATATCCGGAATTTGAGTTAGGGTCGGAAAAGCAGTGCAGGTCACCTTTGAGATCATTAATCGATGATGCCTGACGGTCCGGCTTTCCAATCAGGTAGGATTGATATTTTTGCTGGCCCCGCCAAACCGGAACGCTCATCAGCGCCAGTGAGTCCCTGAATTGAACCAGCGGGTATCCGCATATCCAGGCCGCATCAAGCTGGCCCGCAACCAGTAAGCTGGTTATTTCCTGATAGGTTCGGCGCTGAACCAGCTCGACTTCCTGTCCGGTAGTTTTTTCAAGATATTGCCTGAGATTTATTAAAAGTGTCAGATCACTGGACAGGAAGACCGGCGTTAAACCAAAGCGAAGGGTGTTTTGACCTGCCAGTGCGGGACGGCCGGGCAGGGCCAGCGCTCCGGCGGTGATTAAGGAGCGTTTAATAAATGTGCGACGTTTCAAAACAGCCCTCCTTATAATGTTACAGTTTAAGGGCAGCTTGCCAGTCTCTTCGGGAAAAGTAAAACATTGAGTATTCTGTGTACGGCTGCTGCCTACCTTATTAGAAGGATGTTTTGGGTGAGATCAATGTTCACGGAACTTGGCGATCCGGTCATTTCATTTATACGAAATCCGGCCCAGATGGTGATACCGCTCGGAGAAATTTTGCAGAAGAACTGTCTCAGCGGGATTTGAAGTAATAATTTTCCGCGCAAGCGAACAGACAATGCCCATACCCTACCAGCTTCAAACTTACCGAAATGGTCCTTTTGTGCCCTTTCGCAGGGTGCCTTATAGGTGCCCTGAGCGTTGATCGGTTTTAGTGAAAATATGCTAAGTCATTGAAAGGATTGGCGCACCCGACACGATTCGAACGTGTGACCTCTGCCTTCGGAGGGCAGCGCTCTATCCAGCTGAGCTACGGGTGCTGATAGGAGGCTCATGCTATAGCCCAATGTCTGGCGCAGTGCAACGGCAAAGTCGTATTTGCTGTTTTGTTTAGCTACGGCGCATCTGGTCCAGCTTATGGGCCTGTCTGGCCGATGCTTTTTCCAGATTGATAAGGTCGCTATATTCGCGGCTGTGATTTTGCAGGACCGGGCGCTGCATTGCTTTCTCCCGCTGCAACCGTTGCCAATAGCGGCTTTTTTTGGCCAATTGGCGGGCCATATCTTTACTCAGGGTCATTGCTGTCCCTCCTTCTACTCAATACTCTCCACCGAGTTATTATATCATATAAAGCGCTCATGGTAAAAATCTATCCGCCTGTGGGGGATTACCGGTGTCTTTTTATACTGTTATGGCACTGTAACTTCTGAGCCGTTCTTGATGACCATCCGGTGGTTATCGGTGCTGGCAACGGCCATGATGTCTTTTTGCGGGTTACCTTCCACGATCAGCATATCGGCTTTGAAGCCGGCTTTGATCTGTCCGCGGTCGTCATATTGCATACAGGTATGCCCGACAGAGGTGGCGCTGATCAGGCTGTCCAGCGGGCTCATGCCGCAATCAACCATATAGGACAGCTCCATCGCGTTCTTGCCATGCAGGTTAAACGGGGTGCCCGCATCGGTGCCCATGGCGATTTTGCCGCCCGCCTTGTAGAACATGGCGAAACTTTCCCGGTGGCGATCATAAACCCGCAAAGCTTTTTCAACCACAAAATCGGCAATACCGTTATCCTTGTTGTCGATAATATTCATCACCGCGGCCAGTGTCGGCACCAGATAGGTGCCCCTCTCCAGCATGGCATCAAGGCATTCCTGATCCATGAAAATTCCGTGCTCGATAGAGGTAATTCCAGCCATAACCGCGTTCATGATCCCCTCGGCCCCTTGCGCATGGGAGGCGGTGCTGCGGTGGAAACGGCTGGCTTCATGGACGCCCGCGGCCATTTCCTCGGCGCTGTAATGGGCATCTTCGGGATTGACACCGGGAGTCATTACGCCGCCCGTTGCCATGATTTTTACCAGATCGCTACCGGCATGGACTTGCTCGCGCACGGCTTTAACCACTTCATCGCAGCCATCGGCAACCCGTCCGCTACGATTTCCATGCCCGCCGGTCATGCAGATCATTTTACCGGATGCCATAATGTTGGGACCGATGAAGCGGCCAGAATTGCAGGCATCGCGGACCGGAAATTCCAGATAATCACGTCCGCCGCAATCGCGGACGGCGGTAATGCCGGCCTTTAGCGCGGTTTGGGCGTTTTCCAGTACCCGCAGGGTAATCTCGGCGGGGTTTACCCCTTCAATGCTGCCGCGCGGATCGGCCTCGCCCTTATAGACCAGATGCACATGACAATCGGCAAGGCCGGGCATCAGGGTGGCACCACTGGTATCAACGGTCAGGCCCCGGTAATCGGCATATTTGGCGAGGGGGGCCACATCCGTGATGCTGTTGCCGTCAACCCGAACCGCATGATCTTTTAAAAGCGGGCCCGTGCCATCAAAAACCAGACCACCTGAATATAATGTTGTTGCCATGCTGGAATTGTCCATTGCAAATTGTTTGAAGGAAATGAATATGCACGGCAAAAGCAGGGCGCGCTAGCAAAAAAATGCTATTTTGCTGACTGTTTGGGCGATGTCATTTGCAAGAAGGCATCTTCGAGATCAGGCTCTTTGGTGGTCAGGTCTGTAATGCCCAGACCACAATCGGCAATATGTTGTAGAATGTCCCTGATATGGATTACGCTGGGTTTGTACGTAATGGTCATGCGCCGTCCGTGGGTTATAACCGGATTGTATTTATCAAGCGCCCGGGGGATGGTTTCGATTTCCTGATCAAGCACCAGAATAATGGTTTTGGTATCAAGCTTTGACAGCAGATTTTCAGTGGGCTCGCAGGCAACCACCTCCCCATGATTGATAATGGCGATCTGATCACATAGCTCTTCGGCTTCTTCAAGATAATGGGTGGTCAGAATGATGGTGGTGCCGTCTTCGTTCAGGGCGCGGATATATTCCCATAATTGTTGTCGCAGCTCGATATCGACGCCAGCGGTGGGCTCGTCGAGAATAAGAACTTCGGGGCGGTGAACCATTGCTTTGGCCACCAGAAGCCGCCGCCGCATGCCGCCAGACAAGGTTCGGGCATAAGAATCGGCTTTATCCGATAAGCCCATCGCCGCCAGAATTTCATTGGTGCGGCGTTGGGATTTGGGTACGCCATACAGGCCCGCTTGGAAATCCATGACCTCGCGGGCAGAAAAGAAGGCATCGAGGTTAAGCTCTTGCGGAACCACACCCAAGGCGCGGCGGGCGCGGCGCATATCGGTGTTGATGTCGTGGCCACAGATGCTGGCGCTGCCCGATGTTTTATTGACCAATCCTGCCAGAATATTGATAAGGGTAGATTTTCCGGCACCATTGGGGCCGAGCAATCCAAAAAACGAGCCGCGCGGCACATCCAGAGTGACGCCTTTCAGAGCCTCTTTATCCGGCGTGTTTCTGGTTCCCTTGTAAATTTTGCGAAGATCACGAATTTCCAGCGCATTTTCGGGGTGGCTTTGGTGCAAGGCACTTGGCATCATTTGGGTGGCCCCTTTAGAAATGTTGACAGGTACCGTCGCATTTGAGGTTGCGAAAGCACCGGCATTCGATATCATCCGACCCAGATGAGCAGGACCATAGGCACTGATTTAGTCGCTATTGGCTTCTGTTGCAAGCATCACCGAAGAAACAGAAAGCGGAACGGGTTATGAGCACAGCTAACAAAACTGAAGTTGAAACAGTAAACGTCTATTGTGATGGCGGCGGGGGTGCGCAAGGCCATCCGCGTGTTTTCCTGAAACTGGGGGACAAACATGCGGTGACATGTCCCTATTGCGGGCATGAATTTGTCCTCAAGGAAGGCGCAAAACTATCCGGGGCCCATTAATTTTCGGCAAAGTCGATTTCTGACACTATTTTTGGAATTTCCCAAAAGGGGACACGCATGACGGAAGCTGATGTGACAGGCGATCCTGACCAGAAACATCGCCTGTATCTGGTGGATGGATCGGGCTATATTTTCCGCGCCTATTTTGCCATGATCCGGGGCCGCGGGCCGATTACGCGCTCGGATGGGACACCCACAGGCGCGGTGATGGGATTTTCGAACATGCTGTTCAAGCTTATTCAGGATACCCAGCGGGACGGGCGCGTTAGTCATCTGGCTGTGATATTTGATACCAGCCGCAAAACATTTCGCACCGAAATTTATCCCGAATATAAGGCTAACCGTGATGCACCGCCTGAAGATCTGATCCCGCAATTTCCATTGGTTCGTGATGCCACCCGCGCCTTTAACGTGCCCGCCATCGAAAAGGCCGGGTTTGAAGCAGATGACATTATCGCCACCTACGCCCGCCAGGCCCGCGAGAAGGGGATGGAATGCGTGATTGTCTCGTCCGATAAGGACCTGATGCAGCTTGTGGGCGGTCCGGTGACCATGCTTGATCCGATGAAAAACAAAATGATCGGTGTGGACGAGGTGCATGAAAAATTTGGTGTTGGCCCTGACAAAGTGATTGATATTCAGGCACTGGCAGGAGACGCCGTCGATAATGTGCCCGGCGTTCCGGGGATTGGCGTGAAGACGGCGGCGTTACTGATTAATGAATATGGTGATCTGGATACTTTGTTGGAGCGCGCCGGAGAGATCAAGCAGAAGGGCCGCCGTGAAAAGCTGCTTGAACATGCAGATAAAGCCCGCCTGAGCCGCGAGCTGGTCCGGCTTAAAGATGATGTCGAACTGGATACAGACGTTCTGGATTTGAATGTCGAAGACCCGCAGGCAGATATTCTCACGGAATTTCTGAAAGAAAACGAATTTCGCCAGTTGAGCAGCCGTGTGGCAGCTTTTTATGGTAGCGATTTTACGGTGTCTATTCCGGCGGTAAAGAAAGAAACCGGCGCTGCGGCTCCGGCAAATGTGGCAAGGGTTGATCTGTCCAGGGTTGAGAAAAAATACAGCACTGTCACCAGTATGGAAGTGCTGGAACAATGGATCAAGGCGGCAAGGGCTATTGGCACCGTTGCCATCGATACGGAAACCACCAGCCTTAATGCCATGGCGGCGGAACTGGTGGGTATTTCCATGTGCGTTCATCCGGGAGAGGCGTGTTACATCCCGCTGGGGCACCGCAAGCCGGCCTTGCAGGGCGGATTTGATTTTGGTGCCGACGACGCATCCGGGGATGAGGGGGCGGCGCTTGACCAGATGGATAAGGGGGCGGTGATTGCCGCCCTTAAGCCTTTGCTGGAAGATGCCGCGGTTTTGAAAATTGGTCAGAATATGAAATATGACCGCACCATTCTGGCAAATGAGGGGATTTTTATCAGCCCTGTCGACGATACCATGCTGTTATCCTATTGCCTTGATGCAGGCCTTCACGGGCATGGCATGGACGAGCTGTCCAAACTGCATTTCGATTTGGCACCGATCCCCTATAAGGAAATTGCCGGTACGGGAAAATCCCAAATCAGCTTTGCCGAGGTGCCTATTGATAAGGCAACCGACTATGCCGCCGAGGATGCCGATATTACGCTGCGTCTTCATAAGGTATTGAAACCAAGCCTGTTTCGCAAACAAGTAACAACCCTGTATGAAACCATCGAACGGCCGTTGGTGCCAATCATTTCGGATATGGAACGATGCGGTATCAAGGTTGATACGCCGTTTTTAAACCGCCTGTCCGAAGATTTCGGGGCGCGAATGGCCGAATTTGTGAAAGAAATACATGATCTGGCGGGGCAGGAATTCAATGTGGGCTCTCCCAAGCAGTTGGGGGAAATACTGTTTGATAAAATGGAGATTGAAGGCGGCAAAAAAGGCAAGAACGGTGCCTATACCACGGATGTCAATGTGCTCGAAGGATTGGCGGCGGACGGGGTGGAGCTGGCCCGGAAAGTGCTGGACTGGCGGCAATTATCCAAGTTGAAAAGTACATATACGGATGCTTTACAGGCGCAAGTCAATGCGCGTACAGGCCGTATTCATACGTCGTTCAGTCTGGCGGCAGCAGCGACAGGCCGTCTGGCGTCCAGCGAGCCTAATTTGCAGAATATTCCCATTCGCACTGAAGAAGGGCGCAAACTTCGCCGGGCCTTTATTGCCGAGGAAGGATGTCAGCTGATCAGCGCGGATTACTCCCAGATCGAGCTTCGTATTCTGGCGCATATTGCCGATATTGAAAGCCTCAAGCAGGCCTTTGCTGATGGCATCGATATTCACGCCAAAACCGCATCGCAAGTGTTCGGTGTCCCGCTTGAAGGGATGGACCCGATGATGCGCCGTTCGGCCAAGGCGATCAATTTCGGTATTATCTACGGGATCAGTGCCTTTGGTCTTGCCCGTCAGCTGGATGTGTCCAGAACCAAGGCTCAAGGGTATATCGACGCCTATTTCGAGCAATATCCGGGCATTCGAAAATATATGGAAGAAACCAAAGCTATCTGTCATGAAAACGGCTATGTGCAGACAATCTTTGGTCGGCGGGTGCATTTGCCGGGTATTAACGATAAAAACGGGGCCCGCCGCAGTTTCTCTGAACGGGCCGCGATTAATGCGCCCATTCAAGGGTCTGCCGCAGATATTATCAAGCGGGCGATGATCCGTCTGCCCGCTGCCTTGAAGGAGGCCGGTCTTTCCGCTAAAATGCTGCTTCAGGTCCATGACGAGCTGATCTTCGAGGTGCCAAAAGACGAGACTGAGGTGAGTGCCGACCTTATCAGGCAGATCATGGAAAATGCGGCTTCTCCGGCGGTGGATATATCTGTCCCGCTTATCGTGGACGCGGGGATAGGTGATAATTGGGGCGAGGCACACTGATTTTCAGATCAGGAAAAGGATGAAATAGATAATGTTCACTGTTCTCAGTGTCATCGGGCCGGTGTTTGCGCTTGTGGCGTTGGGATATTTGAGCGTTCGCTATCGTCTATATCCACAAAGTGGCGTCGGCGGGTTGATTAGCTTTGTCAATAATTTTGCGACGCCCAGCTTGTTGTTTCAGGCCATGCTAACCGTGGATTTCGGCGCGGCGTTCAATCCGCAATATCTGATGTCTTTTTATATCGGGGCGTTCGCCTGCTTCGGTATCTCCTTTGTCATTGCCCGTACCGTCTTCAAGCGACGCGCAGGGGAATCTGTTGCGATTGGTTTTTCGGCCTACTTCACCAATACGGTGCTGTTGGGCTTACCGATTGTCCAACGGGCCTATGGGGATGATGCGCTGTCATTGCTGTTTGCTATTATCGGCTTTCACGCGCCGCTTCTAATGAGCTTTGGTGTGATTGTCATGGAATTTGCCCGCCGCGATGGTGCGCCAATGGCACAGGCGATGCGCCAATCGTTGCTACGGGTTTTGCGCAACCCGTTATTGATCGGTATCAGCCTTGGGATAGCAGCCAATTTACTGGATATTTCAGTGCCGTCCATTATTGATGATGCCACACAAATGTTGGCACGGGCGGTGTTACCAGCAGCCCTGTTCGGTCTTGGCGGGGCGCTGGTGCAATATAGTTTGCGGAGCAGCTGGGGGCAGGCGTTGATTTCATCGGTGCTGAAACTGGTTGTCCATCCGGCGATTGCCCTTTTTCTGGCGCATACTGTGTTTGGCTTGCCATGGGCGCTGGTGCAGGTTGCGGTTCTGACTGCGGCCATGCCATCGGGGTTGAATGTATATATTTTTGCGACACTTTATAACCGTGCCACCGATATCGCCGCAAACACAGTTCTGCAAAGTACGGTGTTGGGGATTGTCAGTATTTCGGGCTGGTTGCTGCTGTTGGCGGCGATGGCCCCCTGAAGTTATTATAAATTTATGAGTGAAAAAATGAGCAAAGAAGATATCTACGCCAATTTACAACAGTTGGGCAGTAAAACCGAACTGCCGGATAACCCCGAGGCCGCAGTTCTGGAGAAAGTTCCCAATCCGCAAGTGGGCACTGAATATGTGGTGCGGTTTGTAGCGCCGGAATTTACGTCCTTGTGCCCCATGACCGGTCAGCCGGATTTTGCCCATCTTGTGATTGACTATATTCCGGGGGATTGGCTGGTTGAGAGCAAATCACTGAAACTGTATCTGGGATCGTTTCGCAATCATGGTGCCTTTCATGAGGATTGCACCGTCTCGATTGCCAAGCGCCTGGTAGAGGTGCTTGATCCGCAATGGTTGCGGATTGGCGGCTACTGGTATCCGCGCGGTGGCATTCCCATTGATGTTTTCTATCAGACAGGCCCAGCCCCTGAAGGCGTGTGGATCCCTGAACAGGGCGTGCAAAATTATAGAGGTCGCGGGTAAGGTTGGTAATCTGATTTTGAAACCCGTCTCCGGGTTTCCTGGAGGGCTGCGATTAGTGGAGTTCCAAGTCTCCAATTTCAGACAAAATATCATGTAGGATCTTTATTTTTTCGCTTCCCACCTTTTGAGCCAGTTCCTCATCTTCAATTTGAGCCTGTTTCCTGACTTGTTGAATGCGTTTGCGGCCAAGCTCTGTTAATACAAGATTGACTTGTCGGTGATCTTTAATGGCATTACGACGATGAACCATTCCATTAGAGACCATTCGATCTACGAGTTTTGTTAATGTGGAGGGATTCATTAAGGCTGCATCGGCCAGATCGCCCATGGTCAATTCAGCCTTTGTTTCCAATATTTCCATTATGCGCCAAGCTTCGACTTGAACACCAAACTCTTTCAATCGATTGGTCAATGAGGTATGAATTTTTCTGTGGGCAGTCGCCAGAGTATAAGAAATATACGACTGAATTGGGTATTTTCCTGACATGGTGATCCAATCTGAAAAGGTGTTGGATTTGAATTTAGTTGACTTGGAAAGTATTTTCAATGCAAATTGATACTTATGATGGTAGCACCCATAAACCCTTTATTTGCTTCGGTCTCCTCAGCGTCAAATTTTATGCCTGCTGAACTGAATGATATCGAACATAATCTGACGGCATTTCCTGGTAAAAGTTTTCGGATTGGCTTGCTTATTCCAATGTGTGGATCAGCAGGGCTATGGGCACCTTCATGCATTTCCAGTGCGCAGGTTGCTGTCTCACAGCTAAATGCCAAGGATGGCATCTGTGGAAGACCTGTTGAGTTGATAATGATCGACTCTGCCCTCGAGGCGCCAACGCCAGTTGAGGAAGTTATTAATTCACTCATTGATATCCATGCGATTGATGCCATCGTTGGCATGCATATCAGCGCGGTGCGGCAAAATTTGAGCAAGATCGTTAAACAGCGAGTACCATATATTTACACCCCGCTTTACGAGGGCGGTGAAAACACCAAAGGAATTTTTGCAATTGGCGATATGCCCGAACAGCAGTTGGGGCCTGCTCTGGAATATCTGATTAGCTGTCGTTTTTGGAATGATGAAGGTGATCAACCTTGCTCATGGCGAGTTCATGATGATGGGAGGGTATGCGACTATCACAGCGGTTAATCTGGGTATCAATGTATTCGTAGCAATGTTGATTATCGCACCGTTAGTTGTTGGCGTTATTGGAATAGTCGTTGAGCGATTGGTGATCCGCCATCTTTATGGCCGTCTTGTGGATACAATGCTTGCAACATGGGGCTTGAGCTTGTTTTTCATTGGCATGGCAACAATGATATTTGGCAACACAACGACAAGCATTACGACCCCGATCTCCGGATTTACTGTCGGAAATTATCAGATCAGTGGATATAATTTTTTTATTATCTTCATATCGATCATATTACTGATCGGGATGTATGTGGTTTTGAAAACCACAAGACTTGGCTTGATTGCTCGTGGGACAATGCAACGCTCTGATATTGCGGCGGCCCTTGGATACAACCCCGACCGTATTTACATGGTGACGTTCTTTTGCGGGTCTGCGCTCTCCGGCTTGGCGGGTGCGATTTTGGCGCCCCTTGTCGGGTTGGTCCCGACATCAGGCGGAGCCTATATTGCCAAATCCTTCATTACTGTGATTGCCGGTGGCCCCTCTTTAATTACCGGGCTATTGAGCAGCTCAACCCTGTTTGGTGTGGTCAATCAAATTTTCACCTTCGGAATCTCGCCGGTATTTGGTGAAGTTGCCCTTCTTGTTGCCGCAGTCGTTTTGTTACGTCTGTTACCGCAAGGCGTCACTGGTAAATTCTTCAAGGGAAAAATGTGATGTCTTTGTCGTGGGGGAAAAACGACATCCTGGCGGTTGTCATTGCTCTGTTTCTTATATGGTTTATGCCATCGGTGATAGGCACATATACTCTGACGGTGTTGATAATCTACGGAATGCTTGGCTTGAGTCTGGGGCTTATCTGGGGATTTGGTGGTATTTTATGCTTTGGGCAAGCTGCTTTTTTCGGGCTGGGTGCCTACACTTATGCGATTGCTGCCATCAATATCGGTGAGAGCACATTTCCTATGTTCCTGGCAGTTATTGTACCTGCATTATTCGCCGCCTTGCTGGGTGCGATGATGTTCTATGGTCGTTTGACCGATGTCTACCTGGGTGTCATTACCCTTGTTGTTACGCTTATCTTTTTCAAGTTTGTGAATTCAACAGCCGGGCCTCAATATGTGATCGGTGAAGCCCGAATTGGCGGGTTTAATGGTATACCCGGGTTTCAAACCCTAAACATTCCGGGTCAACCTGATGAATATATTTGGGGTGACGCGCTCTATTATGTATGTGCCGTATCGCTGTTACTTGTTTATTTCTTTGTAACCTGGTTGTTGCGGACGTCCTTTGGCCGAATAGCGGTTGGTATCCGTGAAAATGAAACCCGCGTTTCTCTCATGGGGTATGATGTTAGGGCCCGTAAAACAATTCTGTTTTCAATTGGTGCTGCTATTGCGGGCCTTGCCGGCGGGTTCTTTGCCAATTGGGGCGAGATTGTTACGCCCGGTCTTTTTAGTCTCGGGCAATCTGCTGAAATTATCATCTGGTGTATCGTTGGTGGCTTGGGAACGCGTTTTGGTCCGATCATCGGGGCTGCAGGTCTTGCATATCTGAAATTTCTTCTCGGGCAGCAATCTTTTATCGATAATACATTGATCACCGGGATTATTCTGGTGCTGTTCGTGCTGTTTTTGCCTAAAGGAATTGTGCCTGCTGCTGTCTCCCTTTGGAAAGCCAGTTTTGGTAAACGGGCTTCTCGCAAGAACACTCATCGTCGTCAAGCCCGAAATATGGCACAGAGGGAGGGTCGACCTAATGGTTGAAACTGTTCTGGAAACCGTAGGGCTCACGAAGCGTTTTGGAGGCGTCGTTGCATCCGATAATATAAATTTTACTCTCAAGGCTCGTGAATTACGATGTCTGATAGGTCCCAACGGGGCCGGAAAGTCCACTTTTTTCAAATGCGTTACAGGCTTGCACGCGCCAACCGAAGGTCAGGTCTTTATGCGTGGGCAGGAGACAACAAGGTGGCATCCACATGAGATAGCATCTCTTGGGGTCGGCATCAAAACTCAAGTCCCGAATGTAATGGATGGTCTTACAGTCTTTGAAAATATCTGGATGGCGGGTCGCCGGTTTGCCCCTTCCAGAGAAGCCGCAGAAAAAGCCCATGATGTAATCGACAGACTTGCCCTCGGGGCAATAGCAAAAACGGAACTTGGCCATCTTGCTCATGGTGATCGGCAGCGGGTAGAACTTGGTTTGGTAGCTGTTGCAGATCCGTGGCTGGTGCTTCTTGATGAACCTGCGGCCGGTATGACCGCTGAAGATGTTGAACGCATGAGCCAGATAATCCACGAACTGACGCGGACCGCCGCAGTGGTTATTGTGGAGCACGACATGCAATTTATCCGGTCAATTGCATCTACAGTTACAGTCTTTCATCAGGGTGCAGTGCTTATGGAAGACCATGTTGATAAAGTTATGTCCGACCCTGTTGTGCGGAATATCTATCTGGGGAGGAAGGCGTCATGACACATCAAGAACCTGAAACCATCCTTGATGTGAAGGGGCTGTCCGGAGGATATGGTAAAGTTCCGGTGTTGCACGGAATAGATTTTTCAGTTGCTGAAAATGAAGTGGTCGGCATTCTTGGCCATAATGGAATGGGCAAATCCACCTTATTGAAAACGATCATGGGTTTCCTTCCCGTGACTTCAGGAACAATTCGTTTCCGCGAAACTGAAATTACGCGCATGTCACCCAATAAACGCGCGGGTCTGGGTATCGGTTATGTCCCGCAAGGCAGAGGGATTTTTCCTCAATTGACAGTACGGGACAACTTGCGTTTTGCCTGGCATGACTATGCTGGTGGCAACGAAGAAGATGTCATGGAGACAGTCCTTGCAAATTTCGACAGACTAACCCCTCTACTTGATCGCGAGGGGGGCGCATTGTCGGGAGGAGAGCAACAGTTACTGGCTCTGGCACGGTGTCTGATGGGCGATCCTGAATTTCTACTTTTGGATGAATCGACAGAAGGCATCCAACCATCAATTATAGAAGAGATGGCCGAAACCTTGCTGAAACTACGCCAGGACAGAGGACTTTCAATTCTGCTGGTGGAACAAAACTTTGATTTTATTGCCGATCTCTCGGATCGTGTTCTTGTTCTTGAAAGAGGTATGATTTCAGGGGAGCTATCGCGCGCAGACCTGTCTGATCAGGCCAAAGTTGATGCTTTTCTGGGATTCGGGGCCGCCCGGTCCACGCGGGGAAATGTGATGCCTGGTTTGAACTCACCAGAACAGGCAATTACTAACAGTATTTCCCCAAATACCCTGTCGGTATCTGATCCCGGTGAAAAAAGAAAACGTCCAACATTTCCTACTCCCTCACTTGAAGTATTGGCAGCATCCATTCCGAAAAGCACAAATTCCACGGTGAATTCTATGACTATCAAACGACCAACGCTTGCCCAAATGCGCGATATAGCGCATCGCTTCGGTATGAGCCTCTCGGATGAAGAACTTATGGAGTATTCTGAGATTATTGAACCAACGATGCAGGCTTATGACCGATTGGATGCAATGCCAGACAATTTACCGGAGGTTCGGTATCCGCGGAGCCCTGGACATTTTCCAGATCCGACCGACAATCCACTCAATGCCTGGTATATCAAAACTGAAGTACTTGGCGCTCCAGATGGCCCTTTACGGGGAAAGCGGATCGCGCTGAAAGATACTATCTGTCTGGCCGGTGTACCGCTGATGAACGGTTCTTCTATTATGGAAGGTTATACGCCTGAGATTGATGCAACTATTGTCACACGGATGCTTGATGCCGGTGCCATTATAGCCGGTAAAGCACATTGTGAGAATTTTTGCCTTTCGGGCGGATCGCATACGAATGCAAAAGGGCCCGTTCATAATCCCTGGAAACAAGGTTATATGGCCGGAGGCTCATCCAGTGGTTCTGCGGCACTTGTCGCGGCAGGTGAAGTTGATATGGCAATCGGTGGTGATCAGGGGGGGTCAATTCGCTTGCCGTCATCATGTTGTGGCACATATGGCATGAAAGCCACACATGGATTAGTCCCATATACCGGTGCCATGCCAATTGAGCAGACAATCGATCATTTAGGGCCAATTACAAATACTGTAGCTGATAATGCCTTGCTGCTTGAAATTCTTGCTGGTGAGGATGGCCTTGATCCTCGCCAATATAAACCAAAAACATATCGTTACACTGAAGCCCTCGGGCGAGGGGTTCAAGGAATGCGCATTGGTATTCTAAAAGAAGGGTTTGTTCATGAAAACAGTGAATCTGATGTGAGTGAAAAGGTTATGCAGGCGGCAGATCGGTTTCGTGAGCTTGGGGCTCGTGTGGACGAAGTTTCGGTGCCGGAACATCATATCGCGGTGGATGCCTGGGCTGCTATCACTAATGAAGGGCTGCAAGATGGAATGATGTGGGGCAATTCTGCGGGCACGAACTATCGTGGCTTGTTTCTGCCCTCAATGACTGATCATATGGCCCAGTGGCAGCACCGAGCCGATGAATTGAGCCACTCACTCAAAGCCAGCATGTTTATCGGCGAGTATTTCCAGACCCAGTATAGGGGACGTTTTTATGGCAAAGCGCAGAATATCATGCGCAAATGCAATGAACGTTACCTGGATACCCTGAAGAGCTATGATCTGTTACTGATGCCGACGATGCCTCACAAGCCGCATGAAATTCCGCCTGCCGATTGTTCTATCAGTCTTTACGTCGAGCGTGCCTTTGAAATGATCGCAAATACCGCACCGTTCAATGGTGGCCTGCCCGCGATGAGTGTACCGTGCGGAATAATTGATGGGCTGCCCATTGGCATGCAGCTGGTTGGTCCGAATTACGGGGAAATGAAAATTTATCAAGCGGCTCATGCATTTGAGCAAATCGGGGACTGGCGGGCAATGTGAGGAAATGGTGATGTCTATTTTAAATGAAAGTCTCGGGGGTAAAATCAGCACCATTGGCACTCGAAATTCTTCCCGCCCGGATAAATTTTCTGAGAGACCACAGGACGGCTTGTCTTACGTTAAAGGGGATACGGGCCCAGAGCTGCGCTATATGACAATTCCGAAAATGTTTCGTGAAACAGTAGCGCGTTTTGGACCTCGAGAAGCTCTTGTTTTCACGGCGACAGGAGAGCGATATAGCTACTATGATTTTGACCGCGAGATTGATGCGCTGGCATCCGGATTGCTGGCCCTGGGGTTGGAAAAGGGCGACCGGATAGGCATTTGGTCTCCGAACCGATATGAATGGGTTCTGACCCAATTTGCATCGGCTCGAATTGGTGTCATAATGGTGAATATAAATCCAGCCTATCGTTTGGCTGAAATTGAATATGCTATTAACAAGGTTAGCTGCAACGCACTTATTCTTGCAAAGTCTTTCAAGACCTCTGAGTATCTCGAAATGGTTCGAGCGTTGGCCCCCGAGCTGGAGAATTGTAAACCGGGCCAGTTAAAATCAGCCAAATTACCAACACTTAAAAGTGTTGTTGTGATGGATGATGATCCGGGGCCCGGTGTGTTCTCGTTCGTGGAGCTTAAAAACCTTGGTGGCCCAGCCCAGCAATTGCGACTGCCAATGATTGATGCAACCTTAAATCCGGATGATCCTATTAATGTGCAATTTACATCCGGTACGACGGGCGCTCCTAAAGGGGCAACGCTGTCTCATTATAACATTATTAACAATGCGCGCTTTGTAACTGATCGGATCAATTTAACGGAGGCTGATCGCCTTTGCATCCCGGTGCCTCTTTATCATTGTTTCGGAATGGTGATGGGTGTCTTGGGTGCGGTGAGTAAGGGGGCCACGATGGTGTTTCCAAGCGAAACATTCGATGCACTCCCAACCCTGAACGCCCTCTCATCTGAGTGTTGTACGGCTGTTTATGGGGTGCCGACGATGTTTGTTGCCATGTTGGAAGAGATGGAAAATCAGTCGTTGGATTTGAGTTCACTCCGCACGGGCATAATGGCCGGAGCTCCTTGCCCAATAGAGATTATGGGGCGGGTCAATAGTGAAATGAATATGAAGGAAGTGACTATCTGTTATGGCATGACAGAGACATCGCCGGTTTCTTTTCAAAGTCTCGTTGATGATCCGATCGATAAACGGTGCGCAACTGTTGGTCGTGTCCACCCGCATCTTGAAGTTAAAATTGTCAATGCCGAAGGGCAGATTGTGCCGGTCGGTGAACAGGGCGAACTTTGTACGCGTGGCTATTCAGTGATGAAAGGTTACTGGAGAGATGATGAAAGAACGCGCAAAAGCATTCTTGATGGATGGATGCATACCGGAGATCTGGCAACGTTTGATGAAGAGGGCTTTTGTTCCATTGTTGGGCGGGTGAAAGACATGATTATTCGTGGGGGGGAGAATATATATCCGCGTGATATCGAGAATTATCTCTTCCGTCACCCCCAAATCAGTGAGGTGCAGGTCTTTGGAATTCCCGATGAAAAATATGGAGAACAGGTTTGTGCATGGGTCGTCCCAAAATCAGGCGAAGACCTGAGTGAAAACGCCGTCAGGCAGTTTTGCCAAGGACAGATTGCCCATTATAAAATACCAAAGCACATTCGGATTGTTGACGAAATTCCGATAACAATTACAGGTAAGCCACAAAAATTTGTTATGCGTGATCAAATGGTGGAATTCCTGGGGTCTGCTCCAAATTCTAAATGAAACGTTGACTGCGAATTAAGCATTTGAGTCATTCACTTCTCTGATAATTGCATATGCACTTTTAGCTTTTGAAACTATCGGCCATTTGGGATGTGATAAGCATTGTGGAAATAAGCGCCGCAGCTTCAATAATCTGATTTTGAAACCCGGCCCCGGTTTTTCTTGGTTGAGCTGCGCTGGGATTTTTTATCCATGCGTTTAGCTTTGGCGGCTCTGCTGGGTTTGGTCGGGCGGCGGGTTTTCTGGACGATGGTGGCTTTGCGGATAAGGTCGCATAACCGGTCGCGGGCATCCTGACGGTTGCGTTCTTGCGAGCGGAACTTGTTGGCGGTGATAATTATCTGGCCATCCTTGGTGATCAGGTGACTGGCGATCCGGCTCAGGCGGTCAAAGACGGCTTGCGTGATGGCAGGGCTGCTTTTAGCATTGAAGCGCAGCTGAACGCTGGTGGATACCTTGTTGACATTCTGTCCTCCGGGGCCGGAGGCGCGAATGAAACTCTCTTCGAGTTCGTCCTCGTCAAGGGTAATATGTCGGGTGACCTGTATCATTATGTTCAATGAGAAAAGGCTCTGTACTCATCAGAATACAAGAGCCTTTTCCTAATCCTTACAGCATGGCCGCCAGAACCCGGTCTGGCGGTGTGTGGCCATCGGTGAAGGTTTTGATATTGATGATAACCTTTTCGCCCATATCAATACGGCCCTCGATAGTCGCTGATCCCATATGTGGCAGCAGAATGACATTATCCAGCTCCAGAAGTTTAGGATTAACGGCGGGTTCATGTTCGAAGACGTCAAGGCCGGCACCGGCAATTTCACCATTGCGCAACATCCGGGTCAGCGCATTTTCATCGACAACTTCCCCGCGCGAGGTATTGACCACATAGGCATGCTTTTGCAGCAATTTCAGGCGGCGGGCATTGATCAAATGGAATGTGCCCGGGGTGTGCGGGCAGTTGATGGAGACAATATCCATGCGGGCCAGCATCTGGTCAAGGCTCTCCCAATATGTGGCTTCAAGTTCTTCTTCCACATAATCGGGTAGTTTGTTGCGGTTGTGATAATGGATAGACAGGCCAAAGGCTTTGGCGCGGCGAGCGACGGCTTGTCCGATCCGGCCCATGCCGACAATCCCCAATCGCTTGCCCCAAATGCGATGGCCGAGCATGCTGGTGGGGGACCAGCCGTGCCATTCACCGCTGCGCATCATCCGCTCGCCTTCGGTAAGGCGGCGCGGGACTGCCATAATCAGGGCCATGGTCATATCGGCAGTATCTTCGGTGAGGACACCGGGGGTATTTGTTACGGTGATATTGCGCTGACGGGCTGTCGCCAGATCAATATGGTCAACGCCGGTTCCGAAACTGGCGATTAGTTTCAGATCAGGATTGGCCTGACTTAAAACACCCAGATCGATTTTATCGGTTACCGTCGGTACCAGAACATCCGCTTCGCGAACGGCTTCCACCAGTTCTGCTTGCGACATGGGTTTGTCTTCATGGTTGAGGCGTGTGTCAAACAACTCCATCATGCGGGTTTCAATCGCATCGGGCAGTTTGCGGGTAACAACGACAACGGGCTTCTTTTTGGGCGTGTTTGGCATTGGAAGTTTCCCTGATTGGGGCCTCTTGATATTTGTTGACCTATAGGTTTTCTAGCAGATCAGCCTCCCAGAGACAATTGCGCGCTGCCCGAAGAGCTGTTTTTTTTGCTATCTTGACCAGTAGGCCCTTCGCGCGGCATAAAGATGACAGAAATCACGTCCTATTGAAGGGGTCCATCAGTGACACTGAGTTTTCTCGCCCGATATTTTCTTATGGGGGCAATCTTGATGTCGTTAGCCGCATTTACAGCGCCTGACAGTAGGGCTGAGCCTTCTGACGTGCCGCGATTTATGTCGCTGTCTGCTTCGAAAGTTAATATGCGGGTTGGACCCGGAAAACGCTATCCGATTCTATGGGTGTTTGAGCGCAGTGGCTGGCCCGTTGAAGTGATTGCCGAGTATGACCGCTGGCGCAAGGTGCGCGATGTGGACGGGACAACCGGTTGGGTTCATAAGAGGTTGCTTTCAAAGCGCCGGACTATTGTGGTCACGGCTAAACGGCAGTCGTTATATGAAGATCCTGACACGACCAGCAGTGTTTTGCTGCTTGCAGAACCGGGTGTTCAGGGGCGCCTCCTTGACTGTGACGGGCAATGGTGCCAGGTGGATATTGCGGGCAATGAAGGCTGGCTAAAAGCCAGCAACTTCTATGGTGTGCTTGAAAACGAAAAAATTCGTTAGCTTAAAAAGTCAGGTCACCTAGCAAGGAGAGACGGTTTGCTTCGCTCAAGCGTGCCATGTGACCGTAATTCTTATGATCGATTCCCAGAATAATTTCGGCATCCGGGTTTTTCATTGCTTTTTTCTGGGTATCGGTGAGCGGAAAATGCAGAAAATGGATTGAAGATGTTTTACCATCTTCCGTTGTCCGTTCTACTTCCTGTTCCGGTACAGCCCATGATTTTTCGCTATTGATGGACAAGTATATTTTCTCTTCCACATGGCCCAGTGAATAGAGCATTTTCTCGCGTCGTACCGGATCATCAATTTCAATCATGAAGGTGGCAATCAATTCACTACCTTGCGGAATAAGCGGGTTATAGGCGCTTAACTCGTCAGCGATTTGTGCATTTCCGCCTTTTTCGATGAACAGCATTTCGTGGATTTGTGCCCACATGGTGTCGTAATTTTCGAAATAGAAAGTGGCATCAGGACCAACGGCGACACGGCGATCTTTCTTTATTCCGATGAGATTTCGCTTATTCTCGGCACGGATTTTCTCATAGTCGTTGATGGGCAGAATATCTGCAGGCGTAATTTGGCGTGCGGTGGAAGTCATGACTTTTATCCTTTTTCCAGCCCGTAGGCTTTGGCAATCAGTTCAATGGGGTGAGCCGTTTGCCGGCTCTTGGCGGCCTCGGCATCCTGCCGTTCAATTCCTTGCATTAGATGTTCTGCTGCCAGCGGGCATTCGGACACGATATAGGGGGCCCCGGATTTCAAGGCGTTTCTGGCGGCAGTTTTCCCAACTTTCAGCGCCGTTTCGAAATTGTCTTTCATTATGCCCCATGATCCGCCATGGCCGGAGCAGCGTTCGATGACTGCAACGCGGGTCTTGGGGATCAGGCGCAACATTTCGGCGCCTTTGGGCCCCATATTCTGGGCACGGGCATGGCAGGCCAAATGCATGGAGACAGCACCGTCCAGCGGTTGCATACCATCGGCAAGGCCTTCATTTTTAGCTATATCCACCACATATTCGCTAACGTCATAAGTGGATTTTGCCAGTTTTTCGAGAGACGCATCTCCCGGTGAGATTAGTGGCCATTCAAATTTGAGCATCAGCGCGCAAGAAGAGACGAGGGCGATTACATCATAGCCGTCATCAATCCAGTGGCCGAGTTCTGCGGATACCGTTTTGGCATTCTCTGCAACTCCGGCGATATCACCTTGTTCGAGCAAAGGCATACCGCAGCAGCCGGGATAAACCACTTTGGTTTCCACCCCGTTTTGTGCCAGAACCTTGCGGGTGGCCTCACCGATATGAGGGTTGTTGAAGTTACCGAAACAGGTGGCATAGATAACAGCCTTGCGGCCATAGGCCGGAGCGGATCTGTTCACCTCAAGGGTGCCGGCTTTTGCTCTCTCCATAAGGGTTTTTGAATGGTATTTAGGCAGGGCTGCATCATGGTGTATGCTCAGTGTTTTTTCCATTACACCACGGGTCAGCTTGTTTGTGCGGCTTGTTGCCCAATTGGCAATCGGTGCCACATGTTTTGCCAGCGATCCATTACGATCTGTCTTGGCAAGCTCGCCTGCTACAAACGTGGTCTCGCCCTTTTTCTTTTCAACGGCGCGATAGCGCAACATCAAATGCGGAAAATCCAGATTGAATTCATGCGGTGGTACATAAGGACATTTTGTCATGTAACACATGTCGCAAAGGGTACAGTCATCGACAACCGGTTTGAAATCTACCGAATTTACCGAATCCAGCTCTTCCGTTGGAGAACCATCAATAAGATCAAATAACTTGGGGAAGGAGTCACATAAATTGAAACAACGGCGACATCCATGACAAATATCAAATACGCGCCTTAGTTCTGCATCCAGAAGTTCTTCATTGTAAAAGTCGGGATTATTCCAGTCAATGGGGTGACGGGTAGGGGCTTCAAGGCTGCCTTCGCGCATGGGGATACCTCCGATAAGGGGTTCGGATAAATTGGAAATGCGGGGAGCCCCGCATTTCCGGGATGTTCGGTAACAGTTAATCTAAGTCGTCGAGGGCTTTCTGGAAGCGACCTGCGTGACTTTTTTCGGCTTTTGCCAGTGTTTCAAACCAGTCAGCGATTTCATCATGGCCTTCTTCGCGGGCTGTTTTCGCCATGCCGGGATACATGTCAGTATATTCATGTGTCTCGCCCGCAATGGCTGATTTCAGATTGTCTGAAGTGCCGCCGATGGGCATGCCGGTTGCCGGATCACCCGCTTCTTCAAGATATTCCAGATGGCCGTGGGCATGGCCGGTTTCGCCTTCCGCTGTTGAGCGAAAAACAGTAGAAACATCGTTATAGCCCTCGATGTCTGCTTTCTGCGCAAAATACAGATAGCGGCGGTTTGCTTGAGATTCGCCTGCGAAAGCGTCTTTCAGATTTTGCTCTGTTTTACTTCCCTTCAAAGACATAGTCTTTCTCCTGATGATTGGTTAATGAGTCACATTATACTCGGAATGTAGAAATAGAGTATAGGGGTAGGGTGATCAACCTGTCAACAGATTAGAATGTTTCTAAAAAAGAAATTATATACCTTTACCCCTAACGCGAATAATAACGTCAATACTGGAAATTTCAGTCCCTTGTGGCAAGTCGGGAATATGATCGACGGTGAGAAGCGGGGCTGCAATATCTTCGAGGCGCCCTTCGTCTTCATGGAAAAAATGGTGATGGGCGTGGGTGTTGGTATCAAAATATGATTTTGAGGCATCAACGATCACTTCGCGCAACAGACCGGCGGCAGTGAATTGATGTAGATTGTTATAAATGGTGGCCAGAGAGACCTTTACGCCGCTCCCAAGAGCTTCGCCATGCAGCTTTTCAGCGGTTACATGCCGATGGCCGTTCGAAAACAGTAAATCGGCCAGCGCAAGACGTTGCTTGGTAGGGCGCAATTGTGCGTCTCTGATCTTCAGCTCCAATTCCGGGTTTCCCGCAGACATGGCAATCCTTTCAAATTTTCACTAACCATACAGTATGATTATCGAAATAATATAACTCTTATATAGAGTTATTGTTGGAATTGTTCAAATCTGCAGCAATAGATCGCAGATTTGGTTACTTTCCGGTCATGATTTGGTCGACCAGCTGTTTGACGGTGGGAATGAAACCATTGTCATAGAACGGATCGGAGGCAAAGCGATAGGCAGCATGCCCCGCAAACATCAGATTATTATCAACGCTGCCGACTGAATGGGCGATGTTTTGTAATGTTTTCTGAATGCAGAAACTGCGCGGGTCGGCTTTTCGGCCTGTATTGCCCTTTTCATTTTCAGCCCAGTTGGAGAAACTGCATTGTGACAGACAGCCCATGCAATCGACCTGATCTTTGCGAATTTCCCGCATTTTGTCAGATGTGACAAATATCAGGGTGGACGCAGGCGTTTTCATGGCCTGATCATAGCCGGCAGCTATCCATTTTTCGGCATTTGCCTTGTCTTCAGGGGTCAGAAAAATCTCGCGTTTGCGTGTGCCCATGCTGAAGGCAGCGGTATGCGCGCCAACGGCTTCGTTTGAAAAGGCAACCTGACGATCCGAACGGCCCTTAAGTTCTCGCAAGAAATCATTCTCAACAGCTGAACACCAGAAACCGGTCGGGCTGAATTTATTCAAATAAATGTCACCTTCTTTCAAGGTGAGCAACTTTTGCTTCCAGCTATCTGAAATAGGACTTTCCTGCGTGAGTAGCGGGCGGGTGCCAAATTGAAAGGCAATAGGTCCAATTTCCGGATTGTCCAGCCAATGTTCCCACTCGTCAAGATGCCAGACACCGCCAGCCATGATGATTGGCGTATTATGCAGGCCCATTTCATTCATCATTTTGCGCAAGAGTGCAACCCGTGGATACGGATCTTCTGGCACTTTCGGGTCTTCGGAATTGCTCAGGCCATTATGACCACCGGCGAGCCACGGGTCTTCATAGACAACTCCACCCAGCCAGTCAGAAAATTTGTGGTAGGCCCGCTTCCAAAGGGCGCGAAAAGCGCGGGCAGAAGAAATAATAGGATAGTAATGAACTTGATAGTCAGCAGCGATCTGGGCCACGCGGTACGGCATGCCAGCGCCACAGGTAATGCCGTTGATCAAGCCTTTTGCGCCTTCAAGGACACCATGCAGAATACGTTCGGCACCCCCCATTTCCCATAGAACATTCATATGGACAGCCCCTTGACCGCCAGAGAGTTCATGGGCAATACGGGCTTGCGTAATGCCGCCGCTAATGCCGTAAGCAACCAGTTCGTCATGGCGCTCGCGTCGGGTGCGGCCGTGATAGACTTGCGGGATTATTGTGCCATCTTCATTATAACTGTCTGCGTTGACTCCGGAAAAAGTGGCAACACCGCCTGCGGCAGCCCATGCGCCAGAGCTTTCACCCGATGATACAGCGATACCTTTACCGCCCTCTATAACGGGAAGAACTTCTTTTCCCGACATGACAATGGCATTCAGTGACTTCACAAGACAATCCCTAATATTGAGTTGTTACAGTTCTTACTTGGTAAAACAATTCTAGCACCAAGCTATAAACAAAGACAGAGGCGGCGGCCATTTTGCTGCCGCCTCATATCAGTATATTTAGTCGTCGCTTTTGCTTTCGCCAGCTTCTTCTTCCGCTTGAACGGCTTTAATTGACAGGCGAACCTTGCCGCGACCATCAATCTCAAGGACTTTCACGCGGACTTCGTCACCTTCATTGACAATGTCGGTCACTTTGGCAACGCGCTTTGGTGCCAGTTCAGAGATATGAACAAGACCGTCACGATTACCGAAGAAGTTCACAAATGCGCCAAAATCAACAACTTTAACAACCTTACCTGTATAGATAACGCCGACTTCAGGGTCATCAACTATAGACTTAATCCAGGCAACTGCAGCATCTGCAGCATCTGTTGATGTGGCGGCAACTTTAACGGTTCCGTCATCATCGATATCGATTTTGGCGCCGGTTGTTTCGCAGATTTCGCGAATAACCTTACCACCAGTTCCGATAATGTCGCGGATTTTGTCCTTGGCAACACTCAATTGAGTAATGCGCGGGGCACCATCGCGAACACCGTCACGGGCCGCATCAATGGCTTTACCCATTTCATCAAGAATATGCAGACGGCCTTCGGTGGCTTGTGCCAGTGCCTGCTTCATGATCTCTTCGGTAATCCCGGCGATTTTGATATCCATCTGCAAGGATGTGATACCTGCTTCTGTACCCGCGACCTTGAAGTCCATGTCACCCAAGTGATCTTCATCACCCAGAATGTCGGACAGAACAGCGAACTTGCCATCGTCTTCAAGGATCAGGCCCATTGCGATACCGGCAACAGGGCGTTTTAAGGGAACGCCTGCATCCATCAGTGCCAGCGAGGCACCGCAAACGGTTGCCATGGAGGACGAGCCATTGGATTCAGTAACTTCAGAGACGACCCGCAATGTGTAAGGGAAGACTTCCTTGCCGGGTAACAAAGGATGCACAGCGCGCCATGCAAGCTTGCCATGTCCAACTTCGCGGCGGCTGGTAAAGCCCATACGACCAGCTTCACCCACAGAATATGGAGGGAAGTTGTAATGCAGCATGAAGTTCTCGCGGTATTCGCCGTCAAGGGCGTCTACGATCTGTTCATCCTGACCGGTTCCAAGGGTGGTAACAACCAGTGCCTGTGTCTCACCACGTGTGAACAGGGCAGAGCCATGGGCACGAGGCAGGGCACCGACTTCGGCAACAATTGGACGCACCGTGTTGGTAGTCCGGCCGTCGATACGGGTGCCGGTTGCAATGATGTTGCCGCGAACGATTTTCTTCTCGATCTTTTTGAGAATACCGGCAGCAGCTTCGACTTCATCTTCTTCGAGGGTTGCAAGGGCTGCCTTTTTGGCCGCAGATACTTTTTCAGTCCGTGCCTGTTTGACTTGCTCTTTATAGGCTTCGGTTAATGCGTCTTCAGCCGCGGCCTTGATTTTGGCCTCCAGCGGAGCATCAGTTTCAGGAGGCTGGTAATCCCAAGGCTCTTTGGCACATTCTTCGGCAAGCTCGATGATGGTATCGATTACGGCCTGGGTTTCTTTGTGACCAAACATCACCGCTCCGAGCATTTGCTCTTCGCTTAGCTCGGATGCTTCAGACTCGATCATCAATACAGCATCGTTCGTACCGGCAATCACCAGATCAAGATCACTGTCAGTGAGCTGCTCTGATGTCGGGTTAAGAACATATTCGCCACCGATGAAGCCGACGCGGGCAGCACCCACGGGACCCATGAACGGAATACCCGAAATGGTCAGAGCCGCAGAGGCGCCGATCAGTGCGACAATGTCAGGGTCATTTTCAAGATCATGGGCAACAACAGTACAAATGATTTGAGTTTCGTTTTTAAAGCCACTGACGAATGAGGGGCGCAGCGGGCGGTCGATCAGGCGGGAAACCAGTGTTTCTTTTTCTGACGGGCGTGCCTCGCGTTTGAAAAAGCCGCCCGGAATTTTACCGGCTGCATATGCTTTTTCCTGATAATTAACAGTTAGCGGGAAAAAATCCACGCCTTTCTTTTCTGTTTTTGCGGCAACAGCGGTACAAAGGACTTGCGTGCCACCATAGGTAACCATAACAGCGCCATCGGCCTGACGGGCTACTTTACCTGTTTCCAATACGAGCGGACGTCCGCCCCACATCACTTCCTTGCGATGTATATTAAACATTTTTCTTCCTTCCAAAGCGACTTGGCCCAATGCCTCGCCGCATGTAACCGGTGCCCTATGCACCAGTGATAATTTATCTTGCCGTGCGATTTTGGAGCAAACTCCAGAATCACCGAACGCCGGAGACTTCGAGCAGTGAGCCCGAAGCAGAACCGGCGTTGGAAACTTCCAAGGTCTCAAAGAGAGACCTGACAAGGACAGACTTACTTACGTATGCCAAGGCGCTTGATAATGCTCTGGTAACGGGCGTCGTCATCTTTCTTGATGTAATCAAGCAAACGACGGCGTTTGCTAACAAGACTGAGCAGGCCACGGCGTGAATGCACATCTTTTTTGTGGTCTTTAAAATGTTCAGTCAGGTTTGTGATACGTGTAGTAAGAATGGCAATCTGTACTTCAGGGGACCCAGTGTCACCTTCGGTTGTTGCAAATTCCTTGATCAATTCTGCTTTTTTTTCAGCACTAATCGACATCGGGTAAACTCCAATTTCAAATATTAAAAACACGAACCGGGTATAAAATGCCATCTTCCACACGGGAAATTGACACAGGATCTTCCCGATCCATCGCACAGACAATACCGTCTGCTATATTCGGGACCGCCACGTCATTGCCGTGCCTCACGCGATCTGCCTGAGTTTCCGAAATGGCCACCGCCGGGATGTCGTCCAGCGCGGTCGTCAAGGGAAGCAAGTCCACAAATTCCGCCGGACACTGCCACAGCTTTTGCAACTTATCCAGTGAAATCGCACTTTTTTCCAAAAAAGGACCGACTTTGGTGCGGCGCAGTTGTGACAGGTGGGCAACAGTGCCCAGGGCAAGCGCCATATCCCGGGCTAACGCCCTGATATAAGTGCCTTTTGAGCATTGGACGTGAAACGCAGTATGATCATCATCGACATGCTTTTCCAGTGTCAGGGTATGGATGGTAACGTTTCGCTGTGGCATAATAAAATCGATACCCTTGCGAGCCAGTTTGTAGGCGCGTTCCCCGTTAATTTTGATGGCCGAATACGGAGGAGGAGTCTGTGTGATAAGGCCGGTAAATTGCGGAATAATATTCAGTATGGCCTGTGTATTGGGCCGAATATCGGATTTTTCCGTAATTTCACCCTCAATGTCATCGGTATTCGTCGCCGCCCCCCAGTGAGCTGTGAAGGCATATTCTTTGATATCATCAACAATATAAGGGACTGTTTTGGTGGCCTCCCCAAGGGCAATAGGCAGTACGCCTGTTGCAAAGGGATCGAGCGTTCCGGCATGCCCGGCCTTTTGCGCATTGGTGATTCGTTTGACGGTGCCGACAACGGCAGCCGAACTCATACCGACAGGTTTATCAATATTCAGCCATCCGTGGATCGGAATACCGCGTCTTTTCCGGGCCATGATCTATTGCTCGTTACTATCCAGATCAGTATCGGGGCTTTGCTCATCTGCTTTGTTCCGGCGCAGAAGAGCATCAATATGATCGCCATATTCAAAAGATTCGTCTTTTTTGAACGTCAGGCGCGGCGTGAATTTCATAGAGAGCTGGCGCCCCATTTCAGCCTGTATAAACCCGGAAGTCCGGTTAAGGCCGGCAACGACAACATCTTCGTTCTTGCCGCCCAGCGGGATGATATGGACGGTAGCATTGCGCATATCCGGGCTCGGCTGTACCTCGGTCACCGTAATGGGAATACCTTCGAGATCAGGGTCGTGGATATTCCCCTCGGTAAGGATGCTGGAAATAATATGCCGAAGCTGCTCGCCAACACGCAATTGGCGTTTGCTGGCTTTTTTACCTGAGCGTTTTTGGGTAGCCATGAAAAGCCTCTCTCAATCAAAAAAGGCAGGAGCGTTCAGCTCCTGCACTTATATCTGAATATTGTATCGTCGGAGCAGGCCTAGAGTTCGCGGGCAACTTCCACGACTTCGAAACACTCAATAACATCACCTTCTTTGATGTCATGATAGTTTTCAAAGGCCATGCCACATTCCATGCCGGATTTAACCTCTTTGACTTCGTCCTTGAAGCGTTTCAAGGTGCCCAGAGTTCCTTCATGGATCACAACATTGTCCCGCAGCAAGCGAACTTTGGCACCGCGCTTGACCACACCCTCGGTGACCATACAGCCGCCGATCTTGCCGACCTTGGTAATGTCGAACACTTCACGAATTTCGGCATAGCCAAGGAAGTCTTCGCGTAAAGTTGGTGCCAGCATACCAGACAGCATTGCCTTGATATCATCAATCACATTATAGATTACAGAGTAATACTGAATATCGATACCTTGCGCTGCAGCTTCATCACGGGCCTGTTTATTGGCGCGTGTGTTGAAGGCGATGATCATCGCTTGTGAGGCAGCAGCCAGACTGATATCTGATTCTGTAATACCGCCAACACCGGAGAGAAGCACATTGACCTTCACTTCGTCGGTTGCCAGTTTCTCCAGTGATGTTGTAATCGCCTCGGCAGAGCCTTGAACGTCAGCCTTGATGACAACAGGCAGTTCGTCTGCTGTGCCCTCCTGAATGGCTGTGAACATTTGCTCAATGGTACCGCGTGCGGATGCCGTAACTTTTTTGTCTTTGGCAACTTGCATTCTGTATTCGGCAATTTCCTTGGCTTTGGCTTCGTTTTCAGTAACGGTGAATTCGTCACCAGCTTCAGGGGTTCCCTGAATGCCGAGTACTTCTACAGGGACGGACGGTCCTGCTTCTGTTACCGCTTTTCCACGGAAATCGAGCAACGCCCGGACCTTGCCATAGGCTGCGCCGGCGACAAAGTTGTCCCCAATTCTCAGGGTTCCGCGTTTCACAAGAATGGTTGCAACCATTCCGCGTCCGGTTTCGATCTTGGCTTCAACAACAGACCCTTGCGCACTTCTGTTCGGATTAGCTTTAAGTTCCAGAATTTCAGCTTGCAGCAGAATGGCTTCTTGTAGTTTGTCGAGGCCGGTTTTGTTCAGTGCCGACACTTCCACAGACAGGACGTCGCCGCCCATTTCTTCAACAAAAATCTCGTGCTGTAGCAGCTCTTGCCGGACTTTATCAGGGTTTGCGCCCGGTTTGTCACATTTATTGATGGCAATAATGATCGGAACCTTGGCAGCTTTCGCATGTTTAATGGCTTCGATCGTTTGCGGCATGACGCTGTCATCAGCGGCAACCACAAGAATTACGATATCCGTAACCATTGCCCCGCGCATTCGCATGGCGGTGAAAGCCTCATGGCCCGGCGTGTCGAGGAATGTAATGGTCTGGCCGGATGCCAGTTTGACTTGATAGGCGCCAATATGCTGGGTAATACCACCGGCTTCACCGGCTGCGACATCTGTCTGGCGCATGGCATCAAGCAGGGATGTTTTACCATGATCGACATGGCCCATGATGGCTACAACCGGTGCCCGTGGGATCAGGGTTTCGTTGGCGTCTTCTTTACCGCCCCCCAGACCGATCTCTACATCAGAGGCAGCCACACGTTTATACGTATGTCCCAACTCGGCAACGATTAATTCAGCTGTATCGGCGTCAATCGTCTGTGTTGGCGTTGCCATGATACCCAGTTTCATCAGGGCTTTAACAACATCAACAACGCGTTCGGTCATACGGTTAGCCAGTTCCTGAACTGAAATCACTTCAGGGATGGTTACCTCACGGTAGACTTTTTGCGGTAAATCCTCGGGCTGCATTTGCTGTTTGCGGCGAGCCCGTTTGAGGGCAGCCATCGAGCGTTGCTTCGGGCCACGATCATTGAGGGCATCGCCAATGGTCAAGCGGCCAGAGCGACGGCGTTGGTCTTGGCCTCGCCGTGTGTTTGCTGCGGGCTTGTCATCAGCACCACGAGCGGTCTTTTTACGGGCACCTGCACCAGCGGCGGGACGATCTGTTGCATCACCACCACGAGGAGCCGGGCGACCTGCGGGTTTTTCTGCAGCCCTTGCAGCTGTCTTGCGAGGCTCTTTTGCGGCAGGCGCGCCAGCGCCAGCGGCAGCAGGGGCAGAGGTCGCCCTGGTTTTTTCCCGGTGCTTGGCCGCTTGCGCATCTTTTGTTGCGGCAGCCTCGTCAAGAAGGCGCTGCGCCTCGGCTTCTTCGGCCCGGCGCCGTTCTTCAGGGGACCGCCGTTTTGAGGTGCGTTCCTGAATTTTAGCTTCTTTGTCAGCTTCTTTTTGGATGATAGCCTGTTCTGCAGCTCGTTGTTTTTCTTCTTCTGCGCGAAGGGCTGCTTCTTTTTCATCAAGCTCACGTTGGCGTTGCGCAAGTTGAAGCGCGGCCATACGGGCGCTTTTTTCATCTTGCGTCAGAAGGCCTGGATCTTTACGGCCTCCCGATTGCCGCGGTTTTGCAGATGCACTGCCTTTCGCCATACCCAGTGGTTTCTTCTGGGTGGTTTTAGGGGCTACTGCTGGAGCCGCCGCCTTGGCTGCAGGCACAGATAAGGTAGAGCCGCGTTTTTTGCGCACCTCAACCTGCACGGTCTTGGAGCGACCATGGCCAACATTCTGACGAACCTGCCCGCTGTCACCGGCGCTTTTCTTCATTTCCAGCGGCTTGTTCAGGCTAAGCGATTTGCGCCCACCCTTGTCGTTTGTTTCAGTCATTCTTACTCCGACCCGGTTCTTTCACCTTCATCGTCTTGGTCCCGAAAGCCAGCCAGCTTTGAAACCTCGACTAAAAACTTGTCTGTCAGCCCGCCACGGGCTAACGACGCATGTACCACATTTTCCTGGCCCAGCGCTTGACTTAATTCTTCAATATCAAACAGCTCCACCAATGGCAAATCAGGGGCCAATCGATGTAGCTTCTGTCGCCCGTCCTTTGCGCCATCTTTTGCCGCCAGTAATATAGCAGCTTTACCAGCTTTCAAAGAAGCTTCTACCTTGGCGAAGCCTGTTTTTATCAGACTACTTTTTCGCGCGAGGCCGAGCGTATTCAAACATCTTGTTGTCAGTACCTTCTCGACCATGTCTGCCATGTGGTCCGGCACTGTCACTTTTTGTTTTGCAGAGCGGGCAAAAAGACCTTTTTTCTGAGCCATTTCAACATCTTCTCTGCGGCATCCTGTCCAGATTCCACGTCCCGGAAGTTTTTTACGGATATCAAGAACAACCGTTCCGTCAGGGGATACGACAAATCGAAGCAATTCTTCTTTTTTCCGTACCTGCCCTGTGGCTATACACCGACGCATCGGTTCGCTCAAGTCTCCATGTTGACGCATCAGTTTTTACCTCAGGCGTCGCTTTCCTCTTCGTTTTCTTCCTGGTTCGCTGTAGCGTCCTCTTCGCTCTCTCCGGTTTCGTCTCCAAACCAGTGGGCGCGGGCTGCCATAATAATGGTGTTCGCAAGCTCGGGATCAAGATTGAACTTACGTAAAATACCGTCTTCGGCATTGACCAGTTCGTCGCCGGAAAGATCAGCCAGATCGTCGAGTTCTTTTACGCCGGCCTCGCCGAGGGCGACAATCATTGCCGGTCTAAGGGCTTCAATATTGACCAGATCATCTGTCACACCGAGGGCCAGACGCTTTTCTTCCATTTCCTGATTGAACGCCTGAATATATTCTTGGGCGCGGCTAACCAGTTCCTGGGCAATATCTTCGTCAAATCCTTCGATTTCGGCAATTTCTGCCATATCCACATAAATCAGGTCTTCGATGGAAGTGAACCCTTCGGTTGTCAGCAGCTGGGCGAGGGTTTCGTCCACATCCAGCGCATTCATGAAGGTGTTTGTCCGTTCCGTGAACTCGGCTTGACGACGGTTGCTTTCTTCTTCTTCTGTCAGAATATCGATATCCCAGCCAGAAAGCTGTGTCGCCAGACGCACATTCTGTCCGCGGCGGCCAATGGCCAGTGATAATTGATCATCGGGGACAACAACTTCAATGCGGTTGGCCTCTTCGTCCAGAACTACTTTGGCGACTTCGGCCGGTGCCAGTGCGTTCACAATAAAGCTTGCCTGATCCGGAGACCATGGAATGATGTCGATTTTCTCGCCATGCAGTTCGTTGACAACAGCCTGAACGCGCGCACCGCGCATACCAACGCAGGCGCCAACCGGATCAACGCTTGGATCATTCGAGGTGACAGCGAATTTGGCACGGCTGCCCGGATCACGGGCGACGGCTTTAATTTCGATGACACCATCATAAATTTCAGGAACTTCTTGTGTGAACAGCTTGGCCATGAATTGAGGATGGCTGCGGGACAAGAAAATTTGTGGTCCGCGCTGTTCGCGCCGGACATCAAAAATATAGGCGCGAATACGGTCTCCCTGACGGAAACTTTCGCGGGGCAGCAATTCGTCACGGCGAACAACCGCATCGGCTTTGCCGAGGTCAACGGTTACGTTGCCATATTCAACCCGTTTGACAATACCGTTAATGACATCACCGATACGGTCTTTATATTCTTCGTACTGGCGCTCACGTTCAGCTTCGCGGACTTTTTGTACGATAACCTGCTTCGCGGTTTGAGCAGCGATGCGGCCAAAATCGATGGGCGGCAGCAGGTCGGTGAGCAGGTCGCCAACTTCATGGCTTGTGCCCGGCTCCTCTGCATCCGCCTCGTCAACGGTCAGTTGCGTGGCTTCGTTTTCAATCTCTTCAACCACTTCGCGAACACGGACCAGCCGGATTTCTCCGGTTCCACGGTTAATATTGGCGCGAATATCATTTTCGTGCCCGTATTTTGCCCGCGCAGCCTTCTGGATAGCCTCTTCCATGGCCTCCAGTACGATGTCCCGGTTAATTAGTTTTTCTCTGGCAACCGCATCTGCAACTTGCAGCAGTTCCAGACGATTTAAGCTTGCAGCCGATTCCATGACTTCAATTCCGTCCAATATCTTTAATCAGGATTTGTTACCGCTTTGACTAGCAGCAATCAACTCATCTGTTAATACCAGCTTCGCTTTTCGCAAATCAGCGAAAGGCAATTCCCATTTCTCTCCAGCACTGTCAAGGACGAGGATAGTCTCACCTTCAACACCAAGTAATTTGCCACGGTATCTGCGCTGGCCATTTACCGCTTCTTGTAATTCTACTTTTGCCTCAAACCCCGCCCAACGGCCAAAGTCTTTTAACCGGGTCAGGGGACGATCGATGCCAGGCGATGATACTTCAAGGTCATAGGCATCGGAAATCGGGTCTTCCACATCCATCAGGGCTGATACCGCACGGCTGATTTTTTCGCATCCTTCAACAGTCATGGTCCCGTCTTCCTGTTCGGCCATGATTTGCAGAACCGGATAGTCTCCGCCTGTAAATGTTACGCGAACAAGTTCATAGCCCAAATCTTCAATTGTTGGCGCAATCAACTCGGCTATCTTGGTGGTCGGATCCAATGAATGTCTCTTTCGTATAGCTGGACAATTTTACGCTAGGTAATTTATCCAGACCCCATAAACAAAAACAGTGGACCAGAGGCCCACCGTTCAAACAGCTTATCCTTACGGTAAGCGAACAGTAAAATTTAACGGCATAATAGCTTAAAGGCAGGCAAAGCCAAGTCTTTTCTTATGTTTTAGCGACTGTTTTTCTGGGCCGTCTGCGAAAACGATAATAGACTGACTTGCGGCCTTCTCGCAAGGCTTTGGCTTCGTAGCGTGTTTGTGGCCAGTCATCGCCGCGTTTGAGCCAGTCTTCGGGGTGCTCTGCGTCCCAGATGAAGTCGGGAGAGCGTAGAAAATGATGTAATATCCACGCCCCGTAATCAGTATGATCTGTGCTCACGCGCAAGATGGTATCGTCTTTTAGAGCCCGGGCGAGTGCCTGAATATTCTCATCGGTGACGAATCGGCGTTTTTTATGGGAGCTTTTGGGCCACGGATCGGCAAATAGCAGGAAAGCTCGCCCAAAAGAGGCTTCCGGCAATTTTTCAAGCAGTAGCTCGGCAGCTTCATTATGGATACGCACGTTGGATATGTCGTCTTTTTGAAGCTTGCCAAGCAGAACAGCAACCCCGTTCAGAAACGGCTCACAGCCGATAATCCCCATGTCCGGATGATGAGCCGCCTGCCATGCCAGATGCTCACCAGCACCAAATCCGATTTCCAGCCAATAGTCCTGAGCCTTGCCGTCAAACAAGCGATGTAAATCAATCGGATCCTTATCAAGAGGAACCTGTAATTTTGGCAGAATCTCATCGATGGCATATTGTTGGCTTTTGCGCAGCGCTTTTCCGCGCCGCCGGCCATATAATATCCGTTTGCGATGGTTCTCGGTAGTCGGCATTTCAAATTAGCCTAGAGCAGATTTCAGGTCGTCAACCAAATCCAGTTTTTCCCATGAAAAGCCGCCATCTTCTTCCGGAATGCGGCCAAAATGGCCATAGGCAGCGGTTCTGGCGTAGATGGGCCTGTTCAGTTTGAGGTGCTCGCGAATGCCACGAGGGCTCAAGTCCATAACCTGCATCAGGATGTCGGCAAGCCGGGCTTCTTCCACCGTGCCGGTTCCGGCCAAATCAACATATAGCGATAATGGCTTTGAGACACCAATGGCATAGGAGACCTGAATGCAGCATTTTTCGGCGAGCCCTGCCGCAACCACATTCTTGGCAAGATATCGGGATGCATAGGCCGCAGAGCGATCAACCTTGGTTGGATCTTTTCCAGAGAATGCACCCCCGCCATGAGGGGCTGCTCCGCCATAGGTATCAACAATAATTTTACGTCCTGTCAGTCCGGCATCGCCATCTGGACCGCCAATCACAAAGTTACCTGTAGGGTTGACATAGAATTCTTCTTCCGAGCACATCCAGCCTTGCGGCAGGGTATCCGTTACATACTTACGAACAACTTCGCGGACCTCGTCGCCATCGACATCTTCGATATGCTGGGTGGAAACCACAATAGACGCGGCGCCTACCGGTTTGCCATTTTCATATTTCAAGGTTACCTGACTTTTGGAATCAGGGCCTAAAACAGTTTCGACGCCTGAATGGCGGGCATCGGCCAAAGCTTTCAGAATACCGTGCGAGTAATAGATAGGGGCAGGCATATAAACATCGGTTTCATTGACCGCATACCCAAACATGATCCCTTGATCGCCCGCGCCTTCGTCCTTGTTGCCCGCAGCATCGACACCTTGAGCAATATCGGAAGATTGCTCATGTAAAAAAACATCAACGGCAGCATTTTTCCAATGAAAGCCGTCCTGTTCATAGCCGATATCGCGGACGGCATTGCGGGCGGTCTCTTCGATAATGTCTTTTGTGATACTCGAAGGGCCGCGTACTTCGCCAGCGAGGACGATGCGGTTGGTGGTAGTCAGGGTTTCGCAGGCTACACGCGCATACGGGTCTTGGGCGAGATACAGATCAACAATGGCATCGGAGATACGGTCACAGACTTTATCCGGATGGCCTTCGGATACTGATTCGCTGGTAAATAGGTAGGTGGAGTTTGTCACGGTAAGCCTCGGCTTTCTGATCAGGGATTGCTGCGAACCTCAAAGTTCCGCAAATTGATTGTCGTGACCGCAATTTACCCAGATCATCCCTCGGGTCAAGCATTATTGAATGTTAGTCGCCATTTTTAGTTTCAAATTCGCCAATTGTCCTGATCAGATCAAGGACACGTTTGCGTGTTTCTGTATCAGAAATACTGTAATAGGCACGCGTGAGCTGTTGCGTCTCGCGCTTATCCGCAGGTGGCGGGGCAAAAATTTCCTTGCCATCAGATAGCTGGGCGCTATCCAGACTTAGATTTTCAGGGATTTCTTCAAAAAAGAAAGAGGTTGGAACGCTTAAAAGCTGGCTGATTTCGTACAGACGGCTGGCACCGATCCTGTTGATCCCTTTTTCATATTTCTGGATTTGCTGGAATGTTAATCCAAGCTCTTTACCCAGTTTTTCCTGACTGATACGCAAAAAATTACGCCGCTCGCGCAGCTTATTTCCAACATGAACGTCCACAGGATGATGTGACATGTATTTACCCCTCTTCTTGTCGACAGTTCATATTTTAGTTGATTTAAAAAACCATTAACAGCCTTAGACGTGTACTCCTAGTAAAATAGTCAGTTTTCCGGCGGTTGAACAGCTAGGGAGCTATATTTTTGTTTGATTGGGGGGGTAATTCTACCCGTCTGCGCCGTAAAAATCCGGGAAGTATGGCAAGGATAGCCAGCCCGAGAGGCAGGCTTTCGCCAACCTTGCTGTAGAATGTCCGTCCCTCTATCGGGGCGGGGAGTTGACCATCAACAAAGCCCGCCTCAGTTGAGCTTGTTTTCTGTAGAACTCGTCCATAGCCATCAATGATCGCAGATATGCCTTTGTTGGCAGATCGAACCAGAGAGACGCCCTGCTCTATGGCGCGGGTCCGGCTAACAACAAAATGCTGGTAAGGGCCGGATGTATTGCCAAACCAGGCGTCATTGGTAACATTCAATATCCAGTCGAAGGGCTCGCCATTGGCTATTTCCCATGGGAAGACAACTTCAAAACAGATCAGAACCCGCGCGGGAGGCAAGCCATCAACTTTCAGAATATTGGATGCGCCGGGGTCTGGAAAGGAAAAATCTGACATGGTGTCGAGAACCGGGATAAGCGAGGCTATACCGGACTTTTTCAAAAAACTGCGCAGAGGCAGATATTCACCATAGGGTAAAAGATGCCGTTTGTCATAGACTGCCAGAATGTCACCTTGTGGGCCCAGTGCCTGTAGGCTGTTCCAGTAACGGCGCCGTTCAGGGTCTTTGCGCGGGGCGCCTGTGATGAGTGCGCCATCTGCCGGAACCAGTCGTTGCAGGTAGGACCGGATGCGAGGGTCGGTTGTTATAAAATAAGGAACTGCGGTTTCAGGCCAGATAAGAAAACGGGCCCCTTTTGGATCGGTTCGGCTTAAAGCTTCCAGACGGCGAACATGCTCGAAACGGGTTTTGGCCTTCCATTTGCTCTTCTGGTCATTGTTGGGTTGCAGAATGCGCATATCGCTGCCAGCCACCTTTTCCATTTCAGGGGCTTGCAGGCGAATTGTGCCGACACCGAACAGCAACAGTAGAATGCCGGCAGCACCAAGCATATACACGTTCTTTCGTTTTTGGCTGAGCTGCTTTGATATCAGCAGACTTGGAATAGCACTGATAAAAACGGTGATGAGCGTCAGGCCGTAAATGCCGATAAAGGATACCCATTGCAGGATCGCAAGTGTATCCCCCCAGCTATAGCCGACCAGGTTCCATGGAAAACCGGTAAATAATACGCCCCGGATATATTCTAGCAAAGTCCAGATACCGGCAAAGGCAAGAATGCGCGTCAGGCCTTGCAGGCGAAAAATATGGAGGAGAACTGTCGCACTGCCATTGAAGATGGCAAGAACGGCGGGCAGGATCAGGGCCGGGATCGGAATAAGGGCGGCATAGGCTTCGGCATCAACCATAAAGGCAAAACTGACCCAGTATAGACCGGCGATAAATTGCCCCCAACCGAACCACCAGCCAATAAAAAATGCCTGCCATTTGGTTTTGCACGTGCCGAGTAGAATAAGCAGGCCGGCAAAGCCGACGGGGAGTAGAAAAACCAGATGCAGGGGTGCAAAGGTTGTCGCCAGTAATATTCCAAGACCAAAGGAAATGGCGGCCAGCTTCCAGAAAGAAAGTTGGTCAAGTTTTTCAAATGCTGTGATCATTCATTGCTCGTTAAAATGTCAGATTTTCGGCGGACCCGGACTCGTTTTACTTTACGTGGGTCTGCGTCAATTATTTCAAAGTCCAACCCACTGATATGGGGAATTATTTCTCCGCGAACCGGGATATGGCCCGCCAGTTGGAAAACCAGCCCGCCAACACTATCCACTTCTTCATCTTCGTCTTCGGGCAGTAGATCAATCTCAAGAAGGGCTTCAAGTTCTGGTATGGGAGTTCGGGCATCGGCCTCAATCGTTCCGTTGCCGGAGACAAAAATAAGCGGCCCTTCCTGTTCGTCATGCTCGTCTTCAATGTCACCGACGATTTCTTCAACAAGGTCTTCAATGGTAACGAGACCATCAATACCGCCATACTCATCGACAACAGCCGCCATATGGATATGGGTTGCCCGCATTTTGAGCAGTAAATCCTGCACCGACATGGAAGGGGGCACAAACAGAATCTCCCGGCGAAAGTTTTGCCAGTTGGTATTGACCGGCGTTCCCCAGAAATTAATCAGGTCCTTGATATGAAACATGCCGATGACATTATCGAGATTTCCTTCATAGACCGGCAGGCGCGAATGATTTGTTTGGGCAAAACGTTCAACAATTTGCTCCAGAGTTAAGCTGTCATCAATGGCTTCGATATCAGCGCGCGGGATCATCACATCGTTAATGTCAATATCACCAATACTGAGAATATTTGTGAGCATGGCTTTTTCGGCGGGATTGATCTCCTGTCCGGGGTCATCATGTTCTTCGATCAGTTCTTCAAGGGTGGAACGAACACTGCTGTCTGTGTGTGAGGTAAATCCGAAGCTCCGCAAAAGTCGGGCAAAAAAGCCGGGGCGTGTTTCATCCGGAGTATCGGCCAGATCGTCAGAGGGTGTTCTATTATGAAATTTTTGATCACTCATGGCCTGAAAAACGGTTCTCTCCTCTATTTGTTATCCATATATGGGTTATCGATACCCAGTTTTGCAAGTATTTCTATTTCGGTGGCTTCCATTTTCAGGGCGTCCGGAGTTTCCATATGGTCATATCCAAGCAGATGCAGGACCCCGTGAACAGTTAAATGTGCTAAATGATCATTAAAAGATTTGTTCTGTTCACTGGCTTCGCGCTCGATTGTCTGCTCGGCAAAGGCGATATCTCCTAAAAGAAGCGGCTCTTCAAATCGGGCAGCCATTTGCAAATTGGCAATTGTCAAATCGGTGTCTGGAAAGGATAATACATTGGTTGCCGTGTCTTTGCCCCGGAAATTTTTGTTCAGTGCCTGAATTTCAGTATCATCAGTGAACAGAAAGCTGACTTCAATAGGGACAGGGGTATCGGCATCCTGTAGTGGCAATTGCGGTAGTAGATGATGCAGGGTTACGGCCAGTATTGCATCACTTCGAGCCGCCAGAGCTGCGGCATGTGCCTGCCAGCTGTTGTCCGCAATAGATATTGCAGTTTCACACGGAAAAGGAAGCGGATAGGTATTCGCAGAAAAAGGGGGCTGAGAGGTCACTGGTTTTTGGAAAGAGAGAATTTCCGGATTTTCGATAAAAGAAAATTCAGGCCTTGTCTTTCCCCTCCTTTATTTTGGCTTGTTTTTCGAGATTGAGCTTCTTCTCCCGGTCATGTTCACCATAAGCGCGGACAATTCGGGTGACCAGTGGATGGCGGACAACATCTGCCTCTCCGAAATCAATGACATCCACCCCTTTGACGCCGGTGAGGATACGGACGGCATCTTTCAGGCCCGAGGGCATTCCCAGCGGCAAGTCAATTTGTGACAGATCGCCGGTAACCGCCATTGAAGAGTTCTCGCCCATTCGGGTGAGCAGCATTTTCATTTGAACGGGGGTTGTATTTTGAGCTTCATCCAGAATGATGGCGGCATTTGACAGAGTGCGCCCGCGCATGAAGGCAAGGGCGGCAACTTCAATTTCACCATTTTCAAGTCGTGTTACCACTTCTTCGGCGGGAAGCATATCGTAGAGCGCATCATAGAGAGGACGCAGATAGGGATCAATTTTATCGCGCATGTCGCCGGGCAGAAAGCCCAGTTTCTCACCAGCTTCGACGGCAGGGCGGGCCAGAATGATGCGATCAACTTTATTTTCGATCAGCATGGCGACAGCATTTGCAACCGCCAGATAGGTTTTGCCGGTTCCGGCAGGCCCCAGTCCGAAGACCAGTTCATGGGTGCGCAAGGATTTTACATAATAAGACTGGTTGGTTGATCTGGGGGTGATGCGCCGTCTTTTGGTGACAATCATTGCGCCTGTTTCAGCGACCGAGCTGCGCTGGCCGTCTTTGCCGGGTACGTCCTGTGCCATGCGAATGGCTGCGTCCACTTCGCCTTCGGTGACATCCATGCCGCCTTCAAGGCGTTTATACAGGTCTTCAAGTACTTGTTTGGCGATAAGACGGGCCTCGGCCGGTCCGGAAATTGCCATTTTGTTGCCGCGCGGCGTTACGGCAACATCCAGTCCCAATTCAATACGGGCAAGATAACGATCATGTTCGCCGACCAGCTGGGCCAGTAGATGATTGTCATCAAATTCAACAAAAACTACCTTTTTTTTGGCGGCTTTGGATGTTTTTGACTCTGATATCGGCTTGGGCACTTTTTTTCCTTAGGCTTGAACTGTTTCAGATGTTGCGCCTGATACTAACGTTCCGCGAAGGGAGTTGGCATTCCCTTCGTTAATAGCGACTTCTGCAATCCGGCCAATTCTGTGGGGCGGAGATTGCAAATAGACAGATTGCATATAGGGGCTGCGGCCAATCAGTTGTCCGTCGCGCTTGCCTGTTCGTTCCAGCAGTACGGGGACGGTTTTTCCTTCGAACGAGCGGTTGTAGGCAAGCTGTTGCTCGTTGAGCAGGGCTTGCAGACGGGCCAGCCGTTCGGACTTGACCTCTTCGGCGATCATTTGTCCGTCAAGGGCCGCCGCAGGTGTTCCGGGGCGGGGGCTGTATTTGAAGCTGTAGGCTTGCGCGTAGGTGACATCCCGGATGAGTTGCATGGTATCTTCGAAATCCTGATCGCTCTCCCCGGGGAAGCCAACAATAAAATCACCGGACAGGGCAAGATCGGGACGATAGCCGCGCAGTTTTTCAATAATTCGTCGATATTCATCGCTAGTATGACGGCGGTTCATGGCATCGAGAATTCTGTCTGACCCTGACTGAATTGGCAAATGCAGATAAGGCATCAGAATATCCACATCCCGATGTGCCTGACACAAATCCTCGGTCATCTCCAATGGATGGGATGTGGTGTAGCGCAGTCTGACCAGCCCCTCAAGTTCGGAAAATTTGTGTATCAGATCGGCGAGCGAGCTGGTGCTGCCATTTGAGTTCAGACCATGATAGGCGTTGACATTCTGGCCCAGCAGCGTGATTTCGCGGGTGCCGCCATCGATCATGCGCTTGGCTTCGTCGATGATATCTTTGGGTGTGCGTGAGTATTCTGCCCCCCGGGTATAAGGGACCACACAAAAGGCGCAGAATTTGTCGCAGCCTTCCTGAACGGTTAAAAAGGCACTGAGGCTTGTATCGATGGCTTCATCGGGCAGGTGATCAAATTTAGGTTCTACCGGAAAGTCCGTATCCAGAACCTGTCCGGCCCCGCGTGCCGCCTCTGCCAGCATTTCAGGGAGCTTGTGATAGGATTGCGGACCGAACACCATATTTACATAGGGGGCCCGTTTCATAATTTCAGCGCCTTCGGCCTGTGCGACGCAACCGGCAACTGCAATCAGCATGTCTCCCTTGCCGGCTTCTTCTTTGGCGCGTCGTCTATTGCGCAAGCGACCCAGTTCTGAAAATGTTTTTTCGGATGCTTTTTCGCGAATATGGCAGGTGTTCAGGATCGCCATATCCGCCCCATCCGGATCAGATGTCAGACGGTAGCCGAGCGGAGATAAAATATCAGCCATACGGGCAGAGTCATACACATTCATCTGGCAGCCATATGTGGAAATATACAGTTTCTTGGTCAACGGGTCCTCACTAACCACATGAAGAGTGGTGTCGCGGTTTATGCAATATTATTGATAATCGCTTCTAAGGCGCGTCTTTTAGCAGGTAATCATTCAAGAATGAAGAAGTTGATGAAAAAAGTCAAAAATGGCGCTATCTGGGCTCTGGCCGGCCGGTCATGGCCCTTGCCAGACCTTCAGCAATGATGCGTTGACACTCGGCGGCCATCTCTTTACGAGAATCATAGGCGTCAATAGTAATGGGCGGATGAAAACGTAATTCTGCCGTGACCTGGCCCGCCTTTAAGAAATTCCAGACATGACCGAGCAATTCTTCATCCCCGATCCAGGCAACTATTTTCATAATATTGCGGGTAATACAGAGGCCGTCCATACGGCTATAGGCCAAAGTGACCGGCTGTACCGTCAAAGGGGTATCACCGGCATGTTGCTCGGCAAGGGCGAAATAGGCACTTTTGAATTTCTGAAGGTTAAGTCCGTTGGATGAAGTGCCTTCGGGAAACAAAACCATGTTGTCCCCTCGTGCCAGATGTTCCTGCATGCTGTCTTTATGGATGCGGACTGAAGGGCGGGTGCGAGAAATAAAGATGGTATCTTGCAGGCCGGCAGCAAAGCCAACCAGCGGGTAGGAGGCAACTTCTTCTTTGGCAACAAAGCTACCTTTGATTGTTTTGCCAATCACCGGAATGTCGAGCCACGAGATATGGTTGATGATAAACAGGGTAGGCTTGGCTGTGGAGGGGGTTCCGTGAGTGATGATTTCTAGTCGAAACAGCTTGCACAGGCCTCTATGAAATATCTGCGGCAAAGCATAGCGGGCACCGGGCACTAATACCCTGAGGATCAAATGGGCAGGAATAAGGAGTGCCGTCCATAGCAGGACAAGCATAATAACGATGACAGATCTGATTTGGCTCATGGATTAAGGGCTATCGGTTTTTAAATAACGTCAGCTATCTTTTTTCTGAAGAGAGGTTTGTTTGATGTTTACAACAGATTCTTCAGGGCTGACGATTGTTTCGCTCATTCCTTCAATGGGTTTGCCATATAATTCCAGCCGGTGATCCACGAGATAAAATCCAAGTTCTTTTGCGACAAGAGCCTGTAATGCCTCAATTTTTTCACTGGTAAATTCGATAACCTGACCGGTTTCAATATTGATCAGGTGATCATGGTGCTTATCGGATACTTCTTCATAACGGGCGCGCCCATCGCCAAAATCATGCCGTTCCAGAATGCCGTTTTCTTCAAACATGCGAACAGTTCGATAGACGGTTGATATACTGATGGTGTCATCTTCCTCGGCCGCCCGCTTATAGACCATCTCTACGTCTGGATGATCTGTGGATTCGGAAAGGACGCGGGCAATTACCCGGCGCTGACCGGTCATACGCAGCCCTTTATCGATGCAAAGCTGTTCTACTCTAGAAGACATTCAGATCCTGATACTTGTTCGAAATTGGCTATATTAGAATCATTCTACACAAATATGATTTTGGAACCAGAAAAGAAAGGTTAGCTGGCTACAGTTTTTTTTCGCCGGGTTCCCAAACCGATTTTTTTGGCCAGATTACGGCGCTGACTGGCGTAGTTGGGAGCAACCATTGGATAATCCGAAGGCAAGCCCCAGCGCTGGCGATATTCTTCAGGGGTCATGTTGTAGGCTGTTTTCAAATGCCGCTTCAGCATTTTGAGCTTTTTACCATCCTCAAGGCAGACAATATAGTCCGGCTGGACTGACTTGCGGATAGAGATCGCGGGTTGGGGCCGATCATTAACCGGCTCAGAAGAGCCAACGGTTGTCAGGGTTGTATATACTTCGCGGATCAGGTTGGAAATTTCGCCAGCATCCATATTGTTATGAGATAGATGCGCCGTGACGATGTCTGTTGTCAGAGCCAGCAGCTCCATCTTTTCAACTTTATCAGACATGATTCCAGTCCTCCGTAATTAATTTGGTGTTTTATAATATATACAGGTTATATGTGCAAGACTATGCAAGAAAAAAGGGTTTTTTTTGAAAATTTTGATAATAAAGGTAAATTTTCAACTATATTAGTACTTACCTATTCGTGTGCATCTGAATAACAGGTCGATATTTTAATGTCATAATTTATAATTGATCGATCAGACGTTCGAAAACCAGCGCATCAACCGGCCCTTCGTTTCCTTTGTAATATCCTTTGCGCCGCCCGATGTGTGTGAAGCCTGTTTTGCGATAGAGCTTCAGGGCGGCTTCATTTGTCTCAGCCACTTCAAGAAATAGCCGGCGGACACCTATATCCTCTAAATAATTGATCGCCCGCAAAACCATATGACTGCCCGATGTTTTGCCGCGCTGATCTGGTAAAATACCAAGGGTCAGAATTTCCGCTTCGTCCATATGGGTCTGGTAAAGGGTAAATCCAATCGGCTGGCCTTCAATGCTCATAATATGCACGACTGTGCCTGTCAGCTGCAGGAGGTCTGAAAATGCTTTTGCATCCCATGGGCGTTTGAAGCAGTGCGGGTGCATTTGGGCGAGTAAAGCCGCTGTTCCCGGATGGGTAAAAAAGTCATGGCTGATCATTTCAGGTGACCTTGGGATTGATGCCGCCGGGCAGTTTGGCATCTGGGGCCCGTAAATAGACCGGCGCTGCCGGTGGCGTGCCTTTGGGGGGTATCCCTTGTGCACGGGCAAGGGCGGCAATCAGGCGGGCATCAGGATTGGGGTCCATATCCAGCAGAGTGCCTTGTGCCGTGTTCAACAAGCCCGCAGTTTGCAGCAAGGGGATACCGCTGCCTATAAGGAGAAAATCTTCATTCGGAAACGCTTGCGTCATTCGGGTAACAGGGACAGCTCGGGCTTCATTTGTTGCCGCAGGAAAAGAGGCGCTTTGCGGGTGGATGAAGGTTTGTGTATAAATTTCTTTGCGGCGCGCATCTATAACCGGAAGAATAGGCCTGCCTTTGGCGATTTCCGGAGATACAGAGGCCGCAAGGGCGGTGAGTGTTGTAATTCCGGTGCAAGGGATTTGTGCGGCAATAGCAAGGCCGCGGGCGGCGGCAAGTCCGATCCGTAGTCCGGTGAAGGTTCCGGGGCCTACCGATACGGCAATCATATCCAGTTCATTAAAAGACAAACCGCTTTGTTTCATCAGGGATTTGATGGTTGGCAGTAAGGTTTCAGCATGCCCACGGGTGCGTTCTTCATGGGAAAACGCCAGTATGCTATCGCCATCAGAGATGGCGACCGAGCAGGCATCAAGGGCTGTGTCGAGTGCAAGTATCTTCATTGCCATCTGTTCCATGTAGGGGTAGGGTCCTTTTCTAACTGGCCCTAGTAGCATATAGTTTTGTGGGTGTCTGGTGTAAAGATATCGGTTTGGATATGCAGGGTATGTGTTGCAGATGGAACTTGTAGAGATTAGTAAAGCCCGTTTTGACGTGGACTTGGATATTCGCTACGCCGGATCAGATAATTTTACCGGTGCGCCGATTTATGCACGTGCGGCTTGTTTCTTAAATGAAGAAGCCGCAGATCTACTGGAAAAAGCAATAGAACTGGCCCGTATTGCAGGATACCGGTTTAAACTGTTTGATGGTTTCAGGCCAACGGAAGCTGTGCAGGCATTATGGGATCATACACCCAATCCAGCCTATTTGGCGCCGCCAAGCAGCGGATCACCGCATGCGCGCGGGGCCGCGATTGACCTGACCTTGCTCGATAGTGCTGGCAAGGAACTTGAAATGGGAACCGGCTTTGATGCTATGACAGAATTGTCGCATCACGGTGCCGTTGATATATCGGCGGCCGCCCAAAAAAACAGAGCTATATTGCTAGGTTTGATGACAGCCGCCGGCTGGGATTTTTATGGCAATGAATGGTGGCATTATCAATTGTTCAGGCCGCGGCGTTATCCCACATTGTCTGACAGGGATGTGGGCACTAGGATGATGGAAAAGTAGCAGGCAGGTTGAATATTCAAGAGGTAGAGTTATGCGGTTTGGGATACGAACATTTTTGATGGTGATGATAGCCCTTATGGGCGGGCTGACAGCGTTATCTGCTCAGGCAGAAGACTGGGCCAGCGTGATTATGTATCATCGCTTCGGTGAGAGTAAATATTCGGCAACCAATATCAAGATTGAACAGTTTCGGGTTCATATCAATGAATTGAAAACCGGGGGCTATACGGTCCTGCCGTTGGGGCAGATTGTGGATCAACTGGCATCGGGTGAGGCATTGCCCGACCGAACGGTGGCCATCACTATTGATGATGCATATTTATCTGTTTATGAAAAAGCATGGCCCATCTTGAAGGCTGCCGGCTTTCCCTTTACGGTTTTTGCGGCAACCAAATCGCTGGATATCAAGGCCCCGGATTATATGAGTTGGGCGCAATTGAAGGAAATGAGTGATGCCGGGGTTTATATCGGTCATCATTCAAATGCGCACGCCCATCTGCCGACCCTTTCTGAAGAAAAAGTTCGATCAGATATACGGCAGGCCAATAAAAGATTTAAGGAAAATCTGGGATTTGTTCCGGCGCTATTTGCATACCCTTATGGTGAATATGGAACCGCGATAAAACGGATTATCGCCGAAGAAGGTTTTAAGGCTGCCTTTGGCCAGCAGTCAGGTGTCGCTTATGGCGGATTTGACAAATTTGCCTATCCAAGATTCGCCATGAGCGAAAATTACGGCAGTATTGGACGATTGCGTCTGGCGGCTAATGCGTTGCCTCTACGGGTTGAAAATGTAACGCCAGAGGATAATGTACTTGCTAAAAACCCGCCAGCTTTTGGATTTTCACTGGGTGAGGACTATCCAAACCTTAAACAGCTGACTTGCTATTCAACCAATCAGTCAGGGGGGCGTGTCCCTGTGCAGAGACTGGGCAAGAGACGGATTGAGGTTAGGCTGGATAAAGTATTTCCTCCGGGGCGCGGCCGTATTAATTGTACGCTTCCCGGGCCTGACGGGCGGTTCCGTTGGTACGGAAGTCTTTTCTACATTCCCAGAAAGTAAGGATACAGTATGGATAAGCTGGGTCGATTGAAAAACAGGCTCGCGGCGGGACAGAAAACAGCCGGCGCATGGATGTTTACGGGGTCCTCCGATATGGCAGAGATTTTGGGCGGTTGTAATTTTGACGCCATCATAATTGATCAGGAACACGGTGCATCGCCTGTCTCGGTAGCCATTGATCAACACAGGGCTATCCGATATGCCGGAGATACCAGCGTTGTTATGCGCATCGCCTGGAATGATCCGGTGGCGGTTAAACGGGCACTGGATGCGGGGATGGAGGGAATTATGTTTCCCTGTGTTAATACCGCCGATGAAGCGCGGGCCGCTGTTGATGCCTGCCGCTTTCCACCACGAGGCTCTCGGGGGGCGGGGCTTGCTGCAACCCATGCTGCGGCCTATGGGCGTAAATCAGAGCAGTATCTGCGTGAATTTGAAGATAAAATGGTTATCATCTGCCAGATTGAGACTGCGCAAGCCGTTGCCAATATTGAAGAAATTGCGGCGGTTGATGGTGTGGATATGTTGTTTGTCGGGCCTTATGACCTGTCGGGTAGCATTGGCAAGTTAGGCCAGTTCTCCGATCTGGAGGTTAAGGCCCAGTTCGAGCTTGCCCGTGATAAAATCAAAGCCAGCGGCAAATGGCTGGGATGTATTTCATCCGGTGCAGAGCAGACGAACGAGATGTTCGCCGCCGGATTTGACTTTCTGGTTTGTGCTGCGGAAACCAGCCTGGTTTCAAGCGGGGCAGATCAGTTGTTGGATGAATTGAATATTTGAGCGAAGCGCTCTGGTGCCAGTTGGATGTCATCGAACTGATCCAGATTGTTAGTTACTATCAAGTTTTGTAAGGCGGCCACATAATCTTCACCGCGCTCTGAATAAGCGAGGAGGGCGCGGCTAAGATTGAAGCCTTTTGCCATGCCATAGATGCGGCGTTCGCGTTGGCGCTCAGTCCGGAAGTTGCTGTAAGCGGGATGTCTGTTAAGGTTGAGGGCATAATTCTCAACGGACTGGAGTAGCTTGTCGAAAGCCTTTACTTCATATTGCTGGCCATCTGCGCGTTCATGCGGGACAAGGCCTTCACCGCTATTCCAAACCCGCTGCCCAAACAGGGCGTTGCCGTTGCGGGCGAAGCGAGAGGTTCCCCATCCTGATTCTTCGATGCTTTGCGCCAGTGCCAGCGAGGCGGGGATCATATCTACCCGCGCGAGCAGATCATTCAGATCATTAGTGCTGCCATTATAGCGTTTCGCTAGCTGCGCAATCCAGCGCGTCTGTTTGGCGGACACAGGTTCGCCAGCAGCTTTTGCTGAAATGAACGAGCTTAGTTTAGCTCTGTCTCTGGCAATGTCTTCGTTGACTTTCAGGATCAGCGGCAGGCTGATGGACAGGAACAGTTCTTTACGCTGTTGTACATTTTGAATGTCAAGAATATCGGTCGGCAGGTTTTCAACAAAATGGCGAGGGACTTCCTTGCCTTGCCGGATTTGTGCCAGATCAAACGCCAGATTGTCCAAGCGTTCTTTCAATGACACTACGGTGACTTGATAAGGCTGCTCAATAGCAGGTAAATTATCCGGACGTAGCAAGGGGGTTGGAACACCCGCCAGCTCGGTCTTTCGTAAATCAGCAGCACCTGACGGGGCTAGCGGCATTTGACCGGTGGGTAATTTCGCATAAGCCATTTGGCTCGGATACTCACCAAACTGTGTCGCTGCGTAAGCGACGACCAGTGATAACGCGAGCAAGGTTGCAATCTTGCTGGATTTAAAAGCTGTCGTTATATGTCGCATTTCTGCCCATTGCCGCACGATTTATATCGCTTCTCACAAGTGAATATACTACCATATTCGGTAGGTACAGCTCTATCTATATACTAAATACTGTGTTCGTGTTCTATAAAAAACTAATTAAGAGCACCAACGGGGACGCAATATGTATTAAGAAAGTGTTAATTGCAAGCCTAGACTTCAAGGGTTTTATTTCCATGAAAAGTCAAAGGCTTACAGCAAGGCTCCGCTGTCTTGCGGAGGCGGACAGAAATGAAATTATAAAAATCGATTCTATGGTTTAAGTAACGGCATCCAGTTGGCTATTACTCAAGTTTCCAGGGACCACTGTAATCGGGATAGCAAAGGTTCCTGACATCTCTCCCACCAGGCTATGGATCAGGGGGCCGGGGCCACCGCTATCGGGGGACGCAGCGAGCACCAGAATGCGAATATCGGGATCTTCTTCGATCAAGGCGAGAAGCTCATCTTTGATATAGCCATCGCGGATAACGAATTCTGGCATTAGATTAGTATCGTTCTGAATTTCTTCGGCCAGATGTTGTAACAGTTCTTCGGCGGCTTCGCGGGCTTCTTCGCGCATCACCTGTTCAACCCCCATCCAGTGTTGAAAATCAGGGGGCTCAATAATTTTTAACAAGATCACACCACCGCCTACATGCCACGCCCGGCGACAGGCGAAACGGATTGCCGATTTGCATTCGGGGGTGTCGTCGACAACAACAAGAAATTTGTTTCGCCGCCCCGGTGGCTGGGCTTCATTCTTCATGAAGTCTCCGAAAGTTGTTAAACCTGATGCTATCCTGCCATCAAAAGCAGGACTATTTCAAGAGAATGTTACTGATTTCGCGGAGCTGTGTGCGGGCGCGCAAAATATAGAAACCTTGTACCGCCAGATGGTTTGGAAATAACTGGCCATCATTTTTGGCATTGGAGATAACGTAAGGGTCCAGTTCAATGACCGAGCGGAAACTGGTTAGCATCTGTGACCAGGCATTGCCCAGTTCGCGTTCACGGATCAGGCTTTCATAATCCTGGGATAAGCCTCGAAGGATCATATAATACGCGTAGGATTGGCCTTTGAAGCCATAAAACAAATCATCTGCGCGAAAATCGATATAAGCTCCAGAATTTTCGGCAATATGTTTGTCAATAACAGCGGTAGATGAGCCGATATCAAGGGCAATCCGGTTTATAGTGGCTTGCAGGTTATCGCCGCGCTTTTCAAAAACAGCGCGGCCTTCTGCTAATCGTTTGTTATAGGAAATCAGTGCTTTACGGGCTTTTTCATATTGTTTCTCAGATGATGCTGTGGGGAGCAGGGAGACGGTGGGATCCCAGCTCCAGACCGTGCCGGGATATTGCAGCAGGCCCGCAGTATTTTGCAAATCGGGGTCGGTCTGACTTGACCCTCGGGTCCGGCCAATTTGATCTGTCAGTTCAAAACTGAAGCGGGCAAGGGCAGAGATGATGCCTTGCTGGTAGTTGGGCATATTGTCCAGAAGCGAGCCGGGCATGAAGAACGGGTCATTGGCGGTCCAGCTATTCTTGTTGATTTCCCGGTCAATCAGGCCAGCTGCCATTTCTACCGCGCGGCTACCGCCAACGGTCAGGTTACTTTCTGCCGGGGTAAAATTGAGATCATCATCAATTGTATGAATCCACAACATACCGCCAATATAATACAGGGCAATCAGACCGACGGTAATAAGCGAAATTTTGAGCAAATGACCCCGGATGGCGAAGCGCGGGGCTCGCGGGTTTGTGTCACCAGTTCCAATTTCACTCATCATCAGGACTTTCTTGTCGTTAAGGATATACTGCCCGTATTATGTAAGGGCAGAGCAGCGCCTATGCAAGACGTGATGCTCTGCCTGTTGTTGTCAGCTAACCAGAAATCCAACAGTTTCCTTGACTTCACGGATCACCGGATCTGCGATAATGCGCGCTCGTTCTGCCCCGTCCTTGAGCACTGAATCCACATAAGACGGGTCTGCCATCAGCCGTTTCATTTCAGCGCCAATGGGGCCGAATTTTTCAACAGCCAGTTCGGTCAGTATGGGTTTGAAAGCTGAAAATTGCGATCCGGCATGTTGTGCCAGAACATCTGCTTTGGAGATATCTGCAAGAGCGGCATATATACCCACCAGATTTGCAGCCTCTGGCCGGTCCGCCAGATCTTCAACTTTTTCAGGAAGCGGTTCAGGATCGGTGCGTGCTTTTCTGAGTTTTTTGGCGATCTCATCGGGGCCATCTGTTAGCGTAATCCTGGAATAGTCGCTGGGGTCAGATTTCGACATTTTCTTGGAACCATCGCGCAAGGACATGACCCGTGTGGCTTCACCAAAAATAAGCGGTTCAACCAGCGGAAACGTTTCAGTGCCGTAGTCATTGTTGAATTTCTGGGCAATATCGCGGGTCAGTTCCAGATGTTGTTTCTGGTCTTCGCCTACAGGAACATGGGTTGCCTTATAGGCCATAATGTCGGCGGCCATCAGGGACGGGTATGCGTAAAGACCCAAGGAGGCATTTTCACGGTTTTTGCCCGCTTTTTCCTTGAACTGGGTCATGCGGTTCAGCCAGCCAAGACGGGCGACACAGTTGAAAATCCATGCAAGTTCAGCATGGGCCGAGACATTGCTTTGCGCAAAGATAATGGATTTTTCAGGGTCAACACCGGATGCAAGATAGGCGGCGGCAACCTCGCGCACGTTACCGCGCAATTTGTCCGGGTCCTGCCAGACGGTAATGGCATGCATGTCAACAGCACAATAGATACATTCATAATCGTCCTGAAGGCGGACAAAATTACGAATGGCACCGAGATAATTACCCAGATGGAGATTGCCGGTTGGCTGAACGCCAGAGAAAATACGAGACATAAAACGCTCCTCACGCTTTGGACACGGGCCCGGTTTGTCGGACCAGCAGAGGTCGTCCGGGCGGGAGATAAAAGGAGCTTGAGGTTATTGCAGGGCGGGGCGAGAGCGTCAACCGTTTAAGCAGATTTTCGGCGTTTGAGCATGGCCTTGAGATCGGGCAAGCGGGCTGCCCCCGTTAGTAATGCCGCGACGGCATATAACGTTCCGCCGCCACTGATCAGAACACCAAGGCCAATAATCCGTAGAAGCAATGTCTGGCTGTCGATCAGCGGTCGTAGGAAAGGCGTTGTGACCCAGAGACCGGCAGCCATGATGATCGAGGAGACGAGAATTGCTATCACCCGCTGACGCAACCGGCTATCCACTGTGTAATGTCCGCGCCGTTTGAGCAGAAGCAGCAATGTGAGGGCGTTCATCCATGCGGCAACAGAGGTGGCAAGGGCGATTCCTACATGGGCCAGAAGGTTGAGCAATAAAAGGCTCAGTGCGATATTGATGCCCATGGCGATGACGCCAATGATAACCGGCGTTGTGGTGTCCTCGCGGGCAAAGAAACCGGGGGCATAAATTTTGGTTAGTACATAGGCGGGCAGGCCGCTGGCAAATGCAATCAGGGCATTGGCTGTTGTCTGGGCGGCTGTTGCGCTGAACTGGCCATGCTCGAACAGGACCGAGATAACAGGTTCTGCAATGACCATCAGGGCGGCAGCGGCGGGCAGGGTGAATAACATGGCCAGCTCAATTGCCCTGTTCATGGTTTCGTTCGCGGGGCCGCTTTCGCCTGCCCGCAGTTGCCGTGACAGCATGGGCAGCAGGGCGGTTCCGACAGCAATCCCGATAACGCCGAGCGGTAACTGATAAACCCGATCTGCATAATACAGGTAAGAGATGGACCCCGTTGCCAGCAAGGATGCGATGATGGTGCCCACCAGAATATTAATTTGCAACACCCCGGCACCGATCAGACCGGGGATCATCAGACGGAACAGGCGTCTGATCTTGGGTGTTGCCTTTGGCCAGCGAAGGGTCGGCCAGACGCACGCCCGTTTACTAGCAATTACCAGATATATGACTTGTGCCAGGCCTGCGGCAGCGACCCCCCAGGATAGCATTAAACCAGCCCCCCAGAGGGGATTTGAAATCTGAAAAACCAGCGTGCTGATCAGGATGATATTTAGCAAAATAGGAGCGGCCGACATGGCGGCAAATTTGTAGAAAGCGTTCAGGATGCCGCCCAGTAAGGCTACCACTGCCATTGCCGTCAAATAAGGAAAAGTAATGCGGGTGAAGGTAACCGCCATTTCAAATCGGGGGCCATCCACCGTAAAGCCCGGCGCTAGATATTGCATGAGAACGGGCATGAAGATCATGAACAGGGCAGAAAACAGAAAGAGAAATCCTGTAAGAAAGCCCAAGGCGTGGGCGGCAAATTCAAGGGCACTTTCTTTGGAATTTTCTTCCAGATCACGGGCAAATAAGGGTACAAAGGCTGCAGTAAACGCGCCTTCGGCAACAAGGCGGCGAAACATGTTGGGAATGCGAAAGGCAACAAAGAAAGCATCTGAGACGGGGCCTGCCCCCAGAACAGAAGCGATCAGGATATCACGGGTAAAGCCCAGAATGCGGCTGATCATTGTAAAGCCACCAACGGTGGCCACAGATTTCAATAGGCTCACAGGGCCCCCTTTGCGTGTGAATATCTCATCATAACGGCTAGCCGCGCGCCTTTTCTTTTGGAGCTTTGGCCGGCTTTTTCACCTTCTTTTCGGGGCCAGTCAGGACTTCCATCAATTTTTTCTCAATATTCTTTATCTTCACTTTATTGGTAATTTTAAGGCCAAACATGTCTTTGACATAAAAAACATCAACGGCCCGCTCGCCAAAGGTGGAGATATGGGCTGATGAAATGGTCAGGGACAGTTTGAACAGGGCGCGGGTCAGCTCTGCCAGCAAACCCGATCGGTCGCGTCCGCGCACTTCGATAACCGTGTGAATATTTGAGGCGACATTATTTACCAGAACCGATGAGGCGGCAGTGAAGACTTGTGTGCGACTGGGAAGAGCTGCTTTGCGCTTTTTGTCCAGTTGTTGAAGGGTTCTGCGTTTTCCGTTCAAGGTTTCTTCAACAATTTTCTTCAGCTTGGACAGCCGGTCACCCTGATCATAGGCATGCCCTTCATCATCTTGAATAAAAAAGGTATCCAGGGCCATGCCATCGGTTGTGGTATGGATTTTGGCATCGACAATATTGGCGCCTGAAATGGACATGGCGGCGGCAATACGGGCAAACAGGCCGGGATGATCTGCCGTATAGACGGTGACTTCGGTGACCGCACGGAACGGATCACTGTTCGCGGCAATGGTCAGGGCTGCGTTCCGGGCATCTGCTGCGCGGATCAAGTCGGCATGGGCTTGCTGTGTCTCTAGACTGTTGGCAATCCAGTAGGACTGGTAGAACCGCCCCATATAGGTAGTTATTTCTTCTTCGGGCCAGTCTTTCAGGGCAGCTTTGAGTGCGTCCATCTGGTGGGCGGCCCGATCAGCCCGCCCTTCGGAGACATGCCCGCCGGTCAGGGCCGTTTCGCTTGCGTAATAAAGTTCCCGTAGCAGTTGCCCTTTCCAGCCATTCCAGACGGTCGGGCCAACGGCACGGATATCAACAACAGTCAGGATGAGCAGAAGTTTTAGCCGTTCCGGACTTTGGACAATTTGCACAAAGTCTTCCACGGTTTTAGGGTCAGAAATATCGCGCTTGAAGGCCACATTACTGAAGAGCAAATGATGACGGACAAGCCATGCCACCGTTTCTGTCTCGGACGCTGACAGGCCTAGCCGGGGACAGAGCTGTTCGGCGACCTCGGCCCCGAGAACAGAATGATCGCCGCCGCGCCCTTTGGCAATATCATGGAGCAGGACAGCCACATACAGAACGGATTTTGACAATATCTTTGGCATGATTTTGTGGCTGAGCGGGTGCTCATCTGCAAGCAAGCCGCCTTCGATCTGTGCCAGAATGCCGATGGCCCGGATGGTATGCTCATCCACCGTATAGACATGATACATGTCATGTTGCATCTGGGCGACAACGCGGCCAAAATCGGGAATAAACCGGCCAAGAACGCCCGCTTCGTTCAAGCGGCGCAAGGTTGTCTCCGGATCATTGCGGCTGGTCAGCATCTCCAGAAACAGTTTGTTGGCATCCGGGTTTGTTCGCAGTTTCCGGTTGATCAGTTTCAAATTTTGCCGGATCAACCGCAACGCATTGGGATGGACATCAAGTTCCTTTTTTTGTGCCAGATGGAAAAGCCCCAGCATTTTTATAGGTTGCTGTTTGAAATCGTCATCTGACTGGACATTAAGGCGCCCTCCCTCGACGAGAAAGCCCTCCAGTTTGCGCCGTAGCAGGCCGAATCTTGGCAGCGGAAACCGGCTTTTCTTTTGATGTTCCGCTTCCAGATTGGCACAGAAAATCCGGGTCAGGTCCCCCACATCCTTGGCCACTAGAAAATAGTGCTTCATGAAGCGTTCAACCCCAAGCGTGCCGGTATGGTCTTTATAACCCAATCGTTTGGCAAGTTCGCTTTGCACATCAAAGGTCAGGCGTTCTTCGGGTCGGTTGGTCAGATAGTGCAAATGACAGCGAACCGTGCGCAGGAAATTCGAGGCTTTGGTAAAGCGGCGGCGTTCGGCATCCGTAAAGACACCGAGGGCTTGTAATTCGGATATATCAGTGGTGTTGTAGATGGATTTGGCAATCCAGAACAGGGTTTGCAGATCGCGAAACCCGCCTTTACCTTCCTTGATATTAGGTTCGACCACATAGCGTGAATTTCCGTAACGTGAATGTCGCTCGTCGCGTTCATGCAGCTTGGCTTCAATAAATTGCCGACCGTTTCCTGCGACAACATTCTTGAGAAATTTGGTCTGCATTTCTTCGGTCAGCTCTTTATCGCCCCATAAATACCGGGCTTCGAGCAGGGCCGTCTGGATGGTGATGTCTTGTTTCGCCAGCCGGACGCACTCATCGGGGTTGCGGGTGGCATGCCCGACTTTCAGCCCTAAATCCCAGAGCATATACAGGCAAAATTCAATGACCTGTTCTGACCACGGCGTTTGCTTGTAGGGGAACAGGAAAAGTAAATCGATGTCCGATTGCGGGGCTAGTTCTCCGCGCCCATATCCGCCAACAGCAAGGATGGATAATTTTTCTTCGGGTGTCGGATTGTTGAGGGGGTAGACATAAGTAGTGGCCGTGTCATAGATGGTGCGAATAATCTGATCAATGAGAAAGGCAGCCGCATACATGGCCGGGCGGCCCTTGTTGCTTTTCATAAAACGCTTTTTGATAACTTCCTGACCGTTGGCCAGTGTCTCTTTAAGGAGCTGTAAGAGCGCGGCGCGAAAATCAAGGCTGCCGGGCGCGTGGGCATCTGCCAGTTCGGTAATTTCTGCAACCAGTTTCTTGCGATCAATAATTTCGCGCTGGTTCGGTATTTTTTCCATGTGAGGACGTCCGGCTTCAACTATTTGCGTTGCTATTGGTCAGCTTTATGGCAATCTTTATAGCACAGCTCGTGTAAAGAATAGCAATGGTCCGTTGATAATTTCATAAATGAATATGTATCTGTCTGCTTTTATAAATGGCGCTCTGCTTGGCGGGGGGTTGATCATTGCCATTGGCGCCCAAAATATGTTTGTGCTGCGGCAGGGTCTGGCTCGCGATCAGGTGTTTGTGGTTGTGTTGGTCAGCTCGTTGATTGATGCGGCGCTTATCATACTGGGGGCAATGGGACTGGGCAGCTTGATTTCGGCTTATCCGCTGGCAGTGACACTGGCCAGTATGGGGGGGGCTGTTTTTCTGATTTTATACGGGTTTGTGTCTTTATATCGGGCGTTCAGGCCCGCGCATTCTCTGGATATTACGGCGCAGGCGGTGACGTCGAGTTTCAAGCGCGCGGTTGCTATGACATTGGCATTCGGGCTTTTAAATCCACATGTCTATCTCGATACAGTGCTGTTGCTGGGTGGTATCGCGGCCCAGTATGAAATGGCTGCGCGTCAGTATTTTGTGGCAGGGGCCGTTGCCATGTCCTTTGTCTGGTTTTTTGCCATTGGCTATGGGGCGCGAGTGTTAAGCCCGTTAATGCGGCACCCTATGGGGGGCCGCATCCTTAACGGGGCGGTTGCCCTGATGATGTTCAGTGTGGCCTTCAGTCTGATCAGGTGATTGTTTGGCCGCCATCGATGGTGAGTGTCTGACCGGTTAGAAAGTTCCCCGCCCGCGAGGCCATAAAGACGGCGGCACCCGCTATTTCATCAGGCAGTCCGATCCGCTTCAAGGGGCTGCGCGATGTGGCCTGTTTAAGGATATCGGGGTTTTCCCAAAGGGCGCGGGCAAAATCGGTTTTGATCAGTCCCGGGGCAATGGCATTAATACGAATATTGTCAGGGCCATGTTCAACAGCCAGATTGCGCACCAGCTGCATATCGGCAGCTTTGGAGATGCAATAAGCGCCGATAACAGGCGAGCCACGTAATCCCCCGATGGAGGAGACTATGATAATCGAGCCGTCTTTTCGGGCTTTCATCTCCGGCAGTACCATATTGCAGAGCCAGTGATTGGATTTGATATTGGCTGACATGATCTTGTCAAAAGCTTCGTCCGGAATATCGGCAGAGGGGCCAAAATACGGGTTGAGGGCTGCGTTGCAGACAAGCGCGTCTATCTGTCCCAGTTTGGCATGGGTTTGATCAACCAGATTTTGCAGGCTTTCTTTTGAATTGATGTTGCAGGGGATAACAACCGCCCCGCCGCTACAGCCTTCCGGTAAGGCACTGTTAATTTCCTCGGCAACAGTTTTGCAGACATCTTCTTTACGGCTGGAGATTGTAACCTTGGCCCCGGCAAGAGCCATTTGCACGGCAATGGCTTTGCCAATTCCCTTGCTGGAGCCAGTAATCAGGATGTTTTTCCCGGATAAATCGAACATTGTTTTGCTTCCTTTTCTTTATTTTTATTAGGGCAGTTTCAAGTGTCGTTCAGCATTTCTTTCAGGTCATATAACAGGGCTTGCGCTTCCCTTGGAGACAGATCGTCTATGTTGCTGCCTTTAAGTTTCTCTTCAATTTCAGAGGGAAGGGCCTCTGTGCTTTCGGTGCTTTGTGCAAAGGCGGAAAAGAGCGGTAAATCATCAATAAATTTACTGGTGGATTTTCCCTGATCTTTTTCTTCAAGATGGGTCAGAACTGTCTCAGCCCGGCTGATTACCGCTTTTGGTAATCCGGCAAGCTTGGCCACCTGAATACCGTATGAGCGATCAGCAGACCCGCTGCCCACTTCATGTAAAAATATCACATCGCCTTTCCATTCGCGTACCTTCATGCTGTGATTGGACAAGGCGGCAAGTTTGGATGATAACGCGGTCAGCTCGTGGTAATGGGTGGCGAACAGACCCCGGCAATGATTGATGTCATGCAAATGTTCAACCGTCGCCCACGCGATGGACAAGCCATCGAAAGTTGCGGTCCCGCGCCCGATTTCATCGAGAATGACAAGGGCACGTTCTCCCGCCTGATTGAGAATAGACGCGGTTTCTACCATCTCCACCATAAAGGTGGAGCGTCCACGCGCCAGATCATCGGCGGCACCAACGCGGCTGAACAGACGATCAACAATGCCGATATGGGCCTTTTGCGCCGGAACATAGGCGCCGACCTGCGCCATAATGGTAATCAGGGCGTTCTGGCGCAGAAATGTACTTTTACCTGCCATATTCGGGCCGGTGAGTAACCACAGACGGCTGTCATCGCTCAAATTACAATCATTGGCAACAAAACTGCCTTCATCATTGGCAATCAGCGCGGCCTCTACAATAGGGTGGCGGCCTCCTTGAATATCGAAGCTCAAACTGTCATCCACATCGGGGCGGGTATAGTTTTTATCAATGGCAAGATCGGCATGACTGGCGGCAACATCCAAAATTGCAATGGCCTCGGCGGCCTGCAATATCTCAGCTCCCCAATCGGTGATGCGCATCAGAAGCTGGGTAAACAGCTCCAGCTCCAACGCGAGTGCCCGGTCGGCTGCCCGGGAAATTTTGTCTTCAAGCTCTCCCAGCTCAACCGTGGTGTAGCGCAGCGCATTGGCCATGGTTTGCCGGTGAATAAAAGCGTCGCCCATATTATCGGCGAAACGCGGGGTGACTTCGATGAAGTAGCCAAGCACATTGTTATGCTTGATCTTGAGCGCCGATACCTTGGTTTGTTCCGCATAATTGGCTTGCAGTTTAGCAATATGGCGGCGGCTTTCATCGCGCAGGGTTTTAAGCTCGTCCAGATCAGCGCGATATCCTGTGGCGATAAATCCGCCATCACGGGCCAGCAGGGGCAGCTCTGCCGACAGGGCGCGGGTCAGCTCGTCAACAATATCGGCATGATATCCAAGTTGCTCTGACGCCGCCTTGATACCGGCAACCTCTCCGCCCAGATCGTCATGACCGAGGCAACTGCGTAAATTTGCTGTTTGCGCCAATCCATCCCGAACACAAGCCATATCGCGCGGACCACCGCGCCCCAGCGTCAATCGGGTCAGGGCCCGCTCCATATCAGGGCAGTGCCGCAGATTTTCACGCAAAATTTCGCGCCGCCGGGTATCTTTTGTAAAATAATCGACCATGTCCAGCCGGTACTGGATGTGATCAACCTTTGTCAGCGGGCTTGAAAGATCGGCCGCCAATTTTCGGGCGCCAGCGCCGGTGATGGTCCGGTCAATGCTTGCCAGAAGACTACCGCTGCGCTCACCGTTCATGGTACGGGTCAGTTCCAGATTACGGCGGGTTGCCCCGTCAATGGCCATCACATCGTCGCTTGCCTGTTGCAGGGGTGGCTTGATCAGCGGGAATTTGCCTTTTTGCGTCAGTTCCACATAATCAACGAGCGCCCCGCAAGCGGCAAGTTCGGCCCGGCTAAACTGTCCGAAGGCATCCAGTGCTGAAACCTGAAACAGAGATTTAAGCCGTTTTTCACCATTGATACTGTCAAAGCGGGCCGACGGCATGGGGGTGAGCCTGCTGCTCCAGTCGGTGGCAAGCGTCTGAAACATTTCCTCTTCCAGCCAGCGTTCAGGTAACAGGATTTCGCCCGGATCAAGCCGCGACAAATGCGCAGTGATATCTTCGGCTATGGCGGTGCAGGTCTGGAATTCGCCTGTCGACATATCAAGCCATGCCAGCGCATGATTTTTACCTGCGCGGGCAACGGCCATCAGGAAATTATGGGCGCGGGCATCCAGAAGGCTGTCTTCGGTAATGGTTCCCGGGGTCACAAGGCGGACCACATCACGTGCAACAATTGATTTATAGCCGCGCTTTTTGGCCTCGGCGGGGCTTTCGGTTTGTTCAGCAATGGCAACCCGGTGGCCGTTACGGATCAACCGTTGCAGATATCCGTCCGCCGAATGTACGGGCACGCCGCACATGGGGATGTCCTCGCCCTCATGCTTGCCGCGTTTCGTCAGCGCGATATCGAGGGATTTGGAGGCTATTTCCGCATCCTGAAAAAACAGTTCGTAAAAATCCCCCATTCGATAGAATAGGAGACTGTCTGTATGTTGAGCCTTGATGGACAGATACTGCACCATCATTGGCGTGACCGACTTATTGGGTTGCGACTTTGTTTTGACTACTGTAGGCATGAAGGAAAACTATCATAGACGCTGGTTTTTCCAACATCTTTGTCAACTTTTTTGCAAGGATGCTGGACAGGCCGGTTTTCAATGCGATCAGGCAAGGATATAGCAAAATGAGTGATACACCGGATTCCAGTCAATATGATGAAGCGTTGCGATATCACGCGCAAGGCAAACCCGGTAAAATGGAAATTGTGGCAACGAAAGCCGTTGCAACACAGCAGGACCTCTCACTTGCCTATTCCCCCGGTGTGGCGGCGCCCTGCCTCGCCATTACCGAAGACCCCGATACAGTTTATGATTACACGACAAAAGGAAACCGGGTTGCTGTTATTACCAATGGGACCGCTGTTCTCGGTCTTGGAAATCTGGGGGCGCTCGGCTCCAAACCGGTGATGGAAGGTAAGGCGGTTCTGTTTAAACGCTTTGCTGATCTGGATTGCTTTGATCTGGAACTGGATACCGAAGATGTGGATGAATTCGTCAACTCTGTGCGTCTGATGGGGCCCAGTTTTGGCGGTATTAATCTTGAAGATATCAAAGCGCCGGAATGTTTCATTATTGAACAGCGTCTGCGCGAGTTGATGGATATTCCGGTTTTTCACGACGACCAGCATGGAACGGCGATTATTTGTGCCGCCGGTGTGATCAATGCGCTGGACCTGACGGGACGTAATATCAAGGATGTCAAGGTTGTGGTCAATGGTGCTGGCGCCGCGGCTATTGCCTGTCTTGAGTTGATCAAGGCCATGGGCCTTCCCCATAACAACGCAATCCTGTGCGATACCAAAGGGGTTATCTACAAGGGCCGTGAAGAGGGTATGAACCAGTGGAAATCGGCTCACGCCGCTGAGACAGACCGCCGGACGCTGGCCGAGGCCGTGGTCGGGGCCGATCTTCTTTTGGGACTGTCCGTGAAAGGGGCGGTCACCAAGGAAATGGTCAAGGACATGGCGGCAAAACCGATCATTTTTGCCATGGCAAACCCTGATCCTGAAATTCGCCCCGAAGATATTGCCGAAGTGCGCGGGGATGCCATTGTTGCAACAGGTCGTTCTGACTATCCCAATCAGGTTAATAATGTGCTGGGCTTTCCCTACATCTTTCGCGGGGCGCTGGATGTTCGGGCAACCACCATTAACGAAGATATGAAAATTGCGGCTGCCGAAGCCTTGGCGGAACTGGCGCGTGAAGATGTGCCCGATGAGGTTGCTGCGGCCTATAAGGGCAACCGCCCGGTTTATGGACCCGGCTATATTATTCCCGTGCCGTTCGATCCGCGCCTGATCAGTCATGTACCGATTGCCGTTGCCAAAGCGGCCATGGATAGCGGTGTTGCGCGCAAACCCATCATTGATGAGGCGGCTTACAGAAACGAGCTGCGGGCGCGCCTTGATCCAACCGCAGGGTCGCTGCAGCTGATTATGGATGAAGTGCGGGCCAATCCGCGCCGGGTTGTCTTTGCCGAAGGTGAAGAGGCCAAGGTTATCCGCGCTGCCATCGAGTTCAAGAAGGCAGGTTACGGTGTGCCGGTTCTGATTGGCCGTGAAGCTGTAATTAGGGAAACCATGGCCGAAATCGGTATTGAGCTTGATGATGGCATGGAAATTTATAACGCTTACGAGATGGAAGGGCGCGAGAGATATTATGATTTTCTGTATGCCCGCCTGCAACGTAAAGGCTATCTGTATCGTGACTGTATGCGTCTGGTAAACCGTGACCGTAATATTTTCGGGGCCTGTATGGTGGCTAACGGCGATGCCGATGCCATGGTTACCGGTATTACCCGGCGTTTTTCTGTCTCTTACAAGGAAATCAGTAAAGTCATCGACAGCAAGGATGACGAGCAGGTTATTGGTGTCTCAATCGCGGTTGGTCGGGACCGGACAGTGTTTATTGCTGATACGGCGGTCACAACACTGCCATCGGCCGCAGAACTGGTGACGATTACCAAACAGGCGGCAGAAGTCGCCCGCCGTATGGGGCATGAGCCACGGGTGGCACTGTTATCTTATTCAAATTTTGGTAATCCTGCCCATGCGACGGCTGAACAAATTCGCGAAGCTGTTCGTCTGCTTGATCAGGAAGAGCTGGATTTTGAATATGATGGTGAAATGTCGGCAGATGTGGCGCTCAACCCCGATATCATGGCGCTTTATCCATTTTGCCGCTTGTCAGGACCAGCCAATGTGTTGGTGATGCCGGGGTTGCATTCGGCGCATATTACGTCGAAATTAATGCCGGTGCTGGGTGATACCGAAGTTATTGGCCCCTTACTGGTTGGTTTGAGCAAACCGGTACAGATTGTGCCCATTGGTGCGACAGTATCCGAGCTGGTGAATATGGCCGCGCTGGCGGCGCATGAAGCCGGTCACTGATACGTCAAGCGGTCAAGAATTAAGAAAGCGGCTCCCTTGCAGAAGGGGGCCGCTTTTCGTTTGCCTTTATAAACGATTTCGAAGGTCTGTCTTGAGCACCTTGCCATAATTGTTCTTGGGCAGGGTTTTGATAAACAGATATTCTTTGGGGCGCTTGAAGCGGGCCATGTGTTCGATACAGAATGCATCAAGCGTATCTGTATCTACAGAACATCCTGTTTTGACAACAATAAATGCCACCACTTCTTCCCCCCAGTCGGCATGGGGCCGCCCGACAATTGAAACTTCATCAACGGATGGGTGGGTGAGCAGAATTTCTTCTATCTCGCGCGGATAGATGTTGGTGCCGCCAGAGATAATCAGATCTTTCGAGCGATCTTTCAGGGTGATGAATCCATCTTGGTCCTTGCAGCCCATATCACCGGTATAGAGCCAGCCATCACGTAAAGCTTCATTTGTGGCGGCTTCGTTCTTCCAGTAGCCGAGCATGACTACGTCCCCGCGTACCGTGATCTCGCCAATCTCGTCGGTGGCACATTCGTCGCCGGTTTCATTGATAATGCGCACCTCCACATCAGTGCGTTCAGCACCAACCGATGCCAGCCGTTCGGAGCGTCTCGGATGCCCGGTATTTTTGCTCAATTCCCATTGGCTGAGGGCTGTAATGGTCATGGGGGCTTCGCCTTGTCCGTAAATCTGGCAGAATTTCGGGCCAAGAGCACCAAGGGCTTTGCGGATGTCGGCTTCATACATGGGGCCGCCCCCATAAACGATCAGTTTGAGGTTCCGAGTCTCGGCGCCTTTGAAACAATCGGCATTGATAAGCCGGTGCACCATGGTCGGCGCAAAGAAAAAACAGGAATTGGGGTAATGGGCAATGAGCGCCAACGTCTCAGCCGGATCGAACCCGCCGCTTGACGGGGTTACTTGAATACCGCCTTTGGCAATAAGGGGGATGCCATACAGACCAGAGCCATGGGTTTGTGGGGCCGAGTGAATAACCGCATCCCCAGGGGTAATTGCGGTAACATCGGCAAAATAGCTCATGACGCTGCACAGAATATTACGGTGACTGAGCATGGCCCCCTTGGGTTTTCCTGTGGTGCCGGATGTATAAAACAGCCATGCCAGATCATCAGGATCCTTGTCGGCCATCACGGCGCCTTTTCCGGTTTTCAGATCATTATAACGGGGGCTTGAGGTGTTAATGATTTGAACGAGATCGCTTAACGGTATCAGGTTTTTTGCAAGCTCGGATGTCGCAAAGCACAGCTTGCTGCCGGAATTTTCGAGAATATAGCGAAATTCATTGATATGCAGCTTTGCGTTGATCGGTACAGCAACCAGACCGGCCCGCCAGATGGCAAACAGGGCAATCCAGTATTGCGGATGGTTTTTCATAATTAACGCAACGCGGTCTCCGCTGTGCAGACCATATTCGCCAAGCAGGGCACCGGCAAGGGCCGCTGATTGTGCGTCAAACTCGGCGTAGGTTGCGATTATTTCCGTACCATGCGCGAGGGCAGGCTGATCTGCGAATGTGCGGGCAGTGCGAGATAACAGGATTGCGATATTCATTAATCCCTCCGGGCCTTGTGGCTTCTTGAGTTATGGGAGTGTTGCGGGGGTGCGGGTTGCCTGTCCCGGCCGGGTCAGCCACCAGAGGAGCAGTAAACCCGGTACGGCGGCCACGGTTGTTAGCAGGAAAAATTCAATCCATCCCAGATTTTCAGCCAGCCAGCCGCCGGGAGACGAGAACCAGATACGGGCGGTTGCCATGAACGAGGATAACAGCGCATATTGTGTTGCTGTGTAGGAGACGTTACAGAGGCTGGACAGATAGGCGACGAAAGCCGCCGTTCCCATACCTCCCGCCAGATTTTCAATACCGACAGTGGCGGCCAGAAATGTGATGTCGTTACCGGCCACGGCCTGTACGGCAAACATCAGGTTGGAGCCCAGTTGTAACAACCCGCAAATCCACAAGGTCCGGTACAGACCGGTTGCGGCCATCAGCCAGCCTCCCAGCACCAGTCCAATAAAGGTGGCTGCGGTGCCGTAGATTTTACTGACATTGGCGATTTCAATTTTGGTGAAACCCAGATCATAGAAAAACGGGGTGCTCATCACACCGGCAAGACTGTCGCCAAATTTGTAGAACATGACGAATAACAAAATGGCCAGCCATCCGGGGCGAGTCAGAAAATCGGCCAGAGGGTTAATGACGGCTTCTTTTGTCCAGTGCATGTAAGCCGCAAAGCGGGACTGTCCTTTAAGAAATTCCGTGTCTGTTATGGCGATATGGGTTTCGGGCTCTCTGGCGCTCAGGATCGTGATGACGCCAACCAGAACAAAGGCTGCCATAACAGTGAAGGTTATTTGCCAGCTAAAGGTGGTTGCCAGATACAAGGCTCCGGCTCCCGAGACCAGCATGCCAATGCGGTAGCCGAAAACCACGGCGGCGGCTCCGGCAGCTAGTGATTTTTCGTCACAAATTTCGACCCGATAGGCATCGATGACAATGTCCTGACTTGCCGATGAAAAGGCGACCAGAAAGGCAAACAGGGCGGTCAGTTGAATGTTTTCTTGTGGATTGGTGGTGCCAAGGCCAATGATGGACAGGATCAGGCCCGCTTGCGTGAGGAGCATCCAGCCGCGTCTGCGACCAAGCAGGCGGCTGAGGATTGGTATCGGCATTTTATCAACCAGCGGTGCCCACAGAAATTTCAAGGCATAGGGCGTAGCCACATTTGCCAGCAACCCGATAGAGGTCAAGGTGATGCCTTCCTCGCGCAACCAAAGGGCCAGGGTTGTTCCTGTCAGGGCCAATGGCAGGCCTGAGGAGAAACCTAAAAACAGAATGGTGATCACGCGCGGGTCGCGATAAATAGCAGCGGATTCGAACCAGCGGCGAAGAGATAAGGTCATTGAACTCGTTTATATGAAAATATGGGTGCGGGAGACAGAAGCTTAAATACCCGCATTTTTTTGCAAGCTTTCCTTGGCTTTTTGCAACTCTTCGGTTGTTCGGACCAGCCGTTCAGCCAGCACCCGCATCATTTCAACGGCCATTTCCGGAAATTCGGTAATTGTTCGCAAGAAAAGATCTTTGGTGATGCGCAAGGTCGTCATCTCCGAGGCGGCGCGGATGGTTGCCGTTCGTGGAATATTGATCAGAATGGCAATTTCGCCGACAATATCGTTCTTTGCCATAGAGGCGACAGTAATCGGTCCTGACGGTGTATCGATGACAACATCGGCCTGACCACTGATAATGACATATGCTGCATCCCCCATATCCCCCTGCTTGCAGAGGATATCACCCGATTGAAAGGTCAGCCGTTCGGCTGTAAAGGCCAGCAATTTTATTTTTGACGGGTTAACCTTGGCAAAAAGTGGGATTTGTCGCAGGGTTTCTACCTCTTCTCTTAGGGTCACGGTTTATGTCCTCCGTATTCCAGATTAGCTGGTGAGCGCTCTGAATTGTTCACTATGTTTTTGCAGATGCTCGAAGCTGCCGGTTTCGGCAACAACACCACCTCTGATAAAGACGATCTGGTCAAACAGGTATGCCATTTCCGGTTTTTCCAGTGACCAGATAACGCTGCGGTCAGAAAATTCTGATAGAATATTTTCCAGCAATCGCTGTTGTGTCCGATGATCAAGGGATGCGGTTGCCTGATTGATAACAAGAAAATCGGGTTTTTTGATGATTGAGCGGGCTATGCACAATTTCTGCCGTTGGTTTTCGTTCAGACGGGCACCACCAGCTCCGACATTGAACTTGAGACCAACTTTGATGATGGCCCGCTTCAAAGACATTTCTTCAACCACATCGGCAAGAATTGCGCCTATTTTCTCGTTGGCCTGTGCGTAGCCATAAGCAATTTTGCCAAACAGGATATTATCCTGAATATTGGCGGCGGCATTATACGCATTTGCATCGAAGAAAGCGATGCTTCCTTGTAAATCTGGAGGTAGTTGCTCGCCAAATTTTTTGCGCGCCAGTACAATTTTTTCCTGAATTTCTTTGGTAATCACGCCTAGCCGGTGGCGAGAGGGAATAACCTTGAAGGGCAAAGACATGAAGCGCAAGCGGTCTTCTTCGCGCAATTTTTCCATATTATCAGGACTGACGCGGGTGAGCATGGCTTGATATTCAGGTAATTCATTAGATGAGATAAATCCATATTGTTGGAAAAATTCGTGATCGGCAGGAAGGTCGGCAAAAAGCTCAACCATCAAAGTGGCAACCTGATAGCCCATTTTCAGGAAGGCACTGGTCAGATCGGCATCCTCAATGACTTTCTGTACGTATGTGTTCTCTGCCAATCTTTCCAGATCGAATTTATTGCCAACGGGGGTGCCAAATAGCAGGTTTTCGCCCAAGGTCGCATTGGTGTTGTATTTATCTTTTTCAAACGCTTCGATCAGGTTTTTAAGGGTAGGATCGGCTTCAAGTTTTCCGTACAGGCAGCGGCGGGCGGATAGGATAAGGCCAGCGGTTTTGCTGTCTTCGTTGGGATCAAGAGTGCTGCGCAGACCGAACTGATAAACATCATCACCAAGTTCGACCATTTGCAATATGTTGATTGCCCGGATGTTCAATTCTTCCGCTGTTGAGACTCCGGCACTTTCATAGTCTGTCCAGTCGGCATGATACTCAAACGGGCTGTTGCCGGAAATTTTAATTTCCGGCTTGTCTTGTTCTACAAATTCTCTTTCTTCTTCGTCTGTAATTTCAATTTCATGCAGGGGGCGATGCTTTAATCCGAAGAAAAGGTTTTCGCCGATGGTTAAATTGAAAATGTAACCGGACTGACCAATAAAGGAAATGCGGCGACCTGTGATGGCTTCGGGGGCCGTCAGAAGATCAATATCACCGGCAAACAGTCGCCCTTTGTCGGGATCAATCAGCCGCGATAATACTTGCATTAAAGCTTCACGCCCGGACCCCGCCGGTCCAATGATGGCTATTTTTTGGTCAAGCCCAAAACGGATATTCAGCCCTTCAAGCTGGGCGGAGCCTGTATCATCAGACAGAATAATATTGGCGCCAACAAGCTCGCCGCTGAGATGAGGCAGGGGATCGGGTTCATCTTGCTGATGACTATCCGGGCGCAAGCCCGCAGGTTCAAACTGTTCGACAACCTGTTCATATTTGATACGGGCGTCTTCACGGCGCTGATAATAGCCCAAAAGCTGTTTCCACGGGGCCGCCATTTCCTTATGGGCGGCGATGGCGGCGACAAGGGTTCCGATTTCAAGGTTTCCTGCGATAACCATGGTTCCACCAATGCTATAAAAGAAAAACGGTCCTAATTGTTGAATGAAATTATTGAGGAACTTGATGATAAATTTCAGTAGATAAATGCGGTAGCGGACATAAAAAATACGCCCCAGCTGCCGGGTGAAGTCTGCTCGCAGATAGTTGGACGTATCATGAATATGAATTTCCTGAACGCCGGCAATGGTTTCCCCGATCTTGCCGGAAAGAATCCGAACGCGCTGTACCCTTTCTTTGCCCAGAAGATTGACTTTGCGTTGCATTTTGGGGATGAAATAGGCTTGTATGGGGTACAGGGCGATGGCTGCCAATGCCATGTAAATATTTTGCACCAGCAAAAATGCCATAATGACAAGCAAATATCCGCCCTGGAAAATAGGAAGCGCAAAAGCTTCGCCAATAAAGCCGCCTAAAGGTTCGACCTCGGCGGTAATCATTGGAATAATTTCGCCGGCGCTTTTTTTACGAAAGACGGGCATGGGAAAACGCAAGATACGGCTATAAAGCCCATAGCGTAACCGGCGCAGCATCCGCTCTCCGGTAATTCCCTGATAGACATTAATTACATATTTAAAGGATTGATTGATGATAACCAGCAGTAGGAATACACCGACGGCGGCGTAGAGAAAGGCCTCCTGATCAAGCGAGATATTCATAAATTCAACAGGAAAAATAATATCTTTTGCCTGGATTGCCTGATCGATAATAATTTTTGGCAATTCAAGATAGTAATAGAGAAACGGAAATGATGCGAAAGAAAGCAGCGTCAGGATGATTTGCTGCTTTTTGCTGTAGCGTATAATATATTTATAGATACTGTGTTCCATACAGTATGGTCCGCCCTCGTTACTCTAATTTTCTGGAGCTGTTTCAGCCATTTATTGTTTCTGTACCTTTTCATATTTGGGCCAAGTCTAGCAAGAAACAAATTTGTTATGTCTTCAGGTTTGTGGGCTTCTTTGTTTAATTTTTCTGAGTTTAATTTTTTATGCCGTCAAATATCAGTTCATCAGCCGTGATTACAGTTGTCCTGAAGGGATATCCGCGTTTGTCGGAGACGTTTATTGCGCAGGAGTTATTGGCGCTTGAAAAGCGCGGGCACAAGCTGCATCTGATTTCGCTCCGCCATCCAACAGATAAAACTACTCATCCCGTTCATGCGGAGATCACCGCGCCGGTCACCTATTTACCCGAATATCTGTATCAGGAGCCGCTTAGAGTCTTCAGAGCATGGCGAAAGGCTCACAAACTGCCGGGATATAAACAGGCGTTCAGAACATGGCGCCGCGATCTTTGGCGAGATCAGAGCAGCAACCGCATTCGCCGCTTTGGGCAAGCACTGGTATTGGCGGCGGAATTACCGGCCTATACCACCCATATTTATGCGCATTTTCTGCATACACCAGCTTCGGTTGCCCGCTATGCCGCAATGATGACGGGGCAGGAGTGGAGCTGTTCGGCCCATGCCAAGGATATCTACACATCACCAGATTGGGAATTATCGGAAAAGCTGGACGATGTTGCGTGGCTGGTCACCTGTACGGCGTTTAATGTGGCACATTTACGCGCATTGGCAGATGACCCTGCAAAGGTTGAGCTGTTATATCACGGGCTTGACCTGAAACGCTTTCCCGCTCTTGCAGATAAAGAGCATTGGCGGGACGGTCGTTCAATGGAAGAGCCGGTTCAGATTTTATCTGTGGGGCGGGCGGTTGCCAAAAAAGGCTATGATGATCTGATGAAAGCGCTTGCGGCGGTGCCAAAGGATTTATGTTGGCAATTCACCCATATTGGGGGTGGCCCGTTGTTAAAGGTTTTGAAGATGCAGGCAGATGATCTGGGTATTGCCGATAAAATTATCTGGCAAGGGCCGCAGTCCCAACAAACTGTTCTGACGGCCCTGCAACAGGCTGATATTTTTGTTCTCGCCAGCCGGATTGCTGATGACGGTGATCGGGATGGTCTGCCGAACGTGCTGATGGAAGCACAAAGCCAGCGCGCTGCCATTGTCTCAACGCAGGTGTCAGCAATCCCTGAGCTGATTGAAAATGGCAAAACCGGGCTTCTTGTACCTGAACGGGATCCTAAGGCTTTGGGCGCCGCATTGCAGGATTTGATCGCGCATCCGGCGAAAAGAGCTGGATTGTCAACCAAAGGGGATGAGAAGTTGCGTGCTGAATTCAATGCGGATCGCTGGATTGAGCGGTTATCTGCAAAATTCCGGAAAGACGGGTCCGCATGAAGATCGCTTTTTATGCACCGATGAAATCCCCGAAGCATCCGACCCCGTCCGGGGATCGGCGGATGGCGCGGTTGTTCATAGCGGCACTGGAAGGGGCGGGCCATGATGTCTCACTGGCATCGGAGTTCAGAAGTTTTTGCCGTGATGGCACCGAGCGCGCGCAGGTAGATATTCGCCGGGCGGCACAGGTTGAAGCCGAGGGCCTGATCGAAAAATATCGAACGCTACCAGCGGATGAGCGGCCTGCTCTGTGGTTTTCCTATCATTTGTATCACAAGGCCCCTGACTGGATTGGCCCGTATGTTTGCGCGGCACTTGATATTCCTTATATGGTCGCCGAAGCCAGTCATGCGCCCAAACAGAAATCCGGACCATGGGCTATTGGATATGAAGCGGCAGAAAAAGCCATAACAAAAGCAAGCCGGGTTTTTCATATGACCCGGCTGGATGGGGAATGTCTGGCGCAAATTATCCATGATCCGGCCGCGCTTGTGCCTTTGCCGCCTTTTATTGAACGGCTCCCCCAGCCCGCCAGCGCGGCTCGGGGATTGCAGATATTGACAGCGAATGGCGGATTAACGACGCGAAAGAGTTTACTGTGTGTGGCGATGATGCGCGATGGTGATAAATTCCGCTCCTATCAGCAACTCTCTGATGTGCTGGGGTATTTACGGGATCAGAACTGGCAATTATTGATCGCGGGAGATGGACAAATGCGACCCCGGATCGAAAAATTGATGGCTCGGTTCGGGGATCGGATTATTTATCTGGGCCGGCGGGATGACTCTGATCTTGCCGATATTTTTGCGGCGGCAGACATTTATGTCTGGCCCGCTTGCGGAGAGGCGTTCGGGATGGCGTTTCTCGAAGCCCAGCGCGCCGGAACGCCGGTGGTTGCGGGCCGGGTGCGCGGGGTTCCCGATGTGGTTGAAGAGGGGCGAACGGGCTTGCTGGCACCTGCCGATAATCCTGAAGAACTGGCGGCATTAGCCGATAAATTACTGAAAAATGACGTGCTGCGCGCCCAAATGGGCAAGGCGGCAAAACAGTTCGTTGAAGATGCCCGAAGTCTGGAGGCTGCGGCTGCGATTTTGAAAAAACATATTGAACAGGTGGTGGCATGATCCCTTTACTTGTGATCAGACACGGAAAAACCGATTGGAATGCGCAAAAAAAATTGCAGGGGCGGCGGGATATCGGATTGAGCGATGAAGGGCGGCAAGCTTTACAGAAATGCCGGATACCGGCAGAATTTTCAAACTACCAATGGCGATCAAGCCCGTTGATGCGGGCGCGGGAGACCGCGCAGCTGCTGGGGGCGCAAGATGTCGGTATTGATGATCGCCTGATCGAGATGGATTGGGGAGACTGGGAAGGTAAAACCATTCGTGAGTTGCGCCATCATTATGGGGCGCAGATGGCAGAAATTGAAGCGCGAGGTGTCAATATGCAGCCCCCGGGCGGAGAAAGCCCTGCCGATGTACAACAGCGACTTCTGCCTTTTCTGAAGAGTTTAACGGCTCCGACCATTGCCATCACCCATAAAGGGGTTATCCGTGCATTGAAATCACTTGCCTATGACTGGGATATGACCGACAAATCACCGGTTGCCTTTAACTGGACGACAGCGCATCTGTTTATGATTGATGGCAAGGGTACCCCCCATGCCAACCGCGTTAATATTGGATTGGACGATAAATGACAGATCAGGTCTCTGCTCCTAAAATTTTGTTTTATGTGCAGCATTTGCTGGGGATCGGGCATTTGCGGCGTACGGCTACAGTGACACGCACTATGGTGCGGGCCGGATTTGATGTCACGGTTGTCTCTGGTGGTCATGAAATTGATATCGATCTGGGGGGCGCACGAATGGTGCAGTTGCCCGCAACTCGGGCCACAGACCTTTTTTTTAAAAAACTGGTCGATGAAGAGGGGCATGAAATTGATGATAACTGGCGGCAGATGCGGGCGGGCAAGCTGTTGCAGACATACAGGGATGTATCGCCGGACATTCTGATCACCGAGCTGTTTCCTTTTGGTCGCCGCCAGATGCGGTTTGAATTGATCCCCTTGCTCGATGTCGCCAAAGCAGAAGACAAGCCGCCGCTTATTATCTCGTCCGTGCGGGATATTCTGGTCGCGCAAACGAAACCGGGCCGTAATGAAGAAATGCTGGCGCTGGTCGAGACATATTTTGACAAGGTCATTGTTCATGGGGACCCTGAGCTTATCTCGTTAGATAGAACCTTTCCTCATACCAGGAAGATACAGGACAGGATTGTCTATACCGGTTATGTGGTGGACCGGTCCGGCATCAAGGGGGGCGATGATGCCCCGGGCAGCAATGAGGTGATTGTGTCAAGCGGTGGCGGTGCCGTCGGGACGGATTTACTGAAAGTGGCGATGCAGGCAAAAAAACTGTCCGTTCTGGCGGACCGTACATGGCGATTGATGGTTGGCACAACTGTGGAGGCCGCCATTTTTGACGAACTGGTTGCAATGGCCCCTGCCGGTGTTGTGGTGGAGCGCGCCCGTAAGGACTTTACCAGTCTGTTGATGAATTGTGATTTGTCGATTAGTCAGGGCGGCTATAATACGGTGATGGAAATTCTGTATGCGGGCTGCCGGGCCGTGATTGTGCCCTATGCCGGTGGCATCGAGACAGAACAGACATTACGGGCAAAATTGCTGGCAGAAAAAGGGGTGCTGCAAATAGCTGATGAAGACGGGCTAGATGCCGCTAAACTGGCAGCCAAAATCGATGCGGCCTACGCAGGCCCACCCGCCACCGCCCATATCGATGTGAACGGGGCCCAAAAGACAGTTGAACTATTCAATCAGTGGCTGAAGGAGCGGTAATGGCATCGTGGGATACGCTTGAATCAGAACTGGACCGCTGGCAGGAAGCCGGCAAGGTCGCGACTTTCTGGTGGCGCGATGATGATCTAAACGAGCCAACGGATGCTTTCGATCTGTTGCTTGATATGCGCCGTTTGCTTGATATTCCACTAACCCTTGCGGTCATTCCGAATAATGTGGACCCGCGCATTGGGGCTGATCTGGATGGATGCGAGCTGGTGCAGCATGGCGTTACCCATATATCATATGCCAAAGACGGCGAAAAGAAATCTGAATTTCCGGCCTCACGACCTGTAGCCGAGATCATCAAAGAGCTGGCTAGTGGCAATGACCGGTTGGCATATCTGTTTGCAGATCAGTTCTATCCGGTTCTGGTGCCGCCCTGGAATCGTATCTCTGATGGCTTGTTTCCGGAATTGAAGGCATTGGGATATGCCGGTATTTCGCGCTATAAACCGCGTAAAAAAGCGATGCCGGTGGCAGGGTTTGCTGAAATCAACACCCATATTGACCCGGTTTTCTGGCGCGGCGGACGAACTGCTCGGGCTGAAAGCGAGATTTTATCCATGGCGGTGGATCATTTATATGCCCGCCGAAAAGGGCATGTGGATGCGCGCGAGCCAACCGGTTTTTTATCCCATCATTTGATGTTTGATGAGGCGTTATGGGAAGTGACTTACAAATTATTATCCTATTTGAAGGCTCACCGGACAGTCCGTTTTCTCACTTTGCGGGGTGCAATTGCCCTGATTGATGAAATTGTGCACACTGACGATCCTTGATTTCTAAAATTGTAAAAGATAATGAAGAGCTATTCTTACGCACAGGCAGAAATAAACAAAGAATATCGGCGTGCAGGGGCAGGGGTGGGATTATCGCTTCTTCCCCTCTTGTTGTTGGGGCCATCATCTGTCATTGTCTTGTTGTTAGGAAGTTTTCTCGGCCTTTTTTCTGCTTACGGAATCAGGGCGTATGGGCGAAGCCGGGCAGAAATTGTCGTAACTGATCTGGCGATACAAATAAGAGGCCTGACGGAGAAAACCATACAGTGGGAGGAGCTTGAGACGTTGAAGCTCGCTTATTTCTCAACACGGAGTGATGGGGAAAAGGGGTGGATGCAGCTCAAGTTGAAAGGCGGGGGTGTGCGTTTGAGGGTAGAGTCTACCGTTACCGGTTTTTGGGAACTGGTTGATATTTGTGCATTAGAAGCACGGCATGCAGGAATTGCACTGGACGCAGTGTCGGTCCGGAATATGCAGGCACTTGGGTTGGATACTGACAGGTTACTCTATCCGTCGGATCATCTATCGGAAAAGAGTAGCTGATGTCCAATGTGTTGCTGGTCCGTGACCTGAAAGTTGAATTCAGGCTTGCCGAAGGAATTGTCAAAGCCGTTGACGGTGTGTCGTTCCGGGTGCCGGAGGGGAAAACGGTTGCGCTCGTAGGCGAATCCGGGTCTGGCAAGTCGGTGATCAGTCAGGCAATCATGTCGATATTGCCTAAAGCTGCTCATATCACCAAGGGTGAAATTCTTTTCTTTGACCCTGAAAAGCCGGGTAATTTTTACGATATTGCCAAATTGAAATCCGATAGTCGCGAAATGCGGGAAATTCGCGGCGGGCGTATCACCATTATTTTTCAGGAACCTATGACCTCGCTGTCACCGTTGCATACCATCGGTAACCAGATATCCGAGGCCTTGCATCTGCATCACAAGAAAAGCAAAGCTGAAGGCCTTGAAATTACCATTGATATGTTGCGGCTCGTGGGCTTCTCTGACCCTGAAGCATCGGTTGACAGTTACCCGTTCGAGCTGTCTGGCGGATTGCGTCAGCGGGCGATGATTGCCATGGCGATGATCTGCCATCCGGCATTGTTAATTGCCGATGAGCCGACAACAGCACTGGATGTGACCATTCAGGCGCAAATTCTTGATTTGATGCAATCACTGCAAAAGAAGCTGAAGATGGCTATTTTGTTGATCACCCATGATCTGGGGGTGGTTGCCAGCATGGCCGACGAAGTCGTGGTCATGTATCATGGCAAGATCATGGAACAGGGCACTCTTGATGATATTTTTAAAGACCCTCGCCATCCATATTTAAGGGCATTGCTGAAGGCTGTGCCGCGCTTTGATATGAAAGAGGGGGAACGTCTGGTACCCATTCGGGAAATTCGCCGCGACAAGGACAGTCGTTTTCTGGCGCAAGCCAATCCGCGAAATACGAATGACCAATCGGATAAACCTATTCTGGAAGTAACAAATCTAAGCAAAGAGTTTTCAACACGGAAAACAACTTTGTTGGGAAGCAAACCGGGAGGAATGGTCAAGGCCGTTGATCAGGTCAGTTTCTTTATCAAGCCCGGAGAATGCCTGGGATTGGTTGGGGAATCCGGTTGTGGTAAAACCACATTGTCAAAAATGATTTTGCGGGCGATCAGTGCGACAGAAGGATCGGTAACCTATAATGATCGCGGCACCGATATGGATGTGTTGTCGTTGGGATCGGAAGACTTGTTTGATTATCGGAGTAAGGTACAGTTTATCTTTCAGGACCCGTTTTCATCGCTCAATCCGCGGATGACCGTGTTTGATATTATCTCGGAGCCATTGATTATCCATAATATCGGAACGCAGAAGGAACGCGCAGAGACAGTTAAGGAATTGATGAATTTGGTGGGACTGGATATTCGGTTTTTACGCCGATACCCCCATTCATTTTCAGGTGGCCAGCGGCAGCGCATCGGTATTGCCCGGGCTTTGGCGCTTAAACCTGATTTGCTGATTTGTGATGAGCCGGTCTCGGCGCTTGATGTTTCCATTCAGGCCCAGATTCTTAATTTGTTAAAAGATTTGCAGAAAGAGCTGGGACTGACATATCTGTTCATTTCTCATAATCTGGCGGTTGTTGATTATATCGCGGGCCGGATTGCGGTGATGTGTCAGGGACGCCTTGTGGAAACTGCCCCCAAGGATGTCTTGTTTAAAAATCCTGTGCACCCCTATACAAAACGATTGCTGGCCGCCGTGCCGGAACCTGATCCGCAGCATAAACTCGATTTTAATCAGCTGGTGTCGGATAAAGCCTCCAATCCAGCGGCATGGCAGGCTCCGTTCACCGTTAATGAAGAAACCCGGCCGATAATGCTGGATTTGGGACAAGGCCATTTTGTCAGGGTCAATGAAGGGACGCAGCCTGGGGAGGTGTCATCATGAGCAAATTGCGAACATCCATATTTTATGCAGTTGCTTTTGCTCTTGTGGGTTTTGCACATGCCCCTTTGTCTCTTGCGGCTCAAACTGAAATTCCATATCTGGCCGCCGATGTGGGAAAAGGAACGTTGCCGCCGATGGCAGAACGCTTACCTGAAACCCCTCTGGTTGTGCCTTTGATGGCAGGGCAGACGCTGGGTAAATATGGTGGCCGCTTGAAAAGCCTGATCGGGAACCCAGCCGATGTGAAGCTGATGTTTGTATACGGATATGCCCGGCTGGTGGGCTATAATACAGATTTGAAAATTGTGCCGGATATTGCTCAAAGCTTTGAGGTTATCGAGAACCGGATCTTTACATTCAAATTGAGAAAAGGCCACCGCTGGTCAGATGGGGAACCTTTCACATCCGAAGATTTCCGCTACTGGTGGGAAGATGTTGCCAATAATAAAAAGCTGTCCCCCACTGGACCGCCAGCGTCACTGTTGGTGGACGGGGAATTACCAACGGTTACCTTTCCTGATGCGCTGACAGTTCGGTATGAATGGGCAAAACCCAACCCGGATTTTTTGGGGTTACTGGCGCGGGCAGCACCATTATTGATTTATCGGCCAGCCCATTATCTGAAAAAATTTCATAAGCGTTATATCGACACATCCAAAATGAGCAAGATGCAGCGGATCAAGCTCAAAGCATGGGCGCCCAAGCATAACCGGCTGGATAATCTGTATAAATTTGATAATCCGGACCTGCCAACCTTACAGCCCTGGCGCAATACGACCTATGCGCCCGCCAACCGGTTTGTCGGTGTGCGCAATCCGTATTTTCATCGGGTTGATAGCGAGGGGCACCAACTTCCCTATATTGATGAAGTGATTTTCAATGTCTCCGAGCCAAAGCTGATTGCGGCAAAAGCAGCATCGGGGGAAGTCGATTTACAAGCACGTGCGATCAAGTTGCAAGATGCTACTTTTCTCAAAGCCAATGAAAAGCGCTCAAAATACCGGACATTCTTATGGCAAACGGTTCGCGGCTCACACATGGCCTTGTTCCCCAATTTGAATGCCAATGACCCAAAGTGGCGAAAATTGATCCGCGATGTGCGCTTTCGCCGTGCATTATCACTGGGAATTGATCGCGAAGAGATCAATGATGTGCTGTTTTTCGGCTTGGCTAAGGAAGGCAACAATACGGTTCAGCCACAAAGTGTTTTGTTTGAACAGTCTTTTCAGACCAAATGGGCGCAGCTGGATTTGAAAAAAGCCAATGCGTTGCTGGATGAACTGGGTCTGGACAAGCGTAACAAGAACGGTATTCGCCTGATGTCGGATGGCAAGCCGTTATCAATTATTATTGAAACGGCAGGGGAGAGTACCGAGCAGACGGATGTTCTGGAACTGATCCGCGATTCCTGGCGTGAAATCGGTATTGCGCTATATACAAAACCATCACAACGGACTGTATTTCGTAACCGTATTTTCTCTGGTGAGACAATTATGGCGGTTTGGTCCGGGCTTGAAAATGGTGTGCCGACACCGGATGCCAGTCCGGCGGCACTGGCGACAACCAGCCAGTTAAGTTATCAGTGGCCCAAATGGGGGCAATATGTAGAGACCAAAGGGCAGTCCGGGGAGCCTGCGGACATACCTGAAGTGATTCGGTTGAACGAGCTGTACACGGAATGGCAGAGATCAGATAATGACGTGCAACGCACGCGCATCTGGAAAGAAATGCTGAAAATTCATGCGGATCAGCAATATACCATTGGTATTGTCAGCGGTATTTTGCAGCCTATCATTGTCAGTAACCGGCTTAAAAATGTCCCAAAATCGGCTATTTTCAACTGGGATCCGGGGGCACAGTTCGGCATGTATCACCCGGATATTTTCTGGATCGACACCACGAAAGAGGGGGAATAGGCGATATGTTCAACTATTTCATTCAGCGGCTGTTGATCATGATCCCGACCTTGCTGGTGGTCAGTATTCTGACCTTTATTATTATCCAGCTGCCACCCGGGGACTATCTGTCCAACCAGTTACAGGAACTGAAAGCGCAAGGAGAGAGCGCCAGTGCCGCAGCCAAAATTACTTTTTACCGCGAGCAATATTCTCTCGATAAGCCAATGGTTGAGCAATATGCGATCTGGATGGGATTCTGGCCGGGGCCAAATGGGTTTTCAGGATTGCTACAAGGGGACTGGGGGCATTCTTTTGCCTATGATCTTCCGGTAAAAGAGGTCCTTGGGGATCGAATGCTGCTCACCTTCATTATCAATTTCTCGACTGTTCTGTTTATCTATATCGTGGCTTTCCCCATCGGGGTTTATTCGGCAACCCGCCAGTATTCCATTGGGGATTACGGATTTACCCTGGTTGGATATCTGGGATTGGCAACGCCTAATTTCTTGCTGGCGATGGTCTTGCTTTATTATGCCAATTACTATTTTGGTCTGTCCATTGGTGGCCTGATGGATGAGAAATATATTGATCAATCCTGGAGCATAGACAAGGCCCTGTCCATTCTCGATCATATGATTATTCCGGTTATTGTCATAGGTACCAGCGGGACGGCGGCTATGATCAGGCGTCTGCGGGCCAATTTACTCGATGAACTTCAAAAACAGTATGTGACAACGGCCAAGGCCAAAGGGGTTCCCCGTCTGAAAGCATTGATAAAATATCCCATCCGCATGTCCCTAAATCCGTTTATTGCCGATATTGGCAATTTACTGCCAGACGTTATATCGGGATCGGTTATTGTCAGCACAGTCTTGAGTTTGCCGACAGCGGGCCCGATGTTGCTCGAAGCTTTGCGCAGCCAGGATCAGTATCTGGCGGGCTCGTTCCTGATGTTCCTGGCATTATTGACAGTTATCGGGGTATTCGTCTCCGATGTCTTGTTAGCCATGCTTGATCCGAGAATTCGTCTGAGCGGAGGGGCCACCAAATGAGTGATATTCTGGGCCGTGACGCCAAACTTGAACATTGGCATTCAGAAGAGCCGTTTGATCCGTTATCGGTTGAAGCCCTGTCGCCTGAACAAGAAAAATACTACATGGCGTCTCAGTGGAGGATGATGTGGTGGAAATTCCGCCGTCATCGGCTGGCGGTTGTCAGTGGGCTGATCTTATTGGCTTTCTATCTGTCTATTCTGTTTTCAGAATTTCTGGCCCCTTATGAGTTAAGCTCCCGCAATACCAAGTTTATTTTTGCTCCACCGCAATCCATTCATATTTTTGACAAGGGCGAATTGCGCCTTCCCTTTGTTTATGGATATCGGCAGCGGCTTAATCTGGAGACCTTGCAGCGGGAATACCGGATTGATACCAACCGTGTCTATACGCTGCGGTATTTCTGCCGGGGCGACACATACAGCATGTGGAATTTGTTCGAGTCTGATATTCATCTGGTTTGCCCTGATGATCAGCGGCGGGCAACTTTTTTCTGGCTAGGGACGGACCGACTGGGGCGTGATATCCTGTCACGGATTATATATGGCACCCGTATTTCCCTGACCATTGGCTTGATCGGTATTGCCATCAGTTTTTCTCTTGGCATTATTCTGGGCGGAATTTCAGGCTATTATGGCGGCTGGATTGATAATGTTATCCAGCGAACGATCGAGTTGCTGAAATCCTTGCCGCAATTGCCGTTATGGCTGGCGCTCTCGGCGGCTTTGCCGGTGACATGGTCGCCCATATGGGTATTTTTCGGGCTGACGGTTATTCTGGGACTTCTGGACTGGCCGGGACTTGCCCGTGCCGTGCGATCAAAATTCTTGTCCCTGCGTGAGGAAGATTTCACCACTGCTGCGCAATTGATGGGGGCCAGTCCGACCCGGATTATCGGGCGGCATCTGTTGCCGTCATTTGCCTCTCACCTGATTGCCAGCGCCAGCCTTGCGGTGCCAAGCATGATTTTGGGGGAGACGGCATTGTCCTTCCTCGGCCTTGGCTTGCGGCCTCCGATTACATCCTGGGGGGTTTTGCTCAACGAGACCACCAATATCAGTGCCGTGGCCACAACGCCGTGGTTGCTATATCCGGTGGTGCCGGTGATTATCGTGGTGCTGGCGTTTAACTTTCTGGGCGATGGCCTTCGGGATGCGGCGGACCCGTATAAATAATCAGGCAGGATTGCTCAAAACAACCAGATCGACCAGTCCGGTAACGCCGCCCACATCACGGGCGGCGCGGATTTCGCTTTGCATTTTCGGGGTATATCCTTGTGCAAGGGCAGCTTCGTAGCAGCTCAAGGTAACAAGGGTTTCTGCATTTTCCGCCTTGGCATGTTTGTCCAGCTTGGCTGCCAGATTTACCGGTTCGCCAATAACCGTATATTCCAGCCGTGTGGTGTCGCCAACCGCGCCAAAGACGATGCTGCCAGAGGCGGCCGTAAAGCGGATTACTTGCGGGTCCAGTTGTTGATCTGCACGCTCGGCAGCCCATGCGCGGGATTCTATCATCATTTCTTCAAGGGCATTTAGGCAATCAGCGGCATATTGCGGGGTTTCAATAGCGGCACCAAAAGTAGCGAGGATGCCATCTCCCAGAAACTTGTCGATGGTACCGCCATTACGCTGGATGATGGGCACCAGCCGCGATTGGTACTCGGCCAGCATGGCAATCACTTCATTGGCAGGCATTGACATGGACAGACGGGTAAAGCCTTGCAGATCGCAATGCAGAATAGCGGCTTCGCGGGTCTGACCTGTGCCCGGCTCGATCCAGCCTTCGGCATGGGTGATGCGCTCGGCAATTTCTGGCGAGAAGAACCGGGATAAATCTTCGGCAGCGGTTGCTTGTGAAACCGAGTTGATCAGCAGGCGGCGCGCGCGGACAATGACCAATGCCAGAATAAGGGTAACAACGACAATGCTGATAACCTTGTCAAATTCTGCCCCAAGCAGAATTTTATGCGACATGGTGTAGAGAACGTAATCCTTGGTGATTATCGACATGCCGCCACTGTAATAGACAGCATACCCGAGCAGTATCAACCAGCCGGAAGCGGCGGTAGCACCGGCAAGCAGCACATAGCGCATATCAAAACGTAATGCCCTTAAAGCAATAAAAATGAAGGCATAGAGCAACGTTGGGGCTTTGAGGTAAAAGGCGGGAGGTTGCTGATACTGAATGTGAAAGCTCCAGATCAGGAACATGAGCAGGGAGATGTCTGCAATTACTGACAAGGATAAAACCCAGCCCGGCAGGCGCCATCTTAGTGCCCAGAACAGCCGGATAAGCGAAAAAACAAAATAGCCGATAAGGGCATACGGCACCGGGGCAAACATGGCATCGGCTGAAAATGTTTTGGGGGACAAGGAATATAAAATACCGAAGGTGATAACCAGAAATAGCTGGACGAAAGCAATCAGAATTTCAGATTGATCCTGTTGCCGTTGAATAGCGGCCTGCACGCGTACCGGTAGTTGTCCTGCCACAGGCTCGCCTAGAAGTGTTTTTAGAAATTTGTCAAACATAGCCACAATATGACCTTTTCTATGCGCTTAAGGCAGTCAATTGTCTTCATAATTTTGTTATGAGGTCTTCTCCAGCCATAAACTGGTCTCGTAGGCTCCCGGTTGCAGGGGGATATGATCAAGCCCTGCCAGTTTGATCTGCGAGGTCATATGCCGTGATATATATTGACTCGAGAACAGGATTTTATAACCGCCCGATAGAAGAGGAGCGACAATTTGCTGTTCATTATATCCGCGCCATTCCCAATTTTGCGGATAGTCATGGGGCAAGAAAATATCATGGATATGGACATAAATACCGGCGGGCAGCAGGGGGAGGATGTTCAAAAACAGATAATCCACATCGGTGCCGGGCATGGCAATATGACTCGAATCGATGAACAGGATGTCTCCTGCAGCCAACTGCCCGAAAAGTGCGGGGTCTACATTTTGAACGATATCGTTATGGATGGTGACGGGGAGTTTGCTGATATCGGCGCGCGGGGCCGGATCAATGGCGGTAAATTTTGTTGCAAGGTCGCCGTCCTTGATTGCCTGAACCATAAAACGGGTAGAATGCCCGGAGCCAATTTCGATAATGTGTGCCGGTTTTTTAGTGCGAACCAATGTGTAGGCCGCCGCCCCGTCAAGCCTTGGAAACCAGTCCTGTTGCCAGCGAGGGGTCGGCGCAGGGGTCTTGCCGAATTTTTCAAAATTTTCTTTTTGGGCCTGTATATCGCTTAAAAAGTGTTCAAAGCTGTCTTCACACCCCTGCATGAGTTTGAATAACGCAGGATAAATCATACGGGTTCGGGAGGGGGGCAGACTGTCCGCATAGCGGTAAGGAATAAAGAACCCTTGTTTTTGAATGCCGAGCAGGGTTTTTAATCCCATTCGCAAAAGCCGCAAATTCATTAAATAACTGCCTTGTTTGAAATTTTTGCTATAGTCCAGAAAATATAATAACAGGATTTGGTGCCATGAGTGGTTTTTTTAACACTGAAATAAATGATGCAATTTTGACAATTACGCTGGATAAAGAAAAACAGCATAACGTCCTTAACCCCGATGAAATGACGGAATTGACAGCATTTTTGCAGGAGAAATCAGAAGAGACAGACCTTAGAGTGATTATTCTGACCGGAGAAGGCCGTAGTTTCTGTGCGGGCGCCGATCTCGGTGAGCTTGAGGGTTATGATTTCTCGGCCAATCCGTTGGAACTGTTGAGCGATCAGATCGAAGCCATGCCCTGTCCGGTAATTTGTAAACTGAACGGTGGGGTCTATGGCGGGGGAACTGATCTGGCGCTGGCCTGTGATTTCAGAATAGGCACACCACAGATGAAATGTTTTATTCCGCCGGCGCGTCTGGGCATTCATTATCATGTCAGCGGTATGCAGCGCACCGTCTCAAGGCTTGGGCTTGGGCCTGCAAAAAGGTTGTTTCTGGCCTTGGAGACCATGACCGGAGAGACGCTTAAATCTATCGGGTTTCTGGATTATCTTGTATCGGCGGATGAGTTGGAGCCGCGAACACAGCAACTGGCAAGCGAATTGGCTGCACTGGCACCCCTGAGCCTGGCAGGTATGAAGGCAACGTTCAACGATATCGCGCGCGGGCAGATTGATGTGCCCGCAGCTATGGCGGCGCAAGAGCGCTGCCTTGCATCGGCTGATTTCAAGGAAGGGCGGGCTGCCCTTGCAGAAAAGCGCCCGCCGGTCTTCAAAGGGGCCTGACTTTAAGTAATATTGAACCGCTGAAGGGTATCGGCCAGATCGGTTCCGAACTGTGGGCCACGCCGGATAATACCGACATTCATGGGCAAGGCTTTCAGGTCCGGATGGTTGGGCTCAAGGCTTGTCAGAACGGCCACAGGAATTAGTTTTGTGGACGGCATCGCGGCCAACGCACAGGCAAAATCAATACCGGACAGGCGCGGCATAACAGCCGTCGTGATCACCAGGTCGGGCTTTGTTTCGAGGACAATTTGAAAAGCTTCAACAGGATCAAGCACAGTAGACACCCGGTAACCACAGGCAGCCAGTTCGCGTTCAACAACGCGGGCAGCTGTGCGCTGTGGCAGAACCAGCGTAACTTCGGTATCGGTCACGGTTACGTCAGCCACATCAAAGGTGCTTTTATGGGGCAGGTTACGGATAACTGTTGCCACTTCTTCACTGGGAATTTCATCGCCATCGAGAATTGAGCTGATCCGGTCACTGAACCGTTGCAGATCAGGCAGGTTATCAACCGTTATTTTTTTTGCCTGACTTAGATATTCATCAAGACGGTGACTAAGCGGAGTGAGGCCTGACAGATTTACGGCCTTCGCCTTCAACCGTAGATTGGAAGCATCTTGTGCCAGTAGGGAGGCAGCATCTTCGGGGGGCAGGGTACCCCCGCGAATTTGCTGCATGCGAAGCTCAAGACTGGCAGCAACATCACGCGCCTCATCAAGAGCTTCCATTTCATATTGGGCTTCGACTTCTGCTTCGCTGAGAATTTTCATGGGTCGCGTAACTTTCGCACTGTTTAATTGAGTGTGAGAGCCTATAGCCTGATTGTTAAGCAATCCTAAAGCCGACCTTGTTTCGGTCGCAAATATATATATTTGTACAGATAACGCTGTGGGTAAAGTTGGCAGCACGGGAGAAATCGCGTGCTGCCTTCGATATTTACAGAATAAATTTTGACAGATCTGAATCGATTGTGAGGGCGCCAAGATGCTCATTTACATATTTGGCATTGATAACAACCTCTGATCCCCCACTGTCTGATGCGCTGAAGCTGATCTCTTCGAGTACTTTTTCAAGGATCGTGTGCAGGCGCCGGGCACCGATATTCTCAACGGAGGCATTCACTTCGGCCGAGATATTGGCAATTTCGTCAATGGCATCATCGGTGAAAGTGAGTGTGACATCTTCAGTTTTGAGCAGAGCCACATATTGCTTGATCAAACTTGCTTGCGGTTCGGTCAGTATCCGCTTGAAATCTTCTTTGGTTAACGGTGACAGCTCCACGCGGATCGGCAGGCGGCCTTGCAATTCGGGCAACAGGTCTGAGGGCTTGGCAATATGAAAGGCACCAGAGGCCACGAACAGAATATGATCTGTATGCACAGTCCCATATTTGGTTGAAACAAGGGTACCTTCGATCAGTGGCAGCAAGTCGCGCTGCACTCCTTCGCGACTGACATCAGCACCCTGCCGGTCACTGCGGGCGCAGATTTTATCAATTTCATCCAGAAATACGATAGCGTCATTTTCTACCAGTGTGATGGCTTCGCGAACAATCGCATCTTCATCAAGCAGCTTGTCGCTTTCTTCGTCGGTTAGAACCTTGTAGCTGTCCACAACCTTCATTTTGCGAGGTTTGGTTCGCTGAGGTCCCATTTTACCCAAAATATCATTAAGGTTCAGCATACCCATTTGTGCGCCCGGCATGCCGGGAATTTCAAATGTCGGCATACCACCGGTACCGGTATCAACGACATTAAGCTCGATATCCTTGTCATCAAGCTGACCTTCGCGCAGCATTTTACGGAACTTTTGCCGGGTATCGGCAGAGGCGCCTTCTCCGACCAGCGCATCAAGCACCCGCTCTTCTGCGGCAAGCTCTGCCTTGGCGATGACCTCTTTGCGTTGTTTTTCACGGATCATGCCAATGGCGATTTCCATCAGGTCACGGATGATCTGTTCCACATCGCGGCCCACATAACCAACTTCGGTGAATTTGGTGGCTTCCACTTTCAGGAACGGGGCATTGGCAAGTTTGGCCAGCCGGCGGGAAATTTCAGTTTTACCAACGCCGGTGGGTCCGATCATCAGAATATTTTTGGGCAGAACTTCATCACGCATCTCGTCAGACAATTGCTGTCGCCGCCAGCGGTTGCGTAGCGCAATGGAGACCGAACGTTTGGCATCGCTTTGCCCGACAATATGCCGGTCCAGTTCATATACAATTTCACGGGGGCTCAAATTTGCCATTTTCAGATACTTTCGAGTGTAACGTTATTATTGGTGTAAACACAGATATCGGCCGCAATACCCATGGCTTTGCGGGCAACCGCTTCGGCATCCATATCATCAAGATCGATAAGGGCACGGGCAGCAGACAGGGCATAGTTACCGCCGGAGCCGATGGCGATGATACCGTCTTCGGGCTCCAGTACATCACCGTTTCCGGTCAGAATCAAAGACACATCTTTGTCGACCACTGCCATCATGGCCTCAAGGCGGCGCAGGTATTTATCTGTACGCCAGTCTTTCGCAAGCTCGACGCAAGCGCGGGTGAGATTGCCCGGATGCTGTTCCAGTTTGCCTTCGAGCCGTTCAAACAGGGTGAAAGCATCGGCGGTAGCGCCGGCAAAACCGACAATGACGTTACCGTCAGCCCCGATCCTGCGAACTTTTCGTGCATTACCTTTGATTACGGTTTGGCCCAGCGATACCTGACCATCGCCGGCAATGACGACTTTACCGCCTTTGCGGATCGATAGAATGGTGGTGCCGCGCCAGCTTTTGGGTTGTTCAGACATATGTTCAATATCCAGCTTGTCAAATTTGTATCAGACAGACGATGTAACCATTTTGCCGCACGGGTCAAGGGCTGTCTGTTTCACAGTTTGGTCTTTGGGGCGTCTTTTGCCAGAAGATATCATTTTAAACAAGCTGGAGATTTTGATGACTTATACGGATGTACCGAGCGAACAGGTTATGGAGAAAGCAAGTAACTTGCGGGCTATATTTGAAATTCTGGCTTATTTGCATGTGGATGCCCGCAAAGATGGCTATGGAGAATTGGCGGATCGCCTTGAATTTGCCATGAGCCATGCAGAGCAGCAGTTGGGGCATCTAAAGAAATCACAGATGAACATCCCGGCATCGTCTCCGACTATTCCTGCATAAGTGCCAGCAATGCCGGTTACGATGTAAATCTGACGTGGATATGCGTCTTTTCTTGGATTTGCGGGCAACTCCTGTTATATGCTCGGCTGTAGTGAAGACTTGTATATGCCGTCTGTAAAGGGGCGTGGAAGGAATTTTTATGCGTGAAGGTCGGACAAAACGCACAACCAATGAAACCGATATCGACGTTTGGCTCGATTTGGATGGGACCGGTAGTTATGATGTAGAGACAGGCATAGGCTTTCTCGATCATATGCTGGAGCAGTTGTCGCGTCATAGCCTGATGGATTTGAAAGTCCGGATTAAAGGCGATTTGCATATTGATTTTCACCACACCACTGAAGATAGCGGTATTGCCATCGGTACAGCCTTTTCCCAGGCACTTGGTGATCTCAAAGGCATTCGGCGCTATGCCTCTGCGCATATTCCCATGGACGAGACACTGACCCGGGTGGCGCTGGATATTTCCAACCGCCCTTATCTGGTCTGGAAAGTTGGTTTTAGTCGCGACAAGCTTGGTGATATGGACACAGAACTGTTCAAGGAATGGTTTCAGGCCTTTGCCGGTGCGGCGGGTATTACCTTGCATGTGGAAAATCTGTACGGTGAGAATAACCATCATATTATCGAGAGCTGTTTCAAGGCGCTGGCCCGGGCCCTCAGGGATGCAGTGGAAATTGATCCGCGCCGTGCTGACGCAGTTCCGTCCACCAAAGGTGTGCTGGGTGGCAGTCTCTAGGCCTTGTCAGGCCTTGCTCAGACTTTTATCTGAATTAAAATATTTGCCGCAGGGCAGGCAAGTTGGATCAGAAAATGATTACAATAATTGATTATGGGTCCGGAAATCTGCGCTCGGCGGCAAAGGCATTCGAGCGGTGTGTGCGCGAGGCTGGTCTGGATACAGACATATTGGTAACCAGTGATCCTGAAAGGGTTGTGCGGGCCGAGCGGATTGTGCTGCCCGGTGTTGGGGCCTTTCGGGATTGTCGTGACGGATTATTCGCCCTTGATGGCATGGGCGAGGCTTTACAAGAAGCCGTGATCGATCGGGCGGTACCGTTTTTCGGTATTTGTGTCGGTATGCAGTTGATGGCTAGCCGCAGTCTGGAATATGGCGAGACCGAAGGTCTGGGATGGATCGCAGGCGCGGTGTCCCCGTTAGAGTTGGACGACCCCAGCCTTAAAATTCCGCATATGGGTTGGAACGAATTAAAAATTCAAAGGGATCATGTGCTGCTGGATGGTTTAAAAAATGGGGATCATACCTATTTTGTTCATAGCTATCATGTGGTGCCTGAAGATGCGGCCCATGTGCTGGCCACCGTTGATTACGGGGGAACGGTTACGGCTATTATCGGACGCGACAATATGGTCGGTACCCAGTTTCATCCTGAGAAAAGCCAGGAAGCGGGATTGCGTTTGATTTCAAATTTTCTGCAATGGAAGCCATGAGGGTCTGATGCCAGATAAAAATACGCCTATTTTGCAACCGGTTATTGAATTGATGGCCGAAATATCTGCGGCGGATATGGATGATCTCTGCATTGCCAGTGACGAGGCTATTGTTGATGGTAACGGGTTCGGCTGGCTGACCCCCCCAGAGCGATCGGTTCAGGAAGCCTTTTGGCGCGGCGTGGTTGCCATGCCGGTGCGTGAGCTTTATTGCGCCCGCCTCGAGGGGCGCATTGTGGGAACAGGGCAGTTGCTCAAGCCCTTTGCCAATAACGAGGCCGGCGCCCATATTGCCAGTATTTCCACCTTCTTTATTGCCCCCTATGCGCGCGGCCACGGATTGGCGTACGGGTTGTTGGCGGTGATGATACAATCAGCCAAAAAGCAGGGATTTAAAAGCCTTGAGGTGGATGTGCGTGAAACACAAACTGCTGCCATTTCCCTGATCGAAAATAGTGGCTTCAACCACTGGGCCACCAAGAAGAAATACGCTTGGAACGGCAAAAAATTCGTCGATGGCTACTATTATGTTAAAGACCTTGAGGAGGTCGTGAAATTATGAACTTGTATCCTGCCATTGACCTGAAAGACGGTAACTGCGTGCGCCTTTTACGCGGCGAAATGGACGCGGCAACAGTTTTCAATACCAATCCGGGTGATCAGGCGAAAGCTTTTAGGGATGAGGGTTTTAAACGTATTCATCTGGTGGATTTGAACGGTGCCTTTGAAGGCAAGCCTGTAAATGCGGCGGCTGTTGAGGCTATTTTAGCGGCAACCGATGTACCTGCGCAGCTGGGCGGCGGTATCCGTGATCTGGCAACTATCGAGATGTGGCTGGATAAAGGAATTAGCCGGGTCATTCTGGGAACCATTGCCTTGCGTGACCCCGAGATTGTGAAATCGGCCTGCAAGGCGTTTCCGGACCATGTGGCGGTGGGGATCGATGCCCGCAACGGGATGGTTGCAGTCGAAGGCTGGGCCGAGACCAGCGAGACATCGGCACTGGACCTTGCGCGTAAATTCGAAGATGCCGGTGTTGAAGCGATTATTTATACTGATATTGATCGTGACGGCGCTTTGCAGGGGGTGAACGTGCAGGCAACCCGAGACTTGGCCGCGCAAATCTCCATACCGGTGATTGCCTCGGGCGGTGTTGCGTCGATCGTTGATATTGAAGAGCTGTTGAAAGTTGAAGGCAGCGGTATCGAAGGTGTTATCATTGGCCGCGCGCTGTATGATGGCCGTATTGATCCTGCGGCAGCCCTGAAACTGGTGGAACAGACACATGCTTAAAGCAAGAGTAATTCCCTGCCTTGATGTCAAGGACGGCCGTGTGGTTAAAGGCGTTAATTTTGTCGATCTGGTTGATGCCGGTGATCCGGTGGAGCAGGCGCGAATTTATGATGCGCAAGGGGCTGATGAACTATGTTTTCTTGATATTACCGCAAGTTCCGATAACCGCGAAACCATCTATGATGTGGTGCGCCGGACGGCTGAGCAATGCTTTATGCCGCTAACTGTGGGCGGGGGCGTTCGCACCGTTGAAGACGTGCGTAAATTGTTACTGGCCGGTGCCGATAAGGTATCGATCAATACGGCAGCGGTTGAAAATCCGGAATTTGTCCGTGAGGCCGCCCAAAAATTTGGAAATCAATGTATCGTGGTTGCTGTGGACGCTAAACAGACGGCCCCCGGCAAGTTTGAAATTTTTACCCACGGCGGTCGCAACCCGACCGGAATTGACGCTGTTGAATGGGCAAAAAAGATGGCTGAGTACGGGGCGGGCGAGATTCTTCTGACATCGATGGATCGGGACGGTACCCGGGTCGGGTTCAATATTGAACTGACACGTGCCATTGCCGATGCCATTCCCATTCCGGTGATTGCCTCGGGCGGGGTCGGGACACTGGATCATCTTGCCGATGGTATCAGGGAAGGTCATGCGACAGCGGTACTGGCAGCCTCTATTTTCCATTTTGGTGAGCACACCATTCGCGATGCCAAGGAAGCCATGCGCGATGCCGGTATTGCGGTCAGATTGTAACGGGGGTTCTATGAGCACACAGACAGAAACACTGGATCGACTTTTCGCAACTATATCGGCGCGAAAAGGGGCCGATGTGGATAGTTCCTATACAGCCCGGTTATTTGCCAAGGGGCCGACAAAAATTGCCCAGAAGGTCGGTGAAGAAGGGGTTGAGCTGGCTTTGGCTGGTGCCTTGAAAAACCGTGACGAAATTATTTCGGAAAGTGCGGACCTTTTCTATCACATGTTTGTACTTTGGGCCGATGCGGGGGTTGAACCTGCCGAGATTTATGCAAAACTGGCAGAACGTGAAGGCCTGTCCGGTCTTGATGAAAAAGCTGCCAGATCGAAGGGGTAGGAGTTTGTTATGACCTATGACAGTTCAAATATTTTTGCAAAAATCTTGCGTGGGGAAATTCCCAATAACACGGTTTATGAAGATGATGCTGTACTGGCGTTCAATGATATAGCCCCTAAAACACCAGTACATGTATTGGTTATTCCCAAAGGCGACTATGTGGATATGGATGATTTTTCAGCCAATGCACCAGCGCTCGAGATCGGAAATTTCTTTGCTAGGGTTGGCGAAATTGCTCGTGATCTGGGTCTGCCCGAGGGCGGTTATCGGGTGGTGAGTAATAACGGTGAAAACGCCGGACAGATTGTCCCGCATTTTCACGTTCATATTATGGGTGGCCAGAAAATCAAGGAAGGCAGCATGGCCAGAGGTATGCAGGGCTAGCCCAGTTTTTGGGTAATCAGTTCGTTAAGATTGGTTGCAGGCCTTGCGCCGATATGGCTGATTACTTCGGCTGCGGCCAATGAAGCGATGGCCCCGCTTTCGGCTAATGAGCGGCCATTGGTGAAGCCATACAGGAACCCGGCGGCATATAAGTCGCCTGCGCCGGTTGTATCAACCACATCAACATCGCGGTCAGCTGCGATTTCCACATGGGCATCGCCTTGAATAATGATGGATCCTTCGGCACTGCGGGTTACGCAGGCGATTTCCACCTTGCCCCGTACGGCATCAATCGCGGCGGCCAGATCATCTGTTTGGTACAGGGATTTAATCTCGTCTTCATTGGCAAACAGGATATCAACGCCGCCGTCAATAAATTCAATAAATTCACTGCGAAAACGATCAATGCAAAAACTGTCCGACAGGGTTAGCGAGACGCGCTGATCTGCTTCATGGGCAATTTTGGCCGCTTTTCTAAAAGCAGCCTTGCCTCCGTCGGGGTCCCACAGATATCCCTCCATATAAGTCACCGCCGATGCCGCGATGGTGGCCGGATCAATATCGTCAGGCCCCAGTTCCACGCAAGCGCCCAGATAAGTGTTCATGGTGCGATGGGCATCCGGAGTTACCAGAATGAAACTGCGCGCTGTGGCAGCACCCTGAGCACTCATTTCTGTATCGAAAGTGACGCCTATGGAGCGAATGTCATGGGCGAAAATGGCGCCAAGCTGATCGTCGCGCACTTTGCCGATGTAATTACTACGCCCGCCAAGCGAGGCAACGCCTGCGGCTGTGTTCCCCGCAGAGCCACCAGAGATTTCAATGGCACTGGACATCTTGGCGTATAAATCTTCGGCCCGGGCCTCATCGATTAAATTCATGGAATTTTTAACAAGATTTTCCCGAGTTAGAAAATCGTCATCGATTTTACTCAGGACATCAACAATTGCATTTCCAATGCAGGTGGTATCAAAACGAATATCGGCCATGGGAGCTCCAGCAGTATGATTAGCGCGGCGGAGTATAGCCAATACCGAACCATGCGCAAGGTAAGGCTGTACATCGGGGTCAGATTTTGCCAACAATAAGTTATGGATGACTTAATAAAGCTAACCGCCGTAGAAGCGGTAGACAAGCTGAAGGCCGGTGAGGTATCGCCGCTTGAGCTTGTGGACGCGGCGAAGCGCCGTATTCTGGAGACAGATGATGCGGTGAACGCATTGCCAATCCGCTGTTTTGATCGGGCGCGGGCACAGGCAAAAAAAATTATGAAGGGCGATGTCCCTGACGGCGGTTCGTATCTTTACGGATTGCCCATTGCCATTAAGGATTTGACGGCAGTAAAAGGGGTTCGCTTCACGCAAGGTTCTCCCATTTTTGCCGATCATGTGGCGGATCATTCAGACATTCTTGTGGAGCAGCTGGAGGCGTGCGGGGCCATTGTTGTTGCCAAGGCCAATACGCCTGAATTTGGCGCGGGGGCCCAAACCTTTAATGAGGTTCTGGGGACAACGACCAATCCGTGGGATATTGGAAAAACACCGGGGGGCTCGTCTGGCGGTTCTGCGGCGGCACTGGCCGCAGGGCAGGTGTGGCTGGCACAAGGTAGCGATCTGGGGGGCAGCTTGCGCATCCCCGCCAGCTTTACAGGCGTTGTAGGTTTGCGCCCGTCACCGGGGCGTATTGCCCGCGGACCTTCGGCGCTGCCCTTTGGCCTGAGTGCGGTAGAAGGCCCCATGGGGCGCACCGTTGCGGATGTGGCCTTGATGCTTGATGCGATGGTGGGGGAGCATTCAGCCGATCCGATCAGCATGGCGGCTCCAAACTATTCATATCTTGAGGCGGCCTTAAAGCCGTCTGGGTTTGGCAGGGTTGCGTATAGCTCCGATCTTGGGCAATGTCCGATCGAGGCCGAAGTTGCCGATATTTGTGCCAAGGCAGCTCAACGCTTCACCGATTTTGCGACGGCGGTAGAAGAGGATTGCTTTGATTTAAGGGATGGGGACGACATTTTCCAGATTTTGCGAGCTGCGCAATTTGCCGCTGCACATGGCCCCAAGCTACAGACATATCGCGAGCAGTTGAAACCCGATGTGATCTGGAATATCGAGGCGGGTCTGAAGCTGACAGCTGAAAAAATCGGCTGGGCTCAACGGGCGCAAGGCGTGTTGTATCAGCGGGTGACCGAGTTTTTTAAAATCTATGATCTTTTGCTGACACCGACAGTGATGGTGCCACCCTTTGATCACGAGATCAGATCAATTTCAGAAGTGAACGGGGTTGTGTTTGAAAATTACGTGGCGTGGCTGGCCCAGACTTATTTACTGACAAATACCAGCTGTCCGGTTATTTCGGTTCCCTGCGGTCTGACCGCAGCGGGATTACCGGTCGGATTACAGATTATGGCACCCGCGCACCGTGAAGATCTGGTGCTGCAAGCAGCGGCCCTGTTCGAGAAAAATCTGGAATTTGCGTCAATGGTGCCGCGAGATCCATGCTGAACGCTGAAAATGATTGCACTCGATTGCATAAACACCTACATGATGCGAAGATCAAATTCATCATATTCGGGGGCTTAACGTGATAGCGGCGATTGGCAAGGCCATACTACAACTATCTGATCCAGCGTTCAGGGCCGTGATTTTGAAATCACTGCTATATGCGCTGGTGGCGCAAGTATTGACGTTCGTGATTATTTTTCAATTGGCGGGGCTTATTCCGGCCTCTGATTGGGATTGGGTCAATACTGTTGTTGGCTGGTTGAGTGGTGCAGGTGCCTTTTTTGTCTCGCTGTTTATTTTTCCATTGACCATGAGTGCGGTCATCGGCATTTTTCTTGATGACATTGCGGATGCAGTTGAGGCGCGCCATTATCCTGCTGATCCGATATCCAGAGACATCCCGTTATGGTCCAGTATCTGGGATGCGGTGAAGTTTTTTGCGGTCATTATCCTGTTTAATATCCTTGCGTTGCCGCTCTATCTTATTCCGGGCCTGAATCTGATCGTTTATTATTTGTTGAACGGATATCTGCTAAGTCGGGATTTTTTCCAGCAAGTGGCTGTTCGGCATCACGAAATGGCAGTGGTTAGCAAGCTTCGTAAAATTGGCAAGCTGGAGCTTTTCCTGACCGGCGTGGCAACGGCTTTTTGTATGACTGTTCCTGTTTTGAATTTGATCGTACCAATCATTGCCACGGCGACCATGGTGCATTTATATAAAAAACGAGCTCATGCAAATGCGGGCGGCACTATGATGGAAGTTCAATAATGCGCAATTTTAAAGCTTTGGCGATTGTTTTGCCTGTTTTTCTGGGAGCTTGCGGGGCAACAACCCAGTCGGCAATCCGACCAGTGTCTAATACTGCCCCCGCGCAGGTGGCAGTTACGGTGCCTGAGGTGAGCCGGTCACAGTCTGCCGAGGCGGAGACAGATAAAAAGGAACCGCAGGTGGCGCGGTTGTCTGAAAGACCAGCGCTGTTACCGAAAGTTATAGAGAAAAAAGAACCCCCAGTGGTACCGTTACCGCCCGTAGGCGTTTTGCGTGGAAAAACGGTTGCTGAAATCGAGGCGGTTTTTGGTCGTCCGGTGTTGTTGCGTAAGGATGAGCCTGCCGAGGTTTGGCAATATTTAACCACCCAATGCGCGCTGCATATTGTTTTTTACCCTGAGAATAAAAATAGCGATGTCTTGCGGGTCAAGTTTTTCTCGATGAACGATCGCAATGTGGCGAAAGATGTAGAAGGTCAAGCATGCTTTCGAAGCCAGCTTGACCGTGTCGGTATTGATCGGGTGAGATCACTTGGCTGATCGGGATTGATTGAGCACCGCAGACGGGCTCAGGCAATTGTTGTCTTGCCCTTGAAATTACATAAATCTTCGACGATACATTTGGTGCAATCTGGCTTGCGGGCCTTGCAAACATAGCGACCATGCAAGATCATCCAATGATGGGAGTCGCGCAAATATTCCTTCGGGATACGCTTCGCCAGTTTTTTCTCAACTTCCAGCGGGGTTTTTCCGGGGGCAATTCCAGTACGGTTCCCGAGCCGGAACAGATGTGTATCCACAGCAATGGTCGGCTGGCCAAAGGCGATATTCAGGACAACATTTGCTGTTTTCCGGCCAACCCCAGCCAGTTTTTCAAGCTCTTCCCTGGTTTGCGGCACTTCACTGTTATGATCATGAATCAGAGCGTCACATAGTTTAATGACGTTCTTGGCCTTGGTTTTATACAGACCTATGGATTTTATATAATCGCGCACCGTGTCTTCACCAAGAGCAAGCATTTTTTCAGGCGTATCGGCGATGGCAAAAAGCGGCCCCGTAGCCTTGTTGACCCCCACATCTGTGGCCTGTGCCGACAGGACAACAGCCACCAGCAATGTGAACGGATTGACATAATCCAGCTCACCCTTGGGGGTGGGGTTGTCCGCGCGCATGCGACGGAAAAATTCTTCGATATCAGCCTTTTTCATGAACATGTTATTGGCATAGCTGACAGAGCTGTGCAATCATCATTTTCTGTTTTGCCGTTATGGATATCAGAATGACCGCCTCACGAGACAAGCAAAATACATCCATGGACAGTTTTTCGCTGCTCTTATATCCGCATCGTAGTTTAAGCCCGCACGGATTTTTGATATTGATCTCATTTGTCTGTGTAATCAGTTTTAGCGCCGGCCTTATGTTCCTGATGATGGGGGCATGGCCGATTGTTGCATTTTTTGTACTGGATGCAGTGCTAATTTATCTGGCCTTCAAATCCAATTTCAAAACAGGCAGGCGGTATGAAATTATTGAAATCAAGAACGACAAATTGACCGTTCGGAAAATTGGTGCCGATAAACAGGAACGCTGTAAAATGTTTGAGGCCTATTGGGCCCGTCCTGTTATTGACAGTGAGAAATTGCTGATTAAATGTCGGGACGACACTGTCGAAATTGGTGAATTTCTTATTCTGGAGGAAAAGCAGGAAGTCTTGCGGGAAATTAGTGAAGCTCTTCGCCGGTTCAAGAATCCGGTCTACACTTAGCTCTGCTAATCACCCAATCCCAGAACGTCCATCATATCATACATGCCCGCGTCTTTGTCACGGGCCCACAGGGCGGCGCGGACGGCGCCGCGGGCAAAGATGGCCCGATCTCCTGCTTTATGTGAAATCTCGATAATCTCGTTTTCGGCGGCAAACATAACCGTATGATCACCCACCACATTGCCACCGCGCAGCACGGCATATCCGATATCGCCTTTTTTACGGGCGCCCGTTATGCCATCGCGTCCGCGATCAGCAACCGCGTCATGATCGACATCGCGCCCTTCCGCGGCAGCTTTGCCCAGCAGTAAAGCTGTTCCTGATGGCGCATCGACTTTATGGCGGTGATGCATTTCAATAATTTCGATGTCAAAATCATCATCAAGAATGGCCGCTACTTTTTTGGTCAGTTGTGCCAGCAGATTAACGCCGAGGCTCATATTCGCCCCTTGCACAATAACCGCGCGATTTCCCGCCTGATTGAGCGATTGCTGCTCTTCATTGCTCAGACCGGTCGTGCCAATGACGTGAATTTTACCTTTTTGGGCGGCCAGTTTGGCATGGGACAGGGTCGCCGCAGGGGCTGTAAAATCGATCACGGCATCTGCCATATCAAACAGGGCCGATGGGTCGGCTGTCACGGAAATACCCAAGGACTCAATCCCTGCCAGTTCTCCGAGGTCTTTTCCAAGAAAGGGAGAGCTCGCGGGCTCTGTACCGCCACAAATGACACATCCATTTGTCTCGGTGACCTGTTTGACCAGCATACGGCCCATACGTCCGCCACATCCCACAATACCGATTTTCATGTCACTCATAGCTTGATACCCTTGCACTGGCTTCGATTGATCAAGGATGTAACATGAAAGTCCCCCTCTGGCGAGGGGGAGGATGTCTGCTAGTCTTTCAAGTCAGCCAGAAAGTCTTTAACGCGCGAGAAAAAACCTTCACTTTCGGGGTTATGGGCTCCGCCACCTTCGGCTTCAAATTCCCTGAGCAGTTCTTTTTGGCGCTTGTTCAGGTTGACCGGTGTCTCAATGATTGTATGGATATACATATCCCCGTGCTCTGACGAATGCATGATCGGCATACCTTTGCCCCGCAGGCGGAATTTGCGCCCTGATTGTGATCCTGCGGTGATGGAGACTTTTGCACGGGCGCCATCAAGTGTCGGGACCTCAATATCACCACCAAGTGCTGCTGTGGTCATGGGAATGGGAACCCGGCAATGCAGGTTCTGGCCATCGCGCTGGAAAATTCGGTGATCAGAGACGGTGAGAAAAATATAAAGATCTCCGGGAGGACCACCGCGAAGGCCCATTTCGCCTTCGCCAGAGAGGCGAATGCGATTACCGTCGTCGACACCGGCGGGGATACTCAAGGATAGGGTTTTTTCTCTGTTCAGGCGGCCTTCGCCATGACATTTGTCGCAGGGGTCTTCAATAACCCGTCCTTGTCCATGACAGGCGGGGCAGGTACGTTCAATGGTGAAAAAGCCTTGTTGGGCACGAACTTTACCATGACCCTGACAGGTGCTGCATGTGGTTGGTGATGATCCTTCGGCAGCCCCCGAGCCTTTACAGCTATCGCACTCCACAGAGGTTGGAATTTGAATTTCGGTCTCTTTACCGTGATAGGCCTCTTCAAGAGAGATTTCCATATTATAGCGTAAATCGGAACCACGGGACTGACCGTTGCCGCCACCGCTGCGCTGCCCGCCCATGAAGTCCCCGAAAAGGTCTTCGAATATGTCAGAGAAGCCGCCGCCCATACCGGCACCCATGCCGCCGCCCATACCGCCATTTTCAAAGGCAGCGTGGCCATATTGATCATAGGCAGCCCGTTTTTGTTCATCACTGAGGATTTCATAGGCTTCATTGGCTTCTTTGAATAAAGCCTCAGCCTTTGCATCACCGGGATTGCGATCGGGATGGTGTTTCATGGCCATCTTGCGATAGGACTTTTTCAGAGTTACCACGTCTACGTCGCGTGATACCTCAAGAATTTCGTAATAGTCACGTTTTTCCATAAGGACCTGCTTAACTAAGTGCCGCCCCGGTCTGATGTCAGGCCGGAGCGGGTTCGTTTACATTTAGGGGTAGCCCGTTTCCGGGCTACTTGGCCTTATTTGTCTTTTGCGTCGTCTTCGACTTCTTCGAAGTCGGCATCGACAACATCGTCATCACTTGCAGATGCGTTGCCCTCGGCAGAAGCCTCAGCCTCACCGCCTTCGGCACTGGCCTCAGCCTGTGTCTGTGCATAGACAGCTTCGCCCAGTTTCATGGATGCCTGTTGCAGGGCTTCCATTTTTGCCTTGATGCTATCGATATCGTCAGAGTCTTTAACTTCTTTCAACTCGTCAAGGGCCGTTTGTGCTGGACCTTTTACATCATCACCGATTTTATCATCCAGATCAGCGAGTGTTTTCTCGGTGGTATGGATAAGGCTGTCGGCCTGATTTTGAACTTCGACCATTTCCTTGCGGGCCTGATCTTCTGACGCATGTTCTTCTGCTTCTTTGACCATACGGTCGATATCGGCATCACTCAGACCGGAGGAGGCCTGAATTTGGATTTTCTGTTCCTTGCCAGTACCTTTGTCTTTGGCAGACACATTGACGATACCGTTGGCATCAATGTCAAATGTCACCTCGATTTGAGGAACACCGCGTGGTGCCGGCGGGATATCTGTCAGATCAAAGTTGCCGAGAATTTTATTGTCGGCAGCCATTTCACGTTCCCCCTGGAAAACCCGGATAGTCACAGCAGATTGATTATCTTCAGCCGTTGAGAATGTCTGGCTTTTCTTGGTTGGAATGGTTGTGTTGCGATCGATCAGGCGGGTAAAGACACCGCCTAATGTTTCAATACCAAGAGACAGAGGCGTCACATCAAGGAGCAGAACGTCTTTCACATCACCTTGCAACACGCCCGCCTGAATGGCAGCACCCATGGCCACAACTTCATCAGGGTTCACCCCTTTATGTGGTTCGCGACCAAAGAATTCCTTCACAACTTCCTGAACCTTCGGCATCCGGCTCATGCCACCGACGAGGATAACTTCGTCAATGTCACCTTTTTTGAGGCCAGCATCTTTCAGTGCTTTTTCACAAGGAGGCAATGTCCGCTTAATCAGGTCCTCAACCAGATTTTCAAACTGTGCCCGTGTCAGTTTTAACTGAAGATGTTTTGGGCCAGAGGCATCTGCGGTAATAAAGGGCAGATTAACTTCTGTTGCTTGTGCAGATGACAGCTCGATCTTGGCTTTTTCCGCAGCTTCTTTCAGCCGTTGCAGGGCGAGATTATCACCGCGAAGATCAATGCCGCTTTCCTTCTTGAACTCGTCAGCAAGGTAATCGACAAGTTTCATGTCGAAATCTTCACCACCAAGGAAAGTATCGCCATTGGTAGACTGCACTTCAAAAACGCCATCGCCAATTTCGAGGACGGAGACGTCAAACGTACCACCGCCCAGATCGAAAACCGCGATTTTCTGGTCTTTCTTGTCCATGCCATATGCCAGCGCCGCAGCTGTTGGCTCATTGATAATACGCAAGACTTCAAGGCCTGCAATTTTACCGGCATCTTTGGTTGCCTGACGCTGGGCATCGTTGAAGTAGGCAGGAACGGTGATAACTGCCTGTGTTACGTTCTCACCAAGGTAGTCCTCAGCCGTTTCTTTCATTTTTTGCAAAATGAAGGCTGAAACCTGGCTAGGCGAATATTTCTCGCCTCGGGCCTCTACCCAAGCATCACCATTGTCAGCTTCGACAATTTTAAAGGGGACCATTTTGATGTCTTTTTGGGTCGCATCATCATCAAAGCGGCGGCCAATAAGACGCTTGATTGCAAATAGAGTGTCGGTTGGGTTAGTGACGGCCTGACGCTTGGCAGCCTGACCAACAAGCTTGCCATCTTCGCCAAAGGCAACAATGGAAGGTGTGGTTCTCGCACCTTCTGAATTTTCGATAACTTTCGGGTCTTTGCCGTCCATGACAGCAACACAGGAATTTGTGGTACCCAGATCAATACCAATTACTTTAGCCATATTATCCTCTTCTGTAGTGGCAAACTTTTACAGCCATTTCATGCACCGTAAAAATTCCCAGGATGTTAAACTGTATGTTACGCTTGTTTATATAGGTGCGAAGTCAAAACTGTGCAAGGGCTCGCTGGGCTAGTTAGTTGCTTTTTTTGCTCATGCCAGCATTTTCGGTGCAATAGTTTTCCAAATTGGTATCAGGGAACAGATTTGCTGCTCTTAAGTTTCTTTACGCAGATTAAGTCTTCTGTTAGTTGGAATGACTATTCTCCATGTGGCTGCCCCCAGGTTCATCCGCAATTAATATATTCCAAAGGCATACCGGTGAGTGATTTGACGCTGTCCCAACAAAAACAACAGCAACAAGGGTTGATAGCCGCGTTGGGGGCCTTCATTTTGTGGGGTATATTTCCCATATATTTTAAAATGCTGAGCCATGTTCCTGTTCTTGAAGTACTGGCGGGGCGGGTTCTGTGGTCATTGGTTCTGGTGCTTGTGATTATTGCCTTTACCGGGCGGTTCCCCCATGTGCTGGATGTCTTGAAAGATCGCCGGAAATTGCTTGTTTTTACGGCATCGACAGTACTGATCGCACTGAACTGGACCACTTTTGTCTGGGCGATTAGCAATGACCGGGTGCTTGAAGCGGGACTTGGCTATTATATAAACCCGCTGGTTAATGTGGGGCTGGGGATGCTGTTTTTGGGAGAACGCCTCAACCGTTGGCAGACACTGGCTATAATACTTGCTGTCATGGCGGTTGTTTTGATGACGGTTTTGCTTGGAAAGTTGCCCTGGGTATCTCTGGTGCTGGCCTTTTCGTTCGGGCTCTACGGACTGATGCGGAAGAAAGCCCAGACAGAATCCGTGGTAGGATTGACCGTTGAAACCGGCTTGCTTGTGCCGTTGGCTCTTGGTTATTTGGGCTATTTGATGGTCACAGGAAATTTGCAAGGCGGTACGCTTGATGGCGGTTTTTATGACCTGGATACAACGTTGCTGTTAGCGGGGACTGGTGCCGTTACGGCGATACCGCTGATTTTGTTTTCATATGGTGCGCAGCGATTGCGATTGTCGACTGTGGGTATTATCCAGTATGTAGCCCCCAGTATTCAGGTATTCTTGGCTATTTTTGTATTTGGTGAAGCCTTCTCACAACCACAGTTTATTGCCTTCTCCTTGATCTGGATTGGCCTGATTATCTTTATCATAGATGGTTTGCGGCAGCATCAGGGACAAAAAAACCGCTGACAGGTATCAGCGGTTTTTCGGGTCGGGTTTCAGGTTTTATCAAGCCGATGTATCGAGATGACTGTCTGTTTTTTTCTGTCCGCCTTTGGCTATGCCAACCATTGCGGGTCGTAACAGGCGATCAGCGATGATAAAGCCGTCTTGAACCACTTGCAAGATGGTGCCCGGTTCCACATCAGGGTTTTCAATTTCGAACATGGCCTGGTGGAAATTGGGGTCGAATTTCTTACCCGCGGCATCAATAACTTTAATCTTGTGTTTGCTGAAAGTGTTGAGCAATTCGGATTCTGTCATTTCGATGCCGGTAAGAAGAGTTTTAACAGCCTCATTCTGGAGGTCATCTTCGGAAACAGCATTAATGGCCCGGCGCAGATTGTCTGACATGTTCAGCATGTCACGGGCAAATTTACTGATGGCAAAGTTATGCGCATCCTCTTTTTCTTTTTGGGATCGGCGGCGCATATTTTCGGTTTCAGCCAGTGCGCGCAGCAGTTTTTCTTTCAAGTCAGCGATTTCAGCGGCTTGTTGCTCTTCAGAGGAAAGCTCTTCTGCGGCCGGAATGTTATCGGCATTGGCCATAGCTTCGATTGTTGCGGCATCAATGTCTTCCTGATTGAAGTCATTTGCGTCGGATGAAGATTGATCCATATCTTTTTCCATTTCAGGGTTCACAGGAGAATTCGGGTCTGTATTACTCATATCACTTGCTTCCTAACTCGGCTTTTTTAATCCAGCAATCGTCCGATGACTTTGGCCGTATAGTCCACCATCGGGATGATACGGGCATAATTCAATCTTGTGGGGCCGATGACACCAACCACACCAACCACCTGATTGCGGCTATTCTGATACGGAGAGATAATCATTGATGTGCCAGAAAGCGAGAAAAGATTGTTCTCGGAGCCAATAAAAATACGCACACCATCGCCCCCCTCCGCTAATTCCAGTAACTTAATACCTTCTTTGCCAGCTTCAAGGGTGTCGAAAAGTTCTTTGATTTTTTCCAGATCTTCAAGGGCTTCTACATTTTGCAGCAGATTGGAATGCCCTCTGACGATCAAGGTTTCTTTTCCACCCCAACTGGCAATCCCTGATTCGACCACTCCCGTCGTCAGCAAGTCAAGTTGCGCTTGATGATTGGCAATCTCGTTGTGGATTTCAGCCGTTGCCTCGTTCAGGGTTTTGCCTGTCAGCCGTTCAGTGAGGTAATTGCTGGCCTCTTGCAGGGCCGAGGCAGACAATCCTGCGGGTAGTTCAATGGTCCGGTTTTCGACAAGCCCGTCAGCGGTGACAATAATGACCAGTCCCTTGTTGAAACCAAGCCGGATGAACTCGATTTGTCTAACAGGGCTGTCACTTTTAGGGGCAAGGACAAGACTGGCACAGTTGGACAGGCCCGATAGCATACTTGAGGCTTCGGTCAGAACTTCTTCAAAATTTTTGCCCTCAACCGCGCAACGGGCATTGATATCGTCACGTTCGGCTTCGGTCAGGTTGCCAATTTCAAGCAGGCCGTCGACAAAGAGCTGTAAGCCGGCCTGTGTGGGTAATCGGCCCGCCGAGATATGCGGGGAATAGAGCAGTCCAGCATCGGTAAGGTCTGCCATTATGTTGCGAATGGAGGCCGGAGACAGATCAACACGGTTCAATTTGGACAAGGTTCGGGAGCCGACAGGATCGCCGGTTTCCATGAATGTTTCCACAATGGTGCGGAAAATATCACGGCTGCGTTCATTAAGCTCCTGTATCTTCATTGAAAATAATCTTTCGCCAAAATTTCAGGACGCGACCGTAGGCGCCATCTCTCTTTTGAAATGTAGTGAAGGGGGAGCCTTGCGTCAATCAGGCGCACAGAGTAAAAGGAAGTCAATCGAGAAACCTATGAATAATTGAGGACTTACAATGCGCCCATCAGGTAGACAGGCAGACGAGCTGCGGACCATCATTATGGAGCCGGGTTATGCCAAAAATGCAGAAGGTTCCTGCTTTATCAAGGCAGGGGATACGCATGTGCTGTGCACGGCCAGTATCGAAGAACGCGTGCCACCGTTCTTGCGCAATACCGGCAAAGGCTGGGTGACCGCAGAATATGGTATGTTGCCACGTTCTACCGGATCGCGCATGGGCCGTGAGGCGGCTCGCGGCAAGCAGCAGGGCCGAACCGTTGAAATTCAGCGTCTCATCGGCCGATCTTTGCGGGCTGTTGTTGATATGGAAGGTTTTGGCGAACGTCAGATCGTGGTGGATTGTGATGTTATTCAGGCCGATGGCGGTACACGGACGGCATCTATTACCGGCGCCTATGTCGCCCTTTATCAGGCCTTTGACAAACTGGTTGAGCAGGGAAAAATTCTGGAAGTGCCAATGAAGCATCAGGTGGCTGCGGTTTCTTGCGGCATTTATAAAGGTGTTCCGGTACTTGATCTGGATTACCCTGAAGACAGCAATGCGCAAGCTGATGCCAATTTTGTTCTGTCTTCAGATGGGCGCATTATTGAAATTCAGGGTACAGCAGAAGAAGACCCTTTCACCGAGGCCCAGTTTAACGGGCTGTTTGATCTGGCAAAATCCGGTGTGAAGGAATTATGCCGTCTGCAACGCGAAGTATTGGGACTGTAGATAATGCATCGTCTCTTCTCAGGAAAACGGCTGGTGGTTGCCAGCCACAACCCGGGCAAGGTTCGGGAAATCGGGGAATTGCTGGCAGATTTTGGCGTTGAGCCAATCTCTGCGGCAGATCTGGATTTGCCTGAACCGGTAGAAGATGGCGATACGTTCATTGCCAATGCCAAAATAAAGGCATTGGCCGCTGCCAAGCGATCCGGAGAGATTTCGCTGAGCGATGATTCCGGTTTTGCTGTTGAGGCTTTGGACGGCGATCCCGGTATTTACTCAGCCCGTTGGGCAGGGCCCTCCAAGGATTTCACAATTGCCATGCAGGCAGTTCAAGATAAACTGGCAGCCCTTGGGGATGACGTTGACTTGCGTGCCTCCTTTATTTGCGCGCTATGCCTTGCCTGGCCTGATGGTCATACAGAATGTTTTGAAGGCCGTGTTTGGGGGCAGTTCACATGGCCTGCGCGCGGAAATAAAGGCTTCGGTTATGATCCTGTTTTCACAGCTGATGGTGCCGATGTTACCTTTGCCGAGATGGAGCCTGCCGCGAAACATGCGCTCAGCCATAGAGCCGATGCGTTCAGACAATTGATTAATGCCTGCTTCCCAAAGAGCTGACGTTCCCGATCCGGGTTTTGGCGTTTATTTTCATTGGCCCTTTTGCCGAAAAAAATGCCCCTACTGTGACTTTAACAGTCATGTGCGCGAGGCCGTGGATCAGAAAGTCTGGGCAGAGGCATTGCTGAACGAGCTGCGGTATTTTGCAGATCGTTGTGATCCCGAAACAGTCACCAGTATTTTCTTTGGCGGTGGCACGCCTTCATTAATGGAGCCGCAAACGGTGGCTCGGTTAATCGATGGTGTCTCCGAGTGCTTTCAGCTGGCCCCTGATATGGAAATATCACTCGAAGTCAACCCGACATCGGCGGAAAGCACGGCATTCGAAGGGTATCGCAACGCAGGCGTTAACCGGTTGTCTATGGGGGTGCAATCTTTGCGCGATGAAGCCCTTCGATTCCTGGGGCGCGAACATTCGGTGGCAGAGGCCCGAACAACCATCGAGCTTGCCAGATCACTATTTCCCAATATTTCCTTTGATCTGATTTATGCTCTGCCAGAGCAAACCCTTGCCGATTGGCGGGCTGATCTGCGCGAGGCTTTGGCACTGGCAGGGGATCACCTGTCGCTCTATCAGCTAACGATAGAGCCCAATACAGGCTTTGCCGGATCGCTTCGCCGGGGTGAATTCAGATTGCCAAAAGATGAACTGGCCGAAGATATGTTCGAACTGACGCAAGATATGTGCGCGGCAGCGGGCCTTGAGGCCTACGAGATTTCTAATCATGCCCGGCCCGGATATGAATGCCGTCATAATCTTACTTATTGGCGCTATGGCAGTTATCTGGGGATTGGCCCGGGGGCCCATGGCAGGATGGAGATGGCGGGCGTTCGCCATGCTTGCGCGCAGTACAGCAAACCTGAAAGGTGGCTCGATCATGTCCAGAAATCTGGGCATGGCTCAGACGTTGCGGACGCTATTCATAATGCAGATGAGCGGGTGGAAGAGGTGTTGCTAATGGGGCTGCGCCTGTCAGAGGGCGTGTGGTTTGATAATTTCACCCGGGCCGTTGGGCAGCCTTTCGAAGAAGTTGTTCCGGCAGAAAATGTTAAAAGGCTGATCTCTGCCGGATTTCTGAAAATCGATCAGCACCATATATGGACAACGTCCAAGGGCCGTTTTGTTTTGAACAGTTTGCTGGCCCAGTTACTGGGGTGACGGGTTAGTTGATGGCGGGTGTAAAAGAGGTCGGGGCCGCTTCGAGCAGTTCCAGATCCTGTTGGCCCAATTGCATGACAGCCAGCCCGCGTTCGGCAAGGCCGGTGTTGGTAAAGCGGAAAATGCCGTTATAACCCGCAAATCCATCCGGATTTTCAATATTAGTCCGTGAGAATTTGTCTGGTCCATCCTCCAGGGCCAGCAAACCAGCCAGCGCAACCGCGTCATAGGCGAGGCTGGAAATACGGGGCGGGGTGTAGCCATAAATGGATTTGAAGCGGGCCAGAAATTGACCGGAGGCCGCAGGGGGCGGAGCTGCGAACCAGCCACCAACCAGAGCCGGCTCTGTTGTCAGGCTGATATCAGCCCAGAGGCCGGTTCCAATATACTGAACCTTTTTGGGATCAATATCATAATAGGATAGCAAGGGGGCCAGTTCACGCAATGTCTGCCCACCTTCGGGGATGATCAGGGCTTCAAAATTAACGCCGGTTAGCGTGTCGAGTTTTTTCATTTTTTTATAGCGGGCCTTGGAGGCAGCGTCTTGCCGCCCTTTAAGTTTTTTCAACTCCTGCTTTAATTGCCAGTTGCGGGCCTCGTAATTGGCGGCCCTTTTGGCTATGTCCTGAAGCTCCTCTGATCCCGGAGGTAGATTTGCAGGATATCGGCTGACTTGGGTCAGGCGCAGTCCCAGTTGGCGAATGACGGTCTGGGTGCTGGCAACGGCGGTATCCCCATAGGGGGTTTGTGGGGCAAGAATTGCAAAATTGGCAAGACCCTGACGGTAGGCAAATTCCAGCACCCGTGCGATCTGTTGGTGTGGAGTGAGCCCCAACAGGTACACTCCTTCGCGCGCTGCGGTCATATCGGTGGAGAAGGCCAGAACATTCACTTTTTGAGCGGCAGCAAGCGGCTGAACCGCTTTGACGGATGCCGAGAAAAGGGGCCCCAAAATAATTTCAGCCCCTTCGCGCAAGGCTGCAGTTGCGGCGAATTGCGCGCCTTCTGCGGTTCCTTTTGTGTCATAAGGCTGGAGACGTAATAGCGCGTTATTATGATCAAACAGGGCAATATTTGCGGCTTTTAGCAGGTCATCGCCAATTTTCTGGCTGGGCCCGGACAAGGGTAACAGAATGGCTATCCGGATAATTTTTTTCTCTGCTTCCGGTTTTGTGAGGGTCAGTTCGTTGCCAGTAGCAGAAGATATGGCCGGTTGGTTGGCTTTGTTTGCAAGTAAATCTTCTGCGGCCTGTTTTGTTGGGGATACAGGCGCTTGGGTGACCGGTTTGGGCCTTGATTCAGGGGCTGGCGCTGTTTTTTGCTGTGGCTCCAAGACAGGTGCTTGCGGTGCCGGTGCGGTGCCGGTGAGCGTGGATACAGCCTCACACCCTGTCAGGAATACAAGAACCCCCATAGTGCTCAGCAGGCGGATTGTTGTGTGGGTAGGGAATTTACGAGATCGGGCGGGTGTTTGTCCGGCATTTGGCAAAGCGGTTCTCTCTCACATTAATAGCAGTAATTGTTATTTTAAGGTGTCTGTCCTTGGAGCGGCAAGGAAATAGTGCCATTATCAGGTAAGAGAAACAGGAAAGTGGGGCGATATTTTGACATCAGCTTCAAAACAGCGGCTTAAAGCAAAGGTAAAATCCCGGCGGCGCTGGGCGTATCGGCGAGGGCTGATTGCCGAAAAAATTGCAGAAATTCTGCTTTTTTTGAAAGGATACCGGATTGCCGGCCGGCGGTACCGCAAACCTGTCGGTGAAATAGACCTTATTGCAACACGAAAGCATATGATTATTGCTGTAGAGGTCAAAATGCGAAAAAATATGGATGAGGCGTTGCATTCAATTACCACGAAACAGCAACGGCGTATCCGGCGGGCACTGGAAATGTATGTGGCCGCACATCCGGAATATGCCGATTATGACATGCGGTTCGATATTGTTCTGGTGACATCCTTTATCAAAAAACCGCTGCATATGGAAAATGTATGGTAGGCACATATTCGCCTTTCTCCTATCCAGATTCGGACTTATAGTGCCTAAAAACTGGTAAAGGGCGAGTGTTTATGAAGTGGTTAATTGTCGTTTTCGGGATGTTGTCATTGTCGGCTTTGTCCGGATGCACCCCGATAGGTGTCGTGGTTGGTGGTGTTGCCGCAGCTGGTGTGGTTGCCGTTGAAGAGCGATCTGTTACGGATGCGATTAAGGATGCCGAGATCAAGGTGGACATCCTGAACAAGCTGTTGCAGGAAGATGAGAACTTGTTTGCCGACGTGTCGACGATTGTTATTGAAGGACGGGTGCTGGTCACCGGAGAGGTTCGGAGTGAAGTTGATCGCAGCTGGGTAAGCGAAGCAATCTGGTCCATTGACGGGGTTAAGGAAGTTCTGAACGAGCTACAAATCAGCGACCATTCTACACTTGGTTCATCAGCAGAGGATAGCTGGATTTCGGCTAAATTGCGGGCGCGGCTCATACAGGATAGCAGCATCTGGCATGTGAATTATAGTATCGATACGGTGAACAGGATTGTCTACTTGATGGGGATTGCTCAAGACGAAGCTGAGCTGGAACGTGTTATTTTACAGGCCCGCGATATTGCGGGTGTGCGAAAAATCGTCAGTCATGTGGTGATGAAGAATAGCCGCAACGTGAAATAATATCTTGCAGACAAGCCTAAAACCTTAAATCATTCACGGGCGCGTATTCGATAAATTAAAAACAGGAAAATATAGATGAGCCTTGCTGTCGCCATTCAAATGGACCCCATAGAAGATGTAGATATTAACGGAGACAGCACATTTGTGATGGCTTTGGAAGCGCAAGCACGCGGGCATAATCTGTTTCATTACAGCACTAAGGATCTGTCGTTTCTCGATGGCGACGTGGTGGCAACTGTGCGCCCTTTGCAGGTGCGCCGCGAACTTGACAACCATTATACACTGGGCGCGCCGGAGCGGATTAATCTGGCCGATACCGATGTTGTCCTGATGCGGCAGGACCCGCCCTTTGACATGTCCTATATTACAGCAACACATCTATTGGAGCGTATTCACCCTGAAACACTGGTCGTGAACGATCCGGTCAGTGTTCGAAATGCGCCCGAGAAGATCTTCGTGACCCATTTTGAAGGCGTTCTGCCGCCGACACTTATATCGTCAAATTTGCAGGAAATGCGTGATTTCAGAGCTGAGCATAAAGATATTATCATCAAGCCTCTATACGGAAATGGCGGCGCAGGTGTGTTTCATTTGAAACCGGATGATGAAAATCTGACGGTTATTCATGAGCTGTTTAACGAATTTTACCGCGAACCGATGATCGTGCAAAAATATCTGCCAGAGGTTCGCCTGGGAGATAAACGCATCATCCTGATCGACGGCAAGCCGGTCGGGGCCATCAACCGGGTGCCGCAAGAAGGCGAAAGCCGTTCGAACATGCATGTGGGCGGACAGGCCTTGAAAATTGGCTTGACGGCGCGCGAAGAGGAAATCTGCGAAATCATCGGCCCATCCTTGAAAGAGCAGGGACTGATCTTTGTCGGCATTGATGTGATCGGCGATTATATGACAGAAATAAACGTCACCTCGCCAACGGGCCTTCAGGAGATCAACCGCTTTGATAACGTCAAGCTTGAAGCGGATATCTGGGATTGCATCGAAGGTAAGCTTTAAATCGGTTGCAAATAATTCCCATTGAGGACGATGCTTTCTGCAAATATTCAAAATAGAGAATTACAAAATAATAATTCATGTTATGATTGATGTGTAGGGCGCTTCTTTTGGGGGAAAGAATGCAGGCAAATATATCAACTGTTGCCTTTCAAGGGATGGAGGCTCGTATAGTCAGCGTACAGGTGCTGATGGCCGTTGGCTTGCCTGCGTTTACGGTTGTGGGTCTTGCTGATAAATCGGTTGCTGAAAGCCGGGAGCGGGTGCGGGCGGCACTAACGTCTCTTGGGCTTGGCCTGCCGCCCAAGCGCATCACTGTCAATCTGGCTCCGGCCGATATGCCCAAAGAGGGCGCTCATTATGACCTGCCAATTGCCGTGGGGTTACTGACGGCAATGGGGGTGCTTCCTGCCGAAGAGATGGACAATTATCTGGTGCTGGGGGAATTGTCACTGGATGGCAGATGTAATCCGGTAGCAGGCGTCTTGCCCGCAGCCGTTGAAGCTGTGGCGCGTGAGATGAATATGATCTGCCCCAAACAATCAGGTCAGGAGGCAAGCTGGGCCGGCGATCTGGAGATATTGGCCCCGGATAGCCTGCTGGCCTTGATCAACCATTTCAAGGGCAGTCAGGTTTTGTCACCACCACAAACCGGCGAAATGATAACAGATGGCACTCATTTGAAGCTTGAAGATATCAAAGGACAGGAGAGCGCCAAACGGGCATTGGAGGTGGCGGCGGCTGGCGGCCATAATATATTAATGAGTGGCCCGCCTGGATCGGGAAAATCAATGCTGGCGGCGCGCCTGCCCGGAATATTGCCGCTTATGGATGCGGCAGAGGCGCTAGAGGTTAACATGATCAGTAGTATTGCGGGGGAGATGAAAGAAGGGCGCCTGTCGCGCAACCGGCCCTATCGGGACCCGCATCATTCAGCCTCGGTCGCGGCGATTATTGGCGGTGGGCGAAAGGCAAGACCGGGTGAAGTCTCATTGGCCCATCAGGGGGTGCTGTTTCTGGATGAGTTACCCGAATTTGGCCGGCAGGTTCTGGAATCCTTGCGCCAGCCGGTGGAAATTGGCAAGGCAGTAATCGCTCGCGCCAATGCTCATGTTACATATCCTGCCCGTTTTCAGCTGGTGGCAGCAATGAACCCGTGCCGCTGCGGGCACCTGGATGATGCAGAACAGGCGTGCGCGCGCGCGCCAAAATGTGCGCAGGAATATCGCACCAAGATATCGGGCCCCATGCTGGACAGGATTGATATTTTTGTCGATGTCCCCAGATTAAGCGTGGCGGACCTGACGTTGCCACCCTCTAGCGAAACCACAGAGATTGTCGCAAGCCGCATTGCCGCTGCCCGGCACATTCAACGCGAGCGCTATGCCCACATGAAGCACCCAACCCCGCTACGCACCAACGCAGAGGCAGAGGGCCGCATTCTTGATGAAATCACAGAGCTGGATGAAGCAGGTCAAGAGTTGGTGCAGCAGGCCATTGCCCATATGAAACTGTCCGCTAGAGGGTATCACCGGATTTTGAAGGTGGCGCGGACGTTGGCTGATCTTGAGACAAGCCCCCGTATCCAGAGACATCATGTGGCAGAAGCGGTCTCCTATCGCAGATTCTAGTTTTGTCTGATGGTCTCAAGCTGGTGTTCCAGCTCGTGAATGCGGGTTTCGAAAGATTGAGTTTTCGCAGTCATTTTCACAGTCATTTTCGCAGCTATTTGTTCTGCAATTTGCGCATTGGTGAAACGCTGTGTGATATGTTGCGGGCAGTTCCAGTCAAGGGCTTCTATGGTCAGAATAATCCCTCGCTCAACCCGGGCGCGATAGGTAGGAACCTCAAGTCGGGCTATCAGATCAGGTGCTTCATCAAAATGAACAATTTTAGCGGTGGCCCAGATTTTCAGGCGACGACGATTGGCGTAATCCATCAGAATAAGCGATACGCGCTTGTTTGCGGTCAGATTACCGGTGCTGATATACTGGATATTGCCACGAAACTCGGCATATCCGATTGTTTTATCGTCGAGGATTTTTAGAAAACCGGCAGGGCCGCCGCGAAACTGTACATATGGCCAGCCATCTTCAGAGACGGTTGCCTGATAAAATCCGTCCCGTTCTTCAATAAAGGCAGTTTCGATGTCGGTTAATCTGTTGCGGGGATCTTCGGTAGCATCAAAGCGTTCATTCATTTTTCGGCTGCCGTAGCGTGTCTGTGCATCCTTAACGGCGGCGGTAAATGCAATTTCTGCAAATTTTGCGGGCATGATTTTATCCTTTTGAATAGGGCACAAGCTGATGGGGGTGGGGCTTGTGCCCCGTGTTAGTGATCAGGCGGCGATATCACTAACGGCTACCTTTGGAAAATCAATATCGATACGGGTTGCCTTGCCGATCAGATTTGTCAGAATGTTCATTCCCACATGGGTGATGATTTCAACAATGTCGGAATCGGTGTAACCTGCAGCGCGAACAGCATCAAACTCCGCTTGGGTAATGTCGCCCAGATGCGTGTTGAGTGCGTTGGCAAAGGTAACGGCGGCGGCGGCCTCCTCATCTTCGGAAGAACCAGAGCGATTAGCTTGTATTTCAGTATCTGAAAGTCCGGCTTTTTTGGCGATAGCACTATGGACTGACAGGCAATAGTCGCATGAATTTTGCTGTGCGACCACAAGTGCAATGCGTTCACGGGTCAGAGCGGGCAGACTTCCGTTCTCAGAAATACCGTACAGACCAAGAAAAGCCGTCAAGGCATCGGGGGAATGGGCAAGGGCACGAAGAAAGTTAGGCACTATGCCCAGTTTACTTTCAATCGCGTCCAGTAATTCCTTTTGGACGGGGGTGGCGGTGTCACTTGTGACAGTCTTGATGCGGCTCATGTTATCATCTCCTTGTAAAGTTCGTTTGGCGGATTGCCCGACGATTAGTGCTGTTTGAGATGACAGATGTATTTTGTTTCGTTAAATGTTAGAATAGATAAAAATAATAACTAACTATTTCATAATTTGGAATAATGATGGCTCAATTTCATAATTTGCAGGTCTTTGTCAAAGTAGCGGAGTTGAGCGGGTTTGCCTCTGCAGCCAGAGCTTTGAATATGTCCGCGCCTGCGGTTACAAGGGCGATTTCTGCCCTTGAAGACAGAATGGGTGTCCGACTGTTTGTTCGTACCACGCGCAACGTTCGGCTGAGTGAAAGCGGGCAGCGGTTTCTGGTCGATGCGAAGCGTATTTTACAAGATCTCGAGGATGCAGAGAATGCAGCGGTTGGCCTGCATGTTGAGCCGCGCGGGGAACTTCGGTTGACGGCACCCGTTCTGTTCGGCCGCCTGTACGTCACTCCTGTACTCATTGATTTCTTACACAAATATCCGGATGTGAGCGGCCAGACGTTATTTGTTGATCGTTTGGTGAATTTGATGGAAGAAGGGCAGGATGTGGCAATCAGAATAGGCGAGTTGCAAGATTCGTCCCTGACCGCTATTCGTGCGGGATTTGTTCGTCGTGTGCTGTTTGCCTCTCCTCAATATCTAGCCCGTTTTGGGCATCCAAAGACACCTGATGACCTTCAGGGTCATCAAATTGTTCAGTCGTTGGCGATGGGTAATTCTACAGACTGGGCATTTTTGAACAAGGGCGTGGAACAGTCGGTAAAAGTTCACCCCAAATTGAAAATGAATACCAATGATGCAGTTATTGAAGCCGTGAGGAGTGGGGCTGGAATATCGCGTCTGCTCTCTTATCAACTGACGGCGGCAATGGCGAAAAATGAGGTAGTTATTATTCTTGAAGATTTTGAAACACCACCGGTTCCCATTCATGTGGTCCATCATGAGGGACGTCAGGTTTCTGCAAAAGTGAGGGCATTTGTTGACTTCATGATTGATCGTCTTCGCGCCTGTTCTGATTTGCGATAGATCTCACAGGGTGAGGCTATTTTTGCAAGGCCAGCTTTTGAATATTTTTGCGGGCGGTTTCCCCTGCAGGGCTGTTGGGGGAGAGTTCGAGAACTTTTGTCCAGTCTTTCTGCGCATTTTCCGGGTCACCGGCAAGCCGGTATAAAATACCGCGCTCTATCAATGCATCCAGTAAATCCGGGGTGAGAGACAGGGCTAGATTGACATCCTCCATCGCCCGATTGTCATTGCCCAGCTGGCGCCAGGCTGCAGCACGGTAGGCCAGCGCGTCGGAGCGAGATGGGTCCAGCCGCAGGACCAGATCGAGATCGTCGAAGGCTTCCTGATAGTTTTTGGCTGCGGCCAGAATACGGCTTCGATCAATGAGAAGCTCAATATTATTGGGCTCAATTTTCAAGGCTGCGGTTGCAACGGCATTGGCTCGATTATAATTTTTAGCCAACAGCCATGAGTTGGCGGCTTGGCTGAGCATGGGGATAACAAAGGGGCTGCCGGAGTCGCGCATATCTTCGGCCAGTTTCTCAAGGCGTGGGGCCGCAAGGTGGTATTTTTTTTGCTCGATTAAGGCCAACGCAGCACAATGCCGCGCCGCAAAACCGCCCCCCTGAACCAGCCAGCTGAGGGCCGATTCAAAAGCCATTTCGGGCTCGCGTTTGGTTAATTTCAGGCAGGCCTTGTACTCGGCCCCGTTATCCTGGTTCTGCGCAAAGGCTGGGCCACTTGCAATCATCAGTGCACTACAGGAGATGAGAGTCTTACCAAACATGTTCATGAGAAGATTATGCGCCTTGCCTCTGAGTTTTGAAAAAGATTATAGCTGCAATTTTTGGTTTCGACCACAGATAACCCTGCTTTCAATTGTTTTCTCCTCACAGTTTCCCTGTTTATTACGTCAGAATTTTGTCCGCATCTGCGGGAATTGAAATTTAGTGTTGGCGGCTGTCATCAGGGAGTTAAACAGGCATGGATCAAGATCATATACCTATATTTGGGACCGCTTCGATTGGACGTTTTTCAATTGATGAACGAACTGCTGCTGCCTGTTTTGATCTTCGCATTGACGTTCCTGTCGGGGTTCGAGGGATCGAGCCTGTTTTAACGCTAGCCTATAACAGCCGGGGACATGGTGCACAGGTAGCATGGCTCCCAAAAGGATGGGAGCTTAATGGCTTTCCTGTTATGACGCGTATTAGTGGCTGCCGCTTTCTGGTAGGGGATAAAATTGTTACGGCTAAACATGATAGCTCGGGTGCTTTGGTTCAGTATGATGAGGATGGTGTGCGGACTGTCTACCTGCCTATTGATGGGAATAGCCGTGATACTTATAGAATTAGCAGGCTTGTTGACTGCTTTGAAAATGAAATCCGTTTTTCCTATCATCCGGGCGGCGCGCCAAAATCGATTTTGTATGGCTGCCAGGCACAGTTAAACAGATCAATTCATTTTACCTATAATGCACAAGATAACCGGCTTGTCCGGATCAGCACATATGTGAATGAGCGAAGTGCATTGCAGTATGATTTACAGGGAAACAATGATGCTCTTGATGCAATTCAATTGTTCTCCTTTGTTGCTGAAAGATCAGCTGCGCTCCCCCCCTTACAGTTTCGATATGACAGTTCAGAGCAGGCATTGCTGAGCGCGATTGAGAATGTCTCCGGCGGGCAAACCCGTATAGATTACAGGGTCGGGAAATCAGGTGTGGTCTCAAGCTATCAGCTTCGCATCAAGGGGCCGTTTGGCAAGACAAGCAATTATAACTGGGACGTTACGGCGGAGGGAGAATTTCCCAATCGATTTGAACGTCGACAATTTCAGTATGTAGCGATTTGGTCGCAAGCAGATCAGAACGGCAGATACTGGTATTTTGTACAGAATGGATTGCAAGCGGGTTTGATGCGAGCAAAGGGCATTTTAGCACTCGTCGGGGATAAGCCGTCTGTTTGTAAAGCACAAGAAATTCGCTATCACTATAAGTGGAACAAGGGGGCTGGCGATTTCTTGGTGGTGAAAGAGGCACAGAGAAATTGGATTTCCGAGACAGAAAGGCTTCCTGATGTTACGCGCTATTTTGAATATGATGGCGAAGGCGCATTGGTTATCCAAAAGGATGGATCCCGGATTGTGACCCGTAGCTATATTCGGGGGCCGGGGCAGGGAAACCCCCGGTTTCTGGCTCGCGCAACGTTACGGAACACCGCCGAAACATCGATTGATACTGAAGGTCTGATATTACGTGATGATCTTTTCTCTCATCAGTTTGATACAAAAAATGGTCGGTTGCAGTCAATCTGTCATCAGAGCTTGATTGATTTGGATCGTTATTCAAATCCTGTTGTCAGTGAGTTAAACCGAAAAGGACTTGTGCACCGTCTTACTCAGGCAAACGGCTCCATAGTCAGTATGTCTTATGATGAATTTTCTCTTGTCAGGACAGAATTATTTTCATCCCCGAACGGCACATGTGTGCAGCGGGCTGAAAAGTGCCATGATCCGGTGTTTGGGGCGTTGATATACGAGAAGACACTTGACGGGGCTGTATCGCAGATAGAGTTGGATGCTTTTGGGCATGTTCAGGTGGTTAAAGGGTATGATTTAAACGATCCTGAAAGTTGGCAATCAGGGGATAAACTGATTCCGGTGCAGACAAACAAGACGGCATGGGATGATGCGTTTGCAGCTATTGTCACAACGGAGCGATGTGTGGGAGGTGGGACTGCCGATAGTGATTGGATTTGTCTAACCGTCCGTGACAGCCTGTACCGTCCGGTTGTTGTCCTTAATCAAATAGAGGCGCGCCGTTGGCAAGTCCAGCTTTTCAGATATCGCTCATCTTCTGTTTCGAGTGCGCAAAGTCTGCCGTTTAATATGAATTGTAAACAGGAAAATTTGGCGGCGGTTCTAAGGAAAAAGGCAAAAAGTAAAATCAACTGGATTATCCAGAAATATGACGCCTTTGGTCGAAATAGTGGCGTTGACTACCCGGATGGATCAAAAACAGAAGTTACATACGAATTGCAGAATTTGGAAACGCTGGTTACTCGAACGGTTTCTCTGGCTTCAGATGGTGCATATGCCGGGGATCGTTTGGATTCTCTAGAGATAGACGGATGCCGACGCACTGTTTTGTCTGGAGATAGCGGTCTGACCGAAACCCATTATGATCTGATGGGGCAATTGATTCGTAAAATTGGTCCGGCAGGTGAGGAAACCCGTTATCAATGGAACGGGCTAGGGCACTGCATATCTGAAGAAAATAATGTGACTGGCTTGAGCTTGTGGGAGTTCGGTCCAGATATGCAGATGGTATCTGTTCAGCGCGCTAATGGCAGAACAAAATTTTCCTATGATTGGCGGGGGCGTTTGATAGAAAAATTGCATAAATCTCAAGGCAAAGACGAAGTATCCTACCAATTTAAATATAAGAACGATCCGGAAAATTGTAGTCAATCGGTGACGGCCTATCATCCTGAAGGCGGGTATATTCAGCTTCGCCACGCCCCAAATGGTGAGATCATCAGCCGAAATGTGACATTGGATGCGAATATAACTGAAAGTATAACAAATGCTTTGTATTCGGATGGGTCGGTTCGTTGCCGTTATTATCCTGATGGCCGGAATGTAGAGTTTTCTTATAACGGGCTTGGTTGGTTGACATCTGCCCGGTGGCAAGGTGTGCAATCGGCTATCGCTGAATTTGACGGGCATGATCTATTCGGTCGTTCGCACAGGACACGGTTTGAAAACGGGATAATTGAATATCGAACCAGTAATTCTCTGGGGCAAGTGACAGCTTTTCAGGTGGAATCGGGCAAGAGGCAACAACTGCTGTCGCAACAGTTGAGCTATGACCACGGATTTCCGGGATTGGTTAGTGTTATGCATCAGAAGTCGGATGCTGCAAATGATGTTTTCAAGCAGTTTAGCTATGATCAATTTGCACGGTTGAGCCATGTTCAGAATATGGACGGTGAGATGATTGAGGCGTATTCGCATCCCGTGGGCATTTGCCAAATGGATGCGCAAGCAGATCGGAATGGGCGATTATTATCGGCTACATATGGAAAATCTGAATGGAAGTTCGAGTTTGATGCAGATGATCGATTGAAAGAATGCTGTTATGAAGAAGGGGGAGTATCGGGCCGGGCGGTTTACGAGCATGATGCTCTCGGGGATAAGTTGCTGCGGATTGATGGCGTTGGAAATCTGACCTTTTTTATAGATCAGGATTATCAGATTACGCGAACCGCAAATGGTAATTTACTGGCAACAATCAAGATTTGCTCTGAATTCGGGACTGTGGCTGAAATGACGGCACCTTGTATCTCAGCCTTGCACACTTTTGAACCTGTTGAAGCTTTTGCTGACAATATTGTTCTGGAACGAGATGCCATAGAGACAAACTTAGAATTTATACAGCGTAAAGAAGGTAATATTTTTCTGCACCTTGATGGACAGGGTAGTACGATATTGGCGACCGAAGAAACCGGGCGGGTGGTGGCCCGGCTCGGGTTTGACAGTTTTGGAAATATTGATCCCCGGCAGAGTACTGGAAAATGTGGGTTCGATATGGTTTTTGCGAGGATGCAATACGACCCTGCTGTGCGGTTATATGACGCGGGAGAGCGGTATTATTGTCCAGAGATTTGCCAGTTTCTCACCCCCGATCCTGCTCGTTCATCAACTGATTTATATGCATACCCATCTGATCCTGTTAATAATTTTGATGATAAAGGGCTATGTGGCCGGTCAAATTATCTGCAAGCGTTCAGGGCAGAATATGGACGCTCTCCGACGATTATCGGTGCGGGTAGTTTTGCGGTGTTAAGTTCGATCGGAGTTTACGCTGCGTGGGATATGCTGGTTTTTGGATATGATGCTGGCAAAGCAGTGCGCTGGGGGTTGGCTATTGCCGTCTGGTTTGGTGCTTTGGCCGTGTTGCCACGGTTGTTTGATCGGGAAAATGACAGACAGAGACGCTGGCAAAGAGGATGCGGGCCGATCGGTAGTAGCTTGGTCAAAATCGGCATCAGTGCCTCTGTCGGAGCCATGTTGCTGGGCCCTGTTATCGCATTTATCGGGAATGATGATTGCGGCCCCTGGAATATTTTTGATTGCTCGCAGGATCATTACCGTATGAGTACAATCAGGGGGGTAATTGCAAGCGGGATGTCTTCATTTCTGTCCGGATTGTTACGGAATGGATTTGCTCGGTATTCGTGTAGCGGGAATTCTTTATGCGCACGTTATGGAACAGGACTGATCAGTTTGTGGTTGGGATTTATCACCTGGCATGTTGTTGATTATAGCGTTCAGAGATTCGGGTTTGACGTGGATGGCTATGATATTATTCAGGGTAAGATGTCTTTTGCGACCGGAGAAATCCCTCTAGGGATTTTGATGGCGACACCTAACCCCATATGGGGCCTCTTGCCAGTCTTGCTTGGCGGAGGACGGTGTGGTTGTTTGATGGATGTTTTGTTTGGCCCGCGTATTATTTTCGGGACGGATCACCCGCACCATGGTGAGCCGGTTCCGATCTTGCCAAGAAGATATAACAATCAGTTGCCTGACCCGGTACAATCAGGGCCCGCCATACAGATTATCGTTATAGAAGGCGAAGACGGTGCTGTGGATGATGAGCACAGTATAGGTGGCGAAGACGGTATTGTGAATGATGAGCACAGTCAGTCTATTGCGATTATCAGCATGACAACAGAAGATGAGAATGATGGCTAGCTGCCTGTAAAAATCAGGGCGCCATAAAACAGACTAATTTCTTTCTAGACTGCAAGATGCTATTATTTCCAAAAGGAGCCCCCATGAAGTATCTTGCACTTGCCGGTATTGTTTTAACAGCCATGGCGTCCACTGCGCAGGCTGAACCTGCCGCTATTGTTCAGGACAAAGTTATTTTGTCTGTGACAGAAGAAGGCTGGGTGACAACCCGTTCTGCAGAAGTTGACGTTTATTTCAATATCATCCAGCAACAGGAAAGTGCTGACGAGTTGAAAGCCGAGATACAGTTGTCTCTGAAAAAGCTGGCACCCAAGACGCTCTGGTACATAACATCATCGCGGCAAAGCAAGGATCAGTCGGGATTGAACCGGTGGAATGTATCTGCATCTGCGCGTGTTAATGAAGAACGGGTGTCGGGCTTGCGGGATTCTACCCGGAAATTGAGCCGGGCCGGTTTCAAATTATTGATTGCCCGGGTGGATTTTTCGCCATCACGGGCTGAAATTGCCAAATTAATGATAGATTTGAGAGCAAAAATATACGCGAAAGCTGCGGCGGAAGCGGCTCGTGTCAGTGCGGCCATTGGCGGTGCGACATATCAGGTTCACATGGTGGATTTTCTGGGGAGAGGCGAGCCGCAGCTTGAATATATGGCGCAGCCACGCCGTAAAAATATGGCGGTTCAGCAATTATCTGCATCTGCGCAAGGGGGGCAGGGGGGAAATGCCACCCAGATGCCGGTCTCAAGAAAGCAATATTTATCGGCCCGCGTAATACTTGGGCGCCGGATGGCGGATGTGAAATAAGGATGTCTGATATCAGGTTATTCTGTTTTGGTTTTGGATATACAGCACAGGAGTTGGTGCGGCAACATTCTGACTGGCAAGTATGGGGAACCAGCCGGGACGCGGCGCCTTCTGGCCATGGAGACATATCCGTTGAAAGTGTATTTTTTGATGGCAGTGCCGTTCCTGCCGGATTTTTCGCCATTGCAGACCAGATTAGCCATGTACTGATTTCCATCCCGCCAACGGAACAAGGGGATCCGGTCTGTTCGCTAATGGGAAAGCAATTGGCGCGCCTGAAAAATCTAAAGTGGCTCGGCTATCTGTCGACAACCGGTGTCTATGGTGATTTGCAGGGCGCAACGGCGACCGAAGATACCCCTTGTTACCCGTCAGGCCCGCGCGGGCAAAGACGGTTGGATGCAGAAAATCAGTGGCGCTCTGTTGCAGATAATGCGGACTTGCCTTTGCATATTTTCCGGTTGCCGGGGATATATGGGCCGGGCCGGAACCAGTTGCTGACGTTGAAAGCGGGTAAAGCACACCGGATTGTTAAAGAAGGGCATGTGTTCTCGCGTATTCATGTTGCGGATTTGGCACGTATTTTGGCGGCTTCTATGAAAAACCCTGATCCGGGACGGGTTTATAATGTCGCCGATGATTTGTCGGCACCCCCACAGGATGTGGTCGCCTATGCTGCGGAATTGCTGAATATTTCCCCGCCGCCTTTGCAAAATATTGAAACAGCTGACCTTTCCCCCATGGCACGGAGTTTCTATCAGGATAATAAAATAGTGAGTAATCGCCGTATAAAGAGCGAACTTGGTGTTTCCTTAAGTTTTCCCACATATAAAATAGGCCTCAAGGACTTGTCACAGAAACTGTGAGCGGTTAAGTATCAGGTTAATTATATGTGCAGTATGTAGGAAACGGAATGCCTAGAGCAAAATGCTTTGATCGTGAGGAGGCGCTGCAAAAGGCCATGTCGGCTTTTTGGGGTCGTGGCTATGAAGCGACCTCTATTCAGGACCTGGTTGATTGCATGGGGATCAATCGCGGCAGTTTGTATGATACCTTTGGCGGTAAGCATAAACTGTTTCTGGCGGCACTGGATCAATATACCAAGCAATCGCTGACTCGCGGCTCGGCGTTAAAAGAGGATGGTAACGCTGCCGAAATCCTCAAGGAATTTTTGTACGGATTTATGTACCGGACGCTGGGCGATCCGGAAAATCGCGGGTGCTTTGTCACCAATACAGCGGTCGAACGCTCTGCCTATGACGAGAAATGCGCAACTCGTTTGCGGGAGTATTATGGGTGTATTGAAAATGATCTGCGTAACGTAATCGAACGGGGCCAGAAAGCTGGAAATATTTCAACAACTCAATCGGCACCGGATTTGGCGATTTTCTTTATCGGCATCATGCAGGGTATTCGCGTGATGGCTAAAGTTCGTCAGGATGAAGCCAGTTTGCGACCGATGGTTGATGTTGCGCTGGCTGCCCTTGATATTTAAGCGAAGAAAGCTGACCACATGAAATTTAGTCCTGAATTATGGGCATCTGTCGTGAATGCCACTGTTTTTTTCGCTTTGATGGCAGTTCCATGGTCTGTTGGAAAAACACGAAATCTGGCAGCGGTGCTAGGTTTCGGGGGCGTTGCAATGTTGCTCGGATTTGACTTTTGGATAGGATATGAGCAGCAGGATTATGGGTTGGGTTTTGATCTGGTGACACTGACTGTCCTCAAAGCGGTGTTCTTTTTTCTTGTGAGTCTGTTGGTCGAAAAAATTGTGCGCCTGATCATGAGCATTCGCGAAGCTAAAAAGAGCCCGCAGGTTGCACAAGATACAGGCGTTCAGGAAGAATTCGATCGCAAGATGAAGCCGATCAAAGAACAAACAGGAAAAATTATCGGGTCCTGAATTGGGTCAGGGCTTGTCAATAATGGCCTGAATAAGGGCCCTCGACTCATCCGAATCCCATTCGGTGGGGCCAACCATGCGGCCAACTTCACGGCCTTGCCTGTCAATTAGCAGTGTTGCCGGTAATCCGAAAACGCCAACTGCCCGGCCTGATTTTAACGTACTATCGTTGTACGGCGCGAGATTTTTAATCTTCAGGTTTTTGAGAAATTTTTTGACACGCTCAATGCCTTTGGTGTCGATGCTGAGTGCAATAACTTCAAAGTCATCTCCGGCCATTTCAGCCTGAACAGTGTCGATGCCCGGCATTTCCTTGCGGCAGGGGGCGCACCAGGTGGCCCAGAAATTCAGAAGAATGACTTTCCCTCGGTGGTCTGAAATTTTGTGGGTTTTGCTGTTGCCGTCGATGAAACTGAAATCCTTGATGACTTTGGGTTCTTTGGCAAGGACGATATATTTCATGTCTCCAACCAGAAGTTCCTTCAGATTTTGAGAGAAAGCGGTTGAAGTCGAGGCCCCAAGGCTTGTAAATGTAAGCAGTAAGCCCAAGAAGGCTAAACTGATTTTATTTGGTTTCATGGTCATAGTGTCCAAGTCAATTTGTCTATTAGTAAAAAGAGAGCCCAAGACATGAGCGCAAACGAGCTTTGGGGTGGCAGATTTGCCAAAGGCCCCGCCGAAATTATGGAACGGATCAACGCCTCCATTGATTTCGATCGACGGCTTTATAAACAGGATATAACGGGATCCATGGCCCATTCAAGTATGTTGATGGCCCAAGGTATAATAACAACGGCGGATGGAAAAGAAATTCAGAAGGGATTGCAGACAATTCTTCGTGAGATTGAGGCTGGCAATTTCAAAACCGATCCGGCCCTTGAAGATATCCATATGCATGTGGAAGCACGGTTGCGTGAATTGATCGGTGAGGCGGCAGGCCGCCTTCACACCGCCCGTTCACGCAATGATCAGGTGGCAACGGATATGCGCCTTTGGGTGCGCGATACCATGGACCATCTGGACGGTGAACTTGATGCATTGCAATTGGCGCTGGTTAGATTGGCCGAGGCTGAAGCCGACACTGTTATGCCCGGTTTTACCCATTTGCAGGCCGCGCAGCCGGTAACCTTTGGTCATCATATGCTGGCCTATCTTGAAATGTTTGCCCGGGACCGCTCCCGTCTGGCAGATGCACGGGCACGGCTGAACGAATGCCCGCTGGGATCAGCGGCCCTTGCCGGAACATCTTTTCCCATTGACCGGGACATGACAGCTAAGGAGCTTGGTTTTGATCGCCCTACAGCCAATTCACTGGACGGAGTTTCGGACCGTGATTTTGCGCTGGAGTTTTTGAGCTTTGCATCCATCTGTTCCATGCATTTGTCGCGACTGGCCGAAGAAATTGTTATCTGGTCCAGCGCCCAGTTCCGCTTTGTTGAATGTTCGGACAGCTTTTCAACAGGCTCGTCCATCATGCCGCAGAAGAAAAACCCGGATGCCGCCGAGCTTATTCGGGGTAAGGCGGGCCGCAGTGCCGGTGCATTTGCCTGCCTTCTGATGATGATGAAGGGCCTGCCCATGACCTATGGCAAGGACATGCAAGAAGACAAGGAACCCGTCTTCGATGCTGCTGATAATTTGCAGCTATGTCTGGCTGCCATGACCGGTATGATAAGTGATTTGACGGTGAACAAGGATGTGCTCAGGGCGGCTTCCGGTGCTGGATTTTCGACGGCAACTGATCTGGCCGACTGGTTGGTGCGCGATCTGGATATGCCTTTTCGCAATGCCCATCATGTTACAGGTGCTCTTGTAAAATTGGCGGAAGATAAAGACTGCGGCCTTGAGGATTTGAGCCTTGCTGACATGCAATCGGTAGAGCCTGCTATAACCGCCGCTGTATTTGATGTGCTGGGAGTCGATAATTCGGTTGCCAGTCGCCTGAGCTATGGCGGGACATCACCGTCAAATGTCAAAGCGCAGGCGGCAAAATGGAAGGCCCGTCTGACAGGAGAGGATGCATGAGAAAATTGATCGTATCTATTGCGCTGGTTGTGGTTCTGGGCACGAGCCTCGGCGCGTGCGGTAAAAAAGGCGAGCCGGTCTATAACCAGAAGACCGAGCAGAGCAAAAGTACAAAGACAAGCGGGTAGGCATGGATCATTTCAGTTATAAAAATGGTGAACTTTACGCTGAAGATTTGCCGCTCGCGCAAATTGCCGTCGAGGTAGGAACGCCTTTTTATTGTTATTCCACAGCAACGCTGGAGCGGCATTTCAAAGTGTTTTCGGGGGCGTTTGATGGTGTGAATTCGCTTGTCTGTTATGCGATCAAGGCCAATTCCAATCTTGCGGTTATCAAGACACTGGCCCGTCTTGGGGCTGGTGCTGATGTGGTGTCTGAAGGAGAACTTCGCCGGGCGCTCGAGGCTGGCATTCCTGCGTCCAGAATTGTGTTTTCCGGCGTGGGAAAACGTCCGTGGGAGATGGAACTGGCGCTGGATGTGGGTATTCATCAGTTCAATGTGGAATCCGAACCTGAAGTTAAGGTGCTGTCAGAGGTTGCCAGCCGTATGGGCAAAGTAGCGCCCGTTGCCTTTCGGGTAAATCCCGATGTGGATGCCAAAACCCACGCTAAAATCTCGACGGGCAAGGCTGAAAACAAATTTGGTGTGCCCTGGCAGGATGTGTCGCGTATTTATGGCGAGGCCGCCAGGCTGGACGGTATTAAAATTCAAGGTGTGGATGTCCATATCGGATCACAGCTCACCGATCTGGACCCGTTCAATAATGCGTTTTTGCGGGTGCGCGAGTTGGTGATGCAATTGCGGGCTGAAGGTCATGACATTACACAGGTTGATCTGGGTGGTGGTCTGGGGATTCCCTATGACGGGACAGTGCCGCCAACCCCCACGTCTTATGGCGTTGTTGCGCTGGAGGCCATGGGTAATCTGGGCGTGCAATTGATTTTTGAGCCGGGCCGTCTGATCGTCGGTAATGCGGGTGTTCTGGTGTCGGAAGTAGTCTATGTCAAGCAAGGGGCCGAGCGGAAATTTGTTATCCTTGATGCGGCAATGAACGACCTTATCCGGCCCGCCCTGTATGATGGATATCATCATATTGACACAATCAAAGAGCCTTCTGGCAACGAGCCTTCTACAGGCACGGAAATGGAAGCGGTTGATGTGGTCGGGCCTGTGTGCGAGACCGGCGATACATTTGCCCGTGCCCGTAACTTGCCGCCGGTGGTGGCGGGTGATCTGGTCGCGTTCAGAAGTGCCGGTGCCTATGGGGCTGTCATGGCATCCACGTATAATACGCGACCTTTGGTGCCTGAAGTTCTGGTGAGCGGAGATCAGTTTGCTGTAATCCGTAAACGACCAAGCATTAAAGAACTTCTGGAGCTTGATACGATACCGAAATGGTTGGACGACGCATGATGTAGCTGCGTTATCTGATCCCTGTTGCAAGAGGATGTATGGATCGACGCCTGAACCTTGAAGAGAACAGACCGTCCCATGGCTATTTCGTGGCTTGGGTTGTTTTGGTGCTGGAACGGGCATGGTCTGCCAGTGCGCCCGTCTTCTGGGCGGTGGGGCTTTTTATAGCAGTTACCTTTCTGGGACTGTGGGAATGGCTTCCCCCTTATTTGCATTTGGCCGGTTTGGTTACCTTCACGGGGGCATTGCTACTTGCTATCCGTTATTTTACGCAAAGCTTCTCTTGGCCATCTGGGGATGAGGTCGCGGCAGCGCTGGAGCGGCATAACCATTTACCTCATCGGCCCCTTCGTTCGCTCGGTAGCGCGTTGGCACTTGGTGCCGAGGACGAGACATCACAATTATTATGGAACTTGCACCGGCAGCAACAATTTCGGAACTTGAGCAAGATTAGGCTATTCTGGCCGGATTTATCGTTGGGGAACGGTGATTTTCTGTCGTTGCGTGCTGCGGTTCTTTTGCTGGTGATCAGTAGTTTTATGATCGGCGGGCCCAAAGCATCCGCCCGGATCGAGACAGCTTTTTTACCACAATTACGGGGGTCGGCTCCTGTTATCGGAATGGATATCTGGGCCGTACCGCCTGATTATACCGGGGTTGCACCTCAACTGATTGCACAAAAGCCTGATGGCAGAGAATTTTCTGCTGTTCCTGCCGTGATCAAAATTCCTGAAGGATCACGCCTTGTGGGCCGTTTGAGCGGGGGAGATGAGGGTGTTCCCAAGCTTGTGAGCGATAACGCTGAGTATGTATTTTCAAAGATAGATCAAAATAACTTCCAGATTGATATTGAGGCGACCAGAAATGGCCGTTGGCGATTGGAAAAAGACGGTGATGAATTGGCCTTTTGGGATTTGCAGATTATCCCTGATGCCCCGCCCGCCGTGCGCTTGCTGACGCCCCCAACCCTTACCCGCCGTGGGGCTCTACAGCTGATGGCGGAGGCTAGTGACGATTACGGGGTGCTGGAACTGGCGGCACACCTTACGCGTAGTGATATGCCTGTGAATTTGCAAGGCCGTATCAAACCTGAAGAAATCCGGATTAAACTACCATTTACTTCGGGCGCAAAGCAGATTAGCAGTAAAAGTTATAATGATCTGACAAGTCATCCCTGGGCAGGGCTTGCCGTCACACTGGTCGTGACAGCACAGGATGCCGTAGGGCAGATGGGGGCCTCGAAACCGGTAGATTTCGTTTTGCCGGAGCGAAAATTCACCCACCCGATAGCCCGTGCGCTTGTGGCGCAGCGAAAAAAATTGATGTCTGATCCTGCCAACAACAGAATTGATGTCCTCGGGGCACTGGATGCGCTGACAGCTTTGCCTGAAGCCCTCACCAGTGATATTTCAGCATTGCTGCTGATCTCGGTGGCGCGCGGAACATTACTGTTTGATTATGAGAGTGAGGCTACCTACGAAGTAGCTGAATATATGTGGCAGGCAGCCTTGAAATATGAAAACGGAAATTTCACCCTTGCCGAGGCTGCCTTGCGGGCGGCCCAGAACGCTTTGATGGCGGCACTGAGCGGGAATGCGGATGATGCAGAAATAAAACGGCTGGTTGACGACGTAAAACAAGCCATGCAGAATTTTCTGGCCGAGTTTTCAAAAAATCAGCAAACGGAGAGCACGGGACAACAACTGCAAAGTAAAGATTTAAACGCTTTTCTGGATAAAATTGATCAATTGTCGGCTGTAGGTGCGCGGGATGCCGCGCGGCAGTTGTTGAGCCGGTTACAGGATATTCTGGAAAATCTGCAAGCTGTTGGTGGTGCGCCATCTCAATCTCAAAATACAGGTCAGAAAATACTCAATGATCTGGGAGAGATGATGTCGGCCCAACAAAATATTCTTGATAAAACCCTGCGCTCCAATCAACAGCAAGGGCAAAAAACCGGAGAGACCGAGACTTTCGAAACCCTTGCCAAGCAGCAAGAAGCCCTGCGTCAGATGTTGGGCGATCTGATGGGCGATATGGGACTGAATGCTGATATTCCGGTGCCGTTGGGGCAGGCGGAACGGGCGATGAACCGGGCGCGCGGGGCCCTTGAAAATGGCGACGCGAGCGGCGCGCAGAATGCCCAAAAACAGGTACTTGAACAATTGCAGCGAACAGCGCAAGGGCTGGTTCAGCAAATGAGGCAGGGGCGAGGGGGACAGGGCGCGGGCGGACGGTTCGGAAAAAATGGCCCACGGGGGGATCCTTTGGGACGTGCTGCGCCGTCGCAGCCATTGTTAGGAGAAGGGGGCACTGATATCCAGTTGTTTAAACCGGGATATTTATCCAATAGCCGTCAGATTCTTGATGAACTACGCCGCCGCTTGTCAGATCCGAACCGCTCTGATCTGGAGAAAAAATATTTGCAACGATTGCTTGAACGCTTTCGTTAGCGGGCTTGTGGGGCTGGTGGTTTTCACCTACATCTGGGGTGAGTTCTCTATAAGGTAGGCTTTTATGACCGAAGACCATCCATTTGCGCAATATGTCCGCGCCTTGGGCAAGGGCCCTAATATGTGGCGAAATTTAACCTTTGACGAGGCTCGGGACGCTATGGCTATGATTCTGGCAGGCGAAGTGAATCCTATGCAGTTGGGGGCCTTTCTGTTGTTGCTGCGCCGAAAGGGTGAAAGCGGAGCCGAGTTCGCCGGAATGACGGCGGCGGCAAAGGCAATTTTTCAAAATGATATTGGTTCGGGGACCGTTAATTATGACTGGCCGTCTTATGCGGACCGGCACCGGCAACAGCCATGGTTCGTGCTGGCGGCCATCTTGCTTGCCGATCAGGGGTATAAAGTGCTGATGCACGGTATTGACGGCTATCATGACGGATATGCCCCGACGCGTCCGGTTCTGGATTTACTGCATGTGCCGCAAGTTACGTCATTGGGCGGGGCAAGGGATGCCTTGCAAGATGCGAATCTGGTGTATATTGGCCTTGAGCATTTTTGTGCGCCGTTGCAGGATTTGTTTGAATTGCGGCCCTTCTTGGGGGTGCGGACGGCGGTTAATACCTTTGCCCGTGATTTGAACCCGCTCGATGCGCCCTGCCAGATGCAGGGGGTGTTCCATCCGCCCTATAAAGACAGTCATCTGCAAACCGCGCTGCTATTGAAACAGCCTAATGCCATGATCTTCAAAGGGGGCGGCGGAGAGGTGATGCGTAACCCCATGAAGCCTGCCCGTATTGATGCTGTTCTGGATGGTACCGTGCAAGAACTTGTCTGGCCCGTTTTGAGTGATGAAAATAATTACAAATGGCGCGATGAAAATTTGGCACCAGAACAGATTTTGGCGGTATGGCGCGGAGATATATCCCTGCCGGTGCCAGAGCAGGGGATTATTGGCACGCTGGCAGTGGCCTTGAAGATGAAACTGCCCGAGCTGTCGTTACAGGAGCTCGATTGCAAAGCGGCCAATATCTGGGCCGCCCGTGATAAATCCAGATTTAACTGACAGTGCGGTAGAAATGATATTCGCTATCTGATGACATGTCGGGCTGATAGTTGTATCCGGCTTCATTGAAGGCTTTCAGGTCTTCAGGTCTTTCGATCCGGTGTTGGCTGATATAGCGGGCCATCATGCCGCGCGCCCGTTTGGCTGGAAATCCGATAACTTTGGCAACGCCGCCTTTCACTTCCTTGAAGACCGGGGTTATCACGGGGTAGGCCAATACTTTTTTCCGAACAGCTTTGAAATACTCGTTTGATGCCAGATTGATAACTGTTTTGTTGCTGTGTGATGCCAGTTCTTCATTGATCGCTTCGGCCAGCCGGTCACCCCAGAAATCATACAGATTTTCACCGCGCGAGGTGGGCAGGCGGGTGCCCATTTCAAGGCGGTAAGGCTGGATCAGGTCCAAGGGGCGGACCAGTCCGTACAATCCTGACAGAATTCGCACATGATCTTGTGCATAGGCCACGTCTTCGGGCTTGATGGTGGTGATATCAAGCCCCGTGTAGGTGTCGCCATTAAACGCATAGGCGGCCTGTTTGGCATTGTCCGGGGTGAACGGGAAAGTCATTGCCTGAAAGCGTTGATAATTCAGTGTACTGAGATCATCACTAATCTTCATCAGCCGTTTTAGATCGTCGGCCTTTTGTTTGCGGGCGGTTTCCAGCAATTCTGCAGTGTCTTTTTGCAGTTTCAGATTTGTATGATCCGCAGGAAGTGATGTGCGGTTAAAATCCATTTTCTTCGCAGGTGAGAGCAATGCAAGCATATGGGTAATCCAGCCGTGAAAATTATGATCCTTCCTTATTGCGTTTTCTGAAGGCGTTCGTCAATAGGGGCCTGCCACCATATATCCAGTGAGGTGCCGTAATTGGATGCAGTTTCAGGAAACTGAATGCGGGGCCAGTAATAGAGCCATTGCTGATTGATATGCTGCAACGGGATGACATAAGTTCCCCAAAGCAGTACCCGGTCGAGGGCGCGGGTGGCCGTTTCCAGTTCTTCGCGGCGCACCGCTTTGGCGATACGATCCACCAGAAAATCAACGGACTTTAACGAGATACCGGGATAATTGCGGCTGCCCGGCATTTTGGCGGCGTTACTGCTCCAGTAGAAGGCTTGTTCGTTCCCGGGGGACAGGCTTTGCCCCCAGCGGGCAATGATCATGTCAAAGTCAAAGTTATTGATGCGGTTTTGATAGCCAGCACTGTCCATCAGGCGCAATTTTGCGGTAATTCCCAGTTTTGCCAGATTTTTCTGGAAACTGGACAAGATTTTAAAATCGTTTTTGTCTGCCAACAGAATTTCAAATTCGAATTTTGCACCGGTTTGGGCATTTTTCAAGCCAGCCTTGGACATAACCCAGCCTGCTTTTTTCAATAATGTTTTGGCGGTTGTTAGTTGAACCCGGTTGCGCCCTGATCCATTGGTCTCAGGCAGTGTAAAAGGCCGGTGAAGCAGATCGGCTGTAAATTCGCTGCGAAAAGGCTTTAACAACGCCAGTTCAGCGCGGCTGGGTAATCCTTTGGCTTGAAGGGGGGTATTTTGAAAGAAGCTGCTGGTTCGTGTATACAGCCCGTGCAGCAGGTTTTTATTGATCCAGTTGAAATCATAGGCAAGGGTCAAGGCGCGCCGGACATCCTGATTACTGAAAATTTCCTTGCGGGTATTAAAGGCAAGGGCGCGCATGGGCGGCGGAATTTTACGATCAATTGTCTTTTGCCGTACCGGCTGGCTGCCATAGCGGCTTTTATCGGACCATTTGGCGGGATTGTTTTCGAAAAATACATCCAGATCACCACCAAGAAACGCTTGAAAGGCCACATCCCGATCCCGGAAATATTCAAACGTTATTTTCCTAAAATTGTAGCGTCCCCGATACTGGGCGCGGCCCTTTCCCCAAAAATCAGGGTTTTTCACATATGTGATGCGCCGTCCGGCCTCGAGGCTGTCGATCTTGTACGGACCTGATCCTACTGGCGGGACAAGGCTGGTATTTGTGAACGGGTTTTGGGCAAAGTAGCTTTTGGACAAGACCGGCATCAAACCCAGTATCAGCGGCATTTCACGCCCTGCATCCGGCTTGAAGGTGAATTTGATGCTTTTAGGCGATAAGATTTCAGCCGCTTGCACAGTTGAATAATATTGCCGGTGATTGGGGCGACCCTTGGCTCGCAGAATTTTATAGCTATAAAGAATATCGGTTGCTGTTATGGGAGTGCCATCTGAAAAGCGGGCATCGGCATCAATGGTGAAACTGATCCAGCGACGATCTGGCGCAATTTGAAATTCGCTGGCAAGATTGGCATATAGCGTAAACGGCTCGTCCCGGGCCCGGCTGAGCAACGTTTGATAGACAAGATTCAGGCCTGCGGCGGGAATACCTCTGATCAGATAGGGGTTGAGACTGTTGAAGTTGCCGATAACAGGCAGACGTAACATGCCGCCTTGCGGGGCGTCCGCGTTAGTGTAGCTGAAATTAGTGAAATCAGGTTTGTATTTTGGCTGACCATGCATGGCCAACCCCATACCGGCAATGGCATTTGCAGGAAGCAGCGTAAGGAGTAGTAGTCCTGTTTTTAGTAATTGCCCAAGAGTCATGTTGTCCGCTTCTTGCTTTCCTGTTTCAGAATAGCGGCCAGTTTATTAACCAATTGCGGCATTTTTTGAACATCGGTTCCAGCAAATCCGATAATCAGGGCATTTCGGGGGGACGGCCCCTGATAGAAGCTTGATAAGGCCCGCAGCATCACCCCTTCCCTGTTGCATAGGCCGGCGACACGGGTGTCGGCTATGCGCTGGTCAATATAGGCTACAAGATGCATGCCGCAATCCTGCTGGTTGATGGTCAGGTAGTTCCGGCATTTTTGTCTGAGCAGCGAGATTAGCATCTCCTGACGGCTTTGGTAAAGCAGGCGCATTTTGCGGATATGGGAAGATAAATGTCCGTCAGATATAAAATCGGCAAGGGCTGCTTCGGCAACCGCAGGGGAATGGCCGTCAATATCGCGGCGCAAGGCGAGAAAGACAGAGACTAGGTCTTCAGGCACCACCAGATAACCAATGCGCAACCCGGAAAACATAACCTTGCTCATGGAGCCCACATACAGAACCCTGTTATCTGTATCAAGCCCTTGCAGGGAGGATATGGGATGGCCGGTATAGCGATATTCGCTGTCATAATCATCTTCAAGTACAAAGGCATCATTGGCTTTGGCCCAGTTCAGAATATCAAGGCGGCGGCGCAGGGACATGGTAGGCCCTAATGGATACTGATGCGAGGGTGACAGACAGGCAAGCCGTGCGTCGGGGGCGAGGTTTTGTGCATGGGTAAGTGAAAACCCTTCGTCATCAACGGGGACCGGAACAGGGCGCGCCCCTGCTGCCAGAATGGATGTAAGAGTACCGGGATAGCCCGGATCTTCCATCAGCACAGGGTCGTTGTTTTCGGCAAAGGCCTTGATAACCAGATGAATGGCTTGCTGCGACCCTGACAGAATAATGACCTGTTCGGGCTTACATTTAACGGCTCGTGTCTGCCCTAAATAATCGGCAAGTGCTTCGCGCAAGGCAATGGAGCCGCCGACAGGGTTTTCGCATAAATATTCCGGCTTTGGTTGCCGCCAGTGCTTCGCTAGCAGCCGTGCCCATATGGCAAAAGGAAATCGATCCAATTCTGGCAGGCCCGGAGAAAACGGGCCTTGCCGATAAGGGGGCTTCTGTTTGGCAAGATATAAAGCCTGAGCCTGTTGCGACAACCGAATGTTCCGGCTTTTCAAAGGGGTGTCGCGGATGTCTTTTTCAGGGCGAAGGGCCTGTTCTGGCAGATTATCTGTAATGTAGGAGCCCGCACCGATGCGGCTGGTGATATAACCTTCGGCCGCAAGTTGATCAAAAGCAGAAAGGACGGTGTTACGTGAGATGCCCAAATCATTTGCAAGCAGGCGGCTGGAGGGCAGGCGGGTTTCCGGCTTGAGGATGGCTTGCAAGATGCAGTCCCGCAATTGCAGGAACAGTTGCCGGTGCAGCGGCATACTATCCATCTTATCCAGAGAAAGGCGTGCAAGATAGGCATGTTTCATGTGGGGTTGCCTGAAATTGGTACTAATAAAAATGTATTTTAGAGTTTTTAAGCATCCAATTACAATATTGTTATTTTTCTTTATATTGATTTAAGCAGACAATAGGTCAGATGATAGAGCTTGATTGACAGGGACGGGTGATAGAAATGGCGGGAACATCGGAAATTGCATATTTTGCGGCGGGGTGCTTTTGGGGCGTGGAGGCTGCATTTCGAGAAGTGCAAGGCGTGCTGTCAACAACGGTTGGTTATCAGGGCGGCACTTTCATGAACCCGAGCTATGATGATGTGTGTAGTGGCGAGACCCGGCATGCGGAAGTGGTCGCGGTTAGTTTCGATTCCGGACAGGTGAGCTATGAGACCTTGCTGGATGTGTTCTGGGCAAGCCATAACCCGACAACATTGAACCGTCAGGGACCGGATGTGGGATCGCAGTACCGATCGGCTATTTTTTACACGTCCGATGTACAAAAACAAAGTGCCGAAAATTCGAAGGCTGCACTGGAGCAGCGCAAGACATATCCAGGCCCGATTGTTACCGAGATTATGCGGGCCACTGATTTTTATCCGGCAGAAGACTATCATCAGCAATATCTGGAAAAACGGGGATTGGCCACTTGCCGTATCTAGGCTGGCCTTAGACCAGTCGTTCCCTGAACCCTTGCAGTCCCAGAATGCTGACCGTCAGATTGCGTGTCTCTCCATAAGCTGTGCTGGCATCCTGAAAGGCTTGAGCGTTTACGGCTGGTGATGACGTATCTGTTTTTAGATCGCTCTCGGGAGTTTGCGCCAGTTGTTGCGCTAGAAACGGACTTGAAGATGTGCCGAATGGGAGTGGATCTTGTGGGGTTACCTGGGCGGCAGGGGCACTGGTTTGCTGTTTGAGGACAATCTGGACAGGGGCTGCTCGCGTATCCTCACGGTATATTGCAGGGGTGCGCCGCCGGGCAGAGACATTGTTCTCGTTGGCGCTTTGAGTACGGGTGCTGCTTCGCTGGCGCTCATCAAGCACTCTTTGTTCCACATAGCCCTGTAGCTGCGCTTGGCGGTTAGCCAGAGCAGGGTCAAATGATAGCGGATATGTATTGGAACGGGTAAGCTCCATCGATCGCACGTATCCTGAGTTGTTATCGGGGCGCTGAAATCAAATACGGTTAATCATAACCTTAACTCCAGTTTCTCTGGAGGATAAAGTCCTAATATACTTTAATGTGAGAAGAAAAGGTTAACAAAAAGTTATTTTTTCGATCACAATATCGTTGGGAATGGGTGTGGAACGCCTCTATTTATCACTGATTTTATCAATGCGTTGTTGCATTTGTGCCAGCTGGTCCTTGAGCTCTTTCATCATCTGTGCGGTTTCATCCTGCACTGGTGCTGCGGGTTGTTCCCGAGGAGGCGCCTCCGGGGTGCTATCAAAACTGGGCGGTGTGAACATTTTCATCGCCTGACTGAACATGGTCATATTCTGGCGGCCCATTTCCTCGAATTGTGCGAATAGTGGATTTCCGCGTACATTTGATGGAATGGCCTCGCGCATTTTATCTTGATTATTTGTAAATGACCGCATGGACATATCGAGATAATCGGGTACGACAGATTGCAGGCTGTCTCCATAATAGCGGATCAATTGGCGCAGGAAGTTGATGGGAAGCAGATTTTGGCCTTTTGCTTCTTCTTCGAATATAATCTGGGTTAGGACAGAGCGGGTGATATCATCGTTTGATTTTGCATCATAGACGACAAACTCAATTCCTTTTTTGACCATCTGGCTTAAATGATCCAGTGTCACATAGGATGAGGTTGCAGTGTTATAAAGCCGCCTGTTAGCGTATTTTTTGATAACGATAGGATCACTTGTCTCTGAACTATTATCTACCAAGTTAATTCATTCCCTGCTATTGCTGCGCTGCAAAGGGTTATTGTGCAATGCGATTTTTGATTTGGCAATCATTATCATTTGTGTACGCTTAAAACAGGCGCTGGCCTGAATAAAATACAAGACCAATGGTGTTCTTATGTCTTCAGAATCTGACATAACCGGTACGGTAACCGCTTTTTTTGACCTGTGGCAGCGGCAAGTCGCCTTGCTCGCACGATCTCCTGATATAGCCCTGCATGAATTGTTGGAGAAGCAAAAGGTAATTTATGAGCAGCTAAATATAGAATCAGGTGATGCTGTAAATACCGATGGCAAGGAGGCGCCGTGACTGTTTCGCAAAAGCCGCGCACGGGCCCCAGGCCTTTGGGGCTGCATCTGGGGTTGGCTTCCTTTACGCTTGGCTCATCCGTTGCGGCTCTGGCATTGATGCGTGAAGGGGGTATTTCGTGGATGCCCGAATTGCAGCAGGATGCCGACATAGTTCAATCTGAAATTAAAGAATTTGACCTGTCCGAGTTGATAAGGGGTTTGGGAGACGAGGGCTGTTCGCGAACGCAGCAGATGATCGAAGGCATCCGCAAATATCATGCACATCCGTATAGGAGACCGGTCTCCGAAGCTCCGGTTATCTGGCAACACGGATCAGCATCCCTTCTTGATTATGGAGAGGGACTCCCATCGTCTGCGCCGGTTATTTTTCTGGTACCTTCATTGGTAAACCGGGCGTATATTCTGGACTTGATGCCGGGGCGCAGTTTCGTCGTGGCCATGGCTGCGGCTGGTATCAGGCCACTTCTAGTCGATTGGGGAACTCCCGGTGAAAGGGAGCTTGATTATTCACTGGATAACTATCTGCTGGAGGTATTGGCACCTGCGTTGGATTTTAGCAAGTCGCAATTCCCAAACGCCCCGCTGCATCTGGCGGGATATTGTATGGGTGGGACAGTGGCTGTTGCACTGGCGCAGATCAGACAGCAACAGCTGGATAGTTTGATAACGATTGCGGCCCCTTGGGACTTTCATAAGGGTTTGGGGCAGGCTGCGCGAGGGTTTTTGGGAGATCCGGTCCGGTGGCAAGTAATCGTCGATAGTTTTAACGAATTGCCAGTTGATATTCTGCAAGCTTTTTTTGCCAGCCTTGACCCTAATTTGTGTATGACGAAATTCGGCTTGTTCAATCAGATGGCACAGGATAGTGCGCGTGCCGAGATGTTTGTAGCCCTTGAGGACTGGTTGAATGACGGGGCGCCTTTGGTCAAAAAAGTTGCCCTGTCCTGTTTTGATGACTGGTACGGGGCCAACAAGCCGGTCACAGGGGAGTGGATAGTTGCCGGAAAAAAACTCTGCCCGAAGGATATTCAAATTTCTGCAATGATTGTCGTGCCAAAATCGGATAAAATTGTACCGCCGGCATCGGCACTGGCGCTGGCGCGGCAATTGCCGGACGCAACTGTGGTGACACCCGGATCAGGGCATATCGGAATGATGGTTGGCTCTGGCGCCGAGGCGGGCTTATGGCAAAATGTTATTGACTGGGTTCGAAGAGCATGAGAAATTTTATTGCGCGCGCACAAAAATATGTTGCGTGTGCGAGAAAATAAGGTTATTTCGTATTTAGCTGAAAATTATTCCGATTCTTGCGAAATATTTATCTAATTTGAATATTAATTAGTTTCGATAGAAAAAGAGGTCTGTAATGGATGTTGTAATTACAAGCGCGGTTCGTACTCCTGTTGGCTCATTTAACGGAGAGTTGTCGCCTCTTCCGGCTCACAAGTTGGGAGAAGTGGTCATCCGCGAAGCCTTGAAGCGCTCCAAAACAGATGGCGCCGATGTCTCTGAGGTGATTTTAGGCCAAGTTCTGACGGCAGGCGAAGGACAGAATCCTGCCCGTCAGGCAGCGATGGGCGCAGATGTCCCGTTTGAAGTTCCAGCCTGGGGCGTTAATCAGCTGTGTGGCTCTGGTCTTCGGGCAGTGGCGCTTGGTTTTCAGGCGGTATTGAACGGGGACAGCTCGATTGTGGTTGCCGGTGGTCAGGAAAGCATGAGCCGTGCGCCTCATTGTGCGCATTTGCGGGATGGCCAGAAAATGGGAAGCCTTGAATTTACCGATACCATGCTGACCGACGGCCTTATGGACGCTTTCTATGGCTACCATATGGGTAATACTGCGGAAAATGTTGCTGAAAAATGGCAAATACCACGCGAACAACAGGATAAATTTGCGGCTGCGTCACAAGCCAAAGCGGGGGCTGCGCAAGCGGCTGGTCGGTTTAAAGATGAAATCGTACCTGTCACCATAAAAACCCGAAAAGGGGAAAATATTGTGGCGGAGGATGAGTATATCCGTGCCGGCACCACATTTGAAAAACTGTCTGGCTTGCGCACAGCCTTCAAGAAGGAAGGCGGCAGTGTAACCGCAGGGAATGCATCTGGCATTAATGATGGTGCGGCGGCGGTTGTGATGATGAGTGCCGATGAAGCCAAAGCCCGCGGATTGGAGCCGTTGGCACGTATTGTCTCATGGGCGCAAGCAGGTGTTGATCCATCTGTAATGGGCTCGGGCCCCATTCCTGCAAGCCGGTTGGCGCTGGAGAAAGCGGGTTGGACAAAGGATGAGCTGGATTTGGTTGAGGCTAATGAAGCATTTGCAGCGCAGGCTTGCGCGGTGAACAAGGATCTGGGCTGGGATGTTGACAAGGTAAATGTCAATGGCGGTGCCATTGCCATAGGGCACCCAATCGGAGCGTCCGGCGCCAGAATTCTCGTCACACTTTTGCATGAGATGCAAAAACGTGATGCGAAGAAGGGCCTTGCCACCCTTTGTATCGGCGGTGGTATGGGTATAGCGATGTGTGTGGAGCGGTAACAGAAACCTGACTCAAGGGGATTAGGGATATGGGAAGAGTAGCGATCGTAACGGGCGGCACGCGGGGAATTGGTAAAGCAATCTCTGTGATGCTGGCAGAAAAGGGATACAACGTTGCGGCCAATTATGGTGGTGATGATGTGAAAGCCAAGGCATTTACCGATGAAACCGGTATTCCTGCCTATAAATGGGATGTCTCGGATTTTGATGCTTGCGCTGCTGGCGTGGCACAGGTGAAGGCTGATCTTGGGCCGATTGAAATCGTTGTCAATAACGCCGGTATTACGCGCGATGGCACGTTGCACCGGATGGACCCGCAAAAATGGCAAGAGGTTATCAATACTAATTTGGGATCCTGCTTCAATATGTGCAGGGCTACGGTTGAAGATATGCGGGCGGCAAAATTTGGCCGTGTAGTCAATATCGGATCAATTAACGGTCAGGCGGGCCAATATGGTCAGGTTAATTATGCCGCTGCCAAATCGGGTATTCACGGATTTACCAAAGCCATGGCACAAGAAGGAGCCTCTCAAGGCATAACTGTTAATGCCATTGCACCGGGTTATATCAATACAGATATGGTGGCCGCAGTTCCACCCGTTGTTCTTGAAAAAATTGTTGCCAAAATTCCAGTGGGTCGCCTTGGGGAAGCCAGTGAAATTGCCCGCGGGGTTTGTTTTCTGGCTGCTGATGATGCCGGATTTGTAACCGGTTCAACTTTATCCATCAATGGTGGTCAACATATGTATTAGCCGGACCTGTCAACTGGCGAAGATGAAAAGGCATGCGTCCTCTCCCTGGGTTCATGCCTTTTCGTTTGTCTGGCCAAAGTCCTGCGCTATAACGGATGGGCACAGACGGGGCAGGGCAGTATGATAAACGGGATATCCAGAAAACGGGCGACAGGCTTCGGCTTTATTGCCATTCTGCTTTGGGCCTTGCTTGCCCTGTTTACCGTTTATACCGGCGATATTCCGCCCTTTCAACTAACGGCAATGAGCTTTGGCCTTGCCTTTGTTTTTGCTCTGATAAAGTGGCGCGTTGCTGGGGATAATATCAAAGCATTTCTGAACGTACCGCCAGCGGTGTGGGTGTTGGGAGTTGGCGGGCTTTTTGGCTATCATTTTTTCTACTTTCTGGCGTTGAAATCGGCACCCGCAGCCGAAGCGGGCCTGATCGCGTATCTGTGGCCGTTGCTAATCGTGCTTTTTTCGGCATTGCTGCCCGGCGAAAGGCTGCGTTGGTTTCATGTAGCCGGGGCGCTTGTCAGTCTTGCCGGGGCGGGAATTCTGATTACAAAAGGGAGCGGGTTTTCTCTGAACCCTGATTATATGACGGGGTATCTGGCGGCTCTCGTCTGTGCTTTTATCTGGTCGGGATACTCGGTCCTAAGCCGTAGATATGCAGATATTTCAACGAATGTCATTGGTGTTTTTTGTGGTGCTACGGCGGTACTGGCTTTGATATTCCATTTGGTTTTTGAACAAACTGTCCTCCCCACTGATGTGACGGTTTGGCTGGCGGTTGTGGGCTTAGGGCTGGGGCCAGTTGGAGCCGCTTTTTTCTTGTGGGATATGGGTGTCAAGAAGGGGGATATTCAGGGGCTGGGCGTCTTGTCCTATTTATCGCCATTGCTGTCGACAATTTTACTGGTAGCGGTTGGCGGCACGTCTTTTTCATGGACGCTGATGACGGGGAGCGTACTGATTACGCTGGGGGCAGCCATCGGATCTGTCCAGTTGTTTGCAGCTTTACGGCAAACAAAGGTTGCAAGACAGGATTGAGGCCGCCCACAGGAGGCCACCCACAGAATTCAGAGTCCTACCAGTGGCCTGTATTTTCCATACTGGCCCAAGGTTCTGCTGGTGCCAGAGCATCGCCCTTTTGCAGAAGCTCGATCGAGATATTGTCGGGGGAGCGGACAAAGGCCATGCGGCCGTCACGGGGCGGGCGATTGATGATGACATCATGATCCATCAGATGTTGGCAAGCAGCATAGATATCATCAACTTCATAGGCAAGATGGCCAAAGTTGCGGCCTTCGTCATAGGTTTCAGGGTCCCAGTTATAGGTTAGCTCAACCTGTGCCTCTTCCTGACCTTCGGGGGCCAGAAAGACAAGAGTGAAGCGTCCGGCTTCAACTTCTTTGCGCTTGATTTCTTTTAGGCCGAGGGCAGTGCAGTAAAAATCCAGACTGGCGTCAAGATCAACAACGCGTACCATCGTATGTAAATATCGCATATTGTTTTTACCTGTTAGAAGTTGTCTTTACGGGCTCTGATTTCAGCGAACACATCAACTAGGGGGGCGCCGCGCATACCCAGTGTTTCCTGAATATCGGCACTGTCGGGCCGCAAAAACGGATTGGTTGCCCGCTCTTCACCCAAGGTGGAGGGAACGGTTGGCAAGCCCTGACTGCGCAAGGTCTGGATATCATCAAAGCGTTTGCGTAAAGCTGGATTTTGCGGCTCGATGGTCATGGCAAAATGGGCATTGGCTTCTGTGTATTCATGGGCACAGCAGACCTTGGTATTTTCTGGCAGGTCTTTCAGCTTGGACAGGCTTTCCCACATTTTGGCAGGGGTGCCTTCGAACAGCCGTCCGCAACCAAGGGCAAAAAGGGTGTCGCCACAGAACAGGGCATCAGAGTTTTCGAACCAATAGGCAATATGCCCTTTTGTATGGCCGGAGACGTCAAAAATTTTAGCGCGCTGGGTGCCAAAATCAAATGTATCGCCATCTGAAAGCTGAATATCTATGCCGGGAATGCGGTCCGCATCACTGGCAGAGCCGACAATTTTACAGCCCGTTTTGGCCTTGAGTTCCAGATTGGCGCCCGTGTGATCCATGTGATGGTGGGTGTTGAGAATATGGGTCAGTGACCAGCCCAGCTCATCCAGTTTTTCAAGAACAGGCTCGGAGATGGCCGGGTCAACAATGGCAACGCAATCGCTATCAGGGTCTTTAATCAGATAGAGATAATTATCATTTAAAACAGGGATTTGATGAATTTCCAGTTTGCTCATATGCTGTAGCCTTCTATTGTAGAGCCAACGATCAGTCAGATAGTATAGCCCATGATGCGCCCCGATGTTATAGATTTGAGAAAGTTTTACCATACCCGGCTGGGCGGTGCAGCCCGAAAAGCGCTGGTGCGTAAGATCCGTCACATCTGGCCTGATATTTCGAATTTCAGATTACTGGGTCTGGGATATGCAACGCCTTATCTATATCCGTTTCACCATGAAACCGAGCGGACCATTGCCCTGATGCCAGCGCAGCAAGGGGTTATTCACTGGCCCCATGGGGGGCCCGGTCTGGTAGGATTGTGCGACGAGACAGGCCTTCCGCTGGCCGACAGTTCCATTGACCGGATAATATTGGTTCACGGGCTTGAAAACACCCAGCGAGCCGATGAACTTCTTCAGGAAATCTGGCGGGTTTTAACATCAAGTGGCAAGCTTCTGGTGGTGGTTCCGGGGCGGGGCGGATTGTGGGCCCGGCTTGAAAATACACCTTTTGGATACGGATATCCTTATTCCGACCGTCAGTTGCGGCGCATTCTCAGGACTAATATGTTTACGTATGGCGATGTGCATGGGGCGCTGTATTTTCCACCCAGCGGCACCCGCTTTAATTTGAAGCTCGCGCCGTTTCTGGAAAATATGGGTGCGAAATGGTGGGCGCGTTTTAGCGGTGTTCGCTTTATTGAAGCTGAAAAGCGAATTTATGCGGTTGCAGAAGAGCCGGAACGGCGCAAAAAGCTGCGCCCTGTTATTGCACCTGCGGCACGGCCTATCAGCGCGAATACATCGGGTGCAGAAAAGTTGACCTATAAGGGCCGGAAATAAATTTTGCGGCGGCTATTGTGCAGCGCTTAGCTTTGCAGCATAAACACACATTGGGCGGCGAAGAAATTTGCACGCCTGCTGTCAATATCATATGACAGCACATGGCCATTACCACCAACGATAATGGATTGCTCGATAGCGATCCCCAGATCGGCGCAAAGATCAGTAAAATCACGCAGCGTACAAAAATGGATATTCGGTGTCTCGTACCATGCGTAATCAAGTGAATTTGTCATGGGCATCCGCCCGTTGAAGAACAGGTAGCTACGGCAACGCCAATAGGCAAAATTGGGGAAAGAGACTATCGCTTTTTTCCCAACCCGGAGTAATTGCTCCATTACCAGTTTGGGGCGGTGGGTTGCCTGTAAGGTCTGGCTGAGAATAGCGTAATCAAAACCTTTGTCCGGATAGTCAGATAGATCAGCATCCGCATCCCCCTGAACCACGGACAGGCCCTTGCTGACGCAGTTATTGACGCCTGTCTGGCTAAGTTCGATCCCACGACCATCGACATTCTTGGTTTTAACAAGATAGGACAGAAGGGTCCCGTCCGCGCAGCCCACATCAAGGACCCGGCTTCCCGGATCAATCATGTTGGCGATTAGCTGTAAGTCAACCCGGATATCTTGCGGGCGAGAGAGTGTGGTGTTTTCAATCATTGATCCAGCCCCCGGCTTTTGGCCGTTGATTTCAGAAAGCCACCGATTGTCTTGAACATTTCAGGAGTATCAAGCAGAAAAGCATCATGACCGGTATCTGTTTCCACTTCTACAAAACTGACATTGGCGGCAGCGGAAATCAGGGCGCGCACCACTTCTTTGGCTTCTGTTGTTGGAAATAGCCAGTCACTTGAAAAAGAGACAATGCAAAATCGTGTTTTGGTATCCTTGAACGCAGCGGGCAATGAGCCGTCATGGTCCTGGGCCAGATCAAAATAATCCATGGCCCGTGTAATATACAGGTATGAGTTGGCATCGAAGCGGTCGACGAAATTAATGCCTTGGTACCGCAGATAGCTTTCCACCTGAAAATCGGCGTCGAACCCATAGGCGAAGCTGTCCCGGTCTTGCAAATTACGGCCAAATTTCCGGTGTAGGGCTGATTCGGACAGATAGGTTACATGGGCCGCCATTCGGGCAACGGCCAGGCCTGCGCGGGGGTTCTTGCCCTGTTCGAGATATTTACCGCCCAGCCAGTCAGGATCGGCCATGACCGCTTGCCGCCCAACTTCATGAAAGGCGATATTCTGGGCGGAATGTTTGGCGGCAGTTGCAATGGGGATGGCACTAAAACACCGCTCGGGATAGGCACTGGCCCATTGCAGAACCTGCATGCCGCCCATGGAGCCGCCTACAACTGAAAACCATGAGGGTATTTCCAGATAATCCTGCAACAAGGCTTGCGTGCGAACCATATCGCCAATGGTGATGATCGGAAAATCCAGCCCATAGGCCTTGCCGGTCTCCGGATTGATATCCTTGGGCCCTGTTGTGCCCATACATCCACCGAGGACGTTGGAGCAGATAATAAAATATTTATCTGTATCCAGTACTTTTCCAGGACCGATCATGATGCTCCACCAGCCGTCTTTTCCGGTCAGGGGCTGCTTGCTGGCGGCGAATTGGTCGCCGGTCAGGGCATGGCAGACAAGAATGGCGTTTGAGCGGTTCTCGTTCAATGTTCCGTATGTATTATAGGCAACTGAAATATCGCTCAACATAGCCCCGCAATCCAGTGGCATGGGCTGATCTTTTCCCAGTGTCGCAGAATGATGGTTCGGCTCTGGCGGGATAATTGACACGGCGACGACTCTTTTCGCATTCAGGGGTTAGAAAAATCTTTGTTTTGAGCTATTTTGCTGATAGCTAGGGCTGATGTACAATATCTGTCAATGATTTCTTTGCTTTTGATGTGCTCATTGTTGCATCAACAGGATTTTTTGCCAATTGGTACCGTATTTCAGGGATGAAACGTGACAAAAACAAATAAGAAACTCGAAGCACTGCGCGCCGAAGTTGATCGTCTTGATACAGAACTACTTGCTGTTCTGGAGCGGCGCATTGCTATTGTTAAGGATATTGCTGCGGCTAAAGAAGATGACGGTTCTGTGTTGGCCTTTCGTCCGGGCCGTGAAGCAACCGTTCTGCGCCGTATTTTGGAAAAACATAACAGTGACTTGCCCGATGTGGTGGTCGCCAATATCTGGCGCGAGATTATTTCGGCAGTTTGCCGGATGCAAAAACCCCAGTCAATTTCCATTACAGCCCCTGAAAAATCTGTCGGTTATTGGGATTTGGCCCGCAGCCATTTTGGGGCGGCAACGCCGATGACATTGCATAAATCACCAACGGTCGTCTTGCGCGAAGTCTCTGCTGATCCGTCTATATTGGGGCTTATGCCGTGGAAGAATATCGAGAAAGATACCTGGTGGGAGCATCTGGCGCAAGGGGGCGATGATGTTCCCAAAATTCTGGCGGCCTTGCCTTTTGTCCAGAATAGTTCAGGCTCTTTTGAAGATTTGAATGCACTGGTGATCGGGCAAGCTGACCCCGAACCCTCTGGCGATGATATCAGTCTTTTTGTGGTGATGACATGTGGCGAAGTCAGCCGTGCCCGTCTGAACGAACATCTGGAGACATGCGGACTGAAGGGTCATTGTATCGATTCGCGCTCGCCTGCTGTTGAAGAGGGCGACTGGTTGCATTTGTTTCAGGTCCCCCGTTTTGTGTCGGGCGATGATCCTGCATTGTTGGCCTTTACTGATTTGATCGGGGATGATGTGATCAAAACAGTAATTCTGGGAGCTTATGCGGTTCCCGTTAAACCCTGAATTCCCTGATAATCGAGAGTAGTTTACATGTCTTCCTTGCAGCCAACCCCCAAGCCGGGCATCCTTGATATTACCCCTTATGTGGGCGGAAAATCGGGTGGTACAGGTTTGCAGAAAACCGCCAAGCTGTCATCAAACGAGACACCGCTTGGGGCCAGCCCGAAAGCGCGCGCCGCCCTGAAAGATTTGGGGGATACATTACAATTATATCCCGATGGTGGATCATCCGAATTGATTGCAGCCATTGCGGATATTCATCAATTGCCTGCCACAAATATTATTTGTGGCAACGGCTCGGATGAAATTCTGTCCCTGATTACCAACGCCTATGCAGGTTTCGGGGATGAAGTGCTGTTTTCCCAGCACGGGTTTCTGGTTTACGAACTGGCAGCATTGTCCAATGGGGCAACCCCCGTAAAGGCGCCTGAGCCAAATCTGACGACAGATGTGGATGCATTATTGGCGGCGGTAACCGATAAAACGAAAATTCTTTTTTTGGCTAATCCCAACAATCCGACGGGAACCTATATTTCGATCTCTGAAGTTGAAAGACTACATGCGGGGTTGCGCAATGATATTCTGCTGGTTCTTGATGCGGCCTATGCCGAATATGTGCGTAAAGAAGATTATGAAGCAGGCGCAAGTCTGGTTGCGGCGAACAAGAATGTCATCATGACCCGTACATTTTCAAAAATTTACGGACTGGCGGCGTTGCGTGTTGGTTGGGCCTATGGATCCGATGACGTTATTGATGTGCTGCACCGTATTCGCGGGCCGTTCAATGTGAACGCAGCAGCACAAGTAGCCGGCGTGGCTGCGGTGAACGATCAGGCATTTGTCGAGGCTGCCCGCGCGCATAACGATAAATGGATACCGATATTAATCCAGAGCTTGCGGGGGATCGGGTTAGAGATACCTGACAGTGTCGGCAATTTTATTTTGATGGATTTCAAGAATACCGGTAAATCTGCCATGGATGCCGAAGCATTTTTAAGTGCGCGAGGGTTGATTCTACGTAGCGTTGCGTCCTACGGACTGCCGTCCTGTTTGCGTATGTCCGTGGGGCTTGATGATGAAAACCGGGCGGTGATTGATAGCCTTCGAGAATTTCTGGAACAGTGATATGAGCGATAAGAACGCCGTACAGTTTGAAAAAATGGCCCTGATCGGGGTTGGCCTGATAGGCTCCTCGATTGCGCGGGCTGCACGCAGAGGTGGTTTGGTCGGCGAGATTACCTGCTCGGCCAGAACCTATGATACCAGACGAATTGCGCTGGAGCTGGGGCTGGTTGATCATGCTTATGAGCAGGCCAAGGATGCCGTTAAAGAAGCAGATTTAATTATTTTATGCTCGCCTGTTGGAACTTATGGGGCAATTACCGAAGAAATTGCGCCGTTTTTAAAACCCGGTGCCATCGTGACCGATGTGGGATCGGTCAAACAGACGGTTGTTGATCTGATTGAGCCTCATATTCCCGACGGCATAAATTTTGTTGCTGGACATCCGGTGGCAGGTTCCGAGAAATCAGGCCCTGCCGCAGGCTATGCAGAATTATTTGAAAACCGCTGGTGCATCCTGACGCCCTCTGAAAAATCAACAGAGGCGGCGGTTGAAAAGCTGTCGGCTTTCTGGACGGCACTTGGCAGCAATGTCGAGCTGATGGATCCCAAGCACCATGATCTGGTGCTGGCGATCACCTCACATGTTCCGCATCTGATTGCCTATAATATTGTGGGGACAGCCGATGATCTTGAAGAGGTTACCCGCTCGGAAGTGATTAAATATTCTGCGGGTGGTTTTCGTGATTTTACCCGGATTGCCGCCTCTGATCCGACCATGTGGCGCGATGTGTTCCTGACCAATAAGGAAGCCGTTCTTGAAATGCTGGGACGGTTTTCAGAAGACCTGACCGCCTTGCAGCGGGCTATTCGCTGGGGGGACGGGGATGCTTTGTTCGAGACCTTCTCGCGGACACGCGCTATTCGCCGGCAAATTATTGACGCAGGACAGGAGACAGCTGAGCCTGACTTTGGCCGTGTTGTGACATCCGAGGATGATTAGAATACCGGATTTAATTGCAGAATTTTAAGGGGCCCCAAGTAAAGCGCGGCGTTTTGTAAAGTGATGGGTGCATCCAGATACGGGACCCCCTGATCATCTTTCTTGGCGATCAAATTCAAGGCAAAGCTGACTGTTTGCAGGGTTTTGGCATCCATATTCCGGCTGTTCCCCAAAATGGATAACAACTCGTTAAAGCCTTTTATTTTGGCGGTGAAGGCCCCTAGCGGGTAATTGTCAGAATCGAGTGTCAGACTACCTTTGGCGGCGAGATTGCTGCCCCCCCAGTCAAGATTTGCCGCCTGAATATCAACAATGCCGCCCTTGTCTCGCCAGTTTTCAAGGGCAGATTTGCTGGTCAGCTTGGTGATGTTCCCGTCAATAGTCGCAGATATTTCAGCCTTGGTGATCATATTTCCAAGGGGTAAATCCTGATTCCCCCCAAGGTCCAGATTGTTGGCCCGGATGGCGATTTGCCATGCCGGTGTTTTCTGAACTGCTGCCTCTGTTGCGTCACTTCCCTGGGTTTTTTGATCTTTGGGCGACGGACGTGCGTGAAGTTGCAGTCGTTCAGCATTTACAGGTGACCGGTTGGGCAGATTGATCTGGACAGTTCCCAGATCAATCGCAAGTGTATCAAGTTTTCCAGTGGATAAAATTGTTGCACTGCCGATGGCAGATTGTGGCGTGACTTGCATCAATTTTGTCGTTGCATTTTCTTGCCATCGATAAGTAGATGTTCCGTCAACACCAAAGATAATATGGGTCAGGTTCCATGGCTGAACAACCGTCCAGACTTGAGGAACAGATAGCTGGAAATTATCATTCTCTTCGGCTGTACCTTTCGAGATTACCAGATTGGTGATATCCAGTTTTACCCGGTACGGCCATCCGGTTATGGTTATAGGCTCATACTTGACTATATATCCGTTTGCCTGTTGCGTCTTTATCCAGTTTTCCGTTTGTGCCAGAACCGTATCGGCGACAGTATTCCACCAGTAGATATATCCGCCCATCAGCAGGGCAATGGCAGTGATAGATATTGTCAGGACGCGCATGTGACTTTCCGGGTTTTCTATGGCTTGAGCTTTGGGGCGCCACTCTATAAGTTGGACACTCTCCTGTCACTGACTTTCCCGCAAATCGAGTATACCTCCAATGACTGCTTCATCTGAAAAATTCAGCTCCGGCTTTATGGTTAGTGCCATGCCGATTGTCTTTGTATTTTTGTGGAGCACGGGATTTATCGGGGCCAAGCTGGGGCTGCCCTATATTGAACCAATGACGTTTCTTGCCCTGCGATTCGTTATTTGTAGTTTGCTGTTTCTGCCCGTTATTTTAGTGACCAAAACACACTGGCCTACCCGTTGGCAAGATGGTGTGCATATCGGTATTGCGGGGCTGTTGATGCATGGAGGGTATCTGGGGTTTGTGTTCTGGGCAATCAGTTTGGGGGTGCCCGCAGGCACTTCGGCACTGATTGCAGGTATTCAGCCGCTTATTGTTGCGGCTCTTGCCGGATTGTTGTTGAAAGAGACCATAAAATTTCGCCAGTGGCTAGGCTTGTTGGCGGGATTAGGCGGGGTTTTTCTGGTTGTTGCCGATAAGTTGACGTTGGGGGAGGGGTCTGTTTTTGGAATATTTCTGAGCTTTCTGGCCTTGTTCAGTATCGCGTTTGGTACTTTATACCAAAAAAAATATTGCTCTGGTATGAGTTTGAAAAGCGGGAATTTTATCCAGTTTCTGGTAGCTGCCGTCTATTTCACCGTCCTTGCCTTTATCATGGAAGATCGCACTGTTATCTGGTCGGGCGAGTTGATATTCGCCCTTGGCTGGCTTGTTTTTGTGCTGTCGCTGGGGGCCATAACGCTTTTATATCTATTGCTCCGAAAAGGAGCTGCGGCAACTGTGTCGAGCTTGTTTTTCCTTGTTCCGCCCTGCACGGCGGTTGTGGCTTATTTGCTATTCGACGAGAAACTGGGAGGGTATTCCCTGATCGGTATGGCAGTTGCCATATTGGGGGTTGCACTGGTTAATTTCCCGATGAGGAAGCGCGGCGTATGAGTAAATATGATCTTGTCATAGAACCTGATCTGCCGCCGGTGGATTATCCTCATCCTGACCTACCTGAAAATGAAAATTTGTGGATATTTGGCTATGGCTCGCTCATGTGGCGGCCCGGCTTTGATCATCTGGGAATTGTTGATGCGCAAGTCTACGGATATCACCGTGCTTTTTGCGTGGCCTCGGTGGTGCATCGGGGAACGCCGGAAAAACAAGGGCTGGTTCTAGGGCTCGACCGGGGGGGATCGTGCCGGGGGAAGGCGATTCTATGCCCTGCGGCTATTCGTGAACCGGTTATTGACTATTTGTACCGGCGGGAAATGGTGACCAGCGTCTATATCCCCAAGTTGGTTTCGTTGAAATTGGCGGAGACGGGGGAACGTGTGAAGGCCCTAACCTTTGTCGCTGACAGAGCCCACGAACAATACAGAACAACCGCATCCATATATGACGCGGCGCGTATAATCGCCAATGCCTCTGGACGGGGCGGTCCGAACAGGGATTACCTGCAAAGTACCATTGAGCATCTGGATGCTTTTGGTATTATGGACGGCCCCTTGCATGCGATCATGCAGACGATCGAGCAGATGGAGGATTAACCCGTTGCCCGGCCTTAGAAGTTGACGCGGTGGGCAATCGTTTGAATGTCAGAGCGAAGTAAACCAATATCTTCAAGCTCAACATCGCTCAGGGCAGACAGGGCTGCTTCTGTTTTATAGGCGCGATATTTATGGGTAATGGCAGATGCCAGCTTTTCATAAAAAGAGCCAACAGGGGCTGTAACGACATTTGAGATATTTGAGGAATTTGTCAGGTTTGTAGAAAAAGTGCTCATTATCATCTCTCCATTGAATTTGTTTCCCTGATGTACGTCGGGAGATGAAAAATGACACGCGGAAAATTGGTATTTCACCTATGCAGTTATTGCATGGCTAAATTAGATATTTGTTAATAATGTATGGAAGGTTTAACCCTTAACTGCATTTGGAATAGCCGCAGGACGTGCATTTGTCACAGCCTTCACTGCGGATAAGGCTTGCCTCCCCACAGTCGGGGCACTGGCGTTGATAGCCGGACTTGCCAGAACCGGAGGGAGCCCCCATCACTTGAATTTGGGCCTCGCTATCAGATTTGTTGGTCACCGGGTTTGGCAGGAAACCGATCTGGATCAGATGGGTCTCAATAACATCGCCGATAGCGGCCAACAAGGAAGGTACATATCGGCCCTGCATCCATGCGCCGCCTCTGGGGTCGAATACTGCTTTTAGCTCTTCGACAACAAAACTGACATCCCCGCCGCGCCGGAAGACGGCAGATATCATTCGGGTGAGGGCCACGGTCCATGCAAAATGTTCAACATTTTTGGAGTTGATAAAAATCTCGAACGGGCGGCGGCGGCCATCCTGAATAATATCATTGAGTGTAATATACATGGCGTGATTACTTTCAGGCCATTTGAGTTTGTAGGTTTGCCCCGGAATGGTGCCCGGCCGGTCCAGCGGTTTGGTCATATAGACAATGCCGCCGGCCTCGAAACTGTCACGCGGACGCGGGGCAGGTTCGTCCAGGGGCAGACTCGGCTGGTCCTGTTCATCAGTGTCATCCGCTTTGGTCTCAAGCACCGCGCCGGTGATATCGTTAGGGCGATAGGTCGTGCAACCTTTGCAGCCAAGCTCATAGGCCTGAAAGTAGATATCCTTGAATTTCTCGAAACTGATATCTTCGGGGCAGTTAATGGTCTTGGAGATGGAGCTATCGATATAATCCTGCACGGTGGACTGCATTTTCACATGATCTATCGGGGTCAGAACTTGCGCATCGACAAAATAGTCGGGCAAGGGTTCTATATCCCCTTTGAGGCGACGGAATAGCCGATAGGCGTAGTCGGTTACCTCTTCGGCTTTACGGCTGCCATCTTTCATCAGGATATTGCGGGTGTAGGAGAAGCTGAATACCGGTTCCAGCCCGCTGGAGATGTTATTGGCGAGCAGGGATATGGTTCCTGTCGGCGCAACGGATGTGACAAGGGCGTTCCGAATGCCATGCTCGGCAATGGCATCTATAATTTCCTTGTCCATTTTCCGGATGGTCTCGCCTTCGAGATATCGAGCCTTGTCAAATAATGGAAAACTGCCCTTTTCTGCGGCCAGCTCGGTTGAGGCCAGATAGGCGGATTTACGAATTTGTACCATCCATTGGCGGGTGATGGAGATTGCCTGATCAGAGCCATAGCGCACGCCCTTCATGATCAGCGCATCGGCAAGCCCGGTTATGCCCAGTCCGATCCGCCGTTTGGATTTTGCTTCATGTTCCTGTTCGGGTAAGGGAAAACCGGAGACATCGATCACATTATCCATCATGCGAATAGCTGTTCTGACAGTTTTGTCCAAAGCCTCCATATCCATTTGAGCGTCGGTTTCAAACGGGTTTTGAACGAATCGGGTCAGGTTAATGGACCCGAGCAAACAAGCTCCATAGGGGGGGAGAGGTTGTTCACCGCATGGGTTGGTAGCGGATATTGTCTCACAATAATTGAGGTTGTTGCGTGCATTGATCCGGTCAATAAAAATGACCCCCGGTTCTGCATAGGCAAAGGTGGCACGCATGATTTCGTCCCACAATTCGCGGGCACGAATTGTCTTGAATTGAGACCCTTCAAAAACAAGGTCCCACGCGTCATCTTTTTTGACGGCTTCCATAAAGGCATCGGTTATCAGCACCGAAAGATTGAACATGCGAAGGCGTCCGGGGTCTTGTTTGGCCTTGATGAAGTCAAGAATATCCGGGTGGTCACAGCGCATGGTTGCCATCATGGCTCCGCGCCGCGAGCCCGCACTCATGATGGTGCGGCACATACTGTCCCATACATCCATAAAGCTCAAAGGGCCAGAGGCGTCTGATCCCATGCTGTGAACTGGGGCGCCTTTAGGGCGCAGGCTCGAGAAATTATAGCCGATACCGCCACCTTGTTGCATGGTGACGGCTGCTTCTTTGAGGTTATCAAAAATACCGGCGATATCATCGGGAATGTCGCCCATGACAAAACAGTTGAACAGGGTGACTTTGCGCTTTGTGCCCGCGCCGGCCATAATGCGGCCTGCTGGCAGAAATTTATAATCCTTGAGGGCTTCAAAAAAGGCAGGTTCCCATTTGGCGGGATCTTTTTCTGTTGCTGCCAGTGCCTTGGCAATCCGGGCCCATGTCTCTTCAAGGGATTTTTCTGTCACCGTGCCATCGGCGGAGCGAAACCGATATTTCATATCCCATATTTGTTTGGAAATGGGGGCAAGTGATGCCATGGAACCCTCTTTTTGAATGATAGAGTTGAGACGTTTCCCATTATACGGCATTCGATTGCCAGATACAAATCAATCAATGGCTAATATGGGGTAAGCGCTTATTTTGAAAAGTACTTTTCACGCGCGTCTTTTACCAGATTAGCAGTATTTTCATCAATTTCCTGTTTCAGCCGCTTCATGAATAGTTTGCGGTCGAGGCCAGCTTCAATCGGGGGCAGGAATTTGATTGTGATGACGCCCGGGCGGCAGATGAATTTTTTACGGGGCCAAAACAAGCCGGTATTCAGGGCAACAGGTATCACGGGGGTGGCCAGTTTTGAATAAAGGGCTGCAATACCGGGCTGGAAGGCCAATGTGTCATCAACGCCGGTTCTGGTGCCCTCGGGGAATATTATGATTTGACGCTCATCTTTGAGGGCCTGATCGGCCTGTGCAATCATGGAGCGAAGGGCCGCAGCCTGCCCCTTGCGATCAACTGCAATCATTTTTGTTTTATGGCAGTACCAGCCGTAAATGGGAATGCTGAGCAGTTCTTTCTTCAAAATAACGGCAGGGTCTTTGACCAGCCAATGTAGAGCCATCGTCTCGAACGCTGATTGATGTTTGCAGGCAATAAGGGCTTTGCCGTTTGGAATATATTCCTTGCCTTGCACGTCAACGCGCAAGCCGCAGATAGCGCGCATCAGGACAACGATTCCGCGCGCCCATATTTCCTGACCGCGGACAATCCATATCCGGTCGAATGCCAGCATGGGCAGAAACAGAATATTCATAAAGATTGACCAGAGCCAGAAGCACAGGAAGAACAGAGCGGAGCGGATAATAGTCATTTGGGGACCTCTCCCATTGCCAGACGTTCCAGATTGGCACGGATCAGGCTTACCAGAAATTTGTTAAACTCGGATATCAGTACATATGAGACGGAGGGGCTCTGCCACCATTTCTCAAGTTTCATTGTATCTTCCTGTACAGCATAGGGATAGAGCTGCAACAGGGGCATTTGCCGTTTCATTTCCACCAGACTGCGCGGCATGTGAAAGGCGCTGGTGACAATAAGCAGCTTGTTGAATTTATTCTCAGCAGCCCAAAGGGATGTCTCATAGGCATTGCCGACGGTATCGCGGGCGGTGTGATCCAGATCAACACAACAGGACATGATTGCTGTGCTTTCACCCACCGCAAGGCGCAGGGTTTCACGGTTGATTTGTTTGTTGACGCCAGAGATCAGCATGCGTTTTCCCGCCCCTGATTTCAGCAGGCCAAACCCCGTATCCAGCCGTGGGGCCGTTCCCGTCAAAATTACGATGCCATCCGCTTGCCGAATAGCCCTATAGTCGGGCCCGGTGATTTCATAAATGTAGGAGGCAAAGGCGCCACTCCATAAAATCAGAAGAATTGCGAGGAGTGACAGCCATATGGAGACTTTTCGAGACATTTCAGAGCCGCCCGTTTGCAATATAGCTGGCAGCCTCAGGCAGGTCGCGGGCAATGGACACAGGTAACAGATCAGCACCAATGCCGGTGGCCTGGGTTTTCAGCCCCTTGCCTGTCTGAACAAGGATGCGGTGAACACTCGCAGCTTTTGCTGCCTGTAAATCTGTCATGCTGTCCCCGATAAAAACAGTGTTTTCGGGGCGCTCCCTGAACTTGGACAGGGCGGCTAAAATCATTCCGGGACCGGGTTTGCGCATGGGGGTTGCCGCCCAAGGCGCGTCGGGGGCAATGAAAATATGATCAATAGCTGTCCCCTTCGATGCAAGGGCCTGATGTAGTTTCCCATGAATAGCATCAAGCGTATCCATTGTGATAAGGCCACGACCGATGCAGGACTGGTTGGTGACAATGGCAACAATATGCCTTGCAGCCTTTAGATCAGCGATGGTTTGCAAAGCGGCCTCAATGAAGACAAGTTCGTTTGGCGATTTGACAAAATCAGCCCTGTCTTCATTGATAACCCCGTCTCTGTCGAGTAAAACAAGCACGCTACATCATCCGTTTTAAAGTACCCATTACGATCCAGCGAACCGTAACAGTGGTTAGCAAGGCTACCAATATAGGCACCATTGCCAAAGCAATCCAGCCTTCGAGTATCATATCGGGTGCGGAAACCAGACCCGCGTCCAACCGGTCGGCCAGAAAGGCCAGAATTTGCATGGTAAGAATGGCAAGAATCAGGCCGGGGATGGCTCCGATCAGGCACAGACGGGCAAAATAGTTTTGAAACTGCAAGGCAATATAGCTGTCTTTGGCCCCGATCAGGTGAAGGACCTCAATAATGCCCTGATGCATCACCATACCGGTGCGGGCCGCAAAAATTACAATGATAACAGTGACTATACTGACCAGAAGCATAATGGCGGCGGCTAAAAACTGGACGCTGCGGGCCAGAACAATCATTTTATCAAGCCAGGGGCGGTGGGTGTTGAGAATGGCCCCCGGAACAGCGTTTGACAGTTTTTTGGCGGCTGCCAGCAGATCAATGGCCCCGCCTTCGGTAACAGTTACTTCAATCAGTCGTGGTAGGGGTAACTGCTTGATGATGTCTGCCCGCCCCAGATAGGGTTCGAGCAAGCGGGCGGCCTCATCAAGTGATAACGGTGTTACGGTTTCAATGCCGGGGAATTTTTTTAAAAACTCGGCGGCCTTGGCCATTTTTTTGTCGAGGTCCTGCCCTTCTTCATACGCAATTTCTACCGTTAAATTTCCGCTGACGGCGTTTGACCAGCTATTGATCGCAGAATTGAGCGAGAACAGGCCAATGAGAGACAAGGACGCAAGAAAGACCATTGTGGCAATGACGATCGGTAAGTATCGGCTGGAGACATCTTTTTCAAGTTGCAGCTCTGGCGATTTTCCAAGGAAATCTATCACATGTCACTCCGTTGAAAGCGCGACAGATAGTCTTGCGCTGTGGCAAAATGAAGGGAGCCGTTTTGTAAATACATGACCGGGCTTCTGAAACGCCGGATCAGTCCGATATCATGGGTTGCGATAACAACCGTTGTTCCGAGCTTGTTCAGTTCCTGAAACAGATGCATCAGGCGCAGGCCCATTTCCGGGTCCATACTGCCAGTGGGCTCATCCGCGATAAGTAATTGTGGACGATTGATAACGGCACGGGCAATGGCAACCCGTTGCTTTTCACCGCCGGATAATGTGGGTGGTTTTGCTGCCATTTGTTCCCCAAGGCCAACCCAGTCCAGAAGTTCGGTGACGTTTTTGTGGATTTGATCTTCTTCGACTTCCGCGATTCGGAGCGGTAGCGCAACATTATCCAGTGCAGATAAATGGTCAAGCAGCCGAAAATCCTGAAAAACAACCCCGATTTTGCGCCGAAAGGAAGGCAAATCCTCACGTTCGAGGTTGCTGACCTCTTGCCCGAAAAGAGTGAGAAGCCCGCGGCTGGGACGGTGGGATAATGCCAGTAATTTAAGGAGAGAGCTTTTGCCGGCTCCCGTGGGTCCGGTCAGGAACTGGAACGATCCGGGGGTTAAATGCATGTTAATATCGCGCAAAACCTCGGGTCCCATCCCGTATCGCATCCCTACATTTTCAAATCTGACCAAGCACGCCTCCTTAAAAAATTGCGCTTACCGTAATCTAAAGTAGATTTATTGCCTAGTCTTGTGCATGTTCGTGATTACGCTTATAAAAATGAACGCTTAACCCATGGACTGACTGTTTCTTCCCATGATAATAACTTGCCCATCCTGTTCAACACGATATTCAATCGACTCTGCCTCGGTCGGTGCCGATGGCCGTATGGTCAAATGCGCGAAATGCGGCCATAAATGGCGGGAATACCCGCCCGAGGATATGCCCAAACAGGTAACCGAAGCGCCGGTGGAGCCGGCCCCTGTTGCGGCCCCTGCGCCAACGTCAGCGCCTGATGGTGCGATGAGCATTGAAGAAATGACGAAGGCCGCGAAACAGCGTGCTCGCAAAAAAGCCGAAGTTAAGAAGAAAAAACGCAGCTGGCTTGGATGGTTCCTGTTTCTGATCATTCTGGGCGGTCTGGTTGCCGGTGGGTATTATGGCCGCAACTTTGTTGTCAAGGTCTGGCCCGCGACGGCCAAATTATATCAGATGATGAAGCTGGATGTTAAGACAGCCAATCAGTTCGGGCTGGAAATACGCGATCTTGTAACAAAATCGGTTCTGGAAAATGGCGTTATGCGCCTGACTGTTACCGGAAAAATCGTTAATGTGACGGGGCAAGAGCAGCCGCTGCCGCGCATTGGCATTCAGCTGGTCGATAAGAAAGGCCTGCATGTCTATAGTTGGAGCACGGCTGTTGATGCGGAAAATGTTGCCCCTTGGGGGAGTGTCGAATTTTCGTCAAGCATGAACCAGCCACCGGAAGATGCCAAAAAAGTTAAGGCTAATCTGATTGCCCCGAAAAAATCAGAGTCTGATCTAGAGGCGGAGCCTGAAAAAGAAGCTGCGCCGACGCATTAAACAATAAAGACAAATGTCTGGAGTCCCCGGATATTTCTAGTGGAGAGTGACATGGCCGAATCTGAGCCAAATATTGAAGTTTTATTTTCAAGCGCGGATATCGAGCGGCGCAACAGTGATCTTGCCGAGCAGATAGAGAAAGATATGGGGTCCGATATCTTGGTCATTGCCATTCTTAAAGGCAGTTTTGTTTTTGCCGCAGACCTGATCCGCGCCATGCATCATGCGGGTATCCGCCCTCAAATCGATTTTATGGCTCTATCTTCATACGGAGATAAAAAAATCAGCAGCGGGACCGTTGTTATCACGCGCGACATCATGGATACGGTCAAGGGGCGCAATGTTCTGTTGATCGATGATATCCTCGAATCAGGTCGGACAATGCAGTTTGCCGCCAATGAATTGCTGGAGCGCGGGGCTGCAATGGTCAAGACCTGCTTGATGCTGGATAAAAAAGGCAAACGGATTGTTGATTTTGAAGCGGATTTTGTCGGCTTTGATTGCCCTGACCTGTTTGTGATTGGCTATGGTCTGGATTATGCCCATTATTATAGGGAATTGCCGTATATCGGACATATTGTAAACGGCTAGTATTTCGGGGGAGGGGGCATGGCTCGCATTTTGATCGCAGAAGACGAAGCATCACTTCGCGAGTTTGTCCAGCGGGCACTGGCCCATCATGGTCATGATGTGGTCGCGGTGCATGACGGGGCCGAGGCCCTTCACACGCTGCATCATGCCGGGACAGATTTTGATTTGTTGCTCACAGATATCGTTATGCCGGTTATGGATGGCATTGCCCTATCCTTGAAAGTAGCCAAAGATTTTCCGACGCTGAAAATCCTGTTGATGACGGGGTATGCCGCCGAACGTCAACGGGCCTATAATCTGGAAAATCTTATCCATGACGTGATTTCCAAACCCTTCACCCTGACCGAAATCTGCGACAAGGTCGAAGAGGCTTTGCAGGCAGGAAGCACAGCCGATGCCGCAGCCTCAACAACAGATTTTGGCTTGAAATAACGAAAGTTGTCTGTGGCTCCTGGAGCATGGATGGGACAGCTATGAGGGCGGTCGGTTGCCATAGCTATCCATTTTGCGGAGAATAACTGCCGCATTCACCGCATTATTTGCGGCGAATTAAACACTCTAGATATCTGAAGATGGTGTCTCATAGGGGACATAGATGGGTACTGGGTTGATTTTATAGTCAAAAGCATTCGATGCGTTTCTTTAAATTTATGCTAGAGCCCTTTCCAATCCCTGCATATGTGGTTGAGATGTCGCGTTGTCGTCCATCAAATAGATCTTTGAAAGAGTCTGGTTTTGCATTGTCCACGTATTACTATGCAGCCTCTAGGTTGAATTGGTGTTCAACATACTCTATTCTGTTAGAAAAGTAATTGAATTGAGGAATTAGATGGCGTGGAATGACGGCCTAACTCCGGGTACTCCAGCACACCAGATTGCATCTGAAAACAATAACCGCGTTCGTGTCGTAGCTGGGCCCGGCACAGGAAAATCGTTCGCTATGAAGCGGCGTGTTGCGCGATTGCTCGAAGAAGGGGTCAGCCCTTCCCAAATACTTCCGGTTACATTCACGCGGGTCGCAGCAGAGGACTTGCATCGCGAATTGATCGGCATGGATGTGTCCGGCTGCGACGAGTTGGAAGGAACAACTCTGCACCGGCTCTGCTTGCGTCGCTTGTCGCGCAATGCTGTCCTCGGGGCAACGGGGCGTCATGCGCGCCCACTAAATCAGTTCGAATTGAGGCCAATGGTTGCTGATCTAATGCGCGACGGGCGCAGAAAACGCGCCATTCAAAAACTTCAGTCCGCATACGAAGCTGCATGGGCTCGCCTCCAAAACGAAAACCCCGGTCACGCAATCACTGCGGAAGATACCGAGTTTCAAGCTGAATTACTCGCATGGCTTCGTTTCCACAAAGCCATGTTGATCGGGGAAGTCATCCCGCTGTTCTACAACTTCCTTTCCGCCAACCCAGCAGCAGAGGAAAGGACAGAGTATTCCCACATACTTGTGGACGAGTTTCAGGATTTGAATAAAGCCGAGCAAGGTGTTGTCCGCCTAATGTCAGATGCAGCAAACGTCTGCATCGTTGGTGATGACGACCAGTCGATCTACAGCTTCAAACACGCCCATCCAGATGGAATTCGTGATTGGATGGTCGCTAATACGGGCGCTGCTGACATTGGCCTCGATGATTGCCGACGTTGCCCCACTCAAGTTGTGGAAATGGCAGGCACCCTAATTGCCAACAACGTAAATCGCCCGGTGCCACGCCCGCTCAATTCCATGCTAGCAAACGGGGAGGGAGACGTAAGCATTATTCAGTACGGAACCCTAAACGAAGAAGTGACGGGCGTCGCCCAACGTGTATCCGATTTTGTTGCCAATGGCATTCCGCCGGGCGACATTCTTGTTCTTGCCCAGAGTAAGGCCGTCGGTACGCCGATTTTCGAGGCGATTGCGGAAGCCGGTGTCGCCATTCGATCTGAATACACTGAGTCAGAATTGAACAATATGGATGTGCAACGCGCGTTTGCTTTGTTGAAACTGCTAGACAACCGCGAAGACCGCGTAGCGCTAAGGTGGCTGATAGGTGTCGATAGCAGGACATGGAACGCTGCTGGCTATCGTCGTGTCAGGGAACGATGTGAAGCGTCAGGCGATGCACCTTGGGCGGTTCTCGAGCAGTTATGCAACGGCATAATAGACTTGCCTTACACAGGCAGCATTGTTCGGGCATTCCGCGATTTGTGCGACGAGTTGGAGGCACTAGACGTAGTTCCCGATCTGGCCGCGGTGGTAGACTGCTTATTCCCAAAGGGTTCGCCCGAGACGCAGGAAATCCGTGTACTGTCAGTGCAGATACTGGAAGAAAACCCAGAGATAAGTCGAGCTGACTTCGTTGCCGAACTGCTGACTGCGGTCACACAGCCGGAGATTCCGACCAATGTCGACTTCGTTCGCATCATGAGCTTGCATAAAAGCAAAGGCCTCAGTGCGCCGGTTACGATTATCTCAGGCTGCGTAGAAGGTTTACTGCCTCGTCGGCCAGACCCCGACATAACAGCGCAACAGCAAGCCGACTCTCTCGAAGAACAGAGGCGGCTGTTTTACGTAGGAATCACTAGGGTGAAAGCTGCACCAGAACTAGGCAAGCCCGGCACGTTGGTGCTCACATATGCTCAGGAGATGCCGTTTGCTGATGCGAAGCAAGCAGGTATCCAACCTACTCGGCAAACCTACGGCTCCGCTGTTTTGATTGCCAGTCAGTTCATAAATGAATTGGGTTCAGCGGCACCGGTCCCAATCGCAGGGTAATGCCTAGCATCTGTTTGATAATTTTATAAGCCCATTCGACTTGAGTATTATGCCAACTTTGCGAGCGCCAGACGCATCCAGCATTGTCGGAGCCGGAATGTGCTCGCTCCTAAGGTGCGTTTGATGGTTTTGCACCTGCAACGAATGTCCGCTCCCCCTTTACCCGGTTTCACTGCAGTTGGCGTAAAGTCGTGCTTAGGTCGTTTTGTCTGCCTATCTGACGTTGGTCTGAGTAAACTTGGCAGAGTCAAAACGCAAACTCGCCCCAAGGTATCAATCTGAAAGACTGAATTACCCTGAATTATATTCAATGAAACTGGAGTGATATGTTGGTGCCCCTGGCCTGACTCGAACAGGCACGCCCAATGGACAACAGATTTTGAATCTGTCGCGTCTACCGATTCCGCCACAGGGGCTAGTCCGTGGAAGTACGGGCACTATAGCGATGATTTTCCGTCGGTCAATATGTAGGTTTTGCTTTTTTGATTAAATTTTAAGGGCTTGGCTAATCAAGGGTTGTCAGGATGGTATAACCCGACCCGCGCACAGATTTAATCATCTGTAACTGGTTTTCATCAATTTCAAGCTTTTGCCGCAATCGGCGGACAAGGGCGTCGATATTACGGCTGTTTTCGCGCAATTCCTTGTTGAAAATCTTGAGGCTGAGTTTGTCGCGGCCAACAGGCTGGCCCGGGGCTTCAAGTAAAATGCGCAGCAACTGGAATTCGGCCATGGTGAGCGGTACGTCGGCCCCATCAGGGGCGGAGAGCTTATGATGGGGGAGATCAAGTTCCCAGCCAGAGAACAGAATGCAATTTCGCGGGTCTGATGTTTTTTCGCTTTTTTCGGACTGTCCGCCGCTGCGGCGCAAGACACTTTTTATGCGCGCCAGAAGCTCCCGGCGGTTATAGGGTTTCGCCACATAATCATCGGCCCCCATTTCAAGGCCAATGATCAGGTCCACGCTTTCCCCTTTACCTGTTAAAATAATAACACCCACGTCCGAGCGTTCCTTCAGGTAACGGGTTAGCGTCAGCCCGTCTTCGTCGGGCAGCATTAAATCCAGAAGAACAAGATCAAATTTGTCCGCAGCAAATGCTTGCCGCATTTCTTCTGCATTGGCCGCTTCGGAGACTGTATAATTTTCCCGCTCCAGCGTTTCGCGTAAAACAGCCCGAAGGTCAGGTTCATCATCAACTATCAGAATTTTCTGCATCATTGTGTCAGTTGGTCCTCTCTAAAGAGTTGACGCCAAGGCGAAATTCAATTGTCACGCAAATATCTTGTAATAAAAAAGTTACCAAATCAATAGCGCGTTTCCATTGTATCTATTTTTATGATCTCTGATAGCGCGAGTTATGCTGTATGTGAATGTTTTTTTTGCTGTAATCGTATAACAGGCTTGCGGCTATTCCCTTACATCTTCTAGATTACGGCTCCCGCAAGATGCACAGGGCCTTACTAAATTATGCTGCGAAAATTATACGATTACACCATGGCCCTTGCCGCCCGGCCGCGGGCAAAGTCTTTTCTGGCAGCCATTTCTTTTATCGAAAGCTCTGTTTTCCCTATTCCGCCCGATGTGATGCTGATACCGATGGTGCTGGCGAAACGCCATGAGGCGTGGCGCATAGCCGCCATATGCAGCTTGTTTTCTGTTCTGGGCGGCGTTGTCGGTTATATGATCGGTTATTCTTTTTTTGAGCTGGTTGGCAATGAAATCATGGCTTTTTATGGTTATGAGGGAAAATTTGCCAGCTTCAGTGCTGCCTATGATGAATGGGGCGGCTGGATTGTTGCTTTTTTTGGCCTGACGCCTTTTCCCTACAAGGTTATCACCATTGCCAGTGGGGCGGTTAAGCTTAACTTTGCCGTTTTTATGCTGGCTTCGGTCTTATCCAGAAGCGCCCGGTTCTTTCTGGTTGCCTGGTTGCTGAAAAAATATGGGGCGCCCATACGCGTCTTTATTGAAAAATATCTGGGGCTGCTGACCATCGTCTTTTTCGTTATATTGTTTGGCACCTTTGTTGTCCTGAAATACATGCTTTGATGGGGAGGGGATAGTGTGCCGTTTATTTTAAAGAACGCAATTCTGATTGCTCTGATTGCCAGTCTGGGAACGCTTGCTACTGTGTTTGTTGCCCAATATGGATTTGGATTGAAACCCTGTGTGCTCTGCGTGTATCAACGCTGGCCATATGCCGCCATTATTGCCCTTGCTATATTGGCCTATTTCCTGCGCGGGAAAATAGCTGATGTTTATTTCAAAGGGGCTATCGCCCTTTCATTTGCTGTAACGGCGGGCATCGGTGCCTTCCATGTGGGGGTGGAAAAGGGCTGGTGGGAGGGGAGCGCCGAATGCACAGCCGATACTTCAAATGCAGTGTCTCTGGCTGATCTGAAAGCTCAAATTCTGTCCGCCCCGCTGATCAAATGCGATGAAGTCGCGTGGGAGCTTTTTGGTATCTCAATGGCCGGATATAATTTTCTGTTCGCAAGTGGCATGGTTCTGCTTATGCTATTGTCCATTGTAATGACATCCGAAAAGAGAGTTTGAGGCCGAGGTGACATGGTATGAGTAGCATCGACAAGAACAAAGCCGGGCATATTACCGGTGAAGGCCGTCAACCGGGTGATTTGACCCGTGATCAGTTGTTGGAGCGCATCATTCGTGTCGACCATGCCGGAGAATTCGGGGCTGTCCGAATCTATGAAGGCCAATACGCGGTTTTGAAAAACTCTGATCAGGCGGGCCTGATCGAGCATATGAAAGAACAGGAAGAAGTTCATCGCGCCCGGTTTGAAAAACTATTGGTGGAGCGTCGGGTGCGCCCGACTTTGTTATCTCCTTTGTGGCAGGTGGCGGGTTTTGCACTTGGTGCCGGAACTGCATTTTTGGGGAAAGAGGCTGCCATGGCTTGTACAGAAGCTGTTGAAGAGGTCATTGATGAGCATTACCAACAACAGCTCGCACAGCTAGGCGATGACGAGGCCGAGCTTAAAGAAATAATTGAGCAGTTCAGAGCCGAAGAAGTCGAGCACAGGGATATTGCCCGTGAAAACGGGGCGGCAAATGCACCGGGCTATGACGTGCTGACATCTGCTGTCAAGGCAGGATCCAAACTGGCGATCTGGTTATCATCCCGCCTTTGACCCTGCTTGAAATCTGGCCGCTAGGGGAAATCGCAGCGGATAACTGAAATCGATGCAAAGCTTTGCTTGCCGTTCAGAATATTGAAACGGTATTCGTCACTGCCAAAGACAAAACTTTTGGAAATAGGCAGTTTTCCTGTAATTTTTTCAGTTTTTCCACCAAGTTTCGTAAAGGTAATGGTCACGGGTTTGGCGGGATCGTACCACGCTTCAGGTTTTCCCTCCGCGTTTAATGTGGATTGACCTTCTCCGGCAACAGTTACTGATCCGCCGCCCAGGCCGATGGAATTATCCGGGGATGAGAAGATCGGTGTGTTGACAATAAACCGTTTGACCTCCGGCTTGGCATCGCAGTTACTTTTATTCTGGGTGAGGGCAATAATGTTCATCAGGCGGATGGCATCCAGCCCTTCATCCATCCGTTTGCGCACAAGTTCCAGAATTTCAAGAGAGGCGCCTTCGGGAATTTCTTTCTCGAATTTATCCCGCCAGGAGCGTGCCTCGGCGAGGGCTGCCCCCTGTTTATCCATAGCGCCCCGTAGCTTGTCGTTCAGGCGTGCATTCTCACGTTCCAGAATGTTGCGCTGTTCACGGGCATCCGCGATCCGCAGGGTGGCCTCGGCCTGTCCTTCGAAATATCCATATGCGCCCGCACCTCCAAGGATGCCGACATAGAGGACAAATTTAAAAAACCGGTTGCGGCGCATGCGCGCTTTTTTCTTTTCAGAAAGGCCTAGCCCATAATTCATGGTTAATCACATTTTTTTTGGAAAATTACGACAAAGTATACACGTTCTCTATTTACCTTCTGATTGACCGAAAGGCAAGTGACGAGGTTGCTTTGCTCTGAAACAATTATTTCAGCAATTCAGCATCCCAATAGAGGAAATCCCGCCAGCTTTCATGAAGATAGTTAGGGGGGAAGTGGCGGCCCATTTCGTTCAGGTTTTGGGGCGTCGGGATATAGGGCTTTGTTTTTGGATGCATTCGCGCCTCTTTGGGGAGCCGTCCGCCTTTGGTCATGTTACAGGTGGTACATGCGGTTGTAATATTTTCCCATGACGTGAGGCCGCCAAGGCGGCGGGGTAGAACATGGTCAAAGGTCAAATCCTCGCCGGAACCACAATACTGGCACAGAAATCCATCCCGCAAGAACAGATTAAACCGGGTAAAGGCAGGTTGCTTGCGGCGCTGAACGTATCTTTTGAGGCAAATAACACTGGGTAGGCGCATCTCAAAACTTGGAGAGTGAACAACCCGGTCATATTCGGAGATGATATCGACACGCTCCAGAAAAACAGATTTGAGTGCATCTTGCCAACTCCACAGCGATAAGGGAAAATAGCTGAGAGGGCGATAGTCGGCATTTAAAACCAGAGCCGGAAAAGCATTTACAGAAGCAGGCACAGGTAACATCCTCATAATACTGATGCTCATTGATAGAGTGTGGCGCGCTTGCGATTAAAAATCAAACCCTAATACAGTATTTTGTGTTAAAGTTTTGTGTCTATACCGTATATCGTATGAGGTCCCAGACCGAAGAGAGTTATCGGGTGCTGGGGCGGACTATATCAGAGTAATAGCGCCATAATATTTGGGCGGCAAGGGTTCGGTACGGGCGTAATGGTTCAGCCAGCACATCCATTTTCCCCGGATCGGGGCGCTCAGGCAGCTCTTTCAGGTGTTGCAGGGCGGTTTGCAAGGCAACGTCGCCTGCGGGCCAGATATCGGTGCGGCCCAGGCAACTGATTTGATAAATTTCGGCCGTCCAGCGACCAATACCCTTAACGGTGGTCAGTGATGTCATCACTGCCTCGTCTTTCATATCATGGAGGTCTTCAAGGGAGAGGTTACCGGTTGTGATGTCCTCGGCAAGTGCTCTGCAGTAACGGGCCTTATGCCGGCTAAGGCCTACTGCGCGCAAATCTTCTTCTGATTTTGTCAAGAGTTGTTCAGGGGTGAAGGGGGATACGGCGGCTTGCAAGCGGCGCCAGATCGCGGCGGCACTGGCAAGAGAGACTTGCTGTTCAATAATAATTTTGCAGAGCTGTTCAAACCCTGCCGGTCGGTGTCTGCTGGGGAGCGGGGAAATAATATCCAGAGCCCGCGCAAAATCGGTATCGGTGTTTTTAATAAATTCCAGGCCTTCTACTTGGTCCGGGGGCATTTTTTATCACCTTGTCATGTTAGAGGACGCCGTCTGAAGTGACAGACTGCAATTAAGAGCTTGTCCCGCCCGCGCAATGGGGGCCAGCTTGTTTTCATTCTCGATTACCTTGTCTTTGATGTCAGGTGTCAGCCCAATGCCATTGAACGACGCTCCGCCACCCGCAGTAAAACGGCCTGTGGTGACGCGAAGGCCACCGCCATTATCAAGGTTATACAGGGTTTGCATAACACCCTTGCCATAGCTTTGCTGGCCGATGATTTTGGCGCGGCGGCGGTTTTGTAAAGCGCCGGCGACAATTTCAGACGCAGATGCAGACCCTTTATTGAGCATGATCATAATAGGGCGTCCGTTGATGGCATCCCCGGCTTCTGCTTCTTCATGAGAGAATTTTTTGCCTCTGTTCTCGGCGGCAAAGATGTTGCCATCTTCAAGAAACTGGTCGGCAACACTGACGGCGGCGGTAACCAGACCGCCCGGATTGTTGCGCATGTCCAGAATAACACCACAGAGGGAATTTCCCAGTGTGGAACTGAACAGGTTCAGGGCATCATTGACGTGATCTGCTGTTTTCCGGTTAAAGGAATTGATGCGTATATAGCCTACATCACCGTCTACCCGGTATTCCACAGGATCAACATCAACGGCTTTACGTTTAATGCTGAACTCGATAGGGGGAACATTTTTTCTGACAATTGTCAGAATCGCGATACTCCCCTCAGGGCCTCTCAAACGGGATACGGCTTCCATTAAACTGAGGCCTGACAGGTCGGTTCCGTTAATACGGGAAATGATATCATTGGGTAGGATGCCAGCGCTTTCTGCGGGAGATCCTTTGATCGGTGTGATAATGGTCAGTTTGCCGTCCCGCATTTCAACACGGACACCAAAGCCGACAAAACGTCCTTCAAGGTTGCTCTGGTAACGCTTGTAGGACGCAGGGTCCATATAAGCTGAATATGGGTCAAGGGACGCCATCATCGAATTAAGTGCAAGCGTGACGGGCTCGGTTCCCGGTGTTTCTTTTTTTAATCCTTTGATGGCTTCTGTCATCAAAACGTCGGGATCAACTTCATCCACATAGCGGTTCTTTACCCGAACCAGAGCTTCGGATAAGAGCTGGCGATCGGCATTAAGGTGGTCAGTTTTACCATATTCCTTGATATATGCCTGTTCAAAACGATCAAGCGCCTTTTCCACCGTTCTGTCTTTTGCATAAGGCAAAGTGCAAGCAGTTACCAACATGAATGCGTTGGCGGATATAAGCATTTTTTTGAACATTGGCAGTCGCTTAAAGTTAATAAAGTGTTAATAAGGCTAATCACTCGATTTGCCAGATGCAAGAAAACAAATGTAAATTTTTGTTTTTTAAGTTCTTTTTATGAATTTGCTTGGATAAAAGTAACAGTATGACCTTTGTGACACGCTTCGCACCCAGCCCGACCGGATATCTGCATGTGGGCCATGCCTACTCGGCGACACTTGCCTGGAATAAGGCTCTGGAAAGTGGTGGCCGATTCCTGCTGCGCATGGAAGATATTGATGCCATCCGTTGTCATCCCGAGTTTGAGGCGGCGATCTATGAAGATTTGAAATGGCTGGGTCTTGACTGGGAGATGCCTGTTCGCCGTCAAAGCGAACATATGGAAGATTACGCAGCTATTCTCGAGCGGTTGCACGAGCAGGGACTTTTGTATCCTTGTTTTTGTACACGAAAAGAAATTGCAGCTGAAATTGCCAGAAGTAATTCGGCCCCCCATGGGCCAGAAGGACCTGTCTATCCCGGAACATGCCGTCATCTGACAGATCAACAGCGGGATGTTAATTTTGAAGATGGCAAGCCTTATGCCTTGCGCCTTGATATGGCGGCAGCATTGGCCAGAGTTGATGTCTCGCAGTTATTCTTTGAGGAGCTGGAGAAGGGCTTTATTCAATGTGATCCAGCCGTGTTTGGGGATGCGGTGCTTGCCCGAAAAGATACACCCGTCAGTTATCATCTGGCGGTAACACTGGATGATGCCTTGCAAGGGGTTAATCTGGTGGTGCGCGGGCAGGATTTGTTCAACGCAACTCATCTGCACCGGTTGCTGCAACATCTGCTGGCATTGCCAACACCCAAATACCTTCATCACGGACTTGTGTCAGATATGAAAGGGCGCCGGCTAGCCAAAAGAGACAAGGCTGCTACAGTGCGCGACATCAGAGCCAACGGATATACTCCTGATGATGTTCGTAAGCTGATTGGATTTAAAGTATAAACTCACTAGGAAAATGGACCGATGGCAGCTCTTGTAATTACCCCTGTTTATGTGGCGTTGACGGCGCTTTTGATGGTCGTTCTGGCTAGCCGTGTCGCGCGATTGCGTGGAAAATTGCGGGTTTCTCTCGGTGATGGTGGTAGTGATCTGATAACGGTTGCCAGCCGGGGATTTGGCAACCTGACAGAATATGCCCCGGTTGTTCTATTGTTGTTGCTGATGATGGAAATTGGCGGAGTGCCTGCCCTGTGGCTGCATATATATGGCAGTATTTTTATTTTTTTCCGGGTTCTGCATCCCCTGTCATTGATGCAAGGCGGTGCCCCGAAATGGAAACGCATAAGCCGGGTGATATCTGCAGCCGGAACCGCCGTTCTATTGGTTATTGGCGCGGTGGTCTTGTTGTTGATGTAGGATTTGATGCGCCTCACTCAAATCAGATTTGAGTGAGGCGTTTATCAGGCGTCTTCGGCGTCCAGAACGATATCTACCATATCCGACATGATGTCGCTCATGACAAAATCTTTTGGGGTATAGATGGCTGTTACGCCTTTCTCCTTGAGCAGTTCGGCGTCTTCTGGCGGGATGATCCCGCCGACGACAACAGGGATATGCGCAAGCCCGGCGTCTTTCAGCTTTGTCACCACGTCACCGGCCAGCGAGATATGTGAGCCGGATAGAATGGACAGGCCAACCAGATGCACCGATTGCTTGCGGGCGGCTTCGACGATTTGTTCAGGGGTCAGGCGGATGCCCTCATAGATCACATTCATTCCGCAATCACGGGCAGCTACAGCGATTTGCTCGGCACCGTTTGAATGACCGTCAAGACCGGGTTTTCCAACGAGAACGGTGACGGGGCGGCCCAGTTTTTGGGTGGCCATTGCTACTTTTTCGCGAAGCTCGTCATTGGCATCACTGGGACTGTTCGAGGCTGCTGCACTGACCCCGGTGGGGGCGCGGTATTCGCCGAAGACGGATCGCAATGCTTCGGACCATTCTCCGGTGGTTACACCGGCTTTGGCAGCCTTGATTGAGGCTGGCATGATGTTGTCGCCGTTGATTGCAGCTTTCTTCAAGGTTGATATGGCCTCGGCAACTTGTTTGTCATCTCTGCTGGCGCGCCATTGATCAAGGCGTTCGATCTGTTCGGCTTCCGCTTTTGGGTCAACGGTCATAATGCCGCCATCGCCTTCTTGAGTGAGCGGGGAGGGCGTACTTTCAGTGAATTTATTGACACCGATCACAGGAGTTGCGCCGGAGATTACCGCCTGGACACGGTTGGTGTTGGATTGAACCAGTTGTTCTTTTAAATAGCCGGTTTCAACAGCCGCTACAGCGCCGCCCATCTCATCGATCAGTGCCAGCTCTTCACGGGCAGCGGCTTTCAATTCTTCGACTTTACGGTCAATTTCCACAGAGCCTTCAAAAATATCGCCATATTCGAGCAAGTCGGTTTCGAAGGCGACAATTTGTTGCAGCCGCAAAGACCATTGTTGATCCCATGGGCGTGGCAGGCCAAGGGCTTCGTTCCACGCCGGAAGCTGAACTGCTCGTGCCCGTGCTTTCTTTGATAATGTCACCGCCAGCATTTCCAGCAAGATGCGATAGACGTTGTTTTCTGGTTGCTGCTCGGTCAGGCCGAGCGAATTGACCTGTACGCCATAGCGAAAGCGGCGAAATTTGGGGTTTTCGACCTTGTAACGCTCCAGCAGGATTTCATCCCACAGATCGACAAAAGCGCGCATTTTACACATTTCGGTAATGAAACGAATACCGGCATTGACGAAGAAACTGATCCGGCCAGTGGCGGCGGGGAAATCTTCGGGGCTGATCTGGCCGGATTCGATAACAGCATCAAGGACAGAGATTGCGGTCGCTAGGGCGAAGGAAAGTTCCTGAATTGGCGTGGCACCCGCTTCTTGCAAATGGTAGGAACACACATTTGTCGGGTTCCATTTGGGCACTTCCTTATAGGTGAAGCTGACCACATCGGTAATGAGTTTCATGCTGGGGGCGGGAGGGAAGATATAGGTCCCGCGAGACAGGTACTCTTTGATAATGTCGTTCTGAACGGTTCCTTGAAGGGTTTTGCGGTCGACGCCCTGTTCTTCGGCCGCTGCAATATAGAGTGCCAGAAGCCAAGCGGAGGTCGCATTGATTGTCATGGATGTGTTCATCTGATCCAGAGGTATCTGATCAAATAATGTTCGCATATCACCCAGATGACAAATAGGGACACCAACCTTGCCAACTTCGCCTTTGGCAAGAATGTGATCCGAATCGTAACCGGTTTGGGTAGGCAGGTCAAAAGCAACGGAAAGGCCGGTCTGGCCTTTGCCCAGATTGGTTTTATATAGTTCATTGGATGCTTTTGCCGAAGAATGCCCAGAGTAGGTCCGGAACAGCCACGGTCTGTCTTTTTGGCTGATTTTTTCAGGTTTTTGTATTTCTGTTATTACCTTACTCATAATATTCTTTCGCTAATGCCTTTATATATGGACACATGTTTCTTATTTATTTGCCAATAAGTAATATCATAACTTTGTGTTGCGGTGCAAAAAAAACTTGCACTGCCAACAAAGGTCAGTAATCTGTACTTAATGTACCGCTAAAAACGCTTGTGGCGAAGAAAAAAATGATGCGATGCGGTATAACGGTTGGCGAAGGGTGCCAGTGAGAGCAAAAATATAATCTGCGAAGACGTTTGATTAAGAAAAGGAACTGTTACGATGTCTGCGAGTGAATCCGTAAATTCGAGTGAGACTACTGATCAGGCCGCAAGTGCCCCCCTCAAGGATTTATACGAAGTGGGAGAAATTCCACCTGTGGGCCATGTTCCTTCGAAAATGTATGCGTGGGTAATCCGCCGCGACCGTCATGGTGACCCCGAGGATGCCATGAAGGTCGAGGTCGTGGATACACCGGTGCTTGATTCTCATGATGTGTTGATTTTGGTAATGGCTGCCGGTGTGAATTATAACGGTGTCTGGGCCGCATTGGGAGAACCTATTTCCGTCTTTGATGTACATAAAGAGCCGTATCATATCGCGGGCTCTGATGCGTCGGGCATTGTGTATGCGGTTGGCAGCAAGGTTACCCGCTTTAAAGTCGGGGATGAAATCGTTGTTCACTGTAATCAGGATGATGGTGATGACGAAGAATGTAACGGTGGTGATCCCATGTTCTCCCCGTCCCAACGTATTTGGGGTTATGAGACACCTGACGGATCATTTGCTCAATTTGCCCGGGTGCAAGATCGCCAGTTGATGCCACGCCCCAAGCATTTGACCTGGGAAGAAAGCGCCTGTTATACGCTGACATTGGCAACGGCCTATCGCATGTTGTTTGGTCATCGTCCGCATATTCTGCGGCCCGGTCACAATGTTCTGGTTTGGGGCGCATCTGGCGGGCTCGGATCCATGGCAGTGCAAATATGTGCCGCCGCCGGTGCCAATGCCATCGGTGTAATCTCGGACGAGTCAAAGCGCGATTTTGTTATGTCTCTGGGCGCCAAGGGCGTTATTAACCGGAATAATTTTGAGTGTTGGGGGCAGTTGCCTGAAGTGAACGGGGACGGTTTCGGCGACTATATGAAAAAAACCCGTCAGTTCGGCAAGGCAATCTGGGAAATAACCGGCAAGGGCAATGATGTGGATTTTGTTTTTGAGCATCCGGGGGAAATGACATTTCCGGTTTCTTGCAATGTGGTCAAGCGCGGCGGGATGGTTGTCTTTTGTGCCGGCACAACCGGTTTTAACCTGACCATGGATGCTCGTTTTGTCTGGATGCGCCAGAAACGTATTCAGGGTAGCCATTTTGCCAATTTGAAACAGGCAACACAGGCGAACCGTTTGGTGATTGAACGGCGCATTGATCCTTGCATGTCCGAAGTCTTTACATGGGAAGATATCCCGCGGGCCCATACAAAAATGCTCAAGAACAAGCACAAACCGGGCAATATGGCGGTTCTGGTCTCTGCCAAATATCCGGGCTTGCGCACGTTGGAAGATGCAATGGATGCAGGGAATTCCTGAGGCATTTCTATTTTTTGATAAGATATCGGTGAGATAAAAAAGTAATAAAATGACAGTACAAAATAACGACCTCATTCTGGATGATCTTGATAGCTTATGTGCGGATGCCCTTGAGGCTGCTGAAAAGCTGAAATTGCAGGCAATTGATGCTGTGGCGGCTTTTACCCGCGGCGACAATGGTCGCATTAGCGCCAAACTGGTTGAGGAAAACCAATATGCGACCCACGGTCTTGCATGGTTGGTTACCTATGTGGAGACACTGAAAGAAACCTTGCACTGGACACGTAATCTGGCATCCGAAGGCCGGTTGGGTGAGTTTGAACAGTTGATGTTGCAAGCGGGGTTTTCTGAATATCTAAGTCAGCTGACCGGCGGTATTCCCATGACGCTGGGCGAGATTATTCGCCCGTCTGATCTCGGGGTTGCTGCCGAAGTGCTGGATGATTTCAAGACGGAGGCGGTGTCTGTCTTGATCGCCAAAGGCTATAGCCCGCAAGTGCGGATGCGCATTGCGGTGCTGGTTGCCGAAGGGATGGATACGGGACATTTCGGTGATCCGTATCTTGATGAAACCTACACAATGATCCGTGACCAGTTTCGCCGTTTTGCCGATGAAGAGGTTATGCCTTTCGCCCATGACTGGCATTTGAAAGACGAACTTATTCCGCGCAGCATCATTGACCAGATGTCGGAGCTGGGTGTTTTCGGTTTGACGGTACCCGAAGAATATGACGGGCTGGGCCTTGGTAAAATGTCCATGTGTGTGGTCTCCGAAGAATTGTCGCGTGGATATATTGGTGTAGGGTCCCTGGGGACACGGTCCGAGATTGCCGCAGAGCTTATCCTGACCGGCGGCAGTCAAGCCCAGAAAGACAAGTGGCTACCTGAAATTGCGACCGGAGAGATCTTGCCGACCGCCGTTTTTACCGAGCCCAATACCGGCTCCGATCTGGCGTCATTGCGTACCCGTGCGGTGCGTGACGGGGATGTGTATAAAATTACCGGCAATAAGACATGGATTACCCATGCTGCGCGTGCGGATGTGATGACATTACTGGCGCGGACCAATATGGACGAGCCGGGCTATAAGGGCCTGTCCATGTTCTTGGCTGAAAAGCAGCATATGACAGAGGATGAAGATTTCCCCAGCGAAGGAATGTCTGGCGGCGAGATCGAAGTCCTCGGATATCGCGGTATGAAGGAATATGAGCTGGGTTTTGATGATTTCGAAGTGAAGGCCGAGAATTTGTTGGGGGACGAAGAGGGCAATGGCTTCAAGCAGCTGATGCAAACGTTCGAAAGTGCCCGCATTCAAACGGCTGCCCGCGCATTGGGTGTTGCTCAAAATGCCATGGAGTTGGGCCTTCGGTATGCGCTGGACCGTATTCAGTTTTCCCGTCCGATTATCGAATTTCCGCGTGTTGCCGGTAAACTGGCATGGATGGCGGTTGAAATCATGATGGCGCGTCAGCTGACATACGCATCTGCGCGGGCTAAAGATGAAGGTCGCCGCTGTGATCTGGAAGCGGGAATGGCGAAGTTGCTGGGGGCACGGGTTGCATGGAGTACCGCAGATAACGCCCTGCAAATTCATGGTGGCAACGGGTTTGCGCTGGAATATCCCATCAGCCGTGTGTTGTGTGACGCCCGTATTCTCAACATTTTTGAAGGTGCCGGTGAAATTCAGGCGCAAGTAATCGCTCGTCGCCTTCTTGAAGGGGCGAATTAGGCCCCTATTCAAAAGCCGGAAACGGATCAGTTTTAATATGTTTCCGGCTTGTGTTTTCGTGGAATGCTGCCTATCGTTTTTATGAGGAATGATAAAAACGAGTACTAAAATGTCTCCGAAAAATGCCCCCTTTTGGTGGGAAGAAGCACCCCGGGAAACGGAACAACGACAGGGGCTACCGACAAAAGTCGATGTTGCCATTGTTGGTGCGGGTTTTTCCGGTCTTGCCACCGCGCTGGTCTTGGCGCGAGCAGGAGTATCGGTCGCGGTTTTTGAAGCCGGGCAATTGGGGGAAGGGGCCAGTTCACGTAACGGCGGTATGGTCGGCCCGAGCTTTCACAAGCTGGGAATTTCAGGCCTTAGAGCAAAATATGGGCAGGAAAAAACCAACGAAATTTTGCGTGAAAGTGTTGGTTTTGTCGGGTTCCTTAAAAAATTTCTGGCAGATGAGAAAATTGACGCTGATTTTGTGCAGACGGGACGTTTTCGCGGGGCCTTGAAATCTGCGCATTTGGATGTGATGGCCGCACAGCTGGGTGATTTGCAGAAAGCCTGCGGGGTTAGCGGCGAGATCATAGCCCTTGAAGATCAGGCAGCAGAGACTGGATCGAAGCGGTTTTCCGGAGGTGTTGTCTATCATCAGGATGGCGGCCTTCATCCGGCAAAATATCATGCGGGCCTTGCCAACATCGTTCGCGGTGAAGGCGTGCAAATTCTAACCCGTTGTCCGGTGACGTCTTTACAAAAATCATCTGGTGGGTACGAATTGTCGACACCATTGGGTAAACTTCAAGCTGAACAGGTCGCCCTTTGCACCAACGGATATACCGGTGCGCCTTTTGGTCCATTTGCGCGCAAAGTTCTGCCTTTGCGCAGTGCAATGATTGCGACCGACCCCCTGGATGCAGATTTGATGAAACGATTGATGCCGAAGGGCCGTATGTGCGGCGACAGCCGCCGGATTGTGGCCTATTACCGGCCCTCCCCTGACGGGCGGCGGATATTGTTTGGGGGACGCTCTACGGGGTTGAAGGAAAACAATAGCTTGAATGCCAGATTGCTACAAAAATCCATGGTCGAGATTTATCCGGAATTGGCAACCGTCGGCATTAGTCATGTCTGGTCCGGTCTGGTCGCCTATACATTTGACCATGCGCCGCATATTGGCCAGCAGGACGGAGTGTATTTCGCTATGGGGTATTGTGGCTCGGGTGTGGCGCGGTCAACTTATTTTGGCACCAAACTTGGCTATAAAATTCTGGGGAAAACTGAACGGGGGCAGACAGCTTTTGATGATATTCCGTTTGATGGGAAGTTTCTATATACCGGAAATCCGTGGTTTATGCCGATGGTGCTGAACTGGCATCGTCTTGCTGACCGGTTGGGGCTGTAGGTGAATCAGCTGTTGTTCTGAAGCCCATCACCGCCGTGACAGTACCGCCCAACAGGATCAGTACCCATGTCAGATACAGCCAGATCAGAAACAGGGGCAGAATGGCAAGCGCGCCATACAGGGCCTGATAGCTGGGGAAGTAGACAAGATAGAGTTTGAACAGATATTTACTGGCAACGAACAAGGACGCGGCAATAGCGGCTCCGGCGGCGGCATGCAGGGCGCGGACCTTTTTAGCCGGGACAAGACGGTATAGTAAAAACAATACCAGAAAATACAGAGAAAAAGGGGCCAGAAAACTAAAATAGCCGGAATAGATCTGTAGCGAGAGGCCCGTGGATTTTTCAGTTAGCCGGGCCAGCCATTTGAATAATGTAACGCTGGTTGAAATGGCAATGGGGCCGAGTAAAACAAGCAGCAGATAGGAGATAAACCGGCTGGCCATATGACGGTTTGCCTTCACTTGCCATATCTGGGCAAAGCAAGTCTCGATGTTGGAAAATAACAACAGCGTGGTAAGGGCCAGACCTGCAAGTCCTATATAGGTAAGTTTTTGAGCGTTGAGGACAATATCCTGAATAATGCCATAGGCTTGAGCGATGGTGGCAGGCAGGAAATTTTCAAACAGAAAAAAGCCTATATCCTCCTGAAATGTATAGAAGGCATCCATATATGTGAGCAGGGACAGCGCCAGCACTAAAAGGGGCACTACGGCCAGCAGTGTCTGGTAGCTGAGGGCTGTTGCCATTCGCATACAGTTCTGGCGTTTGAAATGTGACCAGATATCCTTTAATAATCTAAGCAGGGATATGATCAGTTCTCCTTCACAAAATGGGGCCTACACTATATTGATCTCGCGAATGGCAGCACCCGTCAAAAGCCGCTCGAAATTAAAGCAGGACAGATCAAGCGTCTGGTAGCTATTCTGCAATATCAACTCGGCCAGTGCGCGCCCGATGGCGGGGGATTGTTGCAATCCGTGCCCTGAAAACCCATTGGCAAAATAGAAGTTCGAAATATCCGGGTGCGGTCCCAGAACAGCGTTCTGGTCAAGGAGGGTATAGGCATAATGTCCCGCCCACGCATTTTCCAGTTTGATGGCTTCAAAGGCTTGAACCCGATGGGCCAGAACCGGCCAGATATGTTCTTCAAACCAGCTGTAATTTATGTCGAAATCGAGACAGTCGGGATCATTGTCTTTATGAGGGGAGCAGCCGGTAATGAACTGGGCCCCTTCGGGGCGGAAATAAACGCCACTGGGGTCTACGGTTAGCGGGCAGTTTTCAACGGGTGTGCGGCAACTGAACGAGTAGACAAATCGTTTTCTGGGGCGGATCGCCAGATCAATATTTGCCATTTGTGCGATATGGGCGGCGTGCGCCCCGGCTGCATTGACAAATTGGCCACCAGTGACTTTGCCCGTTTGTTTGAGACAGGCTGCCGCCAGACGGCCCCCGCCTGTCTCAAGGGCAATGACTTCGTCTTTGATATATTGAACACCTTGCGAGATGGCTTTTTTGCGAAAGGCCTGATTAAGCCCGTAGGCATCAAGCCACCCTTCGCCTTCCATGCAGACAGAGCCGCCGGCAAGATCACTGGTGTTTAACCACGGATAGGCGCGGCTGAGGTCTTCCGGGTCGAGCAGTGCAACGGGCACACCCATTCGTTGCTGGACAGCGTGATTGTTGTAGAGCGTTGGAATTTGGTAGTCGGTTGCCAAAAACAGATACCCTTGCTCGGTAAAGCTTACGTCGACCGGATCCCCGTCAATACCGAGATGCTCGGAAATGTTGCGCAGGAAATCGACGGTGAATTGAGAGATTTTGATGTTTGCAGGGGTAGAGAATTGCTGGCGGATGCCTCCGGCCGATCGGGCAGTTGATCCAAACTGGTAGCTGTTGTCTTTTTCAATGACCGCAATTTGCAAGGAGGCCTGTTCTTTGGATAGAAAATAGGCGATGGCCGATCCGACAACCCCGCCACCAATAATAATAACGTCATACTTCATTTTTTATTTTCAATCATTGTTTGTGGTGTATGCAGCCTTGGTGCAAGGCTGATAATATGCTATTTAAAGGTCATGTTTAATTATCTCATTATTGCAGCGGTTGCTGCAACAGCTCTTGTTGTTCTCATCGGACTTTTGACCATGGGGCGCGGAGATGAATTTAACCGGAAATACAGCAATAAACTGATGCGGCTACGGATTGCCATGCAGGCGATTGCCATCCTTCTTGTAATGATTGGGTTAGCGTTCGGGCTGAATAGGGGCTAGGCTTTAGAAGCATATGGTGAAACTGACAAAAATTTATACCCGTGGTGGTGACAAGGGGCAGACGTCCCTTGGCAATGGTGCGCGGGTGCCGAAAGATGCTGTTCGGGTTGATGCTTATGGCGATGTGGACGAGCTAAATGCTATAATCGGCTTGGCGCGCCTGCATTGTGTTAATGACGCGGATGCCATGCTTGCCCGCATTCAAAACGATCTGTTTGATCTGGGCGGGGATTTATGTACACCCGAAGAAGATACCCCGAAATATCCTCCTTTGCGGATGATCGCTGCGCAGGTTGAACGGCTGGAAAAAGAAATTGATTCGCTGAACGGGGAACTTTCTCCGCTTAATTCCTTCATTTTACCCGGCGGATCAGCAGCATCTGCTCATTTGCATCATGCCAGGACAGTATGTCGCAGGGCCGAGCGGCGCATGGTCTCGTTGGTTGCGATTGAAAAAATAAATGATTTTTCAATTCGCTATATCAATCGACTGTCTGACTTTCTGTTCGTTCTGGCGCGTTATCTGAACGAAAAAGGCCATAAAGACGTTCTTTGGGTGCCCGGTGGTAATCGATAGGTTCTTATCAACTGGACTTGCCCCTGAACTGCGGGTATGCGGGATAATATAAAAGCTTTTGTATCCTGTTTGACAGAATGTCATTTGCTATTTATTGTGCACTGCGAAAAAATATTAACAAACCGCCCTCCCTATAACGGATGCAGGTAAAGAATACGTACTCCTGTAGACCGAAGGGCCAACTGGCTTGGAGAAAACCGATCCATGAAAGTTCTCGTCGCTGTTAAACGTGTCGTCGACTATAATGTGAAAATCCGCGTAAAATCGGATAACACAGGTGTTGAACTGACAAACGTTAAAATGTCAATGAATCCCTTCGATGAAATTGCTGTCGAAGAAGCGCTCCGCCTCAAAGAAGCGGGCAAGGCAACCGAGGTTGTTGTTGTCTCTGTTGGGCCACAAGCCGCACAGGAAACAATCCGTACCGCATTGGCCATGGGTGCTGATCGGGGTATTCTGGTGAAAACGGATGACGAGGTTGAACCTCTGGGCGTTGCCAAAATTCTGAAAGCCATTGCCGAAGAAGAGACCCCTGATCTGGTCATTGTTGGCAAACAGGCCATTGATGATGACAGCAATCAGACCGGCCAGATGTTATCGGCCTTGCTGGGCTGGTCGCAAGGAACGTTCGCATCGGAAGTTGATCTGGGCGAAGGGACGGCTAAGGTTACCCGTGAAATTGATGGTGGCTTGCAGACAATTGATCTGAAAATGCCGGTTGTTGTGACCACGGACCTGCGTCTGAACGAGCCACGTTATGCGTCTCTTCCCAATATCATGAAGGCAAAGAAAAAGCCGATTGATATGAAAGAAATTGCTGATCTTGGTATCGATGTGGCCCCACGCCTGACAACCTTGAAAGTAACAGAGCCCGCAGCCCGCAAGGCCGGCGTAATCGTTGCAAGCGTTGAAGAGCTTGTAGCTAAACTCAAAGACGAAGCGGGAGTTATCTAGATGACTGTTCTTGTTTATGCTGATCATGATAATGCAGCGTTAGGCTCTTCTACATTGAACACAGTGACCGCAGCCGCCCAGCTGGGCGGTGACGTTCATGTGTTGGTTGCCGGTTCCGGTTGCGGAAATGTTGCTGACGAAGCTGCCAAGGTTGTCGGTGTTGCCAAAGTTATTCTGGTGGATGATGCCCTGTATGCCAATGCACTGGCCGAGAATGTATCGGCGTTGATTGTTGGTATGGCCAATGGCTATGATGCGATTTTGGCGCCAGCGACGTCGACCGGTAAAAACGTATTGCCGCGCGTTGCCGCTCTTCTGGATGTGGCGCAGATTTCCGAAATTACCGAAATCGTGTCAGCCGACACGTTCGTGCGTCCGATTTATGCCGGTAATGCGATGGCAACGGTGCAATCATCCGACGCCAAGAAGGTTATTACTGTTCGCACAACAACCTTTGCTGCTGCCGAGGCAGAAGGCGGAACAGCTGCTGTCGAGGCTGGATCAGCCGCAGCAGACGCTGGCTTGTCCACATTTGTCAGTGCAGAGCTTTCAAAATCAGAGCGTCCGGAATTAACCGCAGCGAAAATCGTTATCTCTGGTGGTCGCGGTATGCAATCGGGTGATAATTTCCCGCTGATCGAAGCGATTGCAGATAAACTCGGGGCCGCTGTTGGTGCCAGCCGTGCCGCTGTTGATGCCGGTTTCGTTCCCAATGATTATCAGGTTGGTCAAACCGGTAAAGTGGTTGCCCCTGAACTTTATATTGCCGTTGGTATTTCAGGTGCAATCCAGCATTTGGCAGGTATGAAAGACAGTAAGGTCATCGTCGCCATCAACAAGGATGAAGACGCACCGATTTTCCAGGTTGCCGATTACGGTCTTGTGGCTGATTTGTTCAAGGCATTGCCAGAATTGGAAGCAGCGCTTTAATGACTTGTATTCGCGGTAAATGCAACGCTATGATCTCCTGTCAAATTCGTAGGCAGGACAATAAGCGATGATTAAAAAAGTAGGCGTTATCGGTGCAGGCCAAATGGGCAATGGTATTGCCCATGTGATGGCTGTTGCAGGTTTTACTGTATATTTGCGGGATGTGGGTCAGGAGCAACTGGACCGCGCCTTGGGTGTTATTGAAGGTAATTTACAGCGGCAGGTTGGCAAGGGCAAGCTAGAGGCCAGTGAGATGGCGGCCGCTTTGGCACGCATTTCACCGGTTTTGACCGATGATTATCTGGGTGATGTCGATCTGGTGATCGAGGCTGCTACAGAGAACGAGGAAGTTAAGAAAGCTATCCTCGCGCCGCTTGGGCCGCAGCTTAAACCGCATGCAATCATTGCAACCAACACATCTTCCATTTCGGTAACCCGTCTGGCAGCTGTAACGGATCGTCCGGCCCAGTTCATGGGAATGCATTTTATGAACCCGGTACCGGTGATGAAACTGGTAGAGTTGATCCGCGGTATCGCAACCAATGAAGAGACATTTCAACTGGTCAAGGAATTAACGCTGACATTGGGCAAGACCCCAACACCGGCGGAAGATTTCCCGGCTTTTATTGTGAACCGTATCTTGCTGCCAATGATCAATGAAGCGGTCTACACCCTGTATGAAGGTGTGGGAACGGTTCAGGCAATCGACTCGGCCATGCGCCTTGGAGCGAATCATCCCATGGGGCCCTTGCAACTGGCTGATTTTATCGGGCTGGATGTTTGTTTGTCGATCATGCAGGTTCTGTATGAAGGGCTGGCGGATACGAAATACCGTCCTTGCCCGCTACTGGTTAAATATGTGGAAGCCGGATGGCTTGGCCGTAAATCAAAACGCGGATTTTATGACTACTCGACCGAGATTCCGACGCCAACACGATAGGCCGCAAACGCCATGACTGAAATGCGAAGAAAGCCCCGAAGTTCTCGGGGCTTTTTTTATGGGCGGGCGGCTGTTCGCGGTTTGGCGCTGTTCCAGACAGCAGTGAGAATGATCCCCGGTGTCAGGATTGCCAGACTGATCCAGCCGAGCAGGCCAAACTCTTCGCCTAACAGAAGATAGCCGAGGATGGCCGCAATCCCCGGTACGGCTGACATAAGGGCTGCTGTTGTCGGGGCGCCGATATGGCGAATGGTGAAAGCAACCAGAAGCATGCCGAACAAAGTAGCCAGAACACCCTGATACAGACCTTGCAGGAAAATATCCAGAAATGTGGCCACTGCCATGCCGGAGGGCAGAAAAAAGTACCACACAGGCGTGAAAATCAGCCCGTTGACCACGGACGAGCAGAGTAGTATTTGCATTGATGTCAGGGCCCACAGCTTCGTAATGACCATATACAGGGCAAAGAACAGACCTGCCAACATGAACAGGAGGTCACCTTGCCATGCGGTCTCCAGTCCCGGGATATTTGCTCCGAACAGGGTCAGCGAGGCCCCGACAATGATGAGGGCAGCCCCCAATAATTGAACCGGATGTGGGCGGTCTTTAAACCAGAGCCAACCCAGACCAATGGTGATGGCAGGTAGAACGCCGTTCATAAATACTCCGCCATGGGCGGCTGGAGCGCGTTTGAAGGCCATGAACACAATCAGAATATAAGCGATACCGGCAAGTTGGGAGACGATTAGAATCCGGGGCAGGCTGATGCTTCTCCACGGTTTGTAATAAAGCACGATGGGTAAGGCCAGTGCGCCGGAAATACCGAAACGCAGGACGGCGATATCATAGATGGTAAGCGGAGACTGTGCCCCTGATCTGCTGGTGACAATCCAACCGGACCACAAGAAGACAATGGTTATCCCGGCGGCGTAACCCAGAAATTTTTTAGGGGGCAGATTTTGCATTGCAGGGCGTCCAATGGAAACCCGGGCTCTTGGATCAGGGCCCGGGTCGAGTTACATAATACCTGGTGATGGGGACGCTTAAGCGACTTCGAAGAGGCCGGCAGCACCCATACCACCGCCAATACACATGGTCACAACCACATATTTGGCGCCGCGGCGTTTGCCTTCGATCAGGGCATGACCCGTCATGCGGGCACCGGACATACCATATGGATGACCGATAGATACTGCACCACCGTTCACATTGAGCAATTCATTGGGAATACCCAGTTTATCGCGGCAATAGAGAACCTGAACAGCAAAGGCTTCGTTCAATTCCCAAAGTCCGATATCGTCCATTTTCAAGCCATGGCGTTTGAGCAGCTTGGGAATAGCAAAAACCGGGCCGATTCCCATTTCATCAGGTTCGCAGCCAGCAACAACCAAGCCGCGATAAATTCCTAGCGGGTCAATGTTGCGTCTTTCGGCAAGCTTTGCATCCATAATGACGCTGGCAGATGCCCCATCGGAGAGCTGACTGGCATTGCCTGCGGTAATAAAGCAGTCGTCGCCGAGAACAGGCTTCAACTTGGCAAGATCTTCAACTCTGGTACCGGGGCGGTTGCCTTCATCCTTGGTCAGAGTAACTTCTTCTTCCAGAGTTTCCCCTGTTTCCTTGTTGACCAGAATTTTGGTTGTGGTCAAGGGAACGATTTCTTGATCAAAGCGGCCTGCTTCCTGACCAGCGGCGGTACGTGCCTGACTTTGGGCGGCATATTCATCTTGCTGTTCGCGGGTAATGCCGTAGCGGGCCGCGACCGTTTCTGCTGTTTTGAGCATAGGATCGTAAATGGCAGGTTTGTTGGCAACCAGCCAGTCATTTTGATAATGAAAAACATTCATATGTTCGTTTTGAACAAGGCTGACGCTTTCCAGTCCACCAGCAACCATGACCGGAACCTGATCAACGATAATGCGCTGGGCTGCCATTGAAATGGTTTGCAGGCCTGATGAGCAAAAGCGATTTACAGTTGCGGCTGAGGTCGTGACGGGTAACCCTGCCCGAAGTGTTGCTTGCCTCGCAATATTGCCACCGGTTGCCCCTTCGGGGTTGGCAACCCCCATCAGAACGTCTTCGACTTCAGCTGCGTCAATGCCAGCGCGTTCAACGGCATGTTTAATCACATGTCCGCCTATATCGGCGCCGTGGGTGTTATTGAACGCGCCACGGTAGGCTTTACCAATAGGGGTTCTTGCGGTTGATACAATGACGGCTTCAGTCATGAATTCTCTCCTGTTTATTTTGTTTATGTTTTTAAGGTCCGCTTGGATTTTCCCAGTTTATAATTTGTGCGGCGCAATGAAAAGCTGGAAATTGGACTAATCGTTCAAAACGTGGCGCATATTGCAGATGAGTGCCCTAGAGAATTTCCAGAACGGATTCCGGCGGGCGTCCGATGCGGGCCTGACTGCCATTGAGAACAATGGGGCGTTCGATTAATTTCGGGTGGGTGATCATGGCATCAATGAGCTGATCTGCTGTCAGAGCATTGTTGTCGAGGTTGTTTTCTTTATATTCAGCTTCATTTTTACGCATCAGATCTCGCGGCTGCAAATTCAGAAGGTTGAGAACAGTCTGTAATTCTTTTTTGCTCGGCGGTGTTTTCAGATATTCGATGATAAGGGGGGCGATCCCGTTTTCTTTCAGTAATTCCAGTGTTTGCCGGGATTTACTGCATCTTGGATTGTGGAATATTTTAACGGTCATTGGTTGTCTCCCTTTTTGTCGGTTGAAACTGTGACAAGGATTGCTTGCACCTTTTCTCTGGAAGGAATATTTAAAGGCCCATGAGCATCCAGACAACAGAAAACAAACAGATGAGTGATAATCGCCACCGGCGGGAGCGGCTAACGACCAATTTTATCCCGGGGCTTGGCTTCTACACATTACTGACAAAAGAAATCCGCCGTTTCCTTAAAGTTCCATTGCAGGCAATTTTTGCACCGATGATGACAACATTGCTGTTTCTGGCGGTTTTCACGCTGGCCTTTGGCGGTGGTGCGCGTTATAGCGGTGATATTCCGTTTTCTTCATTTTTGGCACCCGGCCTGATTATGATGTCGGTGATCCAGAATTCTTTTGCCAACACATCATCCTCTCTGGTTATTTCCAAGGTTCAAGGAAATATCGTTGATGTGCTGATGCCCCCGCTCAGTGCGCTTGAGCTGACACTTGCCTTTGCATTGTCCGGTCTGGCGCGCGGTGTCGTGGTCGCAATATCTGTGGCAACGGCCATGTATTTTTTTATAGATTTATCTGTGTATTCATGGGGCGCGGTTCTGTTTTTTCTGGTTGGCGCGGGATTGATGTTGTCAATGCTTGGGATCATTGGCGGTATTGTGTCGGATAAATTTGATCATATGGCGGCCATAACCAATTTTGTAATTATGCCGTTATCGTTTTTGTCGGGGACATTTTATTCAGTCGAACGCTTAAGTGGTGTCTGGTATGAAATCAGCCATATGAATCCGTTTTTTTATATGATTGACGGCTTTCGGTACGGGTTTATCGGCACCGCCGACAGCTCGCAGCTAACCGGTGCGGTTGTCGTTATCCTATGTGATGTTTTTCTGTTTAGCATTGTCTGGTTTCTGTTTTCTCGTGGATATAAGCTTAAAGCGTAGAAAAACAGGTGTTTTTATACGCTTTTGCAGAGTTTTGTTGACAGTTGAGCCTTCGCTGCCAATACTTTCGCGCTTTCTTGGATCGTTCCTTTGAAACAAGGGACGGTTTTTTATTTGGTAAGGGACACTCCCTTGTTTAATGGAGAAGGCACATGACCTCGGCGTTATTATCGAACTATGCTCCAACTGATCTTTCCTTTGAAAAGGGAGAGGGTGCGTATCTGTTCGGAAATGATGGCCGACGATATCTGGATTTTTTTGCAGGAATTGCAGTAACCTCGCTGGGGCATGCTCATCCGGATATTGTCGACGCGGTTTCTTCCCAGGCGGCAAAACTGATGCATATCTCAAACCTGTTTCGGATACCGGGTCAGGAAGAGCTTGCGCAAAAGCTTGTGGATGCAACCTTTGCTGATTCTGTCTATTTCTGTAACTCGGGGGCAGAAGCCAACGAGTGCGGTCTGAAAATGATCCGCAAATATTTTAGCGAAAATGGCCAGAGTGAACGGTACCGTGTTATTGCCTTTGAAAATTCCTTCCACGGACGGACGCTGGCAACCATTGCGGCGGCAGGGCAAGATAAACTCCTCGCAGGCTTTGGCCCCGCGATGGAGGGTTTTGATCATGTGCCGGTGGGCGATATTGATGCGGTAAAGGCGGCAATTACGGACGAGACCGCCGGTATTATTATTGAGCCCATAATGGGTGAAGGTGGTATTCAGGTGGTTGATCCGGCTTTCTTGCGAGCGCTCAGAGATTTATGTGACGCGCGCGGCCTGTTGCTGATGTTTGATGAAATCCAGACAGGGATGGGGCGAACCGGTAAATTATTTGCCTATGAACATACTGGAATGACACCGGATATTATGAGTTCAGCCAAGGCTTTGGGGAACGGATTTCCCGTTGGGGCCTGTCTTGCGGTTGATAAAGTTGCCAAATGCATGACCGTTGGCAGTCATGGATCGACCTATGGCGGTAATCCTTTAGCCATGGCCGCAGCTGGCGTTGTCGTCGATGCGATGACGGCTGATGGCTTTCTGGACCATGTGGTGGAAATGGGCAATCATTTGCAGCAGGCCCTGCATGGCGTTGTGGATCGCTATCCCACTGTGTTGGAAGAATTGCGAGGGGTCGGGCTACATCTGGGGCTTAAATGCAAAGTGGAAAATGGTGCTTTGATCGCGGCATTGACGGCGCAGGGAGTGCTTACTGCAAAAGGCGGAGATAATGTGGTTCGTCTGTTGCCACCATTGATTATCGAAGATACCCAGATCAGGGAATTTATTGCAGCTCTCGAAGCTGCTTGTGAGGAATTGGTATAATGACAACACCTACTCATTTTTTAGATTTACATGAAATATCTGCTGCATCATTGCGGGCCATGATTGATGACGGTATTACCGTTAAAAAGGCTCGTGCTGGACTGCCCAAAGGCACCAAAGATGAAGGCCGGCCAATGGATGGCTATACGCTTGCCAGCATTTTTGAATTCCCGTCAACGCGAACCCGGGTTTCTTTTGATATGGGGATGCGTCAGCTCGGCGGGGAGACGTTGGTCTTGAACGGCAATGATATGCAGCTTGGGCGCGGCGAGTCCATTGCCGATACAGCGCGGGTTTTATCGCGGTTTGTAGACATAATCATGTTGCGGACCGACAGCCATGACAAATTGCTGGAGCTGGCAGAATATGCCACGGTCCCAGTGATCAACGGCCTGACCAATGACAGTCACCCCTGCCAGCTAATGGCGGATGTCATGACCTTTGAGGAACATAAGGGCCCGATTGCAAACAAAGTGATTGCCTGGAGCGGGGATGGCAACAATATGGTGACATCCTGGATCCATGCTGCCGGCCAGTTTGATTTTGAATTTCGTATTGCCTGCCCCAAAGATCTGGCCCCTGATCCGAGAGCACTGGATTGGGCAAAGGACGTCGGTGCCAACGTGTATGTGACGCAAGATGTTGCCGAAGCGGCGGCTGGTGCTGATTGTCTGGTCACCGATACATGGGTTTCCATGGGCGATGATGTGGGGGCCCGGCATAATATGCTGACCCCTTTCCAGATTAACGAGAAAATTATGGAAAAAGCGGCCAGTGATGCCATTTTCATGCATTGCCTACCAGCGCATCGGGATGAAGAGGCGACAACGGCGGTCATTGACGGGCCGCAGTCGGTTATTTTCGATGAAGCCGAAAACAGGCTTCATGCCCAGAAAGCTGTTCTGCGCTGGTGTCTCGGACAGGTATAACGGGCCCTGTTCTATTTTTGCCTGCACTTTTTCAAGTTTGCCCGTGTTTTTTCAAGTTTGAAGGTATCCCCCAATGTCTGATAATGCAGAAACAAAATCTATTGCCGATAATCTGATACAGCCTTTCCAGATGGCTGAAGCTGGAGTTCGCGGGCGTGTGGTGCGTCTGGGGGCAGAACTTGATGCCATTTTGAAGCGTCATGAATATCCAGACACGGTCGCCCGCCAGCTGGGGGAGGCACTGGTTCTGGCTGCCATGCTGGGGGGTGCCTTGAAATTCGAGGGGATCTTCACGGTTCAAACCAAAGGTGACGGGGCGATCGGCATGATTGCGGCGGACATGGTGACACCGGGTAATCTGCGCGGGTATGCGGCCTATGATGCCGAAAAACTGGCCAAGGCAGCAGGCCTGTCTGAACTTGATACGATCTCCCGGTATCTTGGTAACGGATATGTGGCCTTTACCATTGATGCAACAGACAGCGACGGCCGCTATCAGGGTATTGTCGAGCTGGAAGGGGATAGCCTTGCCAGTTGTATGGAAGATTATTTTTCCAAGTCCGAGCAGATTGAAACCCGGTTGCAGGTAGCTGTTGAGAAGACCGGTGGCAATTGGCGCGCCGGCGGCCTGATGATCCAGCGTCTGCCCAATACCAGCCGGCTGGCAGATGATATCGAACAAGATGATGAAAATTGGCGAAATGCAGAAGCATTAGCGCTGACTGTAACCGCTGATGAATTAACACATACACGGCTGCGGTCTTCTGAATTATTGTACCGGCTGTTCCATGAAGATGGTGTGTGGCTTTATGACACACAGGCTTTGCAGGATAAATGCAGCTGTAGCGAAGAACGGGTTCTCAATACCTTGAAATCTTTCTCTACTGAAAATCTGCAAGAGATGGTGGAGAATGATGTGATCGGGGTCGATTGCCAGTTTTGCAATGCCCGCTACGAGTTGTCTGTCGAGGATGTGGAAGCAGCCCGTTAAGTTGACGGCAAAAATTCATAAAGTTGCCGTTATTGTGACGGATGTTGTTTCTTCAAAGAAATGAATTGAAGGTTGGGGCGTTGCAATGTGTGTAAGACGTAAAATTCTGGCTGTGTTTTCAGTACTCCTCCTGTCCGTGCTGTCGGCTTGTGCCAGTACACCGGATAAGCAGGTCTATGCAGAAATTACATTTAGTCACCTCCCTCCTCTGCGATTGAATGTTGGCGAAATTCGCGTTGTGAATGCCTATAAATCTCCGTTGAAGCCCCCCAATGTTGAACATGAATTGCCGGTAAAAATTGATCAATCTGTCCGAAGATGGGTTGCTGATCGCCTGCAAGCGGTTGGCAAGTCTGATGCGTTTGCGGTTGTGACTATTCTGGATGCCAGCGTGGTTGAGAAGTCTTTGAAAAAAACAACAGGTCTGTCAGGTTTTTTTACAAATGATCAATCAGAAGAATATGTTTTCAGGGTAGAAGCAGAATTGAAGGTCGAAACGGTGAACGGTGCCAAAGGCTTGGCAACCGCCGTGGCCATACAAAGAAAAACAGTGCCAGAAAACATGACGCTAAACGAGCGCGATCAGATGTATTTTGAAAAAACAGAAGCTTTGATGCGTGATTTTAATGCCGAAATGGAGAAAAACATCCGGACTTTTCTGGGGGCCTATCTCCGTTAAAAAAGATATTTTTAAAATTATAACTTGCTTTTAGGACGTGAGTTTTCTAGGTAACAGAAATGGATCAAACGACTGACCTAATTTCTGGAGTGCCTAAAAAGGTATCCGCGGCTATCCGCTTGCTTGATGTTGCGGGGCCGCTTTTCGCTGATCGGCCCTTTGATGTGGTCTCCACACGGGAGATCGCACAGGCGGCCAGCGTCAATTTGTCGGCCATTTCCTATCATTTCAAGAATAAAGAAGGCTTGTATGAGGCTATTTTTCAAAAAATTATAGAAGATTTGGCCCCAATTCGAGACGCGATGTCTATTTTGGTTGCTTCCCGATGTGAGGTGATCCGGGACTGTCAATCAGCGCAACGTGAGTTGGTGAAAACCTTTATATACGGACTTATTGATGCGATTACGCATGACAACAATCCGAAATGGCGAATGTGCCTGATTATGCGGGAACTCCATAGTCGCGGTCCGTGCTTTGATTTGGTAACCAAAGGCCACATCAACGTCATGCACGATATTGTCGGTAAATTTGTGGCCGTCATCATAGGTAAGGCCGAGGCGGATGATGCGGTTAAGTTGATGTCTCAGGCCCTTATCGGGATATGTTTGCATTCGGCTTTGAACGAAGAATTTATGTGTCAACGTATGGGCTGGAACAGGTATGGTCCCGACGAAATCCAAATCCTGAAAGTAGCAACAAGTCAGCAAATTTTTGCAATGCTTGGCATTGCTGAAACGACAAAGGCGTAACATGATGTCGAAGTTTTTCTCTGTCTTTCTCAAATTTATTGTGCCTGTTGCAATTCTGGCGGCGGGTGCTGGCGGTCTTGCTTATTTTATATCGACGAAGCCGGTTGAAAACCCCAAAGAAGTCAAGGAGCGCAGTTGGAACATATCCGTAGTGGAGGCGCATCCCGGGGTCACCAAATCGCAAATAAATGTCTATGGACGTCTGGTGGCAGCGCGTGCAGTTGATCTGCGCTCACTGGTTGGCGGAGAAGTTATCGCTGTCTCTAACCGTTTTAAAAATGGGGCGCTTTTGAGCGGAGGGGATTTGATTCTTGAGGTTGATCCCTTCAATTATCAGGTGACAGTTTCTGAAAAACAGGCGGCGGTTCTTGAAGCCCGGGCGCGTCTTGCTGAATTGAAGGCAAGCGAGAAGGCAGATCGTGTCCTGCTGGAGCGTGACCGCGAGATACTGGAGCTTGAAAAACGCAACGTTTTTCGCTCGGAAAAGCTGCGTAAAAAGGGAAACATATCGGCTAAATCCCGGGACGCTGCAAAAAGTGCGTTGAGCCGGCAATATCAGAAGGTTGAGCAAAGCCGGGCTCAACTTGATGTGCAAATCGCCCGGATAGGGCAACAAAATGCTGTGCTAGTCCGTCAGGAAGCAGGATTGTCTAAGGCTCGCCGTGATCTGGAAAATACGCGCCTAATTGCGCCTTTTTCAGGATATCTGTCAAATATTTCGGCAGAGCTTGGCAAACAAATCGATGCCAGGGATCAAGTGGCCCGATTGACAGATTCTGAACAGATTGATGTTCAGTTTCATTTGTCTGACCAGCAATATGGTCTGTTGTTACAAACATCCGAAGGCATTCTCGGGCGCGCGGTTTCAGTTATTTGGAAAGCCGGGCAGCAATCTTATGATTTCAGCGGTGTGATTGAACGGATCGGGGCTGAAATAAATATGGAAACCGGTGGTGTTGATGTCTATGCTAAATTGGCTGCGACGGAGAAACTGAAACTGGTTCGTGACGGTGCTTTTGTCGATGTTACTCTTACGGCGGTTGAGTATCCCGATACAGTTCAAGTCCCGGACTATGCTATTTTTGAAGAGACGTTGATTTATGTTGTCGAGGCAGGACGCTTGCAGCCGCGTAAAGTTGAAGTTCTGTATAATGACGGGAAAGACGTTGTTGTTCGTGGGAACTTGAAAGCAGGAGACAAGATACTGACCACTCGCTTTGCCGAGGTCGGTCCGGGTATCAAAGTGGAGATACGGTAATGGACCTTAACCGGATTATCTCGCTTTTCGTTAAACACAAGAACGCGGCGAATCTGCTAATGCTCATCATGCTGGTCATTGGCGGGTTTTCGTTGATGCGGCTTAACACCCAGTTCTTTCCTGATTTCGGCACCGATATTGTAACCGTCAATATCATCTGGCCCGGTGCCAGTGCTGAGGATGTGGATACAAACATTACCACAGCGCTGCTGCCAGAAGTCCGGTTTTTGAACAATGTCAAAAAAGTGGAATCCTTCTCGGTTGAGGGCAGCAGCACAATTGTCGTGGAGTTTGAAGCGGGCACCAATATGCAAGAGGCCTTGTCCGATATGGAACAGGCCGTGGCCCAAATCACTACATTTCCGGATACCATTGAGACCCCTGTTACCAAGCGGGTTGTTATCTATGATCCGATTTCAAAGATTTCACTGTCAGGCCCTTTTTCAGAAAGCGCTCTTAAGGCGATTGCAAAAACAATCCGGGATGATCTTCTGGAGCTGGGCATTGACAAGATCAGTTTGTTTGGTGCCAGGGATGAAGAGTTGTGGGTAGAAGTGCCTGATCGGGATTTGCGTAAATACGGTCTGACGCTTGGTGATATTGCGGCTGTTATTCGTAATAATTCAAAGGATGTGCCGCTTGGAACATTGGGCGGGACCTACGAGCGTCAGTTGCGATCGCTGGAGCAGAAAAATGATGCGGCCACCATGGGGTCGCTAGAGGTGAAATCCCTATCATCCGGTGAAAAAATATACCTGCGCGATATTGCAACTCTAAAAGACGGTTTTGCTGAAAAAGGTAAAATCGGAATTACGGAGGGGCAGCGGGCCATTGAGATATTTGTCCAGCGCTCCCAGTCTACGGATGCGCTGAAGGCCGCTAAAATTGTTTCCACCTATATTGATGCCGAAAAAGGGCGCTGGCCTGAGGGCTTGGTCATCAAACAGTTCGATGTGCAGGCAGATTTGATTAAGGACCGTATCAAACTATTGCTGACCAATGGTATGAGCGGTCTTGCGCTGGTTATGATTATTCTGTTTGTTTTCCTGAATATCCGGGTCGCTTTCTGGGTGGCGATGGGCATTCCGGTGGCCATCATGGCAACGGCGGGTGTTATGTTGCTAACCGGTCAGTCGATTAACATGATTAGTCTTTTCGCCATTATTATGAGCCTGGGTATCATTGTTGATGATGCCATCGTGGTTGGGGAGCATAGTAGTCATTTAAAGACACTGGGATATCGCCCGCTGGAAGCTGCAGAGAAAGGGGCGCACCGGATGCTGGCGCCGGTTCTGGCGTCCAGTCTGACCACGATTGCCGCCTTTTTGCCGATTTTTATGGTCGGTAATATTATCGGTCAGATCATTGTCGCCATTCCGTCTGTCGTGGTGTCGGTGCTGGTGGCCAGTCTTATCGAGTGTTTTCTGGTGCTGCCGGGACATATGCGTTTTGCTCTTCGTAAAACAGGGTCAGACAGCAAGGCAAGGCAGTGGTTCGATGCCAAGTTTTTCCATTTTCAGACGCATATTTTCAAATCTCTGGTAAGTGCAGCTGTTAGCTGGCGCTATGCTGTATTTGCCTTTGCAATTGCTGTCTTTATGGGAGCTGTGGGGCTGCTGGCGGGGGGGCGTGTCGGATTTAATTTTTTCCCTGCACCCGAAGCGAATGTGGTTAATGCCAATATTGTTTTTTCGCCGGGTGTGGAACGTGAACAAACTGTACAGATGATGGCAGAGATGCAACGTGCGCTTGATAAAGTCGAGCAGGATTTGACAGACGGAGAAGGCGGGCTTGTCTTGTCTTCATTCGGTAAAATCGGCATTAGTGTCGGGGGTCGGTTTACGGCAGTATCAGGCGATCATCGTGCCGGTATGCAGGTGGAGCTGGTGTCTGCTGATCAACGGGATATCAGAACCAGAACCTTCACCGATGCCTGGAAGAAAGAAATCCGCCCCATGGCCGGATTGTTGCGCGTTGCGATCAGTGAACGGGCTGGTGGGCCACCGGGGCGTGAACTTGATATCCGCCTTAAAGGGGCTGACTTGAAAAGCCTGAAGGCGGCGGCTGAAGAAGTAAAGACGCTGCTGAAGCGTTTCAATGGTGTCTCTGCAATTGAAGATGATTTGCCGACCGGTAAACAGGAACTCATTTTACGCATAACGGCGCGGGGCCGTGCGCTAGGCTTTACAGCCGAAAATATTTCTGCGCAAGTGCGAGCAGCCTTTGAAGGGGTGATTGCCAAGAAGTTTGCCCGCGGGGATGAGGAAGTTACGATACGGGTTCAATATCCCCGGGATCGGGTATCCGTGGATGCTTTGCAGAATTTCTATCTCAGGGGTAGATCATCTGCCGAAGTGCCGCTGAGCGAAGTCGTGAATATCACTACTGAGCAGGGATATGCCCGCATTAAACGCGAAGACGGTATTCGTGAAGTGGCTGTACAGGCCGATATTGACGAGAATACCACATCGTCGGATAAAGTTCTGGCAGCCCTGCCCGAAAAGGGATTGAACGCCATTGCCAATAAATATTCTCTGAAATACCGCTTTGCCGGAAAATCGGAAGAGCAAGAGGAGACAATGGCGGACATGAAGCTGGGAGCTTCTATCGGGCTGACGGCAATTTACCTGATACTGGCCTGGGTGTTCGCGTCATATGTGCGGCCCATCGTTGTGATGTCGATCATTCCGTTCGGATTGGTCGGGGCCATCCTAGGTCACTATCTTTTGGGATATAACCTGACGATTTTGTCCATGATCGCCTTGCTGGGTTTGTCGGGAATCCTGGTGAATAATTCGATTATTCTGGTGAGTGTGGTTGAAGAACGTTTCGCCAAGGGTGAGAGCTTTATAGATGCTGTGATTGATGGGACCTGCGACCGCTTACGGGCAGTCTTGCTAACGTCTTTGACAACAATTGGCGGCCTTAGCCCGTTATTGTTCGAGACAAGCTTGCAGGCGCAGTTCCTGATTCCGATGGCAATAACCCTGGTCTTTGGTTTGATGGTGGCAACATTTCTTGTGTTGTTTCTAGTGCCGGCAACCTTGATTATTCAGGATGATTTCGGGCGTGCCATATCAGCTGTCAGGCGGGTGGCTCGCGGCTGACTGAATATACCAACTGCGGCTAATTGCGGCCGATGAATGTCAGGAGTTCTTTGCGGGTGATATCGGATTTTCTGAAAACACCCAGCATACTGCTGGTGATCATGGTAACTCCGTCTTTATGTACACCGCGGGTTGTCATGCATTGGTGGGCACTTTCAATGATCACGGCAACGCCTTTGGGTTTCAGGGCTTTGTCGATTGCATCGGCAATTTGCCGGGTTAGCTTTTCCTGTATTTGCAAACGTTTGGAAAAGGCGTCGACAACCCGTGCCAGCTTTGAAATACCCACCACACGGTTGTCAGGCATATAGGCCACGTGGGCAACGCCGATAATCGGAACCATATGGTGTTCGCAATAACTTTCAAGACGAATGCCCTTGAGGATAATCATTTCATCATACCCTTCAACCTCTTCGAAGGTACGCTCCAGATATTCTGCGGGGTTTTCCTCGTAGCCTGCAAAAAATTCCAGATAGGAACGGGTAACCCGATCAGGTGTTCCAATAAGCCCCTCGCGGGAAGGATCGTCACCGGCCCATTTAATCAGGGTGCGGACAGCTTCTTCGGCCTGCTCTTTTGTCGGCTTGTCATTTGTGGTCATTATCTGGTCTCGATTTACACGGAGAAATGTTTCCTATCAGTTTAATGGCGCAGCTTCATGGGGACTGTCTAGCGAAAAAGCGGGAATTTCCGCAATTAGCCAACCGCCGCCGTCAATTTCCATATCGAAAGAGCCAACCATAATCCCTGACGGGGTGGCAAGCGGGGTGCCGCTTGTATATTCAAAGGCCTGCCCCGGATCGAGGACAGGCTGTTCGCCAACCACCCCTTCGCCGCGTACGACCTCCGTATGTCCGGTTGCATCTGTAATGTGCCAGCTGCGCTGGCGCAGGGTTACCCGGCGCAGGCTTGTATTATGGATACGGATTTTATATGCCCAGATATAAAGATCGTTTTCAGGCTCGGACCGGCTCCCCATAAAAGTGGGGACTACCGAAACTTCAATTCCGCTGGTTGTTTTTTTATATGCATTTTCCCAAGTCATCAAAACTGTCCTTGATCTGGTCTAAGCCTGATGGTCGATTTGATTGTATAAACATATGATACAAATGGGTGCATCTGCAATAGTCGCAAAATCAGATAGAATTAAAATTTCAGGATTTCAACGCGTCGGTTCAGCTCGGATGGTTGTAGTATATTGGCTTTTTGGCTGGAGGCGCGTGGGCGGCTTTCACCCCAAACCTGATACCTGATTTTTGCCTCCGGGACACCAAATTTTCTTAAAAAATGCCCCGCTCTGACGGCTCTTTTCCGGGAAAGCCGGTAATTATATACAGGATTTCCCGTTTTGTCGGCATAGCCTTGAACCAGCAAATATGTCCCCGGAGTATCAACCCAGTCTTTAGCAATGGCGGCCAGACGGACCAAGGCAGATGGTTCAAGATTTGCGCTATCGAATTTGAAATAAATCTGGGCGATAGCAGGTAAGTTACTGCGGGTGCCGTCGCGGCACGCCTTGATATCATCGAGTTGCCAATTTTCTTCTTTCTGCTCTACCCAGCAGTCAAAATTGCGTTGGGCCCTGGCGGCGCGTTTGGGATGGAGCTGCCGGGCGTCGGTATTCAGCCACTGGATCAAGTCGGCCCGTGTCTGATAAAGGGGCTTGCGATCATTGTGGGAGATGCGCCAGTTGGCGGGGTCCTCGGGCAGAGGTTGCCGCCCCTTTGCTGCGGCCAGCCCTTTTTTGGCGATAAGCTGCTGGTCAGGCCAGTCATATTGATTGATTTCGGATTTGGCAAATTTTTTATATTCAGCGGTTAAGGCTTTCGAGAAAGACCCGCTTTCAGCCTTTGTTTGCGCCAGTTCTTCGTAGTTCCCGGTTCCGCATGCGGATAATCCGAGAAGCAGCGTGCTGGCAGCGGCGATGGTCAGTGTTTTTTGTTTCATATGCATCATGATCTCCTTCTGGCGGAAAACATGATGGGGCATTCAGGCAAATTCGGGCCAGCAAGAGGTTAATCCTGTGGTAACTTTATGGTCTTTTAGAGATATGAGGAGGGGGCGGCTTTGGTGGCCGCCCCGATATTTATCCTAACGCATTTCCAAGATCATTGATTATATCATCGGTATCTTCAAGCCCGACTGAAAGCCGGACAAGCCCCGCCGTAATCCCCAGTTCCAGTTTCAAGGCATCATCGACACTGGAATGGGTGGTCGTGGTCGGATGGGTCACAAGGCTTTTTGTATCCCCGAGATTGTTGCTGATATCGATCAGTTGCAAACGGTTAAGAAACTGAAAGGTGTTTTGTTGTCCGCCATCAAGTTCGAAACTGACAAGCGTGCTGCCACGTTTCATCTGTCGCTTTGCCAGCGCTGCTTGCGGGTGGTCATCGCGACCGGGATAGATAACCCGGCGGATACCTTTTGCCTGTGCCAGAAAATCTGCAATTTTTTCAGCATTGTCTGTTTGTTGCTTAACCCGAAGTTCCAGTGTCTCAAGACCTTTGAGAAGGGTCCAGGCATTAAACGGGCTTAAAGCCGGGCCAGTATGCTTCAAATAAGGGGATAGGGTGTCTTCGATAAACTCTTCACTGCCCAGAACAACACCGCCAAGGCAGCGGCCCTGGCCATCGATATGCTTGGTTGCTGAATAAACAACAATGTCAGCACCCAGTGTCAGGGGTTTCTGGAAGATAGCTGTTGCAAATACATTATCGACAATGACCTTGGCACCGGCCTTATGAGCCAGCTCGGAGACTGCGATAATATCAACGATTTCCAATGTGGGGTTTGAGGGTGTCTCCAGAAAAACCGCAACCGTTTTTTCGGAAAGTGCCTTTTTCCACTGGTCCAGATCGGTTCCTTCAACCAGTGTAATTCTAACGCCAAAGCGGGGCAGGATTTGCTCTAGAATATACAGACAGGACCCGAACAGGGCCTTGGGTGCGACCACATGATCCCCGGCCTTGACAAGGGACATCAGGGCGGCATTGACGGCGGCCATCCCACTGGCGGTGCCGCGAGCGGCCTCTGCGCCTTCCAGTTGCTGCATGCGCTCTTCAAAAACGCTTAAAGTCGGGTTGGCATAGCGTGAATAGATGAAGCCGTCATTTTCACCCTTGAAGCGTCCTGCGGCTTCTTCAGCGGTGTCATAGACAAATCCTGAATTCATATACAGGGCTTCGGATGTTTCTTTGAACTGGGAGCGGTTCAGGCCGCCCCGCACGAGTCGGGTTGCTGTTCTATATGGGGGCCGCCCGTTCTCGTCATTTGAAAAATTAGTCATTGATACCTCGAGGTATATTTACCCCGACCACCAGTCAGGGGTCTCTCGAGCCCAGACCTTTTAGCGTTTCTTTAACGTGGCCGCAAGCCGGTCGGCACAAATCACCACAAGTCTTGAATATAGGCCCACAACGCCTGCTGTCAAGCAACTAGCGTTCGCTAAAATGCGTAAAATATCAATGCTTGCAGACCTAGATATATGGCGATAGCGATCAGGCACATATTGAGGGTATGATCGGCGAGCTTTCCAAGCTCCTTGAGTTTTTTAGCGAATAACAGCCGGCCGATAAACAGGGCAACAAAAAGCAGCAGGAGAAGTTTGAGGAGCACCGGTTTTTCTTTCTGTTCGCTGGAAATTACGTTGGCATTTATGCCAAAATCTATGCTGATTGCGAGCTGGCCGAAGCCGGCATAAACACGCTGAAATTATCTTTGCCATTTGTCTTTGCCAGATACATCTGCGCATCGGCAAGATCAACCAGATCGGTCCAGCTTTCGGCAGCAGACGTTTGAAGGTCGGCAATTCCGATACTGGCGGTCAAGGCTGCATTGTCCGGTCGTTTGCCAAGGCCGCTAGCGCGCAGACGGCGGATGGCACGGGTTGCCCCTTCAGAGCCGGTATGGGGGAGAAGCATTAGAAATTCTTCGCCGCCCCATCGGATGAGCACGTCTGAATCCCGCAAATTTTTACGGATATGCTCGGCTGCTGTCGCCAGAACCCGATCCCCTGCATCATGGCCGAAGCGATCATTGATAACTTTAAAGTCATCAAGATCAAGAAAAATAACAGAGAGGTTTGTGTTCTGCCGATTGGCAATACGGAACTGGACTTCGAGAATTTCCTCGCCGCTATTGCGACTGTAGCAATTGGTCAAACTGTCAATCGAGGCTTGCTCAACGAGGGAAACCATATAGCTCAACTGACTGATGGCGGAATAACTGCTCAGGGCGCAAGCACTGAGCAAGGACATGAGGATACCAAGGCCCGGCTGCGGATTTATCTGGTGTGTTGTCAGGGCGATAATGAGCAATTCTGCGGTCAGAAGCAGGACAACCGTTAGAAATGTTTCCTTGATGGTCAGTGGGAAAACCGCAATACAGGCAACGATCAGAAACGGAAAAATCGCGTAGCCTGCTGTCGCCAGATTCTGAATGGATTGTATATATTGAGGCAGAACAAGTGGCTGGTACAAAGCTTGAAAGATCAGGCTGATAGCAAAAAAGATAAACATAGCCCGCTGGGCACTCTGGATGCTGTCGGCATTACGCATCCCGAAAACCAACAGAAGAAGCATAAAGGTTGTCAGGGCCCGGTAGATGATCAGCGAATTCAGAATTGTCCCTTCAAAGAAGAGCATATCAAGAAAGATGCCGCCAATACAAAAAATGGCGGAGACAAAGGATAAGAGTCGGATGCGCGACAGAATTACAACGGCCCGCCTGCGGGTCAGAAGCGGTGAATGTGTATTGGCCGTGAGAAGGCTGCCGAGGCGTGCCGTCGTCAGCTTTTCGCTATTGATCCCTGTGAGAGATGTCATGAGGGAGCGAAATACGGACACGGAAAATCCTCTGGTTTAAGATACGCTAGGCTAAACTACCTGAACATTAACAAATTTTTAACCTTAACGGTAACGAAATTTGTGTTTATATGCCGGGGCGCCGGGGGTGCCTGTTTTTAGGGACATGAATTTTATTATTATCTTTTTCGATTGATAAACGCGCCCATCATTCTGGTGGGCTCAGTTGAATTATACGCGCTGGAAAAACTGTCTATCCCCATCTGGATAGACGTCGGGATGTTTTCGTTTTCCCAAGCGTTACACAGCAATTTTTGTAGTTGAACAGCTTTTCGGCCCCCTTTCAGTATTTGATCGACAGCTAGCTGGACGGCATCGTCCAGTTTTCCGGTAGATGCCAGACGGTGAACAAGGCGGGCGTCATGGGCTTCTTTGGCCGAGAGGGCGCGGCCTGTCAGCACCAGATCACGGGTAAGGCTACTGCCCAGAATTTGCGGTAAAATCGCCGCCTCGATCACCGATGGAATACCCATATGAACTTCTGGCATGGCAAATCGGGCATTTTCATCAGCGATAACGATGTCGCAAACGGCGGCAATTTCCATGCCGGCCCCTAGGCAAATTCCGTTGACCCGAGCGATAACAGGCGCGGATACAGTTCGGATTGCAACGTTCAATTCATGTATTCGGGTGATGAACTCACGGGCAGTTTGCGGGGTGAGTTCTGCCATTTCGGTGATATCAGCCCCACCGATAAAGGCGCGATCTCCTGCTCCGGTCAGGATAACGGCGGCAAGATTCTTGTCGTCTTTCAAGACTTCTATTTCGAGGCGTAATTCATCAAGGAGCTCTGAATTCAGGCAGTTGAGTTTTCTCTCATTGTCGATTGTAACGGTACATACAGTCCCGTTTTTCATCTGTTTTCTGGTGACTGTCACATAATTGCCCATTGCTGCTCTCCTTTTTTAGTTTTTGGTATTATATATGTTAAAAGGATAGCTGTCTCGTTCACTTGAGCGGCGGCATTTGGTCTATGAACAAAGAAATCGGAAAGTGCGTATGTTTATTCAAACCCAAGCAGGCAAAACTGAAACAGTTCTGAATTTTTTCCCCGGATGTGATGTTTATGAGGCTGGTCCTTTGCGGGTATCCCGGGACGAGGCCGCAACACTGTCAAAACTGGCGGCCCGGATATATGCGATTGCAGGGATTGAAACTGTTACCTTGTTGAAAGACAGCATTTCCATTGAACGGGTCGATGCCGTTGATTGGGATGCTCTGAGAACAGAGATACTTTCGGCCATAAATGCACATTATAGTTCAGGAGATGCAACCGTGGAGGAAAATGTAGCCGCAGAAACTGTCGGTGAATTTGATGAAGAGGTCGTTGCCCAGGTAAAGGATTTACTGGCAACAAGAATTGTCCCGGCTGTGACCCAGTCTGGTGGTGATGTGTCTTTTCACAGCTTTAAAGATGGTATTCTATATTTGAAAATGCAAGGCTCGGCTTTCTCGATGCTGACAGGCATTACCAATATGCTGAAGCATTACGTGCCCGAAATTACAGCCGTTGTTGATCATCGTGAAGCTTTGCCGCGGCCTGGTCTGCAATCGGCGGATGGCGCCGCCATCCGTGAACTTCTACATACACGAATAAATCCGTCCATTGCGGCCCATGGGGGGCATATCACTCTTGTTGATGTGCAAGATGATAAAGCCTATGTGCGTCTCGAAGGCGGCTGCCAAGGGTGCGGGATGGCAGATGTGACATTGAAGCAAGGAGTGGCCAAAGAGATCATGTCACTGGTCCCTGCTATTACTGAAGTTCTGGATGTGACTGATCATGCGGGCGGTAACAACCCTTATTACCAGCCGAATTAAAAATTTTATTTAGGTGAGATGGAATATTTCAAGCTTTCCGTCTCGCCCCTTAACACTGTATAGCCCTGCATCTTCAAAGGTTAGTGTCAGGTGAGCCTCTGTTCGAACATCGGCAGAGACCAGGATGAGAATATCATCATCAAAACGGGGGGCGAGTTCTTTGCCGAGCTGTTCGATGCGTTGCGCTACATTTACCGTGTCGCCGACAACTGTATAATTCAGCCGTCCAGATGAGCCTATATTGCCGACAACCAGCTGTCCCGTATGAATGCCGATCCGCATTTTGATGGGAGTGAGGCCTTTTTCTGTCCTGAGAGTATTATCAGCAATTATGGCCTTCCGGATTGCGATGGCGGCTCTGCAAGCCCGTGCGGTATGATCTTCTTGCAATTCGGGAGCACCCCAAAAAGCCATAACAGCATCTCCGATAAACTTGTCGACCGTACCACCTTCAGCCTCAATACAGCTGGTCACCAGTTCAAAGTGATGGTTGAGCATTTGGGCCACCGCTTCGGAAGACATGTTTTCAGCTTGTGGGGTGAAGCCGACAATATCTGTGAACATGACCGTTACATCGCGGGTTTCTGAATGGGGATCTCCTGAACTCATTAATTTACGAACCAGACTTTTGGGAACATAGTTTTCAAACCAGCTCAAACCGCGCAGCATCGTGTTATAAGCTTCGCTGGCTTCGTTCAGTTCCTTGAGGCGGCTGGGCGGGAGTGTATCAACCTTGTCAAAATCCAGACTGGAGATTTTTTGAGAAGCTATAGCCAAGGCTTTTATGGGCCGGGATATTTTACGGCCTATAACAAGGGCAATGCCAATGCTGATAATCAGAATAATAACCCCGACAAGCCCGGCTAATGCCAAGCGGATGACTTGCTTGCCTGCATCTTCATAGGGTAACCGATACCCGATAATCAAAGGTTTGTCGGTGTAGCCGTTAAGTTCCGAGTAAATAAACTGGTACCGATTTCCATCGACTTCGGTGTAGTGGCCCTGAAAATTGGCGCCGCCTTGATATAATCGAAACGGGATCCGGCGTGCAGTCCAGATAGTTGACAGGATCGGGTCTGAAATATCCGATAATTTAGGGGTAATTCCCTTATAGGTAAGTTTTGAGGAATCTACGCGGAACCCTTGCTGTGTTAGAAGGTGGTTCTTCCCGTAGAGAATAAACCGGGCTTCGTCTTTGGCGAGGCCGTTATTTTGGATAATTGCACTTACTTCTGAAACAGGAACTGCGATCAGGACGACCCCGACAAATACACCATCTTTTGTAATGGGCTGGCGGAAATTCAGGACAGCTTCGCCAACATTCGGTACATAAGTCAGCGGTCCCCATGATCCAACCGGATTTACTTTCATTTCTTTTGCCAATGCGGCGGTCACCGGACTGTCGGTATATTCTGTCTTTACAACCCTGTTTGAAGCCCTTTCTGCCATTTTGACAGTGAGATCCGGATACAGGAAACCAATGCCGATAATATGGCGGGCACCGGATAGGCTGAGCAGTAGACCTTTATCAATACTGGTTTCGTCATCTGGGTTGATTTCGCCTTGATAGATCAGGTTTGCGACGTCCCGAGCACGATTTTCCATAGGATCAAAAAGGTTTGTCAGGCTGCGCTTGACCGTTGCCATTTCCACTGTTGCATTTTTGATAAGTAATTCGCGGGTATTGGTCAGGCCTGAATACAGGCTGACACCCAGAACAGATAAAACGGCAACGCCGACCAATGTTCCGAAGCTCAAAGCCAAAACGGTGGCAATGGCCGCCTGACGATGTGTTTTGTTGGATGAAGTGTTTATGCTGTCTCTCCTGGTGCTCGTGGAGCTGGTAGTGTAAACGAGCTGTCCAGGACAGCCAACCAGATTGATCAAAACTGTGCATTTGATCATAAAGAATGACAGCAATTAGACAAAACTCGTTTTTACGGTTATGAGTGGCGTTATGAATTTGGTGGTTATTTTTGAAATTATTCTGGTTGTCAGCGCGTTGGCGGCTTTGATATTAATCCGGCGGACCTATTTTCCCATGAATTTGTTATGGGCGATGGGTGTTCTGTCCATCGGGCTTGCGGCGGCTCTGGGGGCTTTTGTGTATGGCGGGTATAGTAACCTGAAGCCCTATCATAATTTGGCAACTGATTTCGCGGGTTCCATCGGTGTGGTCAGTTTTACATTGGCAGCAGTGGGAGGCATTTTTGCCCGACAATTCCATCAAGCCGGTTGGTGGCTGACATTACTTGGCGTTTCGGTATTGTCCGCTGTTCTGTTGCTGGATATGTGGCAAATATCGGAAACGGTGCGCTATGGCGTTGTTGGCGTCTTGGCGCTATCGGCACTTTACCGGTTGTTCGTTAATCCAGCGTCAGGCGTGTTTTTGGTCGCCGGTGTCATTACCCTTGTGGTTGGCGGACTGTCCAGTGACTGGATCGCAGCCCAATTCGGGGTTGACCAGCTAAATATATATCACGCTTTGCTGTCTGTTTCGTTGCTCTCTTTCGGTATTTTTGCTTCTAAAGAGTAACTGCGGCGGAAAAATCTTGCAATGGATCGATCTTGCGCCTAAGACCTTAAAAAATCATAATAATAAGTTAAGTAATTTGTGATGGACTGGTGAGAGTTGGTTCAAGGCTATATATATTATTTATGAGCATTTAAAATGACTGAGACATCTTCTGTATCTTCAGAGAACAAAGAACTTTTTGCTGTGTTTGGTGGCCGGGTAACGGATACGCGCGGACGTGATTTTGTTGATACTGATAAAATTGACATGCGGGGCTTTTTCAGCACCCATGAGGCAGCCGTCAATGCATGGCGGGCCGCCAGTCAGATGAATGTGGATGACGCTTTTACCAAATATGTAATTGTTCGCCTCTGGTAATCCTTTTTACCGAATGGTGGAAATGTCTGAATAGAGTCTTCGCGAATATGCCTGTCCGAGGTAGGATGGCGTAGTTCCATTTTATTCAGGCAGGTTGGTTATGCGTAATTTTTCTTATCCCGGTCGTTCTGTTACCTACGGTTTGAAGGGTGCAATCGCCAGCTCCAGCGCTCATGCGTCGCAGGTTGGCCTCGGTATTCTCAAAGGTGGCGGCAACGCGATGGATGCCGCAATTGCGGCTTGTGCTGTGCAATGTGTGGTCGATCCCATGCAGACCGGCATTGGCGGAGACTGCTTTGCTTTGGTCGCGCCCAAGGGGTCTGCTGTGATTGAAGGGCTGAACGGATCGGGTAAAGCACCGGCGGGCCTGTCCGCAGATTTACTGCTAGCCGATGATATTACTGAAATTTCCCTGACCAGCCCGCATGCCGTTACTGTTCCGGGTGCCATTGACGCGTGGACGCGGTTACATGCGCAATATGGCAGCATGGACTTTGCCGATATTCTGGCGCCAGCGATAGATTGCGCTGAAAACGGATTTGTTGTTACCCAGCGCACATCTGTGGACTGGCAGCTGGCCGCAGAGAAAATCCGGACCAATGAGGCGGCCTCTGCTTTGTTTCTTGAAAATGGACAGGCCCCTGCGGCGGGATCGATTTGGCAATTACCCGAATTGGCCGCAACACTGAAGGTTATTGCCAAAAAGGGGCGGGCGGCTTTTTATGAAGGCGAGATTGCCGAGAAAATGGTGGCTGCTTTGTCTGATGCGGGTGCGACCCATACCGTGGATGATTTTTCAAATACGTCCTCGGACTTTGTTGATCTGATCTCAACTTCCTATCAGGGGTATGATGTTCACCAGATTCCGCCAAACGGGCAGGGAATTACAGCTTTGATCATGCTCAATATCCTCAAAGGGTATGATGTGGCAGATCTTGATCCCGTGGGGGCGCAGCGACTGCACTTACAGGCGGAGGCCGCGCGTCTTGCCTATCTGGCCCGGGATATTTATGTGGCGGACCCTGCGCAAGCAGATGTGCCCGTAGAGATGTTGCTGTCTGATAAGTTCGCTGATCATTTACGCGGGTTTATTGAAATTGGTAAAGCCGGAGACCCAACCGGTGCCGCTGCTTTCGATAAACATAAAGATACTGTGTATCTGAGTGTGGTTGACAGGGACGGAACCGCCGTCTCTTTTATCAATTCGCTGTTCCATCCGTTTGGATCGGGCATTGCCTGTGCCGAAACAGGGGTTGTTTTTCAAAATCGCGGTGCCGGTTTTGTGGTGGATAAATCCCACCCCAATTGTGTGGCCCCTAACAAGCGGCCCATGCATACGATTATTCCGGGGATGGTGACCAAAGGTGAACGGGTCAGTCATTGCTATGGTGTTATGGGCGGCGGGTATCAGCCGGTAGGCCATGCTCACGTCCTCTCGAATGTTATGGATTACGGCATGGATGTACAGGAAGCTATTGATTGTCCTCGTGCCTTTTATAATGCAGGTGTATTGGAGCTTGAAGAGGCTATCGATCCGGCGGTTCGTCAGGAACTGGCCGATATGGGGTACGAGATTTCAACTCCGGATATGCCGCATGGGGGTGGTCAGATGATTATGATCGACGCTGAAACCGGAGTTCTGGCCGCAGGGTCCGAGCCACGTAAAGACGGGGTGGCGCTGGCCTATTAAAAGGCGCCCGTTACCGGCCTTGTTACTTACATGCGGTCGGGAACGTCGATACCCAGAATATGCAGCACCATTTCGATCTGGCGTAATGTCAATGCGCACAGGGTTAGGCGAGATGCGCGAACGGCTGTATCTTCTTCACCAAGCACATGGCAGTCATGATAGAAGCTGTTAAATTCCTGTGTCAGAGCATAGACATGATCACACAGGATGTTCGGGGCATTTTTCTGGGCTGCTGCTGTGGCGGCTTCCGGCAGAACAGCAAGTGCCAGCATTAAATTACGTTCAGCATCAGCCGAGGCCACTAACGCACCTGCGTTAATGTCTTGTTCTTGCGCTTTTCGCAACATGGATTTGATGCGAACGGCGGCATACATCTGATAAGGGCCGGTGCGGCCTTCAAATTTGGTAAAGCGTTCAAGATCGAACACATAATTGGACATACGCTGGTTTGATAAATCTGCATATTTAATGGCGGCGATCCCAACCTTGGTTGCGATGTCGGATAGCTCGTCTGCCTCGAAGCGATCAGCCATGCCCGCGGCATCGACAACTTTGCGCGCCTCGGTAATAGCATCATTGATCAGGCTGCGCAGGCGGACAACACCGCCGTCCCGGGTTTTAAGGGGTTTGCCGTCTTTGCCATTAACCGTACCAAAACCTACATGCTCAAGTTTTGCGTCTTTGTGGATGCTGTGGCCTTTGCGGGCTGCCCGGAATACCTGCTCGAAATGCAAACTCTGGCGGGCATCGACCACATATAGAATGCTGTCAGGGTGATGCTCCTGTTCGCGTATTTCGATGGTAGCAAGATCGGTTGTGCCATACATGACGGCCCCGTCAGATTTCTGCAAGATAAGCGGGGGTATTTCCTTGTTATCGCTCTCTTGTGCAACCCGGACAACAACCGCCCCGTCAGAGATTTCGGACAAGCCTTCTTTTTCAAAACGCTGCAACATTGCCGGGATGTGATCGTTGGTATCGGATTCACCCTTCCACTCGGTGAAATGGGCGCCGAGCAAATCGAAATCTATTTTGGTTTCGGCCACGGAGACATTCAGCATATGCTGCCACAGGGCACGGTATCCGGCATGGCCTTTTTGTAAATCAAAAGTTGCCTGCCGGGCGGCTTCCAGAAATTCAGGATCTGCCTTGCTGCGGATGGACGCGGCAGGATAGAGCAATTGCAACTCGTCTACGCTGACCGGAGAAGTCTCCGGGAACGGGCCTGTATTGGCAGCATCGAAATAGGGCAGGTCCGGCTTAGCCAGTTCGATTTCCTTGATGAGCAAGCCCATGGGCAGGCCCCAGTCTCCGAAATGAACATCACTGATAACCGTATCGCCCAGAAATTCCCGTAGACGGCGCAGGCTTTCACCGATAATCGTTGCGCGCAAATGGCCCACATGCATGGCCTTGGCTACATTCGGCCCTCCGAAATCGAGGATAACAGTTTCTGCTTTGTGGCCTGTGGCAGCTCCGAAGCTTGGGTCTGTCGATAGATCATTGATATGGTCAATGAGGTAATCGTCGGTCAGACGCATATTGATAAAACCAGGCCCTGCCAATGACAGTTCTGCAAAAATACCGGATGTTTCGAGGTCATCTACGATCAGCTGTGCAATTTCACGCGGGTTCTTTTTTGCTTTTTTAGCAGCGCCAAGGGCGCCATTACACTGAAACTGCCCCAATTCCCGGCGCTGGGAGATGACAACCTTGCCAAAAGACGGGTCGAGATCGTGCTTTTTGAATGTTTTTCCAACAAGGAGTGTCAATTGGCTGAGGAGTGAGGTGGTCACGCGCGTTTCATCTTTCGGTTTCGGTTATTGGTCTGTGCGCCCTGCAAGAATCAATATGAAGGGTTCATGTTCTGGCGACTTGTCTAATGGAATTCATTCGAGAGTCCAAGGGAATCCCGAATTTTGGGTAGAAAAATGCAAGAAATTTCAGTTTTTTAGAGGCCAAACCTTGACTCGATTGCCGCTAACGCATACATCGGTTGGGAATTGTTAGCACTCTCCAACGATGAGTGCCAACACTAACTTGTAGTTACTCAGTTCGAACTCAAATTTTGGGAGAGTTTTATGTCATTTCGTCCATTGCACGATCGTGTACTGATTAAGCGCGTAGAAAGCGAAGAAAAATCAGCAGGCGGTATTATTCTTGTCGATAGCGCACAGGAAAAACCATCTGAAGGTGAAGTTATTGCCGTTGGTGGTGGTGCTATTAAAGAAGACGGTTCAGTTCGTGGCCTTGACGTGTCTGTCGGTGACAAGGTTCTGTTCGGTAAATGGTCCGGTACAGAAGTTAAACTCGACGGTGAAGATCTGTTGATCATGAAAGAGTCCGACATCATGGGCATCTTGGGCTAATCCGCATTATTTGAATTTAAGGAACCATCATAATGGCTAAAGTCGTAAAATTTGGCGCAGACGCGCGTGCGCAGATCCTCGAAGGTGTAAATATCCTTGCGGATGCTGTTAAAGTTACTCTCGGACCAAAAGGTCGTAACGTTGTCCTGGACAAATCTTTTGGTGCCCCTCGCGTCACCAAAGACGGTGTTACAGTAGCAAAAGAAATTGAACTTGAAGATAAGTTGCAAAACATGGGCGCGCAGATGATCCGTGAAGTTGCCTCCAAAACCAACGACATCGCTGGTGACGGTACAACTACTGCAACTGTTCTGGCTCAGTCTATCGTGCAAGAAGGTCTTAAAGCAGTTGCAGCGGGCATGAACCCAATGGATTTGAAACGCGGTATTGATGCTGCTGTTATCAAAGCCGTTGAAAACGTCCACGCAGGTTCAAAGCCTGTCTCCGGTGCTGACGAAATTGCACAGGTTGGTACAATCTCTGCTAACGGTGAAGCTGAAATCGGTTCCATTATTGCAGAAGCCATGCAGCGCGTTGGCAACGAAGGCGTTATTACTGTTGAAGAAGCCAAAGGCTTCGATACAGAGCTTGACGTTGTTGAAGGTATGCAGTTTGACCGCGGTTACCTGTCACCATACTTCGTAACAAATGCCGAAAAAATGCTGGTTGAAATGGAAAATCCGTTCATCCTGTTGTATGAAACAAAACTGACTAACCTGCAACCAATGCTGCCGATCCTTGAAGCAGTTGTTCAGGCTGGCAAACCTCTTCTTATCATTGCAGAAGACATCGAAGGCGAAGCGCTGGCAACTCTGGTTGTCAACAAATTGCGCGGTGGTCTGAAAATTGCTGCGGTTAAAGCCCCGGGCTTTGGCGATCGCCGGAAAGCGATGCTCGAAGATATTGCTATCCTGACAGGCGGTCAGCTGATCTCTGAAGAGCTCGGCATCAAACTGGAAAGTGTTACTCTGGACATGCTCGGTACTGCTAAAACAGTAACGATCACAAAAGAAGAAACAACAATCATTGATGGCGCTGGCGCAAATGAAGATATCAAAGCCCGTTGCGAACAAATTCGGGCGCATTCAGAAGAAACAACTTCTGACTATGACCGTGAAAAACTTCAGGAACGTTTGGCTAAACTGGCCGGTGGTGTTGCCCTGATTAAAGTTGGTGGTGCAACTGAAATTGAAGTTAAAGAACGCAAAGATCGCGTTGATGATGCTCTGCATGCAACTCGTGCGGCTGTTGAAGAAGGTATTGTCCCTGGTGGCGGAACTGCTCTTCTTTATGCATCACGTGTTCTTGAGGGCCTTGAAGGCGACAACAATGACCAGTCTGTTGGTTATAAAATTGTTGCCCGCGCCCTTCAGGCGCCAATTCGCCAGATCGCTGAAAATGCCGGTCATGACGGTGCGGTTGTTGCGGGTAAACTACTTGAGCAGGAAGAAGCTACATTTGGCTTTAATGCTCAAACAGGTGTCTACGGTAATCTGCTTGAAGACGGTGTTGTTGATCCAGCTAAGGTTGTTCGTGCCGCGCTTGAAGATGCGGCATCGATTGCCGGTCTGCTGATCACAACAGAAGCAACTGTTACAGACGCACCTGCGAAAGACAGTGGCGCCCCTGCAATGCCTGATATGGGCGGTATGGGCGGTATGGGCGGTGGCATGGGCTTCTAAGCCTCACCAACCATTTGCTAAAATGAAGGGCTGCAGATTATTCTGCAGCCCTTTTTATTGTGGACGACAGGCTCAGCTTTTGACAAAAACCTGAATAAAATTATTGGCGGGCATGGGGCAGCTTTCCAAATGGGACAGGCCGTTCTTTTCGGCTTCAGCGATGATATCGGTTAAATCCCTGACCCCGAAAGCGGTGTTTTGATTTTTCAGCCATTGTTCAAACTCGACATTGCTGGGGGCAGTCTGCTCACCATTGATTTTGAAAGGACCATACAGGAAAATTTTCCCGCCTGTTGTCAGGGTGCGCCTTGCGCCAGCAAACAAGCCCTCACAGACGCTCCACGGCGAAATATGCACCATGTTGGCGTTGAAAATGGCTGATATGGGAGAATGTATGTAATTTTTTTCTTCGATTGGCCAGTGAAGGCTGGCCGCATCAAGTCGTAACGGAGGAAGAATGTTCTTTGCTATCACATGGGCCCGCCATGCTTCAACGCTGGCAAGTTGATTTTCGTCAAAAATTGTCGGCTGCCAAATGATGTCTTGGAGCAAGGGCGCTAAATAGGCCGCATGTTCCCCCGTACCGGAAGCAACTTCCAGTAATGTTCCGCCTTTGGGAAGGCGGTCTTTCAGGCAGTTATAAATGGCATCGCGGTTTCGTGTTGTTGCTGATGCGTATTGTCGTTTGTCAATTGTCATCAATATTATTCATTCCGTTCATTGGGCTGCGGTTCCCCATACCGGGCATTGAGGGCGTTCCCATATTCATATTTTGCCTCATATTCATATTTTGCATGTGATGTCTGGATTTTTTGAAGCCATTACTAAAAAATTCTTGCCGTTTTTTTGCGGGCAATGTTTCCGCTGTCTTCAAAAGAACCGTATATAACTTGTCTTCAACATCATTTCGATACGTCGACATCTCAGCATATGCGGCTTTGATTGCTGCACTATCTACCGTTTCCGCTGACAAAAGTATTGCGAGTTTTCTTTTGGCCTCTCTGAAGTTACGCAAACCCTGGCGAAGTTGGGGGTGATAGGACATCCATATCTGATGGATTTGATTGCGCTGTGCCTCTCCGACGGTCGCCATCGCAGCTTGACGATCAAATGTCAGGCCCTCTTGCTGCGGAAATATTTCCGAAAGCCGGTACCATTGACTGCCAATAAAACCGGCGATTCCGAGATTAACTGCAATGGATATGGATAAGGCAATAAACAGGATTTTCGATTTACTCATATTCACTCTAGCCATCGGCCTCCCATTCCAGAACTGTATCAGACAGGGATACCTCATCAAAATTCAAGTCTGCATTAGGGAGCATGATGTTCGGACTATACCACCCTAAAAAGATACCGAGAAGGGCCGCAGCCATTAATCCACCCAATGGTTTCAAACTGAAAATTTGTAATAAATCTCTCCAGCTTCCGGATGTGCTTTGAAGGGCTTGTGCGTTTGCCAGCACGGCCCCAAGCAAGTATGCCGGTGCCGGATATGTTTCAAATTTAGTGTTTAAACGTCGATCTATTTCTTTGGCCTGTTTATAGAGTTCGCGAGCATGGATAGAATTTTTCAGCCATAGCTCCAATGGTTCGACATATGGGGCTGGCCAACGGGCTTTATTTGCTCCGTAGATTTCCAGTAATTCTTGAAGACGCTGTTCAGAAGGGTGTTCGGTATTTGTCATTGTCTTCCTCCATTCTGCTTGGCAAATCGGGGCGCCAGTATATCCCGCAATTTGCGGCGACCTCTTGATAGTAGTGATTCCAGGGCATCAACAGAAATATCCATCCTTTGCGCGGCTTCGATGTTCGAGCATTCATCATAATGCACCAGTGTCAGGGCAATTCGTTGGCGGATGGGTAACTGTTGGATGCCATCGGTAATCATATGTTGAACCTGCTTGTCCTCTCGCCGCTGTAACGGGCTGGGTGATGGATCTTCAATGTCTGGCATTTCGCCGTCATAATATTTCTTCTGTTTGCGGAGTTGATCAATACATAGATTATGAACAACCCTGTGTAACCACGTGCCGGTTTGTGCTTTTGCTTCCCATTTAGGAGCTATCTTCCATAACTTTAAAAAAGCATCCTGAACAATATCATCAGCGTGAAGACTGTTTCCGAGTAAATGACAGGCAAGGGAATAAGCCCTGTCCATATGGCGATCACATAAAATCCGATATGCCGTCATATCTTCATCAGCGATACGGGCCATCAAGGTCGCATCGCTTTTAATGGGATCGTCACTTTTCATTTTAGCCAGTCGTTTGGTCGCTTTGATTCTCTGCCTTTTCATGACTACTATATGGGTATTAACGGATCAAATCTGTAATTCCGTCGTTTTAAATTTAAATTTTTGAAATACCTTATGCAGAGAGTTCTCTCTGAACGCCTTGAAATGAGCTTTTCTTCAACTGCTAAGGCGGGTAGAAATAACAGAATTGGAGATTTGATATGAAGCCGCCTAAAGTTTTGTTGTTGTTGTTATTTGTTGCCTTTGTGATCGTCTATTCTTTTGTGGCGATGTTGATTGCTATCAAAATAATTCCCGATGCATGGTGGGCAGAATTGATGTTCTATCCTGTGGCTGGAATATTATGGATTTTTCCTGCCATGAAAATATTGAGGCCATTATTGCCAGGAAATATTCAGGATTGAACTGTTGGGTCAGGCGAGAAAAAGCCGGACCGAGAGGGGGGATGTCGGCCCGGCTATAGCTTATCAGTGCGAGAGGGGGGTCCCTCACCGATTAGCGAAATATAAGCACTTATCGCTACTCCATTGATATAGTAATGTTCGGTAAATTTTCCATATAAACATGCTGATATTTATAAAATAATTCAAATTATCTTATAAATTCTACAATAGGTAGCCTGATATTTTTTCTATTATCCTTATGGTTTCTATCTGCAGGCTAAAAGTGTAAATGTGCGCATATTGTTTCCACAGCCAGAACCAGTCTGTTGATGTCATCAGGCTCGGATAAGCGGTGGTCCCCTTCTTTGATCAGAGAGACAACGACATCCCGACTGGTGAGATTTTCCTGAATATCGAGGGCAGTTTGCCACGGAACACTATCATCACGCAATCCTTGTAGAAGATGGACCGGTCCGTCAAAGTGGATCGGTGCCTCCATCACAAAATTGCGGCTACCATCATCGAGCAGCTTTTTGGTGATTATGTAGGGCTCGTCAGAATAGTCGGATGGCTCTTCCCAGAACCCTTGCGTCTCAAGGTCATGAAGGGCGCCTGGGCTCATATCTGCTCTCATGCGGGTGGTGAAATCCGGAGCCGCCGCAATGCCGACAAATCCGGCAATCCTGTCGGGGCGCAACAGGGCCATGCGCAGTCCGATCCAGCCGCCCATGGATGATCCGACAACCACTTGCGGTCCTGCGGTGCAGTCGTCCAGAACGGCCAGTGCATCGTCGGTCCAGCGACTGATTGTCCCATCTGCAAACAAACCTGTAGATTGTCCGTGCCCCAGATAGTCAAAGCGTGTATAGCTGCGCCCAAGTTCTTTCATCGCCTGTTCAAGGGCTGTTGCTTTTGTGCCTTGCATATCAGACATAAAACCTGAACAGAAAATGACGCCGGGTGTCTCGCCTGCGCTATGATGATAGGCTATAGATTGTCCATCTGGACGGATAAGAAGCTCGGGCTGGGTCATGGAACAACACTTATGCAGTTAGAAAATACACTCATGCAACAGCATAGCACTGCTACGGCAACGAATGAAAGTCGCCGGGCGACCGTTTTGCAGGTTTTGCCAAATCTGGACGGTGGCGGTGTTGAACGCGGCACAATCGAGATGGCTGCGGCGATAAAGGATGCTGGCTGGACGCCGATTGTTGTCTCGGCTGGCGGCAAGATGGTGTATGAACTTGACCGAATTGGCGCGATACATATAACGCTGCCCGTTCAGTCAAAAAATCCGTTTGTGATCCATAAGAATATTGGCCGGTTGCAAAAAATAATCAAAGACGAAGCTGTTGATATTGTGCATGTGCGCAGCCGGGCTCCGGCCTGGAGTGCGCTTGCTGCTGCCCGCAAAAGCGGCTGCCATTATCTGACGACCTTTCATGCTGCTTATACCCGCGGAGGGTTTTTCAAGAACCGGTATAATGCGGTTATGACACGCGGCGAAAAAGTGATCGCTATTTCTGATTTTATTGCGCAGCATATTGTCGATAATTATCAGGTGGCGCCCGAAAATATCGTAACGATCCCGCGCGGGGTGGATTGCCATAAATTTAACCCCGGTGCGGTCAGTGCCGAGCGGATTATCAAAATGGCAACCGACTGGGCTTTGCCAGATGGTGTTCCTGTCATCATGCTGCCGGGGCGCCTGACCCGATTGAAAGGGCATGTAACCTTGATCGCGGCTTTGGCGAAAATTACCGGTGGTAATTTTTTGGCCTTATTTGTGGGCGCTGGCTCTGGCCGGGAAGCGTATCGGAATGAACTTAATAAACTGGTGATTGCCAAAGGATTACAGGGAAAAGTCCAGATCAAGGATTACTGTGCAGATATGCCAGCAGCCTTGATGTTAGCCGATGTGGTGGTGTCTGCGACAACGGTTCCCGAAGGCTTTGGCCGCATTGCCGTTGAAGCGCAAGCCATGGGCCGTCCGGTTATCGCCACAGCCCATGGGGGATCGTTGGAGACTGTTGTCGATGGCAAGACAGGATGGCTGGTGCCGGTAGGAGATGTGGATGCCATGGCGGCGGCAGTCAAGAACGCAATTGAAATGGATAGCCATGCTCGTGAGACTATTGCTGTGCAAGCCCGCCAGCATGTGATGGAGCAGTATACAGTAAGTAAAATGTGTAACGCGACACTGGATGTGTACCGTCAGTTGATGGCCTCTGAGCCGGTAGCATAAAAATTGTGAGCGCGGGGATGGTAGATAAACAACAGAAAATTTTGGTGATCAAGCATGGGGCCTTGGGGGATGTGGTATTGGCTCAATCTCCGTTTCAGGCTATTCGCGAGCATCATCCGAAGGCACATATTACGCTGCTGACAACCGCGTTGTTCAAGCCGTTTTTGGCTAAATCAGGACTGTTCGATCAGATATGGGTGGATGAAAAGCCGAAAATCTGGAATGTGGTCAAACTGGCTCGACTGAAAAAGAAACTCAATGGAGGACAGTTTGATCGGGTCTATGATTTGCAAACATCGTCACGGTCCAGCTCTTATCTGAAATTGTTTACGGATACACCTGAATGGTCAGGGCTTGCCGCAGGATGCTCACATCCGCATAGTAACAAGGCGCGCGGGACGTTGCATACGCTGGAGCGGCAGGCCGAACAGCTGCGTGAGGCGGGACTGGATGTTATTCCGCCTGCTGATTTTTCATGGTGCTATGAAGATATTTCCAAATTCGAACTGCCGGAGAAATACGCGTTGCTGGTACCGGGCGGGGCTGCGCACCGTCCTGATAAAAGATGGCCAGCAGGAAAATATGCAGAATTGGCACAACAATTGGTGGCCAGTGGATTAACGCCTGTCGTGTTGGGCGGAGCGGCAGAGGTCGATGTGATTGCGACCATTGTTGCCCGTTGCCCGCAAGCAATCGACCTTTCAAGTCAAACCAGCCTTCATGAATTGGCAAGCCTTGGACAGCGGGCGGTTCTGGCGGTTGGTAATGATACGGGACCTTTGCATTTAATCGCAGCGGTTGGATGCCCTGTCACGGTTCTGTTCTCATCTGCGTCTGATCCGGCAAGGGCTCGTCCCAGAGGGGCGGATGTGATAGTGCTGCGTGAAGACAATCTTGAAAATTTGCCGCTTGGCAAGGTTTTGGAAACCCTTAAAATGCAAAAAAGCGACGAATAGGCGACATAACCCTGAAATTCTGGAAAAAACAGCATGTTTGCAAGGGCTATGCCTTGACATCAGGGCTGATATTTTTACAGTCGCCTTTCTTATAAATCCGGTTCAGGTCAGGGTGTTGATCGGAACCCAACCCATTGGCGGTATATTGTGCAAAACTCAAACGTAAATATCACTCTTCCAGATGGCAGTGTTCGCAGCTTTGCGGCGCCGGTCACAGGGCTTGAACTGGCAACAGATATTGGTCCCGGATTGGCCAAGGCTGCGCTGGCCCTTCGCATTGATGGCGAGATGGTTGATCTGATGACGGTGCTTGATCACGATATGGCGGTTGAAATCGTCACGGTCAAGGAAGAGGGCACAGACGTTCTGGAGTTGATCCGTCATGATGCCGCCCATGTGATGGCTGAAGCGGTTAAGGAGCTATATCCTGAAACGCAAGTCACAATCGGTCCGTCCATTGAGAACGGTTTTTACTATGATTTCGCTCGTGACAAGCCGTTTTCACCAGATGATCTGGAAAAAATCGAAAAGCGGATGCATGATATTGTCGATCGGGATGAGACCATTATCCGAGAAGAATGGGACCGTGACGTTGCAGTTAAATTCTTTGAAGATCAGGGTGAAGCTTATAAAGCCGAGCTTATTGCGGCCATCCCTGCTGATCAGCCAATAGGCATATACAGGCAAGGCGAGTTTCAGGACCTGTGCCGCGGACCTCATTTGCCATCGACCAAAAAAATGGGTCATGCTTTCAAATTGATGAAGTTGGCTGGGGCTTATTGGCGCGGCGATTCCAATAACGAGATGTTGCAGCGGATTTACGGCACTGCGTGGCGGAACGAGAAAGAACTGAAGGCCTATCTGCACCGCCTTGAAGAGGCAGAACGCCGCGATCACCGTAAACTTGGCCGCGAAATGGATCTGTTCCATATGCAAGAAGAAGCCGTGGGTATGGTGTTCTGGCATCCCAAAGGCTGGACATTGTACCGGACACTTGAAAGCTATTTGCGCAACAAACTGGATAAAGCAGGCTATCAGGAAGTGAAGACGCCACAACTGGTTGATCGTAAATTGTGGGAGCAATCAGGGCATTGGGAAAAATTCCGCGAGAATATGTACACCACAGAATCGGAAGAGCGGACATTTGCCCTTAAACCCATGAACTGCCCTTGTCATGTGCAGATTTTCAATCAGGGTATTACCAGTTATCGGGATTTGCCATTTCGTATGTCGGAATTTGGCTCTTGTCATCGGTACGAGCCTTCTGGTGCCCTGCATGGGATTATGCGGGTGCGGGGCTTTACGCAGGATGATGCGCATATTTTCTGTACGGAAGATCAGATCACATCCGAGACAGAAATTTTCTGCGAGCTGCTGCTGGATGTTTATAAGGATTTTGGCTTTACCGATGTCACTGTGAAGTTCTCTGACCGTCCAGAAGTACGGGCTGGTGATGACAGTATCTGGGATCGGGCCGAAGGTTCTTTGAAAGAAGCTATTGAAGAGACTGGTTTGAGTTACAGTATGAACCCCGGAGAGGGCGCGTTTTATGGTCCGAAACTGGAATTTGTCCTGACCGATGCCATTGGCCGGGATTGGCAGTGTGGCACATTGCAGGTGGATTTTGTTCTGCCGGAACGTCTGGGCGCTTCTTATATCGGTGAAGATGGTGCAAAACATCGCCCCGTTATGTTGCATCGGGCGATTTTTGGGTCAATGGAGCGTTTTATCGGTATCCTGATCGAAGAATATGCCGGCCGCTTCCCGTTATGGCTGGCGCCACAGCAGGTGGTGATTGCCACAATCACGGATGAGGCAGATGATTATGCCCGCAAAGTGTTGGCAGAGGCTGAAAAGCGGGGATTGAGGGCTAAGCTTGATCTGCGTAACGAGAAGATCAATTACAAGGTGCGCGAACATAGTCTGGCCAAGGTTCCGGCTTTGCTGGTTGCCGGTGCCCGCGAAGCTGAAGAGGGGACAATTTCGGTCCGCCGCCTTGGAGACAAGCGTCAAAAGGTCATGGATTTGTCCGAAGCCCTTGATGCGTTGGTGCAAGAGGCGCATGTTCCGGGAACATGAGTTTTATAAACTGTTGAAAATATTGGAATGATTTCCATAAAGATGTAATATGGTAACGGATTATCAGGGATTTCACCCGATATTCCGGTAGCAACTACTAAGGAGAAGGTAAATAGCTCGTCCACAAAGAAATACGCTTCCGCCCAAAGACGGCCCGCGTATGAACGAAGAAATCGATAATGCCGAAATTCGCCTGATCACTGATGAGGGGAACAATATTGGTGTCGTGCCATTGGAAGCTGCGGCTGGTCTGGCTGATGAAGCGGGTCTTGATCTGGTAGAAGTCTCTCCGGGTCAAGTGCCGGTTTGCAAGATCATGGATTATGGCCGTGCCAAGTTTGAGGCCCAGAAGAAAGCCTCCAAGGCGCGCAAGAAGCAGAAAACAGTTGATATCAAAGAATTGAAATTGCGCCCCGGCATTGAAAGCCATGACTATCAGGTGAAAATGCGGAATCTGGTTCGTTTTCTGGAAGCTGGTGACAAGGTCAAGTTGTCTATCCGTTTCCGGGGCCGTGAAATGGCACATCCGGAATTGGGTATGAAATTGCTGAATCGCGTGCGTGATGAGCATGTTGAAATCTGTAAAGTCGAGCTTAATCCAAAAATGGAAGGCCGCATGATGACAATGATTGTGGCTCCGCTTCAGGCAAAGTAAGGCTTTAGTCTTTGCCGTAATGATAAACAGGAAAGAGGTTTTCGGGAGCGCTCGGATATTCCTTTTTTGTAACTATCTGAAATATAGATATTATATTGATATTAATGCGGCCATCGGCTGGTTTTTCTCCAGATTCGGTAGCGAATCTGATGCCTGTTCGGAGCGCAAATGTCAGCGCGCCGAACTGTTGTGGAAAACACCGAAACAAAGGCTTGATATCTTTTAAACGCGCGGGTATAACCCTCGCTTCGTCGAGCATTCCGGCCAATAAAGGGCTGCCGAGTTTGTTCAATAGCTTCAACTCTTAATTTAAGGGAAGCCAAAATGCCCAAATTGAAGACCAAGAGCGGCGCCAAAAAGCGTTTTTCTCTGACTGCCAAAGGCAAGGTCCGTGGAAGCCAGGCTGGTAAACAGCACGGCATGATCAAGCGGACAAACAAACAGCTTCGTAATCAGCGCGGGACAGCTATCTTGTCCGAGCCTGATGCCCGCGTAGTTAAAAAGTTTTTACCTTACGGCTAAGGAGAGTAGACCATGGCACGTGTTAAACGCGGTGTGACCACTCACGCCCGCCACAGAAAAGTTATCAAAGCAGCTAAGGGTTATTACGGTCGTCGTAAGAATACTTTCCGCGCTGCAGTACAGGCCGTTGAAAAAGCCGGCCAATATGCCTATCGCGATCGTCGCGTCAGAAAGCGGAATTTCCGCGCCCTTTGGATTCAGCGTATCAATGCTGCGTCTCGGGAACTTGGAATGACATACGGCAACTTTATTCACGGTCTCAAGCTGGCCGGCATTGAACTGGACCGCAAGGTTCTTGCAGATATCGCCGTTCGCGAGCCTGAGTCCTTCAAGGCATTGGTAGAAGCTGCTGAAAAGGCGTCTGCCAAAGCCTGATTTTATCGGGCCCTCGAAAACTTCAAGATAGAGAATTGGACTTTTTCGAAGACCACCTTATTAAAAAGGGGGCCCAAAGTTATTTGGGTCCCCTTTTTTATTGAAAGAGACGATGCAGGATATAGAAACACTTGAAAGCGAGTTGCTCGGCGAAGTCAGCACCGCTAAAGATCTGGATGCGCTCGAAGCCGTCCGGATTTCCGCCCTTGGCAAAAAAGGCCGGGTCAGTCTGATGATGCGCGGGCTTGGAAAAATGGCCCCTGAAGAACGTCAGGTCGTTGCGCCGAAGCTGAATAATCTGAAGCAGTCCATTGCCGATGCAATCGATGCCGCCAAAGCTGAACTTAATCAGGCGGCATTGTCTGCGCGTCTGGCGTCAGAGCGGGTGGACGTCACTTTGCCTGTGCGCCCTGAAATGAAGGGCCGTATTCATCCGATCAGTCAGGTGATGGATGAAATTACCGAAATTTTTGCAGATATGGGGTTCAATATTGCTGAAGGCCCGGATATCGAAGATGATTTTCATAACTTCACAGCATTGAACATTCCGCCGGAACATCCTGCACGGCAGATGCACGACACCTTCTATTTGCCGGAAAAAGAAGATGGCAGCCGCCAGTTGTTGCGGACCCATACATCTTCTGTGCAGGTTCGGACCATGGAAAATGTTGAGCCACCGCACCGCATTGTGGTGCCGGGCCGGACATATCGCAGCGATTCTGACCAGACCCATACGCCCATGTTCAATCAAATCGAAGGTCTGGTGATTGATAAAACCAGCCATATGGGGCACCTGAAAGGGGTTCTGAAGGAATTCTGCCGGGCTTTCTTCGAAGTGGATGATGTGGAGATGCGGTTTCGTCCGTCTTATTTCCCGTTCACAGAGCCGTCTGCCGAAATGGATATTCGCTGCACATTTGCCGGCGACCATATCAAGGTCGGCGAAGGGGATGACTGGATGGAAATTCTCGGCTGCGGCATGGTCAATCCACGGGTTCTGGCCCATTGCGGTATTGATCCAAATGAATATCAGGGATTTGCCTGGGGCATGGGGATTGATCGTATCGCCATGCTTAAATACGGTATTCCGGATTTGCGGGCTTTCTTTGATTCAGATTTACGCTGGCTTAAACATTACGGGTTTGTCCCGCTGGACGTTCCAACATTGGGCGGAGGGTTGTCACGATGAAATTTTCCGTCTCATGGTTACGCGAGCACCTTGAATTCGATGCTTCGCTTGATACCTTGTCTGAAAAACTGACAGCTCTGGGCCTTGAAGTTGAAGAAATTACTGATCGTGCCAAAGAACTTGAAGCCTTTCGTGTCTGCCACGTATTGAAGGCTGAGCAGCATCCGGATGCTGATCGTCTGCGCGTTTGCCAGATTGATACCGGCAAGGGCGTTGTACAGGTCGTCTGCGGCGCCCCCAATGCCCGTACAGGCATGAAGGGGGTGTTCGCTCCCTCCGGTGTTTATGTGCCCGGTACTGATCTGCTTTTGAAGCCTACCAAAATTCGCGGTGTTGAAAGTAACGGTATGTTGGTATCCGAGCGTGAAATGGGCGTCTCGGACGAGCATGACGGCATTATTGAAATGCCTGAAGATACTGAAATCGGGTTGCCATATGCACCGCTTGCAGGTCTTGATGATCCGATCATTGAAATTGCGATTACGCCAAATCATCAGGATGCGCTGGGGGTTTACGGCATTGCCCGTGATCTCGCCGCCGGTGGTTTTGGAACACTTAAAGAACTTGATACAACTGTTATCGATGGTAAATTTGACAGCCCTGTCGGCGTTAAACTGAAATTTGATGCTTCTGATGCGCCACTCCCTTGTTCCAGATTTCTGGGGCGATATGTGCGCGGTGTCAAGAACGGCCCCAGCCCAAAATGGATGCAGGACCGGCTGATGTCTATTGGTCTGCGCCCTATTTCTGCTTTGGTGGATATTACCAATTTTGTCACCTTTGATCTGGGCCGCCCGCTGCATGTGTTTGATGCAGACAAGCTCTCTGGTGATATTCAGCCGCGCCTTGCCAAAGAGGGCGAGACCTTGCTGGCCCTCGATGGCGAAGAATACAAACTGGCATCCACCGATTGTGTTATTGCCGATGATGCCGCCGCACAAGGCATTGGCGGCATTATGGGCGGTGAGTTGAGCAGTTGCTGCAATGAGACAACCAACGTCTTTATTGAAGCGGCCTTGTTCGATCCGATTGCGGTCGCGACAACAGGTCGCCGTCTGGGTATCGAATCCGATGCCCGTTATCGTTTTGAACGTGGTGTTGATCCGGCCTTTATTGAAAACGGGATGGAAATCGCTACCCGTCTGGTGATGGACCTGTGCGGCGGAGATCCTAGCCATGTGGTTTCCGATGGTGATGGTCCTGACTGGAAAAAGCAGGTGAGTTTGCGCAAAACCCGGGTTAAAGAACTGGGCGGTGTGGATGTGGATGTGTCTGAAATGATGCAGATACTGGACCGGCTTGGCTTTAATCCAAAAGATACCGGCAATGCATTGCAATGCGATGTGCCGTCATGGCGTATGGATGTGGACGGTGAAGCCGATCTGGTCGAAGAGGTTATGCGCGTCTTTGGTTATGACAATATTCCAACGGTTGCCTTGCCGCGCCTGAGCGTTGTTGCAACCCCGTCTGTCAATCTGGCTCAGCGCCGGGTTCGAACGGCCAAGCGGGCCCTTGCGGGCCGCGGTATGATCGAGGCTGTGACCTATTCTTTCTTGCCGCGCGCACATGCAGAGCTGTTTGGCGGTGTGAACGAGGATCTGGTTCTGGCAAATCCTATCAGTGCTGATCTGGATGTGATGCGACCGTCATTGCTGCCAAATCTTGTGGCTGCGGCGGGCCGTAATCAGGCGCGCGGATTTAATGATATCTGTCTGTTTGAAGTGGCAGGGGAATATCATTCGGACAAGCCCGATGGTCAGCAAACTGTGGCGAGTGGCATTCGGGCAGGGTCAGACAGCCCCCGGCACTGGAGCGGGGCAGGGCATCGCTATGACCTGTTTGACGTGAAGGCGGATGTGCTTGATTTGCTGGAGGCCGTTGGCGGTCCGGCAGCAACAGCACAAGTTGTGACCGGTGCGCCCGATTGGTTTCATCCGGGACGCTCAGGCGTGATTCAGCTGGGCCCTAAAAACCGCCTTGCGGTATTCGGGGAATTGCATCCTTCTGTTCTGGAGGCAATGAAGGTCAAAGGTCCGATTATGGCGTTTGAGCTGTATCTGGATAATGTCCCCATGCCAAGAGGAGTCCGTAAAACGGCGAAAGACCCGCTAAAGGTATCTGATTATCAGGCCGTTGAACGCGATTTTGCTTTCCTGATGGATGCTGACGTTCCCGCAGATAAAATCTTGCGGGCAGCAAAAGGCGCAGACAAGAAGCTGATCACAGATGCGACGATTTTCGACATTTATGTCGGAGAGACGATCGGTGAGGGTATGAAGTCCGTTGCCTTGTCTGTGCGTCTGGAGCCGAAGGATAAAACCTTGACTGATGAAGAGATTGAAGCTGTGGCCCTAAAAGTGATCGCCAATGTCGAGAAAACCAGCGGCGGAACATTGCGGCGCTAATACCAAAATGAGAAGTGAAGTATCGGGGGCAACTGTGCCCCCGAAGTTTTGCCGGAAGTTGATGATATGCCAGACATGATACCAGAGGGTTTTGAGCGATTCGGACTTGTGCCGGGGTTTTTGGAGACAGTGGGTCCGCTATACATCCGATATGATGAAGGTGGGGCCTCATTGGGTATTCGCATTACGAAAAAGCATGTGAATATTGCCGATATCTGTCATGGCGGTATGATTATGACACTGGCGGATATGCAGCTGGCAATCGGCGCGCAGGCGATCCTGAACATTCGCAAATTTTTGCCAACGGTACATATGAGCGGTGACTTCGTTGCCCCGACCCCGCTGGGGGCATGGTTGCAAGGGCGGACGCAGGTAATCAAGCAAACCCGTAAAACCCTTTTTGCAACCTGTCTGCTGACGGCAGATGGTGAAACCGTTCTTAGCGGGACGGGGATTATGAAAATTCCCGGAGATACAAACAGCGCTTTTTCCGATATAAAGCTGCCAATACGTGACTAATATTGATGCTGGCTCGATCGACCGGTTGAGCCGGAATTTTTTTGATATAGACAGTGAATAAATGACAGACCTTAGCAAAATCAGAAATTTCTCGATTATCGCCCATATCGATCATGGGAAATCGACACTTGCCGACAGGCTTATTCAGGATTGCGGTGGTCTGGATAAACGCGAAATGCAGCAACAGGTGCTCGACAGTATGGATATCGAGCGCGAACGCGGGATTACCATTAAATCCCAGACCGTGCGCTTGCTCTACAAGGCCAAGGACGGGGAAACCTATACACTGAACCTGATCGATACACCGGGCCATGTGGATTTTGCCTACGAGGTTAACCGGTCTTTATCGGCCTGTGAAGGCTCGTTGCTGGTGGTTGATGCCAGTCAGGGGGTGGAGGCGCAAACCCTGGCCAATGTGTATCAGGCGATTGAGGTAGATCACGAAATCATACCGGTGCTGAACAAGGTTGACCTGCCCGCAGCGGATGTGGACCGGGTCGCGGAACAAATCGAGGAGGTTATCGGGATTGATGCGTCCGGTGCCATTGCGGTATCGGCCAAAACAGGTCTTGGCATTGACGAAGTTCTGGAAGCTGTGGTTAACCAGATGCCCGCGCCGACAGGTAGCCGGGACAATCCCCTGCAAGCGTTGCTGATCGACAGTTGGTATGATGCTTACCTTGGCGTTGTTGTTCTGTTTCGGGTGCGCGAGGGAACCATTCGCAAGGGGCAGAAAATTCGCATGATGGAAACCGGTGCCACTTATCTGGTGGACCGGGTCGGCGTGTTCACACCCAAAGGCCTGATCGTTGATGAGTTGGGCCCGGGTGAAATCGGTTTCATGACCGCCGCCATCAAGGAAGTGGCAGACACCAAGGTTGGTGATACGATTACCGATGAGCGCAGACCCGCCAGCGAGCCCTTGCCGGGCTTCAAACCCAATCAGCCGGTTGTTTTTTGCGGGCTGTTTCCTGTTGATTCAGCTGATTTCACAGAACTGAAAGCAAGCCTTGGCAAGTTGCGGCTTAATGATGCCAGTTTTTCTTTCGAAGCCGAAACATCGGCAGCGCTGGGCTTTGGCTTTCGCTGTGGGTTTTTGGGTTTGTTGCATCTGGAAATCATTCAGGAGCGGCTGGAACGTGAATTTGATCTGGACCTGATCACCACAGCACCATCTGTGGTCTATCACATCTATCAGACCAATAACGAGATGTTGAAACTGCATAATCCGGCAGATATGCCCGATATAATGAAGGTGGAGAAGATCGAAGAACCATGGATCAAGGCAACGATCATGGTGCCGGATGAATATCTGGGACAGATATTGAAATTGTGCGAGGAAAAGCGCGGTGTTCAGAAGGAATTGACCTATGCTGGTAACCGCGCATTGGTGATTTACCGCCTGCCATTGAACGAAGTTGTGTTTGACTTCTACGACCGTTTGAAATCAGTCAGCCGTGGCTATGCCAGTTTTGACTATGAAATGGACGGCTATGATGCCAGTGATCTGGTGAAGCTGAGTATTCTGGTAAATGCGGAGCCGATTGATGCCCTGGCCATGCTGGTTCATAGATCACAAGCAGAGAACCGGGGACGGCATTTATGCGAGCGTTTGAAAGATTTGATTCCGCGCCAGCTGTTTAAAATTGCGTTGCAGGCTGCCATTGGCGGCAAGGTTATCGCCCGTGAAACCATCAGTGCTATGCGCAAAGATGTGACCGCCAAATGTTACGGCGGCGATATCACACGTAAGAAAAAGCTGTTGGAGAAACAGAAAAAAGGCAAAAAACGCATGCGCTCTATCGGCAATGTGGAAATTCCACAATCGGCCTTTTTGGCAGCGCTTAAAATGGGTGATGATTAGTCATCATCCAAGGGCTTCGTCTGATATCTAGTCGAGATATTTGCGCGGGGCGAAGCGGTTCGTTCGTTTGCGGAAAATAAATGACAGCACAATACCCGGCACGATAAACACAACCCAGGCAGGCCAGAGCAGTAATTCAATAATAACAGGGTCCCATAACTGGGGTAAAAGATAGCGCTGGATAATGGCTTGCGTAAAGTTCAGGCTTTCAGAATCGAACTCGAACCAAAGCTGCCCGAGCAGTTGTGGTGCCCATTCACCAGCATTTAAAGATGCCAGTAACTCGCTACCGATCAGCATCAAGCCGATTGCCAATAAGGCCCAGCCAATAATACGTCCGATAATCACAGTAAATCCCCGCTTTATGGGCGCTGCTATACTCTTCAGGCCCTGTTCTTTCCATATTTTTGTCAGACTACTGCCAATATAACCATGGATACAACATTTTTATCCTGCTGACGCTTTGCATGCTTGCATTCTGTGGCTTGTTGGGTATATTCCGTCGGTCCGTTTAATCGGACTTTGCGGAGGGGTGGCCGAGTGGCTGAAGGCGCACGCTTGGAAAGCGTGTATACGGGAGACCGTATCCGGGGTTCGAATCCCCGTCCCTCCGCCACTTTATCACCTGATACTGTCGCATTCAGACAAATTACTGAAGTGACCCACAACTCAGCCCACAAGACCAATTAGGTTTATCGTTTTTAGATTATACATTTTTCTATTTGTGCGCAGTCGTGACAGTTCATGCGAAAAGAAACCCGAAAATACAATCTCAAGAAATTGAAATGAAGAATTATCAATTAAACAGCTTAACAAGGTTCGCTCTTGGAACTCTTCAGACCCTTTTGGATTAACGAAGATATAGCACATTCCTTTTACGTTCCGGTAATGTCGTATGTAATTTGTGCTGAATCTCGCGTTGATCTTCGTTCATGAACATTTCCTTCTTCTCAAAACTTGGAAGGCAAAGGAAATATCCTGCGAGTAACGGCATATCTACAGTGTTCCATCAAAAATTTCCAAAATGGCACATGAATTGAGAAGCTGTTTTCTATAATTCCATACAGTGATCATATTAGGCTTGGGCGCGATTCTCGGTGGTCTCGCTATCGTGTTTTTTGATATTACCTGGATCGATCCGCTCCTGACCGTTTTGATTATTGACGACAAGCCATAGAGTGAAATCTCTACCATATGTGGAAAATGGCAAGCTGGAGAAGATCTCACCGCAATACAACTCTATACGTACCGAGGGTACATTGTGTGCCAAGGCGCAGGCCGGAGTAAACCATGTCTACGACCCTGACCGAATCCTGTTCCCGCTACGCCGCGTTGGTGCCCGGGGCGAAGGTAAGTGGAAGCGTGTAACCTGGGATGAAGCGCTGGACGAGATCGCAGCCAGGTTGAAACCGCTGAAGGAAGCAGGCACACCTGAAAAGTTCATGTTCCAGTATGGCCGGATGAAATCCTCAACCTCGAAAATGGTCAAAAGCGCGTTTTTGGCCTCCTTTGGCACCGGTACGATTGGCAATCACACGTCGATCTGCGAAGGGTCAAAATTTGTCGCACATGAACTGACCTGGGGCGGACACTATGATAATTGGGATTTCGACAACACCCGGTTCATCCTCAACTTCGGCTCGAACGTCTACGAGGCGCACACCAACCACACCCCGACAGCCCACCGCCTGACCCGTGCAATGGTTGAACGTAATCTGCGGATGATCACCTTTGATGTGCGGCTGTCTAACACCGCAGCGAAATCATCGGAATGGGTGCCCGTCAAACCCGGAACCGATATCGCTGTGATCCTGGCCATGTGCAATGTGATCATGCGTGAGGACCTGTTTCCGGTCGAGGGTAGAGACTTTCTGCGCTTTTGTCGCGCTACCAAGGATGTCGGGGCGACTACTGATCAGAAGATAGCGGCGTTGAAGACGCATTTGGCGGAGTATACGCCGGAATGGGCCGAAGGTATCAGCGGTGTTCCGGCGGGCAAGATTATCGAAATTGCCCGCGAAGTGGCACTTGTGCACCCTGCGGCAATAATCAGCTATCGTGGTGCTGTGACTCACGATTATGGGGCGGAAACGGAACGTGCGATTCAAATGTTAGCCTCGATCACTGGCAATATTGACAACCCAGGTGGGCGACTTAAGCCGGTGGGTCCGCATTGGAAATACCCCCGTGGGCCAAAAGACAAACCCAGGGCGCGCAAACTAGGTCTGTTGAATGGATTCAAAGGCCAAGTGGCCTTCCCTAACCATCATGTCAGTAATCAAATATTCAGCATGATCAAGGATGGCTCTGCAGGCCGACCTGAAGTTTATATGTGGTACATGTACCAGCCGGTTTATTCCAACGGCGACTGCAAGGCCAACGAAGCAGTTCTGAAGGACGAAACCATGATGCCATTCACGGTTGCGGTATCGCCTTTTTATGACGAATCCTCATCACTGGCCGATATTATCCTTCCCGAGGCAACTTATCTAGAGCGTTGGGACTGGGAAGATATGGTCTCACCCAACCAAGTGCCGGAATACTATATCCGTCAACCGATTGTTCCGCCAATGGGTGAAACTCGGGACTTTGGTGATGTGGTCTGCGACTTGGCCAAAAAGCTGGATATGCCGCTGGGCTTTGACACCAAAGAGGAATTCGTCAAGGCATCTTGTGAAATGACCCCGGCGGTGAAGGCTGCCGGTGGGTTCGAGTACATGAAGGAGCATGGCGTCTATCATGATCCGGAAGAAAAGGCGGCATACTTCTCCTACATGCGTAAGATATCGGCGACAGATTTCAAGGCCAAAAACGTAATTTTTGACAAAAAGAACAAGCTCTACTGGAACTGGACTAAATCTGGAGCCAAGACCTACGAAGAGGCGCTTGAAAAGGGCTATTTGAACACCAAAAAATCCTACAAGGGCTATGTCGGTCAGTTGATTGGCGAGACCGTCTATCATTGTTTTCCACCCGACAAGATTAACAAGACTGGCTACATGGAGCTTTATTCCGAACTGATGGAGGAAAAGGGCTTCAATCCCCTGCCCAGCTACTATCCGATAAAAGAGCATCAGGAGATGAAGTCAGAAGAGTTGATTCTTGTAACCTACAAGGTTAACGTTCATTCACACTCTCGTACCCAAAACTGCAAATGGTTGAGCGAAATCTACCATGACAACCCTGCCTGGTTGAACCCGGAAACGGCAAAAAAGCGAGGCATTGCGAATGGTGACATCATCAAGGTGCGTTCAGAAGTGGGCGAAATCACAACTAAGGCACGGGTGACGCCAGCCGTCGTTCCGGGGACCATTGCTATCTCCAATCACTGTGGGCACTGGATGTACGGGCGCTATGCTTCCGGAAAACCGACGCCGGACGATCTGCGCGGTAACATTGAGGATCGTGACGCAAAGCGTATCTGGTGGGCTGACAAGCGTGGGGCGCACCCCAATTGGCTGATCCCCAATAAGCCGGATAAGATCGGCGGCGAACAGCGCTGGAACGACACGGTTGTGTCGGTCGAGAAAGTAGTCGCGGCATGAGCCGGGATGTCGAAATGGAGCGGGCGGTGGCACGGGCGAGCCTGTATACGCTGCTGTCTGCACTGTTTGACCGGCCACTAGATGCGGCAGGGCTTGCTGCCTTGCGTAACCCTTCGGTGTCCGCCGCTCTTGCGGCAGTGGGCATCGATCTCGGGCAGGAATTATCTTCTGTCGGTGCAGCAGAGCTGCGGGAACGGCTGAGTATAGAGTTTTCCCATATTTTTATCGCGCCTGCCGGCAAGGTTATGCCTTACGAGGGGCTAATGATCGGCGGCGACGATGAGCTTTCGGGCGATGGGGCAGCGCGCGTTGCGCGATTTATGGCCGATGTTGGCTACAAACTGCCACCGGAAAGCGGACAAGTAGCAGACCATATTGCGGTGGAACTAGCCTTCATGGCCGATCTGGCCGGACGTGAGGCGGCGGCACTGAGCGAAGCTGACCTACCCCGCGCAACGCGGGCCCGCGAAATACAGCGTGATTTTCTACGTCAGCACCTAGGGTGTTGGTGTAAGGTTTTTGCAAACAAGGTTCAGCAGCGGGACGGGACTGGGTTTTATGCCGTGTTGGCCACTGCTGTAGCCGCATTTGTGGCAAGCGAGATCGAAATTGAGACAGTTTGAGAAAATGAACAATTTCCTGTGGCGCGGCAGGAGGTGCCTAAGTCCGGTGTGCTTCGTGATTTTCCTGATCGTAATGTTTCCCGCCGGGGCATCGGCCTGCGGGTGGTGGGGTGAAAACCAGGATGAAACCAATGAAGAAGCTATCGTGGTCCCGGGAGTTGTAGAGCTTGTTGCTCCATACTCACCAGAAGGCATGGCAAAGATGTCGAGGGCCTATCGGCTGGGACTAAATGTGCCTCAAGATGATACCCTTGCACGGAATTGGGCAAAACGTGCAGCTCAAGCTGGTCACCTGGGAGCGATGAGTGACTTTGCCCAATATCTGGAAGATGGGGTTGGTGGCCCCGTTGATCTGGCAGAATCAGTTAAATGGTATCGGAATGCTGCGGATTTGGGTGTAGTCAGTGCGCAGCACAGCTTGGCTAACATGTATTTTGATGGTCGGGGTGTGGTGCGCGACAATGCCAAGGGTGTGATGTGGTTGAGGCGCGCAGCAGGGGCGCAACACCGTGCTGCGTTAACCCAATTAGCCGATCTCATCTGGCAAGGGCGCATCCCGGCGCAATATCCGTTGGAGGCCTGCTTTTTGTGGCAACTAGCTTTACAGAACGGTTTACAGGATGATCCGGAACGATGCAGGAAAGAACAGCCGGATATGACGGCATCCGCAATGGTGAATATTGCCGAAAGTGCGTTGGCTGCTGAACCGATCGTTTGGAGGAAATGAATAAACACTGAAAACGGAAACTCTTTATGGAAAATATAGTTCAAGTTTTTGGTGTGACATCAGTTGCCTAGGCTAGCTATATGGCCTTGGATGGCACTGTCACCAAAGTTTGTAATCTGAAAGCCTGTGAATGGTGCTTTGTTGGGCTGAGCTTGGCACTATCCTAGAAGGTTTATATCATAATGGGCGGCACCAGATTTGTGTTTTATCCGTTACCACGCTTGGCTTCCTGACCGTCATGGCTAGTCTGAGCCAATAACAATTTGCAAACTAATTTCAGTAAGGAGAATGAATCATGCTAAAATTATTTTTTATTTTCACGGTAATGACGTTAGCCGCACCGCAGCCTCTGGCGGCACGAGACTTGCCGAACAAAGGTCAGGTGGCTGAGATCATCGTCAAAATCATCACGCCAGATGGACCAAAGTGGTTCAAGTTAGGTGCTGGGGTCGAGGCAGTGGATGTGACCGAGGGCAAGGTTGTCCGGTTCGACTATCAGGGCGACAGCATCGAGGCTATTGAAGTTTTACCTGACGGGACCCCAGTCGAAGATAAACCTGCCAATTAACCGATGGCTTACATGTCTTTTGATTCAGGACATGTTACAGCTCGTCGCGCAGTTAGATAAAGAAGAAGGCATAGCCGTTCGTAAACGACAGCAGCCTAAGCGTTTATGTACATGTGATATAGTTCATGCAATTTATTGCATATGGTCATATTTTGGGGCCTTACGGATTGATACCGGGTTTATGATCGTTCACCCTTAAGAATTAGGCATTCACCCCGCTAACCGTGGCTTTGCGTAACGAGTTCGGTCATTGGGAGAGCGACCTGATGCCGTTCCGCACCCAGCGGGGCAACCTGCTTACCTTGTGCGAGCGCGAGACCCGGCTCGTCCTTACCGTTGCCTTGAAGACAAAAACAGCGATGGAAACAAGTAAGGCGATTATTAACGCTCTCCGACACCTGCCTCAGGCAGGGCGCAAATCCATGACCTGCGACAACGGTGGGGAGTTCCAGCGCCATCCCGACATGGGGAGGCCGCCTTAAGCATGCCAGCCTACTTCTGCGATGCGACAACGACCAACAAGACTATCGTGAATCAAAATGAAGGAAGATGGATAGTCGTGCTTTATCAAAATGTTGTGGGAGAAGAAAAACAAGCGGTGGAAACGTCAAACCATCGCAGCTTCAATTTTCAAAACAGAGACGGTTAAAATCGAGGTTCCTTCCCTCCGCCATTATTCAGTCGGCAAAGGTCTCTTGGCGAGGGTAGTGTCGTGACAGTTTCTGCGGTGGCTCATGCAGTATTCCAGATTACATTGCGTTAGAAATGAGCGCCACCCAATACTGGTGTACTGTGAGCGCTGAGCGGAGTGGATCAATACTCTATCTGTTGGTTTGCGCCGTCACACGGTTTGTGGAACAGGCATCACCTTGATTGCACAGATCATCATGTAGTTTACGGTATCCATAGGCCTTCCCGCTTTCTTCCCAAGCGGCTTGGAAAACCCACTCGCCGCATACCCGTGCACCGTTATCTGATGAGTGGCATCGCGTTTGAAATTGTCACTGAACTTTGATTTAGCTATGTTAGCCTCCTTGCCTCATTTATAAGGAGCAAGGTGTCTACAAATCTAGGGGCTATTCAGCATAACATTATCGATGTGTTGCCTGAATATACCATGGCAATAATTGCGTATTATTTTCATTTAACCGCGTCTTAGCTGCCCTATTTTACTTACTAAATGGTAGCTTATCATTTAGGCTGTTTCCGTGGAGAAAGTTCCGACGCAAGTAATGAGCCATTATGGGGATGGCACACCTTCGAGCTTAAACTTTTTTAAGTTTAAAACTATAAACATGGGCTCTGGTTTCGGCCCTACATATTTACAGGAATTGAAATGATATCAATAGAGCATATCCATCCAATGATAGTGCATTTTCCTATAGTGTTTTTTTTGACGCTTGCAGCCTTAGACATAATTGCTTTGTTCAAAGGCGCAGAAATTACAGGTCGTTCGGCCATCGGTAATATTTCTGCCGGTTTAGCTGTTTTGTCGGGCATAAGTTCTATCGTGGCATATGCTTTTGGTGATGAAGCATTGGAAATTGCAGAAGCAGGCGGGTTTTCTAGCGTCATAGCAGAAAACCATGAGGCTCTTGGAATAGCCGTTGCTATCTTATTCACAATATGGGCACTAATTCGCGGTTATTTGTGGATGTCTCAAAAACAGGTGTCGGGAGTTGTTAAGAAATTGATGGTTATTTTTGAAATTGGTGGTGCAGCTCTGGTTCTGACAACAGCTTATTTTGGTGGCTTGTTGGTATATGATCTGGGTGTTAATGTTTCCCTCGCCGTCCAATAATTTTTAAATCACAGTTCAACAGGAGGCCTCTCCGTAGGCCTATGGGCCGTATATAAGCCTGATAGCAGGTTTATACGCGGTCGAAATGAGTGTTTTAGACAAGATACTCACGTCTTTGGTTAAACCCGCCGATCTTCCGGATCGCTTGATAATTGATGAAACTCATCTCAATGCTGTCGGGCGAACCAGAGGCGGCTCAAGTAGAAAATTGCGCGCTGTTAGGACGGTAGAGGGGGGTATCACACCCATACCGTCCTGTTTGCAATTCAGGCCATTGCCGTCATAATCTTCTGGATCAATCAATAAGCCTCGACCCTAGTCGTTATGTTCTTTCTGTTCATGCTCGTCATCTTCGTTACCCAGATGGCCCATTAATTTTTTAATGCGCGGCGGGATGTCGTCTTCGGAAAATTTCTTTTGTTCATCAAGTGTGTGGACAAAGGCGATGATGTCAGCGAGCTCAGAGCCGGTAAATTCAATTTGTTCGCCCAGTTCGTCCTCTTGCATGCTGATCATTGTTGAGGCCCCGCGCCACATACGGGCAGCAAATTCAAACGGGTTCATAACGGGCGACATTTCATCGGGGATCAGGGACGGGGCATCTTCACCGCCAATGCCGTTAATGGAATGGCAAACAACGCAGCCTTTACTGGCAAATAACTTGCGGCCTCGAGCCGGGTCGACATAAGGCATGAAAAAACCGCCGCCGGTCATCATTTGTGCCCCCTTCATCATTGTGTCCTCGCCATGAGAGGTCGCAGAAGCTTCATTCACAAACCAAGATGAGGATAAAACTGCTAGGCCAGCAGCAACTGTAAGGGTGATTGGTAATCGCATAATTTGCTCCTTGGATGTGAGTAATAGGATTATTCGCATGTTATATTTGTGTGGACTATAATGAAAGCATTCATTGTTTCAAATGATCTGTATCAATGTAAAAAAGCTATTGTCGGTAGAGTATCCTGGGTGTCTTCGTCAGGTCATGGTTTTTGATTGTTTTGTGGCGGGGGAGTTGTTTTTTTGCCCTTTATAATCAACGAGCATAGTGAGTTCCATTGGTCCGGATGACGTTTATGGATACTGAAAACTGCTTGAATAGAATTTGGTCGGGGGCTATATGTCCGCTAGAATAACGGCCATTGAATTAGTAGAATAGACAATGTTGAATTTTTTGCATAACAGAGCAAGCAAGATAGGCGTTTTGATCGTCGCTTTTTTTGCATTCAATATTCTTGTGGCGACATTGGCTCCGGCCCATCCAGAGGGCGACAGCCTCGTGCAAATTTCCGTGTTGGAAGATATTGCAGACGCTGAGAGTTGCCATGAAAAAGCTTTTAATAATCAGGTGGCTATCTGCGGAATGATGTCTTGTTTGTTAACAGTTGAAACCCATTTCGGTGTTGCAACGGTTGGAGACTTTTCCGAGGTGGCTTTCGCTACGCTGTCAGACCAGTTGGAAGGTTTGCCCCTAGACCCACCTGAGCACCCTCCCCAAGTATAGTTTCTCCGTTTGGCAGTGTGGATATCGCGGCGGGTTCGCAATATCTGCAGTAATGTCTTTTAAAACGCATTCCCTGTGCAATGTCCGCGTAATTGCGGAAGCTAAAATTGGCAGTGCGTATTTCCAATTTTTAAGTAGAAAATTTGAATATTGCGAAGGACCTGCTTGTGGTGGCGTCGAACTTCGCAGTTTAACTGCAAATGCTCTGATCGGGCAAATGCAAGAAGTTAGGAGAAATACAATGACTGAAAAACTTAAACAGTATGTACAAGTTGGATTGACCACTGTTGTCGCTGTTTTTTCGGTGTCTGTTACTGCAATGGCTCAGGAATTCGAGTTTGAGGCGGAGCAATTTGAGTATCGGGTCACAGAAGAAGGCGAAGATCTCTTCGTTTGGGATGCTACGGCATCTATTGGAACTGAAGACATAAAAGTTCAATATAAAACAGGTGGGGAATATACGTTTAGTGGTGAAATCCTTGAAGATTTTACCAATGAACTGACCTTGCGAACACCTATATCAGAGTTTTGGGATGTCGGGGCCGGCGTGCGGTTGGATAATCCTCAAGCTGTGGATCGCTGGTACGGGATGATTGGTATCAGCAGTTCTGAAGACTTTCCCGTTGAACTGAGTTCAGATTTTTATGTGAGTGAAAATGGAGACGCTTCTCTTGGTCTGGAGGCTGCTTATAAATGGGAAATTACGGAAAAATTAGCTCTGAGGCCCAAGGCAGAACTGGATGTGGCATTTTCAAGTGATCCGGAAGTTGGTGTAGGTACAGGCGTTAGCAGTGCCGAGCTTGGTTTGCGGCTGAGTTACCAGTTGCTAGATCAAATTGCGCCATATGTTGGTGTCGTCTATGAGCGTAGTTTTGGGCAAACAGAAGATATGGCAAAAGAGGAGGGTGAGGTCACCCGATCCTGGCAGGCAGTCATTGGTGCGCGGATAACTTTCTGACCAATGTTGTGGTGTATAAATATATAAGGGATATTTTACCATAGAAAGTTTGATTTTTTGTCAACTCATATGACAATATGGCAAGTTCTCGGTGAGATATCCCTTTGTTGTTTATGCGCACATATGGACATTTATAATAGCATAGGAGCGTTGAATGATTAAAAAAGTACTGATTTTGGGCGGTGTTCTAGTTGCCGCAGGCGCGGTATATTGGGGGCTATTTACGCCATCAGAGCCGGAAATGCCATTGGCAAGCAAAGACCTTGTCGCACCGGCCAAGTCTTCTTCAATGCCAACAATGGCTTCGTCAAATATGACAGGGCGCCAATTGTTTGAGGAAAATTGCGCCGCTTGTCACGGACAAAATGCGCAGGGAACAGAAAATGGTCCACCCTTTTTAAACCGGATATATCTACCAGGGCATCATTCGGATATGGCGTTTGCCTTTGCAGCACAAAATGGTGTGCGTTCGCATCACTGGAATTTTGGCAATATGCCAAAAATTGAAGGGGTTGGCGAGGAAGAAGCGCTTAAGATTGCGGGCTATATTCGCAAGTTGCAGCGAACGGTCGGCTTGAAATAGCCCTCTTTAATCTGGATAGCTTGAAACGCAGGGGTTGAACTCGGGTGTTCAGGCTATCCGGGGCCGTTAATATTTGCGTTGACGAATGAAAGATGTCTTCATATAGTTCGGGCGCAGGGAGTTATTTGTCAGTGTATCTGACACCGGAATGGGAGCTTAGGCTTTGGTTGTTGTTATATGGGGGTATAATTAACGCCAATGGCTTCGCGAGCTGAAAAAGCCGGAGCCACCCAACTCTTCCTTTTACCAATATAATAAGAAACCTGTCTGTGCCTCACGGCCTAGTTTGCAAGAACCTTGGCAAGGGATGATCTGGGAAGCTGTCCCTGCAAGTCACCGTCTTTGTTAACAACTGGCAATGGATAATTGGCACCCATACTTTCTGGAATGATTTGCTCGAGAACAGTTTCAGGGGCAATGGGCAGGATATTTTCAAAATGCACTTTGCCAATGAGGTCCTGAGCTCCATTCTTGACCGCGTCTTCCAGCGTTTTTTGCAGCACGATACCCTGATAACCGTCCTCATTTATGTAGTAACCATAGTCGCTGGAGAAGGTCTTCATTTGTTGCAGGGCTTCGGCAATGCTTTGGGTGGTGATGCGGTGCGCGGGCGGTTTCATAACCGTCTCGACGGTTAGCGCGCGCGCGCGGTTTACGTCTTTGACAAAGGCCTCGACATAATCAGTGGCGGGGTGCAGAAGAATATCTTCCGGTGCGCCTTCTTGTACCAGTTCACCGTCTTTCAGGATGGCAATCCGGTCGCCAAGGCGCAAGGCTTCATCAAGGTCATGGGTGATGAAAATAATGGTTTTATGCAGTTTTTCCTGTAACTCAATCAACTGGTCCTGCATCTCGCTGCGAATAAGTGGGTCCAGGGCTGAGAATGCCTCATCCATCAGCAGAATATCAGCATCCGTACAAAGGGCGCGTGCCAAGCCGACCCGTTGCTGCTGGCCACCGGATAACTGAGAGGGGTACTGCTCTTCATAGCCTGTCAGGCCCACAGCCTCCAGCCAATGCTGGGCTTTTGCGCTGCGTGCTTTTTTTTCAACGCCCTGAACGGTCAGTCCATATGCAACATTTTCAATGACTGATCGATGCGGCATCAGGCCGAAGCGTTGAAAGACCATGGACATACGGTGACGGCGAAACTGTTCAAGGTCCTTTTGCTTGAGCTGCATGATGTCTTCGCCATCAATAATGATTTTGCCTTCCGTTGGGTCAATCAGACGGTTTAAATGACGAATAAGAGTGGATTTTCCAGACCCGGACAGACCCATGACCACAAAAATCTGGCCTTTTTTAATTTCCAGATTGATATTCTTAAGACCGACTGTATGTCGAGTTTCGATGAGAATGTCATCCTTGCTATCACCGGCTTTAACCCGGGGCATGATTTTTTGTGGAGTTTTACCAAAGACCTTATACAGGCCTTCAATCTTGATAAACACATCGTTCATTGTTGGGCACCTTCCAGATGTCTCTGGGTTCGTTTGCCATAAGCCTGAGAGACGCGATCAAAAACGATGGCCAGCGCAACAATGGCAAGGCCATTGAACAGACCGATGGTAAAATACTGATTTGTAATTGACCTGAGCACAGGCTGTCCCAATCCTTTGACGCCAATCATCGAGGCGATGACGACCATGGCCAGTGCCATCATGATCGTCTGGTTGATGCCAGCCATGATGGTAGGAAGGGCGAGGGGGAGTTGCACGCCGAACAAGCGCTGGCGTGAACTGGCACCGTAGGCGGTTGCCGCCTCCAGAACTTCCTTGTCCACAAGGCGAATACCAAGGTTCGTCAGGCGGATAACAGGGGGAATGGCATAAATTACAACGGCAATCACGCCGGGCACCTTGCCAATACCCAGAAGCATGACTACGGGGATCAGATAGACGAAAGCGGGCATGGTTTGCATGATATCGAGGATCGGGGTCACAATGGATTGCGCGCGATCAGAACGGGACATCATGATGCCAATGGGAATGCCAACAGCAATGGAAATCAGGGTGCAGACAAAAATAATGCTCATGGTGCGCATGGTGTTTTCCCACATGCCGAAATAACCGATAAGCAGAAATGCGATCAGGACGCCGAGGGTGAGTTTCCATGAACGGGTTGCTGAAAAGACCAGTCCGCAAATGATGGCAATAATGATCCACCAGGGCGAATTGACGAGCAGTTTCTCAAACCATACCAGAAAATATAAAAGCGGATCAAACAAGCTTTCGATCACATCACCATAACTGCGTGAGAAATTCTTGTAAGCACCATCAAGTGTTTTACGGATGAAGAGAAGATCGGCGCGGTCCATTTGTGGAAAATCCACTAACCAGCTTGCCTTTGACATGAGCCTGCTCCGCTATGAGTGCCCTGAGACAGATAAAATCCCCGCCAGCATCTTCGCTGGCGGGGGTATGCTTTAAAGAGCCGCTAGGGCTTTTTTTACTTTGGCTGCGACGTCTGCCGGCACCCAGGTTGTCCAAATAGCTTCATTGTTTTTCAAATATTGCTCCATAGCCACATTACCGTCAGCCTGGTTTTGTTCCATCCATGCCAGTAATTCGTTCATTTCAGCATTTTTGAAAGATCGCTTGGTCAGGTATTTGTAGGCCTCGGGGGCTCTGCTAGCAAAGCTTTCTGTGGTAATGGTGTGGACGGCGGCAGGCGGATACATGGTGACGATGGGGTTTTCGCAATCAGGCTTGGTGGTACAGTTTCTGAAATGCTCCACATTGATGCCGTTGCCTGTATCAACCTTGACCATTTTATATTTACCCAGAATGGCTGTTGGTGCCCAATAGTAGCCGAACCAGCCTTCGCCGCGTTCGTATGCCTTGGCGATAGAACCTGCCAGACCTGCACCAGAACCGGGATCGATCAGTTCGAAGCCAGCTTTACCCAAATTAAGCGCTTTAAACAGGTTGGTCGTGGATATCTGACAATTCCAGCCAGCGGGACAGCCCATCATCGCTGATTTATCAGGATCCTCGGGATGCTTGAACAGTTTTGCGTTGGCAATCACGCCAGCAATAGTGGCAAGGCTGGGATCTTTCTTGACCATATATTCTGGTACCCAGAACCCTTCTTCCCCTCCGTCAGATAATGATTTTCCGGCATATCTGAGGCGCTTTTCTGCAACGCCCTTATCAAGGGCCGCCTTGATCGCATTGCTCCATAATTCAGGGGCAATGTCAGGCTCGCCTTTTTCTGTCATGGATGTGCCTGTTGGCATCGTGTCGCCCGGAACGAGTTCTGCATCGCACCCATATCCGTTTTGGAGAATGAATTTATCAATATTGGCAAGAACAGTTGCTGAATTCCAGTTCATGTCTGCAATCGTTACCTTGCCACAATCACTTGCAGCATTGGCTGTTCCGGCCATACCCATAAGTATTAGTGCCGCACCCAAAAGTCGTTTCATCATTCTCTCCCGGTCAGTCTGGTTTGCTGTCGCTGTTTTTAATAGTGCATTTGTGTCGAATCTACCGAATAGATAGGGTAGAATATCAGAAAAGACATGTCAAACAGCATCAATATTAAATATTGATGCGTAATAAAAGTATAAAATTATATACCTGAAGTATTCATTTAGTATTTGATAAATATTACTATGCCTTGTTTATTTTTTTTGAAAACAATAGTTTAATATTGGTGGGTTCAATTTTTCTTGATCAATTTATATTTTTTTACTTAAGGAAAATTTAGGCGGTACTTTTGCTCTGACGGGTTAGAAAAAAATAGTCACATTCCGCGGCGGTTTTTGGTAGTGTGTCTTGCTGGGCTGATTATTTCGAGCTTGTGCAGTAAAGGTGAAATTCAACATGACAAATGCTATCCGTGGGGCGGTTCTGTCTTTTAAAGGCAGCCCGTTTACTTCTTCTTTGGATGAATTTCTGTATTATGAAGAAGATGCCGTGATTGTCATGGATGCGGGGAAAATTCTTGAGGTCGGACCCGCCAAAATAATATTGTCTGAACTCGACCGGGATGTAGTGGTCGAGCGATATCAGGACAGTTTGATTTTGCCGGGATTTATCGACTGTCACGTTCATTACCCGCAAACCGAAATTATCGGGGCCTATGGCAAGCAGTTAATTGACTGGTTGAATAAATATACCTTTGTTGCTGAGCAAAAATTTACCAATAAGGCCCATGCCAGTCTGACGGCAGAGCTGTTTTTGAAGGAGATGCTGGCGGCAGGAACAACGACGGCATCCGTTTTTTGTACAGTTGATCCGGTGTCCGTGGATGCGTTTTTTGAGCAATCAGTGAAATTCGGCATGCGTAACATTGCTGGTAAAGTACTGATGGACCGGAATGCCCCCCCGCAATTACTTGATACTGCGCAGTCGGGCTATGATGACAGTAAAGCCCTGATTGCAAAATGGCATGGCAAGGATCGCTGTTTGTACAGTGTGACGCCCCGATTTGCCCCGACGAGTAGTCCTGCGCAAATGGAAATGGCAGGGGCTGTCTGGCAGGAGCATCCGGGAACATATCTGCAATCACATATTTCAGAAAACCTGGCAGAAATTGAATGGGTGACGTCCTTGTTTCCGGCGGCCAGAAACTATCTTGATGTCTATGATCATTTCGGGCAAGTGGGCCCACGGGCAATCTATGGCCACGGAATTCACTTGGGCGAAGCCGAATATGCACGTTTTCACGAAAGCGGCGCGGCGCTGGCCCATTGCCCGACCTCTAATCTGTTCTTGGGAAGTGGTTTGTTTGATATGGCGGCAGCGTCGCGTGATGATCGGCCTGTGCGAGTGGGGCTGGCTACCGATTTGGGGGCGGGCACCAGCTTTTCCCAGCTGGCCACTATGGGAGAGGCCTATAAAGTTGCGCAATTGAACGGTTATTCGTTAAGTGCTTTTCATGCGTTCTATCTGGCAACGCGCGGGGCTGCGGAGGCTCTGTATCTTGACGATGCAATCGGCAGTATTGCCCCGGGGATGGAGGCAGACATTGTTGTGCTTGATCTGAAGGCGACTGATTTGATGACACACCGTTTAAATTATGCACAAGATCTTCATGAAATTTTGTTTGTATTGATGACGCTTGCGGATCCGCAAACGGTCAAGGCGACCTATATCGGGGGGCAGCTTGCTGCCGCTCGGAGCAGGGACAGTGCGAAGATGATTTATTCACTTTAAACCTGACGGACAGTTTAACGAAACTGTCATTAAACTGCATTTATCCGTTAACGTTTGTAATCCTAGCATTGCCAGCAATGGTAATTTGTTGGGGTGTATTGGATGGAAAAGAATGCGCAGTGGGCAGGTCTCACGTCAATACGGGATATTCTTGTGATGGTTCCGGCTGTTGACAAGGCGACTCCCTGCTACAAAGTTGCCGAATTATTTCGATCTCATGAAGGTGTTCTGGGGTTTGCCGTTATCGATGGGCAGACCCCCGTTGGTATAATTGCCCGAGAGGCGTTGACAATTCGGCTGTCCTTACAATTTGGATATGCGGTTTACGGCAAACGCGAGGTAACTGAATTGATGGATGTAGAGCCATTGCTTGTTGATGTTGCCGAGGATGTGGACGCGGTTGAATGTAAAATTGCTGACGAGCATTCAGCCGCGCTGGTATCGGGGTTTATAATTGTTGAAAATGGCAAATATCTGGGGATGGGAACTGCGCTTAGCTTGCTTCGCAATAATATAAAAAGAACCCGCCTGCGGAATAACCGGCTTGAGCAGGCAACGGCGGCGGCAGAGCAGGCCAATCTCATGAAATCGCAGTTTCTAGCCAATATGAGCCACGAGTTCAGAACACCGCTGAATGCCATTATAGGGTTTTCAGAATTAATGGTGACTGAGGCATTCGGTCCAATGGAACCCTCTAAATACAAGGATTATTCTGGCGATATTCTGGAAAGCGGGAGGCATCTGTTATCGTTGATTAATGATATTCTGGATATGTCGAAGATTGAGGCCGGGCGTTATGTTTTGCAGACGCAACCTGTGGATATAGAAAGACTGATTTTCAGTGCCGTAAAAATGTGCAAACCACTTGCAGACCAGAAAAATATTGAACTGGCAACGGAATTTCAGGCTAATGGAGCTGTGGTGACCGGGGATGAAAGGGCTATCAAGCAGATGGTTCTTAATCTGGTATCGAATGCCGTGAAATATACCCCCAGAGGTGGCCATGTGGATGTTCGGCTGGATGGGGTGGAGACAGGCGGAATCGTTGTGAGCATAACAGATACCGGTATCGGGATTTCGGCAGAAGATATGGAGAAAGTTCTGGAGCCGTTTTCTCAAGCGGCCAGCAAGATGAATAACAAGACCGAGGGGACGGGGTTAGGATTGGCAATCGTCAATGCACTTGCGCGGCTGCATGGAGCTGATTTCAAGCTTGCCAGTACCGTCGGGGTGGGGACTGAAGCCGCCATATCCTTTCCGGCTACGGCTATGGTGAGCCTTCAGGAATGGTCTGCAGCATAAACTGGTAATTTGCCGCCAAGGGCCGCCGTAATATCTGCCGAAAACTGCTTTACTGTTTCCCCCAGAACGAGTAGTCGCCTCGGAGAGATGCGGGCCGTGGGTCCTGAAATGGAAAGGGCAGCAAAAGGTTCCGCATATTCATCGTAAATAACACTGGCAACACAGCGCAGGCCGATGGCGTGTTCCTCGTCATCGGTGGCATAGCCGCGGGTTTTGCTGATTTTAAGTTCACCTTTCAGGGTTGCAAGATTAAGGATTGTTTTGTCCGTTAATTTTGGCAGGCCACGGGCATTAACAATTCGCTCAACTTCGCTATTTGCCATGAGCATGAGCATTGCTTTGCCAACGCCTGAGCAATGCAAAGGGACCTGGTTACCCGGCTTGGAATAGACCCGCATCATCTCGCGGCTTTCAACTTGCGCCATGTAGATAACATCATCTCCTTCGGAAATGGCCAGATTGACAGTTTCTCCGCTTTCTTCCATTAATCGGCGCATATAAGGCCGCGATACGGTCGTGAGGTCGCGTGACGACAGGAATCCGTTACCGGTGACAAAGGCCTGAATACCAATTTGCCAGCGGCTGCTGTCACGGTCATAATGCACATAGCGTTCTTCTTGCAGTGTGGTGAGCATTCGGTGGGTAGTTGAAGGCGCAAGCCCCAGTCCGCGGGCGATTTCTGTCAGTTTCATTCCGGCAGGACTGCCGGCAATCGTATTCAGGATGGACAGGGCGCGGGTCAGGGACTGGATTTGGCCGCTTCGGGCACTTGATTTTTCTTGCGGGTCGGCCATGATATTTATAAATTTCCATATTGTGAAAACGTTTCCAAATATTATTCTCATTTGCCTGTGAAGATGTCAATATGCAGAATATAAGAGAAGCCGTACTGCCTTTGGGGCCGTCCCGCGCGATAATAAGGAGCGTTTATGTCGAACTATATCTCTAAAGGTCACTTGAGTGTGGCCCCGGAACTGGTAGCATTTGTTGAAAATCAGCTGACGCCGGGCTTGGAGCTGTCCGCAGACCAAATCTGGGCAGCGCTGGAAAAACTCGTTGGAGAATTTGCGCCGCGTAACAGGGATCTGCTTGCCAAACGGGACGACTTGCAGGCACAGATGGATGTCTGGTGTAAGGACCATATGGGACAGCCGCAGGACATGGATGCCTATAAAGCGTTCTTGCATGATATTGGCTATCTGGTTCCCGAGGGGGCACCGTTTCAGGTAACAACGGAAAATGTTGATCCGGAAATCAATTCTGTTGCCGGGCCACAACTGGTGGTGCCCGTTATGAACGCGCGCTATGCCCTTAACGCTGCAAATGCACGTTGGGGAAGTTTGTATGATGCTCTGTATGGAACGGATGTCATCTCCGATGAGGGCGGGGCCGCTGCTGGCGGCGCCTATAATCCTGCGCGAGGCTTGAAGGTTATCGAGTATGCATCCAGATTTCTCGATGATGCGGCACCGCTTGCAGACGGTAGCCATCTGGATGTGATCAAATATGCCCGCGATACCCAAGGGGAGCTGTCTGTTACATTGACGAATGGCTCTGTAACAGCATTGCAGACGCCGCCACAATTTGTTGGCTATCTTGGAGATGGCACTCTGGCATCGGTATTGCTGGTTAATAATGGCCTGCATATGGAACTGCAAATTGACCCGTCTCATCCCGTTGGAAAAGATCATCCGGCCGGGATCAAGGATGTGGTGATGGAATCGGCCATGTCGACCATACAGGACTGTGAAGATTCTGTTGCAGCGGTTGATGCTGAGGACAAGGCCGTGGTCTATGGCAACTGGCTGGGTCTGATGAAAGGTGATCTGAACGACAGTTTTGAAAAAGGCGGCCGGACGGTCGTTCGCAGCCTGAATGCCGATCGCAAATATAGCGCGAAGGATGGCACAGAGCTGGTTTTACATGGTCGCAGTTTGTTATTGGTTCGCAATGTCGGCCATCTGATGACAACTGGCGCGGTTCTGGACAAAGACGGCGCTGAAATTCCGGAAGGTATTCTGGATGCCCTGATGACATCGGCTTGCGCATTACATGATATAAAGGGAAGCCGTGCCCTCAAGAATAGCCGGGCGGGCAGTGTCTATATTGTGAAGCCGAAAATGCACGGACCGGAAGAAGCGGCCTTTACCAATGATTTGTTCGATGCGGTTGAAGATGTGCTGGATCTTGCCAGAAACACGTTGAAAGTTGGTGTTATGGATGAAGAACGCCGAACAACTGTCAACCTGAAAGAATGCATCCGTGCAGTTTCAGAGCGTATTTTCTTTATCAATACGGGCTTTCTGGACAGAACAGGTGATGAAATCCATACCAGCATGGAGGCGGGCCCCTTCATGCGTAAAGCTGATAGCAAATCCGAACCATGGATTGCGGCTTATGAAGACTGGAATGTGGATATCGGGCTTGAGGTTGGCTTACCCGGACATGCGCAAATTGGCAAGGGCATGTGGGCCATGCCCGATGAAATGGCCCAGATGATGGATGCCAAGATCGGACATCCGATGGCAGGGGCCAATTGTGCCTGGGTGCCATCCCCGACGGCGGCAACGCTGCATGCCATGCATTATCATTCAGTGAATGTGGCCAACCGCCAGAAAGAACTGGCGACGCGTGGGCGGGCCAGCCTTGATGCCATCTTGACGCCACCGATTATGACAGGCCAAAATCTGTCTGAAGATGAGGTGATTGCCGAACTTGAAAATAACGCGCAAGGTATTCTTGGCTATGTGGTGCGCTGGATTGACCAGGGTGTCGGCTGTTCAAAGGTGCCCGATATTCATAATGTCGGCTTGATGGAAGATCGGGCGACCTTGCGAATATCCAGTCAGCATATTGCCAATTGGCTGCATCATGGAATTTGTACAGACGCGCAAGTAACCGAGGTGATGAAAAGAATGGCCGCCGTGGTGGACGCGCAAAATAAAGACGATGCTTCATACAGGGCGATGGCGGGTAATTTTGATCATTCTATTGCCTTTAAAGCCGCGATGGATTTGGTGTTCAAGGGCAAGGATCAACCAAGCGGTTACACCGAGCCGATTTTGCATGCCCGCCGTCTGGAAGTAAAAGCGGCCTCCTGAGAACAGCTATAGACAGGGGAATAATGCGTGTGATGGGCCAGATTGGCACTATCCTGCGTATATTCCCCTTTTTTATCCTGAAAACTCTATCCGACCTTGATAATATTCCCCTGCAATGCAAAAAATCTAATAGCAGTGCTTATGTGCTGTGATTTGAAATGCTGGGGGAGTGTTCGTGAGTTCAAAAAATGATGCGCGTAAATCGCTTGAGGCTGTTCACGCCCCAATGGAGTTGGGGGCGCTGGAGCATAATGTGGGATACCATATGCGAAAGGCGGTATTGGCGGCACAAGGGCGGTTTTTACGGGAGACCGGCGTCAAATTGATGACCGGGCAGTATTCGGTTATGGAAATTATTGCCAACAATCCGGGGCGCACTCAATCGGCAATTGCCTGGGCTGCGGGGCTTGATCGCTCATCGCTGGTTCCTATTCTTAATCAATTTGAAAAAAACGGATTGATCCGCCGGGACACTGTCGCTAATGACAAGCGCGCTTATGCGGTCTCTTTAACAGAAAAAGGCAAGCGTGAGCTGGCTGATCTACAGATTAAAATTGAAGAGATGGAGCAGGTCTTCGTCAAAGGCATGGGAACGCGCAGCCACAAACAGTTAATTTCTCTGCTGGAGAAATTTATGCAAACCCTGTAGGGACGGCATTACTGCTATGCAGCGTGATTCGCAAAAAGAATCAAATTTTGACATATGTCCTTAAAGTTGTATTTTAAAATTTTAAATTCTGGATAGTTGTGAATTTATAGTTAATCAACATATGGTATATTGAGCAGGCCTATTGTTATTTTCAATACAAAAATAAACTTTAAAAGTGTAATTTTAAAATATAAACTATTAATACGCTTGTTAAAATAGATGAACTCATATTACCATTTTGGTATTGGGCTGCTATCCGGCTTTATATTTATCGGAGGGGAAAATGGGTTTGATTTTTAACGATTTGAATGCCGCGCTATCTGTAAAAAGCTGTTATTCTCGATTTATTAGAATATCATCTGTCATCCTTTTACTTGTGCTGTTGCCGATGATCCTTTTTGTCGATGATGTGCGAATTGAAAATCAGGGACACCTGGTGATATCAGGTGTCTGATGTAACTGGGGGACGGAGAATAGGACAGGCACAGTTCCATGAACGTCAGGCCCATTGGGCATTGGTTTGGGGAACTAAATCGTGACAAGCGCGCAGAAAATGGTTTATTACAGCGGTTACGGATAAAATATATATTTGGGGTCGGGTAAAGACGTGAAAGCAGTTATTCTTGCAGGTGGATTGGGAACGCGCATATCCGAAGAATCCCACCTTAAACCAAAGCCGATGATTGAAATCGGCGGATACCCTCTTTTATGGCATATCATGAAGGGGTATTCACAGCACGGGATCAATGATTTTATTATCTGCCTTGGCTATAAAAGTTATGTGGTGAAAGAATATTTTGCCAATTATGTGTTGCATAAATCAGATGTGACCATTGATCTGGAAAATAACAAAATCACCTATCATCGTGGCGAAGCCGAGCCGTGGCGGGTATCGCTGGTCGAGACGGGAAATAACACCCAGACCGGTGGTCGTCTGAAGCGGGTGCGCCATCATCTTGACCCTGACGAGACATTTTGCATGACATATGGTGATGGCTTGTCTGATGTGAATATTACCGAGCTGATTGCCTATCACAGGGATATGCGAAAAGAAGCCACATTAACGGCGGTCAAACCGCCGGGACGCTTTGGTGCGACAATTATCAATGAAGGTCTGGTTACCGAATTTGAAGAAAAGCCTGCGGGGGATCGCGGGTTGATTAATGGCGGTTTCTTTGTGCTGGAACCATCTGTTATCGACCGGATTTCAGGGGATGATATGGCGTGGGAACTTGATCCTTTAACGTCCTTATCCAAAGACAAGCAACTTGCAGCCTATCGCCATAACGGTTTTTGGCAGCCGATGGATACGCTGCGTGAAAAGAACGTTCTTGAAGAATTATGGACCAGCGGACGGGCGCCATGGCGCACATGGGACGCGGAATAATATGTCGGCTTCCGTAACGACCCGTTTTTGGCAGGGGCGCCGGGTTCTTTTAACCGGACATACCGGCTTCAAGGGCAGCTGGGCGGCGTTATGGCTGTGCCAAATGGGTGCAGAGGTGACCGGAATTTCGCTGGAGCCTGAAGATACAAATGCCCATTACAACCAGATAGCGGACAAGCTGCCCCTGTCCCATCATATCGTTGATATTCGGGATAAAGAGGCGCTAGGGGCAGCTGTCAGGCAGGCAAACCCTGAAATTGTACTGCATATGGCCGCGCAAGCCCTTGTCCGGCGTTCATATGTGCATCCGGTGGAGACATTTGAGACCAATGTGATGGGAACGGCCAACCTTCTTGAGTGCTTGACGGATTGTGCAGACTTGCAGGCTGTTCTGATTATTACCAGCGACAAGGTTTATAAAAATCTGGATGACGGGCGGGTATTTACCGAAGATGACCCGCTGGGCGGAGATGACCCCTATTCAGCCTCAAAGGCTGCCGCGGAAATCGTAACGGCTTCTTTTGATAAAAGTTTCTACCGAAGGGCAGATATTCCATTAGCCACGGGCCGGGCTGGTAATGTGATCGGTGGCGGCGATTTCGCTGAAGACCGGCTTATTCCCGACATTTACCGGGCGGCGGCAAAAGCCAAACCGGTTACCCTTCGGCATCCGGGCTCGACCCGTCCGTGGCAGCATGTTCTGGAATCTGTCTCAGGGTATCTGGTGTATCTCGAAGCACTGGTTGCCGATACAGAACGGGCCCTGCCGCGAGCGCTTAACTTTGGCCCCCGAACTGCCGAGACATTAACGGTTGGCGAAATTGCGGATGAAATCCAGCAAGCATTTGGCATCAATAAAAACTGGGACCTTGATAAGGCCGATACACCCCCGGAGAAAGCATTTCTGTCACTGAATACAGATCTGGCCCAGCAGGCATTGAGTTGGAAAACTGCCTGGAATACAGCGCAGACGCTGGAGAAAACCGTCGCCTGGTATAAAGCCATGAGTGAGGGGCAGGATATGTATCTTTATTCCTTGTCGCAAATTGAAGAATATGAGGCCGCGAATGGCTAATACACCGATAAAATGTCGTTTTTGCCATCAAGAACTAACGCATACATTCGTTGATCTGGGTGAGACGCCACTGGCAAACAGCTATCTTGAAAATCAGCAGGCAATAGCAACAGAGAAATCCTATCCATTGCATGCGCGTGTTTGCAGCAATTGTTTTCTGGTACAGGTGGAAGATGTGGTGCCGGCAGAAGATATTTTCTCTGATTATGCCTATTTTTCCTCTTTTTCAGAAAGCTGGGTCAAGCACGCAAAAAAATATGCGGATGCCATGACAGAGCGCTTTGCCTTGTCACCTGATAATCTGGTGATGGAAGTCGCCAGTAATGACGGCTATTTACTCCAACATTTTGTGACTGAAGGTATTCCTGTTCTGGGAATTGAACCGGCAGCCAATGTTGCAAAAGTGGCGGTGGATAAAGGAGTGCGGACCGAGGTCGCCTTTTTCGGCAAAGAGACGGCGCGCAGGTTAAAGGGGCAAGGTTTGGCCGCCGACCTGATCGCGGCCAATAATGTTTTGGCTCATGTGCCTGATATCAATGATTTTGTGGCTGGATTTGCCGAGATTTTATCTGAGCAGGGTGTGTTGACAATCGAGTTCCCGCATCTGCTCAATCTTATCCAGAACTGCCAGTTTGATACAATATACCACGAGCATTACTCTTATTTGTCATTGTTAAGTGTTGAGAAAATACTCGGTGCTAATGGCCTGCGCGTGTTCGATGTGGAAGAATTACCGACACATGGCGGATCTTTGCGTATTTTTGCGGCCCTTCAGACAGCGACGGATTATCAGGAAACAGTAGGTTTGCAAGCCATTCGGGCCAAGGAAAACCAGGCGCGGATGGATGAAATTGCCACTTACAGCAATTTTACGGTGCCGGTTGAAGCCGTTCGTGCGGCATTACTAGCATTCGTGGCTAAAGCACGAGCGGAGGGGAAAAGTATCGCCGCTTACGGGGCCGCTGCCAAGGGAAATACGCTGCTTAATTTTTGTGGCCTGACGGCCGATGATATCGCTTATGTGGTCGATCGTAACCCGGAGAAACAGAATAAATTGTTGCCCGGCAGCCATTTACCCATTTACGGACCTGAGAAAATTCTCGAGACAAAACCGGACTATGTGTTGATCTTGCCGTGGAATCTGGCAGATGAAATTGCCTCCGAAATGACAGCGGTGGCAGAATGGGGCGGGCAGTTTGTTGTTCCTGTCCCGATGACCAGAGTGCTTTGATGATTTTTGCAGCAACCAAAATACCGGGTGCGTTTGTGATTGACCTGGAAAAGATAGAGGATGACCGCGGCTTTTTTGCCCGAAGCTATTGCCGTGACGAGTTTGCGCAACAGGATATTATCTTTACGCCTGTGCAGAGTAATATTTCACAGAATAAAAAGGCGGGGACACTCCGGGGGATGCATTATCAAAAGGCGCCCTATGAAGAAGCAAAGCTGGTTCGGTGCAGTCGTGGCCGGATATTCGATGTGGCCATTGATTTGCGCCCTGCATCCGCAGCGTATAAAAAATGGGTTGGCGTAGAATTGGGCGCCGAAAATAACAGATCGTTTTTTATTCCTGAAGGCTGCGCCCACGGTTTTCTGACTTTTGATGATGATACCGAAATCATTTACCAGATGGGCCGTGAGTATGTGCCGGGCACGGGCGCGGGTGTTCGTTGGAATGATCCGGCCTTTGCCATAGACTGGCCGTTTGAGCCGGTGATTATTTCGGAACGAGATGCCGGTTATCCGCTGGTCTGATATATCAGAGGCGGCTTTTCCACCAGTTAATGCTTTTCTCTAACCCGCTATCAATGCTCATGAATTCGCTCATTCCAACTTCTTTTACCAGACGGGTATTGTCTCCGACAAGATAGGGCGGGTCCATCGGGCGCGGCGGAAGGGCTCCAATTTCCAGTAAGTCACTTTTATTCAGTTTGCAGGCAATTTTTTGGGCGATTTCGGCAATTGAGTGGCCTTCCCCGGTCGCAATATTGACGGCCCCTTGCGTCTCGCTCATCAGAAATTTTGCGAAGGCCATGCCCGCATCATATGTTGACATGAAATCCCGAATATCTGTCCCCGGGCCGATTTTAACGGAGTGTTCTTGCAGCAGTGATGTGATGACGTGTGGGATCAGTCGGCTGTGATTTTCATAGGGGCCATAGGGGAAAAAGACGCGCCCCCAGCCAAAAGAAATATCCAGATTGTCGGCCAGATATTCCCGAAGTTTGTTTTTTGTCTGGCCATACAGGTTTGAGGCTGCAAGGGGCGTCTCAAATTCGGTACACTCAGATTGCCTGATTGTCTCCGACGTCCAGTCATATTCAGCACAAGTGCCCGCGATCACCAGTCGCCGTCCGCCATAAGTGACAAATTCGGATGCCAGATGGCAAGACGCCCGGTACCAGTCTTGATTTTCAGGATCTTCCCAGAAAGCACCATGCTTGGTTGTCCAGGCCAGATGCAGCAGATGTGTGGGTTTTATACGTTTGACTAAATTGCTGGTAAAGGTGGGGGCCAGAATGTCACCGGTATGGATGCTGACATTTCTTGGGAAAGAAGGGTCTCGCTGGCGGGAGACCACATGGATTTCGGCATCAGGATTTTCAAGATATTTCAGTGTTTGGCGGCCAATAATACCGCTTGCACCGGTTATGAGGATTCTGTGTTTCGCCATTGAGTTTTTTTTGCCCTGCCAATAAACTGTTTGAATTATAGAGCCGAATGGCAAATTTGCTATCATCCATCTGTTGTCTTGTAAATCTGGATTATTTTATGCCCCTGATATCCGTCGGAATGCCGGTCTATAATTCGGAAAAATATCTGAGAGAGGCATTTGACTGCATTTGTAACCAGTCATTTCGGGATATTGAAATTATTGTCTCGGACAATGGATCAACAGATTCTACCCAGACCATTATTCAAGAATATATGGAGCGCGATGACCGGATCGTTTTCTATCAGCAGCCTGAAAATCTGGGGCCAATTCCCAATTTCCGGTTTCTGCTTGAAAAGGCGCGCTGTGACTACTTTCTGTGGCGGTCTTATGATGATTTGTCCGATAAAAACTATCTGGAAGTTCTTTATGACCTTTTGGAAAACAGCTCGCAAAATGATCTGGCCGTGGGGCGGGTTATCCGGCAAAGGATGGATGGCTCTATCGCAGGGACTATCGATTTTCCATGGGACGGTACCACCGTGCCAATTGACCGGCGGCTTTTACTTCGGAAAACACATCCGGGCTGGATGTATGGATTGTTCCGGCGTTCAAAACTGATACCGGCAATTGATGGTGTGCTGGAAAAATATCCGCATATCTGGGCGTGGGATCATTTGGTCTTGGCTCCTTTTGCGATTGGGGGAAGTATCACGGGAAGCAACAAGACCAGCTTTTCCCAACGCGAGACCGGGATTTCCCAATCAACGCTTAAGCCAATGACCAGTAAAGACCAAATTCGGCTGATTAGTGATTTCATGAGATATGTGCGGAGTGTAATCGATAAAACTGAATTGCCGTTTCTGACCAGATGGCAATTGAGAGTATCTCTGATTGCTTATACCAATGGCCGGACAGAGAAATTCAGGCGGGTTCTGAGGCGTGCTGTGAAGGAGGTTTTCGGGCAGTTTTAAGTTGCCTTGAGATTGTTAATATGGGTATATCTCTGTCTTATTTTATTCTGTTTTCAGGCAATGGAGTTTCTTTTGGCCTCTTCACGTGACGAAATCAAGGAAGCCGTTATTGCGGCAGGTTCATCGGATGAGAATTTCTTCCATTTCCCTGTAAATGAAAAGGGCTTGTATTTGCAACAAGACCCCGATGAATATGCTGATTTTGTATATTATATGTCACAAGAAATGCCAGCGGCAGCTTTCAGTCTTGATATTGGCATTGCCTCCGGTGGGCAGACAAAATTCTTGCGGGACTATTGTGATATCAAGAAAACGATTGTGCTCGATATCGGGGAACATGAAGCTTTTCCACATTGGGAGCGGATCAAGAAGACGGTCAATTCCAATATTGTTCTGGAATTGATTATGGATTCCCATTCCAAGGAAGCCCGGAAAGCCTTACTCCCTTATCAGGGGCAAATTGACTTCACTTTTATTGATGGTGACCACAGTTATAAAGGGTTGAAGCAGGATATCGAACTGGCAAAAGAGATTGTCAAAAAAGGATGCCTGTTTGTGCTGCATGATACCGGTGCGGTGCCTGATTGTGTGCGTGTTTTCAAGGATATGGAAAAAGATCCTGATTTCGACCTGAAAGCCAATTTTGATACCCGGTTCGGGATTTCCGTCTGGGAATATAAAAATGTTGTTGGTCCTAAAAAAGGATTGGCAAAGCTGGTCTCTAAAGTTCTAGGTTAGCCGCCTTTTCACTAATTGGAGCAAGCGCCTGATCCGGATGCGGATTTTGTGGCGCTTGTGCGGGTTGGGGATGTCTCGCTTGTTGGTCCATGCCAAATCCGTGAGATATTCTTTTTCCCAGTCGTCTGCGGCGTCATAAGCGCGGGTGCGATTGTCTGCAATGAGTAAACCTTCTTGGTGCCCGCTTCGAAAAGTTTTGCTTTTTGGCCAGTCTCGTGGTGGCCACAGATGGCCGTTACGATCCACTGCATATATATTGTAGCCCATATTCATAATCTGTTGTGTGATGCTGGTAGCCCCGGATTCCATATGGCTGGCATCACTCTTGGTTTTGATAGTGGGGCACTCTATTTTCAGCAGAATTTCTTTGGAGATCAGAAACCCATTTGATCGCAAGTGAATGTTGGGGAACTGGGGGTCATCACTATTGCGCTCCCACGTGCCTGTTGCGCCAATCAAGCCTGTATTTTGTCCTGCCGATACACCACCGATCAGATTTTTAAGCCAGTTATCACATAAAATGGTACTGAAGGAGTTAAGGAAACAGAAGTAATCAAAATCAAGTTCCTGGCCAACTTCAAAATAGGGACCGATGTCAAAGCCATCATCGCCAGAATAAATGTATTTGATGTAATCTATAGCATCCAGTTTAGCCAGATACTCTGCGGGTATATGTTCTTGAAATCCTTTAAAAATCAAAACGAGCTGATGGTCGGCCCCTGCGGAAAAATGCCGGTAAGAATTTAGAAAGGCACGGAACGGTTCAGGGCCATTGGCACATCTGATTAAGTGGATGACAGCGATAGAATTTTGTGCAGGCACCATATTCTAAACTAGCCTCACTTATACTTTTCTACTTTATACAGCTCTTCCGCATATCCTTGTTCCATCCAATATGGATGTCTATGCAAGCGCTTGAAATTATCCAGCCCCTCTATCATATCGGGTACGGAATGCTGCAATATGCTGCCCTTGTGCGTTTTTTTCGCTTCCTGATTAATAGATAGAAAATACTGGGATGAATTTTGCACAAAATTTAAATAGCTAATAGCCTCTTCAAGGTTGATTTCAGGCAGGGAGTCCATGTTAAGGGTGAGGCTGAATTTTTGTTTGATATAGGCTTTAAAAATGGATGGTATTATTTTGATTGGCGCTTCTTGGGTTTCATTGAATAGTGATATGTTTTCTTCACCAATTGTAGCCGCTAGGAACGCAGCCTGGATTGCTGAAACATAGGGAAGGTCAATGATCGTATAATTCCTGAAGCCCTGAAGAAATGCGTACCGGGCAACATTTCCAAAGCCGCCACCAATCTCCAGAATAGGATCTTCAGGGTTGAAACCTAGTTGTTTTACTCGGAACATGACATAGGCGTGGCGCGTAGAATCCGGATTGATTAAGTACTTGCCAACAGACGCAACGGGAGGCCGTCCAACATTTGGGGTGCAAACGGAATGCCCTAAAGCTTTCTCGATATTCTCAATATGCAGCTCAAGATTTCCATTTGTTGAGTGCATATAGTCTTCAAAAGAAGTTTGTTGATTGGAATGTAGATTTTTTACGCTCAACGCTTCGGCCAGAGCAAGAATAGAATCCCGGACCCGTAGCGTAAAATATTGAGGGCTGTAGGGCGTTTTTTTTGATAAGAAAATATCAGTATGTGCCATGCCATATGTCAGGCGGCCATGAAACATATTCTGAAAAAATGTGCGAAGCCTGGCATAATCGTTATTTCTCAAGGCACTTAAAAAATCAGAGTTCTCTGCTGCGAGCTCTGTCCAGATGTCTTCACTTCCACTGGTTTTTTCGGCCTGTTGGTAGGCTAGGCATATTCTTTCCAGAATTTGATTTTTTAAAATGACCTGCTTTTCTAAAAAGCGTGTCGGCAGGATAGGCGCATTGAAATATGGACGTGTTAATGTCGGGAAGCGGAAAGACTGTGTGCTTTTATGCAGTAAGAATTTTCGTTTCAAGTCTTTAAGTTTATTGCCCATAGCTACTGATATCACTCTATAATGCTAATGCTTGGAAATCGCTAAATACTGTGCGGATATAATTTTAAAACATGCAGATGAGTATTACTTTATGATTGCAGTTACAGCAAGGTTTGGCATTAAAGACCTAGTTTTAAACATAATAGGCTTTGCTTAATGATCGGCCCTCAATAAGGGACGGCAGGCAAAGCTCTATAGAAAAATACATTTCCTTAAGAATTATCAGTTACATATATATGGCAGTTCTTAAGGAAATGATCGTTATCGGTCGAGATAGTTGGGTATGACGGACGCAGGTAGCAAATTAGAGGTTTTTAGAGCCAAGGCGCTGGGTACTAATGTAAATGCGGTATCCTTGCTGGCGACTGATTATCTCAATCATTTCAATGAGGCCTTGATGCTGGCTGAAATGCTGTCTGATATGCCTGATATGGTTGATGAATTCGCTAACTGGAGCCCTAAACATTATAAAGATCATTTCAAAGAGAGCGGTATTGCCGATCGGGATCTGGCGATAGAAGCCTATGATATCTGTCCTGTTGAGTATCGCGATCCGTTTGAAAGCACAATTTCAAAACTGAACAGGCAATTGACCTTGCTGCAATCAACTCTTCTGAAAGATAAAGAGGCGCTGGAAGCTGGGGAGAAATCCGAGTTTATTGTATCCAAATGTATGCTGATCCGCACATTGATTGATCGGGCGGGCGGTATTATCAATGGTCAATTGGCGCAAACTGCGCAAGCGGGCCTTTCGCTGGTTGAAAAACCAGCATCTGATGGCACGGAACTACCAGTCAAACGGGGAATGGAAGAACCTGCGAAGGCACCAGCCGAAGGGGCAATTGTTGAAGTTTCTGATGGTGACATGCTGGATCAGGCTGATATTGATGCGCTTTTTGACTAAGAAATGGCCTGCCTATATAGCCAGAGCCAAAATACCATGTGTGAAATTGATAGGTGCTGCGGTTTTGGGAATAGTGATATTTTCACAAACAGATGCGGTCGCCGCAACAGATCAGGAATGCCGCGCCACCAAGAAAATTCCTCAAATTGTGCTGTCTCAAGACCGTGCCCGGACACAGCTGATTTTGGATAAATCATCGAACCAGATCACCGCATTTGCAAAAAAAGTACATGCCTATAAGCCAATCAGGGGCAACAAATTACTGGGGTTGGCTTATACACAAATGCGGACGGGGGTCGGGGTGGAAGTCACTGGTTATAAGGGCGCCCGCCGGATATGCGTGAGCCTTGGCAAGGTTGTGTTCAATTTCAAGACAATCACCAGTAATATTTTTGTTGCCCGTCGCTTCAAACCTGGAACCTGTGCGTACAGGGCAGTTCTGGCCCATGAACAGAAACATATGAAAATAACGCAAAAAATTCAGGCTGCATACACACGGAAAATTATAAAAAAGCTCACAATGCGGGCGAATTTGATACAACCCTTTTATGCCTCAAATCTGGAGCGTGCAAGTAAGTCACTGATTAATCAGCTGACAAGCGCGATACAACCTTTGGTGAAAGGATTTGAGGCGGCCCGTGCACAGGAAAATGCAAAAATTGACACACCAAAAAGTTACAGAAAAACGCGTAGTGAATGCGCTAGATGGTAGTGCTCTATTTCCAGTTTGTTAATTAATTTCTGATTTAATAACTCCCAAATTTGGCACATGTACGTCACATGAGTGGGTGAAATAACAGGATAAACAGTATGATTATTGGTAAAGACATCCATGAGATGCTGAACGAGCTTGATATTGTTCGGGCAAAGGCTGCAGGTAAATCTGTCCCGGATTATGTGGAGAATAGAAATTTTCGCCGCAGCCGTGTCGTTTGGGAAGCAAAGGTTAGAATGTATTTTAATGATGTTACCCTGAAAAGTGAAGTTCGTGAGGTATCCGGTGTTGTTCGTGATATTTCTGCGAACGGGGCCAAACTGGAATTGTCGCAGCCCGTTACAAAGCGTGCAGGGCTGGAATTGATTATTCCCAAACTTGGAACTTTCCCTTGTGAGGCCGTATGGGTTAATGACTGCCAGATCGGTCTTCAGTTCAAAGACAAACCTGAAATCGTTTCCCATCATTTGGTGCGCGTTCTTTCGAATATCTGATTTTTCCAATGCTTGACCTCCGGTACAGTTCCTCATCTGTTTTGCTATATGATCCGCAATCAACATTGCGCCATAATACCCGGGTCGCGTTAATGAATATCGGCTTTGGTGAAGTGGATGCCGTAAATGGCCGTGAAGAGTTTCTTGAGTGCCTTGAAAAGAAACAATATGACGTGATTATTGCGGACATGCTCACCCGCGATGGCAATCTGAATACCGTTGTTCGCCAAATGCGCCAGAGCGATATTGGCAAAAATCCCTTTATTAATATTATCGTGACCCTTTGGGATACCAGTCCTGAACATGTGTATGCCGGTATTCAGGCCGGTGCTGATGATCTTATTTCCCGTCCCATGTCTACCAGTCAGCTGGCAGAGCGGGTGCAAGGGTTGGTCGTGAACCGAAAACCTTTCATTGTTACCGAAGACTATATCGGACCAGAGCGCCGCCAGATTGTCCGGGGACTATCAGAAGGCAAGCTGATGGTTGTCCCTAACTCCCTCAAGGCAAAAGTTGAAAACAAACCTGAATTTGCAGCAACGCCTGAAAACATTCGCCAGACGTTGTGCGAGGTGAGTGACCGGCAGGTTTCCATATATACGGAGCAATTTCTGCGGTATTCAAGTAAAGTCGTGGGCTTGGGGGCAGAGCTGTCCCAATTGGAAGAGCGGTTGGTACTTCTGATACAGATGCAGAAAATGAACGAAAATCTGATGCGCCGTATTTTAAACACAGAATATGCGCATATTAATTCATTATGCGAGGCGTTTGCCGATGTATTGGTGCGGATTGCAAAATCGGCGCGTGAGTTGACGGCTCAGGATAAGGAACTCATGTATCAAATACCTTTTGCCATTCATAAGGCGTGCAAAGAGGTCCGGACATCCGCAGGGCTGGCTTTTGATATTCGGGATGTCTCGCAGCAATTGAAACAATCGAATATGTGATCCTTGAGAGGATATTTTTCAGTGTCGCTTTATTTATATATCAATATTAACTATATCAAATGACAGGTGGTAATCAGGTGATTTCAGATTTCTGGCCATTTGGCCACATGGAATTGTAGAGAGTGGAGCCGATATGAGAGTGTATGAACGGGCCTTAACGGTGATAAATCGGCTTCTGTTGTCCTTTGTTACGCTGCTTTTTATCATATCACTTGGCTATGCTCAGGAGATTACTTTTTTTCGTATCGGCACAGGGGCAAGTTCCGGCACTTATTTTCCGATAGGCACATTGATCGGATCGACAATTACGGGGCCTCCGGGCAGTCGGGCTTGTGAGGATGGGGGCTCCTGCGGTGTGCCTGGTCTGATTGCTGCCGCTCAAACAACACGGGGGTCGGTCGATAATATTCGCGGGGTGATAAATGGTCAGCTGGAATCTGCGCTCGCGCAATCTGATCTGATTTACGCGGCCTATTATGGTACGGGGCCGTTCAAGGATGCCGGTTTTTCCGGAAAATCTCTGCGGGTTATCGCTAATCTCTACCCTGAAGATGTCCATCTTATTGTGCGTAAAGGAGCCAATATCAAGCATGTGAGTGATCTGAAAGGCAAGCGGGTATCCATCGATTTGCCGGGTTCGGGCACTCGCCAGAATGCTAAAAATATCCTTCGTGCTTACGGGGTTGAGGGGAAAGACTATATTGCTGTGGAGGCGAATTCCGACAAGGCACTGAGCTTGCTTCGCAAGGGGGAGCTGGATGCGTTTTTCTTCATTGCCGGTTACCCGGTTGCGGCTGTTGCCGAACTTGCAGATGCGGGCCTGATTGATTTATTGCCGATTACCGGCGGGGCGGCAGATGCTGTCGTCAATTTATATGAATTTTTCAGTTTGAGTGTGATACCGGAAGGTACATATAAGGGGATTAGCGCGACGCCAACACTTGCCGTTAGCACCCAATGGATTGTTAATTCCAAAATGACCGATGAACTGGCTTATGGGTTGACCCGCTCGCTTTGGCATCCCAGAAACAGGGCGTTGCTGGACGGAGGGCATGCAAAAGGGAAACTTATCCGCTATGAAACGGCTCGCAAAGGCGTTGGTATCCCCCTGCATCCCGGGGCAACCAAATATTACCGGGAGCGAGATGCGCTAACCGAATAGGTGATCATGGGGAAAGAAGTTGTTTGCCTTTGTTACCTTCTTGCCAAAGCACCAAGGAGAAAACAGTGATCCCCTATATTTCAGATACAACAGATAGCCCTTCCATTCCGGTCTTTGTCATTAAAGTTGATGCCTTTGATGCGTGGCTGAGCGCGCAAGGCGATTTTACCCGGAACTGGATTGCAGCGCAGCAGTTTGAAGCCGCGAAGGATGCCATCAGTATTATTCCAAATGCAACGGGCTCGACCGAGGCTGTTGTTTTGACAGTGGAGGCGCTGGATTGGAATATATGGATGCTGGCCTCTTTACCTGCCTCTTTGCCGGTAGGCATTTATCATCTGGATGCTTCTCTTGATGAAAGGCAGGCAACGAACAGTGCCATCGGCTGGTCTTTGGCGACCTATCAGTTTGACCGTTATAAAAACAGTGATAAAAAATTTGCAACCCTGATCTTGCCTGAAAATGCAGACGAGGCACATGTGGCGCGAAGTGTCTATGCGACTAATCTGGCCCGCGAATTGATCAATATTCCCACTTCCGACATGGGACCGAAGGCCCTTGAAGGAGCGGCTTCGCAAATTGCCGGTGAGTTTGAAGCTCGCCAGATGAACGTGGTTGGCGAGGACTTACTAACCTACCATTTCCCCATGGTTCACGCGGTGGGCCGGGCTTCCGCCCAGGCTCCACGCCTGATTGATATGGTGTGGGGTAATTCTGATGCCCCGAAGGTCACGATTGTGGGTAAAGGGGTGTGCTTTGATACGGGGGGTCTTGACCTGAAGCCATCATCCGCCATGTTGCTGATGAAGAAAGATATGGGCGGAGCTGCCATGGCTTTGGGGCTTGCCCATATGATTATGCAGGCGAATTTGCCAGTCCGTTTACGGGTATTGGTGCCCGCTGTTGAGAATGCGGTTTCAGGTAATGCCTATCGCCCAGGTGATGTGTTGACGAGCCGGAGCGGTAAAACGGTGGAAATCGGGAATACAGATGCCGAAGGGCGGCTGGTTCTGGCAGATGCCATTACCGCGGCTGATGAAGAAGAGCCTGATCTGCTGATTGATTTCGCCACTTTGACCGGGGCTGCGCGGGTTGCTGTTGGAACAGAAGTCTCGGCAACTTTTACTGATGATGATGACCTGTTCGAGGCTATCGCCCGCCATGCAGATCGCGAGAAAGACCCTGTATGGCGATTGCCGTTATGGGATGATTACCGGCATTTGATAGATAGTAAAATTGCCGACATCAACAATGCGGGTTCCAGCGGTTTCGGTGGGGCTATTACGGCGGCATTGTTCTTGAAAGAATTTGTGAGCAGGAGCAAAAGCTGGGTGCATTTCGATGTGATGGGATATAATAATCGCGCCCGCCCGGGACGCCCCGTTGGTGGGGAAGCCTATGCCATACGGACAATGTTTGCAGTGCTTGAGGAGCGTTTCAAGCCGTAGAATTTATATCTGTACTTCTGTTTCGTTTGCGAAATGAAGTAAAATGTGAGATGCTTCCGGAATGCAAAATAAAAGTACAGCGCAAGCAGCTTTGGGGCTGTGGAAGCAGGCATTGAGTGAACTGGTTTGCCGTCAGGGGCCGGATTTATCATCACGGCAGATGGCAATTATGCTGATTGTCTATTTGGAAGAAGCCCCTCATACGGTTCGCGGCTTGGCGGCGGCTTTGAAAATATCAAAACCGGCTGTGACAAGGGCGCTGGATACGCTTGGAAAAATGGACTTGCTGCGCCGCAAGCCCGATGACAGCGATCGTCGGTCCATTCATGTGGTGCGCACGGTAAAAGGCTCGGTTTATCTAAGTGAAATTGCCGATGTGGTTGAAAAAGCAGCCTGGCAAAATTTAGGGTAATTAGTAGCCCTTATCCGGATTTACCTGATTGAGAAGCCTTTCGCCCTTGCGGGCGCGGATAATGTTCTTGGCGGCAAGGGCTGCGACCCGGTCCGGTGCGGCAATACTGGCCACATGCGGGGTGATCCGAATGCCCGGATGGGACCATAGGGGATCATCTTCGGGCAAGGGTTCGGTTCTGAAAACATCCAGTGTCGCACCTGAAAGAGACCCGCAATCCAGAGCCGCAATCAAGTCTGCCTCTACCAGATGCGCGCCGCGCGCCGGATTAATGATAGCCGCGCCCTGGGGAAGTTTCGCAAATAAGTCTGCGTTGAGAATATTCTCTGTCTTGGTTGTCAATGGTAGCAGGCAGATCAGAATTTCAGTGTTGCTGAGAAATGTTGAAAGCTGTTCGTCTCCCGCGTAAGAGGTAACGCCTTCAATGTTTTTGGCTGTACGGCTCCATCCGGTAACATTGAAGCCAAGTCCTATTAATGCTTTGGCGGCCTCTATCCCAAGCTGCCCCAGTCCCATAATACCGATGGTACGGTTCTTTGCTGCGGGGGGATGGCGCACCTCCCAAACATGACCTTGTTGTTGGCGGTCATATTCGATCTGGTCGCGATGGTGGTTGAGGACGTGCTGCACCACATATTCGCCCATGCGTGATGCCAGTTCATTATCGACAACCCGAGCTAACGGGATATGTTTCGGGAAAGCCGGGTCATTGAAAAAATGATCAACACCTGCGCCTAGCGAGAAAATAGCTTTCAGATTTTTGAAATTGGCAAGCTCTCCTTGTGGCATGTTAAAGCACAAGGCAAATTCGATATCGTCAGGATTGCCAATTTCCGGATGGAAACGGACTTCTAGATCGGGAAGATGCTTGGCAAACTCTGCCCGCCACCAATCATCACGCTTGATTGTGCTATGAAAAATCAAAGCCATCGAAAGTCTCCGTAAATAGTGTTACTTGAGGGTTGCAAGATCAAAGGCAGCCTTCATCAGGGCCTTTGTATATTGCGTTTGCGGGGCATCAAAGATCTGCTGGGCAGGTCCTTGTTCAACCACTTTACCAGCCTTCATTACCAAAACCGTATCAGCCAAAGCGCGGACGACTTTCAAGTCATGGCTGATAAACAGGTAGGCCAGATTATACCGGCTTTGCAAATCCCGCAGTAAATCGACGATTTGTGCCTGAACCGACATATCAAGGGCGGAGGTGGGTTCATCCAGGACAATGAATTTGGGCTTGAGAATAAGAGCACGGGCAATGGCTATCCGTTGGCGCTGTCCCCCTGAAAATTCATGGGGGTAGCGATCCTGGGCGGTGCCATCGATACCAACCTCTTCGAGTGTTCGTGCGATCAAGGCGCGCCGCTGGGCTGTATCCCCGCGCCCCTGATGGACCAGCAAGCCTTCTTCAACAATTTGCCCTACAGACAGGCGAGGGCTCAAACTGGAATAGGGGTCTTGAAAAACGATCTGGATGTCCGAACGTAAATCACGTAGCTCGTTCCAGCTTTTAGTGTGAATAGGGTTTCCTTGATAAAAAATACCGCCTTCTGATTTAATCAGGCGTAGCAGGGCAAATCCCAATGTTGACTTGCCTGATCCACTTTCGCCAACTACACCAACTGTGTGTCCTGCCTTGACGGAGACAGAAATACCGTCCACGGCGCGGACATAATCAACAGTTTTTTTCAAGAGCCCTTTTTTGATGGGGAAATAAACCTTGAGGTCATCCCCGCGGATAATCTCGGGCGCGGCCTCGTCTTTGGTGTATGGAAGACCTTTGGGCTCGGCAGCCAGCAGCATTTTTGTATATGGATGCTGCGGGGTTGTGAATATCTGCTCTGTCGGGGCTTGTTCGACGATTTCGCCGTCTGTCATAACGCAGACAGTTTTGGCCATGTTGCGGACGATGCCCAAATCATGGGTAATGAGCAAAATTGCCATATTGAGGCGGGCCTGCAAATCGCGCAGCAGTTCCAGTATTTGTGCCTGAATGGTCACGTCAAGGGCGGTTGTCGGCTCGTCTGCGATGAGCAGATCAGGCTCGTTCGCTAGTGCCATGGCAATCATGACCCGTTGTCGCTGACCGCCCGATAGTTGATGAGGATAGGCGTTGAGCCGGTCTTCGGTGGCCTCCATGCCTACCAGATCAAGCAATTCACGGACCCGGGCCGCGGCTTGTTTTTTATTCATTCCCTTATGGATGAACAGGGTTTCGTTGATTTGTTTTTCAATCGTGTGCAATGGATTTAACGATGTCATCGGTTCTTGAAAGATCATCGATATCTTGTTGCCGCGGATGGTATGCATTGTCGCCTCGGAGGCGCCGATAACATTTTTGCCATCCACAAGGATTTTACCATGGGGGTGCGATGCCAATGGATAGGGCAACAGTTGTAGAATACTCAGGGCGGTGATAGATTTTCCAGACCCGCTTTCACCAACCAGAGCGAGTGTCTCTCCGCGACTGATTTCGAACGAGACATGCTTGACCGCAGGAATATCCTTCCCTTTGACCTTAAACGAGATGGCCAGATTATCTACAGTGAGCATCGACATCAGTTAAAAGTCTTTCTGGGATCAAACGCGTCACGGATACCTTCTTGCATGAAGAAGGCAAGGCTTAACATGATGGACAACACCAGAAAGGCGGTAATGCCGAGCCATGGGGCTTGCAGGTTTGCTTTTCCCTGTGCGAGCAATTCCCCTAGCGACGGAGAGCCGGGCGGCAGTCCAAGGCCAAGGAAATCGAGGGATGTCAGGCTGACGATCGAGCCCGTGAGGACGAAGGGCAGGAAGGTGAGGGCAGAAACCATTGAGTTGGGCAGGAGATGCTTGAAGATGATAACACTGTCACGCACCCCCAACGCACGCGCCGCTCGCACATAGTCAAAGTTTCGAGATCGCAAAAATTCAGCCCGCACGACGCCAACCAGGCTTGGCCAACTGAACAGTAGGAGCAATCCCAGAAGGATCAGGAATGTGGGTTCAATCATGGCGGCCAGAATGATGAGAATATATAGGCTGGGCATGCCGCCCCAGATTTCCAGAACACGTTGGAAAATCAAATCAACGGTGCCACCAAAATATCCTTGCACGGCACCAGCCGCAACCCCGATGGCAGAACTTAAAATGGTTAAAATAAGCCCGAAGGCCACCGAGATACGGTAGCCATAGATAACGCGGGCCATAACGTCACGCCCCTGATCATCTGTCCCTAACCAGTTTTCACTGTCCGGTGGGCTGGGTGCCGGTGATTTCAGGTCATAATTGATGGTGGTATAGCTGTAGCGGATAGGGGGCCAGATAATCCAGCCGCCGGCTTCTGAAATAAGTTCAGAGACAAACGGGTCCCGGTAGTCTGCCTCGGTTTCAAAATCACCGCCAAAGGCCGTTTCGGGGTAGGAGACCAGAAAAGGGGTGTAAAGTTCCCCCTTGTAGGAAATAAGTAAAGGCTTGTCATTGGCAACCACTTCGGCAAACAGGGATATGGTGAACAGACCCAGAAACAGGATCATGGACCAGTATCCACGGCGATTGGATTTGAAATTTTCCAGTCGGCGCTGATTTATGGCAGATAATTTCATTGCTATGCCCCCCGCGCTTCAAAGTCGATTCGCGGATCGATAAGGGTATAAGTCAGATCACCAATTAAATTCATAATCAGACCAAGCAGGGCAAACACATAAACCGTTGCAAAGATAACAGGGTAGTCCCGATTGATGGCAGCTTCAAACCCCAGTAATCCCAAACCGTCCAGACTGAAAATAACCTCGATCAAAAGGGAGCCGGTAAACAGAATACCGATAAAGGCGCTTGGAAAACCGGCGATGACAATCAGCATGGCATTGCGAAATACATGCCCATACAATACGCGTTTTTCTGATAATCCCTTGGCGCGGGCTGTCAACACATATTGCTGACTGATTTGGTCGAGAAACGAGTTTTTGGTTAGTTGGGTTAGAGAGGCAAAGCCGCCGATGACCATTGCTGTAACGGGCAGGACGATATGCCATAGATAGTCTGTAACTTTTCCAAACAGGCTCAATTCATCAAAGTTTTCTGACGTTAGCCCACGTAATGGGAACCAGTCGAAATAGGAACCGCCAGCGAACAAGACGATAAGGGCAACCGCAAACAAAAAACTGGGGATGGCGTTACCGATAATGATCAGGCTGCTGGTCCAGACATCAAACCGGCTGCCATCCTGCACAGCCTTTTTGATGCCGAGGGGGATGGATATGAAATAGACAAGCAAAGTGGTCCAAAGCCCCAAAGAAATGGATACCGGCAGCTTTTCCAGCACCAGATTGAAAACGGTTTCATCCCGGAAATAGCTGGTGCCAAAATCGAAGGTCAGATAGTTTTTCATCATCATGAAAAAGCGTTCGGGGGCAGGCTTGTCAAAGCCAAACTGCTTTTCCAGCTGCTTGATGAATTCCGGATCAAGGCCTTGTGCCCCGCGGTAACTGCTCTCATTGCCTGCACCTGCATTTCCGCTGGCGTTTCCTCCGGATGCGATATCCCCACCGCCGGAGCCACCAATACGGGCGGTGGCGCTGATGGCAGTTCCTTGAATTTCGGCAATAATCTGTTCGATGGGACCGCCCGGGGCGAATTGGATAACGGCAAAGTTCAGCACCATTATTCCGAACAGGGTCGGGATCATCAATAAAAGCCGTCTGATTATATACGCCAGCAAAGTCTGCTCCCTAGTTGCGCGTTGCAGTCGTTAATTTAGCTGCTTTTTCAGCATCATACCACCAGGTTTGCAAGGCCGCCCGGTCATAGCCCGGTTTGGCAGCCTTGGGGCGGCTAAACTTGTCCCAATAGGCAACGAAGTGACTGGCCTTATACCATTGCGGAATTGTATTTTGGGATGCCATTATTGTTCGGTCAAGGGCGCGGGCGGCCGTTGTTAGCTGGTCAATATCGGTTGCCATGACCACCTTTTCAATGATGGCATCAATGGCTGGGCTTTTCATACCCGATACATTGAGGCCGCCAATGGTATCAGCAGACGCCGATCCCCACCAGTTCCGCAGTTCAACACCCGGAAAGGCAGGCTGCCCCATGCGGCGGGTTGCCATGTCAAAGTCAAAGTTCTGCATCCGGTTTTGCCAGCTGGCAGCATCAATAACCCTGATCTTTGCCTCAATCCCGAGACGTTCGAGATTACGGATAAACGGATTGATAATTCGGCTGAAGGAATTGTTATAGAGCAGAAACTCGATTTTCATCGGTTCTGATTTCTTGTTGACCAGTTTTTTGTTTTTAATCGTCCAACCGGCGGCCTTGAGATCGTTTAAGGATTGGCGAATGGTTCTACGAATTTTCCCGCTTCCATCGGTAACTGGTGGCGTGTAGCTTTCTTCGAAAACTTCAGGGGGTAACTCGTTGCGCCATGGGGATAGCAGCTCCAGTTCAGCCTGTGAAGGTTTGCGGGTGGCTTTCAGGGTTGAGTTCTCAAACACGGAAGTTAGCCGTTGATAGCTGTTATAGAACAGGTTTTTGTTGGTCCATTCAAAATCAAACATACGGGCAATGGCACGGCGGACCCGGATATCTTTAAATTTATCTCGGCGGGTATTGAAGAAAAAAGCCTGATAGCCGGTCATCGATGCGTCATTCAGAACTTCTTTTTTGATATAGCCTTTCTTGAAGGCGGGTTTGTCATCATATTCGGCGGCCCAACTGCGCGATGTAAATTCTTCACGAAAATCATATTCACCGGCAAAAAAGGCTTCCAGCGCGATGGTGCTATCGCGGTAATAATCAATTCGAATTTGATCAAAATTATATCGTCCCCGATTAACGGGCAGTTTTTCACCCCAGTAATTTTTAACGCGGCTATAGGTGACCGATCGCCCCGGCAGGACTTTGGTGATCTTGTAGGGGCCAGATCCCAGGAGCGGAGTCATGGTGGTTTCGTTGAATTTGCGGTTGGCGAAGGATGCTTTTGATAAAATGGACATTTGCCCGATAGACAAAGCTAACCCGCGCGTGAGAGCCCCTTCCTTGAAATCAAAACGGATAGAGTTTTTCCCCGTAATGACAGGCGGCAAGATATCCTTGAAGCGCAGGCGGTATCCCGGGTGGCCTTCTTTCTTCAGAATATTGAAGGTAAAAGCAATGTCTTCTGGCGTGATGGGGGTGCCATCGTGAAATTGTGGACCTTTGCGCAAGCGAAACTCCACCCAACGGCCAGCCTTATCAAGAACAACCTCTTTGGCGACCAGTCCATACACGGCATCCGGCTCGTCATAGGCCCGCACCATCAGGCTGGCATAGTTGAAGGATAAATCACCTCCCGCATCGGCATTGACCACATCAGGAATACCTTTGAGAATAAACGGATTGAGGCTGTCGAAACTGTTAAGGTTACGCAGGCGGATAGTTCCGCCCTTAGGGGCATCTGGGTTAACATAATCAAAGAATTTGAAGTCAGGGCCGTATTTCAAGTTATTAAAACTCGACAATCCGTGGCTTACATAGCTTTGTGCATTCGCAATAATCGGGAAGAGGCTCCCGATCAGAACTATCAAGCCCGCGACACCGACGCTTTTGCCAATTTGCATGTTGAACGTCCCCAATTACTCGGCTTTTTTCTTCAGGGTTTTGAGGCCGTCTTTCAGGCGCTGTTCTTTGACAGGGTCAATCCACCACGCCATAATATCAGTACCTTGGCTGGGCGTAATATCAGTTTTGCCAAATTTGTTCCAGTAGGCAATACGCTCATACGCAGATGTAAATTGCGGGATTATATAAAAATTCCAGCTCAAGACCCGATCCAGTGCTCGTACAACAGGTTTCAGGCTGTCATAATCCGGGGCTGCTACCAGCTTGGTGATAAGGTCATCAATGACAGGATTATCAATCCCCATCAGATTTCGGCTGCCCGGACGCTTGCCCGCGGCGCTCCCCCATAGTTCACGTTGTTCATTTCCCGGACTGTTGGATTGGGAAAAGACAGCGGTCACTATATCGAAATCATATTTACGCAAGCGTTCGGTATATTGGGCTGTATCTACAATCCGTGTGGTTGCTGTAACACCCAGTCTTTTAAGGTTCTTAATGAAGGGGCCAGTTATGCGCAAACTGTTAGAATCATACATTAAAAATTCAATTCTAAGCGGTTTTCCAGTCTTTGGATTGATCAGCTTGCCATCCTTTATTTTCCAGCCCGCTTCTTTCAGGATTTTCTTTGCCTGACGCAAGGGTCTGCGGTCTCGTCCGCTCCCATCTGTGACCGGTGGTTGATATGGTGGGCCGAAGACACGGTCGGGCACGCGTCCTCGATAATTCTCAAGAAGAGCTAGTTCGGCCCCCTGCGGGGTGCCTTTTGCAGCCAAGACCGAATTATAAAAATAGCTGTTTGTGCGTTTATATTGATCGTAGAAAATGTTTTTATTCAGCCATTCAAAGTCAAAGGCATAGGATAAGGCTTCACGAAGGGCGGGGTCCTTGAATTTATCACGGCGTAAGTTATAAGCGTATCCTTGTTGGCCGATACGGGCTGTGTTGGGGATATTTTCCTTGAGGACAAAGCCGTTTTTCAAAGCCGGAAAATCGTAGCCCGTCGCCCAGTTTTTGGCGCTGTTCTCAGCCCTGAAATCATACTCGCCAGCTTTGAAGGCCTCAAGCAGGACCGATGTGTCCCGGTAAAAATCATAGCGGACACTATCGAAATTATATAGCCCCTTGTTGATGGGTAAATCCTTGCCCCAGTAATCAGGCACCCGCTCGTATGTGATAAAGCGATTGGCTTCAAACTCCTTAACGCGGTAAGGGCCGGACCCCAGAATGGGTGTTAGTGTGGTTTTTGAGAATTCATGAGTTTCAAAATATTTCTTTGACAGAACAGGTAGAAGCTGGCCGACAATTTGCGGTAATTCCCTGTTTGGCGGGCCTGAGAATGTGAATTTAATTCGCTTGGGACCCATGGGGATGGCGGCTTCTACATTCGCATAATAATACCGAAAAAGCGGGCGCCCTTTTTCTTTTGCAGCTTTCAGACTGAAAACCAGATCTTCGGATGTGATCGGGGTGCCGTCGTGAAATCGCGCCTGGGGGCGCAGGTTGAAGATTGCAAAACTTAAATCTTCGGCTACTTCAACAGATTCGGCCACAAGACCATATTCAGCACTGGGAGAATCCGCGGGCTGTGTCAGTAAGGTTTCAAAGGTTAGCCCAAGCCCCGACGCCGCATTTCCTTTGGAAATATAGGGGTTGAGGTTATCAAAACCACCGAGGGCGGACAGTTTTATTTCTCCGCCCTTTGGTGCATTCGGGTTGACATAATCGAGGTTTTTAAAATCGGGGCCATATTTAAGCGGGCCTGCAAGCGACAGGCCGTGTGATTTTGTCGTTTTAACTTCTTGCGCCAGTGAGGGGGCTGCCATAAGCAGTAACGTAATGCAGGATGTGGCTGCCGCCGTCAGAAATTTCATCAGTCCCTTGTGGTCCCTTGTCAGTCTTGACTTTATGTAACTGTCAAGATGGGGCCAAATGATGACGACATCAAGGCTAAATGATTAAATTGCCTGTTATGAGGACTTTAGAAGAGCAAGCGCTTTTCTGTGCAGTTTCTCATTGCCTGATGCAAGGACATAGCCCGGATTTGTTAGTGTTAGCGGGTTGCCATCCCAGTCTGAAATGGAACCGCCAGCATTTTCAACAACAGGCACCAGTGCACAATAATCAAAAGGTTTCATGTCGGCATCGGCGACCAGATCAACAAATCCGTGCGCCAAAAGGCCAAAGGCGTAGCTGTCATAGCCAAAGCGAACCCGTTTTACATCATCACATAGCCGCTTGTATTCCGTATGACGATCACATTTTAGCAACTCTATACCATATGAGTATAAGGAGGCCTCTGGAATTTCGGTGATGTCTTCATTGGTCTTAAGGGGCTGGCCATTGAGCGTGGTGGTGCCATTGGCTCCAACCCATCTTTCATTGGCAATGGGTTGGTCAACAACACCCATTATTGGTACGCCGTTGCGGGTCAGGCCTACCAGAATTGCAAAGGTCGGTGCTCCTGAAATAAACGAGTGGGTGCCGTCAATCGGATCAAGTACCCACACATATTCAGCATCTGTTCTGACCTGTCCGTGCTCTTCGCCATAAATTCCGTGATCAGGAAATTCAGCCTCGATGATTTTCCGCATGGCCATTTCCGCATTCTGGTCGGCAATGGTAACCGGGCTCAAATCATCTTTGCTGACGATCTCGATTTTTTTGCGATAGAGCGGCCGGATGATTTCACCTGCCGCATCGGCAAGCCGATGGGCAAGGTCAATAAACTCCGGAGGACAAGAATTGGGCATACTAATTATATAATCTTAATCGGCAGCAGGCAGAGGAATAGAGTCTGAGCCAAGTGAGCGCAAATACGCGATCAGGCTTGCACGGTCAGCCGGTTTTTTAAGTCCGCCAAATGACATTTTGGTGCCCTTAACGAAGGCTTTTGGTTTTGTCAGGAAGGTGTCCATATCTGCATATGTCCAGTCGCCGCCTTTTTCAGCCATGGCGTTTGAATAAGAAAAGCCGGGAACAGAGCCTTTGGCCCGGCCAAGAACTGCATATAGATTAGGACCAATCTTAGCGCCCCCACCTGCATCAGAGGTGTGGCAGGCGGCACATTTTTTGAAAATCTTAGCGCCTTTCGCAGGGTCAGCTGCTGCGAGAAGCGCGCCGAGTGACGGGCTTTCATTTTCCGTAGATGCGGTTGCACTGTCTTCTGGTTTCGCAGCTTCGGTGTCGATTACATAGACAGGTTTTTCGGGAGCAGTTGGTGACACTGCAAAATCGGCAATCTTGCCAACTGCGATCATTATAAGGGCACCGGCAAGAAGGGCACCTGCTATCTTGTTTAGCTCAAAACTGTTCATTGCATACCTCGGCTCAAATATTCTGAGCGTAGCTCTACCAAACACGGCAAAAAAAAGCGAGGGGAATTTAACTGCTTTTGCTTCGAATTTAGAAGACGTATAAAAAAGAAAACCAATTTGTTACACTCAATCTGCACAGATTTTGTAAAGAAATTGTGACTTTCAGGAGAATTTATCAAAATGTCAGCGGCGCTAAACCCCTTAATTGTAATCCCCGCACGGATGGCCTCAAGCCGTTTGCCCGGAAAACCTTTGGCTGAAATCGGGGGAAAGACGATGATTGAACAGGTTCTGGACAGGGCCCGTGAAGCCAGTCTGGGATCGGTGATTGTTGCCTGTGCGGAACAGGAAATAGCAGATGCGGTGATAGCTGCCGGTGGGGAGGCCGTTCTCACCCACGCAGATCATCCTTCGGGCTCTGATCGGGTTTTCGAAGCTGCCGAGCTTTACGACCCTACACACAGATTCGATGCTATCATTAACTTGCAAGGTGACTTGCCCGCCCTTGATCCCAAGGCAATCGTCGCGGCTTTCGATACGCTGTCTGCCTCGTGTGCGGATATTGCAACACTGGTTGCCCAGATAACAGATCCTGAAGAGTTGGACGATGAAAATGCGGTCAAGGCTGTTGTCAGTCTCGAGGATGGTGCGAGGATGGGCCGGGCCGTTTGGTTCAGTCGCTTGCGGACGCCGTGGGGGGACGGGCCTTGCTATCATCATATCGGTATATATGCCTACCGCCGTGCGGCTTTGCAGAAATTTGTTAATTTGCCTCCTTCTCCATTGGAGTGCCGCGAGAAGCTTGAACAATTACGGGCACTGGAGGCTAGAATGCGGATTGATGCAGCATGCGTTGACACCGTGCCCCTTGGTGTTGATACTCCGCAAGATCTGGAGCGGATGCGGGAAATTTTCAAACACCGCTAGCAATCCAGATTTGATTAGTTGATTACTTTCAAAATAACAAAACCGGAAAAATAGAGATGGCCAGTCCTGAACCAGAAAATTCAATAGCCTTTCAAGGGGCACTTGGCGCGTATGGACATTTGTCCTGTAAAAATGTCTACCCTGAAATGGACGCCATCGCTTGTGAGACATTTCTTGATGCCATTAACATGGTGCGCAACGGGGAGGCAAAATATGCGATGATCCCCATTGAAAATTCTCTGGGGGGGCGGGTTGCCGATATTCATTATCTGCTGCCTGAAAGTAACCTGTATACGATTGGCGAGCATTTCCAGTCGGTTCAGCATCAATTGCTCGGGGTTCCCGGAGCAACGCTGAATGACATCAAGGTCGTTCACAGCCATGAGCAGGCCTTGTCTCAATGCCGGAATTTTACCCGTGAGATAGGGATTGAACCGGTTGTTCATTTTGATACAGCAGGGTCTGCCAGAATGGTGGCGGAGCTTGGGGATAAAAGTCAGGCATCTATCGCGTCCAGCCTTGCCGGTGAAATATACGGGTTGAATGTGTTGCGTGAACGTGTCGAGGATCGGCTGGGGAATACAACGCGGTTTTTGATCCTATCCCGCGACCGCCAGGACCCCGGAGCCAAAAGCGGCCCTTGTATGACCAGCTTTGTTTTTCAGGTGCGCAGCCAACCTGCGGCCCTTTATAAGACTCTGGGTGGGTTCGCAACCAACGGGGTTAATGTGACCAAACTGGAAAGCTATATTACAGACGATAGTTTTGAGGCTGCACAGTTCTATATTGATGTGGAAGGGCATCCAGACGAGGCTCATTTGTCCCGTGCGATTGAGGAATTACAGTTCTTTTGTGCAAAATTGAAGCTGTTGGGTGTTTACCCGTCGCACCCGTATCGTAAGGAATATAGCGCGTAGGGCTTGATACCTGTGCCAATAGGGCATATAAGCGCCCTCAAATTTAAATGCAGGCGTGTGACTATAAACAGGATATATACATGACAGGCCCTTTGAAAATGTCATCAAAGCAACTGGTTTTTTTGGTAGCAGGTGTATTTGCCATGACTGTTGTCGTGACGGCATCCAACATTCTGGTTGAAATTCCCATTAATGATTGGCTGACATGGGGGGCGTTGAGCTACCCGTTCGCTTTTCTGGTAACTGATCTGACGAATAGGGCCTTGGGGGCCGGCAAGGCGCGCATTGTTGTCTCCGTTGGTTTTCTCGCCGCCGTTATCATGTCATTGATCCTTGCGGATAGCCGGATTGCATTGGCGTCCGGGTCTGCGTTCCTGTTAGCGCATTTGCTCGATATTTTTCTATTCGACAAGCTGCGTCAGGCCGCATGGTGGAAAGCACCGCTATTTTCTTCAATCATTGCCTCATTTCTCGATACCCTGATTTTCTTCAGTCTGGCCTTTGCTGGAACCGGTTTGCCATGGCAGACATGGGCACTGGGTGATTATGGCGTCAAGCTGGCAATGGTCGCTATTCTGATATTACCGTTCCGCGGGTTACTTAAATTTACCGATCCGTTAACACTGGCCAGCACGGCCCGGTCGTAAAAAAAAGGGGGCTGAGCCGAAACTCAGCCCCCTTAAGTATAGGGAGGATGCCCTCATCAGAGAGCTGTCAGTGTGTGCTGACGAAGGGTATATTGCACTTGCGAAGACGAACTGCAAGGCCTGTCAGTACATTTATTTACATATTTTTGTATCTGCCCATTATTTGGACGATCTGATTATTTTTTCAACAGTAGGCGATTGAAAATAAAGCAGTTTTAGTGATGGTTTTCTAATATTCAAAGGGCATCTTCGATCCATGCTTTGGCAAGTTGATGGGCGATTGCCAATGGCGGTGCCATGCGCGGGGTATTTGTTGTTTCGGCATTTGCGAGCATCTCAATAACTTCGGTACGGGAGAACCAGCGGGCATCTGCCAACTCTTTGGTATCGAGTTTGATATCCTCGGTTGTGGCTTCAGCAAAGCAGCCAATCATCAGCGATGATGGATAAGGCCATGGTTGCGATGAGTGATAACGCACGCTATCGGTTTTGATGCCGGTTTCCTCAAAAACTTCACGGCGGACACCTTGTTCGATGGTCTCGCCGGGTTCAATAAATCCGGCAAGGGCCGAGAATTGTTCTTTGGGGAAATGGTGCCCGGTCCCTAGCAGACATTTGTCGTCTTTGATAACCATCATAATGGCAACGGGATCGGTCCTTGGGAAATGCAGGGATTTACAAGCCTCGTTCAGGCATTTACGGGAATATCCCAGCTCTTCAATGCTGGTTTTTGTACCGCAAACGGAACAAAAACCGTGATTGTCATGCCATGCCATCATGGATCGTGCTTGTGCCAGTGCGCCAGCCTCGCCGGGGCGGAGCTGGGCCGAAATTGATCTGACATCAATAAATTTCCCCCAGTCGGAATTCGGGGGCTGTTTCGGGTTATCAAGTCTTGAGACATCAACGGCGAAATGGGCAGAAAAATCGGCAATACCCAAAAATATAAAGGTCGCCTTGGCATCGATGAACTCCTGCACATCGCCAACACCTCGCCAGTCAATGCAGGGGCCATCATTCAGATCAACCAATGCCTTGAGCTGGTGCATGGGGAGAAAGCGGCTGGATGGGTCGATAAGTTTTGTTGCCAGCCATTCAGGATCATTCCGTAAGTGGGAGGCCCGGTCAAAGCGATTGCCGGTGAATACGAGTGGTTTTGTCATGGGAAGCAAGGTGGCATATCTTTTCGTTGGGCGCAATCATCTAGCCCTGTCCGTTTATGAATTGGCATCATTGGCAATTTTGATAAAAAAGAGGTTGCTTCTTGGGGGAACATATCAGATATAAGCGGTGGAAGGCTGGTGACGGGCGTGCCCCTCGCTAACCCGGTCAGGTCCGGAAGGAAGCAGCCGTAACGAGTTCGGCGCGGGTCGTTGCCAGTCTTCTTAATTTCCCCGCATAATTTTTGAGTTTGCAGATTCCAGGTCATAAAACTTTGATCCTGCCTGCCTTTTTCTGATAAGGTCAGGTTATGTCTGACGAAAATCAAAATCCGGCTTATCGCGTATTAGCCCGTAAATATCGCCCTTCAAACTTTGATGACCTGATCGGCCACGAGGCCATGGTCCGGACTTTGTCCAACGCCCTTGATTCGGGGCGGCTTGCCCATGCCTTTATCCTGACAGGAACACGCGGCATCGGGAAAACCACGACAGCCCGTATTATCGCGCGGGGTCTTAATTGTACCGGTGCCGATGGTACTGGCGGGCCGACTGTCCATCCGTGCGGTGTGTGTGAAAACTGTATCGCTATTGCGCAAGACAGGCATCAGGATGTTCTGGAAATGGATGCCGCCAGCCGGACCGGTGTCGATGATATCCGCGAGCTAATTGACGGGGTTCGCTACTTGCCGATCAATGCCCGCTTCAAAATATATATCATTGACGAAGTACATATGCTGTCGAAAAACGCATTTAATGCGCTGTTGAAGACACTTGAAGAACCGCCGGAACATGTGAAGTTCATATTTGCCACAACCGAAATTCGTAAAATTCCGGTTACCGTATTATCCCGCTGTCAGCGATTTGACCTCAAGCGTATCGATGCAGCAACGCTGGTCGATTATTTTGGCAAGATAGCTGCAAAAGAAGGCGCGGCGATTGAGGATGGCGCATTGAGCTTGATTGCACGGGCCGCTGAGGGGTCTGTGCGCGACGGTTTGTCTCTTCTGGATCAGGCTATTGCCCATGGGGATGGAACGGTGAGCGCAGAGCAAGCCCGTGATATGCTGGGACTTGCTGATCGGTCGCGCATGCTGGATTTACTCGAAGCTGTGTTCAAGGGCGAGATTGCAGCCGCGCTTGAGATTCTACGCGGACAGTACGACCGAGGGGCGGATCCGGTGGTCATTATTCAGGATTTACTGGAGCTGACCCATTGGCTGACAACGATTAAAGTAACACCGGAAGCTGCACAAAATGCGGCCGCTAGCGGTGGTGATGCGGCCCGCGGGGAGACGATGGCAAAGGGTTTGTCCATGCCATCTTTGGCGCGGGCATGGCAAATGCTGCTCAAAGGGCTGGATGAAGTGCGCGGCGCGCCAATGGCTATTGCCGCAGCAGAAATGGTTCTTGTCCGTCTGGCTTATGCCAGTGACCTGCCAACCCCTGCTGATCTTGCTCGCCAGATCGCCGGTGATGACCAAGGCGGCTCTCCGCAGGTTGGGCCTTCGGGAGCTGACGGCGGAAATGGTGGCGGCAATGGCGGCGGTGGTGCTCGCATGGGACAAGGTGGACGCTCTGCGGCACTTGTGGTCTCTAATGCGTATCCGGCATCATCTTCTGCACCGGCATCGGTACCGCGTGCCCATCTGGCACTGGTCGAGACGACCGAGCCGCATGTTGAACCGAATATTGTGCCACAAAAACCAGCCGAGCCAGAAGAGACGCCACAGATATCGCTGCAAACCATGGGTGATATTGTTGATTTGCTCTCTGACAAAGGCGATATAATGCTGAAAAGTCAGGTTATGAATTTTGTAAGACCTGTAAAATTTGAAACGGGATTTCTTGAATATAGCCCGTCTTTAGGCGCACCGGCTGATTTGGCGGCACGGCTTGGAAAGCGGTTGCGGGATTTAACGGGTCAGCCTTGGCAGGTTGTTCAGAATGCCGACATTGAAGGTGCGCCAACGGTTGCCGAAAAACTGCAACATGACAAAGCGGCGATGATTGCCGCTATTGAGCAGCATCCTACCATTATGCGCATTAAAGAGACATTCAAGGGGGCTACCATTCGGGAAGTGCGGGATTTGGCCCCTACCATTGAAAATATGCCGGATGAGGATATATCCGGTGATGAAGATATAGAATAGTGGAGAGAACTGCATGAAAAATCTTGGAAACCTGATGAAGCAGGCCAAGGAAATGCAAGGTAAAATGGCTGAAATGCAAGCATCCCTTGAAGCTCATGAACTCACTGGCATATCCGGTGCCGGGCTGGTTGAGGTGACCTTGAACGGTAAGGGAGATATGCGGGGGTTGAAAATTGATCCAACACTCATTGATCCTGATGATGCTGAAATGCTGGAAGATCTGATCAAGGCGGCACATGCGGATGCGCGGGCGAAGGTGGAAGCCTATAGTCAGGAGCAAATGAAAGAAATGACCGGTGGGTTACAATTGCCACCGGGCATGCAGATGCCGTTTTAGGCTGTAAATCCAGATGAGTACGTCTGAAATTGATCAGCTAATTCAGCTGTTGGCAAAATTACCCGGACTGGGTGCGCGATCTGCCCGGCGGGCGACGTTGTATCTCATCCAACAGCGCGAGGCATTATTGATGCCGCTCGGGGATGCGATGGCTGCCGCCGCCGCAAATGTGAAGGCATGTGATATTTGTGCAAATCTGGACACGGCTAATCCTTGCGGAATTTGTACCGATCAGCGGCGGGATACAAAGATAATTTGTGTGGTTGAAGATGTCTCGGACTTATGGGCACTGGAGCGGGCCGGGGCTTTTAAGGGGCAGTATCATGTGTTGGGCGGTACTTTATCGGCGCTTGATGGTGTCGGCCCTGAAGAATTGCGGATTGATGCGCTATTGAGCCGTGCAAATGAAGACGCGGTCACGGAGGTTATTCTGGCCCTGAATGCGACGGTAGACGGGCAGACGACTGCCCATTACCTGACAGACCGCCTTGCCGGCTGCAATGCTATCGTCAGCCATCTGGCACATGGAGTTCCCGTCGGCGGCGAGCTGGATTATCTGGATGACGGGACTTTGGCAACAGCCCTTAAATCCCGCCGCCCGCTGGATGTCTCTTAAGGCAGGAGTTCCGACGGGTTCGATAACAGCTCTTCGGTATCAGCCTCTCCGAGTTGCAGGTCTTCGATTTTCTCGCCGCGGCTGATAATTTTTCTGCTGGATGTTTCGATCTCTGTAATGTCTTTGGCCGCTTGTCCAAAATGCCGTGACAGTTTTTCGACGCGATCATCCAGACGGCTGACATCTTTGAGCAGAACACCAACTTCCTTTTGAATAACACCGGCCTGTTCGCGCATCTGGCTGTCTTTCAGAACCGCACGGACAGTGTTTAATGTGGCCATCAATGTGGTTGGCGACACGATCCATACCCGTGCATCATAGGATTTTTGTAGAACTTGCGGGAAGTTGGAATGCAACTCTGCATATACTGCTTCCGAGGGTAAAAACAGCAACGCTGATTCGGCTGTCTCGTCTGCGATAATATATTTCTCGCTGATATCATTGATATGTTTGGTCATGGCGGAGATGAAGGCGCGGTTTGCCGCCTGGCTTTCGGCTTCATTGGCAGCATTGCGCATCTGGTGGAAACTCTCGAGGGGGAATTTGGCATCAACGACAATGGAGCCCGGCGGATTTGGCAGCTTGATCAGGCAATCGGCCCGTTTGGAATTGCTTAATGTTACCTGAAATTCATAAGCGGAGGGGGGCAGGGCTGATTTTACCAGATCGTTAAGTTGTAATTCGCCAAAGGCACCGCGCGCTTGTTTGTTGGCAAGAATATCCTGCAACCCCACAACCTGAGATGACAAGTTGGTCAAATTGTCCTGTGCTTTGTCGATAATGGCCAGCCTTTGTTGTAACTCGTTCAGGGATTTGCTGGTTTTTTCAGTTGTCTGGACGAGGCTGTCGCCCAGCAATTTGGAGACTTTATCCAACCGTTCGGTTACTGTTTTGTTGGTGTTTTCGGTAGATTGAACAAGGCTGTCCCCCATCCGTTTGGAGACGGCATCAAGACGCTCGGCCAGAGTTTTGTTGATCTCACTCTGACTAGCGGCACCGTCTGTTGACATCTGGGCCAGCTGCCCTTCAAGTTTGGATTGCTGGTTAAGGAAGCTTTCGGTCAGGCGGGTCAGGTTTTCACTATTCGCCATGGCGGAACGGATCATGGTCTCGGACTTTCCGATTTTCAGGATCGCAAAAACAAGGGCAATGCCGATAAGAATAACCACCGCAATCAGAACAAATTCCATTAAAGAGCCCCCAGCTCGTCTGTCAGTAATGCCGCAAAACCTTGACGTATGGTCAGCGGAGTAATACCTAATGTGTGAAATATCGTGACTATATACTGTAACTTGAAGAATGTTGGAAGACCATGGCCCTTTTGCCGATAATTACTGCCCCTGATCCACGGCTGAAAATAATATCAAAACCTGTCAAATCTGTTACCGATGAGGTGCGGACGCTGGTGGCGGATATGTTCGAGACTATGTATGAAGCCCCGGGTATCGGCCTTGCTGCCATTCAGGTGGGAGAGCAGAAGCGTCTACTGGTTTTGGATGTCGTCGGTAAGGGTGATGACGATAAAGACCCGGAGCCACTGGCGATTATCAACCCTGAGATTACCTGGGTGTCTGATCACGATAATACGTATGAAGAAGGCTGTCTGTCGGTTCCTGAACATTATGCCGATGTGGTCCGCCCTGCGGAAGTGAAACTGACCTATCTTGATCTCGATGGAAAGACACAGAAATTACATGCCGACGGGTTGCTAGCTACCTGTATCCAGCATGAAATTGATCATCTGGACGGTGTTTTGTTTGTTGATCACATCTCGGCTCTGAAGCGGAATATGATTCTGCGGAAACTTCTCAAACAGAAGAAAATGGCAGGTTAGGGTTGATATGGGCGCTCTTCGAATTGCGTTTATGGGAACGCCGGAATTTTCCTGTACAGTTTTGAAGGCGTTGATTGCATCGGAACATGACATTGTCTGTGTCTATTCGCAGCCACCGAGGCGCGCCGGGCGCGGGAAGTCGCTGCGCCAGACACCGGTTCATCAACTGGCTGAAGCGCATTCAATTGCGGTTAGAACCCCGACCTCGTTGAAAGACCCCGATGTTCAAGCCGAATTTGCGGCGCTGGATCTGGACGTGGCTATTGTTGTGGCTTATGGCTTGCTGCTGCCGGTTCAAATTCTGGAAGCACCCGAATTCGGATGCCTGAACCTGCACGCATCCTTGCTGCCCAGATGGCGCGGCGCGGCCCCCATACAGCGGGCAATTATGGCAGGAGACACACAAAGCGGTGTCGGCATCATGCAAATGGCGCAAGGGCTGGATACCGGCGATGTACTGGCAGAACGAACAGTTCCCATTACAGAACAGACAACGGCGGGTAGCCTGCATGATGAACTGGCCGAGGTTGGCGCGGCCTTGATGGTCGAAACTGTGGCGTTGCTTGGAACAGATGCCATTACCCCCAAGCCACAACCAGAAGTTGGTGTGACTTATGCCCGTAAAATTGATAAAGCCGAAGCGGTTATTGACTGGAGCCGGCCCGCATCAGAGTTGAGCTGCCATATCAGAGGGCTTAGCCCGTTTCCGGGAGCCTATTTTGAAAAAGACGGTGTGCGGATCAAGGTTCTGAATGTCGAGATCGCCGATCAACAAGGAGATGCAGGAATGCTTCTTGATGATAATCTGTGTGTTGCTTGCGGTGAGGGCGCATTGCGGCTGACATTGTTGCAGCGGGCGGGTAAATCCCCGATGGATGCAAAGATATTCTTGAACGGATTTTCTGCGAAAAAAGGGGATATGTTGAGCTGATGCCCCGTTACAAGATTACAATTGAATATGACGGGACGGGCCTTGTGGGCTGGCAACGTCAGAAAACAGGTGCCTCGGTTCAGCAAACCATAGAAGAAGGTATTCAGGCATTTTGCGGGGAAGATATCCGCATTCAGGGGGCAGGCCGCACCGATGCTGGCGTGCATGCCTTGGCACAGGTGGCCAGCTTTGATTTGCAAGAAGAGCATCCCGCTAAAACTGTAATGAACGCAATTAATCACCATATGCGTCCGGCACGGGTGATCATTCTCGATTGTACGCAGGTTGATGAAGACTTTAATGCCCGTTTTTCTGCAACGGGCCGTCACTATATTTACCGGATTAGCAATCGCTATTCTCGCTTGGCGTTAGAGCTGGGATATGCTTGGCATATCCGCCGGGATCTGGACACCGATGCCATGCAGGATGCCGCTCGCCTACTGATTGGCAAACACGATTTTACAAGCTTTCGGGCTGTTGCCTGTCAGGCAAAAAGCCCGGTAAAAACACTGGATCAGCTTGATATTATCCGTAACGGCGATGAGATTATCATTGACGTCGCTGCGCCGTCATTCTTGCATAATCAGGTCAGGGCGATGGTGGGAACCCTGTCACTGGTGGGCACAGGACAGTGGGACAAGCGCGATGTGGCGGATGCGCTGGCGGCAAAAGACCGGCAAAAAGGGGGCCCAAACGCACCCGCCCACGGTCTTTACCTGTCTGCGGTAGATTATCCGCGCTGAAAATCATAGATGCTGCCCAGTTGCATGATCCGGGTCAGGTCATCCAGTGCCGTACGGCATTCAATCAGTAAATCGGGGTCTGCCAAATCGGTAGGGGCGAGCCGGTCACGGTAATGGGTGTCAACCCAGTGACTTAGCGTGTCATACAGGGACTGGTCCATAAATACCCGTGCAGTGATCGTTGCCCGTGCCGCCTCGGATAAAGCTACCCTCAGACGCAAGCAGGCTGGGCCGCCGCCATTTTTCATGCTTTGGCGCACATCGATATAGGTGACCTCCCTGATAGGGCTGTCTTGCTGCTGCACAAGAGTTTGCAAGTATGTATGAACGCGGGGGTTCTCGCGGCACTCTGTCGGGGCAAGAAGCCGCATTTTCCCTTTTGCCGTTATACCGAGCGGCAGAAGCTGGGTGTTGAACAGATAGGACGAGACAGCATCTTCAAGCGGGACAGCATCGCGGGGGACCTCAACGAATTGCACCTGCGGCAGTCTTTGACGGATTGCGTCTTTGAGCGCAGACATGCCAACAAAGGCGTCCTGATGATAAAATAGGCATGTGTGGCTACCCACGGCTATGACGTCATTATGGAAGACACCGGCATCGATAACGTTCGGATTCTGCTGGGTGAAAATTGCGGTGCTGTCATCAAGACCATGGAGGCGGGCAATGGCCTGGGAGGCCTCGAGTGTCTGGCGGGCAGGATGCCGCAAAGGACGGAGCTTTTTGCGGTCAAAGGCCACCGCACCATAGACAAACAGTTCGATCCCAGGCTTAGCCATATCCGTGCACAGGCGGGTGTGATTGGCTGCCCCTTCATCGCCAAACTGGACAAGAGAGGGAAGCGGTGCATGATGGGTAAAGTGATCGGCATCAGAGAAAATCTGTTTTAAAATCCTGGCGGTAACCGCGGGCTCGATTGAGCGGTGGAACATGGCCGACAGATTGGCGGGGGTGAAATGGGTGCGCCCGTCTTTTGTATCCGCCGCCGGGCTAATGGTGGCTGCGTTGGCCACCCACATGGCCGATGCGGACGAGACAGCCGCCAGTATATGGGGTGCTGATTTTGCAACCTGCTCGATAATCCGGGCATCACTGCCCGTAAAACCCAGCCTTTTAAGAGTTGGTATATGCGGGCGTTCGTGGGGTGGAAGTACAGCTTGTGCATAGCCCATTTGCCAAAGCCTGTGCATCTTGGCCAGCCCTTGCAAGGCCGCCTCTTTGGGGTTCGAGATATCCTGAGCGTTATTTGAGGACGCTATATTTCCTTGCGAGAGGCCTGCAAAGTTATGGGTAGGGCCAACCAGACCGTCGAAATTGATTTCACTGCTGCTCATAAATCGATTCCGGGGCTAAGTTTAGCGGGCAGATCAGCTTTGGCTGCCTGTACCGAAGCCACGGGATAGGCGCAATAATCAGCGGCATAGAAAGCACTTGGGCGGTGATTGCCGCTATCTCCAATGCCGCCAAAGGGATTAGCCCCGCTGGCACCGGTTAAAGGACGGTTCCAATTAACAATTCCCGCCCGCGACACAGCGTGAAAGCGTTTGAATAAATCGGGGTCATCACAAATCACACCCGCAGACAGACCGAATCGGGTATTGTTGGCGGTAGTAATGGCAGCATCAAAATCAGCAACCCGGATCACTTGCAGAAACGGACCGAAATATTCTTCATCCGGTAACTCGGCAACATTTGTTACATCAATGATGCCGGGTGATAGGTAGGGTCTACCGTTATGCAGACGCTTCATCTCTACGCATATTTTTCCGCCTAATGATACGATGTTCTCTTGGGCTGCCAGCAAATCATCGGCGGCTATATTTGAAATTACCGATCCCATAAAGGCGTCACTGTTATCTTCTTGTGGGCCGACTTTGATTTTTTGAGTGGCACTGATCAGCGCATCAAGAAAGACATCCTCGTTACGGCCCGCTGGTACAATCAGGCGGCGGGCGCAGGTGCAGCGTTGGCCTGCGGTGATAAAGGCCGACTGGATTGTATGATAGACAGCGCCCTCAATATCACTGATATCGGTAACGATAAGCGGATTGTTGCCTCCCATTTCAAGGGCGAGGATTTTAGCAGGATGGCCGGCAAATTCGCTATGCAGCAAGGCTCCGGTTCGGGAACTTCCGGTAAAGAACAGGCCATCAATGCCCGCATGTGTGCTAAGGGCGACACCGGTATCTCGTGCCCCTTGCACCAGATTGAGAACGCCGGCGGGCAGGCCTGCCAGCTCCCAGTACCGGACCATCAACTCACCTGTGGCCGGCGTCTGGTCGCTGGGTTTGAAAATGATACAGTTACCCGCAATTAGGGCCGGTACAATATGACCATTTGGCAGGTGCCCTGGGAAATTGAACGGCCCGAAGACAGCGATAACACCATGGGGCTTATGGGTAAGGTGGGCTGTGGCCCCGGTAATCGTCGCCTTTTTGACACCGGTTCGGTCCATGTAGGATGTGATCGACAAATCAATCTTGCCGATCATGGTGGCGGCCTCGGTTCGGGCTTCCCACAAAACTTTGCCGGTCTCGTCTGAAATCAGCCGGGCAATGCTGTCCTGATTTTCCTTTAGAATATCCTGATAGCGTTTGATGATACTAATGCGATCTTCAAGCGATGTCAGCGCCCAGCCTTCAAAGGCGGTACGGGCTGCGCTAACGGCTTTGTCCATATCGGCGTCAGTTGCACATTGCCCTTCAAGGAGTAAATCGCCTGTTGTCGGCGCAGTGGAGGAAATGGGGGCACCGTTACCTGCAACCCATTGACCGTTAATGTATAATTTTCCAGTTTGCATGAGATTTACTCCACATAGCTGATAAGATCACCAGCTGAAATATCAAGAATATGGGCGGCGGTTTTGCCAATGATCAGGTCGCCTTTTGTTGTGACTTTTAGTGGGGCACAGACCAGCCGATAAGTGTCGATGGCCCGGTTGCTGATAATATGGTGCGGCTGCGATGCGATGTCGTCATCGGCTGTGATCTGGCTGATGGGGGCGGTATTTGCATCTCTGACGGTTTTGATGTTTTGAGACTGGCACTGAACTGTGGGTCCACCGTCAAAAATGTCTACATAGCCGCTGTTGCGAAAACCTTCTTTTTCCAGCAGGCGCAGGGCGGGTGCGGAGGCTGCATGGGGCTTGCCAATAACATTTCGGGCTGCTGCGGGCAGAAGATCAGCATATATGGGATGGCGCGGCATCAGATCGGCAATGAACTGATTGCCTTTAACCGCACTCATAAAGTCAGCATTTTCAAAGCCGAGGCCAAAAAACTTTCGGCCCAAATGCTCCCAGAACGGGGAATGACCTTCTTCATCCTGCTGGCCCCGCATTTCGGCAATAATAGGTTCGCCGAATTTTTCGGGAAAATCGGTAAGCATCAAAAAGCGGCCGCGCGATAAAAACCGTCCGTTGCCGTCTTTACGGTAGTCTTTATCCAGAAAAAGCGAGCCAATTTCGGTGGCACCGGTGAAATCATTGACCAGATGTAACACGTCCATCTGGTTTTTTTTATTAAGCTCTTTGGAGAAGGAAACCAGTGTCGAGACTTTATAAGAAAAGAAAGGCTGATCCAGCCCGACGCCGGCATAGATAGCGGTTGTCCCAACGACGGCATCGGTGTCGCTGTCTTCCATCACCATAAAATAGATTTCACCCTCGGGCTTCTGGGCGTGTTTGGCAAAGCTCTCCTCGCTTTTTGCCAATTTGGACATCCATGAGCTAGCGTCACTGGGCATGGATGACATACCGCTGCCTGTTGCATCGGAAATTGCAAGCAGGCTGTCAAGATCGTCTTTGCGGGCAGGGCGGATAAAAATCATCAGGCGCTCCTGTTCGGGAAAAGGTCTGGATTGCTGGCAAGGCGGTGCAGGATAAGGGCCGACAGTTTTGCCCGCGCCGTCAGGCTGTCAATGATCATATATTCCTGATCGGAATGAATGTTAGCCCCGCAAACACCCAGCGTATCAATAGTGGCAAGACCTGCGGCGGCAAGGTTGTTGCCATCACAACAGCCACCGGTAGCCACATGGCGAACGTCTATTCCAAGGTCGTGGCCGCAATCCGCCGCCAGTTCGAAAAACCCTTCAAGGGCTGGTGTCATCGGCTTGGGTGGGCGCGAAAATCCGCCTTGTAAATCAGCGATTATGCCGTCCTGGGCGTTACAGTGGGCAATGATGTCTTCAAGCTTGCCCAATAACCAATTTTGATCATCAGGGGATTGCAGGCGAACATTAAAGCTCATCTGGGCCAGATCAGGGACAACGTTCAAGGCATCGCCACCAGCGATTTTACCAATATTGATCGTCAGGCCGTCGCGCATACCGCTGAGTTGATCAATATGACCCAGCAGGCGGGCGAGGGCTGCAATTGCGTTGCGGCCCAGATGATGTTCCCGGCCAGCATGGGCCGCACGGCCCTTTACGGTCACGGTGAAATTGCCACTGCCTTTGCGGGCACCCGCAAAAGTTCCGTCGGGCATGGAGGGTTCATACACCATGCCTGCATCTGCTTTTGCCCCCAGCTCGTGCAGCAGGGCTGCCGATCCGTGCGAGCCGATTTCCTCATCGGCATTGATAAGGACATCCCAGCCGATTTGCGTGTAATGGGGACTGTTCTCAAAGGCGATAAGCGCGTTGAGCATCACCACAAGGCCGCCCTTCATATCGGCAGTGCCGGGGCCATGCAGCTTGCCATCCACGCCTTCATAGCAGGATTGAAAGGGGCTGTCTTGCCCAAAGACGGTATCCATATGACCGACCAGCAGCACCCGTTTGTTCGCTTGTGGACGCTTTGAAACGTGAATGATATTGCCCACAGACATACGGGTGCTGTTACCGGTGGCATCAATAACCGTCATTGGCTCGGATGGGCAGATTTTGACCTCTCCGCCCGTTTTGACAAAGGCGGCTTCAAGCTCTGCTGCCATTGCACCAAGGCCTCCAAGGTTATGCGATCCGGAATTGATATTCGCCCAGCGGGACACGGTTTGAAGCATGTCCGCTTGGCGGTTATCAATTTCAGACAGAAAAGAGGGGAGGGCCATATTCAGTCCCTTATACAGATTTCAGGGTTTTATCAATAATGCTCAAGGCTTCGTCGATATGGGTATCGGTCAGATTTAGCGGTGGAAGCAGACGGAGGATATCTGCACCGGCACGCCCTGCCAGCAGATAGTTGTCTCTCAATTTGCCAATAAGTTCGGCATTGGAAATGGTGCATTTAACACCCAGCATCAGCCCCAGACCTTGCACACCGGTGAGTGTATCCGGATGTTGTTTCACTAAATCTTCAAGGCCGTCTTTCAAGGTTTCGCTACGGGCACAAACCTGATCCATAAAACCATCTTCGAGCAACAAATCCAGCACAGCGTTACCAACACTGGTGGCAAGCGGGTTGCCGCCGAAGGTTGATCCGTGGGTTCCCACAACCATGCAGGCGGCGGCTTTTTCTGTGGCGAGGCAGGCACCGATAGGGAAACCGCCCCCAAGACCTTTGGCTGAGGCCAGAATATCGGGCTCAATGTCAGACCATTGATAGGCAAATAATTTGCCGGTTCGGCCCATGCCACACTGGATTTCATCGACCATCAGCAAAATGCCGGTCTCGTCACAGAGTTTCCGAACCGCATTCAGATATCCGTCCGGTGCGGGCAGAACGCCGCCCTCGCCCTGAACAGGTTCAAGAATAACACCGGCGGTTTTGTCGGTAATGGCCGCGCGTAAAGCGTCAATATCCCCAAACGTGACATGGTCAAATCCCATGTCGCCTTCAAAGAAGCCTTTGGTATGGGCTGGATTGCCGGCGGCGGCGATGGTGGCCAAGGTGCGTCCGTGAAAGGCGTTTTTCATGCCGATAATGCGCATTTTATGGGCATCGCCGCGATCAAAATGATACCGGCGCATCATTTTAAGGCCGGCCTCAACCGCTTCTGCTCCTGAATTGCCAAAAAATACCCGGTCGGCAAATGTATGCTGTGTCAGCCGACCAGCCAGAGTTTCACCGCTTTCAACGCGGAACATGTTTGAGCTATGCCAGTATTTTCCAGCTTGCTTGGTAAGGGCTTCAACAAGGTGGGGGTGGTTATGGCCAAAGGCTGTCACGGCAATACCGGAGATGAAATCCAGATAGCGATCCCCGTTTTTGGTGAACATATAGGCCCCTTCGCCATGATCAAACAGGATTTCAGGAGGGGAGTAGGTTGCCATCAGTGCGGTATTGGTCATGTCAGCTCCATCAGTTCATAAACTTAATATGTTAGCTAGGGTAGCAAAGAATTTTAAAAAGAGGCTGCTGAACTATATGGTAAATAGCGAATTATCTTCTGAAAATTTCCTGGGTGCCGCAGAATATTCGGCGGTGTCTTTTGAGGGGTAATTTTATTGTAAATTATTAATTTCAATGATTTACTGGAATCAAATATTATGATTTTATTCGTATATGGACCAAAAAATGCGTGAAAAAGGACCGCTGGATCAAATTGACCAGAATATTCTTTGGGCCCTTCAGGGCAATGGGCGTATGACCAATCAACAACTGGCAGACGAGGTCAATCTGTCAGCAAGTTCTTGCCTTGCCCGTGTTCGAAAGCTGGAGGCTGATGATTGTCTGGGGCCATATCTGGGGTATGTTAATCTGGACCGGTTATGTCGCCATATTATCTGTATTGCCATGGTGTCGCTGGAACATCATCGGCAAAATGACTTTCGGACTTTTGAGAATTTTGTACAGGATGTCCCTGAAGTCGTGCAATGCGATACTGTGAGTGGCGGGTGTGATTTTATCTTGCGGATTGTGTGCCCTGATATGGAGCGTTATCACGAGGTCAATGAAATGCTGCTGAACTCCGGGGCTAATGTTGTGAATGTGAAGACCCATGTGGTGATGTCTGAAAACAAAAAATTTACCGGTTATCCGCTGCGTGAACTGTTGCGGTAGGTTTTAAGCCAGAAAAGCATTGATTGCGGTTTGTTGTATGAGGACGGAAATTGCAAATTCCAGCACAGACAGTCCAACGGCAACCATTGGACTTACTTTGAGCGTCACAACCAGAATGTACCACAGATAGGTGTAGGAAAGACCAATAAACAGAAGGCCGATAATGCCCAATGCCGTGGGGCCAAACAACCCCAGTGTAAGGATAGACAGAATAACCCATATGCCGGTCAGGGCAAGCTGGCTCCAGTTATAGACAATGATAAATCCGCCTATATGTTGTGAGAAGCCCATATATTTTGAGATAATACTGACAGCGATCAGGTAAAAAATCCAGGAAACAGCAAGGGCTGATACAATCAGCGCAACAAACTGGATAAGACCGACATTTGTATGGGCAATTTTATATTCAAGTGATTTTTGAAGGATCGTGACCAGTAATCCCAAAACCATGGCCGCAAAGGATGACCAGAAACCACTTGCCGAGAAATTGAAAAAGGACAGGGCGTCTTTATCTCTCAGCGCTAATTTGTAACAGCCATATAATGACCATGTTATTTCTTTGAGGCTTGGCATGATCAGGTTTTAAAATACCCTTCGAGAATACTGGTGTAAATATTGGCCAACATGTTGATATCCGTCACGGCTACACATTCATCTGCTTTATGCATAGTCTGTCCAACAAGGCCAAATTCGACAACAGGGCTGTAATTTTTAATATAGCGGGCATCAGACGTGCCGCCCGTTGTCGACATATCGGGACGGCGACCCAGATGTTTTTCAACCGAATTTGCGACAAGATGGCTGAAATCACCCTCGCCAGTCAGAAAAGGTTCAGAATTTTTCAGGACTTTCAAGTCGTAGGATATGTTTCGCTCCTTCGAAATTTTATCCAGAAGGGCCCGTATTTTTGTGTCAAGTCCATCAAGGCTGTGATGGGTATTGAAACGGATGTTGAAGGCGGTGCGCGCCATTGGGGGAATAACATTTGTCGCAGCATTGCCAACATCAATGGTGGTAAATTCCAGATTACTGGGCTGGAAATGCTCGCTGCCGTCATCCAGATGCAAATCATCAAGGGCCGTCATCATGGCCATCAAATGCGGGATCGGGTTGTTGGCCAGTTGCGGGTAGGCCACATGGCCCTCAGCACCCTTCACAGTTAGAAATCCGGTAAATGATCCACGGCGTCCGATTTTCACCATATCGCCAAGTTGTGCCGGGTTCGTCGGTTCGCCAACGAGGCAGTGATCAATATGCTCCCCGTGTGCGGACATCCATTCAAGAACCTTGCGGGTGCCATTGATGGCGGGCCCTTCCTCATCACCGGTGATGAGGAGGGAAATCGAGCCGTTGAGCTTGCCTTGTTGCGCTTTGAGAACCCGTTGGGCAGAGGCCGCAAAACAGGCGACTGCCGCTTTCATATCCGCAGCCCCGCGACCGTATAGAAGGCCATCTTTGATTGTCGGATCAAACGGATCGTTGCTCCAGGCGTTCAAATCACCGGGGGGAACCACGTCTGTATGTCCGGCAAAGCAGAAATTGGGTGCGGCTGTTCCGTATCTTGCATACAGATTATCAACGTCAGGCGTATTGTCATCCGAAAAGGTCAGGCGGGTACATTCGAAACCTATACGTTCCAAAACCTGCTGTAATACTGTCAGGGCCCCTGCGTCTTTTGGGGTGACGCTCGGGCAGCGCATAAGCTCTTGTGTTAGCGCAATCACATCAATATCGTTCATATAACTCATGTGAGAGCTTTACCTTTACAACAGGCCAAGGTCAATCCTCATGAGGGAATAGCAGTGCAATCTTTCTTGACAGACAAGTTCCGGAATGTGAAGGATGACGTGGCTAGGCGCTAGCCCCGTAGTATTCTATCCGTTGCCTCCTTTTTTGATGTGAGATTGTAGATGACCACTCCCATTGGTGTTCAAAACAATAACCTTGCCGGTATCATATATGTCGTCATTGCCATCTTTCTGCTGGCGAGTATGGACGCGGTTGGCAAACGTCTGGTCACGGCTGATTATTCAACTTTCCAGATATTGTTTATCCGTGGGTGTATTAATCTTGTTTTGCTATCGGTGGCAATGCCGTTTGTCGGGGGTATTCGACTTGTTAAAACAAACCGGTTCTGGGCACATGGGGTGCGTGGCTTTTTTGGTTTTCTGGCGCCGCTTGGCTTTTTTACTGCCTTGGCGACACTGCCATTGGCGGATGCAACGGTGGTGTTCTTTATTGCGCCCTTTGTTATGACTGCAGCGTCTGTACCCATCTTCGGCGAAAAGGTCGGTGTCCACCGGTGGGGGCTATTCTTGCAGGATTTGGGGGGGTACTTTACGTTATACAGCCCACCAGTGACATCTTTAACCCTGCTGTTTTTTTAGTGATAGGGGCCAGTCTTTCCTATTCGTTTTTGATGCTGTCGAGTCGGTGGTTGGGACAAACGGATCCAACCTTTACGATCGTATTTTATGTGACCGTATGGACTATTGTGTTCAGCACCTTGTTCGTGCCGTTTGTTTGGAAAAATATGGCCTTTAACGATATTCTGGCAGTGGGTGCTATGGCGGTTTTATCATTGGCCGGGAACTTTTGTATTGTTAAGGCGTTTACGACCGGCGAGGTGGGCGTGATTACACCCTTTGAATATACTGGCCTGTTATGGGCAGTGTTGTTCGGCTTCTTTTTCTTTGACGACATTCCTCAAAGCAACGTCTGGATCGGAATTGCCATTATTGCAGCCAGTGGGCTTTACATGGTTTACCGCGAGAATAAAAAAGGCCCGCACACTAAAGTGCAGGCCTTGAAATAGTCTCCAAAAATCTACAGCATCAGTCGCGGAGCAAATCATTAATGGATGTTTTTGCGCGGGTCCGTTCATCCACAGTTTTTACGATAACAGCACAATACAGGCTGGGGCCCGGTGTGCCGTCCGGTAGTGGTTTTCCGGGCAGGCTGCCAGGGACGACAACCGAATAGGCGGGGACCCGCCCGATATGAACTTCACCGGTTTCCCTGTTGATGATTTTGGTTGATGCACTGATGAAGACGCCCATGGACAGAACCGCGCCGGTCTCGACAATCACGCCTTCGACCACTTCGGAGCGGGCACCGATGAAACAGTTATCTTCGATGATAACAGGGCCTGCTTGCAGGGGCTCAAGGACGCCGCCAATGCCAACCCCACCGGATAAATGCACATCTTTGCCAATTTGTGCGCAAGAGCCAACGGTGACCCATGTATCAACCATTGTGCCGCTATCAACATAGGCGCCCAGATTAACGAAGCTGGGCATCAGAACGACGCTGGGGGCAATATAGGCGCTGCGGCGGACAATGGCACCGGGGACAGCGCGAAAGCCGGCGTCGCTGAAATCTTTGCTGTTCCATCCGGCAAATTTGCTGGGCACTTTATCCCACCAGCTGGTGTTCTGGCCGGGGCCACCTGCAATAAGTTCCATATCGTTCAGGCGAAAAGACAGCAGAACCGCTTTTTTCAGCCACTGATTAACTTGCCAGCCGGCAGATGTTTTTTCGGCAACTCGTGTGGCTCCGGTGTCCAGTGCATGAAGGGCGGCCTCAACCGCGTCGCGGACCTCGCCTTTTGTGGATACCGAGATTGCCTCCCGATTGTCCCATGCGGTATCGATGACCGGCTGCAAATCAGCTAAACTCATAATTATTCCTCGAAAGTCGAAAATTGTTGTGAAAACATACCGCTGTGCAGCATTAAGTCAACAGGGCTGTTTTATAATTGGAATCAGGCTACAGGTTTACTGCCAACCAGCATATACAGCCAGTCGGACAGATCGTCTGCAATATGATGGATATGGTCACCGTCAGATTGTTCGTGTGACCAGTGGGCCTCATTCGGGACCCATACTGTTTTCATTCCCAGTTTATGGGCAGGGAGCAGGTTTTTGGCCATATCCTCAAAAAAGACGGCACGTGCAGGATCGATATCCAGATCAGTCAGCATCTTTTTGTACACAGACATTTCCGGTTTTGGAATGAAATCGGATCGGTAAATATCGAATACATCTTCGAAATGATGATCAATACCAAGCTGCCGAGACACATTATCTGAATGGGCCTTCGATGCATTGGTAAAAATAATTTTGCGCCCGTCGATTTTTGAGAGGGCAGTATCAAGTTTGGTATCAGGCTGGATATGGTTGATATCGATATCATGCACATAGTGCAGATATTCTTTTGGATCAATGCCATGACATTTCATCAGGCCATTTAAAGTGGTTCCATATTTGTTAAAGTATTTTTTCTGGACTGCTTTGGCTTCAGTATATTCTATTTGCAGATAGTTGGCGACGAATTTGCCCATTTTGATGTCCATTTGCGCGAAAAGATCGCAATGGGATGGATACAGGGTGTTATCCAGATCAAAAATCCAGACATCAATTTTTTCAAAATCTGACCATTGGCAAGCTGTGTTCATGACTGGATTATGCGCTTTGCCCGCTGTCGCGCAAGTCTTTATTCAGGACGTTTAAGAGGCTGTTAAGCTAAGGCCGTTATCCTTGGCTCAAGGCCAATTTGTGCACAATCGTATACTGACAGTGGTAGCCAATGAGCAATTTACGCGCTCAATTAATATCTTTGAGCAAATGGGGTCGCAATTCGGACGATAGTCTGGGTAAATTGCAGATCAGACAAGAGCAGTTACTGGATGAATTTCCAGGGCCCGCGTTTATTCTTGGCGCAAATCTGGATGTTATACATCTGAATGCGCTGGCAGAACCCTTGATAAAGTCTTTGAATTTACAGCCAGAAAGCAGCTTTTCAGAAGCCTTGAAAAAAGGATTTGAGGCGGGAGGACCGTCGCTGCAAACTGCGGCTTTTGTCGGCCACGAAGATAAGACCGAAATTTTTGACCTGACATTTTTACCTCTTGAAGAAGTTCGTGGCACTGTTCTGGTAACTGCCAAAAACGTGACACTTCAACGAAATTTGACAAATGCACTGATTGCATCACGGCAGCTATTCAAGGATTTGGTGACCTGTACTGCAGAATTCGTCTGGGAGACGGATGACAAGGGGCAATTTCGGTATGTGTCTCCGCGCGGGGCAATTGGATATAGCGCTGCCGAGCTTGACGGGCAGTTAGCACAAGCACTTATTCTAGGGGATGGAACAGATAACAATGAGCTTCCGGTAAATCCATTTGACTCAAAAGTGCCGGTATCGGATCAGATCGTCTGGCTTCGGGATAAGTCTATGGCACTTGCCTGTATGAAAATCAGGTCTATCCCTGTCTTTGATGATGCTGGTAACTGGACGGGCTGCCGTGGGGCCGGACGAGATATTACCGATGAAATGGCACGGAAAAATCAGATGGAGCGACTGGCAGCTCAAGAAGAAATGCTGACCACAATTGTCGATGCCATGCGCCGGGAGGTTGACCCGGAAAAGCTGTTTCAAATGGCGGGCGAGGGTGCGTGTGAAGCCATGAACAGCACACGGCTGTGGATTGGGCGAAAAGGCCCTGCGGGAATATTGGAGGCCGCGTTTAATCGTGGCCTTGATGAAGAATTGGAAAACAGATTATTTAAGTGGTTTTCTGATCAGCAGCCCAAAGATGATGAGGACTACCGGCTGATTAAAATTGCCACGGAACAGTGGCGCATATTCATCAGCCCTATTTTCTCTAAAAACAAAATTGATGGTATGATTGCGTTAGTTCGGCGCAAAGAGGCCGTTGATGTCAGTGATGGTGAAGCTCGTTTACTGCATTTGTTGAGCGATCATCTGGGCGTTGCGCTTATTCAGATCAAGGCCCGGGAAATGCTGGTAGAGCTTTCGCGAACGGATGAGTTAAGTCGGTTGCTGAACCGGCGGGCTTTTCATGAGGATGTAATCAAGCGAATTGCACATGGGAAACGAACAAAAGCACCCAATGCCCTTTTCTATATCGATCTGGATAACTTCAAGCCTGTCAATGATCGTTTTGGTCATGAAAAAGGAGACGAGGTTTTAAAAGGGGTCAGTCAACTTTTGAAGGAAAATAGCCGTGTTGGGGATTTGGTGTCCCGGCTTGGCGGGGATGAATTTGCCATGTGGCTTGAAAATATCCCACGAGAGGAAGCGGTTGAAAAAGCAGAATCGCTACAGATCAAATGTAAGGCCTTGTCTCAAACGCTTGGTGTTACCGATCCGAGTTTGAGTTTCTCTATCGGGATTACATGCACGGCGGGTGATGATGCCGAAAATATCGAAGGGCTTCTTGCGCAAGCAGATAGCGCTATGTATCTGGTGAAGGCTAGAGGAAAAGGCTCTTATGCCATTGCTGGAGATACAACAGAACCAAGTGATAAGACGAGCAAGGATTAAGGCGAGATGGTATTAGCAAAGCTATTTGGGCGTAAAAAGAACAAACCTGTCAGTTATGAAGACAGTAAGGCGCTGGCGACTGATAAAAGTCCAAAAGTACGGGCAAAACTTGCAGAAAACCCATCGGCAAAGCCAGAAGTCTTGTATTATCTGACGAATGACGAAAGCCCGAAGGTTCGGCAGGTCGTAGCAAGAAATGAAAATACGCCTCATCAGGCAAATGCAATTCTAGCGCATGATACAGATGATGAAGTGCGTTCCGAGCTTGCCCGCAAAATATGCAAATTATTGCCAAGTCTGTCTGGCGAAGAAGCAGCGCAGGTAAGGGAGCAAACTATCTCTACCCTTGAGGTATTAGCCGAAGACCAACTCCCGACAGTTCGAGCGATCTTGTCCGAAGCCTTGAAGGACAGTCTTGAGGCGCCCAAGCATGTTATCGTAGCACTGGCGAAGGATGCAGAGGAAATTGTCGCCAGCCCGGTATTGGAATATTCACCATTGCTGTCAGAGACAGATTTACTAGAGATAATTGCCAGTGGTGTGGCAACCGGCAGCTTGCCTGCCATTGCCCGCCGGCAAGATATTGGTGAGGATGTATCCGAAGCGGTAGCTGTTTCACTGGAAATTCCGGCGGTAGCTGCGTTGTTGGCCAATAAATCAGCGCGTATTCGTGAAGAGACACTGGATCAGATGATTGAGCAGGCAGAAGGTATTGAAACCTTGCATGAGCCATTGGTGATGCGGGTTGATTTGTCCATGCGAGCCATGCGCCGGATTGCGGGTTTTGTTGCCGCATCGCTGGTGGAGAAGCTGGTGGAGAAAAATGATTTGTCGCCAGCTCTTGAAAAAGAACTTAAGAAAAACATCAAAGATCGTCTTGATGATGGTGGGAAGCTGGATGCGGCCGACGAGAAAAAATCTGAAAAACGGGCTAAAAAACTATGGTCATCGGGGCGACTTGATGAAGAAGCAATGCAAGCTGCTGTCGATGGCAAAGAACTGGTGTTTGTTCAAGCAGGCCTCAGTCTGATGTCCGGTGTTAAAATTGAAACGGTTAGATCAATTCTAAATTCCCGCAAGGGCAAGGTTGTAACAGCTCTATGCTGGAAAGCAAAATTATCCATGCGTCTAGCGATTAAAATTCAAACGGATATCGCCCATGTCCCTCCGCGCGAGCTGGTTAACGCTAAAGATGGTGTGGAATATCCGTTTAATGAAGAAGAGCTGGACTGGCAACTCTCCTTCTTTACGGATAAATGATCAATCCGGCTGATGGATCATTGTGCCAATGCCGTGCTCGGTAAAGGTTTCAAGCAGTAAAACATGCGGGATGCGTCCGTCCAGAATGTGGGCGGCATCCACACCGCTTTCGAGAGCGAACAGGCATGTTTCAAGTTTGGGGATCATCCCGCCGACAATCGTGCCGTTGGCATTCAGGCGTTCGACATCCATTGGTGTCAGGCGATTGAGCAGTTTTTTCTCCGGATCCAACACCCCTTCAACATCTGTCAGCATAATGAGCTTGCTGGCACCAATGGCAGCGGCGATATGTCCGGCTGCCGTATCTGCATTGATGTTGAATGTCTGTCCGTTCGGCCCGATGCCGATAGGCGCAATAACGGGAATAACATCAATATCTTCAAAGCTCTGAAGGATTTCAGGATTGATCTGGCTGGGTTCGCCAACGAAACCAAGATCAAGAATACGCTCTATATTGCTGTCAGGGTCGCGTTTTGTCCGTGTCAGTTTCTGAACTTCAATCAGGTTGCCATCTTTTCCGGATAGTCCAACAGCCATACCGCCCGCAGCATTGATTTCCATGACAATGTTTTTGTTCAGGGATCCGGACAGGACCATTTCAGCGATTTCGACAGTTGCCCTGTCAGTAACCCGCAAACCATCAATGAAGGAACTTTTAATTTTTAGCCGGTCCAGCATTTCCCCGATTTGAGGGCCACCACCATGAACAATGATCGGGTTGATGCCAACCTGTTTAAGCAGGGCAATATCACGGGCAAAATCTTGGGCAAGGTCTTTGTCGCCCATGGCATGTCCGCCATATTTTATAACAAAAGTCTGACCGGCAAACTGGTGCATATAAGGGAGGGCTTCAGATAAAATTTTTGCTTTTTTCAGCTGTTCGTCAACCGACATCTGGTTTTTACTCATAATTCCCGTCCCCGGTTATTCGGCTAAAGAGGCCAGCTCTGCCCGTAATTTTTCAATACCAAATCCTTTTGCAGCACTGGTCAGAAAAACTTCCGGATGTGCGGCTGGCCGCTTGGAAAGCTCTTTTTCTGTTTTATCAATAACAGGTTTCAAATCGGACTGGTTGGATTTATCAACCTTTGTCATGATAATCTGATAATTAACCGCTGCCTTGTCGAGCATGGACATGATCTCGCGGTCGCTTTCTTTCAGACCATGACGGCTATCGATAAGCAGGCAGACCCGGCGTAGTTTTGGACGGCCTTTAAGGTATGTATTGACCAGCTCGGTCCAGTCCGCGATTTTTGTTTTTGAGGCCTTGGCATAGCCATGCCCCGGTAAATCAACGAGTGACAGCTTGCCGCCAAGATCAAAAAAATTGATCTGCTGGGTGCGTCCCGGTGTGTTCGAGGTGCGGGCAAGTGTGTTGCGGTTGGTCAGCGCATTGATCAGGCTTGATTTCCCTACGTTCGACCGCCCGGAGAAGGCAACTTCGTTCAAAGAAAGATCAGGGAGCCTGTCAAGGGATGCTGCGCCGGCTACAAATTGACATTCTTGCGAAAAAAGGAGGCGACCTTTTTCAAGAAAGGCCGCCTCTTCTTTTTCAGTATCGGTTAGATTACTCATTGGTCCAATAGACCCTTTATTTGCTGCTGACAGGGACACCCATTCGCCGCATGATATACCATTGCTGGGCAATGCTGAGTGTATTGTTCCATGTCCAGTAGATTACCAAACCTGCCGGAAATTTTGCCAACAGGAAGGTGAAGAAAATTGGCATGAACATGAATATTTTTGCTTGGATCGGATCGGCGGGTTGTGGGTTGAATTTTTGCTGCAAGAACATGCTCAAGCCCATAAGGAGTGGCAGAGCGCCAAGCATCATGAAACTCGGTGGTGTCCACGAAATAAGACCGAACAGAGTGAACAGGTTAGTGGGGTCCGGGGCTGACAGATCGGTGATCCAGCCATAAAAAGGTTGATGCCGCATTAACAAGGTTACGAACAACACTTTATACAAAGAGAAGAAAATTGGAATTTGGAGCACAATCGGTAAGCAGCCAGCCGCCGGGTTGGCTTTTTCCCGCTTGTAAAGCGCCATCATCTCTTCATTTAGTTTCTGGCGATCGTCTCCATATTTTTCGCGCAATTTTGCGGTTTCCGGTTGCAGTTTTTTCATTTTGCTCATGGAGACATAAGATTTATGTGCAAGCGGCAACAGTAGCAGTTTGATACTGACCGTCAGAGCCAGAATGGCAAGGCCAAGATTTCCCAAGACGCCGGCAAGAAATTCAAGGGCGAAATAAATAGGCTTGGTCAGGAAATAGAACCAGCCCCAGTCAATGGCCAACTCCAGACGGTCGATCTTATATTCTTTTTCGTAAGTGTCGAGAACATTGACCTCTTTGGCGCCTGCATACATCCGATTGGTGGCTGAACCGCTGTCCCCGGCTTTGATGACAACGCCATCTTGATTAAGATAATCAGTCTGAAACCGGTCTTCCTTGGCTAAGTGATTGAAACGTCCTTTGAATTTAACGGTTTGATCCGGCAGCAGGGCCGTTAGCCAGAATTTATCAGTGATACCAAGCCAACCACCAGTTGATGTTAGAGCTTTGGGGCCGTCCTCGACAAGGTCCTTGTATTTGAGTTCTTCCAGAGTATCATTGAAAACGCCGATTGGGCCCTCATGCAGGATATAAAAGCCTGTTGTCTTTGGCATGCCGCCGCGTGAAATCAGGCCGTAAGGAAACAGGGTAACATCTGCACCGGTCTTGTTTTTAACTTTTTGCTCAATGGTAAACAGAAACTTGTCATCGAGATTATATGTGCGGGTAAAAATCAATCCTTCGCCGTTATCCCAGGTGAGGACCAGCGGTTTATCAGGGGTTAGCTCAGTGGATGAGGTGGCCCAAACTGTTGAGGCCGTCGGTAGCTTCGTAGTTGAGCCTGCCGAGGTGCTCCAGCCGAATTCAGCATAATAGGGTTTTGGGCTATCGGGGGGGGATAACAGTTTGATTTCCGGGCTGTTGGGGTCAACTTCTTCGCGGTAGTTCCGCAATGTCAGATCATCAATACGGGCGCCTTTGAGAGAAATCGATCCGTGCAGTGATGGCGTGTTGATTTTGATGCGGGGAGATTGTTTCAGACTGTCTTCACGGGACAGGCTAACAGCAGTCTCTGGCGCTGCGGCAGACGGGGCAGAGGCGTTCGAGGTGCCCGGTGCCGGTGCCGGCGTCACTGTGTCCGCAGTAGATTGTTCGGTAGTTTCCTGCTGCGCCGTGTTTTCAGGTTGTGGTGCTCCTACAAAATACTGAAACCCGACGATAATCAGGATACTCAGAACGACCGCTAGGATCATATTCTTCTGATCTGACATTTATAAGCCTTAATGCTACTCAGTGAGATCACCATGGGGCGTGTTCGCCTTATGGTGATGACAGTTGTTAATATTAACGGGAACAGGGTCATATCCCTGTCCGCCCCATGGGTGGCACCGCGTCAGGCGCCGTAATGCGAGCCACCCACCTTTTGCAGGCCCATGCATCTGTAGCGCTTCAAGTGCGTAAGCAGAGCAAGTCGGATGGTATCGACAATTTGCAGGAAGATAAGGGGATATGGCGTATTGGTAAACCTTTATTGGTGCCTTTAGCAGAAAAGTCACTAATTTACGCATCAGGCGCCTCATCCACATATGCTCCAACCTTTTTCAGGGCGATGCATAAGTCCTGACGGAGTGCATCAAAGTCCCTATTTATGGTGGATCGTCTTCCGATCAAGACATAATCCCATCCCCTCTGTGCATAAAGGGGAAGTAAGTCATCAGCAATAGCCCGCAATCGCCGTTTTATACGATTGCGGCAAACGGCATTTCCCGTCTTTTTTGTTGCCGTAAAGCCCACGCGCAAACGTCCCGCATCGGCGCATGACGGATCACGCGCAGCTTGCAGGACTAGACCGGGGGTTGCCCATTTACGCCGAACACCCGCAACGCGCAAAAAATCTGCGCGCTTCTTGAGTCGTTCAACGCCTTCCGGCATTACTTACGCAGAAAGGCTCTTACGGCCTTTAGAGCGACGATTGGAAAGAACGCGGCGGCCACCAACAGTCGCACGACGTGAACGGAAACCATGGCGACGGGCGCGCACGAGTTTACTTGGTTGATATGTACGTTTCACAGAACTTCTCCGTCTGTCTTCACCGCAAGCTTGCGCGAAGGGAAAATGAAGCCGCTGTATAAGCGGTGCGGCTTGCGAAGTCAATGCAGGAGATAAGAGTTTTTGCTAAAAGATATTTTTAACCGTGTTTGAAAGTTTCAACTTGTCTCACATTTGGTTGAACAGAGCTTTTTCCGAAGCAGAAGCTGTTTATGTTGAGGAGATCATAACGAATTTGAGTTTAGGTAAAATTATGATTTTAAATAGAAAAACATCAGAAAGATGGATTTTCGTGAGATGAACGTTAGTGTTTCTGCTATGTTGCCTTCGCGCCACCCTTGAACTTGAGCGCGTTTCTTTGATCTTGCAGGTTAAGTATCAGGTAGTTAGCAGGAGGTTCAGGATATAGTGGACGGGAAATGATTCGGTATGAGTAATGTTACAAAAGGCACATCAGTTGTTGTCGGAGAGATACTGAAAAAGCATGTGCCGCTAGCGGTTCTTATCTTGCTTTTTGTTTTGTTTTTTGCCTTCAGGCTTGATCAATATCTGTCATTTGATTTTTTTAGCGAGAATCGGGATCGGTTACTTGAATTTGTTCAGCAGAATTATGTTGCGTCCATCTCTCTCTATTTCTTTCTTTATGTTATTGCCGTTGCGGCATCGCTGCCGGGTGGATTGTTGCTGACTATTTGCGGTGGATTTCTGTTTGGCTGGATTGTCGCCGGTATGGTGACAGTTGTTGCTGCGACAATCGGTGCCACAGTGTTATTTTTGATAGCGGTATCATCCATCGGAGACTTGCTGCGCCAAAAAGCAGGACCATGGCTGGGGCGACTGGAAAAAGGGTTTCAGGAAAACGCTATGAACTATCTGCTGTTCTTAAGGTTGGTACCGGCATTTCCTTTTTGGCTGGTAAATATTGCGCCAGCTTTTCTTGGTGTTTCTTTACGAACATATATCATTGGCACATTTTTTGGTATTATTCCGGGTACTTTTGTGTTCGCGTATCTGGGAACCGGGCTAGATAGTGTTATCGTGGAACAACAAAAGAAGGTCGCGGTTTGTACCGCAGGGGGGGGGGCTGATTGTGCACAGTCATTCGATGTGGGATCGTTGGTGACCAAAGAGATTATTCTTTCATTCGTTGCGTTGGGCGTTGTGTCCTTAATTCCGATTGTCGTTAAACGATTTCGGAAAATCTAACTTTCAGGTTTGAGGGAACAATAGATGTCCGGGCAAAAAATCAAGACAGATATTTGCGTGATCGGCGGTGGCTCCGGTGGGTTGAGCGTTGCGGCTGGTGCTGTGCAGATGGGGGCGCCAACGGTTCTGATCGAGGGCGGAAAGATGGGGGGCGATTGCCTGAATTCGGGCTGTGTTCCATCCAAAGCCCTGATTGCGGCAGCAAAACATGCCGCCGCAATGGATGGTGTTGCCAAGTTTGGACTTACTGCTACGCGCTCGCATGTGGATTATGCTGCGGTGATGGAGCATGTTCGCGATGTTATCGAGGGTATTGCGCCACATGATTCTGTTGAACGATTCGAGCAGATGGGTGTCCAGGTTATCCAAGGCTATGGCCGGTTTATCAGCCCCAATCAGGTGGCCGTCGGCGATGTCGTGGTTGAAGCCCGTAGATTTGTGATCGCAACCGGGTCATCGCCATCAGCCCCGCCCATCCCGGGCTTGCAGGAATGCGGTTACCTGACCAACGAAACCTTGTTTGAGAACAGAGAAAAGCCCGATCATCTGGTTGTTATCGGGGGCGGTCCCATTGGAATGGAAATGGCGCAGGCTCATGTGAGGCTGGGCTGCAAGGTCACGGTTCTTGAGGCTTTTTCGGTTTTGGCTAAAGATGATCCTGAGCTGACAGAGGTTGCTCTGGCTGCCCTCGAAGCTGAAGGTGTGGATGTCCGCGCCGGCGTTAAAATATCGACTGTTGCGCGGCAGGAAAACGGCACCGTTATGGTTGAGTTGAACAATAACGGCGAGACAGAGATAATCGAGGCGTCCCATTTGTTGGTTGCTGCGGGGCGCAAACCCAATATGGATCGCCTTGATCTTGATGCCGCATTGATCAAATATACGAAAGGGGGTATTGAGGTTGATGTCCGGCTTCGGACCAGTAACCGTAAAGTATATGCAATTGGTGATGTTAGCGGTGGATATCAGTTTACGCATATGGCCGGGTATCAGGCGGGCGTTGTTATCCGGAATTTATTATTCCGCTTGCCAGCTAAGGTTGATTATAGCGCTGTACCATGGGTTACCTATACTGATCCGGAAATTGCCAATGTTGGAATGAGTGAAAAGATTGCCCGATCCGAGTTCGGCGATACTATTCGCGTTTTAACCTTTCCATATGCCGAGAATGACCGGGCGCGAGCTGAGCGGAAAACGGATGGAATGGTGAAAGCCATAACAACGAATTCCGGGAAAATACTGGGGGCGGGGATTGTCGGTGCGCAAGCGGGCGAATTGATCCAGCCCTGGGCTCTCGCTATTTCGGGCAATCTCAAGGTTTCTGCAATGGCCAGTTATATTGCTCCATACCCCACATTGGGGGAAATTAACAAGCGGGCTGCCGGTAGTTTTTACACACCAAAATTATTCAGTGAAAAAACACGAAAAATCGTCCGGTTTCTGGCGCGCTTTGGCTGAAATTTACGGGTACGTAGAATATATCGATGTTAATCGCTGCAAATCATTGGTTTCTTTTGAAGTTTTGTATATTTTTATAGCATGAGCTATTTGCAAAAAATTTCCAGAGGCTTTCGGAGCCTGTCTGCGCGCCTTTTGTTGTTGACGGTTATTTTTGTAATGCTGGCAGAAGTTTTGATATTTGTCCCCTCTGTTGCTTTTTTCCGGGTTAATTATCTGACAAAAAAAACCGAGTTTGCGCATCTGGCTTCGTTGACCTTGTTAGCCTCCCCTGATCAAATGGTCTCAAAAGAACTGAAGGAGGAGTTGCTCTTCCGGGTCGGGGCCAGATCGGTTGTGCTGCGCAACGCCAATTCTTCGCTTTTAATGCTGGAAGAAGATATGCCAGCAAGAATTGATGCCAGCTTTGATTTATCAAATCAGGGGGCTTTCAAACTAATCGGGGATGCCATAGATGCCTTGATTAGCCGCAAAAACAGGGTCATTCGAGTAATAACGCCCATAGAAAATGCGCCAATGTCTTCTTTGGAAATGGTGATTGATGAAGCCCCGTTGGTTGATGCGATGCATGTGTATGCGTGGAATATCTTCCAGTTGTCACTGGTTATTTCACTATTGACCGCTTTTCTGGTGTTTCTGGCACTTCACCGTTTAATGGTGCGACCAATGGGACGGTTGAGCGAAAGTATGATTGCGTTTCGGAAATCGCCTGAAGATGTGGCTAGCGGGATTGTCCCATCAGGGCGAAAAGACGAGATTGGGACTGCGGAACGGGAACTGGAGATCATGCAGACCCGCCTCAGATTTGCGCTCAAACAGAAAGATCATTTGGCGGCGCTGGGGACTGCGGTTACCAAAATCAGCCACGATTTACGGAATATATTGTCTACATCCCATATTGTCGTCGACAGTTTGTCGGCTGTTGAGGATCCATATGTTCAGAAAATTGCTCCTCGATTGGTCAAGAGTATCGACAGGGCAATTGACCTTTGTACCCAAACATTAAAATTTGGCAAAGCGGACGAGCATTTGCCCGAACGGGAAAAATTTCTGCTGGCCCCGCTTGTTGATGAAATACAGGGGGCTCTTGCAGCTTCGAACACAGCTGAAATCAATTGGGTCAATGATGTGGCGGGCACACAGGTGCTGAACGCAGATAAAGAACAGATATACCGTGTCTTGATGAATTTGTGCCGTAATGCGGCAGAAGCCCTGAGCGATGGAGGCTCTGTTCAAGTGAGCTGTGAGGGTGCTGAAGGAGAATCGATTATCAGAGTCGTTGATGATGGCCCCGGTATTCCTGAACTGGCCCGACAGCATTTGTTCGAGCCTTTCACCGGGTCAGTGAAAAGCGGGGGTACAGGCCTCGGGCTCTCTATCTCCCGTGAACTGATTGTTGCCCATGGGGGCATAATTGAAGTGGAGCGCACCAACAATTCGGGCACGTGCTTTGCGATACATTTGCCGCATTAACATTTTGGAAACCTGTTTTTTCTAGAATACCTGATCATCGAGACTTTCTTCGCGGAAGTCGGGGAGTAGGCGTAATGTTGCGATTATTAAGAACCAGTTTCTTGTTCGGTAGTTTGTTTTTTCTGGCAGGCTGCACGACTGCGGCAATTGCTGTGATCGATGAGAAGATGTCGCAATTAACGGAGAAGGATTGCACAAGCGTCAATATCGTCTTTGGCGATGGCTATTGCAAAGAGAAAACACGCCCGATTAATCAGGAACCTGTCTATTGCTACCGTACTCTGGGTGGAATTGATTGCTATGCGGAAAAAGACCCGTATGCAGGGCCGTCAGGGCGTGTGCGAGAGGTTAGTGCTCTTGGCTCAAAAGGGGCCAAGGTTGAATATATTGGCCAGAAAACAGAGAATAAATCGATTTTTAATTGGCCTTTTGCCTCTGAAAAGCTGGAAACTGCCGAAATCGAATGATTGCCGTTTGAAGCGGCCTCCTGCCTTGATAATATTTTGCTGAGCCGGATTTGGATTATACATAGCTCCTGAATTTGAGTAGATTGGATGAACATGCTTTAACAGGGAGCAATATCTGATGAGCTGGAATCCTGATCAATATCATCTCTACTCCAACCACCGTTTGCGACCCGCCCTTGATTTACTGTCGCAAGTCAGTTTGACTTCTCCGATGACTATTTATGATCTGGGCTGTGGTACCGGTAATGTGACTGCGTTGCTGTCGCAGCGATGGAATAATGCAATTGTTGTGGGCGTGGACAGTTCCGGGGAAATGTTGTCAGTCGCACGCAAAGAGCATCCGGCGCTTGAATGGCTACAGGCAGAAATTTCTGATTTCTCTCCTGCCAGCAAGGGAAATCTTCTGTTCAGTAATGCTGCCCTTCATTGGCTTGATGATCATGAAGCTTTATTCCCAAAGCTTTTGGGAAACCTTCGGGCCGGGGGCGTATTGGCCGTGCAGATGCCCAATAATTTCAATGCCCCGTCGCATCAGACCCTTTATGATCTGGCACAATCGGATAAATGGCTGGATCGGCTGGGGCATCTGGTGCGGCCAGCCCCTGTTCACAATATCGACTGGTACTATGATTTGCTGTCGCCATTGGTTGAAAGCCTGAATATCTGGGAAACCACCTATTTCCAAGTCCTTGACGGTAAAAACGCTGTTCTGGAATGGACGCGCGGGACAGCCCTTCGGCCCTTCCTTGCGGCGCTGGGTGGGGATGATATAAATGATTTTGAGCAGGAATATGCAGAGTTGTTGCTGGCCGCTTATCCGCAGCGCGAAGATGGCGCAACTTTGTATCCGTTTTCACGTCTGTTTATTGTGGCGCAAATTACGGATGATTAAAATTGTTTTCCATCAAACATAATTGTTGGTACAGTAATGTCAGTATTCGTGGCTCGTGGGGGTAATCATCAGGGAAAATAACAAACAGAAGTTGGCGATGATCAGGCCGGGCAAAAAAAATCTTATTACAGATGTTGATGGTATCACAGTTGGTAATGCTTGCGACTTCGCTGCGTTTACCGGGGTAACTGCGGTGATCCCCGATACGGCTGCTGTTGGCGGTGTCGATGTTCGTGGCGGTGGTCCCGGCACACGCGAGACCGAAGTTTTGCGCCCCGATTGTCTTGTTGATCGGGTGGATGCAATTGTTCTGAGTGGTGGGTCTGTCTACGGGCTGGAAGCTGCTGCGGGGGCAACCAGTGCGTTGGCGGCTGCCGGGCGCGGATATGCCATGCGGGATTTTGTCGTCCCTATTGTCCCATCGGCTGTTTTATTTGATTTGTGGAATGGCGGTGACAAGGATTGGGGGGAAATGCCCCCGTACCGGGAGCTTGGACGGCAGGCGATAAAAGATAGCAGTGACCACTTCTCTCTTGGTAATGTTGGTGCGGGCTATGGTGCGATGGCTGGAGCACTTAAAGGCGGACTTGGTAGTTGTTCGGCTGTCAGCGAGGATGGCATACAGGTGGGCGCGTTGGTCGCTGCCAATCCTGTGGGCAGCGTTTTGATGCCGGGTAGCCGTCATTTCTGGGCTTGGGCGTTGGAGCAGGATGCAGAATTTGGCGGGTACGGACCCGCCAAATTTGAAGGAAATCTGCCGCTTGATGCAATTCGCAGTGGACGGTTATGTGAGAACACAACACTGGGGGTTGTGGCCACAAATGTCGCCCTGACAAAGGGGCAGGCGCAACGCATTTCAATCATGGCGCAGGACGGATATGCCCGTGCAATCCGCCCTGTACATACCCCGCTTGATGGGGATACTATCTTTACATTGTCCACGGAAAAAAGACCGTTGGACATGCCCGAACCACTTGCGCTGGCCAGAATTGGTGCTATCGCAGCGGATTGCGTCGCAAGGGCAATTGCCCGCGCCGTTTACAGTGCGGATAGTCTGGGAAAAATGCCCGGCTTTCACGCTCAAACCAAGAAGACATAACAAGGAGACTGGGATGAAGAAAATATTGGTCGCCGCTGCTCTTGCATCGGCCATTTTTGCTCCAATAACAGCGCAGGCGGGCAAATCGACAGTTAATTTTGCAATGCGGCTGGAGCCTCCGGGACTTGATCCGCGCGCAGGCGCCGCTGCTGCCATTTCATTGATTACCCTTTATAATATATATGAGGGCTTGACCCGTATTGACTCTGACGGTTCTGTGAAGCCTGAACTTGCCAAAAGCTGGACAGTTAGCCCTGATGGTTTGGTTTACACCTTTCAACTTGAAAAAGGGGTGAAGTTCCACGACGGCGCTGATTTTGACTCATCCGATGTTAAATATACATTTGAAGAAAATGCTGCAGATGGCAGCAAAAACAAACGCAAAGGCCGCTTTACCAATATCGCATCCATAGATGCTTCTGATCCGAATACGGTTGTGATTACTCTGAAAGAGCCGCGGGCTGATTTTCTAGCGCAACTGGGTGAAGCAACAGCGGTTATCGTTGATCCTGCATCCGATAGCACAAATGCAACCAACCCAATTGGCACCGGCCCTTATAAATTTGTTCGCTGGATCAAGGGTGATTCTGTGAAGCTGGTTATGGCGGATACCTACCGGGATAAAGCCAGTCTGCATATCAAAAAAGCGACTTTCCGTTTTATCAATGATTCAGCTGCCCGTATGGCAACATTGCTGACCGGAGATGTTGATTTCACCTTTGTTCCCAATGAAACGATTTCACAGTTCAAGCTGGGAAGCCAGTTCAAGGTGATTGAAGGGACTACGAATGGTGAAACGATCCTCAGCACCAACAATAAAAATCCCGCCTTGTCCAAGTTGAAAGTGCGGCAGGCAATCGCCCATGCCATTAACCGTCAGGAAATTATCGATGGTGCCATGTTTGGTTACGGCACACCCATTGGGTCCCATTTTGCGCCACATAATCCTGATTACGTGGATCTGACAAATACGTATCCATATGATCCGGAAAAATCGAAAGCGCTGCTGGCTGAGGCTGGGTATAAAGACGGCTTGGCATTGACATTGAAATTGCCGCCAGTGGATGATTATGCTCGTAAAGGCGGGCAGATTGTTGCCGCTCAGCTTGAGAAAGCCGGCTTTAAAATTACAATTGAAAATGTTGATTGGCCCAAATGGCTGGATGAAGTCTACAAGAAGAAAAATTACGATTTGAGCATTGTTAGCCATGTGGAGCCGATGGATATCAATATTTATGCCCGTGAAGGCTATTATTTCAATTATTCCAATCCGGCCTTTAACAAGGTCATCAAGGAAGCGGAAACTGCCTTGTCTCCAGCGGTCCGCAGTGCGAAGTTAAAAGAAGCACAAGTTATCCTGGCAAAAGATGCGGTTAATGGATATCTGTTCCAGCTGGCGCGCGTTGTCGTTGCCCGTAAAGGCTTGAACGGTATCTGGAAGGATTTGCATTTGTTTGCAACCGATCTGGCACGGATGAGCTGGGATGAATAAGCCTTAAATTTATCTCTGAGAATTGATATGAAAAGCCCGCCAGAATTTGGCGGGCTTTTTTAATCGGGATCGGTATAGGCTACTTGCTCAAATAAGCTTCGAGCTCGTCGGCACCGCCAATTTTGGTGCCATCGATAAAGATTTGCGGGGTTGTTCCTTCGCCCGCAACGGCAGCAAGGCTGCGATATGTTGCGTCTGTTCCCAGCACAATTTCTTCATATTGAAGCCCTGCTTTGGCGAGCATTTCCTTGGCGCGGGCGCAATGGCCGCAGCCGGGTTTTGAGAAGATGGTTATGGCTTTGGGAAGCTCGGCATTGGGATTGATGTAATTGAGCATGGTATCAGCATCGGAGACTTCAAAGGGGTCGCCTTCAACTTCAGGTTCGATAAACATTTTTTCAACAATACCGTCATTCACCAGCATGGAATAGCGCCAGGAGCGTTTGCCAAACCCGATGTCGGACTTGTCGACCAACATACCCATGCCATCGGTAAAGGCTCCGGTGCCATCAGGAATGAAGATGATATTGTCGGCATGCTGATCTTTCTTCCATTCGTTCATAACGAATGTATCATTGACGGAGACGCAGACAATGCTGTCTATGCCATTGTCAAAGAATGTGGACGCCAGCTCGTTATAGCGTGGCAAATGAGTAGACGAACATGTGGGGGTGAAGGCTCCGGGAAGAGAGAAGACAACAACTTTTTTGCCTTTGAACAGATCATCCGTTGTTATTTTCTGCCAACTGTCACCCTCCCGTACGGGGAATGTGCATGTGGGGACTTTTTTGCCTTCCATATTTTTTAACATATATCGCTCCTGAAATTCAGTGTTGTTGGTTGATTGGAATATGGTTCTTGTTCTTGCCTATACAAGATGTGCTGGATGTAATCACGCATAAAAAAAGCGACGATAAATCGCCGCTTTTTTGAGAAACCTGTTCAGGCTTACCGAACGTAGATATGAACTTCGTTGCTAACAGCCTGTCCACTTGACGCAGATGACAGATTTACGCGAGAGGCAGGCAATCCCATGTCGGTCAGGGAGCGCATTACCTTTTGAGCATTGCGTGTTGCTTTGGACTGGTTCAGGGCCACATCTGCGGCGCCGCCGCTCATAGGGGCGACTGCAACCACATCGAAAACGGATTGTGGGCGGCTCTGCAAGGTTCTGTTAATGGCCGTATACAAGGCTTGCTCGTAAGGAACATCGGCCCGATCGAAGCGAATAACAACCAATGGCTGGCGATTGCCTGCGGCATAATTCTGTGTGTTGCGGCCAATAACCGGAGATGCACTGGCAACAGGCGCTGGCGCCAGATACGCCCGATTGGCAAGGCTCGCACCTAGCAACTCGCCGTTTTTGATGGAGTTGGACAGGGTTGTAAGATTGGCCCGTTCGTTCCCCACATAAGCTGTCTGGCGGCTGATGTCCTCAGATAATTCATTGAGAAGACGATCCACAAGGATCACGGTCCGGTTTGTTTCATCTTCAAGAATCGCCAGCTGTCTGTGATCCTCTTCGATGGCTCCTGAAAGGCCGTAGGCGGCCCGGGTCGATTCCAGTAAATAGGCGGACATGCTTGAATCGCTTGCAACAGCATTGGCCAGACTATTCATAGATGAAATGTCGGCACCGATTCGTTCAAGTTGTAATTGAGCCTGGTTCCACTGATTAATCAAAATTGGATTGCCGGGAGTTGTTCCCACTTGCAGCCGTGCGTTTACCGCGGCAATTGTACCATGGTAGGCTTGGGAATCCTTGATTGTTGTGTCGCGAATTTGTTGCAGTTGCTTGTTGCGCAACTTCAGACGTCCCTGCAATGCCCCGAGCTCAGTACGCAAGACCGCGACTTTCTGCCCAACAAAGGTTCCCGTGTTAGGGGCGGCTGTTACGCCGGGGGTCACAAAATTTGTTGTCCCCAGCGATGGCGGTGCGGCTGCAGGCGCAGTGGTAGCCGCTTGCGCGGTTGCTGCGGGCGGTGTTGCCAATGTCGGGTCCGGGTTTTTCTCAGCCTGTGAAGCTGCAATCGGGACGGGCGCTGCCGCGTCATCACCGGTCAATGCCGGTAACAAGGATTCATCAATAAATGAACAACCAGCAACAAACAATGTCGCAACTAGCGCAATTGGTCGGGTAATGCGAAATACCATATCGTGAAACACTCTATTTTTTGATCGTAAACATCCAACTGCGGATTTACGAGGCCCCCTGAACGAACAAGTCTGTCTTTGAATATAGTAAAACAGAGCCAAATACTACCCGTTCAAGAGCGGCTCGACAAGAAAGGAATTTAATTTGGTTTTTTATGTGTTTTTTTAATTCTGCCCTTGCATTGTCAGGCAGTATTGATTAGGTTCCCGATCCGCAGCGAATGACATCATAATTCGCCTGCCTGATCGCCTCTAACCAAGGCACAGGATGCACCGGTAGCTCAGCTGGATAGAGCACTAGACTACGAATCTAGGGGTCGGGAGTTCGAATCTTCCCCGGTGCGCCATTTCTTCTTCAGGAATACTCACCCCTTTATTGAGCCAGTGCACCATTTCACAAGTTAAATAAAATTGAAATCGCCACTGCTTGTCACAGCCTGATTACTCTTCTTTTGAATAGTCGCGCAGGACTTGGGTGACGCGGATGCGGTAGTTTTTAAACAGTTTGTCCCTGCCTGCTTTCTGGGCATTTTTATGGGCTTCAAGATTACGCCATCTTGCAACGGCGCCTTCATCTTCAAAAAATGACAAGGACAGGATTTTGCTTTCATCGCTCAGGCTCTGGAAACGTTCGACGGAAATGAAGCCTTCGATTTCCTCCAGCAGTGGTTTTATGTCTGCCGCTATATCAAGATAGGTCTGTTTATGTTCGGCGGAAGGGATGACTTCGAATATTACGGCAATCATAGAGGTTTGTCCTTATGCGAGGCGTTAAGCGGGGCTCCGGTTTCGTCGTTCTCGTTTTAGAATATATAGCCCACTGCTAACGACAATTGAAATCCCGACCCAGACCAGAATACCGGGAAACTGATTAAAGACAATCATTCCAAATACAGTGGCACTGAGTATCTCGGCATACGCGAAGGGGGCAAGTTTGGAGGCGTCGCCGCCTTCAAATGCTTTAATGATAAAGAAATGGCTTAATGTGCCGAGCAAGCCGGTTGTGAGCATCAAGCCCCATCCGGCAACGTCCGGTGCAGTCCAGTTGAGGGGAAGGAAAAAACTCATCACCGCCGTTCCGGTAACGGCGGTGAATAACAATGTGCCTAGCGGGGAGGCTGCGGCCGACAGCTTACGGGTGAGCAACAGGTAAATGGCGTAAAGGACGGCGGATCCGAAAGCGAGTAAATATCCCGCCCATTCACCTTCAGCTTCGGGTTTGAGAATAAACAGGGTTCCCGAAAACCCGACAAGAACGGCTATCCAGCGGTGACGCCCGACTTTCTCGTTCAACACAAAAGGGGCAAGTGCAGTCATTATCAACGGGCTGACAAAGAAGACTGCTTTGCCATTGGCGAGAGGGATAAAGGCGAGGGCTGCAAAAAACAGAGCGGTATCGCCGAGTAAAAACAGGGCGCGTGTCAGTTGCAGCTTGATCTTGCCGGGTTTCAGGTTGATGCGTTCGTTAAAGATGAAGAATAGTGGCAGGAGAGTTAGCAGATGAAAAAAATACCGCCCCCAAACCACTTGCAGGACAGGGTAGTCTTTAACAAGCATCTTCGCTGTCCCGTCCATCAACGGAACAAGAAGCATCCCCAAAATCATGTATATGGGCGCGCGGCGACTTTGTTGATGTGAAGAGGGCACAGAAATGGTCATCTTTCCTTGTACGAGGAAAGCATCATCATTTCAACGGTTGCAGATCATCCTCTATATGTCCGCCGGGGCTGACTGCTCTGATGGCTTTAAGTGTGGCTCTGTTTCGAGAATCTCAGGTTGGCGGGATGCTTGAAAATCGGCGAATATCCGTAGCTTGGTAACCTGCCCGTTCTGGAAAGTCCATATTTGCATCCAGCTTGAACGCCAGGGCAGCATACTGGTGGTCAGTAGGCAGTTCAGGTCGCCCCTGACAATCATCTTGTCGCCTTCATGATGAAAGTCAGTTGGAGTTGGATCAATGAAATCAAGAAACTGTTTGCAAATTCCAAACAGATTATGGGCACCGTTCTTGCCCATAAATGTTGCAGCATAGCTGTCTGTATAAAGCTGGTTCCCAAGACAAATATGTATTTCGGCATCTTCTGTCAGATGCGATATGAATTCTTCGGGCTGCCCGGTCAGCAAGGTATCAAGGAACAGATGTGCTATATTTTCAGACGTTTGCATTTTTATTGCCCCATTATACATTTCTTTGAATTGCAAGAGACATTTATTATGTATATCTTATATAACTGGGGTGTCTGGAGGAAAAATCAAAACAAAAACGCTCAAGAAAATATTACTTCTCTTGAGCGTTTGAAATTCAAAGTAGAAACAGCTGGTTAGCTATTAATAGCGTTCCAGACTTTCTGGGGCGTTGCCGGCATATCCATATGAGATATGCCTTTTCCCTGCAGGGCATTGACGATGGCGTTCATAATAGCGGGCGGGGCCGCAATGCAGCCGGCCTCCCCACAGCCTTTGACGCCCATGGGGTTCATTGTGCACGGGATTTCAACAGTTTCATAAGTCAGATCAATGGGGATATTGTCGGCGCGTGGCATACCATAATCCATAAAGGAGCCGGTAATCAGCTGCCCGTTGTCATCATAAACGGTCTCTTCGGTCAGGGCTTGCCCAATACCTTGCCCAATGCCTCCGATAACCTGATGGCGGACAAGCGCCGGGTTCACAATTGTTCCAAAATCATCAACAATCACATAGCGGACAATTTCTGTGCTTCCCGTATCCGGGTCAATTTCAATTTCGGTAATGTGGCACCCGTTTGGATAGGTGAAGGCTTCGACGGTGAAGCTGGCCTCACTATCGAGCCCTTCAGCCAGATTGTCTGGGAGCTGTCCGAGCCCGCGTGCTCTTTGAGCGATTTCCAGTATGCCTATTTTCCGATCAGTGCCAGCGATAGAAAACGCCCCCTCTTCTGCTGAGAATTCAATATCCAGCGGTGCCGCTTCAAGGAAATGGCCCGCGAGCTCAGTACCTTTGTTGATAACCTCGTCGCTGGCTGCGTGGATTGCGGGTCCTTGTGTGGTCAGTGATCTGGACCCACCGGTGCCGCCGCCTGTCTTGATTTTGTCGGTATCCCCCTGAATGATACGGATATTTTCAAAAGGTACCCCGAGGCGTTCGGCAAGAACTTGAGCATAGGCTGTGGAATGGCCTTGGCCGCTGGACTGTGTGCCAACAGCAAGGGTGACAATGTCATTATCCTCAAAGCGAATAGTCGCGGTTTCTGTCGGGTTGCCGGCTGTGGCTTCAATATAATAGCACATGCCAATGCCCCGGATTTTACCGTTGGCAGCAGAGACAGCCTTGCGGTTCTCGAACTGATCCCAGTTTGCATTTGCCAGCGCTTTATCCATTAGCCGTTCGAACTCGCCACTGTCATAGACACAGCCTGTCGCGGTGGTGTAGGGAATGGCAGAAACCGGAATAAAATTTTTGCGGCGGATTTCTTCAGGGGGCAGGTTCAGCTCCTGTGCTGCCATATCCATCAGCCGCTCGATGATATAGATAGCCTCGGGCCGCCCGGCACCGCGATAGGCGTCAACCGGTACGGTATTTGTGAAGACACCGGTGCAGTGATAGTGAAGCGCCGGAATATCATAGACACCGGGCAGAACTTTCAGGGTCGCCATTGTCGGGATCATTGGCCCGAATGTTGACAAATAGGCACCGAGATTGGCGTTGCTGTGAATGCGCATTCCCAAAATTTTATGCTCTGCATCAAAGGCAAGGGCGGCCGTTGTCGTATGGTCGCGGCCATGAGTGTCGGACAGAAACGCATCACTGCGTTCGCCCCGCCATTTGATCGGGCGGCCTATTTTCCGGCTGGCCCACACGGTGACAACGCATTCGGAATAGAAAAACAGCTTCATTCCAAATGCCCCGCCCACATCAGGGGTGATTACCCTTATTTGCTCTTCAGGGATATGCAAAACGGCTTTGGCAAGCAGGGATTTGGTGATCCAGCCCCCTTGGGTACCCATGCGTACAGTCATTTTCTCAGCCGTGGCATCCCAATCAGCGATGACGCCCCGTGGCTCGATCGAGTTGACGACAATACGGTTATTGACCAGATTAATGGTTGTTACATGGGCGGCATTGTCAAAAACAGGGTCGAGTTCTGCGGCCGACCCATGTTGCCAGTCAAAGGCAATATTGTTGGGAACGTCGTCATGGACAAGGGGCTGCCCTTCGGTATTTGCCGCAGCCGTATCATAGACAACACCAAGTTCGTCAAAATCAACCTCGATCAGCTCGGCGGCATCTTTGGCGTGATCAATGGTATCGGCAACAATAAAGGCGATATTGTCACCCACATAGCGAACCACATCAACGGCAAGGACCGGGTGCCCGGGGTCTGCCCTACTGCTGCCGTCACTGTTTTTAAGCGGGATCATGCAGGGGCGCTGGTTGGCATTGTCAGCAGCCAGCTCTGCGCCGGTAATAATGTCAACGACACCCGGAGATTGGCGGGCATCATCAAGATTGATGGACAGTATTTTGCCATGGGCAATGGGGGAGCGCAGCATATAGCCATAGAGCTGACCGGGCAGATTGATGTCGTCGGTATATTGCCCGGCACCTGTTATCAGGCGAATGTCCTCGACCCGGGTTACCGACTGGTTTACGCCAAATTTCACCATATTATTTATCCATATATCTAACGAAAAACTGTATTGTTGCAGCTTTTACGAGTTGTGATTATATACTATGCGCCCGTAATGTGTCGTCAATACTGTTACTTTTTGGGCTGCTCCCACAATATGCCGTCTTGCGCAAGCTTATTGATATGCGCGTCATCATATCCGAGTTCTTTGAGGATGTCGTGACCATTTGCGCCAAAACCGGGAGGGACAGATCGTACGCTCCCCGGTGTGCGTCCCATCTTTATGGCAATTCCAGTGCCGGTATAGCCGTCTTTTTCCACAACCATTTCCCGGTGCTTGGTATGGGGATGGTTGAGCGCTTCGGGGACACTCATCGCAGCGCCAGCAGGAACGCCGGCCATTAACAATTCTGTTGCAAACTCGACCCCGTTCTTGTCTTCAAGCTTGAGCGTCAGAATGTCGTTGAGTTCGTCTCTATGGGCAAGGCGGTCAGCGTTATCCTTGAAGCGGGGATCGTCCAGAATCTCGGGGCAGTCAAGAGCCGTGCAAAGCTTTCGAAATTGCCCGTTATTGCCGATTCCCAGAAAAATGGGGACGGTGGCAGTCTCGTATAAATCATAGGGGGCAATGTTGGGATGTGAATTGCCGGTTAGCTTGGGCGCGTTTCCGCTCATCAGGGTATTGGGGGCGTGCGGGTGCTGTAATTGAATGCCGGTATCATATAGCGACGCTTCAACCGACTGGCCTTTGCCAGAGCGATGACGTTCGTTCACGGCCAGTAATATTCCGATAACCGCGTTCATACCGGTGCTAAGATCAACCAGCGGAATGCCGACCCGAACGGGTCCCGATTGTGGGGAGCCATTGACACTGATCAGGCCCGCCCAGGCCTGGATAACGGCATCATATCCGGGAAATCCGCCAAAAGGCCCGTCGGCACCAAAACCTGTCACCCGGCAATGGATTAGCTGTGGGTATTTTTGGCTTAACACATCATCATAGCCCAGCCCCCATTTTTCAAGAGATCCGGTTTTGAAGTTTTCAACGAGAATATCCGCAGTTTCCAGCAGCTTTAGCAAAATTTCTTTGCCGCCCTCTTTTCGAATATCGAGAGCGATAGAGCGTTTGTTGCGGTTGGCACCGGAGAAATAGGCAGACAGGCCGTCTTTGTTGAACGGAGGTCCCCAAAGCCGGGTTTCATCTCCTTGCGGGGGCTCGATCTTGATGACCTCGGCGCCATGGTCGGCCAGAATCTGGGTGCAGAACGGGCCGCCCAGAACACGGGAGAGATCAATAATCTTGAGACCGCTAAGGGCGCCAGTGGTTGACATTCTTTTTATTCCTTCGAAATAGTACAGCTGACAATATTACCCGCCAAAAACGCGCCCGGCAAATTGTGGGTAAACGTCTTTCAATTTATTCTTGATATCACTTTCCAGAAGATCAAGGAGCTTTGAACTCGGGGCGGGCGTCTGCGGTGTTTCATCATCATGGTCAAACGTGAAACCGGTGTTATCCAGGATATCTTCCAGAGAGCTGTTTATGTGAATACTTTGTAGGAAAAACCGTTTTTTGGAGGGTTGAAACCTGAAAAATGCCTTGCTGGTCAGCAATCCATAGGGGCCACCTGTTCGAAATATAGTGTCTTCACTGGTGCCCGGCGCGCTGATGAAATCAACTTTATCAACCAGTACACGCCGGCTATGCTCTTCCCGAAAGAGGATGACTTTGGGGATGATGAAATACAGGTAGGCAGAGCCGAATGTGCCGGACCATCTGGGGCTGTTGGCGGGATAATCACCCAGACCCATCAGGTTGATATTCGCACGGCCATCGATTTGCCCGCCGCTCAGGAAGAAGGCATCTATGCGTCCTTGTGCGGCGCAATCAAATAATTCCTGTCCGCCATTAACAAAGAAATTGTTATGGACTGATCCCAGAATATTGATGTAACGCGGCGAACTCCATGCGGCTTTAGCCAGCAATGCCGCGGCCCCGGGAATAGGGGAGGCTGCCCCTACTGCCACGTGGTTACAGTCGCGGAGCAGATTGGCAATAAAACAGATAAGAGCTTTCTGATTGTCAATATCAGTCATGAAGCTGCTCCGTTAAAAACAAATTCCTCCAGATATTGGTTGAAGCCATCAATTGTTTTTGCCATGGATTTATACAGAGACAGATGATTTGCGTCTTCTGTATCCCCTTGCCAGAAACCGAGGGGCCAGGTGCCCCGGGGCGCGTGGGAAATGCCGCCGACATACAGGGCAGGCAGAGTGCCTGCAGCCAGTGTTTCATCATCTAACAAGCAGTCATCAATAATTTTTTCAACAGTAACCAATGCCGTTTTCGAGGCTTGTGCCATTGTGATCAGTTCGCGGCGCCGGCCTACCCAGACATTGCCGTCACGGTCGGCAAAAGGCGCATGGAAAAGAGCAACATCCGGCTTGATCGCGGCGATGGTAACAATAGGGTCTTCTTCGTTTGACAACGGGTTCTGGATAACTGTCCAATGGGGATGAAGATCCAGAATATCGCTGCCGATAATACCCCGTAGCGGCATGAAGGGAATGCCCTTCTGAGACGCTTGCAATCCTGCGTGAATGGCCGGACAGGTTGCATCGATCAGGTTGATTTCTTTGTTTTTGACAGCATGGATAAAGCGGGGTGGCGGGTTATATTCCCCCATGGTCAGGGCCGAGCTTTCATAAGTGGCGACGCAGCCAGCCCCGATCAGCAATTCAGATTGAAAGCCGGATGTGGGAACGCCAACCAGATGCAGATCCTTGGCGCCTCGTTTGATGAGGGCCCGTGTGGCAGCCATGGAAACGCCCGAATAATCTGTTGGTATGCAGATTTTACTGCCATCTTGTATTGTCGAGGCCAGAACCTCTATCGTTAGGGTCATGCGATCCAATTCCCAGTTATCTTATTTGTTATGACGATATAGTGATCGTCCGGGAACACACCGGTCAGGGTGAAAGCATAGTTTATTGGAGTTTATTCTTTTTAGGAACTTTAATCTTTGCGGAAAATAACAGATGCGATCCACCCGGCAAGCAAGGCCAGCACGATCGCGGCGATCCCGTGTAGATAGGGATAGGTTTGGGCAAAGTCATTAATACGCCGCCCTAATCCGAATTTTTTGATGAATAAGGGTGTCGTCTGGGCGCTGAGCAATTCGCCATCCAGAAAGAGGTAAACTTCGGCAACATAATTACCGACAGGGACGTTGGCTGGAAAATGGATGGATGTTCGGAACAGAGTGTTGCCTAGAAAGTAAACAGAAGCTTGATTGTTGGAATAAAGTTCGGATTCGGTCTGTTGGCGAATGACGGCTTGTCTAAACTCCGTATTGGTACCGTTATCGGTTGACGGTGATGGTAAATTCAACCGGCTCGATCCGATTTTGAGTCTGTTTAATGTGGCTTCAGAGGTGATAAGGGATACGTCGCGATTGCTGGCAACTGCATAAAATCCGGGGACCTTTGAGAGTTGAACAGCTTTTGTATTAATCCAGATGCCGGCGACCCGTTCTTTTTTTCTGACGATCAGTTCTTTTTGCGGGCCACGGACAACAACGATGATATCGCCGCTTTTCGGGTTGTCGGTAGGTTCGGCAGTCTTAATGGCACCGAACAGTAGCAAGTCAGTTCCGGTAAAATCGGAGGTAACCGAGATCAAGTGAGACGAAATGTCCGTTACCAGCAATTCATTTGCGCGGGCGGCAGACAGGGGAAGAAAGGTTATTGCGATCAAAAGAGCAAAAATGATGCCGGTGCGCTTCATGGGCTATCCGTTCTTTTCAAGCAAACTGAAAGAATAGATATCATCGGGTGTCAGTACGAGATCAAATGCAAGCTTTGCGCAGACCACCAGTACCATAAAAGCCAATAGAGAGCGCACTTGCTCGCCCTTCATTTTGGCTCCTATACGAGTGCCTATTTGGGCACCGACAACGGCACTGCTCATAAGAAGAAGGGCAAGCATAATATCAACGGTCTGGGTCGTTACTGAATGCAGGAAAGTAACGTTGGCTGTTACAAAAATAATCTGAAAGAGTGACGTTCCTATCACAACCGAGGTTGGCATTCCCATCAGGTAAATCATTGCAGGCACCATGACAAAACCGCCGCCAACACCCATTATTGCGGATAGAATACCAACAAAAAAACCAAGTCCCAACGGTAGCAAGGCACTGATATAGAGTTTTGATTTCCGAAACCGCATTTTAAAGGGCAGACCATGAATCCAGTAATGCTGATGCAGCTTTTTGCGTTTCGTCGTGCCTTTATGGCTTCGGAGCATGGCCCCTACGCTTTCTACCAGCATTAATCCACCGATAGCGCCAAGGAAGACAACATATGATAGCGAAATCATAAGGTCGACTTGCCCCGCAGATTTTAACAGGGCAAAAATCCATGTACCAAGGGCAGAGCCGACAACGCCGCCCACAAGAAGAACTGTGCCCATTTTGAAATCAACATTGCCTCGGCGCCAATGGGCCAGAACCCCTGATACGCTGGCGGCGACCAGTTGATTGGCCCCGGTTGCCACGGCAACGGCTGGAGGGATGCCGATAAAAATTAAAAGCGGGGTCATCAGGAAACCACCGCCGACACCGAACATACCTGATAGTAGCCCGACAGCTCCGCCCATGCCCAGGATCAGGAACAAGTTCACTGAAATTTCGGCGATTGGAAGGTAAACTGGCATAAGGGCGATGACCCTGAGTTGTTCGTTGAAGTTATTGGCTATCTCAGCCTATACAATAAATTGATTGCAATTGTAATAACTTCATTGGAAAAAGTACAAATTCCAGATTAAAAATTTGATTGTCAGGCGGCCAGTCGAACCGACTTTAATAAATCCAGTATTTTTTTGTTATATAAGGAATAGTAAATTGTTTGTGCTTCGCGGCGAGTGGTTACGATATCATCCCTGCGTAAGCGGCCTAAATGTTGGGATAGGGCAGATTGGCTGATTTTGATTTTTCGCTCTAGCTGGCCAACAGACAGTTCCTGTTCTGACAGGCAGGTCAGTATTTCCAACCGGCGTTGGTTGCTAAGAGATTTTAATATTTTGCTGGCTCGATAAAGTGAGCCCGAAAGGTCTGTGAAGTCTTTTTCGGTTAATTTCAAATTACTCATTATGTTACCTCCCCCCAGAGGTTGCATGTCGATACTAAAAAGTCACTCTTTGACTATGGTTGATTTTAAATCCTTGTCCAGGTTTCCGCTTATCCATAGGAAATACATTCGAAAGTCGCTTATGAGTGACCATAAGGGATATTTGAACGTAGCCGGCCGGTTCTTTTCAACGAAGAAATGCCCGGTCCATGCCAGTGCATATCCACAGAATAAAGCTAACAATAGATAAATGGCTTCACCTGTGATTACAAAAGCGGTAAATGCTATCAAGGCAAGCGTTGTGCCGATAAAATGAAGCTTGCGACATAACGGATTGGAATGTTCGCCCAGATAGTAAGGCCAAAATTCTGCGTATATGGACATCTTGTCCGCCATCTTACGCACCTTCCCTTACGTGCATAATCATTGATAACGGGCGTTATACTATCAGTAAAAAAATATTTTGCACGTATTTGTCCACACTTGCCTCAATTTTTTTACCTTTACGTAAACGGAAGTTGACGTTTACGTAAAGGTAAAGTAAACTGTTTGCATCCAGAAAATATTCTGATGGGAGTTGGAATGGACAAAAGCCGGTACTCAATTACTGATTTGGCGGGAGAGTTTGAAGTTACCTCTCGTACAATCCGATTTTACGAGGATAAAGGGCTTATTTCTCCGTTGCGTGAGGGGACAAGCCGTATTTATTCACGGAGTGACAGGGCGCGATTAAAATTGATTTTGCGCGGACGCCGGCTGGGTTTCAGTCTCGAAGATATCAAGAAGATGATGGATTTGTATGACCCTACGGAAGAATCGTCAGAACAGTTAAAATATACCTTGCAAAAATGTGAGGAGCAGCTCGTCAAACTTAAAGTTCAAAGAGATGATATCAATGAGGCTATTGAGGAGCTGGAGGATAGTATTTCGGATTTGGCGACCCATTTAAAGAATGGGGCGCCTCTTGCCTCCAGGCCCGTCAAGAAGCTTGCATGAATTAAGTATCCGGCTTGCCTGCTCGCAGGGAGCCAAAGTTTAGTATCAGCATATATCCCTCACCTGACCAAATCGTCAGGCCATCGTTTGAAAGGAAACCGGATCATGAAAAATGTGGTCATCGCCGGGTACGCCCGCTCCCCCTTTACCCTTGCCAATAAAGGGGCGTTGATTAAAGTTCGCCCTGATGAAATGGCGGCGCAGGTTGTTCGCGGATTGATCGAAAGAACCGGTGTAAATGTTGACGATATTGAAGATGTGATTATTGGCTGCGCTTTTCCGGAAGCCGAGCAGGGTTTGAATGTTGCCCGTCTCATCAGTTTTCTGGCAGGGCTTCCAAAGGCTGCGGCAGCAACAACGGTCAACCGGTTTTGCGGCTCTTCCATGCAGGCAATCCACATGGCTGCGGGTGCTATTCAAATGGGCGCCGGCGAGGTGTTCGTGTGCGGCGGTATTGAAAGCATGACCCGTGTGCCACTGGGCGGTTTTAATCCGGCCCCCCATCCGCGTTTGTATAAAGAATATCCGGAAGCTTATGTATCGATGGGTATTACCGCCGAAAATCTGGCTAATCAGTATAAAATTTCCCGTCAGGAACAAGAAGAAATGGCTGTAGAAAGTCATGCCCGTGCGGCGGCTGCCCGCAGCGCCGGTAAGTTCGATGATGAAATTATTCCGATTGTGGATGGTAAAATCCGGGTTGAGCAAGATGGTTGCATTCGCCCCGAGACATCCATGGAAACTTTAGCAGGTTTGAAGCCGGCCTTTGATGCTGATGGCAGCGTAACGGCAGCAACGTCATCACCGCTGACGGACGGGGCTTCTGTTACGATTATCTGTTCGGAAGACTATGCAGATGCCAATGGCCTTGTCAAAATGGCGCGGATCAAATCCATTGCAGTGGCCGGTTGTGCCCCTGAAATCATGGGTATCGGGCCGGTTCCGGCAACTCAAAAAGCGCTTGAACGCGCGGGCCTTTCCCTGAACGATATCGATATCATCGAGCTGAACGAAGCATTTGCCGCTCAGTCGCTGGCCGTTCTTAAGGAAACTGGCATGAATTACGATATTACCAATATCGATGGCGGGGCACTGGCGCTGGGGCATCCGATGGGAGCAACCGGTGCCCGTATCACTGGTAAGGTAGCCAGTTTGTTGCAACGTGAAGGCAAGTCACTTGGGCTTGCTACGCAATGTATCGGTGGCGGTCAGGGGATCGCAACTATTCTTGAGGCTTGCTAATCATGGCAATCGAGAAAGTCGCCGTTATTGGCGCCGGTGTTATGGGTGCTGCGATTGCCGCCCATGTCACCAATGCAGGTTACAAGGCTGTGTTGCTGGATATTGTCCCCGATGGGGCCGATAACCGGAATGTGTTGGCTGAAGGCGCGGTTGCCAAGATGCTGAAGACCAAACCAGCTCCTTTCATGCACAAGAAAAATGCCCGTTTGATTACGACAGGTAATCTTGAAGATAACCTTGATCTAGTGGCTGATTGCGACTGGATCGTTGAGGCCATTATCGAGCGCCCTGATTTCAAGCAGGATTTGTACCTGAAGCTTGAAGCCGTGCGTAAAGACGGCTCTATCGTCACATCGAACACATCGACCATTCCCCTGACAACATTGATGGCCGGAATGCCAGAGCGCTTGCAAAAAGATTTTGCCATTACGCATTTCTTTAATCCGCCCCGTTATATGCGCCTGTTCGAACTGGTTAAAGGCACAAAAACGCGCAAAGATGCAATTGACGATTTACGTCAGTTTGCCGATGTCGCTTTGGGCAAGGAAGTTGTCGATTGTTACGACACCCCGGGCTTTATCGGTAATCGTATCGGGATTTACTGGTCATTTGTGGCGATCAAGTCAGCCTTTGATCTTGATATGACCGTCGAAGAAGCCGATGCGGTCTGCGGAAAGCCGATGGGAATTCCCAGCACAGGTATTTTCGGGCTTGGTGATTTGACCGGTATTGATCTGGGGCCAAAGGTAAATGCCTCTATGTTGAACGAATTGCCAGCCAGCGATCCGTTCTGCGCAGAATATGATGCCGATCATCCAATGATTGCTACGATCAATAAAATGATCGAAGACGGGTATACCGGCCGCAAGGGCAAGGGCGGTTTTTACCGGATGAATAAGGAGAGCGGGACCAAGGTCAAGGAAGCCCGCAACCTGAAAACCGGAGAATATACCAAAGCTCAAAAACCGAAGATGGGTTCTGTTCGGGCCGCAAAGAAAGGTTTGCAAGCCCTCGTCGAGTTTGATGATGTGGGCGGTAAGTATGCGTGGGCGATCCTGTCCAAGGTGATTTCCTACTCAGCCATGCTGGTTGGTGAAATTGCGGATGACATAATTGCCATCGACACAGCAATGAAAACTGGCTATGCGTGGAAATACGGCCCGTTTGAACAGCTCAACCAGATGGGGGTCAAGTATTTTGTTGATCGCCTTGAAGCGGACGGTATGCCGGTTCCGGAATTCCTGAAAAAAGTTGGCGATCGCCCGCTTTACAAGGAAGAGGGCGAAGATGCTTTCTATATGACGGTTGAGGGTGAATATGCCAAGGTTCCCGTTGCAGACGGTGCGTGGATGCTGGCCGATATCAAACGTGGTAAAACACCGGTTCTATCCAATAAAGGAGCCAGTATCTGGGACCTTGGGGATGGTGTTGCCTGCCTTGAAATTCATACCAAGATGAACAGCATTGATCAGGATGTTGTGAGCATGCTGCGCGAAGCTGGCAAGATTGACAAAAAAGGCTTCAAGGCATTGGTGATCGGTAATGATGCTACCAATTTCTCGGTTGGGGCCAATGTGGGTCTGGCGCTGTTTGCGGCCAATGCGGCCATGTGGCCGGTGATTGAAAACTCAATCAGTGAAGGCCAAACCGCGCTGATGAAGCTGAAATATGCACCCTTTCCGGTGGTCTCTGCACCTGCGGGGATGGCCCTTGGCGGTGGCTGCGAAATTGTGCTGGCGGCCGATGCTGTACAGGCACATGCAGAAAGTTATATGGGCTTGGTTGAGGTCGGTGTTGGTGTGTTGCCGGGATTTGGCGGATGTAAGGAACTTGTGTTCCGGGCCATTCAGAACAAGAAGCGCCCCGGCGGTCCAATGCCGGCGCTGGCAATGGTGTTTGAAAATATCTCGACCGCAAAAGTGGCAACCAGTGCCGCCGAAGCCCGTGATATGTTGATCCTGCGTGCAGGGGACGCCATTACAATGAACCGCAAACGGGTTCTGGCAGATGCCAAGGCAAAAGCGTTGTCGATGGTTGACGGCTATGAGGCACCGGTTACTGAAGATATCTATTTGCCGGGTCCGACAGCGGCGGCGGCTTTTGATATGGCGGTTTCCGGCTTTGTCACCATGGGTAAAGCCACGGAATATGATGCTGTTGTCAGCGGCGAGGTGGCAAAGGTGCTGTCGGGCGGTGATACAGATATCACGCAACCTATCTCGGAGAAAAAGATGCTGGAGCTGGAAAAAGAGGGCTTCATGACATTGATCCATAATAACAAAACCCTTGACCGGATCGAGCATATGCTCACAACCGGCAAGCCATTGCGCAACTAGGGAGATAAAAAATGCCTGTTTATAATGCGCCAGTGAAAGATATCACGTTCATTCTCAACGATTTGTTGGGACTGGACAAGATGACGAATTTGCCCGGTTTTGAAGACGCAACGCCTGATATGATAGATGCGATCCTTGGTGAAGGTGCCAAGATGATGGAAGAGGTGATGCAGCCTCTCAATCTGGTTGGCGACACCGAAGGGTGCGTCTGGAAAGACGGAGAGGTTAAAACCCCTACCGGTTTCAAGGCCGCCTATGATGCTTACCGTGAAGGTGGCTGGTCCGGTATCGATATGCCCGAGGAATATGGCGGGCAAGGCCTGCCCCATGTGATCGGGATCAGTCTTGCCGAAATGATGAGCTCTGCCAATATGGCGCTGGGTATGTATCCGGGCCTGACCCATGGTGCATCGGCGGCCATTCTCAAACACGGAACTGAGGAGCAGAAGAAAACCTATCTGCCCAAAATGACTTCCGGAGATTGGTCCGGCACCATGAACCTGACAGAATCCCATTGCGGGACAGATTTGGGCTTGATGCGCACCAAAGCCGTGCCGCAGGAAGACGGCACCTATAAAGTTACCGGCACCAAGATTTTCATTTCGGCCGGTGAACATGACATGACCGAGAATATCATTCATCTGGTGCTGGCAAAAATTCCAGGTGGACCTGAGGGCATCAAGGGTGTCTCCTTGTTCATCGTCCCAAAATTTATTCTGGATGCAGATGGTAATCCCGGTAAGCGTAATGGTGTGGCCTGTGGCTCTATCGAGCATAAAATGGGTATTCACGGCAATTCTACCTGTGTGATGAATTACGAGGATGCAACAGGCTATCTTCTCGGGGATATGCATAAAGGTATGCGGGCTATGTTCACGATGATGAACGCTGCCCGGCTTGGCGTTGGTATTCAGGGGCTGTCGCAAGCTGAAGTTGCGTACCAGAATGCTGTTGAATATGCCAAGGACCGTCTTCAGGGCCGCTCTATCTCTGGAGTGAAAGCACCAGAGAAGGTGGCCGATCCGATTATCGTCCATCCGGATATCCGCCGTAATTTACTTATGTGCCGGGCCTTTACCGAAGGCGCGCGGGCGCTGGGCTTGTGGGCGGGCCTGCAAGTGGATATGGCAGAAAAACATCCAGACGCCGAGGTTCGGCAAGTGGCGGATGAGGCCCTTGGTTTGCTAACGCCTGTTATCAAAGCCTATTTTACCGATATGGGGTTTGAGTTGGCTGCAACCGCGCAGCAATGTTATGGCGGCCATGGCTATATTCATGAATGGGGGATGGAGCAATTCGTGCGCGATGCCCGTATTACCCAAATTTATGAAGGTGCCAATGGTATTCAGGCGCTGGATCTGGTGGGGCGGAAGCTGCCCGCAAATATGGGACGCTCCTTGCGTCATTTCTTCCATCCGGTTGATGCGTTCATTCAGGAAAATATGATGGACCCCGCACAGAAGGATTTCGTCATGCCGTTGGCAAAAGCGTTCGCCAAACTGCAGCAGGGAACGGCAATGCTGGCAGAAAAAGGCATGAAAAATCCGGATGAAGCCGGCGCCGGTTCCACTGAATATTTACGGATGTTCGGTCTGGTCGCTCTCGGGTTCATGTGGGCGCAGATGGCAAAAATTGCCAATGAGAAGCTGGCCGCGGGAACAGATGATCCGCAGTTCTTTGAGACCAAGCTGGTGACAGCCCGTTTCTTCTTTGAACGAATGATCCCCGATGTGTCTTCGTTGCTGGTCAAGATGAGTGCTGGTGCGGACACTATGATGGCACTGGATGCCGAAGCCTTTTAAGGCAGAGGCTTGATAGTGGTGTGATAATAGGAGACACTGTTATCGCGCCGTTGCTTGCAGGGATATTTTTTGTTCTGTAAATGACAAATTGTCATGTATGTATAAAAATATAATTAATAACAGATACTTAAAGGTATTGACGATGATTGAAAGAAAAATATTTGACGAAGACCATAATATTTTCCGGGAATCAGTGCGGAAATTTTATCAGGAACATATCACCCCCTATCATGCGCAATGGGAAAAGGACGGCCAGATAAGCCGGGAGGCCTGGTTGCAGGCGGGTTCGGAAGGGCTGCTCTGTATGACAATTCCGGAGCAATATGGCGGACTTGGCGCAGATAAGCTGTTCAGTGTCATCATGATGGAAGAACAGGCGCGTGTGGGGGCATCCGGTCCCGGGTTCGGGCTGCATTCCGAGATTGTGGCCCCTTATATCCTGAATTACGGAACAGAAGAGCAAAAAGCCAAATATCTGCCCAAGATGGCCAGCGGGGAGATGATCGGTGCCATCGCCATGACCGAGCCTGCGGCAGGGTCGGATTTGCAAGGGGTGAAAACCCGTGCGGTCAAAGATGGCGATGATTATATTATCAATGGATCGAAGACCTTTATCACCAATGGCTATATGTGTGATCTGGTGATTGTGGTTGCAAAAACTGACCCGGAGGCAGGTGCCAAAGGAACGACGTTGTTTCTGGTGGAAACCGGAACGCCCGGTTTCGATAAAGGGCGCAATCTGGATAAGCTGGGCCTGAAAGCACAAGATACGGCAGAGCTGTTTTTTGATGATGTACGGGTACCTGCCAGCAGCATTCTGGGCGGAGAGGGTAAAGGATTTTTCTGTCTTATGCAGGAACTGGCATGGGAGCGCATGCAGATCGCCATTGGTGCCACAGCAACCATGGAAGCCGTGCTGGAAGAAACTATTGAATACACAAAAGAGCGAACAGCCTTTGGCAAGAATGTCATTCAGTTTCAAAATACCAAGTTCAAACTGGCGGAGCTGAAAACCGAATCCCAGATTGCCCGCGTATTTGTGGATCGGTGCCTTGAAGACTTGCTGAAAGGCGAGCTTGGTGTGGAAACGGCGGCGATGGCAAAATACTGGTGTTCAGACCTTGAAAACAAATTGGTGGATGAATGTTTGCAACTATATGGCGGATACGGATTTATGTGGGAATACCGGGTTGCCCGGGCCTATGCCGATGCCCGTGTTCAACGCATTTACGGCGGTACAAACGAAATAATGAAAGAAATAATCAGCCGGACCCTTTAGGGCAACAGGCAGGAGGAAATAATGACAGAAGCATTTGTATATGACGCAGTGAGGACCCCTCGCGGCAAGGGGCGTGCCAGTGGCAGCCTGCATGAGGTAACCCCGATTAATCTGGCGGTAACGGCACTTAAATCAATTCAGCAGCGCAATGATCTGGATACGTCACTGGTTGATGATGTTGTTCTGGGATGTGTGGAACCTGTGGGGGAGCAGGGGGCCGTGATCGGTCGCGTGGCCCCGCTTCATGCGGGATATGCCGAGACTGCATCAGGGGTACAGATTAACCGCTTTTGTGCGTCAGGTCTTGATGCGGTTAATATGGCTGCGGCGCAAGTGATGTCGGGGCAAAGTGATTTAACCGTTGGCGGTGGTGTTGAAAGCATGTCGCGGGTACCGATGGGATCATCTGGCGGGGCATGGTCAGCTGATCCACAAGTGGCCTACAGCACTTATTTCGCGCCGCAAGGTATTGGTGCAGATATGATCTGTACCAAATGGGGCTATAGCCGTGACGATGTAGATGCCTATGCGGTGGAAAGTCAGAAGCGCGCGAAAAAATCCTGGGATAGCGGATATTTTAAAAATTCAGTGGTGCCTGTTCAGGACATGAACGGATTGACCATTCTGGATCATGACGAACATATGCGCCCCGAGACAACCATGCAGACATTGGGTGCCCTCGATCCGGCCTTTGCCATACAGGGATCGCAGTATGGTTTTGATGCAGTCATCAAACAACGTTATCCGGAAGTTGAAGAATTGAACCATGTTCATCATGCGGGCAATTCATCCGGCATAGTTGACGGGGCCGCTGCTGTTTTAATTGGTAATAAACAGGCGGGTGCCAGTATCGGGGTTGAACCCCGCGCACGCTTCAGATCATTTACCTCTATTGGTAGCGAGCCTTCTATTATGTTGACTGGTCCCAGTTATGCGGCTGAAAAGGCTTTGAAGCGGGCCGGTATGAGCGCGTCGGATATTGATCTTTGGGAACTTAACGAGGCCTTTGCCGGTGTTGTTTTGCGTTTCATGGATGTGATGAGCGTGGATCATAGCGAGATTAATGTAAACGGTGGGGCTATTGCCATGGGGCATCCATTGGGGGCGACCGGTGCCATGATTTTGGGCACCGTCCTTGATGAACTGGAACGGCGAGACTTGAACACGGCACTGATTACGTTATGCGTCGGTGCCGGTATGGGCACAGCAACCATTATTGAACGTGTGTAAGGGGCGAGACGACAATGATTAACTACTCAGTTGATAGCGACGGGATCGCAACGATTTCCTGGGATATGCCGGATCGCAGCATGAATGTGCTGAATAATGACAGCATTCCAGCCTTTGCAGAGGCTATCGGAAAAGCCATCGCAGATGACGGTGTGAAGGGTGTGATTATCACATCTGCCAAGCCGGATTTTATTGCCGGCGCTGACCTTGAAATGCTTCAGGGCTGGAGCGGGGCACAGGAGATTTTTGATAAAGGGATGGAGCTACAGATGATGTTCCGCTCTATCGAAAAATCCGGAAAGCCTTTTGTTGCCGCTATAAATGGCACCGCGCTTGGGGGCGGGTTCGAGATATGTCTGGCCTGTCATCACCGAATTGCTGCCGCTAATCCGAAATCAAAAATCGGGCTTCCGGAAGTAAAAGTGGGCTTGCTGCCCGGCGGCGGCGGAACCCAGCGGTTGCCGCGCCTGATCGGTATTCAGGCCGCCTTGCCGCTGTTGCTTGAAGGCAAGCATCTCAGCCCTGAAAAAGCACTTAAAGTTGGTGCAATCAATGCGGTTGTTCCGGCAGATAATTTGTTGTCTGCGGCCAAGGACTGGTTGATGAAGGCCAAGCCTGAAGACGCTGTCCAGCCATGGGATAATAAACGGTTCCGTATTCCGGGCGGGGCACCAATGAGCCCGTCTGGCATGATGATCTTTACCGTGGGTAACGCCATGCTGCGGGAGAAAACACAAGGTAATTATCCGGCGGCTTTAAACATTATGTCCTGTGTTTATGAGGGCTGTTGTGTGGACATTGATAGTGGTTTGCGGATCGAGACACGTTATTTCGTTAAAACCTGTCAGTCGTCCGAGGCCAAGAATATGATCCGTTCGCTTTTCTTCGGGATCGGAAATGCCAACAAGCTGGCGTCTCGTCCCAAGGATGTCCCGAAGCAAAGCTACCGGAAAGTCGGGGTTTTGGGGGCTGGTATGATGGGGGCTGGCATTGCCTATGCAACTGCCATGGCCGGTATCGAGGTTGTTCTGATCGATCAGGATCAGAAGGCTGCGGAAAAAGGCAAAGCCTATTCAGAAGGATTGCTTGAAAAGGCGGTGTCTCGTAAGCGGATGGATGCGGAAAAAGCTGCAAAAGTTCTGGGCTTGATTACGCCGACCACCGATTATGCTGCCCTTGATGGCGCAGATATGGTGATTGAGGCCGTTTTTGAAAATCGGGAAATCAAGGCGGATGTAACTGCAAAATCCGAAGCGGTCATTGCCGATACAGCGATCTTTGCATCCAATACATCCACATTACCGATCACCGGACTGGCCGAGGCAAGCGCGCGTCCGGCCAATTTTATTGGTCTGCATTTCTTCTCGCCAGTTGATAAAATGCCACTGGTTGAAATTATTTGTGGTGCCAAGACCAGCATAGAGACGTTGGCGCGGGCGATGGATTACGTGAAGGCCATTCGTAAAACACCGATCGTGGTCAATGATAGTCGCGGCTTCTATACCAGTCGGGTCTTCGCCACTTATGTGAATGAAGGTATTGCCCTGCTGGCTGAAGGTGTGTCTCCTGCACTGATTGACAATGCCGGTAAAATGGCGGGAATGCCTGTGGGGCCGTTGGCGCTTGCTGACGAGGTGTCACTGGATTTGATCTACAAGATTACCAATCAGACCAAAGCCGATCTGGGGGATAAGTATGTCTCCTCCCCCAGTGAGCCGGTGGTGACGAAAATGGTGGAAGAGCTTGGGCGTGTTGGAAAGCGCGAAAACAAGGGTTTCTATGAATATCCCGATACGGGCAAGAAGCATTTATGGAAAGAGCTCTCGGCCCATTTCCCTGAACGGGCCGAAGCAGATCAACCTTCTGTGGATGAGGTTATCAAGCGTTTGATTTATATTCAGTCGGTGGAGACGGCCCGCTGCCTTGAAGAAAATGTGGTCGTTTGTGCAGAAGATGCGGATGTGGGCTCTATTCTCGGGTGGGGGTTCGCACCGTTTCGCGGCGGCGCGATCAGCCAGATACATACCGTCGGTGTTGATAATTTTGTCACCGACTGTGATCGTATGGCACAGCTATATGGCGCGCGGTTTACACCGCCGGCCCTGTTGCGCGATATGGCCGCAAAAGGTGAGCAGTTCTACGCAGCCTGATCTTACAGCTTAGAGTTAGCAAAAGCAGACGCAGGATAAAAATTTGCGTCTGCTTTTTTTTAGGCCGGATCAGATTTGATTGCGAAGCAAATGTTCTTCCGGAACAGACATGTATTCTTCGGGTAAGGGCACGGATTTTCGAGATGACATGTCAAAGTAACAGCCCAGAACGGTGGTGCTGTTGGCAATCTCGCCTGTATGGCAATTGATCATATGATGCCCGAAGACGAAGGTTTTGGGCATTCGGTCAAGCAGTCCGCTTTTTAAAACAATAGCGTCGGCCATTTTAACGGGTTTGTGAAATTCCACGTAATAATCAAGGGCGGCGGACCCCAGATTTCTGGATTGCTGCATGGCGCGGGTCAGGCCGACCGCACTCATGATATGGCTGGCGGCATCCGAAAAACGGGCAATAATATGCCGTGTCTCGATTGTGTCAAAGGCATCGCATTCCCACACATCCACGGCTGTTCGGCTGGTCTCGAACATATGCTCCATAGCGGTTTCGGGCATTAGCAGTGATTTCATGGGGGCCGGTTTATAGTGTTCTTCATGGGTATCTTCAAGGGCCCATGCTTTTGCCTTCACATCCTCGGGCAGTGGCAGTTTCTCATCATTGTCCATATCTTCATAGCGCAAGGTGAATTCATTAATCGATGACAGCTGGTTTGTTTGTGCATCGAAAAGATGGGTAAAAGCCTGAATACTGTCATCAGTAACGCTTCTGATGCCGGAAATTGCGTATATCAAGGCTCCGACACGCATCTCAGATTTATACTGAATGCGCAAATTCTGATAACGCAAGGCTTTTCGCTCACGGCGAATGCGGGCAGGGTCAAGGCCAAGCGCATTTTGTAAATGGGCAAGGGATGCAGTCGTTTTAGTGGCATAGAACTGGACGTTCATATGCGCCATCTGATCACATTCCCATGCCTCGACAGTACCGCGAAAACCGGGGATCAATTTTGGGTTTTTATGGATCATTGGCTGACCTCTTCGCTGATTTTTAGCGCCTTGATCAAATCAAGGGCCTCGTCGTTAAACGAGATGACTTTCCGGGCAGCCATATCGAAATGAAGGGCCGTAAGGGTGGTCTCATATGACAGGGCATCGGTGGCACTGTTATACAAACGATGACTGCAAATGATAGATTTTGGGGTGTAGTCAAGGATAGCGGTTTGCATATGGACAATGTCGCCCGCCAGTAATTCGCCCGAATATCGACAATTCTGTCCAACGGCTGCAAAACCCCGTTTGTTTTTCTTGATAACGGCGGATGAAAACCCGATTTTCCCGAACAGGGTCTGCATGGCCTGACTGACGCAAGCTCCATAAAACTGGATGTTCATATGACCGATAAGGTCACATTCACTTGCCAGAACAACGCCGCGATAACTTTCAAAATATTTGCTCATGAAAGGAGGCTCTCCGTTTCTTTATTATTTTTATGTTCTCAACCTTTTTAGCATTTGTCCCATATAGCGGTCGATCATTTCTTGGGCGTTTGATCCGAATATGGAAAGTCGGCCCGTCAATTCCAGTAGCAATATCCCCGAGATATGGCTAACGGCATCCAGTGTTTCCTGTTGTGCTTGTCTGGGCGTTACACCATCAATCCGGTGCAGACTATTGGCCATATGCCCCAGCACAGTCATCATTTTCCCGTTAAGTTGGCGGTTGGTTTCTTCAGAAAATCCGCGCCCTTTGACCTCACCGCTTGAAAACAGATAAAGCCCCAGTTGCAAGTCTTCCGCATGTTGCAGATAGTAGGTAAAATAAGCTTCAAAGGCGGCGCGGGCCTGCTCTTGGGGAGAGGTTGCCGTCATTGTTGCCGCTTTAACGAACTTGCCTAAATGCGTGAGGGATGCCCCCAGCAATTCAGCATATATGTCTTCCTTTGACTGAAAATAGACGTAAGGCGCACCTGTGGAATAGCCGGCATCAGCGGCAATGGCGCGCATCGTCGTCCCCTCCATCCCACGGCTGCGAAACAGAACCGCCGCCGCATCCAGTATCTTTTGACGCTTAAAACTGTGCAGATTCTGCTTGCGGATGGATTTACGGGTTTCTGTCATTATTAGTCCAGATTTTCGCCGCTATCGCGTTCCCGAACAGCCTCTTGAAAGCCGACATCTTCTGCGCGCTGCTTGAAGGCAACCCCTTCAGGGCTGTGGCGGGTCATTCCATCGAACAAGGTGGCTGTCATTTGGGTGGCTGCAAGCCCCATATTATCGAGGGATTGATTGATCATCATTTTCTGCATCATCAGCTGGTTTTTGGGGACAGAGCCAATCTTTTTTGCCAAAGACATAACCCGCGCCTCAAGTTGGTCTGAGGGAACTGCATCGAGAACCAGTCCAATTTCCTTGGCCTCACGTCCATCAATAAGATCCCCGGTTAGCAGCATACGCTTGGCTTTTTCAACCCCTAGCCGGTAGACCCACATGGCAGTGGTTGGGCATCCCCAAAGGCGTGCCGGGGGATACCCGATTTTGGCATCTTCTTCCATGATCACAAGATCGGCGCACAGGGCAATATCACTGCCGCCGGCAACGGCATAGCCATGAATTTTAGCAATTACCGGCTTGTATGATCTGAAAATACTCATGAAATCCTGTGTGTTGCCCATCATCATCTTGTAATCGATGGTGGGATCCCATGGCATATCCTGAAATCCGGGGTTGGTGCCGGGCGTTTCGGCAAACAGTTTCAAATCATAGCCAGAGCTAAAAGCCCGTCCGGCCCCTTGCAAAATGATAACGTGAACCATGTCGTCATCATTTGCCTTTTCAATGGCATGGCGGATTGCTTTTGGCATTTCCATATTAATGGCGTTCAAGGCTTTTGGCCGATTAAGGGTGATACGGGCGATACGCCCTTCCGTTTCATATAAAACTACATCATCTATCATGGTAATTCTCCTATAGTGAACATTGTTCATATAAATAAATTAAGTTCAATAAAATTTATTTATTTATTTTCGACGGAACGGATGACTTCGGTGCGTTAAAGCAGGGAATGCAACTTGAAAGGACTAAGAATTATGAAACGGATTGTTTTGGTTTCTGCATTAATTGCAGGCTTCGCTATTCCAACTGCTGTATATGCTGCTCAACATATGAATGGTGGCGGCGGTCATGGAATCGATGCAGTATTTGAACAACATGATACCAATAAAGATGGTTTCATAACCAAAGACGAAATGAACGGAAACTGGGCGGGTCGTTTCGGTGAAATGGATGCCAATAAAGATGGCAAGTTGTCCAAGGATGAACTGCAACAGGTCATGTCTGACATGCGCGATAACCGTATGGGTATGATGATGGATCGGGTTGATTCTGATGGCGATGGTCAAATTTCTGAAGCAGAAGTCACCAATTTTGCCCTTAAAATGTTCCGTAAAGCTGATGGAAACAAGGATGGTAGCGTGACCATGGACGAAATGGGCTCGATGATGATGAACATGCGTGGTGGTATGATGGGCGGCGGCATGGGCGGCGGTATGCATAGCGGCGGCATGGGGAATGGCATGCAAGGAAACGGTATGCAGAACGGCACACCTCACAATGGCGATATGCAAAAGAAGAAAACTAACTAAGTAAGCGGGTTTTTAGTGGTGCCAGACCTGAGGTTCGGGTCTGGCATTCTATATGCCTATTTGGCGTGAGGCGAGTTCGCGCATAACCTCTTCGGCCCCACCGCCAATGGCATTGACGCGAACCTCGCGGTAGATGCGTTCAACCTTGGGGCCGCGCATAAAACCGGCACCACCCATTATTTGTACGCCTTCACGGGCGCAAAATTCCATTGCCTTGGTTGCTTGGTTTTTGAGCATGCAAATATCTGCTATGGGGTGTTCACCGATATGGAGGCGGTAAGCAGTTTGATCCAGATAGGCTTGGGCCGCATTGACCCGCTGTGCCATTTCTACAAGTTTATGCCGGATAACCTGTTTTTCAGATAACGGTTTCCCAAAGACAATCCGTTGCTGCGCATAGGCGGCGGCTTCATTAAAACAAGTGCGGGCAGAGGAAATACACCCTGCCGCCAACCATAGGCGTTCGGCGTTGAAGTTCAGCATAATTGTCTGGAACCCTTTATTTTCTGGCCCCAGAAGGTTTGCCGCGGGTACAGGGCAATCATCAAAATACAGGGTTGCGGTATCGGATGCCCACCATCCCATTTTTTTAAGCTCCGTACGTTCAAACCCAGACGTATCCCGATCAATCAGTAAAAGGGATATGCCATTCATACCTGCCCCACCGGTGCGAACGGCGACAGTATAGATGTCGGCACGCATACGCGCTCCAGAATATCCATATCATGTCCTTTACGCAGGTTCTATTTCAACAAGCAGGGCACGGTTGGCAACCTGATCGTCCTGCATGACTTTTACCGCTTTCACTGTACCATCCAGTTTTGCAATAATCTCGTGTTCCATCTTCATGGCTTCAAGGGTGATTAACGTCTGTCCGCGACTGACAGATTGACCCTGTTCGACCCTTATATTGATAATCCGTCCGTTCATCGGCGCAATGACACGCCCATCACCAGCACCCGCCTCTGAATTGGCGGGTTGAAGGGTGATGTCAGTTGATAAGAACTGGTTCTTTCCAACAGACAGATATAAACCCTCGTCATCAAAGGCAAAATATCCCTGTAGGTGGTGATTGTTAATCGCGACCCGAAGGGAACCGTTACTGGTATCAATCAAGTGGATTTCTGCCGCCGTATCACCGGCGTGAACTAAGTAATGAGTGTCGCCTCTTAGCTCGATTGAAAATAATATCTCGATATCATCAATGCGCAATTTTATCGGGGCTGTACTTTTTGAACTACTGTCCCATCCAGTGGTGGTGCTGTTACTTTTACGGGCCTGACGATCAAAATGCAGGGCTGCTGCTACGGCACTGACTTCGGCAGATGCAGGTTTTTTCTTGCGCACATTGTCTGGAAAATAGGTTTCGATAAAAGCGGTTGTCGCGAGACCTTGTCTGAAATCGTTATGGGACAGGCAGTCAATTAGAAATTGCCTGTTGGTCACCAGTCCCAAATCAGCGGTCTGCTTTAGCGCCAGTATCAAACGCCGGCGGGCATCTTCGCGGGTTGAGCCCCACGCAATAACCTTGGCAATCATCGCATCATAATACGGGGTGATCTCGGTGCCGTTCTGCAACCCGTGATCGCAGCGCAGATGAGTGCTTTGCGGGCAGTCCCATTTAAGAAGGGTACCGACATTTGGCAGGAAATTATTGTCAGGATCTTCGGCATAAAGGCGGGCTTCAATGGCGTGGCCTGTGAGCTTTGCTTGGTCCTGATTAGCGGGGAGTTTCTCGTCGCGCGCGATCCTGATTTGCCATTCAACCAGATCATATCCGGTTACAAGTTCGGTGACCGGATGTTCAACTTGCAGGCGGGTATTCATCTCAAGAAAATAGAACGCGCCATTACTTGCCAGTAAAAATTCAACCGTTCCAGCACCGCAATAGTTGATCGACTTTGCCGCCAATATTGCCGCCGCGCCCATTTCGGCGCGCAAATTTTCGGATATGGCCGGGGATGGGGCTTCTTCGATCACTTTCTGGTGCCGTCGCTGAATGGAACAATCCCGCTCCCCCAAGTGAATAGCCGACCCGTGGCTATCGGCAAAAATCTGCATTTCGATATGGCGCGGATCAAGGATGGCTTTTTCCAAAATCAACTCATCAGAGCCAAAGGCATTTTGTGCTTCCGAGCGGGCCGATTTTAACGCGGCTTCAAGGTTACCGGATTTAGTCACCAGCCGCATACCACGGCCACCCCCGCCGGCGGCGGCCTTGACCATGACAGGAAAGCCGATTTTCACAGCCGCTTTCATAAAGTTTTGATCAGATTGATCTTCGTCTTCATAACCCGGCACGCAGGCAACATTTGCAGCGACCATTTGACGCTTTGCCGCTGCTTTGTTCCCCATCAGTGCGATCGCATCAGCCGACGGGCCGATAAAAGTAATACCGTTTTGTGCGCAGGCTTGTGCAAATTCAGCATTCTCCGATAGAAATCCATATCCGGGGTGAATGGCATCAGCGCCGGATATTGCCGCAGCCCGCAAGACGGCGTCAGTATTGAGATAGCTTTCACTGGCGGGGGCAGGGCCAATATGGATCGCCTCGGTGGCCTGACGGACATGTAGGGCATCCCTGTCGGCACTCGAGAAAACCGCAACGGTTTCGTATCCCATGTCGTGGGCTGTGCGAATAATCCGGCAGGCAATTTCCCCGCGATTGGCAATCAGAATTTTGGAAAATGAGGCCATGGGGTTTTATGCCTTTCGCTTCTTGGGCAAGGTATCCATTAACTTGCAGATGATCCCCAGCATTACTTCATCGGCACCGCCGCCAATGGATGCCAGACGGCCATCGCGATAGGCACGGGAGATTAGCGTCTCGTTCATGAAACCCATACCGCCATAATATTGCAAGCAGGCATCATTGACCTCGCGCACAAGGCGGCCCGCTTTCAGTTTGGCCATGGATGCCAGCAGTGTAACATTGTCCCCGGCCACATATTCTTCGACGGCGCGGTAGGTAAGGGAGCGCAGACATTCAATTTCGGTTTTAAGTTCTGCCAGCCGGAAATGGATGACCTGATTATCCAGCAACGGTTTGCCAAAGGCGATGCGCTGTTCGGTATAATCGATGGTGTCATTAACTGCCTTGTCCAGACTTTGTAGGGAGTTGCCCGCAGCCCACAGGCGTTCCTCTTGAAATTGCAACATCTGGTAGGTGAAACCTTGTCCTTCTTCGCCAATGATGTTGCGCTGGGGTACGCGAACATTTTCGAAATAAAGCTGTGCAGTATCAGACGAGCGCATCCCCAGTTTGTCCAGTTTCCGTTCGACCGTGATGCCGGGGGTATCCATAGGCACAATAATCAGGGATTTACTGGAATGAATGGGCCCATCACTGGTATTGACCAGCATGCACATGAAATCTGCCTGTGTACCATTGGTGATCCACATTTTCTGGCCATTGATGATGTAATCATCTCCGTCTTTTCGGGCGGTCGATTTTATCGCTGCCACGTCGGAGCCTGCGCCGGGTTCCGAGACGCCAATACAGGCGACATAGTCGCCGGATATCGCCGGACGCAGGAAATTTTCCTTTACATAATCGGAGCCAAAACGGGCAAGGGCAGGGGTCGCCATATCGGTTTGCACACCAATGGCCATAGGCACGCCACCGCAATGGACTTTTCCCAGTGTTTCAGACATAGCGAGACTGAACGAATAATCCAGACCGGATCCGCCATATTCTTCGGGTTTGCAGACCCCGAGGAACCCTTGATCGCCCATTTTCCTGAACAGCTCGCGGGCTGGAAAAATACCGTCGCGTTCCCACTCATCCACATACGGATTAATATCCTGATCGATAAATTTGCTCAGGGAATTCATGAATTCTTTATGTTCAGATTTATATAGCATGGCAAATCCTTCAGCGTGTTACATCCGGCCGACACCGAATGTGTTGGCGTTTGTTTGGCGGGCATCGCCCTGCATTGCGATTGACAGGCAATAGCTCAGTACTTTGCGGGTATCTCTGGGATCAATCAGGCCATCATCCCAAAGACGTGCTGTTGCATACAGGGCCGTAGATTCCTGTTTGGTGCGCGCGATAATGCCGTCACTCATCGCGTCAAGAGCTGCGCGGTCCGGCTCTTGTCCCATACGTTTGAATTTCTCTTCGGTGACGATGGTCATGACCTTTGCCGCCTGCTCGCCGCCCATGACCGCAATTTGATTGTTGGGCCATGCGAAGATAAAGCGTGGATCGAATGCCCGCCCGCACATACCGTAATTTCCGGCTCCGAAACTGGCACCGATATGCAAAGTAATTTTAGGGACCGTTGCGTTGGTAACGGCTTGCACCATTTTTGATCCATGCTTGATGATACCCGCCTGTTCGGCCTCGGCCCCCACCATAAACCCGGTGGTGTTTTGCAAGAAAACAAGCGGCGTCCCTGATTGACAGCAAAGCTGGATAAACTGGGCGGCCTTGGCGGCACCATCTGCATCGATAGGGCCGTTATTGCCGATGATGCCGACAGCCTGCCCTTCAATTTTGGCGTGACCACAAATGGTTGCACTGCCATATAGCTGTTTGAAATCAAGAAAATCCGAGCCATCAACGATACGGGCAATCATTTCACGGACATTATAGGGTTTTCGATAATCGGCAGGGACGATCCCCAGTAACTCTTCTGCATCATACAGGGGGGCTTTGTAGGGTTTGGAGGGCACTGCCTCGCGAGTATCGTTCCACGGCAGGTTCGTCATAATCTCGCGAGCAATGCGAATACCATCGGCATCGTTTTCCGCCAGATATTCAGAAACACCGGAAAGGGTGGAATGCATTTCGGCACCGCCCAGTTCCTCATTGGTGGCAATCTCGCCAGTGGCGGCTTTTAACAGGGGCGGGCCTGCCAGAAAGACTTTAGCGCCGTCCTTGACCATAATCACATAATCGGACAAACCTGGCAGATAAGCCCCGCCCGCAGTGCTGGAGCCGTGAACGACAGTGATTTGGGGGATGCCTGCGGCTGACATGCGGGCCTGATTGGCAAAACCGCCGCCGCCTTTGACAAAAATTTCTGCCTGATACAGCAGGTTGGCACCACCTGATTCAACAAGATTGATCACCGGAAGCTTGTTCTTGAGGACAATTTCCTGCGCGCGCAGGGTTTTCTCCAGCCCCATGGGGGTAATGGTTCCGCCTTTGATGGCACTATCGGAGGCCGTAATCATACATTGGATGCCGCAGACATAGCCAATACCAATAATAACGCCGCCGCCATAGATGTTTTTCTTGCCGTCATCATCATGCATGGCAAGTCCTGCAAGAGTGGCCAGTTGCAAGAATGCAGACCCTTTGTCGAGCAACAAGGAGATGCGCTCGCGCGGGAGTAGCTGCCCGCGTTTCTCAAATGTCTCTTTTTTAGAATTTGAGGTGTCACGAACCTGTTGTTCAAGAGACCGAAATTGTTCAACCAGTTCCAGCATGGCGGCCCGGTTGCTGTTAAACGTATCGCTGGACGTATCAATATCGGATTGAATAGCAGGCATTGCATGTCTTTCTAGTTATCGTCAGAGGAGTCTTCGTCGAATAGTTTGGGGATGCTCGACAGATGAAAACCGTTAAAGGGCTCATTATTTTGATGGTCTGGCATGGGCCAGTGCAGGCGGGCGTTGGGGGCCGCTCCGTCCACGCGCAAACAATCACCGGACATGAATGTGGCGGCCTCTGATAATAAAAACACAATTGCGGCCGATGTCTCGGATTCAGTGCCCATTCGTTTGGTCGGGGTATAGGTCGCAAGTTTGCGAACCTTGTCTTTGAACCAGTCCGGATAGGTATCCATGCCAGATGACATAATCCAGCCCGGCGCAACTGCATTCACCCGAACCCCTGCGGGGGCCCATTCAACAGCAGCTGTTTCGGTAAAGCTGAGCATTCCCTTGCGGGCGGCGCCGGAATGACCCATGCCGGGCATGGATGTCCACATATCGGCAACGATATTGACGATGGAGCCGCCGCCATTTTCTTTCATCCATTGGGTGAAGCATTCCCGGGAAAACAGGAAGCCACCGGTCAGGTTATTGCTGACGACAGCATCCCACCCTTTTTTACTAATACTTTCAAGCGGGGCGGGAAATTGCCCGCCCGCGTTGTTCACGAGGCCGTTTATGGCTCCGTGATACTTGATAATATCAGCAACAGTGGCGGCAACGGCATCCTCATCGCGGATATCGCAGGAATGGATTGATGCTGTTCCGCCAACATCAGCAATTTCGGCCTTTACGGTTTCAAGCTTGTCAATGCTACGGCCAACAAGGGCAACGTCTGCCCCCAAAGAGACAAGTTCATGAGCGGTGCAGCGGCCAATACCGCTGCCGCCACCAGTGATAATAATTTTTTGCCCCTCAAACAGGTCAGGGCGAAAAATAGAGCGGTATCCCATGGAAAGTTAGCCTCCAGCTTTATCAGGTTAGTCAGTCATACAGATTTCGTTTTTCGTTTGTTATATGACATGACTGTTTGACTTCATGGTAGGTGACGTTTACGTTAACGTCAAGTGACGAGTTATGTTGAAAATACTGGCAGAGTTATGCGGTATATTCAATGCAAACAATTTGATGAAAGGACCAGCTGGAATGGCAACTTTAGAAGAAATTACCGAAGCAATGCGCGAGCGGATTGGGGACGATTGTGGTTTGGGCGCAACATTAAAGTTCGATTTCAAAGGAGAGGGTATTGTGTTTGTCGATGCCGAGACAGTTCCCAATATTGTCAGTAATGAAGATCTTGATGCTGATTGCACCATTAAAATTTCGGTTGATAATTTTGAAGCCCTTGCCAAAGGCGATCTTGATCCGACAACGGCCTTCATGATGGGCAAGCTTAAAATTGAAGGCAATATGGGTATTGCCATGAAATTACAGAGCGTCTTCAAATAGCAGGTAGAATTCGAGAATTTGTATGAAGCGGCTCCTTCGGGGGCCGTTTTTATGCGCGCATAGATTCTTGTTTTTCTGAGGTGAGTGGATCAAATAGCATCCAAATTTGGGCGGAACGGATTGGATAGCTGCGAAAAAGACAAAAAAATACAGAAAAGCGGTATTTCGTGAATTTTTTTCTGTACCTTTTGCCATCAACCCATTATGAAAAGCGCTTCGAATTTAAACTTGAACCGAACGGAGCTAGTCACATGACAGCGAGATCTGCACGGCACGGCCGCAATCAGGGCGGCAAAAGCCGCAAAAGCGGTGGCGGTGGACGTGGTAACGGCGGAACTAAAAACTGCCGTTCAAACGCCCAGCGCGCTGCCCGTAAAATTACTTTGAAAACGGGTCGCCATGCTGCCCGTCGTCAGTTGAAGAAAATTCAGGCTGCAACCAGCGTTGCTGCGTAACGCAAGTCCGATTTAATAAAAAAGCCACGCCCGATATCGGGCGTGGCTTTTTTTATGCCTATAGGCGTCAGGCTGTCTCCTCTGGCGGGGTATACCGCTCCCCCACATTGCCAAATCCATTCGTATGGCACCAACCCTCTTTTTCAGCGGCGATGATAATTTTGGCGCAGGCACGGCTGTCTGAAAGGGCATCATGATGCTGGAGCTCAAGTCCTAAAAAATCGGCAACATTCGGTAGTTTTGTCGGGCGGATATTCCATATTTTACGCGCCAACTTAACGGTGCATATAAAAGGGGCAGCCGGCGGGGTAAGTGAATAGGTATCGCAGCACTTGTTCAGCACCTTGGCGTCGAACGCAGAATTATGGGCGGCAAGAAAATCAAGCCCTTCGAAATAAGGGGCGATTTCGGGCCATAATGTACCGAATGTGGGCTTTGCGGCAACATCACCCCAGGTGAGGCCATGGATATGAGTGAAGAAGAAATCACGGGTTGGCGGTTTGATCAGATGGGCAACTTCATCCGTAATTATGCCCTCTTCCACACGGATCAGTCCGATGGCGCAGGCGCTGTCGGGGGCGTAATTTGCGGTTTCAAAATCGATTGCCAGAAATCTACTCATGGATACAGTCTATAAAAAAACACCCGGGGCGTCACCCGGGTGTTTCTGTGTTTTCGATATTTTTCAGGCCTCGGCCTTTTTCCGTTCTTCATATTTGAGCCGCTCTTCTTCGACGAGCTCTTTCTTGGACAGCTTGCCGACAAGTGTCTTGGGCAGTTCGGGCCTGAATTCCAGGGCACTTGGTAATTCATGCTTGCCCAGCTTGTCTGCAAGGAACGTCCGCAGATCATCAAGTGAAAACTCACTATATCCCTGTTTGAGCTTGATGAAGGCTTTAGCGGCCTCGCCGCGATAATCATCAGGAATACCGATCACTGTTACTTCTTCGACGCCGGGATATTCAAAGATGGCCTCTTCGATGATGCGTGGGTATACATTGAACCCCCCAGACGTAATCATGTCTTTCGTCCGGTCGACAATATGCATATATCCGTCTTCATCAAGGTAGCCGGTATCGCCGGTCATGAAGAAATCGCCAACGAACGCTTCTGCGGTGGCTTCGGGTTTGTTCCAGTAACCTTTCATGACATTGGGGCCTTTGATGCCAATTTCACCAATTTCGCCTGTGGGCATAAGCTTGCTGCGATCATCAACCCCGAATATGCGAATTTCAACGCCCGGGACCGGCACACCTGCGGCACCTGCCACCCGTTTGTCAGTCATGGGGGTCGACGTGCCCGATGGGGATGTCTCGGTCATACCCCAGCCTTCAAGCAGGCGACATCCGGTGACACGCTGAAAATGGTCCTGAACTTCAACAGGCAAAGGGGCACCGCCGGACGCACAGAATTTAAGAGAGCTTAAATCGAATTTTTCAATTTCGGGATGGTTGGCGATGGCCATATACATGGTCGGTACCCCGGGGAAGACGGTTGGTTTTTTCTTGTCGATATCTTTCATAACGGCTTCAAGATCAAATTTTGGATGTAAAATAAGCTCGGAGCCACCTGCTATTCCGAAATTCATATTCACGGTCAGTGCGTAAATATGAAAGAGCGGTAAGACGGTCAGCACTTTTTCTGTGCCATCGGTCAACACCGGATGGGTTCCTTGTTGCATGGCCCTTAGCTGTTGGCAGGCCGCAACCAGATTTGTGTGTGTCAGCATGGCCCCTTTGGGAAGACCGGTTGTACCGCCGGTATATTGCAATACGGCAACCCGTTCTGCAGTTTTTTTGACTTCGGTTGGTGTGAAATTGCCGTCATTGGCGATTAAATCCTTGAAGGTGACATGCTTGTCATCTTTCGGAATAGAGGCGATCTCTTTTGCCTTGAAAATCGGATACAGAAAATTCTTGGGAAACGGCAATACTTCTTTCAGATTGCCGACAATAATTTTCTTCAGGCGGGTTTTGCCTAGCATTTTCGCGATATTTGGATACAGGACTTTCAGGTCCAATGTCACCAAAAAATCGGTTTCGCTGTCTTCCACCTTATGGAGAAGCTCGCGTTCGGCATCAAGGGGGGAGTAATTGACGACAGTCCCGCCAGCCTTGAGGATGGCATAAAAACAGATAATGTAATGGGGGGTGTTGGGCAGGTATAATCCCACATGGACGCCTTTTTTAACACCCAGTTTCTGAAACCCTTTGGCGGCGCGATTAACAAAGTTATCAAGTTCGCTATAGGTGATTTTCTTATCCATAAAATCAATGGCATTATTAGACGGCCATTTTTTAACGGCTTCATCCAGTATGGCAAAAACCGGTTTCTGCTCGATTTCAATATCCCATGTGACGCCTTCAGGATATGACTTTTCCCATGAAAAATTCGACATTTCCACCCCTTTACCTTGATATAAGTCCCAGATTATTCTTTTTATTTAAAATACGTTGAATAGGGGAAGATGGTCAAAGGCAAAATTAAATGGACCAGGTTTGCGCGTGAGTGCAATATATAAGAAAACCAAAAAGGAGGCCGCAGTATGAAGACGGCAACAGATATTGCTCGCAAGGCTGTAACCTCTGCCCTGACGGATATCAAGGCGGCCAAACTTTCAGAAGATGCGCTTGCCCGTGCCCTGATTTCAGAGGCAATCTCGATTTACCGGAAAAGTCGCTCGGTTAGCGATATTGGTAACGAACTTGAGTTTTTGGCTGAGAATCTGGCAGAAGATGAAGACTATAATTTTATGCGTCCCTGAGCTTGACCGGTTAGTCGAACCCGTCAGACCCGGCCCCGCAAATAACAACACCGATTTTGGCAGTAGAGGGTGGGGTAAATTTCTTGCTCTGCAAGGCCGCGATGGCAGCAGCGGCTGACAATTCCGTTGCGATACCGGCGGTATTCCACAGCCAGCGGGCTGCCTCTTTCATTTCAGCATCAGAGATCAGAACAATGTCATCCACAAGTGAGCTGATAATATCCAGATTGATCTGAGCGGATTGTCTGGGGGCTAACGTACCTGCCTTGGTGGTGATTTCATCCAGTGTAATGAGTGAGTTCGCTTTGCAGCTTTCATACAGCGTTGGCGCGCCTTCGGCTTCAATGCCGATGATGCGGATATCCGGATTTATGAGCTTGGCCGCAGTTGCAACGCCAGAAATAAGCCCGCCGCCGCCGATGGCAACCATCAGAATATCAAGATCGGGCGCGTCTTTTAGCATCTCCAATGCGACAGTTCCCTGTCCCTTGATCACCGATATATCGGCAAAGGGGTGGATATATATTTTACCGCCGGCATCGCGGGCTTGCAAAGCAAGCTTGTTGGCATCATCCCAAACCGCACCAGATACAATAACGTCCGGTGTCAGGGATTTCAGTTTTTTAACTTTTTGCAGAGGTGTGTTCTCGGGCAGATAGATGGAGGTCTCTGTCCGGGTTAATGAACCTGCATAGGCCACCCCCATTCCGTGATTGCCACCAGATGCCGTGACCAACCCTTTTTCCAGCTGTTCTTTGCTGAGCGATAAAACCGTGTTTAAGGCACCGCGAATTTTGAAAGAGCCAGATATTTGCAAATTTTCGAGCTTTAAAACGGCCTTTTGACTATTTTCGAGCGTTATATCCATAACCGGTGTATGCCTGATATAGGGGGCGATATGCTTGGCAGCGGTCTGGAAATCTTCGAGAGTGAGAGTGTTTTGCATGTATCTGGAGCCTGAAAATCACTTTTGCTAAAGGGCAGTCTATAATGCTGTTATAGTCGGGTTACAAATCAAATATAAGAACAACAAGACAGATGAGGCATCATGACATACCAGACACTGAAACTGACAGTCGAAAATAAAATTGCACATATTCAGCTGAACCGGCCGGGGCGGCTCAATACCATGATTATGGAATTTTGGCAGGAAATGGTGAATGCGTTTGCCGAAATTGAGCAAACGGCCGAGGCACGGGTTGTTGTTCTGTCGTCAACCGGACGCCATTTCACCGCCGGGTTGGACTTGAAAGCGTTTGCCGGGCTGGCAGCAGATATGAACAGCGATGTGGACGGGGGCCGTATTCGCGAGCAGATGAAGAATAACGTTCTGGAAATGCAGGAAAGTTTTAACGTCATCGAAAAATGCCGCCTGCCGGTTCTGGCCGCTGTTCAGGGGGGCTGTATCGGTGGTGGGGTTGATCTGGTCAGTGCGGCAGATATACGGTACTGCACCGAAAATGCCTTCTTCATTATTCAGGAAATCAATATCGGTATGACGGCCGACGTGGGAACCTTACAGCGACTGCCTCACTTGATACCGTCGGGGCTGGTCAGAGAACTTGCCTATACGGGGCGCCGTATGCTGGCGGATGAGGCCCGTCAGGCAGGGCTGGTGAACGCGGTGTTCGAGACACCGGAAATCATGTTGGCAAAAGTGATGGAGATTGCTGCAGAGATCGCCTCCAAATCACCGTTGGCGATTACCGGTACGAAAGAAATGTTCACCTACACACGGGATCACTCGGTGGAGGATGCTCTTAAATATATGGCGTTGTGGCAGGCCGGAATGTTTTATTCTAATGATTTGCTGGAGGCGGCTGCTGCAAATTCCGAGAAACGGGCCCCGGTTTTTGAAAACATGCTACCACCACGGCAATTGGTAAAACGCAAACCCTGACGCAGTTACCGGCCAATTATTTTCCAGATCCCGTCGGCGGTGAGAATGATCCTGTCGCCGACATATAATTCCCCGCGCACAAAAACAACAGATGCGCCTTTACGGGTTATATGGCTGTTCAGGCTGACCCAGTCGCCCTGTTTGGCCGCCGCCGTGAAATCAAAATTCAGGGATATGGTGGCGCAGGGCTTTTTATCGATGGCATGCCAGACCTTATGGCCCATCATTTCATCAACAAATGTCATCATCATGCCACCATGTAACATGCCATTGGCATTGGTATGTTGTTTTTCGACAAGGAAGCCAAATTCAAAAGCCTCCCCTTCGCGTTTGAAATAAATGGGGCCAGCTTTTTCGGGGAATGTATCGGGTGCCTGATACAGGCGGAAACCGTCGGGTATATGTTGGGATATCATTGCGCTTCTCATTTCTTTTTTACCCAGTATGACGGTTTTAAAGCAGAAGGCAATTATTTCAATGGCATCCGGCGGGAAGTCGCGGACCGGATGCCATTGGGCTTATTGCGGAAATCCGTTACGCCGGGCATTATCAAGGCAATCAGATTTGTTATGATAGCCTTCCGTAGATGCCCCAACAATTCTGCCGTTGGGGGCGGTGCGTCGCCACCGCCACTCTGACTTGCGGGGATTGTTGTCCTGATAGAACTCCCATTTGTCGTCTTTACCTTCAATATCCATTTGTCAGTCTCCAGTTGATATCTGAACCCTGTAGACGCTTGGTAGAGGTCCCTGTGAGAGATGGGTGATCATTGCAACTTTGGTGTGCCCGTGTTGGTCATCAGTCGGATATAAAAACGGATAACCTCGCCATAATTTTTGATCATAATCCGCTCGTTTGTCCCGTGAACACGGGACAGGTCTTTGGGGCCGAAGCGCATGGGAATGAAGCGGTAGCTGTTTTCGGCAAGCTTCTCGTAATGCTTGCTGTCCGAGCCAGCCAGCATCAGGCCTGGTGATACCAACACATCAGGCATGGTTTCACGGATTGTTTGTTCGATTTGCTGATAACTGGGACTGGCGGGATCGGACACTTTGGATGGCTCGTTCCCTTGCTTTATAGTAATCGCGACCGCAGGGTCATCGATAACAGTTTTTACATGGGTGATGACATTTTCAATGCTGTCACCGGGAAGCAATCTGAAATTGACGGTTGCTTTGGCGGTGGTCGGTAGAACATTGTCTTTTGTGCCGCCATTGATGATGGTGACAGCTGTTGTTGTGCGAACCATTGCATTGGTGGCGCCGCCTTTGCCCAGTTGCCCCAGTAGCACGGGTTCTAACAGCCAGCGGTTTGAAATAACGGCCTTCAAACTTGCTGGCATGTACGGGGCGAGGGTGTCAAACATGTCTGTAACAGGTTTCTTGAGCGCTGTTGGCAAGCGGTTCGCTTCAAGGCGGGCGATGGCTTTTGACAGTTTCCCGACAGCCGTTTCTTTAGGAGGGATAGATGAATGCCCGCCCTTTGCCGTGGCCGTGATTTCCAGTGTCAGGTAGCCTTTTTCAGCCAGTGCGATGAAGGCAATGGGGGCTTTGATGCCGGGCATGATGCCTTGAACAACGACCATCCCTTCATCCAGGGTATAGGCCGCTTTTACGCCTTGCTCCATCAGATATTTTGCAATATTTCCAGCCCCTTTTTCGCCGCCAATTTCTTCATCATGACCAAAGGCCAGATACAGGGTGCGTTTGGGTTTGAACCCTGCCTTTAATTGATATTCTGCCGCTTCGAGCAAGGCCAGAACCGAGACTTTATCATCCAGTGTTCCGCGGCCCCAAATAGCTTCTTCGGCGATAATTCCGGAATAGGGAGGGTATTTCCAATTTGCTTCGGTGCCGGGTTCAACCGGTACCACGTCCAGATGTCCCATCAGAATGACCGGTGGCAGACTCGGATCGCTCCCTTCCCATTTATACAGAAGGCTGTAATCATTGATGAGGGTTTTATCCAGTTGCGCGGCAACTGTCGGGTAAGAGGTATCGATAAAGGCGAGGAGTTTGGCAAGTTCAGCGGTCTCGGTCGGGGCGTTAACTCCATGTGATATGGTTTTAATCTGTACGGCCTGACTTAAGCGCTTTGCCACAGCCATCTCGTCTATGGATGGCGCCGGAACTGCAGCCACATTGCTGATATTCGGGGTAGCCATAAATGTGTTGAACGCAATAACAGCAACGAGCGCTATAACTCCAATCCCGATCAATAAACCCAGTTTTTTAAACAACTTGACCCCTCCCCATATGGCGATGTTTGTCTGATGTTAGCATATCAGATTGAAAACCCACCCAGTTTTGTCTCCAGATATTCTGCTATGCCCTCATGGCCACCTTCACGGCCTAGGCCGCTTTCTTTCATACCGCCAAAGGGGGCCGCTGCCGCCGTTGGATTAATGTCATTAATGCCGATGATACCGAACTTCAGACCTTCAAACATACGAAAGGCCCGCCCGAGATTGGGGGTATAGATATAAGCTGCGAGACCATAATTGGTGTCATTCGCCCGCTCCAGCACTTCTTCTTCGCTCTCGAATGTCAGAATGGGGGCAATCGGGCCAAATGTCTCTTCACGGTAGATGCGCATATCTTCGCTGATGTCGGCAAGCACAGTCGGGGCGTAAAAATGCCCTTTATCCAGCCCGTTCTCTGTCAGGCGATGGCCGCCGCAAATCAGGCGGGCGCCTTTTTCAAGCGCGTCTTTAACCTGAGCTTCAACCTTGTCCACAGCCCCTGGCCCGACAAGAGGACCGATCGAGATGCCATCGTCCATCCCATTGCCCCCGCGCATGCGCTGGACGCGGGCCTTCAGGGTTTCAATGAAAGGCTCGGCTATGGATTTATGGACAAAAATCCGGTTGGGGCTAATGCAGGCCTGCCCGGTATTGAGAAATTTGACCAGCGAGACCCCTTTTGCCGCATGTTCCGGGTCCGCATCCTCAAATACGATGAAGGGCGCGTGACCGCCTAACTCCATGGATATTCGTTTCATATTGCCAGCAGCTGCCTGTGCCAGCATTTTCCCCACATCGGTGGAGCCGGTAAATGTGAGTTTGGCAATTTTCGGGTTGCTGACAAATTCATCACCAACGGGTTTGGGATCTTCTGTAGTAACGAGGTTGACAACGCCGGGCGGCAGTCCTGCTTCTTCAAAAATTTTGAACATTTCTATGGCGCAAAGGGGGGTTGCCTCCGCCGGTTTCAACACAATTGTGCAGCCTGCGGCCAGTGCCGGTGCAATTTTTCGGGTGAGCATGGAGACAGGATAATTCCACGGCGTTACCGCCCCGACAACACCAACGGGATGTTGCTGGACGATAAAGCGCTGATCCCCGCGCGGGGCGGGCAGGGTTTCACCATAAATACGCTTGGCCTCTTCGGCATACCATAACAGGAAATCAGCCCCGTATTGAACCTCGTTGCGCGCAGCTTTCAACGGCTTTCCCTGCTCTTGGGTCATGGTGGTTGCAAGATGCTCTTTCTTTGCGATCATCAGGGTATAGGCACGGTAAAGCAGGGCTGATCGTTGATAGGCAGTTGTCTTCGACCATGTTTTAAAGGCATCGGCTGCGGCATCGATCGCAGCGCGGACATCACTTTCGCTGCCGTTGGGAACAGTGCCGATAATGTCCCCCGTGGCTGGATTGCTGACGTCAAACCGGGTACCGTTGCTTGCTTCGCACCATTGACCGTTAATATACATTTCTCTGCCTTGTTTTTGTTTTATGCTGTTTACGGCCTTAGCCCATTGGGCGCAGATATGTAAAGCAGCATTTAACCGCTTGCACAGAGAAAATGAACGGCTTACATGGGATAACAACAATAATAAGGGGAGAGCATCTTATGACCAACAAGGCAGAGCGCGCGGAGAAAATAGCGCAAACGGTCGCGCATATCCGGAAACTTGTCGGTGAACGTGACGTAGTAACCTATGACATCTTGGCCAAGATCAAGGGCGAACTGGTTACCTTGGCCAAGAGGGAGCATTTATTTGCTCTGGACGATTTCCCCTATCCGGATGCGCAAGATAGCCATAGAAGCTATCTTTACCGGTTGTCTGAAGATGATGATCACAGATTTGCCCTATATGTACATGTGACCAATAAGGGTGTTGATGCCCCGCCCCATGACCACACAACATGGGCGGTTATCGTCGGTGTGCTGGGGAATGAAGAAAACCGGTTCTACAAGAAAGTACCGACCGGTGTAGACGTTACAGGCGGGGATATTGTGCGCAATGGACATGGGGTCACTTTACTGCCCGATGATGTTCACAGTATCCACACTGAAGCCGGAGAAGTTGTACTTAATTTCCATATGTACGGCCTTGCACTGGAGCAATTATCAGAACGCAAATACTGGAGTGATGCCAAGAAAGACTGGTCCGTCTTTCCCGCCCATTCAGGAATTATCGAGGCGCGCGGATGATGGTAAAAACCATATCGGCGCTTGCCGTCTATGACGCTATTAAAAGTGGTCAGGAGCTGGCTTTCTTGGATGTCCGGGAACAGGGCGTTTATGCGCAAGGACATCCCTTGTTTGCGATTTTCATCCCGCTTAGCAGGTTCGAGTTGACTATTGACCGTCTGGTGCCGCGAAAAAATGTTCCCGTTATCCTGTTTGATCAAGGGGGCGGAGAAAAGCTGGCGCAACGGGCAGCCCTGTTCTTGCAACAGGCGGGTTTTAGTGATGTCTCTGTGATGGAGGAGGGTGTTTCCGGTTGGCGAAAGGCCGGGTTGGAGCTTTTCTCGGGCGTTAATGTTCCCAGCAAAGCATTTGGCGAGCTGGTGGAGCATGAGTGCCAGACACCGCATATAACGGCGGAACAGTTGCAGGGGCGATTGGATAAGGGTGAGACTGTCGTCATTCTGGATAGCCGGCCGTTCGATGAGTTCGAACGCATGTGCATTCCGGGCGGAATTGATATGCCAGGCGCAGAACTGGTGCATCGGGTGTTCGGGCTGTTGGGCAGTGATGAAGAAACGCCGGTTGTTGTTAATTGTGCTGGGCGCACCCGAAGTATTATCGGGGCGCAATCCTTGATTAATGCAGGGATTAAAAATCCTGTCATGGCGCTGAAAGACGGAATAATGGGCTGGTACCTGCAAGGGTATAAGCTCGAAGACAAGGCGCAACGGGTGGCGCCGGCGCCATCATTACCAGCACTAGAAAAAAGTGTGGCCGCCGCCCGAGATTTGGGCGCACGCGCAGGCATTCAGATGATTGACAGGCTTCAGCTGGAGACGTTTCAGGCAAATGCAGACAAGCAAAGCCTTTTTCTGCTGGATGTTAGGACAAAAGCGGAGTTTCTGGAAGGGTATGTGGCAGGTAGCCAGCACGCGCCGGGCGGACAGCTGGTTCAGGCATGTGATGAATATGTGGGGGTGCGCGGCGCTGTGCTGGTTCTGATAGATGATCGGGAGGTACGGGCGTGGATGACAGCATCGTGGCTGGCTCAATTGGGATGGCCTCAGGTTTATGTGTTCAAGGATCTGGACGATGTCCGTTTGCTTACAGGTGAAGATGATCAAATACCCGTGCCCGAAACTGACTATATCAGCCCCATGGAGCTGGATGCTGTTATTGCATCGGGAGAGCCTGCGGCCGTGATCGATCTGGCACCGTCCTCGGCCTATCGGGAGGGGCATATTCCGGGGGCCTTCTGGATGATCCGTGCCCGCGCGGATTTCGATCTGAATATGCTGCCGGCGGTTGGTTTTGTGGTCATTACCGCAGATGATGAAAGACTGGCGCATCTGGCAGCCCCTGAAATAAAGGCGATACGTCCTGAGCTGATTGTCCGTGTACTGCAAGACGGAAATACAGGTTGGCGAAAGGCGGGGTATAAAATAACAGCAGACAATTCGAAATATTTGAGCGCGATCGAGGATGTCTGGCGCAAACCCTATGATGATGCGTCCAAAGTTCGGGAGCGGATGCAGGAATATCTGGATTGGGAAGTCGCGCTGGTTCCGCAAATTGAACGGGATGGAAGCACCGCGTTTAATATTCTGAAACCGGGGATTTGAGCCGCAAGTACGGGCTGCGGATTATTGCAACGGAACTCTTGCAATATATGGGCGGGCCGCCTAGCATACTGATCAATGGATACATGAGATATCCTTGCGAATAATGGAGAAAAATCCCGATGGATTTGTCATTTACTGACGAAGAACTGGCCTTTCAGGCTGAAGTCAGAACGTTTCTTGAAAAGAACCTTCCTGCCGATGTGAAGGATTGCTATTCACGTGGCATTCACGTGCCCAAAGAAGGCCAGGAACGCTGGCAGAAAATTTTGAACGACCAAGGATGGCTTGCCCCTAACTGGCCCGTTGAATATGGCGGAACGGGATGGAGCGCGGCGCAGAAATATATTTTTGCGCAGGAAATGGGACGGGCCGCCGCCCCGCCGCCAGTGCCTTTTGGTGTCAGTATGGTGGGTCCGGTAATATACACGTTTGGCACGCAAGATCAGAAAGACTATTATCTGCCGCGTATCTTGAAGTCCGAGGATTGGTGGTGTCAGGGATATTCCGAACCCGGATCAGGGTCTGATCTGGCCTCGTTAAAAACCAGTGCGGTTCGGGATGGCGATGATTACATCGTTAACGGGCAAAAAATCTGGACGACCTTTGCACAGTATGCGAACCTTATTTTCTGTCTGGTGCGAACCAATCCGGATGTGAAAGCACAAGAAGGTATTTCTTTTCTGCTCATCGATATGGAGACACCGGGTATCACGGTGAAACCTATTATTGGTCTGGATGTGGAACATACGCTCAATGAAGTTTTCTTTGATGATGTGCGGGTGCCCGTCGCTAATCGTATCGGAGAAGAGAACAAGGGTTGGACATATGCCAAGTTCCTGCTTGGAAACGAGCGAACCAGCATTGCCCGTATCGCAGAATCAAAATTACGCTGTGAGCATTTACGCGCGATAGCGGCAACCGAGAAAATGAACGGTGGCCTGCTGCAGGATGATACGGATTTCATGCGTAAACTGACCAGAATCGAAGTTGATCTGATGGCGCTGGAATATACTGAATTGCGCATGTTGTCGAAAATCAGTCGCGGAGAGACACTGGGTGCCGAGCCCTCCTTGCTGAAGATCAAGGGATCTGAAATTCAGCAAAGACTGACCGAACTTCTGGTGGAATCCCTTGGTATGTATGGGGCGGCTTATGAGGCTTTAGAGGTGCGTGGCCGGCGGAACGATAAGAATTTTGCCCCTGACTATGCGCATGGACCGATGGCAGAACATTTATACTTGCGGGCCGCAACCGTTTACGGTGGCAGCAATGAAATTCAACGAAATATCATCTCCAAGATGGTTCTGGGACTATAAGGAATAATAAAAATGGATTTTGAACTTTCAGAAGAACAAGTGTTGCTAAAAGACAGTATTGACCGGTTTGTGCTTGATAACTATGGCGCTGAAGATCGGCTGAAACTGTCACAAAGCGAGTTGGGTTTTAGCAGGGACCATTGGAAGATAATGGCGGAACTGGGCTGGCTCGGCATGGCCTTTTCAGAAGATGTAGGCGGTTTTGGTGGCGGTGCCGTTGAGACTATGATCATGATGGAAAATATGGGGCGCGGTTTGGTGCTGGAGCCATTTGTCTCGACCGTGTTGCTAGGGGGCGCATTGATTGCCGAGGTGGGGACCGACGCGCAAATCGAAGCGATTATCCCGGCGGTTATTGAAGGCAATATGATGCTGGCCTTTGGTTATGCTGAAGCCCAGAGCCGGTTTAATCTCAATGACGTGGAGACAACAGCGACAAAATCCGGTGATGGTTATGTTCTGAACGGCACCAAGGCTGTTGTGTATCATGGCGGTACAGCAGATAAAATCATTGTCTCTGCGCGGACCGGTGGCGCATCCCGTGATAAGGACGGCATTTCCCTGTTTATCGTCGATAGCAACGCGGCTGGGGTTGATATTCGCAGCTATGCCACTGTTGATGGCCAGCGGGCCGCAGATATCCGTATGGAGAATGTATCCGTTGGTACTGATGCCTTGCTGGGGGATGAAAGTGCCGCGGCGCCAGCAATCGAAAAAATTATTGATCAGGCGACTGGTGCCCTTTGTGCCGAGGCAGTTGGTGCCATGAGTGCCGCTAACGAGCTTACCAATGAGTATCTGAAAACACGGAAGCAGTTCGGGGTTCCCATCGGCAAGTTTCAGGTGCTGCAACACCGGATGGTCGACATGTATATGGAAGCCGAGCAGTCAAAATCCATGTCCGATATGGTGGCGATGAAGCTTGACATGGCCTATGAGGATGATACCCGTAAAGCAGTTTCAGCCGCGAAAGCCCAGATCGGGAATGCCGCTAAATTTGTCGGGCAGCAATCCATACAGTTGCACGGCGGAATGGGTATGACAGACGAGTATTCTATCGGTCATTATTTCAAGCGTTTGACGACCATCGAGATGCTGTTCGGGAATACAGATTTTCATCTGAACCGGTTTTCGAACTTGTCATAGACTGATTGATGTCTTAACAGGAAAAGCGGCAGGGAATTCTTGCCGCTTTTTTAATGGGTGTCTGTATGAAATTTCCGTGGCTGGTTATTGCGGCCCTGATGGGGGGAAGCGCCGTTGTTCTGGGGGCGGTTGGCGCTCATGTTGTCGCGGGCGATGATACTGCCCGGCGCTATCATGATATGGCGGTGAGTTATCAGATGTATCATGTACCAGCCTTGATTGCGGTGAGCGTCCTTTTATATCGGGGCGGTCGCGGGGCTGTTGCCGCTAGCCTTGCCGGGATGTTAATCACCTTTGGCGTTTTCCTGTTCTCAGGATCGCTGTATTATCTGGCCTGGACGGGGGAGGCTGTTGGCTACAACATCACGCCGACAGGCGGTATGGGTCTAATCCTCGGATGGCTTGTTCTGGCTATTGGGGCGGTTCAAAACTGGCGATCAGATAAATAACCGGCGGCTTACCCGTAAGTTGATTGTTTGAAATGCTTGCGGCACAAGGATACATAACGGTCATTGCCGCCAATTTCCTTTTGTGCCCCGTCACGGATGGGGGCACCCTCTTCATTGACACGAATAACCATGGTAGCTTTGCTGCCGCAATGGCAGATGGTTTTCAGCTCTTTCAGCTCGTCCGCCCATGCGAGCAGATGCAGGCTGCCTTCGAACAGATTGCCTTGAAAATCGGTGCGCAGACCGTAGCAGAGAACCGGAATTCTGAGCTGATCGGCAATTTCGGATAACTCGAACACTTGCTGTTTGGTTAGGAACTGGCTTTCGTCAACCATCACGCAATCTACGGGCCGCTGCTCCAGTATGTCTTTGGTAAGGGCGAGAAGGTCAGTGCTGCCGGTAAACAGATTTGCATCTGCCTCCAGGCCGATCCGCGAGGCAATTTTACCAACCCCGTACCGGTCATCAAAGGCGGCGGTCAGAAGCAGCGTTTGCATGCCGCGTTCTTCATAATTGAAGGCAGATTGAAGCAGAGTCGTCGATTTTCCAGCGTTCATAGTGGAATAATAGAAATATAATTTTGCCATTTGCCGCCTACATATCTGTCCACAGAACTGGTTTTTGAGAATAGGGCATATAAAGAGGATGCCGGGGTTGGTCATGCTTTGTTAGCGCTAGCATATATGTCTTGATATTTGCAGATTTGAGAAGGTTGCGCACGTCCATATCCCGACCCTTGAAGTTCCCGTGGCTTCCCCACGCGCAAATGGTCATTTGTGCGGCGCTTGCCGCCTCTATCAATGTCTGGTCATTAAGTGGACCTACCGGACGCGCCGCCTTTTTCAAATCCTTGGGGTCCGTGGCCCGATAGGCAAATATATTAATCACTTCAAGGGCCCCGAAGCCCATATCTACGGCCCGTCGATGACACCGCTCCACCGTGGGGTCATTCTTTGTGGCATCAGCGGTTGACGGATTGAGCATCAGAAAAGCCACAGAGGGGCCATCGTCCCACCTGCGCCAAAGCCGGTATCTGTACAGACCGCAGGGGCTGAAAATTGCATTGCTGTCTCCGAAATATTGCGCTTCCATTCAGTTGTCCTGAACCGGTTGCAGCTCTGGCAGGTAACAAGAGGGGCTGTCGGGCTGCCAAATAGGCCGCTTTTTCATGATGTGGAGATATGCATTTGATGATAGCCATCCATTCAGCCATTTTTGTAGATACGGGTAGTCGGCATGATCAAACCAGTCGCGATCACTATTTGCAAACTGGCGGATAAACGGGAAGATAGCCAGATCAGCAAGGGTTGCTGCATCTGCTAGTAAAAATGAATGCTTTTGAAGCTGCTCCTCAAGTTTGGATAAGAAAACCTCACCGTCCTGCCGGTGGGCTTCACGAGATTTTTCAGGGAATCGTACATGGTATTTGTAGCGATCCAGTGAAGACTTGAACGGGCCATCATTTTCCTGGATTAGATTAAGGATACGGGCTTGAAATTGAGGATCATCCGGAAATAGAGATTGAGGGTCATTTTTACCGGCGGCCCACAGCATAATATCCAAACTCTCGTCCAGAACCTTGCCGTCTTCAAGCACCAGGACAGGGACTGTCGCTTTAGGGCTGGCACTGGTCATGGCGGCAGGTTTGTCTTTTAGTAAAATGTCGCGCAGTTCAACTTTCAAGCAAGAGATATAGATCATTAGCCGCGCCCGCATGGCATAGGGACAGCGGCGGAAACTGTAAAGGACAGGTGCAATGTTATCAGGTGAATGGGGCATGGTTTTTTGAGGGCAGAAGGCGTTACCAGCGCAGGCGATTGACGCGCCGGAGCATGGCCGCCCGCATCATTTCGTTTTGCTGGGCAACCTGTTTTTCAAGGCTTTCATTGTCAATGATATCGCTATCATCAAGGTCAGTCAGAACTTCAGTTTTTGGAACTGGTTTGGCAGCAACCGAGACAGCGAGATAGGCAAGGGATGCATCTCTGGCCGTGGTTTTTTTATCTTCACGATCTGTCATGATTTCAGAAGGTTGGGGATGGAAGACGTCCAGTCGTTTTTCTTTTTCCTGATCTTTGGTTGGTGCCGCCAGAATACTGACTTCGTGTGGGGCAAGGTCTGGCGTGATTGCAATAACCTCTTCGGCTGTGAATATTTCATCAGGTTTCAGGTCAAGCGATGGCACTTCCATAGGTTCTGCATCACCAGCAGGAGGCGATTCTGGCAGAGTTGGACGTTTGACACTTTCAGGCACCGGTGTTTCACGGTTATTTTGATTCAGTTTTTTTGCAGCGAATATTTGTTGCATACTTAACGGGTCTTTACGCCGGGGTTGCTTGGGTTTTAAAGGCTCGGGGATATTAAGATTTTCAGGCTGCCATGCCTCTCCGACAATTTTTCTCTTTTTGGGTTGAGCGCGAACAGGAAGTGTTCTTTTTGTAAGCTCTTTTCGTGGGGTTAGCGGGCGTGCTTCATCGTCGGCTTTATTTTTCGGAAGCGTGCTTTTCGGTGGCATATTCGAAGCATCATTTGCTCGTAGTTTGCTGTTGAAGAAGGGGAGCCGTTTCTCGACAGCACCTACAAGAAACAGCATGGCGCTACTCAGGCGTTTGTTTCGTTTTTTAAGTTTACCATTTTCTGCAATAAGATACTTTTCCCGGGCAGTTAAACTGCCCGAGCCGGTATGGAATTTATTCAGTTTTTTGCTAGCAAAATTCATTTGTTGCAAAATGTGCCCCCTTCGGCACGTAACAGTCAATCGGTGATTTCAGCCTCAGATTGCAATCGGCCCCCTCGAACCTGCAAATAGTTTAAATCAGTTTAATCTTTATGAAAACACCCGATTTATTTTTATTGTCCTTGCGCCGGTAAATTCCGTGCTGCGGGATAAGGGGGGATGGCAATTTTACCGGTTGGGCGGTATTTTGAATTTACGGGGATCCCATCGAGCGATTTGTTTTCCCGATCATGATGAATTGTCTTGCCAGGACCTGAAAAGGATATGATTGAAGTGACACGGGTAAATATCCTGACGTTTGATGAGAAAGCTTTGCCTGAGTTGGCCCGCTCGCAAGGACGAGTAGCGGTTTCTTTTGTCAAAAAGGGCGGCGACACGTGTTTGCAACACCTTTATCAATCGGGTTGTGGTCGGGTTCATTTTCCAACGGTTGATAATCAGGCTTATCCTGAAGCCGTCCTGATTAATACAGCTGGTGGATTGACCGGCGGTGATGATGTATCGGTAGAGATTACGGTCCATGAAAAGGCAAAGGTAACAGTGACAGGGCAGGCCGCAGAAAAAATATATAAATCTGTGGGACCATATGTGACTAGTCAAACTGATTTGCAGGTGGCTGCGGGTGCGTATCTGGAATGGCTGCCGCAAGAAACAATTCTGTTCAATCAGGCGCGCCTGCACCGGGTCACAAAAGTGGATATTGAAGCGGGTGCTCGCCTGCTTGCCGTTGAGGCAACAGTTCTTGGACGTCAGGCCCATGGTGAAACCATGACAAATGCAGCATTGATCGATGGATGGGAAATCCGGCGTGAAGGGCATCTTGTCTGGTTTGATCGCTTCAGGTTTGACGGAAATATGGAGCAGGCTTTAAAACGCTCGGCTCTACTGGGCGGCGCAAATGCGTTTGCAACAATCGTTCTCGTGGCATCTGAGATACCGGAATTTGTCAAGCTTGCTCGGGAAATTGCTGATGATACAAATGGTTTTATTGGCGTGACCTCTTTTGATGACACCCTTATGGTTGTTCGCGTGTTAAACAGGGATCCATATTCACTGCGCAAAGATGTGGTGCGGATGTTGCAAAATTTAAGACAGAAATTGGCAGGGGCAGTAGTGCCGATGCCTGCTGTCTGGGAAGTTTAAAGGAAAGATAAATGCAGTTTTCACCAAGGGAAAAAGATAAACTTCTAATCTCTTTGGCGGCAATGGTTGCGCGCGGTCGGTTGGAACGGGGAGTTAAATTGAATTACCCGGAAACCATTGCTCTGATCACTGATTACGTTATTGAAGGGGCGCGGGATGGAAAATCTGTGGCGACCTTGATGAGTGAGGGGGGCACGGTGGTTTCCAGAGAACAGGCGATGGAAGGGGTTGCCGATATGTTGCCTGAAGTGCAGGTGGAGGCCACGTTTCCAGACGGCACCAAGCTGGTCACAGTGCATAAACCTGTTCGATAGGAGGTGATGATGAAACCTGGTGAAATTATTCCGGCCAAGGGTCAAATTGAATTGAACGTAGGGGGCGAAAAATGCGTTTTGGATGTTGCCAATCGGGGAGATCGTCCGATTCAGGTGGGCAGTCATTATCATTTTGCCGAAGTGAATGCGGGACTTGATTTTGACAGACAGAAAGCGCTCGGGTTTCGGTTGGATATTGCGGCGGGCACCGCCATTCGGTTTGAACCGGGGCAGAGGCGGGAAGTGTCGTTGGTTGCGTTCGGTGGTAACCGGCGGGTGTTCGGGTTTCGCGGCGATGTAATGGGGATGATCAAGGACGCACAGAAATGACAATAAAACTCTCGAGGCGGGCTTATGCCAATATGTTTGGTCCAACGGTTGGTGATAAAATCAGACTGGCGGATACAGAACTGTTCATCGAAGTCGAGCGTGACTTCACGACCTATGGTGAAGAGGTGAAATTCGGTGGTGGTAAAGTTATTCGTGATGGTATGGGACAATCACAAGTTACTCGGGCCGCAGGTGCCGTCGATACGGTTATTACCAATGCGCTTATTCTCGATCACTGGGGCATTGTTAAAGCCGATGTGGCCCTCAAAGATGGCAAAATTGTAAAAATTGGCAAAGCAGGGAACCCCGATATTCAAAGCGGGGTTGATATTATCATCGGCCCGTCAACCGAGGTGATTGCCGGAGAAGGTAAAATCCTTACTGCTGGCGGGATTGATGCACATATCCATTTTATTTGCCCGCAGCAAATTGAAGAAGCGTTGGCGAGTGGCATCACAACCATGATGGGCGGTGGTACGGGGCCGGCAACGGGAACCAATGCAACCACCTGTACACCGGGGGCTTTTCATATTGGGCGAATGCTACAAGCAGCAGAAGCCTTTCCAGTGAATTTGGGGTTCTTTGGTAAAGGAAATGCAAGCCTGCCCGAGGGGCTGAAAGAACAGGTGGTTGCCGGAGCATGTGGTTTGAAACTGCATGAAGACTGGGGCACTACACCTGCCGCGATCGATTGTTGTCTGGGAGTTGCAGACGAGATGGATGTGCAGGTGCTCATCCATACAGATACCTTGAATGAAAGCGGTTTTGTTGAAGACACAATTGCAGCCTTCAAAGGCCGAACCATTCACGCCTTTCATACCGAAGGTGCGGGGGGCGGGCATGCACCGGATATTATCCGGCTTGCTGGTGAGGCGAATGTAATTCCATCATCTACCAATCCAACTCGGCCTTTTACCGTTAATACCATCGATGAACATCTGGATATGTTGATGGTCTGCCACCATCTTGATCCGAATATTCCTGAAGATGTGGCCTTTGCCGAAAGCCGAATTCGCAAAGAAACTATCGCGGCCGAGGATATTTTGCATGATATGGGTGCTTTCTCGATCATTTCATCCGACAGCCAAGCTATGGGGCGGGTCGGAGAAGTATTGATCCGCACCTGGCAAACGGCTGATAAAATGAAGAAACAGCGGGGACGCCTGATCGAAGAGACCGGTGATAATGATAATTTCAGAGCCAGGCGTTATATTGCCAAATACACGATTAACCCTGCAATTGCACAAGGGATTGATGCATATGTGGGGTCTGTCGAAGCTGGAAAGATTGCTGATCTTGTCCTGTGGTCGCCCGCTTTTTTTGGGGTGAAGCCTGATTTGATTTTAAAAAGCGGGACAATTGCCATGGCGCCGATGGGGGACCCGAACGCGTCTATTCCGACCCCGCAACCGGTTCATTTTCGTCCCATGTTCGGTGCCTTTGGACGCAGCTTGATTGCAAGCTCTGTAAGCTTTGTCAGCGAAGCTGCCATGGCAGAGGATATCAAGGGGCGGTTGGGGCTGGAGAGAGAGCTTTTATCTGTGCGCAATACCCGAGGTGGTATCGGGAAAGCATCGATGGTCCATAATGATGCCATGCCAGAGCTTGAAGTGGATCCGGAAACATATATTGTAAAGGCCGATGGTGAGATTTTAACCTGTGAGCCAGCCACCGAATTACCGATGGCCCAACGCTATTTCATGTATTAGCCCATGCAGAATGTACTGACATATATAGTTGCGGCTGAGCTGCTCGAGGGAAAAATAACCGGAACTGTTACACTCGATTTTGATAATAGACGCCGTCGACGTATTCGCTTGACCACGGATGAGGGGCTGGACTTTTTGTTGAATTTGCCTGACGTGGTGACTTTACGTGATGGGAATGTTCTCGTTCTGGAAAATGGAGATGGAATATTGGTTCGGGCTGCCAACGAGCCAGTAGTTGATGTGTCTTGTAATGATACGGCGGAACTGGTCCGTGTCGCATGGCATTTGGGTAATCGTCATTTGCCAACCCAGTTGATGGGAGATCGGTTACGTATCCGCGAAGATTCTGTGATTGAGGATATGTTGCGAATTCTGGGTGCAAATCCAGTGCGACTGAGCGCTCCGTTTAATCCTGAGGGCGGTGCATATGGGCAGGGGGAAACTCATAGGCATGAAGGGCATTCGTGACCATGAACGGTTTGTATGAATTGTTATCGTGGATGTCGCCTTCCTATCCGGTGGGGGCCTATACCTATAGTCATGGAATTGAATACGCGGTAGAGGCGGGCTTAATCTCAAACCTTGATGATCTGGTGTCATGGCTTTCGGATATTGTTGAATATGGCTCTGCACGTACAGATATAATTTTGCTGGCAGAAGCTTATGGAGCTACTGCTGCCGGGGATGAGGAGCGGTTATTGTCCGTTGCTGAATTGGGATATGCTTGTCGGGCAACCAAAGAGCTGGATTTGGAGACATGCGCTCAAGGGCGGGCTTTTATGTCGATTACCCGAGATGTTTTTCCATCAAAAAATATGCAGTTATTGGATGAACAAAGGTCTGGCCCTCTCGTGTATCCAGTGGCTGTTGCCGCTGCTGCTGCTGATCGCGGGATACCTTTGGAGACAACGCTTACAGCATATCTGCACGGATTTGTTTCAAACCTCGTATCTGCTGCGGTTCGTATTGTACCGTTGGGACAGACAGATGGGCAGCGGGCGATTGCGGCTCTGGCAAATATTACGGCTGCTCAGGTTCAGATGGCTTTAGCATCGCACTTGGGCGATTTGGGAAATGCCACTTTGATGGTTGATTGGTGTTCCAGTCAGCATGAAACGCAATATACGAGGTTATTCAGATCATGACAGTATCGACACATGGACCTTTGCGGGTGGGAATAGGCGGGCCGGTCGGGTCTGGGAAAACTGCTTTGACGGACGCTCTTTGTAAATATTTACGCGATTCTTATAACATTGCGGTTATCACTAACGATATCTATACCCGTGAAGACGCTGAATTCTTGACCCGCTCTGGCGCTTTGCCGCCGGATCGCATCGTTGGGGTTGAGACAGGCGGATGCCCGCATACGGCAATTCGGGAAGATGCGTCTATCAATTTGGCGGCGATTGCTGACTTGAATATGACCTTTCCTGATCTGGAACTGATTATGATTGAAAGTGGTGGAGATAATCTTGCGGCTACTTTCTCACCGGAACTTGCCGATATCACAATTTATGTTATCGACGTTTCTGCTGGTGACAAAATTCCGCGCAAAGGCGGTCCCGGTATTACCCGTTCGGACTTGCTGGTAATCAACAAAATTGATCTAGCTCCGCTGGTGGGTGCCGATTTAGGGGTTATGGATCGCGATTCAAAAAAGATGCGCGGAAAACGACCCTTTGTCTTTACCAATATTAAAGATGGTAAAGGGGTGGCCGAAGTCGCTGATTTTATCATTCAAACCGGTGGTTTGGCTCAATAGATACAAAATTAATATGCTGAAACGCCTTTCAACTTGTAATTATATGTGGTGTAAGCTTGTGAAATGAAGCATGCCCGATCCATGCGGATGACCAGATTTCCCTTTATATTGTTAAAACTGACCCATGCTTCATAATCTTCTTCCTCGCCAGCATCGCTCCCGCCCGTAATATATGTGGTAACATAATCAATGGCTTTGATTGAGCTTTGCGCAACAGAATGTTTTTCAAGATAATCCTGAACAACGGGCGCGCAATCCTCGGCTTCGTAAGCGCTAATACCTGACTGAATGGACTGACTATAAGCCGTGCTAGAGATACCCAATATACCGATAATCAAGCCTGATAATAGTTTATGCCGCATGCTAATCTCCTTCTATAATATCAATAGTTATTTCGGGTAAGCCCTCGATGCCTCCGTTTACATGGTCGCCCGGCTGTAACGGGCCAACGCCGGCAGGCGTACCGGTATAAATCAAATCACCGGCTTTTAGCTCAAACATTTTTGATAAATGAGCGACAATTTCAGGCGGGTTCCAGATCATATCCGAGATCAGGGCCTGCTGCTTGTTTTGACCGTTCACATTTAGCCAAAGCCGGCTGTTCTCTATATGGGGAACGCTCTTCGCTTCTGCAATAGCAGAACAAGGGGCCGAGAAATCAAACCCTTTGGCGCAATCCCATGGGCGCCCTTTTTCCTTGGCGGCTGATTGCAGGTCGCGGCGGGTCAGATCAATGCCACTGGCATAGCCAAAAATAAGCTTTACTGCCTCTGAAACTGAAAGGTTTTTAGCTGTGCCATTGATGGCAATAACCAGTTCCATTTCAAAATGAAAATTATCGGTTGCTGGAGGGTAGGCAATTATGCTGCCATTTTGAACAAGCGCATCGGCAGGTTTGGAGAAGAAAAAAGGGGGTTCTCGCTCAGGATTACCGCCCATCTCAAGCGCATGGGCCGCATAATTTCGACCAACACAGTAAATCCGGCGCACCGGAAATCTTTCATCACGGCCAATGATTGGCAGGACTGGTAGGGCAGAAGGTGTAAACAGATAGCTCATGAATGATTACTCTCGCGAAAAGTCAGGCTGATTGAAGCATAAATATATCAGAGTGCCATTGTTCGGGATCACATTAATGTTGGAAAAGGCCTAATATTTTAAAAATCCTAAAAGATTGATATCGACCAAGTCATAAAGAGCTGGCAATAGGCATGGCCAGAAAAAGAATTGCTCTTTTTCAGATGATCATGCTACTCAGGAAAAGGGCGCGCAATCTCTTGAAGAGATATGAGGACTATATGAAATTATATGATTTGCCCGGCCCGCCGAGCCCCCGCCGTGTTCGCATTTTTCTGGCTGAAAAAGGAATTGATATTGAAATCGTTCCGGTAAATATCCGGGAAGGTGCCCATTTCAAGCCGGACTATGCTCATGTAAATAGCCGACTGACCATACCAGCGCTGGAGCTTGATAGCGGCCTTGTTTTGAATGAAAGCGAAGCAATTCAGCGCTATCTGGAAGAGAAATTCCCCGCAGTGCCCTTGTTTGGCGGAACCATTGAAGAGCGAGCCCTGGTCAATAATTGGCTGCGTATTATTGATATTGATGGATATTGTGCTGTTGTCGATACCCTTCGCAATGGATCGCCACGGTTTGAAAATCGGGCGCTAACGGGCCCGCGGAATATGGCGCAGATACCTGCGTTGGCAGAACGCGGAGAAAGTCGTATCGGTTATTTCTTCGAAGATCTTGATCAGCAACTTGAAGGACAGGCTTATATTGCCGGTGATAATTTTACGGTTGCCGATATTAATGCGCTGGTAGCAATTGATTTTGCAGGCATGGCGAAATGTGAAATTCCCGCTGAGCGCCAGAATGTCCTGCGCTGGCACAAGGATGTATCTGCGCGCCCAAGTGCAAAAGCATAACAGCGATCAGTTTTTACTACGGATATAATAGATCATATCAAGCGGGGGTGGTGCTTTGCCAAGTTGGCTGAGCATTTGATGGCACTGCCCCCGGTGATGTGTCTGGTGATTGAAGATATGAGTGAGAACATCTGATTTGAGGTCATGGCATTGAACCCCGGCAGACGTTTTGTAATCCATATGGCTGTTCAATTCGTCAGTTGTCAGCGCATCGGTTAGAGTGATCAGCCGTTGATCCGCTTGCTGCCGGTTATGAATAAGGTCATCAAGATTTTCGTATAACAATGCGTCGAGAGAAGCGGGCTTTGGGCCGGAACCTTGCAGCCGCTCCATCCAGAGGTAATCTCCAACCAGAATATGATTTAATGTTCCAAGTACAGAGTGAAAGAAGCCGGAAATACCCCTGTTGACTTCCTCAACGGAAAGTGTCTGGACAGCATCATACAGATACTCATTTGCCCATGCATTATAGCGGGCGAAGTTCTGAAAATGTGTTTTCACCCTTTTCTCCTTTTCATTATATCCAGCGGCGGACTTTTTTCATGTAGTCGAGATATTCATCCCCAAATTTCCGGATGAGATAGGCTTCTTCACGGGCTATGACATAATAGCGGATAATCAGAATGGCCAAAGGTAGCAGGGCAACAGCTACAAGGCTGCTAGCAGCAAATGCCACCCCTAGATAAGCGACAATCATACCCACATATATGGGGTTCCTTGAATAGGCATAGGCTCCGGATGACAAAATCAGTGTTGTCGGTTTCCAGGGTTCTACGTTAGAGCCGGATCGTTCATGGCGGAGGGCTTCGATTATAACGACGATCAGGCTGGCGATAAATAAAACGCCGCCTGTAATCGAGGCGTATAAAGGCCCCCATTCCCCTTCCATCCAGCTGGATTGAAGTAGAATCCCCCCGATCAGGAAAACACCAAAACAGAGAGGAGGCGGAATACGGACTTTTGCATTGTCCGACTTATCCATGGTTTGAGTTTTTTCCATTTGCTGCCTTTAAAATCAAAGAACTATAAGATCGCTTTATTGCGCAGAAGGCTGTGCCCCTTGTCACTCAAGGGAGACATTTTGAGCCAGAAATTCAATGGCGGCATTTACGCCACCGCTGCCATGCGGAATTTTCAAGGCTTTAAGTCCCATTTCAATAGCCCCTAATGTGCCGAGTAACATCGGGGCGTTGGCATAACCCATATGGGCAATGCGCATGGCCTTGCCGTCAAGCGCGCCAATACCGATGCCAATCACAACGTTGCACTTTTCATGACAATATTCCAGCAATGGGGCCGGAGAATAACCATCATTGAATAGTACTGTTGTGACACCGGTTGAACGGCTGTCCGGATTTTGGACATTAAACTGAAGTGCTCCGCCTTCAGCCCATTTTTCAACGGCAGCCCAGGTTGCCGCTGCCAGCAATTGATGGCGGAGGGTTGCCGCCTCGATGGTTTCATTAGTAAGAATTTCAAAGGATTTTTCCAAAGCAAAGATTAAATGCTCTGGTGGTGTTCCTGCATATTTCTGATAGTGGGCATCCCCCAAGCGAGTAGTCCAATCCCAGTAGGCGGTTCGCAGATCTGCTGACTCGTGACGCTCAAATGCCTTGGTGCTGGCAGCATTGAAGCTCAACCCTGGTGGGGACATAAGCCCTTTTTGTGCGGCGGCGACAGCAACATCGACGCCCCACGCATCCATCTCGAAGGTCATGGTGCCAAGGGATGCAATGGTATCCACCATGAACAAGGCAGGATGATTTGTGCTCTGGATCGCCTGTCCTACAGCTTGCACATTATTTGAAAGACTGGAGGCTGTATCAACCTGAACCATAAGAACAGCTTTGATTTCATGGTTGGTGTCTTGTTGTAATCTTGCTGCAACAGCGTCGGGTCTGACCGCATCCTGCCATGATCCGGACAGGATTTCGATATCCAGCCCGAGGGCTTTGCCAAAGTCTCCCCAGCCATTGGCAAACAAACCGCTTTCAAGCACCAGAATTTTATCGCCCCGGCTGCAAACATTGCTAAGGGCCGCTTCCCATGCGCCGTGTCCGTTGGCGATATAGATGAAGGTCTTTCCTGTTGTCTTGAAAAATGTTTTCAGGCTTTTGAGGAGACTGTCTGTTAATAAGGGAAAGTTTTTTTGATAAATATCAATGGCAGGCTGGTGCATGGCGTTAAGGACGCTATCGGGAATATTAGTAGGGCCTGGAATGCTTAAAAATTCACGGCCAGTACGCACAGACATTGTTGTAAATCCTTTCGAGGGGCAAGATAGGCGACCGTATCCGATGCTTATTTATGGTGCAACTCTTGTTAAGTGAAGGGTGTCTGGTTTTTGCGTTTGCGATGCAGGCTTTTCTGAACCGCAATGTAGAGCTGTTTGCTGGAGGCGCCTAACCCGCCCAGAGGCAGGAAACGTGCCTTTTGAGAGCCGGAAGGCCTGCGAAAAATTCGGAAAAGGACAAAAATCGCCAACAAAACGGCATTTATTGCCACGACATAAAAGAGAGATTTTTGACCAAAATTTGCCATAACCTGTGCGCTGGCGATAGGGCCAAGGCTGGCTCCCAAACCGTAAGCAAACAGGATACCACCGGAGACTTGGACCAAGCGGTCTTTATCGGCCAGATCATTGGCCTGAGCTGATGCCATTGGGTAAATTGTAAAGGCAAATCCGCCCAGACACAGTCCGAAGACAAACAGTAGGAATGTGTTGTCTTGTTCACTGGCCCAGGCAACAGAAACAGCGGCACTGGCTGTGAATAATGCCCCGAAAATCAATATTGTTCTGCGGTCAAAGTGATCTGAAAGCCGGCCTACGGGAAATTGAAGAAGCATTCCGCCAAGTAGCAAAGAAGCCATGAATGCAGAAATATCACTGAGAGAGAAGCCCATGGATTTAGCAAAAACAGGGGCCAGCGAGTTAATCGAACTGTTGGAAAGACCTGCTGAAAATGTGCCCATAACAGCCACTGGAGAGATATTATACAGGTCCCGGAGGCTCATTTGTTCCGGAGCCGCTGGTTTTGGTGTTGCGGCGCGCGTTAGCAATATGGGAACAAGGGCGAGAGAGAAAATAATTGAAGCGACCGAGAATAACTCGAATGAGGCCGGGTCGGCAACAACCAGTAAAAATTGTCCAAATCCGCCGCCCATATAACCGGTGATCATATATAGCGAGAGAACACGCCCGCGATTGTCGTTACTGGAGCGCTCGTTCAGCCAGCTTTCAACGATCATCACCATGCCTGCCATGCAAAAACCGGAGACGGCTCTTAGCAAAATCCACATTACCGGATTGACGATTAGAAGGTGGGAGAGCACCGCCACTGACATGATGGAGGCAAAGGCCGCAAAGGAGCGGATATGGCCGACGCGGGCAACAATTTTGGCGGCATTCATCGCCCCAACCAGTATGCCGACAAAATAGCCAGCCATGATTACGCCGGTAATTTCTGTGGAAAAGCCTTCCAATTGGCTGCGCAAACCTAACAGCGTACTGAACAGGCCATTTGCCAATAGCAGCAATCCATAACTGAGAAGCAGAGAAGCAACAGATTTGGCGGTCATCCACACCGGGTTGTATTCCTTGTTTTTGGTTAGGTAATCAACTTTCCGAAAAGGCGGCCTTGGTATTGGTGATATACATCACCATAAGCGAGAGTAGACCGAAACAGCTGAAGCCGACAAGTAGGGGGAGTAATGTTCCATTATAGGCTTGGGCGACGATTGTCCCGAGTATCACTGAGATAAAAGTTGAAATGGATGTAATAACGGCTGAGGCAACTCCGGCAATATGCCCCAATGGTTCCATTGCTTGCGCATTGATGTTGCCAAACAGGATGCCAACACAGAAGAAAATCGCGAGCAGGAAGATTTCAAGGCTCCAGAGTGGTGGCTGCCCTTCATTGGTCAAGACGTATCCTGAAAAGCCAAGGGAGAGCAGAACAAATGTCCACAGAGCATAGCTAATCAGGTTTTTCATGCCCAGTTTCATAACCAGAGCCGAATTCGTTAGGGAAGCGCCACCAAAAGAAAGGGCAAGGGAGCCAAAATATAGCGGGAACAGTTCCCCTACGCCATACATATCCTGAAATATCTGTTGGGACATGGTCAGGAAGCTAAGGAACGCAGCGAAGACGAAGCCGGAGAGTAAGGTGTATCCAAAAGAAACAGGCGTCCTGATAACTTCCAGTGTGGCTTCGATTAACCGGCCAGTTGAAAAATCGGTTCTTTTCTCAGGTGGTAAGGTTTCTCGTTGGCGAAACATGAACCAGACGAGGGCGATAACGCCCAGCGCAAAGGTGGCCCCAAAAATCCACCGCCAATGGGAAATTAGCAGGATGAGTTGCCCTAACGAGGGGGCTAAAACCGGTACGAGAATGAAAACGGTCATAACCAGAGACGTGAAACGTGCCATTTCACGTCCGGAATATTGGTCGCGGATCATGGCGATGGAGACAACCCGTGGGCCCGCTGCGCCAAGGCCTTGCAAGAAACGTCCCACAAGCATGGTATTGAAATCGGTCGCCAGGATGGACAGTACGCAGCCGATCATGAAGATGGCAATACCTGCGTAAATAGGGCCTTTGCGTCCGGTGCTGTCAGAAACCGGACCATAGAGTAACATGCCAACGGCCATACCTACAAATGTTGCCCCGATAATAAATTGCCGGCTATTGGGATCAAAGACGTTCAGGTCTCGCTCGATATAGGAAAGTGCCGGTAGAATGCTGTCGATTGAAAGGGCAATAAGCGAGCTTAGAAGCGCCAGCAAAATGACCTGCTCTATCGGGCCAATAGATGGTGAACGGGGGGATTGGGACACTCAAATACTCCGAGGAATGGTCTCGAGCCTCCTGGGAGGCAAGCAGATCTATGGATCAGGCGAGAGATGATCTCGCGTCATATTGCCTTATTGGCAGATTGCCTGTCTATAGACAAACCAAAAAAGGCCACAAGGGACAAATATTCGTCAGAGAATTGACATTTACCCATGTTCATTGCTAACTCTCAGCATGTTCACACCCGAAAATCCCAGCCCCAGATACCGGCAGTTGTTAAGTTATTACAGGCTAATGCATTCACAAGGCGTCAGTCGCCGCAAAGACGGAGAACTGGTTTTTTATGAAGCCAGTGATACCTTTCTTGGGCGGGGTGTTTTCCAGCACGCAAAAACGATCCGCCGCCTGATTGCCGCTACGGGGGCGCGAACGCTTCTGGATTACGGCAGTGGTAAGGGACGGCAATATTCCGATGATGTCTATCAGAACGGTAAAAAGATTGCTGAAACCCTTCATGAATATTGGCAGATACAAAATATCGCGTGTTATGACCCCGGTATTGTTGAGGATGCAGGGACATTATCTGTTAAATATGACGGCGTTATTGCGACAAATGTCCTGAGCCTTATTCCGGAAGAAGATATCCGGTGGGTCGTGACGTTATTGTTTTCGCGGGCCGATAAATTTGTTTTCTGCAATGTGATGGATTATGCCTCAGCAACGTTTCTGCCGAGCGGAGAAAACGCGTGTGTTACCCGCCGGTCCAGCCTTTGGTGGCGAGCGTTGTTCACGGCAGAAAATAAAAAATATCCGAATGTCAGGTTTTGTATCGCTTACGGAACCCGGCAGGTGAACAGTGAGGGAGAGACAATTAACAAATTGGGATATTTGCATAATTGTCAGGACTTGTCCCTCTCTGGCAAGGGTGACATGCCGATGAAAACGTCTATGACGAGCAGTGGTGACGGCCCCTGACCGGGAGGCGAGCAAAGCCGAATGAAGTTGTTGTTACAAGCGATTTTGGGTATCATCATAGGAAAAAGCAGGCAATGCTGCCGGCTCCGGAAAGCGGCCTATGATAAATCCTATCCGTAAAATTACCGCCTTTAACCAGTTCCTGGCTCGGTCTCCCATTTTTTACGGCTGGATTGTTGTGGCAATTATATTTGTGACAATGGGTATCGGTGTCAACGTCAGAACCTCTTTTTCGCTGCTGTATCCGGCAATTCTGGATGAATTTGGCTGGAACAGGGCATCCACGGCAGCAACATTTACAATAGGTTTCATATTTGCGGGCGCCGCCGCCCCCCTGCTTGGTAAATTGATGGATATGGTGGATGCCAGATATATGATTTCGACATCAATCATATGTGTGAGTGCAGGGTTGATCTTGTCAACCTACTCAACTGAACCATGGCACATTTATATGACGCTTGGTGTGCTGGTGATCGGTGCCGGCATAATGATGACCTATGTAGGGCATGCCATGTTCTTACCGACATGGTTTGAACGCCGGCGCGGCCTAGCCGTTGGTTTGGCATTTTCCGGGGTTGGTGTTGGATCCATTATTCTGTTGCCACTTGTACAGGAAATGATCCTAGCTGATGGGTGGCGGGCAGCAAGCCGGTTTATGGCGATGCTTTTATTAGCTTCGATCTTGCCAGTAAATTTGATATTCCAGAGAAGATCACCGGATGTATTGGGGCTGTTACCGGACGGAAATACACATAAGGCTGGTAGTGTTTCAAAGCCGGAAAATGCGGACCTTATTGTTGATCCGGAATGGGTGAAAACTGAGTGGACACTGAAAAAAGCGGTTAGGACGAAAGAGTTCTGGTGGATGAGCTTGTCTTCATGTTGTGGTCTTTATGTCTGGTATGCGGTGCAGGTTCATCAGACAAAATATTTAATCGAAATAGGTATTCCTGCGATGGAGGCTTCATTTGCACTGGGGCTTGTCGGGTTCGCGGGGGTCGTTGGACAAATATATTTGGGGCATATGTCAGACCGGGTCGGGCGCGAGTGGATATGGAGCATTGCCGTGGGCGGTTTTGCCTTAACCTATCTGTTGTTATTGGCGATGGAGCAGGCTCCTAATTCTATTATTTTATATGCTATGGTGATCGTGCAAGGCGGTTTGGGATATGCAACCGCAGCCGTGTTTGGCGCTATGCCCGCAGATTTGTTCCAGGGGCGCCGCTATGGCGAGATATTCGGGACATTCAGCTTGCTCTCATTAATGGGAGGTGGAATAGGTCCTTGGCTGACAGGATATTTATATGACATCAGCGGGAATTATAGATCGGGTTTTTGGCTGGCGATAATTCTCTGTTTTGTATCGATTGGAGCTGTCTGGATGGCAGCGCCTCGGAAAAGACGTTTGGTGATGGGGCAAGCACAGAAGCGGGCCAACCGGATGGTCTCCGGGTGAAAGAGTAAGAAATGCAAGTGTTTTGGGGAGTTAAGAGATGAATAAAGTCGCTGTTGTCACAGGCGCTGGCGCTGGTATCGGGCGGGCTGTTGCGTTGGCATTGTTGGAAAACGGGTACAGTGTCTTCCTTGCGGGCAGGACCCTGTCGCGCTTGGAAGAGACCCGTGATCTGGCGATACAAAATGCAGCGGCGACTGTTCCGTGGGCCACAGACGTTGCGAATTTTGAAAGTGTTGCGCGACTGTTTGAAGCCGTTCGAGAGAAATTCGGGCGTGTAGATTTACTTTTTAATAATGCCGGTATTGGATCGCCCCCTGTTCCGGTTGATGAGCTTTCGATTGAAGCGTGGCAGGCTGTGGTTAATACCAATCTCAACGGCTCTTATTATTGCGCTCGGGAGGCCTTTTCGTTGATGCGTCACCAACACCCAATAGGTGGTCGTATCATCAATAACGGGTCAATTTCTGCACATGTTCCGAGGCCTTTCAGCGCGCCCTATACAGCAACCAAACATGCTATTACAGGACTAACGAAATCCCTGTCGCTGGACGGGCGGGCCTATAATATTGCGTGCGGACAAATTGATATTGGTAATGCCGCAACAGAGATGACGCAGGTGATGCAAACGGGAGTTCCGCAAGCAAATCTGGAAATTCGTGCAGAACCGGTGATGCCGGTTGAGAATGTAGCCTCCGCCGTGTTGTATATGGATAGCCTGTCATTGGAGGCAAATGTTCAGTTCATGACAGTAATGGCAACAGCCATGCCCTATATTGGACGAGGTTAGCCTGCGAGAAATATTAATCGCCCAGTATTGTTGCCAGATAGGCGGTAACCATTTTCGGCATTTCGTCGAGCAGCAGGCGGGCATCCTCTTCAGAAGGTAATTCCAAGGCGCGGTGGACAACAGCGACCACCATAATGACGATAACACGAACAGTGTTCCTTGCTTCAGCCTCGGATAATCCATGTTGTGCAAGCAGGCCATAACCAGAGAAGAAGGTGATCATTCTGTTGGTTGAAGCTTGGCTGATTTGTTTCCAAGCGCGGTTTGTTACGAGAAGAGCATTAAGTTTCCGATAAAGTTCATCTTCCATTGCAACTTGGGCATAGGCTTGCAATATGACTTTGACGACATGGCGCCAATGCGCATGAGTGCTGACAACATCAAATATTTTTTGAAGTTTTTTATCCTGCTCCTGAAGGACATGCTCGGCAAGGGTAAGAAAGATGTCTTCTCTATCTTTAAAATATTGATACACCGAGCCGATAGGTATGTTAGCGGTACGTGCGATCAGACTCGTGGTAATATCCACTTCATTTTGATTGATAACCAGCTGGCGGGTGGCGCCAAGAATATGTTCCACACGTTCTTTGGAACGATTCTGGAGAGGGATCTTCCGTTTTTTCATCTGTGTAATTGTCATCGCTTTCGAGTCACAAATAAAAGTAACCATAGCCAGGAAGCAACTTTAATGAGGAGGGCCAATCAATTGTATAAGCCTGCCTCATTAAACATTAGATAGTTGCACATATAAAGAAAATGTAAAACTATTATTCTGACGGGATGCCTCAAGGAGCAGTTAAAGAGGTTACTTCAGCATGCTGCCAATCTCATCAAGTAAGGCTACGCGCTGGCGGCGGAGTTGTTTCTCATAACCTTCATCTGCCGGGGTTACGTTTGTTTCAATTCTGTGAATTTCGCGATTAAGTTCATGATAATTCTCGGCAAGTTTTGCAAAATGATTATCCGTTTGACCGAGATGTTGAATTTTTTCTTTTGCATCCGGGAATTGTTCTGTGAGTTCGTGCGGGACATGAGACATATTGGGACCATCCTTTGTTAAATTATAACAGTTACATTCTGGCCTTACCGAATAGCGGCGCATTGACTTGCCGCAAACTGGGATATTTTTTGATTAAACAATATTTCTTACAGGTTTGCCCGTTGACGGCCCGCTCGTAATTCCCTGTGCGAGATATATGTAGTGGCACTAACAACGATGGCCGCACCCAAGATAACAAACTGGTCAATGGCCTCGTCAAACAGGATGTATCCGATGATGATGGCCCATACCAACTGGAGAAATCCAACAGGTTGTGTGACTGTTAGCGGTGCTGCATGGAACGCTTTGGTAAGGGCAAAATGACCTGCGGTTGCCAAAAAGGCTGTGAGGAAAAGCCATCCGAGTTCTTGCGGCGAAGGGGCTTGCCATTGATACAGCGCGCCAGGCAGTATTAAAATTGTACAGCCAACCGAAATCATGCCGACGATCATTACCGAATTTTCTGTCTCAGTCAGTTTTTTTGCTATCAGAAAGGAGGCGGCGAACAAAGGTGTGGCGAGCAATTGAGCCAGTTGTCCGGAATTAATATCCTGAAATCCGGGACGCAAGATGACCAGTGTTCCGATGAAGCCGAATATAATACCTATTATGCGTCTGGCCCGTAATCTTTCACCGAGAAACAACGCGGCCCCCAGCGTAATAAATATTGGAGATGCATATCCAATGGCGGTTACCTCTGCCACTGGAATGCGGGCCATGGCATAGAACCATAAAACGATAGCCGCAGAATGAACAATACTACGGGCTGTATATAATTTTATTGTATTTGCAGCCATATGAGACGGCCAATGCCGAATGAGCATTGGAAGGGTAAGGAGAGCCCCAAAGCCATACCGGATAAAAGCGGCTTCAATATTCGGGATGTTTGATCCCAGATAGCGGATTACACTGGTCATGGCTACAAAAAACAGAGTAGCGGCGATCATCCAGCAAATCCCTTGAAGGGCTCTATTCCCCCTCAATGCAGACCTGATTGTCACGTAAAATCCTTTTTATTCTTGTTAGTCTTTAGGGTCGGCTAAAAAGCAGGGGTTGTCTATCTAATGGATGGGTTTTGGGCTTTGACGGTTATTGTACAGGATTCTATCCAGGGCTTGGATACATGCCAAAACAGATGTCCTGAATATGTGGATATCAATAAAATTTAACAAGAATTTCCATTTCATTCCACACATTAACCAAAAGATAGAACTGTAATTTATTATATCTTGTTCATGGTGTGTTGTTTGTGAAATCTCTTGTGAGATTTGAATGTGTATGTCATTTTTTTTGTTATAAAAATGACATAAAACAGAACTAGAATAAACAGAACTAGAATAAACAGAACTAGAATAAACAGAACTAGAATAAACAGAACTAGAATAAACAGAACTAAAATGAAACTGGGAGGAAGATATGAAACTAGCTAAAATGCTAATGGGGGCTGCTGCGACGCTTTTGGTCACAACACTGATGAGCGGAACGTCATATGCACAGGAGTGCCCGCGCGGAACACTGGATGAACGCTATTGTGATGTGAATGGGGATTTGTTGGCAGATACGCCAACTGATCCATCGAAGCAACTGGACCCGTCAACACTGGTTTTTGCCTATACGCCTGTTGAAGATCCTGCCGTGTATAAAGAAGCATGGAGTGATTTTCTGACCTATCTGGAGAAAGTAACAGGTAAAAAGGTTGTTTTCTTCCCGGTTCAGAGCAACGCAGCCCAAATTGAGGCCATGCGTTCCGGCCGTTTGCATATTGCCGGTTTCAATACGGGGTCAAATCCTCTGGCGGTAAATTGTGCAGGCTTTAATCCTTTCACAATCATGGCATCTGCCGATGGCAATTTTGGCTATGAAATGGAAATCATCACCTATCCGGGAAGTGGGATTAACAAGGTTGAAGATATTAAAGGCAAGCAGCTTGCTTTTACATCGCCAACATCGAATTCCGGTTTCAAGGCACCTTCTGCTATTTTGAAGGCAGATTTTAATATGGTTGCCAAGAAAGATTTTGAGCCAACTTTCTCCGGGAAGCATGATAATTCTATTCTGGGCGTTGCCAATAAGGATTATCTGGCTGCTTCAATTGCGAATTCAGTCATGAAACGGATGTTGTCCCGGGGCGTGATCAAGGATGGTCAGGTTAAAAGTATCTATAAATCGCAAACATTTCCGACAACCGGTTTTGGTGTCGTCTATAACCTGAAGCCAGAATTGAGAGCTAAAATTGAAAAAGCTTTCTTTACATTCAAGTGGGCGGGGACTTCTTTGGAAAAAGAGTTTTCCAAGTCCAATGAAGCACAGTTCCTGAAAATGACATATAAAAAATTCTGGAATGTTATTCGCAAAATTGATGCTGCTAATGGCGTGAAATACACGTGTAAATAAACTTGATACAGGGCTGCGAGCTGTTTGCTCGCGGCCTTTTCTTGCGCCAAATGTAGGTAGTAATGCTTCATATAAAAAAATTGACGAAAAGGTACCCAACGGGTGACCTTGCGCTGAATGCCGTGGATATGGAAATTCCCAAAGGGCAGGTTGTTGCTCTGATCGGTCCTTCCGGGGCCGGAAAAAGTACATTGATCCGATGTGTTAACAGGCTTGTTGAACCAACAAGCGGCGAAGTGATCTTGAAGGATCAGAATATTACTTCGTTGGGAACACGGGGATTGCGGACTGTGCGGCGGAAAATGGGAATGATTTTTCAAGAATATGCACTGGTTGAGCGACTGACAGTCATGGAAAATGTTCTGTCTGGCCGGCTTGGCTATGTCGGGTTTTGGCGAAGCCTGTTTCGTAAATATCCCCAAGCAGATGTGGATGAGGCTTTTCGGCTTCTTGATCGGGTTGGCCTTCTGGCGATGGCTGATAAAAGAGCAGATGAGTTGTCGGGTGGCCAGCGTCAACGTGTGGGAATTGCCCGAGCGCTTATTCAGGATCCTGACTTGTTGTTGGTGGATGAGCCTACGGCATCACTGGACCCCAAAACATCCCGTCAGATTATGCGTTTGATTTGCGAGTTATGTGAAGAAAGAGAATTGGCAGCGATTATCAACATTCATGATGTAGCACTGGCTCAAATGTTCGTGCAGCGCGTTATTGGATTGAAACTGGGTGAGTTGCAATTTGACGGAGCACCAGATCAACTGACTCCGGGTGTTCTGACGTCGATTTATGGCGAGGAAGACTGGGAGGCGACAATTGAGACGGTCGATGATGACGAGGTGGGCGAATGACCGCAATTACCCTTGACAGCAAATTGGGAACGGCTTGGAAAAAGCCGCACTCTATTAAGAACCCGACTTTACGCTGGGCGCTTGTTATTGGGTCTATTGTTTATTTAATTCTCGCTGTGGGATCTATTGATGTTAATTGGAACCGGGTTAGTGAAGGATTGGTGCGGGGCTGGAACTTTGTCGTTGCATTCGCAAACCCGGATTTTGTCTCGCGCGGTACAGATATCCGCGAAGGTTTGATGGAAAGCCTGATTATGACCATCACTTCTACTGTGGTTGGTATTTTGATTTCCATTCCGATCGGACTGGGAGCGGCACGTAATATTTCGCCCTTGCCTGTTTATATCATCTGCCGGGGAATTGTTGCGCTCTCGCGATCACTAAATGAGATTATCGTTGCTATTTTGATGGTTGCAATCTTTGGCTTTGGCCCGTTAGCGGGTTTTATTACGTTAAGTTTTGCGACGATCGGGTTTCTGGCAAAATTGCTGGCTGAAGAAATCGAGGATATGGACAAGGCGCAAGCTGAAGCGATCAAGGCGACAGGCTCTTCATGGATGCAGTGGATTAATTATGGAGTTCAACCCCAAATCATGCCGCGATTGGTTGGATTGTCCATGTATCGGCTAGATATCAATTTTCGCGAGTCGGCTGTTCTGGGGCTTGTGGGAGCCGGAGGGATTGGCGCAACTTTGAATACGGCGTTTGATCGCTACGAATTTGATACGGCTGCGGCTATTTTGTTGATCATCATCGTAACCGTAATGTTCCTTGAGTATTTGTCGGGTATCATTCGAAAGAGGGTGCAGTAATGCCCATTTCAGAAAACTCGTCAGGACAAAAGGTCTGGCAATTACGGGATCGCAATAAAACTCTTATTCGCTGGTTCGGTTATCTGGTGGCTGTTGCGGTCTTTATGTGGGCATGGAAGGCTATTTCTGACGTCACCACCTGGTATTTTGTCTGGGATGCCCCGCGCATTGCCGGTGATATCGGAGGGCGGGCCATACCGCCCCGTTGGGAATATATCAGCGAGCTATGGATCCCGATTTGGGATACGTTGAATATTGCAACATTGGGAACGCTGCTTGCCCTTGTTATGGCCGTACCGGTGGCTTTTTTGGCGGCCAGTAATACGACACCGAGCAAAATGTTTGTTCGGCCGGTGGCTTTGTTTATTATTGTCTCCACCCGTTCTATCAATTCATTGATATGGGCATTGTTGCTGGTATCTATTATCGGACCGGGGGTTGCCGCGGGGCTCGTGGCTATTTCCATCAGATCAATCGGGTTTTGTGCCAAGTTGATTTATGAAGCGATTGAGGAAATTGATGTTAAGCAAATAGAGGCTATTACCGCAACGGGAGCGTCCCCCTGGCAGGTAATGGTGTATGGAATTGTCCCGCAAATCATGCCTGCATTTGCAGGGATTGCGGTTTTCCGATGGGATATCAATTTTCGTGAATCTACGGTATTGGGGCTTGTCGGTGCCGGTGGTATTGGATTGCAATTACAATCATCTCTGAATACTCTTGCATGGCCACAGGTGACGTTGATCTTGATTGTAATTCTTGTGGCCGTCATTATTGGCGAGTGGGTTTCGGCAAAGGTGCGCGGTGCAATTATCTAGATCTTTTGAAGACCTGTATCCTGATTTAACCGGGGAACAAGCTTTTAACCTCTATGAGGACATTCGAGCGCGGCTACCCGAAGCGCATTTTTCAGCATCTCCGGTTACCACGGGCTCTCTCATGGATGTTGCCGGGAGTATTGATGCTTTTGTCTTTGATGCTTTTGGCGTACTGAATGTGGGAGAGGCCACCATAGAAGGGGCGGTGCAGCGTGTTACGGACCTTCGAGCCTTGGGGCGGCGGATTTTTGTGCTAACCAATGCAGCCAGCCATAGTCGCGCGGAAACTTATGCAAAATTCAATAAACTGGGCTTTGATTTTTCCGAAGACGAAATTGTCTCTAGCCGTAACGCTGCGGAGAAGGCGTTAGCATCATTCCCGCCAGAGACTGTGTGGGGTGTCGCTGCAACCAGCTCGTTCGATGCCAGTGAAATTCTGCATAATGTTCGCAAGCTTAATGACGATCCCGCAGACTATGATGCTGTTTCCGCCTTTCTATTGCTATCGGTTCAGGACTGGTCACCGGAGCGACAAAGTCTCCTTGAGGCATCGTTGCGGCAGAACCCGAGGCCGGTTATTGTTGCCAATCCGGATATTGTGGCGCCTCGCGGTGAGACATTCTCGACAGAGCCTGGCTATTTCGGGCACCGTTTGGTGTCGAGACTTGGAGCGGATGTACAGTTCCACGGCAAGCCGTTTCCGTCTGTCTTTGATATCATTGAAGAAAGGCTTGAAAAATCTGAAATAGCGCCGGCCCGGATATGTATGGTTGGTGATACCTTACATACGGATGTTCTGGGGGGGGCTGCGCGAGGCTGGAGAACAGTGCTGGTGACAGATCACGGTTTGTTCAAGGGACTTGACCCTGATTTTTATATTCGAAAAAGCGGTATTAGACCCGACTGGATGGTCGGGTCTATTTAAGCCGATGACAGGCGTTATTCTGGCCGTTGTGCGATCATGTCGATCAGGGCAGAGCGTCCGGAATGACCGGGACCTTCATCGACAACACTGTCATGTTCTTCCAGATGCAGGATATTGAAGTCGCCAAAGGCGCTGCGAAGCAATTCGCTGGTATACATATTCTCTGCTTGCGGCGGGCCTCCTGTTTTATAGGCAAGTTGTTCAGGGCGGTAGCCTTGCAGGACCACAAGGCCGCCGGGCTTGACCATGTGCTTGATATTATTAAACAGTCCAGTTCGTTTCTCGGGTGGGGCAAACTGGATAAAGATCGCAAGGACGATATCATAGGCTGTTTCAGGCCCTTGCCATTGATAGAGATCCTGCAAGTCAATTGTGATGTCTACATTAAATTCTTTAGCCAGAGAGCGGGCCTTTTCCAATGCCGGTTCAGAGAAATCAACCGAGGTAACATTTGCACCTTGGCGGGCAACGAATACACCATTGCGGCCCTCTCCATCGGCAATGGATAAAACGTCCAGGCCGGGTTTGAACAGATGGGCTTGGGATTTGACGAATGCGTTGGGCTCACGGCCAAACAAAAAACCTTCAGCTTCGTATCTTTTGTTCCAGAATTCTTTGGGTGTGTCGGTCATTTGGATTTTTTTACCTACTGTTAAAACCGGTGATGGGAGAAGTCGAGTGTGTTGCGCCCACAAGATAGTCTACTGTAAATAACGTAAGGATGAAAATGGTTGTTGCAATATGCTGCCGTTCGGGTTTTTCTAATCATTCCTATTTCGAATGAACCATTTCAGGATTACTTATGATAACAGCAGCAGTAATGGATGTGGCACTGACGGCCTTTGTCACACTGTTTGTGATCATTGATCCCATCGGCTTACTGCCAATTTTTATCAGCTTGACCAAAGGATCCAGTTTATCCCATCAACGAAGAATGGCGATAAAAGGAACTGTTATTGGTGGAATGACCTTGTTATTTTTTGCCTTGCTGGGGGATCGCTTCCTTGCGTTGCTGGGAGTTGGATTGCCAGCCTTTCGTATCGCTGGCGGTGTAATGTTATTTTTGATGGCCATTGAAATGGTTTTTGACAAGCGGAGCCAGCGGCGTGAGAACAGGGCTGAAGATATGAAAGAAGAGATCGAAGGAGATAGTGCTTTCGATGATATTTCGGTCTTCCCTTTGTCTATTCCGCTTATCTCTGGGCCGGGGGCTATTGCGTCGATTATGCTGTTGATCAGCGCTAATCGGGATAATCTGGTGCATCAAGCGACAGTGTTGGTCGTTCTTGGAATTGTTCTGATTATTGTGTTTTCTTTGTTCTTGCTTGCTCCCAAACTTGAAAAATTAATGGGGGTTACCTTTACCCAAATCGTCTCCAGGGTGCTGGGTGTTATTCTTGGGGCATTGGCCGTGCAATATATTGTTGACGGTATTAAACTCAGCTTCTCTATGTGACGGGACGATGAGCGCATTATCATTGGTATATGCCCCTAATCCGATTTTTAGAAAAACGGCAGTTGCAGTCAGTATCTTTGACGATAATCTCGTACGGTTGATTTCGGAGATGTTCGATGTTCTTTATCGTGAGAATGGTGTAGGGGTCGGGGCAAATATGGTGGGCATTTTGCAACGGATAATCGTTATCGATTTGCAAGTAGATGGTCGAAAAGAACCTGTCACTATGGTTAATCCTGAAATTATTCGATCATCAAATGAGACGCAGATTTTTACTGAAGCATCGCTTAGCTTTCCGGGTATCTCTGCCGAGATATCTCGGCCCAAAGAAGTAACAGTAAAATATCAAACCGATACCGGTATGGAGCAAGAGCTGACAGCTGATGGTTTCTTTGCAACGGTTATCCAGCATGAAATTGATTATTTAAACGGGCGTATTTTTCCAGACCATCTGTCACGAATAAAACGTGCTAGCCTTTTGCAAAAATATAACAAGAAACTGCGTGTTGCCCAAACTCAGCCTTTAAAAATATGAATGCGGGCGAGAGTAGAGGGGCTGTCTTGTTTCCTGCTGCAAAGATGCAGTCTTGAGTTCTCCTGTAGTGTCATAAAATTTCAATGCTTGAATAGCTAGGCCTTAGTCACAACATAGCCATATTACTTCGTATTATCAGCGTAGCTTTGACGGTGATGCGTGTTCTCAATGACGGGAATGGGGGAGGCTGTGACTATCAAAAAAAGTGAGCAAGGCCATTTTGGCAAGAAATTTCAATATGGGTGGAAAATACGGCATTTTGCGGTTTTGATTATTGCGGCCTTAGGCACGTATGCCTTTCTGGAATCCCGAGCGGTTTGGTCGGAAATGCATCGCTGGAACCGGGCCGTTGGTGACATGAGTTTGGTTCTGATCGCACTGTCCATGGGAATAGGGCCGCTGGCCCGTTTATGGGCAGGCGCGCGTGCAGCGCTGCCTTGGCGGCGAGAATTCGGTATTTATGGTGTTCTCCTTCTAATTATACATACAGCTATTATTCTGGCCGGTTGGGTCGAATGGGATTTTGCACGCCTGTTCGGGTATGAAATACACCCAACAACAGGGCAATATGTCATGTTGCAGCAAGGTTTTGGACTAGCCAATGCCATTGGAATTATAGGTTTGCTCTATGGCGTTGTTCTGGCACTTGCATCCAACGACTGGAGTCAGCGTCTGTTCGGTGGGGGAAGCTGGAAGTTTTTGCAGCAGGGCGCTTATGTGATGTGGATGTTGATCGTTGTGCATACCGCATATTTTTTATATCTCCATTTTCAAGATTTCCACCGCAGAATTCCTGATCCGAACTGGGCACAGGTTCCGTTCGCGGCTTTGGTCGCACTGATTACCGCATTGCAGCTGCTAGCTTTTGTCAAAACCTGGCGATCCAAACGCGGGAAGAGACAAAAACGTCGATTTCAAGGTCAACAAGAAGATGTAATAGCCCCTTCAGTTTGAACGGGTGATGCAGAGGGAGGGATATGGAAATGGCTGCTGTTGCTGAGGGAATTGGTGTTAAAAAGCTGTTTATTGGTGTGGTTGTCATGGGCGCAACATTTGCAGCGCTGGGGACTGTCGCGGCTTTGTGGGAGAACCCCGTTTTCATTCGCATGATTCCAGCCGATGGCTGGGAGATCAGCTTGTTAGCCATATTATCTGTACTAAGCGGTGTATATGTGGCTATTCGCCGACCCTTTTGCTCTGACAACACCCTTAGTGCTGGCGGTGTGGTTAGTTTTATCGGGCTAGCCTGCCCTATTTGTAATAAAATTTTACTATTGGCGTTTGGGAGTGAATTGTTAATGGCTTACTTTGATCCAATGAGGGTATATGTCACGGCTTTTGGTATTTTGGTGACTGCGTGGGCCGTTATTCGTGAATGGCAGCAACGGATGCAAATCGAAACCCTTCCGGAAACATCGGTATAATTCGAAAAATGTCTGGTTTGCTCGATAACTTTGGGATGATTTCAGGTAAATGTATGATGGCATCAATTGTGATGCTGTCTGTGGCTTCGTCAAGACGGATCTTTACAAGCTCGGTGGTTCCGCCATGAACTGAGCATTTTCAAATTAATAGACAACACATAATCTGCATATGGGACATGCAACCTGGGGAAAAGCGCCCAGCCTTTGGGGTTAAGTGGCTGGATTTGTGGCTGATGGCTTGTGTAGGCACGCGCTTGGGGTTATACCCTTAAAATCATTCAGTTCAGCGCTATTAAAACTAATATTTTAACGGCATATGGGCGCGTTTGTCGGTAGCTCTATGCAAGTTTTGCAGAATTTGATTTTGTCGATATATTTTTGAAAACGTATTTATACAAAATCGCACCGTTGCATTATGATCCCTGCAGTATGATATACCGTAATATCAGTGTCTATTATTTGATTTAAGAAAGTATGGGAAATGTGGCAATCGCAGATTTGGCTTGGCATCGGTTTCTTAGGACAAGCTCTGTTTTCATGTCGGTTTCTGGTGCAATGGATTGCAAGTGAAAGAAAGGGGGAAAGCTATATCCCTTATGTTTTCTGGTGGTTCAGTATTGCTGGTGGACTGACTTTGTTTTCCTATGCGATCTGGCGTGAAGATCCGGTTTTCATCTTGGGGCAAAGCGTTGGTATTATTATATATGCTCGTAATTTGTTTCTGATCCGCCGTAAAACAGCACTGAGCAAAGAAACGCAGGCGGAAGGATGAGTAATTTGGGTACCGGGACACCTACTGAAACTACACGTTTTGATATGAATTTGATTGCCGGTTTAGGGCTGTTTGCAGCTATCGCTATCGTGGGGATATTTGCCCGTCCGCTCCTCCCTATTGACGAGACACGGTACCTGACCGTTGCCTGGGAAATGTGGCAAAGCGGAGATTATCTTGTTCCGACTTTGAACGGGGAAATTTATTCGCATAAACCACCGTTACTATTTTGGCTGGTTAATCTTACCTGGTCAATTACCGGCGTCAGTGATGTCGCGGCCAGAATAATCGGCCCGATAGCCGGTTTGGTATCTATCTATTTGACGGCAGAGTTAGGCAAGGTTCTATGGCCCGAGAAAAAAGAGATTGCGGGCAGGGCGGCTCTCTTTATGGGAACGACCGGTTTTTTCCTGCTATTTGCATCTTTGACCATGTTCGATGCCATGCTGACGGCGAGTGCGCTGTTGGCGGTATTGGGACTGGTTCGGTTTTTTGACAGCGGTCAAAAAAAATGGCTGCTTTTGTTTTCCTGTGGATTGGCACTGGGCGTCTTGTCAAAAGGGCCCGTGATATTTCTGCATGTGCTGCCTCCGGCGATTATTCTCCCCTTCATTGGAAGACCCGGTTGGTATAAAGCCCGCTATCAATGGTTTTTGGCTCTTTTTATTGGTATTATTGGCGCGACAGTGCTGGTTTCTATCTGGCTGGTGCCGGCTTTGATCGAAGGGGGACCGGTGTATCAGGAGGCGGTGCTTTGGAAACAATCGGCGGGGCGCATTGCCAATTCATTTGCTCATAAACGGCCAATCTATTTCTATCTGTTACTTGTTCCTGTGCTGGTCTGGCCGTGGGGATGGTCCCCGTATGTGTGGTCGAAAACACGGTTTCAGGCATTGTTGAAAAACCAGAGCGGAAGACTATGCGCTCTATGGGTTGCAGTCGTCGTTGTGTTATTCAGTCTGGTCAGCGGGAAACAACCCCATTATATGCTGCCTGTGATGCCGGCCTTCTTTCTGATGTTGTCTTACCTGTTTGAAAGATCAAAAATTTCCAAGCTCTGGTTTGTGCCCAGCCTTCTTTTACCTGCAGGTGTATTTATTGGGTTGGCACTGGTGTTATCGGGGCAATTACCGATCACGGGGGCAGAGAATCTTGTCTCAACTTCGGGACTGATTGCCCTCTTGTCTGTTGCAGGCATAAGTCTTGTCGTTGGTATTTTTTACAAACGCAGAGATAGTCTTTTGATGTTAATTGGCCCCGTTGTGATGTTTGGTGTTTATTTGGGGGCGACAGCTCCGCTGCAAAATCTGTATGATAGCGCGCAAATCGGGCGGGTTTTAAAGCAATATGAAACTGCGGGCGTTGCATATGTCGGTGGTAAATATCATGGTGAATTTGGCTTTAGCGGACGCTTGACCAAACCTGTTGATGTCATCTCCGGTGATGCAAAAATTAAAGAGTGGATACAGAAAAATCCTGGCGGCGTTCTGGTTGGCAGAAAGCGGGATATGACAGTTGAGTTGCCTGTACTACAAACGCTGCCTTATAGAAATCGCTCTTATGCAATATGGAATGCCCCGGCGGAGATTAAGTAAATGAGTGAAATTGTTGAATTCACGAACATCCCGGAAGAAAAAATTTCTGTGGTTGTCCCGGTTTTGAACGAAGAGGCTAATGTCGGGTTTATGGTTTCCGAGATCGGGCAAACATTGTCGGGTTGGAATTTCGAGATGATCTTTGTTGACGATTGCTCGACTGATGAGACGTCCGCGCGACTGAAGAAACTCAAAGAGGAATATCCACAACTTCGGTGTATTCAGCATATGGAGACCTGCGGTCAGTCCGCAGCCGTTCGAACTGGTGTCGAGGGGGCAACGGGAAGCGTTATTGTGACGCTGGATGGGGACGGACAAAACCCGCCTTCGGAGATTAAAAATCTGGCGTTGCATTTGCTCAATCATACAGATGACATCAAACTTGTTCAAGGGCAGCGAGAAAAGCGACAGGACACAGTCTGGAAAAAATCAGCTTCGAAATTTGCTAACGGATTAAGGCAGAAGCTGTTGAAAGACGGTATTAGAGACAGTGGTTGCGGCCTGAAAGCCTTTTACCGGGATGCCTATCTGTCCCTTGCTTATTTTGACCATCTGCACCGGTTTATGCCCGCGATGATGTTGCGTGAGGGGTTTGGTGTTGATGTGCGGGCGGTTACTCATAGTGACCGGAAAGCAGGCGTTTCCAAATATGGAAATCTTGATCGTGCGCTTGTGGGACTGTGGGATCTTCTCGGGGTTATGTGGCTGATGCGCCGCCGCCGAAAAAGTGCCAGCATTGAGCTGGGCATCAATGTTCAGGAAAAATCAGATTAGCTGAACATCGAGTGGCGCGGCGGGCAGCGTTAGCATCAGTCCTATATGTGTTCTGGTTTTTTCAGAGATTTTGTTCCTTTCGCTAAAATTTTATCAATGTGGGGCCAATCTATCGTCTCCTCTTTTTCCAGCTTGGCAATTAGCTCTTCTATCTGGCGTTTATGGGTTGTTATGATGGTGCGAGCCTGTTCCTCGGCGCCAAACAGAAGTTTTGAGACGGCTTCGTCGACCTTGCTTGACATAACTTCGCTAAAGCTACGGGGTTGGGAAATTTCACGACCGAGAAAGGGATGCTCCTCGCTCTGACTGAGATTAACAGGGCCAATATCGTCGGACATCCCCCAGCGTGACACCATGGCCCGGGCCAGTTGTGTAGCCCTCTTTATGTCATCGTCGGCACCAGAACTCACAGTTCCAAGAAATATTTTTTCAGCGCAGCGCCCTGCTAATGATACGGCAAGTCGATCGCGTAAGTAATCTTCAGGCAACGTGTGATGTTCATCGGGAAGCATATGGGTGCCGCCAAGGGCCCGTCCTCTAGGAATAATGGTAACTTTATAAAGAGGGTCAGCTTTAGGAGAATAATAGGCGACGGCAGTATGTCCTGCTTCATGTACAGCAAGGCGGTGATGTTCTTCGGGCTGGATCGCCAGCGTGCGCACGGTTCCCATCATGATTTTATCCCGCATGCGATCAAAATGGGCGGCTGTAACTTTTTCGACTCCGTCCCGGGCGGCGGCAATTGCCGCTTCATTCACCAGATTTTTTAAATCGGCGCCTGAAAAGCCTGGACAGCTGGCTGAAATGATGTCCAGGTCGACATCTGACGCCAGTGGTACTTTTTGAACATGAACTTTTAGAATTTGGGTGCGGGCATTTTTATCCGGTAAATCCAGCGTAACGTGGCGATCAAACCGGCCCGGCCGTAGAAGAGCTGGGTCCAGCACATCTGGCCGGTTCGTTGCAGCCAGAACAATAACAGCCTCATGTCCGGCAAAACCGTCCATTTCGGATAATATCTGGTTGAGCGTTTGCTCTCTCTCGTCATTGCCACCACCAAGGCCTGTACCGCGAACACGGCCTACGGCATCTATTTCGTCGATAAAGATGATACTCGGGGCTCTTTTTTTAGCCTCTTCGAACATTTTGCGGACACGAGATGCTCCAACACCAACGAACATTTCAATAAACTCAGAAGCAGAAATATGGAAAAAATTGACTTCTGCTTCACCTGCCAGCGCCCGTGCGAGCAAGGTCTTCCCCGTCCCCGGAGGGCCCATCAGTAAAACGCCGTGAGGGGGTTCGGCTCCCAGTTCCCGGTATGTTTCCGGATGCTTTAGGAAGTCAACAAGCTCGGAGACTTCGCGTTTGGCCCCTTTCTGCCCGGCTACATCGGCAAAAGTGACCCGGTGGCTGGATTCTTCTTCCTTGCCGGCAGAGCCAACCAGAAAATCCTGAGAATTGCGTCCCCCAAAACGGTCCATGATGTTTCCCTGCATTCGGCGCAGAAAAAACAGATAGACGGCGATCAGAACCACCCACGGCAAAATCCCGCGAAGCCAACTGCCGCTGTCATTGATAGGCTTGTTCCAGATAGTAACATTCTGGCTTTCCAGAAGCTTGATTAACTCAGGATCTCCGTTTGCGGGCAAGGTCGTATTAATGCTGCTAATCTCTATGGTGGCAGGAGGAATGATTTTTGGCGATTTAAGGCGGGCGGTTACATCTTCGCCCTTGAGGATGACTTCCTTGATTTCCCCTTTGGTAATTAACATCTTGAATTCACTAAAGGATACCGTCGCGACGGGTTGTTGAGTGAACTGTGTGGATAATATCGTCATTGCAAAAAATAATCCGATGATGGCAATCCATACCCAGTTCGGCATTTTCTTCATTGTTTTCTCCTGATCCGGCGGCTTAATACGAAAGACTACTATAGGTTAAGATATCTCAGAATAGAAATCTTGTGAGTAAAAGGGATAGGCTGACAAGAAAACCTATGGTTGGTACCCAGATGGGAACTGTGAATACGGCACTGCCGGGAGGGGTTTTCTCTTTGCGTTTCAGATTTATCAAAGCGACATTTACGATTGAAAAGACGATCAGAACTACGGTCGAAGTCATTTCCGCCAATTCTATGATCGGTAAGGCATATGCAAAAATCAGGACAATAGCAATGATCACAAGGCTGGCATTTACGGGTGTTCTGGTGACGGGGTACACCTGTGAGAGAAAGGCCGGCAGGGTCTCTTGTTTTGCGAGGCCATAGAGGACTCTCGATGCCATGATAATTTGAATGAGGGCGCCGTTGATCGTGGCGAAGAAGGCAATTACGCCAAACAGGCCTTTAACCCAAATCGGTGCTTGAGAAAATAAAAGGGTTAACGGTGCACTTGATTGGGTGAGGTCGGTCATGGGGACGGCTAAAATAACAACCGATACAACTGAGAAATATATCAATGTCGCAATGAATAGCGTCAGTAAAATTCCCAGAGGCAGGGTTTTTCGGGGATTTTTCACCTCTTCCGCTACATTGGCAATATCTTCAAATCCGACAAATGCAAAAAAGGCAAGCAAGCTGGCAGACAAGATACCGGCCCAGGCCGTCATTTCAAAAGGGGGCAGCAAGAGCGGGATATCTGCAAGCAGGTCTGGTTTGAGAATAAAACCAAAATAGATAACCATTCCGAGGCCGCCAAGTTCGATGAGGGTGACTAAAGCGGCCAGCAATACAGACTCGAAGATTCCGAATATGGCAATAAACCCAACGATTAGAATAACGCCGGCAACTAGCAACTTTTCCGGAATCGGGATGTAGGCGTGAAGATAGGCGGCAGCCCCCAGGGCAACTGCTGCTGACGAGACAACGCCTGACAGGATAACCAGGCCACCGATCAAAAAAGAGAGTGAACTGGAATTAAATCCTTTTTTGACGTAGACGGCTTCACCGGCACTTACAGGAAAACGGGTTGCCAGTTCCGTATAGCTGAAGCCGGTAAAGGCAACCACAATTGCGGCAAGAAGAAATGAGACAGGGGCAAAGTATCCGGCCTTGGCTGCAGTCCCGCCAATAAGGACATAAATGCCAGCACCAATGGTCACTCCCAGTCCGTAGAGGACGAGCAAAGGCAATGATAACCGTCTGTTCAGAGATGGCTGTTGATTTTCTATGCCGGTATTTGGTGATGTTGCCTCATATTTTGCCATTCCATGTCCTTGATATTGCTGCAACGTTAGAGGCAGGTATTCGTAACATTATAATAGACAGTTAATGATAACCACTGATCGTGATCAAGCAATTAAGTGGGCACCTGAAGGCGTGTTTAGACTTTTTTTGTCTCGCTTGCAAAAGGACTGAGACCAAGCCAGATATCCATTTTCCGGATTATATCCAAGTCTCCGTCCAAAATCAGCGTAGTGGCAGCTTGTTCAGATTTAACAGTTGAAATTCCCATCCAGATAGAGGTCATTATACGTAACGTTGTTGTAATATACAGAGTGATATCGAAGCCAGGGTCAACGGAACAAAGATCGACATGTCCGTTTGGCTCAACAATCAGCCACCAGTTTTTCTCGGCCTGTGGGCGACAGGTATAAGTGAATTCAATAACACTACGTTGGGATGGCAGAGGGGATGTGTTCAGACAGCGCCGCATGTCCCACATCAGTAGAGATGGGTCCAGATTATCGAGTGTGATCTCGGTTTCGACCCAGCGTTGCCCCCATATCCCAAAAGCATTAATAATGCCCTTTAGATCCTGCCCAGCTTCAGTCAGGTGATATTCATGCGTGCTCCGCTTTGTCTTCGATGAGACACGGGTCACAATGCCGGCGGCTTCCAACTCTTTCAGCCTTTTCGATAGCAGGGCGGAAGACATTTTGGGAACCCCGCGGCGCAAATCGTTAAAACGGGTGGATCCGGAAACAAGCTCGCGCAGCAGAATGATTGTCCAACGAGGGCACAATATCTCAGAGGCCATGGCGACTGGGCAGAATTGATTGTAACCGGTTTCCATCATATAGGTTCCATAATAGTGCTGATTTTGAAATATGTTTCTTTAAACTGGATATCATATTTATTTCGCGGCAGGTTCATTTTCTGAACTAGACGATGAGAGAGGGTAAAAATATAAGGAGGAACGTTCAAAAATGCACAGGGAATAAAGGAGAGACTGATGAGTGAAAGCTTATATGAGAGATTGGGTGGATCAGACGGTATTCAAAATCTGGCTAATGATTTGGTTGATAATCATGTCAGTAATCCAAAAGTGGGCAAAAGATTTGCAGATTCGGATATTCCTGCATTTAAGAAAATAGCCGCAGAATTTTTCATTGCGGGTACTGGTGGGCCAGATGTGTATCAGGGAATGGATATAATTTCAGCCCATAAGGGGATGAATATAAGTGGTGAAGAATTTATGGCTGTTTTGGAAGATGCCATGAAAGCTATGGAGAAAAACAACCTTGGGCAAAGAGAGAAAGAGGAAGTTCTATTTGTTCTTTTCAGCATGAAAGATGAAGTAATGCTGCAATAGCGATACTGATAGTATTACACATTGGCAATTTCAGTTGCCTTACCAAATATCTGGGCCCTGTTTCTATGACTTAAATTATAGTGCGGGGCTTTTTTGTGTGTATGATTGAACTTCAAAGATGGCTATGGGGGCAATATGCAGAAATTTCTGATAGCAGGAATATTACTTGTGTCTATCGGGATCGCTGGCTGGGCATTTCAAGGGTACTCGACAAGCGGAGAGGAAATTATTTCGGTTCCGGTTTCAGGACAGCAGGGAATTCTTGCGCCCGTGTCACTTGACCCTTCAATGTCACCGGTTCGGGTTATGCTTTGGGTTAAATCCGGACTCCTGCTGAATAAAGGGGATAATGCCGCCTATCAGTTTGAAATTACTGTAATCGGACCGGGGCAGCAGAAAATCTTATCGCTGTCAGGGGAGCGGTCGGAACTGAGAACTGATCAAGGATCGAGCTATGAGGAAAATCAGCTGAACCATGTGGTAGGTGTGTTCGATGTTGTGTCGGCTGGCCCCTATCGGGTGGTGTGGCAGGTGATACCTGAACGGGCGGAAATTACGGGGATATCTATTTTGCTGCGGCGAAATGTTGAAGGTCTCAACATCTATATGTTGGCCTTGGCGGGGGTTCTGTTTGTTCTAGCCTGGGGACTTATTATACAGGGCCGCAGACGCGGGCGCAGTCTTTGAAGGAAAATTAAATGAGTGAAAACGGTAAATTGGGATACCGGTTGCTAACCGGTGAGGATAATGATGCCTTTTGCAAGCGTGTCAGCAAGGCGTTGGAAGACGGTTATGTTTTATATGGTTCTCCTGCAACAACTTATGATCCGAATACCAATCGGATGTTGGTGGCGCAAGCTGTAATCTTACCAACTAATGTTCCGTGTTAGCAGCCTTTTCTCATATTAATATGTAGAATCATGCTGCCTCATTATTGTGCAAACGGGCCTTGTTGAGGCAGTTCAGTGTTTGGGGATGGTCCTTTATTTGGGTAGTATGCAGGTTATCACCTGTCTGATAAATTTGTTTGTACACCCATATGTTCAGAAAACTTGACCAATTGGTCAAACATTAGATATGGTTTATCAATGCGGAGCGTGTCGGGGAAATTTTGGCGCGATTTTTGAATACAATATAATTGCAAATAATAAACGTGATTAGTTTCAAACAGGAGAGCAAAATGGGAATAAGAAAAATCTTGTCGGCCATTGTCATCGGATTGACCATGCTGGCAGGCGTAACAGCTGCGCAAGCTGAAAAACTTAAAGTTGCCGGTATTTATACGGTTCCGGTCCAGCAAAAATGGGCGGGAACGCTTCATCGGGCGCTGGTTCAGGCTGAAAAAGACGGGAAAATTGACTATGTTTTCTCTGAAAAAACAGCAAATACAGATTATGTGCGGGTTATGCGTGAATATGCCGAAGGTGGTGCCAAACTGATCGTTGGCGAAGCGTTTGGTATCAGCCGTGAAGCTCGTAAAGTGGCCGATGATTATCCAGGGGTTGCCTTTCTGATGGGGGATCCTGGCGACAAGTATGGCAAAAACTTTTCTGTTTTTGACAACTTTATTCATGAGCCAGCCTATCTGATGGGCTATATCGCAGGTTCCATGACAAAGAGTAACAAAATCGGCATGGTGGGCGGTTATCCGATTGGTGAAGTGAACCGTTTGTTCAACGCGTTTATGGCTGGTGCCAAAGATGCAAACCCAGCTGTTGAATTCAAGGTCTCCTTCATTGGTTCATGGTATGACCCGCCAAAAGCAAAAGAATTTGCCTTTGCACAAGTTGAATCCGGTGTTGACGTGCTTTATGCCGAGCGTGCCGGTGTTGTTGATGCAGCCCGTGAGAAAGGGATTATCGCCTTCGGTAATGTGAACGATATGAACAAGGAAGAAAATGGCAAGGATGTGGTTGTGGCTTCTGCCCTGTGGCACATGGAAAATGCGATCAACTATGCCATTGATCTTGTGAAAGCCGGTAAATTTAAAGCTGAAAATTACAAAGAATGGACAATGATGAAAAAAGGTGGCGCGTCCTTGTCGCCTTTCTATGAATTTGACAGCAAGGTACCAGCCGCAGCGAAAGCGAAAGTTGCGGAACTTACAGCTAAAATCAAGGCTGGGGAATTCACTGTGAAAATCGTTGACGACGAACCTAAGTCAACTTTCTAGTTTACCTTCGAGTATGGGTGGGCGTTTGCGCCCGCCCTTTTTTTGTTTGCAAGGGGGCTTGAAGTGGTAGGTTCGGATATTGTGTTGCGCGTCGATAATATTACTAAAAAATTTGGTGACCTGGTTGCCAATGACGCGATCAGTTTTAGTTTGAAAAAAGGGAAGGTTTTGTCGCTGCTCGGGGAAAACGGAGCGGGCAAGACAACCTTGATGAACATTATTTTTGGCCATTATTCTGCGGATGAAGGTCATATTGAAGTCTTCGGACAGGCGCTGGCCGCCTCCAACCCGGCGCAAGCCATCGCACTGGGGGTCGGGATGGTACATCAGCATTTTACCCTGGCTGATAATCTGACGGTTCTTGATAATGTCATTTTGGGGACTGAACCTCTTTGGGGCTGGGCACATGACAAAAGTACAGCTCGGCAGCGGTTGACGGAACTTTCGGAGAAGTTTGGCTTGTTTGTTGACCCTGATGCCGACATCAAATCCCTGACCGTTGGGGAAAAGCAGCGGGTAGAAATTCTCAAAGCCCTGTATAGAGGCGCTAAAATTCTCATTCTGGATGAACCGACCGCGGTTTTGACGCCGCAGGAGACAGATCAGCTCTTTGCCACATTACGTGATATGATCACAGGCGGTCTGTCGGTCATTTTTATTTCGCACAAACTGGGTGAAGTGATGAGCATCGCCGATGATATCGCGGTTCTGCGCCACGGAAAACTGGTTGCAAACCTGCCGATTACAGAGGCATCCCGTGATATTATTGCCGAAAAAATGGTGGGCGAAGCGGTGCCGAAACCCAAACGCCAATTGATGGATAAAGGCGAGATATTGTTGTCGCTCGAGAATGTCAGTGTGACGGGCGAGGGGCTTCAGACAAATCTGAAGCATGTTTCATTTCATGTTCACCGGCACCAGATTACCGGTATCGCCGGTGTCTCCGGAAATGGACAGAAAGCTTTCTCTGACCTTGTCAGCGGCATGACCGCTCCGACGTCGGGGACACTCAGGATATATGACAAGCAGGTCACCGTATTTAACCCGCAAGCGATGGTTAGCCGAGGGGTTGGCCGTATCCCTGAAGACCGGCATGTCCAAGGAGTGATCGGCGATTTTTCCATCGCGGAGAATATGGTGCTGGAGACTTATGAGACACCGCGGTTTTCGAAATTTGGCTGGTTGCAGCAACAGGCGATTAAGGATCATGCGAAAGCATTGATATCGGCTTTTGATATTCGCGGGGCAGCTCCGGATACTATCATTCGCGGGCTGTCGGGCGGGAACATGCAAAAGGTGATCTTGGCAAGAGTCCTTGAAAATAACCCCGAGATTATTTTGGCGAACCAACCAACGCGGGGGCTTGATGTGGGGGCAGCAACCTTTGTTCATGAACAGTTATTCAAGGCGCGGCGGGCCGGCGCCGGTGTTATTTTTATTTCAGAAGATCTTGAGGAGTTGCTAGCGGTGTGTGATCAGATCGTTGTTATGTATCACGGTCAGGTCAGTGGCCCGATGCCGGTTGAAGATATTACATTACGTGAATTGGGATTGTTGATGAGCGGTGAAGGCTTCTCAGGTGTATCAGGGAGTGCTGATCATGCAGCTTGAACCCAGAACCCATACGCCGTTATGGATGACGATAGGGGCCCCGATTTTTGCGGTTTTTGCCGTATTGATCCTGAGTGGTGGCCTGATCATGTGGGCTGGCGCACCTTTGCTGCAATCCTATATTGCCTTGGCCAAGGGGGCGTTCGGGTCAAAATTTGCAATTACGGAAACGCTGGTACGGGCAACGCCGATTATATTGACAGGTCTTGCGGCAGCCGTTGCCTTTCGGGCAAAGCTTTGGAATATTGGCGGCGAGGGGCAGCTTTATATGGGGGCGCTGGCGGCTACATATTTTGGAACCGGACTGGTGACATTGCCCGCCCCTTTGATGATTCCGTTTCTGTTTATGGTGGGTGGACTGGCTGGCGGCTTTTTATTGTTAATTCCGGCCCTTTTAAAAACCAAGCTTAAGGTTGATGAAGTTGTCACCACTTTGTTGCTGAATTTCATTATTCTTTTGCTGGCCAATTATCTGTTATTCGGCCCGTGGAAAGACCCTATGGCTATGGGGTGGCCACAAGGTGCTCCGATTATTGATGCGGGAATTTTACCAAAGCTGGTGGCTAAAACACGGCTTCACGGGGGGTTGATTTTTGCGCTGCTGGCATCGGTTGTTGTCTGGCTGGTAATGGCCAAGACCAAATGGGGGCTGGAAATTCGGGCCGTTGGATTAAATGCTGATGCGGCCAGCTTTGCGGGTATTCCCATTAACAAAACAATTATCCGAACGGCTTTAATCTCTGGCGGGCTGGCGGCCTTCGCCGGCGTGACCGAAGTTGCCGGAACCAAGGAATATATGACATTGGATATCTCGCCGGGGTTTGGTTATACGGGAATTGCAGTGGCGATGCTTGCCGGTCTCAATCCATTGGGTGTAATCATCGCCGGGATATTTATCGCGGGCATTTATAACGGGGCGGATAGCATGAGTAGGGCGATGGATGTCTCCAACTATATTGCGGATATTATTACAGCCGGTTCTTTGTTGATGGTGATGCTGGCCGTTATGCTAACGCGTATGCGTATCCGGTTCGGTAATTAGGAGAGGGATGATGGATTTTTTTGAAATGTTCCTCAATATCGGTTTCTGGGCGGCAACTGTTCGCATGGCAACACCGTTGATATTTGGAACACTGGGTGAGCTGATTTGTGAGCGGGCAGGGGTTCTGAACCTTGGTATCGAAGGCATTATGACCACCGGCGCTATGGTTGCATGGATGTGGGTGTATCAGGGTGGTGACTTGTGGACCGCCGTTCTGGTCGCGGCTTTTTTTGGAATGCTGTTTGGTTATCTGCATAGCATTTTTTCCGTCTATATGGGCTTGTCCCAGCATGTGACAGGGATCGGGATTACCTTGCTTGCCACATCGTTGAGCTATTATTCGTTCCGAATGCTGTTACCCGATGTGACAACCCCGCCCAAGATCATCCCGTTTCAGGATGTCCCCATCCCGTTTTTATCCGACATTCCCATATTCGGAGAAGCCTTCTTTACTCAATCGCCGTTGACCTATCTGGCTTTCGTCCTGGTTGGCGTTGTCACGTATGTTTTGTACCGAACACCGGTCGGGCTTGCTGTTCGTATGGTTGGCGAAAACCCGATGGCGGTCGAGGTGCAGGGCATTGATGTCTATAAAATCCGGACAGGTGCTGTAATGATCGGTAGTGCCTTTATGGCAGTTGGCGGTGCGTTTCTGACCATTTCTGTCTTCGATGCTTTCTATTTTGATATGGTCAATGGTCGTGGCTGGATTAGTATCGCACTGGTCATTTTTGCATCCTGGCGGCCTGGAAAAGCCTTGCTGGGTGCGGTTTTGTTTGCAGCTTTTGATGCTATTCAGATCAGGGTGCAGCAATCGAGCTCGTCTTTCATCCCGTATCAGTTCTATCTGATGATGCCATATGTTTTCAGTATTTTGGCATTGATCGTCATGTCACGAAAAGCATCCTATCCGAAGGCTCTTCTCGTACCTTTCCGGCGCGGACAACGCTAATAATCAACAGGGGAAATTGTGGTGCTGGATTTAATTATTAGAAATGCAAAACTGACAGGCCGGACAGAGGCCGCGGTTGATATTGCAATCAGGCAGGGGAAAATTGTTGATATTGCGGTAAATCTGGACGCTGTTGCCGCCGATGAATATGACGCAAAAGGCTATCTGGTTTCGCCTTCGTTTGTTGACAGCCATTTCCATGTGGATAGTACTCTTACATATGGGACGCCACGGGTGAATGAAAGCGGGACCTTGCTTGAAGGGATCGCCCTTTGGAGCGAATTGAAACCGTTGCTGGATGCGGGTGGAATAAAAAAACGCGCCCACGAGTTTTGTCGCTGGGCGATTGCGCAAGGGAACCTTGCTGTTCGCTCCCATGTGGATATTTGTGATCCGAGTTTACTGGCCGTTGATGCGTTGCTTGAAGTTGTAGGCGAGGTGAAGCCTTATCTGGACTTGCAGCTGGTGGCCTTTCCCCAAGACGGATTTTTGCGTGATCCTAATGCAAAGTCCCAGTTGGTCAGAGCGTTGGATAAAGGGGTTCATGTGGTTGGCGGCATCCCGCATTTTGAAAGAAGTATGCAAGAGGGAAGTGCTGCTGTAACGCAACTTTGTGAATTGGCGGCTGAGCGCGGCCTGATGGTGGATATGCATTGTGATGAAAGTGATGATCCGATGTCCCGGCACGTGGAAATGCTGGCGCAAGAGACAGTGCGTCTGGGGTTGCAAGGCCGGGTAACAGGTTCACATCTGACATCCATGCATTCCATGGATAATTATTATGTCTCGAAACTGATCCCACTGATGCAGGAGGCAGAACTGAATGTTGTCGCCAACCCATTGATTAATATCACGTTGCAAGGACGCCATGATACGTACCCGAAGCGCCGCGGGATGACCCGGGTGAAGGAACTGGCCGCAGCAGGCCTGAATGTGGCGCTGGGGCATGATTGTCTGATGGATCCATGGTATTCACTGGGAACCCACGACATGCTGGAGGTTGCCAGTATGGCACTGCATGTGGGGCAAATGACCGGTCAGGATGAAATGCGGGAGATGTTCAAGGCGATAACGGTTAATGGCGCGAAAACGCTGGAGCTTGAAAATTACGGGGCTGATGTGGGCTGCTATGCCGATCTTGTGGTGTTACAAGCCCGTGACGAGGTCGATGCACTTCGGCGGCGTCCGGCCAGACTGGCGGTTTTCAGGCGTGGGCAAAAAATTGCATCGGCACCAGAGCAAGTATCAACTGTTGTTCTTGCGGGTGAAGAATATTTTGTGGATTTTGCACTTTAGAAAAAACGGCTGACTAAAACAGCAATAGATAGTTTTACTTTTTGCCGTTCTGCTTTCATTATATCCTTGGGGAGAGATACTACTGGGGGTAGATATGGGGATAGAGCAAGACGTAATTGTTATTGGTGGCGGCATTGCCGGAATTGTTACTGCGCTGGAAATGGCTGAGAACGGGCTTCGCGTTCTGATACTGGATCGCGATAGTGAAGATAAATTCGGCGGTCTGGCGAAAGAAAGTTTTGGCGGTATGTTCTTTGTGGACAGTCCGTTACAGCGCAAGGCCAAGATCAAGGATGGTCCTGATCTGGCGCTTGCTGACTGGCTTCAGTTCGCAGAATTTTCAGCAGATGACCACTGGCCCAGAGCATGGGCGCAAACCTATATTGAACGTAGTATTCCCGATATCTATGAAGCTGTTCAGATGCGCGGGATCGAGTTCTTTCCTGTTGTCAATTGGGTCGAACGTGGCCAGTATATACCCGGAAATTCTGTGCCACGGTTTCATCTGGTCTGGGGAACAGGGTACGAACTTGCCAGTGTTTATATTCGGGGCTTGCAAGCCCAGATAGATGCCGGGCGAGTTATCGTTAAATTCGGCTGCCGGGTGGAGAATCTGACCTATCAGGCGGGACTTGTTCGGGGGGTCGAAGGCCAGCTGGAAAAATCAGGTGAGCCATTTGCCTATGAGGCCCCGGTGGTCGTGGTTGCCGCAGGCGGGATCAATGGTAATGATAAAAAAATCAGAGAACACTGGCAATCTGATTGGGGAACGCCACCCGATACGATCCTTAATGGCTCCCACCAATATGCAGATGGAACATTGCATGATGCGGTTGGTAACATCGGCGGGCAGGTGACACATCTGGATAGAATGTGGGATTATGCAGCCGGTATTCATCATCCAAATCCTCGAAAGCCACGGCATGGATTAAGCGTGGTGCCGCCTAAATCGGCCCTTTGGCTGGATGCTACAGGGCGCAGGTTCGGGCCCGAACCGTTGGTTTCGGGCTATGATACATGGGAATTGGTGCGCAGGGTTTGCAAACAAGAGCATAAATATTCATGGGCGGTTCTAAACCGGAAAATTGCCCTGAAAGAGCTGGCCATTTCCGGCGCAGAATCAAATCCGGCGGTCAGGGACAAAAAGAAGATAGCTTTCTTGAATACTGTTCTCTTTGGCAACAAGGCGTTGCTTGCCGATATGCTTGAAAATTGTGAAGATTTTGTCGTTGCCGGATCGGTGTCTGAACTTGCCGCAAAAATGAACGGCATGGGCAATCCGGCGATAGTTGATGCCGAAGCCATGGAACGAGATATTCGGGCCTATGATGCCCAACTGGATCGTCCGGCAAAATTGCGCAATGACGAACAATTGCGCCGAATTGCCCATTTGAGAGCCTATCGGGCAGATCGGGTCCGGGTTTGTAAAGCACAAAAGATTGTTGATCCGGATGCACTGCCCTTGATTGCAATTCGGCAGTTTATCATCAGCCGCAAAAGTCTGGGTGGCATTCAAACCAATCTTGACGGTCAGGTTCTGGATGAATCCGGTTTTCCTATCGAGGGGCTATATGCCGTTGGCGAGGCCGCAGGGTTTGGCGGAGGTGATTTGCACGGGAAAAAGGCACTTGAGGGAACGTTTCTCGGTGGGTGTGTCCTGACGGCTCGCTATGCCGCGCGGGCCATAACAGGAGAGTTGAAATGAAAAAAACAGGTGCCGAACTTGCTCGGTTTGCGCTTGAACAGATAGGCGTTACCCATACGTTCGGGATCCCCGGTGTTCATAATACGGAATTGTATGATCAGCTGAACATGTCGGAGCAGATTACGCCTGTTCTGGTAACCCATGAGGGCGGGGCTGCGTTCATGGCAGACGCCGTAAGCCGGGTCAGTGACAGTATTGGTACGCTGGTAGTGGTGCCCGCTGCGGGGCTTACCCATGCCGCCAGCGGAATAGGGGAGGCATATCTTGATGGTATAGCTATGTTGGTTATTTGCGGTGGGGTGCGCAATGATCTGGAGTATGAGTATCAGCTCCACCAGATGGATCAACATCAGTTTATGAAAGGACTGACCAAGCAAAGCTGGCGGGTTGAAACACATGCTGATGTCATTCCAATGATTTATGATGCCTACAAGGTTGCGACAAGCGGTGAGCCGGGGCCTGTTTTTGTAGAAATTCCCGTTAATATTCAATTGCTGACCGGAAATGTTACCGGCTTGCCTCCCTATGAGCCGGTGACACCTGTTCTTCGGACAGATATTTCTGTGGTTCTTGAAGAGGCTGCCGCCTTGATCCGGCAGGCCAAAAAACCAGTTATCTTTGCGGGTTGGGGCGCGCGTGGTGCGCGGCATGATCTGATCAAACTTGCCGAAATACTGGATGCGCCGGTGGCAACAACCTTGCAAGGATTGTCTGTCTTTCCAGCTGATCATCCGTTGCATACCGGCATGGGGTTTGGCCCATCGTCTGTTCCCGCCGCCAAAGCGGCATTTGAGAATTGTGATTGTATGATTGCGATAGGAACCCGCTTCAGTGAAATACCGACAGGCAGTTTTGGCGTCAGTGTACCGGGGAATTTGATACATCTTGATATAAATCCTGATGTTATAGGCGCCAACTATCCGGCAAAGGTTGGACTGCATGGGGATGCGGCTGTATTGTTACCAATGCTGGTAAAAGCGCTAGGGAATGACGCGGGACAAGAGGGGCGAAATGCAGCGCGTTTAAAATCAGCAATTGCCTCGAACAAGGATGTGCATCGTCAAGAGTGGCTGACCCACAAAACAGAAGGCAAGGTTAATCCGCTCAGCTTTTTTGACGGGCTTCAAAAAGCATTTCCGGAAGATGGAATACTGGTTGTAGATGATGGCAATCATACTTTTTTGGCGGCAGAATTAATGCCGATCAAAAATCCCAAAGGTTTTATATGCCCGTCAGATTTTAACTGTATGGGATATGCAACGCCTGCGGCCATTGGCGCAAAACTGGTGAACCCGGGCAGGGATGTAGCCGCTATTGTCGGGGATGGTGCCTTTACCATGACCTGTATGGAAATACTGACCGCAAGTCGTAACAGGCTGGGGATTGTCTTCTATGTATTTAATGACGGGGAGTTATCCCAGATCGCGCAGGCGCAGGAACTTCCCTATAACCGGAAGTCCTGTACATTGCTGGGGGGAATGGATTTGACAGGGGTGGCAACCGCCACCGGTGCTGTGTATCTAGAAATCGATGACAGTGATGATGCCGAGAAGGTATGCTCGAAAGCAACGGAAATTGCCCGGAAAGGTCAGCCGGTTATTGTTAATGTGCTGATCGACTATTCAAAGAAAACAGCTTTCACCAAAGGCACCGTTCAGACCAATTTCAAACGCTTTCCCGTTGGAACCAAAATGCGCTTTCTAAGCCGTGCCTTGATACGCCGGGTCACCGGTTAGGCTGACACAGCGGGGTTGAGACTGTATGTTCCTATATATGACCCTTGAGCGAGAATATGTCCGTCCATTGCGGCAAGGGCTTCAGGGCCACCAAACAGACCTTTAAGCCCCAAGGTTTCAATATCAAGAGCATAAACGGTGAAATGGTAGTGATGGATAATACTGTCATTCCACGGTGGGCAAGGGCCGTCATATCCACCATAATTTCCGCCCATATCGGCATCTCCTGCAAACCAGTCGGTATAGTTGTTAAGCCCTGTGGTGCCGTGCGGATGCTTGCCGGGTATTTTTCCCTTTGGCGTAATACCGTTGCTGTCTTCACCTTCTGTAATACTGGAGCGGCCTGAATCAATATCGACCAGAACCCAGTGATAAAAATCTACGCGAGGCAAATCTGCGGGAACCGTTTTGTTTTCCTGATTAACATCGTCGCCAGCGGACGGGACATCTGGATCATGACAGATGACGGCATAGGATTTGGTGCCAGCAGGGGCATTTGACCAGCTGATTTCCGGATTAATATTGTCGCTAAGGGTGACATGCCCTTCATTAGCAGGAATACCAAACGCGAATTTTCCGGGGATGGGACTACCATTTTCCCAGCCGTCAATGGTTAGAGTAAAAGTTTCGGTCATGAACATGCCTCCTTGAGTGATATCTCGTAGGGTCTGTAGTTTAAGGCTTACCGCAAAAATGGACAGGCATATTCTGCCGTTTCTTTAAAGATGTTCAGATCTATTTGAGATTATTATGTTGCCGCTGCCGGAGAGGCGGGCCTTTGGGAGCCGCGCAGGCCTTCCATTATTTGCTTGTTTACGGTGATGAGCGGCTCTAGTGATGCCTCACGTTTCATCGCGGAAACACTGTATTTATCTACCCAAATTGCGATGGAAATAAGCTGGGCTTTTAGCTCCAGAGGGAGTTTGTTTTCCTCCGAAGCAAGGTCGATTTGCAATGTGAGCCATAGTTGGCGGTTATCCGCCACGGCTTTTACGATTGCAACTGGACCTTCTGCCTCAGCTTGTTCCAAAGCGCGAGTGAAGATTGCGAATGCCCGATATTCCGTTTGTTTCGGTCCTTCGGTATTCTGATTGGCCTTTTGATATGCTGCTACAGACATTCTATAACTCTACTATTCCGGATATCTTTAAGGATTTTCGCTGAAAATCCTTACGATACTCTTACCTTATTGGAATAGAGAAAGAATTGATTGCGGACGTGCATTGGCAATTGACAGGGATTGAATTCCCAATTGCTCCTTCGTCTGCAATGCCTGAAGGGCAGCACTTGCTTCGGCCAGATTGGCATCTACAAGAATTCCGAGGCCTTCTTGCAACTTGTCGACCAGTAATTGAGTAAACTCACTTTGACTGTCCAGCCTGTTCGCGGCAGTACCCAGCGTGGTGATAATTTGCCCGACCAGCGTCTCTGCGTTGTCAAGAACGGCGATAGGATCGCCGCTTGTTGCAGCTGCCGTTGCGCCGACAAGTGTTGTTGCCAAACTCACAGTTTGGCCATTGGTTATTTCAATAATACCTGATTCTGTAACTTTAACTGCAAACCCTTCTTGACGCATAACGCTTGCCATAATACCAACCATCTCGTTATTGGACTGGTTTGCAGGGTCTACAGTAACTGCGTAGACATATTCTGGTGGTGTGGCGGCTTCATTCGGCGCAGAGGTAAGCGCATTGCCATCTGTTGTGATTTCAAATGTATGAATAGCCGTTGTGCCGTTTGCATCTGAAAGCGTAACCGTTATGGTGTTGTTTTCGGCAACCGTGAAGGTATTATCCATTGTCAGAGTTCCAGCTTGAGCTGAAAGGCTGAAGTTGGCAAGTCCTAATGAAGCGGCAGTTCCATCTTGGGCTGCTACCGTTTGTGTGACGCCTCCCAATGCAGAGAGGACCTCAAGATCAGTTCCAGAGCCATCAATTAGATTGACGCCATTAAAAATGGTTGTCTGGACGACAGATGTGATCTGTGCAACAAGCGCGTTTGCCTCTTCTTGCAAAATCGTGATGTCCAAGCCTTCGTTAAAAGACTGTGTCACCTTTTTGTTAAGGTCAATGATGGTTTGCGAAATTTGTAACGCACCTGCATTAGCCATATTGACAGTGGCTTGTCCGAAAGACAGGCCTTCCTGAATAGCTTTCAGCGATCCCACATCCCCGCGCATGCCCTGGGCAATTGTAAAGGTGGACGGATCGTCTTTTGCTTCTCCGACTTTAAGGCCGGTCTCGATTTGTCGTTGAACCGAATTCAACGAAGACTGGGTCATTGACAATGTGCGCAAAGCTGCCATTGCACTGACATTAGTATTTACGGAAAAAGCCATTTTTCTTCTCCTGTAGCATTTCCAACAAGCAATCATTTGATCGCAAACTCACTCGGATCGGTAAATGCAACAGGTGTGCCAGTTTGCTGAAAGCGTTGAAAACAGGCGTTTCCAATGTCATTTATGGCAACGTATGGGGTGCCAACGGGAAAGGTGGTAAAGCTGTGGTAGGAAAAATGTTCTCTATTCGGAATCTCTTGCCCGTTGAGTTGGGTAATTTTTCCGTAATAAGGCGGCTGAAAATGAATCTAGATCAAAGACTTAACAGCCATTTCATTTTTAGGGGTTGGGCGATGATGTCCAAGGTTAATGCTTTTCTGGTTTTGTTTTTATTTTAGCATTTAACGTTTTTTTCGAATCCAGAATTTATACATTGTGGCGAACGTATTTGTATTTTTTTCTTCAAACCGGTGCCAGTTTTTTAAGGATATCCGGTCGGTATCTTCTGGATAATCCTCCATATATTGCGCTGTGACTCTATTTTTGTCGGTAATAAACCCACAAAACTCCATACCCAGCTTATCCAGGGCAATTTCAATTTCAGGAATTGTGAAGCGGTATTCCTGAACATGGAAAATAAGATCCCGGCAAGCAGATGTTGTGTAAAAATCGCTGTGATAGGTAATGAATTTTATCGGATCAGCATCATCAAGGGCCATAATGGCTTTGCGGCATTGCCGCATGTCATCCAGATTATCAGAGTAATTGTTTCGTTTAATGTAATCGCGCGAGGCGACAACGTCTTGCCTCCCGATTTCACTATACAGGCCGATGAGCATATAGCCGTCGTCTTTTAAAAGGTCACACAGGACTTGCCATCCAGCAACAGGGTCTTTCATGTGGTGCAGAACACCTGCGCATTCGATAACATCAAATTTCTGGTCAATGTTGCCCAGCTCCATAATATCGCCATGCCGAAACGTGATGTTATTTACTTTTAGCTCTTCTGTTTTTCTTTTTGCATAAGCAATACTGGCAAGGCTTAAATCGACAGCAAGAACATCAGTTTCCGGGAAAGAACGAGCTGTTGAAATGGGTTGCCGCCCGGTTCCGCAACCCGCGATAAGGACTTTGATCGAGGCTGGAAAGGAGGGCTTCCGGTTTTTGAGTATTGGCAGGCTGTTAGCCAATTGGTCGGCATATGTAGAGGTTCCCGAATTATGCAAATGCTGCCAGCGCGGGTATGGACTTTCCTCATATTGCTCACGGACTGCCTGGGAGACAGTATCTTTAATAGGCGTTATTTCGGGAATGCTGCTATAGGATAGCTGCTCTGTCAGAGGCTCCTTGATATGCATGTGCAATAGTTTGGAAACCTCAGGATCATTATTCAATACTGAGGATTGGATTAGGTGTTTTGCTACAGGTAATTTATAAACGGGGCGATAGCATGAGAGGATAAGGTATTTAAGAAGAAATATATCTGCCTCTGCCTCTGATGTGTGATTATGCTCAAACTCTGAGATAATTTTTTCCAGAGCATCTCGTTCAAAGTCATTTTCGACAAAAACATACTCCGTCAGAAAACAATAGTAGGCGAGTTTCACTAAAATTGTTTTTAGTAAGTCGAAAAGTGGCTTCTCCAACTTGGTGCCGCTGATAATTGCAGCAAGAGTTTGTCGCCGAAAACATTCCAATAGTTTCTCTATCGCGGGATCAATTAAGCGCATTCTGGTAAGGGCGCTGAGAAGGACATTATTGGATAATGCCGCGATTGTTTTTCCATAATCGAGTTGTAAATCCGAATTTGTTTTTAGCGAATGGATGATGTTCGGTAGAACCTGATTAAATGCAGGCTGTACCTTGATATGTTGCGGGACAATTTTATTTAGATTTGCCCATGAAATATCTTCATTGGATAGCAAGAGCAAAAGCTCATTCTCTAAACCATCGAACGTCCTTACTTGTGGGAGATGTGTGAATATTTCTGAATAGCCGGACAGATATTTGTGGTTGTTTGGATCTAGAGTAACTGCGGCCCTGAAATGTGACAGGGCCTCCAATGGGAAGTCTTGTTCTTTTAGTCGGGCCGTTTTGTATTGGAACTCGGGGTTTTGGGGGTGTAGGGAAATACACATCAGGTATAAATTCAATGCCTCTTCTGCTTTGCCGCAGCGTATCAGAAGATCTCCTAAATTAAGGGAAATATTAGCATCTCCCATGTTGAGTTTATGCGCAGCCTGATAATCCTCCAGTGCCTTTTGCAGATCTCCGACCTTGAGGTGTGCGATGGCCCGGTTGTTTAAAATCCCAGCATTTTTGGGCGATATTTTGAGGGCTTCATCGAAGTGGTTTATCGCTTCGCTCAACTCCCCTCCTTCGGAGCAGGAATTTCCGAGGGCTGTTATGGTGTTGGACTTTAAAGTTAAATCACTGAGGTTAAAGGTAAGCACCTTTTGGAGAAGTACCTTGGCTGTCGCCAGGTCTGCCGCGTTGTGGGCTGCAATGCCTACCTGAAAAAAAGTATTTGGATCGCTCCAGTTGCTTGATAACAGAAGAGATGCTTTTTTACGTGCTTCTTTCAGGCGTTGCTTCTGGTAAAGCTTGATCGCAGACAGGGTAGTTTTTTTGATGCGCTCAGGACTTGGTGCCGCAGTCTTGCTCATATGTTCCGCCTTAAATGTAATATCGGATACAGATTAGGCTGGTATGGTTAATTAATTCTATAGAAAAGTTAAACCGAAATATCAAGCGGCTGTGGCATAGGGCCGACAAACCCCCCAGATTGTACAGGCTGAAACAAGGTGAGCATAGGGTTTGCCGCAGGATCAGCATTATTGATTTCTGTAAAAATCAAAAATCGTTCGATCATTTTATCAATTTTTGCAGGGTCCTTGAAGTCTCCAATGTCTACCTGTTTTTCAAGGCGCGCTTTTTGCTGTTCAAAGTCCAGAGATTGAAAGCTATCGGGAAGTCCAAGGCCCACACGAACAACATTCATCAGTGTTTTATCAGCCATGATCTGCGAAATTTCTGTGACGTCTCCACCCGTGCGTTTAAAGTAAAGGGCTTCGCGGACGCCGTTTGCATTATCCCCTTCAAATTTTTCAAACTCGTTAACCTTGTAGCCATTTAGAATGGCGTCGACATTAGTTGAATTTTGAAAAAAATTGGGATCTTGATTTAAACCGTATAGTGCTGATGAAATTTTGGTCCAGCGAGGTTCGACCATCCTGCTGACAAGGCTTTTTTCGTCTGCGGGGTCTTCGGTCAGCATTTTTCTGATGAAGGCAGTTTTATCAATTTCGCTTTCAAGCTGAAATGCAGAAAGGGTGACTTTCAGGAGTGTTCTATCTTTCATCAGATCATCGACAGATTTAACGGTCGATATTTTTTCTTTAAAAGCTTCAATGTCACGTGCAGTTGTTGGTTGAGCCTCAAACAGTTTCATTTGAGACTCTTTCTGGTTATTGGCTAGCTTGTACCAGAGAAGAGAGCTGGATCCCGACAATTGCATGACATATTCCTAAATAGAAATTTGTCTCAAATCAGCAGGTGCGCTGTTTGAAACAGGAAGTCTTGAATTATTATGCGAAGCCATCAGACCATCCATGATCTGTTTGTTTACAGATATCAAGGGTTCGAGGTCGGTAATGCTGCGCATCGCGTCAGGTGTAAATTTGGTAACCCAAATGGCTAATGAAATCAGCCCTGCTTTCAGATCTTCACCTAAACGGTTATTCTCTGATACAAGATCAGTATGAATAGTCAACCATAACTGTGAATTTCTAAACAAAGCGTTAATGCGCGCTGCCATATTGTCTGTAGCCGCATTGGCGTGTTCAAGGTCTCGCGTGATTTCTGCAAAAAGGCGATATTCTGTTTGTGTGGGGCTTTCAGCAGCAACTGCCGCTTTTTTATAAGCTTCGAAATACATAGCACTGTCTCCGTTAAAATTGAAATCAACCTGAGGGAAATAAAGGCGACCCGAAGGCCGCCTCTAAATTCAGGGAGATTAACGGAACAGTCCCAAGATAGACTGGGAAGCAGCATTTGCGATAGACAAAGACTGAATACCAAGCTGTTCTTTGGTTTGTTCTGACTGCAACTTAGCTGATACGTCAGCAAGGTTGGCGTCAACCAGAATACCCAAGCCTTCTTCAAGTTTGTCAGTTAGAACTTGTGTAAAGCTACTCTGACTTTCAAGCCGATTGGAAAATGTACCCAGGTTCGTCATGATCGTACCGATTACTGACTTGGCGTTAGTGAGCGCCGTATCAGCCGTACCGGCAACATCCTGTGTCAGGGTTGTGCCTGCCGCAACAGTTGTGGCAAGCGTAATATCTTGACCCGCAGCTGCGATAGAGACCACGCCATCTTCACCAATGTTGGCAGTAAAACCCTGTTGGCGCATTTCCGCAGCAACTTTACCCATGATTGCCTGATTGGAATCATTGGCAAAATCGACGGATACGCCGAAAACATAGTCACCGTTTGCTTCATCTGGAGCAGATGTTAATGCATTACCATCACCTGTCAGTTCGAAGGTGTATGTATCACCTGAGCCATCAATTGTGACCGTAAATGTATTGCTTTCCGCTGGGTTGAAGCCGTTGCCGAGAGCTACTTCGGCATGCAAACCGGTTAGATCGAGATTGGCAATACCAAGGCCCGAGGTAGTTGCATTCTGCTCTGTCAACGAAATGGTTGAACCGCTCAGGCTGGACTGTACGGACAGTCCGGATGATGCGCCGCCATTATCAAGCAGGTTAATGCCGTTAAAGTCAGCGGTTGTAACGATACCGGATATCTGAGCGACCATCTGGTCTGCTTCTGATTGCAGAACAGTTGTATCAAGGCCAGCATTAGATGACTGAGTCACTTTAGCTTGAAGTGCTGTCAACTGGTCAGAAATCTGTGTTGCAGCAGCCAGCGCCATGCCAACTGTTGCAGAACCGAAGTTCAAACCTTCTTGAACAGCTTTCAGAGAGCCGACATCACCGCGCATATTCTGTGAAATCACAAAAGTAGACGGATCATCTGTTGCACTGCCAACTTTCAGGCCAGATTGAATCTGGTTCTGAATCATAGACAGATTGCTTTGTGTAGAAGACAAAGACCGCAGGGCGGCCATAGCATTGCTGTTAGTGTTTACTGAAAAAGCCATAATATAAATTCCTCATACTAGAGTTGTCGCATATGCGACGGACGCAGCTCGTTTGAGCCCCGATTTACTTTGAAACCGTGAGTGAACTATGGAGGGAATTTCCTAACAAGGCGTTAAGAACTGTCTACAATTGGATGAGTTCGGAGCGTTAACCATTTAAAGTGTTGAAAACTGCCAAGTATCATATCTGAATAATTTTCAGATGGAACGTAGCGGCAAGCACTTGTTGTTATGAAGAAGAGGATATTTATTCAGAAAGCATGTTTGGGCATGCTATCCTTCGAGGGTCTTGATTGTCTTCTGAAGGAGTTTCAGAGCGCTGTAGAAGTTTTTTTCACCAACAAGGCCCACAACTTCAAAAACGATATCCCGCGTGGGGGTATCATCGGTTGACAGAAACGCAATTTGTGCAGCTTCCTGAAAATGCGTGTAATGTTCTGCGTGGTTTTGAGGTTCAATATACATCATTTGAACCTGCATATAGACGTTATGGATTGGCGTTTTGATTTGATCGGGAAGCATGATGTCACGTTCCCGCATAATGGACGCGTCATTTTCCAGTGAAAAATGCATTGCCTTGTTACTGGTGTTGGTAATGACTGCACCGTTGACGATAATTTTTTCGCCCGCAGGAATACGAAATTTCAATGACATCTAGAAGGCCCCCAAATAACAACCCGATACAGTTTGACTGCATATTTATATAAATCGAAGAATATATAACCAATTTTGCAGATCCGGGAATGTGACTTTTTGGTAGATTTTTCCATGATCGCAAAAGCTTCTTTCTCCCACTTTATATATATAAACGCGTTATGCAATGGGGATATCCCCAAAAAAGGCGATATATGAACACCAACAATTTCAATAAAATTGTAAAAAAAGTCGTTCTGTCACTCATTTGGGGTATGACACGGCTTGTCTGTTTCATTACGTTTGCTGACAATTGAAAAGTGGCATCTATTTGATGTGCGTAAATATTGATTGAGGCTGCCGCCTTATCGGCAGGCAGAATTGGGAATAGGATTATATCATGGCTAAGACAGAAAACGGCACTACGGGCGTAAGAACAGGCGGAACAGTTGTAGAAGTACAGCCTGGCCAGAATATTTTGCTGGACGTTGCGAGCCCCGACCTTGAGATTTTTACGCAAGATGGCAGTGATCTGGTTATCACATCCATTGCCGATGGCAGCCGGATTGTTCTGGAAGGCTTCTTCAATCAGGCAACGAGTAATCTTCCCCCGCAACTGACATTGGCTGACGGGTCGGTTATTACCGCCGCAGAAGTTACAGGGTTTGTCGAGAATTTCGATCCTAACCTGATCGCGCCGGCGGCTGGTGGTCCTGGCGCTGGTGGCGCTGGTGGCGGTGGTGCCAGCTTTGGTGCCTATGGTGATGACGGTATTGGCGATGGTATCGGCATTTCAGGCCTTCTGGATCCAACGGACCTCGGTTTTCCAGCAGACGAGCCCATTGACTCTCTGGTGGCGCTTCCCGGTCAGCCCCAGTTCCTTCTCAATGAAATCGGTCTTGGTACATATGTCTTTGATGAAAATGGCTATGGCGATAACGAAAAGCGTTTATCTAAGGAATCCTTCGAAGATAGCCTGCAGAGCAAGATGACCGCTTTGGGTAATCCGGCTGTTGATGCATTCCTTGATTTCAATGACGGCGGCGAGGTTGATTTCCTTGAGCTGCGCAACAATACAGGCTCTTCCCAGTCAACGGGCGGTAATGGCCCTACCACCGTCGGCGATGGCGTGACAACGATTTCTATTATTGGTCCTGACGGCGACCCGGTTTCCTTTAACCTTCCAACCTTGACCGTGCCATCCGGTGGTCAGCTGGTTGTCATGCAGGCTGAAACGACCGGCGAAGATGACGTCACGACTGTTGAGACAATTTATCTGGTGTTTGATGCTGATGGTGCCCTTGTCAATGGTGGTGGCTTGCCAAGTGCCGGTGACTGGCCGTTTGGTAGCGATACAACTCAACCGCTCGGCGTTCTTGTGACATGGTCACTGAACGGTGATGTTGGTGAGGTCGATACGTTCCTTGCTAATGGTGCTGAATTCATTCCCGCAGCCTTAAACGCTAACTGGACAGGCGTACCTGATGGGGCGCCGCTTGATATTTTTGGTGATAGCGACACGTTCAGTGGCCAGATTTCCACTCAGGAAGTGGTGAGCGAGCCTGTTTTTAACGCATATGCCCCTCTGACACTGGATCAGATCGTGGCAGAAGGTCCGCTTGGCGATGATTTCTTTCGCAATATTGATGTTAATAATATCTTTGCCCGCGTTGATAACTTTGACTCGGATACAGCGGCTGACTGGACAACGGGCCTTGAGCCCACGGTTGGTCTTGTTAATGACAGCTATGATCCAAATCCACAGGACCCCTATAACGATAATATGAATCCGGGGCAGCCGGAAGGCCCAACGCCTGTGATCGGCGATGAGGATATTGATAATAATGGCCAGAATGTCATTGTTGTTGGCGAGAATGCTGAAGAATTTACCAACGAAAATGGCGTTATTGAAGGCGGTCGTGCGCAGGACTTCCTGATTGGCGGCGAAGGTTCAGACAGCCTCGATGGCGGTGCCCATAACGATTATCTCGATGGTGGTGCTGGCAATGACATGATGTATGGCGGCTCTGGCGGTGATGTTCTAATCGATGATCAGGGCAATGATATCCTGATCGGTGGAACCGGGACAGATGTGCTGTTCGGGCGCCGGGGCGCTGGCGAAGAATTTACGGGCGGCTATGGCAATGATGGTCCTCAGGCGCGCTTTGTCAGCACCGATTTCATGTATGGCGGCTCCGGCAATAGCGGTACGGGTGAAATCGGTGATGAAGGCGGTGCCCGTGAGAAGGGAGGCGATTTGCTGATCGGTGATGATGCCTTCTTTGGCGCCTTGGGTAATGACATACTGGGGGGTGGTTCAGGCAATGACGGCCCTCGGTCACGAATTGATATTCGGGACGTGATGTATGGCGGCGGCGGTAATTCCGGCGGCTATTATGATGATGAGCAGAGTTACATGCGTGATATCATTGTTGCGGGTAATGGCAACGATGTCATCTTCGGCGATAATGCAACTCTGCCAGAAATGGGACCGGATGAAGTCTGGCAGGCATGGTATGGCTTGTCTGTGGGGATGGGCATTGTCGGACCTTACAATTATGCTTATGCACTGCGTGAGTTCACGGAATGGAATTATGGCGGCGCTGATCTGATTTATGGCGGTTTGGGTAATGATATTATTCTCGGTCAGGGCGGGGATGATCTCATCTTGGCCGGTCAGGGGGATGATATTGCGCTTGGCGGTTCCGGTGATGATAGGATCCGTGGCAATTCCGGCGATGATTCTCTGTATGGCGGCACAGGCAACGATACGATGCTCGGCGGGGCAGGTAATGATTTCATGATGGGCATGGAAGATAATGACCTGATGTATGGCGGTACCGGCTCTGACCTGATGTATGGCGGCTCTGGCGAAGACACCATGTTTGGCGATAGCGGTGACGATGTCATGTATGGCGATAGCGGTGATGACACCATGTATGGCGGCACAGGCGACGATACCATGTCAGGTGGTGATAACGCTGACCTGATGTTCGGTGAAGCCGGTAATGATTTGATGTTTGGTGATGCCGGTGAAGACACCATGTATGGTGGTGTTGGCAGTGAAGACACTATGTTTGGCGGTACAGAAGACGATCTGATGTATGGCGATAATGGTGATGGCGCGGCTGTTGGCGATAACGATTTTATGTACGGCAATGACGGTGATGATACAATGTTCGGCGAAGGTGGTGCCGACCTGATGTATGGTAACGATGGCGCAGATGTTATGCGCGGCGGTACCGGTGCCGATGTTATGTATGGCGATAACGGTTATGATACCGGTGTTGTGAGTAGTGGGGACCTGAACGGTGATATTGATATCGATAAGGCCGCAGGCAATTACACTCAGGCCACTGCCCAAAATATTGATGCTGCGTTTGGAATTGCTTCTGATCTGAATGTACAGGATGCCAATACCATCCCACATGTGAGTATCAGTGCAGATGGTGATTACGGGACAAATGCATTTCATTGGTACAGTTTTACCGTTACCGAAAACGGGTCTGCTGTTGTTCTCGACCTTGATAATGGGATTTCTGTTGGCGGTTCTGATGATATGGAATTGCTCCTATATCGAGCCGATGGAAGCTTGGTTGAAAACAATGATGACAGTAGTATTGATCCTGGAACAACGAGTAGTTTGGATCCCAAAATTACGCAGACACTGGATGCAGGAACATATTATATCGCAGTTGGCTCTTTTAACTCGTATGACAATCCGGGGGATTTTAATCCGGGTGGTGGCACAGTAATTAATGGCACGACCTACACGTTGAATGTGTCTGTTGAAAATCAGAATGGATATGGTGATACCAACAATGATCTGATGTATGGCGATAGTGGCGACGATGTCATGTTTGGTAACGAGGGTGATGACACCATGTATGGCGGGGCCGATGATGACCTTATGTATGGTCAAAGCGGTGACGATCGGATGTCAGGTGGTACTGGTAATGATACTATGTCTGGTGGTGCCGGTAATGACACCATATCCGGTGAAGATGGCAATGACCTGATGACCGGTAATGGCGGTAATGATCAAATGCAAGGTAATGCTGGCGATGACACCATGTCTGGCGGGGCCGGTAATGACCAGATGGACGGCGGTTCTGGTTATGATCTGATGTACGGCAATGCTGGCGAAGACACCATGTATGGTGACGATGGCAATGACACCATGTCTGGTGGTGATGGCGATGATTTCATATGGGGGCAAGACGGTGCTGACCTGATGTTCGGCGATGCCGGTGATGATCGCATGGCTGGCGGCGACGGGAATGACACCATGCTCGGAGGAACTGGCGCTGACAGCATGTCTGGTGGTGATGGCGCTGACAGCATGTCCGGTGGTATCGGCGCGGATAGCATGCGCGGTAACGATGGGGACGACACCATGTCCGGCGATGCTGGAGACGACACCATGTTCGGTAATGGTGGTGAAGACCTGATGACCGGGGGTGCTGGAAATGATTTCATGAACGGCGCCAATGACGATGACACCATGTACGGCGATGCCGGTGACGACAGCCTGTTCGGTGGTTCCGGTGATGATCTTCAGTTTGGTGGTGCCGGAAATGACCGGATAAATGGTCAGGATGGTAATGATACCATGTCCGGTGGTACTGGTAATGATACTCTGTATGGCGATGCCGGTGACGACAGTATGTCTGGTGGTGATGGTCGTGATGTTCTGTGGGGTGGTACCGGTGATGACACCATGACCGGTGAAGCCGGTAATGATACGCTGAATGGCGATGCCGGTGCTGACAGCATGCTGGGCGGCGCAGGTCGTGATTTGATGTCCGGTGGTGATGATAATGACACCATGTCCGGTGGCGCTGATAATGACAGATTGTTTGGTAACGATGGTGACGACAATATGTCTGGTGATGCTGGCGACGATTACATGCGCGGCGGTACTGGTAATGATGCCATGTCTGGTGGTGCCGGAGATGACACCATGTATGGCGATGAAGGTGATGATGCGATGTCCGGCGGTGCCGGTACTGATCTGATGTTCGGCGGTACAGGAAGCTCCGACACCATGCACGGTGATGCCAGCAATGATGTCATGTACGGCGATAATGGCGATAACGCTGTCATCGGTGATGATGATGTCATGTTCGGTGATGCCGGTGATGACACCATGTTCGGAGAAGGCGGCGCAGATACCATGTCCGGCGGTGCCGGCAACGACAGCATGTCCGGTGGTTACGGCGATGACAGCATGTTTGGTGACGCCGGTGACGATCAGATGATCGGTGGAGCTGGAAATGACAACATGTTTGGCGGCACTGGCGCTGACAGTATGAACGGCGGTGACGGCGACGACAATATGTCCGGTGGTGCTGGAAATGATTTCATATCCGGTGTCGATGGTGATGACGCTATGTCCGGCGATGCCGGTGATGATACCCTGTTTGGTGGTAGCGGTGCAGATACCATGTCTGGCGGAACTGGCGATGACAGTATGTCTGGCGGTGCTGGTGCTGATCTGATTTTCGGTAATGCTGGTGATGATACCATTTTCGGTGGCAGCGGTAATGATACTGTCTGGGGTGGTAGTGATAACTTTGGTACAGCCGCAGGACAGTCTGGTGACGATTATGCTGAGCTGGGCGATGGTAATGACGTCTTTGATGACAACTTCGTTAATAGTGGTCAGGACACTGTTTATGGGGGGGCTGGCAACGACAAGATCTGGACCGGCGATGAGAGCGATACCATCTATGGCGACGGCGGTGATGACAGCCTGTATGGTGAAGGCGGTGATGACCTGATGTATGGTGGCAGCGGTGCCGATCGTATGAGAGGTGGAACCGGTGATGACACCATGTCGGGCGGATCTGGTGATGATAGAATGGCTGGAAATGCTGGCGATGATGTCATGTCTGGCGGATCTGGTAATGATAGCATGTCTGGCGGTTCCGGTGACGACACCATGTCAGGCGGTTCCGGTGATGATGTCATGGACGGTGGCGCAGGTGCTGATTTGATGTTTGGTGGCGTTGGAAGCTCTGACACCATGTCAGGTGGTGATGGTGCCGATGTTATGTATGGCGACACTGGTTCAGGCTCACCGTTCGGCGACGATGACGTTATGTTCGGCAATGACGGCGATGACACCATGTTTGGCGAAGGTGGCAATGACACCATGTCAGGTGGCGCTGGCGATGATGTCATGTATGGCGACAGTAGTAGCGGTCCTCGTAGTCGTTCTGATGGAAATCTCCAAGGTCCAGCCTCTCTTGGAAGTGCTTTGCTCGGAGCTGGAAATAATGACTTAATGACTGGTGGTTCTGGTGATGACGTCATGTATGGTGACGACGGTAGCAACTCACTGTTCGGTGGGGCGGATACCATGCAGGGCAATGACGGCGATGACACCATGTTTGGTGAAGGCGGTGACGATACCCTGTCTGGTGGTGCCGGTGCTGATCTGATGTTTGGTGGCTTTGGCAACGACACCATGTCCGGCGACGATGGTGCTGATAGCATGTTTGGTGGTGACGGTGCCGATAGTATGTCCGGTGGTGAAGGTGACGATTTGATCGTTGGTGCAGCCGGTAACGATACACTGGTTGGTGATGGTGGCAATGACACCATGGTCGGTGGTTTCGGTAACGATACCATGCTCGGTGGTTCCGGTGATGACCGAATGTTCGGAGGAACTGGCGACGACTTGATGTATGGCGGTGCCGGTGCCGACGTCATGTATGGCGATAGCGGTGATGACACCATATTCGGCGATGCTGGCAATGACACTATGTTCGGAGATGGTGGTGACGATATATTGCTTGGTGGCGACGGCGACGATGTCATTTACGGCGGAAGCGGTAGTGATGCGATGGCTGGCGGTGCTGGTAATGATCTGATGTTGGGTGGCTCTGGTAACGACCTGATGTCGGGTGGTTCTGGTGACGACCTGATGTATGGCGGTATCGGTGGCGATGTCATGTATGGCGGTACCGGAAGCTCTGACACCATGTTTGGTGATGCCGGAAATGACATTATGTATGGCGATAACGGCGATAACGCTGCAATCGGTGACGATGATGTGATGTTTGGCGGTGACGGTCGTGACTCCATGTTCGGTGAAGGCGGCAATGACACCATGTCCGGCGACGGCGGTAATGACACCATGTCTGGTGGTGCCGGTGACGATGTTATGTCTGGTGATGCTGGTAATGACAGAATGTCTGGTGGTTCTGGTGATGACGCCATGTCTGGTGGCGCCGGTCGTGACAGGATGTTTGGTGGTGCCGGTGACGATAATATGTCCGGTGATGCGGGTAACGACAGAATAGTTGCTGGTGGTGGGGATGATACCCTGTCTGGTGGTGCGGGTCGTGATAACATGTTTGGTGGTGCCGGTAATGATGATATGTCCGGTGACGACGGCAATGACAGAATGTCTGGTGGTTCGGGTGACGACACCATGTCCGGTGGTTCGGGTGATGATACTATGGCTGGCGGTTCGGGTGATGATACCCTGTCCGGCGATAGTGGTAATGATACTATGGCTGGCGGTTCGGGTGATGATACCCTGTCCGGCGGTGCTGGTAGTGATAACGTTCGTGGCGGTGGCGGGGCAGATACCCTGCAATGGACCATGGCGGATAATGCCTCAGGTACTACGGATACTTACAGTGGTAACGCTGGTAGTGATACGCTTGAACTATATTTCACTGCTGACGAATTTGCTGCAAATGAAGAAGCAATTGCTCTCTTCGCCAATGATGTTGAGGAAACAGGGGCAGGTACACTTACGATTGGTGGCCGGACGCTGACAGCTGGCAGCATGGAATTTGTTGCGGTTCATGTCGACGGTGACGAAGTGCCGGTCCTGATTGATGATGCAATCACAACAGATGAAGACACGGATGTAACCAAGATCATTACAGCGACAAATGTAGACCATTCACAGGACTTCATTCCAAATGACCAGACGACAACCTTCGATACACCGGGTGATGTAACAGTGACCTTGCCATTGGCAGGGGCCACTCCGATCACGTTCGCATCTGGCGATTGGGTGCAGACTGGTGATGTCTGGACAATGGGCCTTGAAGATGGTGGTGATGATTATGGTGATCTGGTCTTTGATGCAACCGATCCTGAAGCCGTTACGGTGACACTGGATATTCCGGATGGGGTTACTGTTTGGGATCCAATGGATGACGGCGATGTTGCAACGGTTGTCTTTGATTACTCTGCTTCTGTCGAAGGCTCGGAAAGTGCAACGGTAACAATCAATGTAGAAGGTGCAAATGATGCGCCGGTTGCAGCGGATGATATCGTTATCACCAATACGCTGGATAGCATTCTGGTTCCAAAATCAGCCATACTGGCAAATGACACAGACATTGATGAAGGTGATACACTTTCAGTTGATAGCGTGACATCTCCAGCCTCTGATTTCGATGACAACTTTATCCAGCTTATGGGTGGTAACCGGGTTGTGAACGGAAGCTTTGAAGATCAAGGTGATGGTCCTTTCGATGGCAAAGGCGGAGCTGGTAACGGTAACGTTGGGCATGGAAGCAGCTGGGCAACCTATGACAGCCTGCCAGGCTGGATGGTTGATCTGGGGGGGGCTGATGCTCCGATTGAACTTCAGTTCGGTGGAACCGGTGGTATCGGTGCTCAGGATGGTAATGCCAAGATGGAATTGGACTCTCAGAACGAGGGTGGATATACGCAGAGCAATGCTCATGTGTTCCAGGATATCTCCACAACTCCGGGTGAAGAGTTGACTGTCAGCTTCTGGTATTCTCCAAGGACGACAACAAGCACTAATGGTGTCGAGGTTTTCTGGAATGGTGCTCCCCTGACATCTCTGTCAGGTCAGGTTCCAGGCTGGACCGAATACAGCTTCCAGGTTGATGCCAATGATACAGATGCTGTGACACGCCTTGAGTTCCAGGGACTGCCATCCGAAGATACTCTCGGTGGCTACATTGATAACGTTTATGTTGGTGATCGTGACTTCGATTACACGGCCACAGACGGAGATGCTACCGATGATGCCCATGTGGATGTTCAGTATCAAACAGGCAATCAGATTATCGGTAGTGATGCTAATGAGATCCTGATCAGTGGTGATGATGGTGACACTCTTAACGGTGGCGCCGGTGATGATACCCTCGTTGGCGGTGAAGGTGATGATACCTTGATCGGAGGCGATGGTGCTGATGAGTATTCCTTCGGAAATGCCGGTACAGATGGGGAAGATACAATCCTCGGTTTTGATACCGGTGACGGCGACACCATTAATCTGGATGCTTTGTTCGATGAACTGGGTATTGCGGAAGGGGATCGTGCCGGGATGGTAGATATGGACGTTGTTGGTGGTGATACAATTATCACGGTTGATGCTCCGGGGGCTGTCGACTTCTCAATCACCGTTGATAGCGTTGATCTGGGCGATACAAGTGGTGGTCTGACATCTGATGAGCTTGCTCTTAAGGGTATTATCATCAGCGACGAAAGCTAAGATACAGATTAGCCAAGGCCAAGGCCTTGTCTGACGAAAGAGCCCGGCCCTTGTGGTCGGGCTTTCTTTTTACGCAAATTCTGCTGGCACTGGGGTGTCAGCCCCTTTATGATTTAAGGGAATTGTAAAATTGATTATTTGAGCCGGGACAGACTATGCCAAAAAATACAGGGTCATTGATTATCAAGTTACTGATCGGCTCGTTTCTTGTTGGCTGGGCGCTTACATTTTTTGATATTACCCCCTTGCAGTTACTCAATGATCTGACTGGAACTGTCCGCCAAATTTATTCCACTGCATTGTCCGCTGTTCGTTGGGGCGCAGACTATGTGTTGCTTGGGGCAGTGGTGGTGTTGCCAATTTGGGGGATTGTTGCCGCAATTAATTATGTGCAGGAAAAAAGTCGCCGGCGTTCAAAAATGTCAAAAAACAAAGAAGATTAGCTTTTACGAAGATGCGGCACAGTCAATGCACAAAGGCATACTCGGGTCCAGCTCCAGGCGCGCTGCTGATATTTCTTCATCACATCTGACGCAATAGCCATAATCTCCGTTTTCAACACGGGTCAGAGCGGATTTTATGCGCCCAAGCTCGTTTTTGCGGCGGCGAACTGTCTCCTGTGCCATGGCTTGCCCTTGAAGGGCATCCATACGGGATAAGCGCCCGACGCGGGATTGATCCAGCTCCACCGGTTTCTCGTTAGCTTCACTGCTCAGCATAACTGCTTGTAATTCAGCCTGCCTTGCAAGGAGCTTGTCTTTGGGATCGCTGATCATCTGTTCCCCTTTTGCAATATAAAACCATACGGAAAAAGGCCGAAATATGCAAAAGGCCAGTAACGTACTGTTACTGGCCTTTCGGTTTTACAGGAAATGCAGGGCTAAACTTCCCATGTATGTCCGTCTCGCAAGAGAGCATCAATGGATGGCGCGGGCGCATTGTTGGCGGCCTCGGTCATTTGTTCTGTAACTTCTTCTTCGTAGGCTGGGGCCGGATCACAGTATAAAACACCAAACGCAGTTGGAAACTCTTCCCCGCCCATGCCAGCCAGCAAGGTGGCGAGCGTTTTGTTTTTCTCGTCATGAACAAGAATATCAGCTTCACTGATACCGTCCTTGCCAATGGTGACAACTTCGAGGTTGAGGGTACTTGTATTCAGGCGAAGGCCTTTGTTTTTATCGGCACCGAAAATCAAAGGCTGTCCATGGGTCACGTGAATTTGGCGGTCCGCCGCCACGTTACGGGCAAGGACATTGTCGAAAACGGCATCGTTATAAATAATGCAGTTTTGTAAAATCTCGACCAGAGATGTGCCTTTATGGGCATGGGCCCGTTTGAAGGTGTCGGGAAGGTTTTTCTGGATGTCATAGCCCCGCGCTACAAAGCGGGCACCGGAACCAATGGCAAATACGCATGGTTTGAGCGGGCTTTCCAGAGACCCTGTCGGTGAAGATGGCGTGTGAAGGCCGGTTTCTGATGTGGGTGAGTATTGCCCTTTTGTCAGTCCGTAAATTTCGTTGTTAAACAGTAAAATTTGCATATTCACATTGCGCCGAAGGGCATGCAGCATATGATTGCCGCCAATGCTGAGGCCGTCGCCATCGCCAGTAATCAGCCAGACATCCAACTCGGGGTTAGTAACCTTGATCCCTGTTGCAAATGCAGGCGCGCGTCCATGGATGGTATGGAACCCGTAGGTTGACATGTAATAGGGAAAGCGGGATGAACAGCCAATACCGGAGACGAACACGAAGTTTTCTTTGGGAGTATCAAGGTCGGATAATGTCCGTTGAACAGCCTTCAAGATGGCATAGTCACCACAGCCAGGGCACCAACGTACTTCCTGATCTGATGCAAAGTCTGCTGGTTTGAGTTTTTCTTTTGAGGCAATGATATTCATCTTAACTCTCCAACGCAGCGTCGATTGCGGCTTCAATTTCAGCAATTTTGAAAGGCTGACCGGTTACTTTGCTAATCGATTGCGCATCGATCAGATACTGATCTCGCAAAACGGTTTTCAGTTGGCCATCATTCATTTCAGGGACGATGACTTTCTCGTAGCCTTTTAGAAGCTCTTCCAGATTGGCGGGAAGCGGCCAGATATTACGGATATGAATATGGGCAACATCTTTGTTCTGGGCAATTTTATTACTGACAGCACGGCTGATGGGACCATAGGTTGATCCCCAGCCGACAACGGCAAGTTTGCCACTGCTATTTCCGTGTGCGGGTTTGGCAGGGGCAATGTCTTTGGAAATGCCCAGAATTTTATTACGCCGAATATCGGTCATATGCTGGTGATTGGCGGGATCATAGGAAATATTGCCGGTGCCATCTTCCTTCTCAATACCACCAATTCGGTGCTCCAGTCCTGCGGTTCCGGGAATTGCCCAGTTGCGGGCCAGTGTTTTCGGATCACGGCCATAGGGTTCAAAGTCGGTAGTCTCGGTGATCTGGGTGACAGGAAACGGTTCCTGATCTTTCATTGACGGGATCAACCAAGGCTCTGCGGCGTTACCGATATAACCATCGGTCAGCAGCATGACAGGGGTCATATATTTTGTTGCAAGACGGCAGGCTTCGATAGCTGCATCAAAGCAATCAGCCGGGCCATGGGCGGCAAGCACAACCAGAGGTGCGTCCCCATTGCGACCATAGACAGACTGGTACAGATCGGATTGTTCGGTTTTGGTCGGCAAGCCGGTTGACGGTCCTGCCCGCTGTGAGTTAACAATTACAAGCGGCAACTCGGTAGCAATTGCCAAACCGATAGCCTCTCCTTTAAGCGCAATGCCGGGGCCTGATGATGATGTTATGCCCAATGCGCCCGCGTATGAGGCGCCGATAGCAGAACAGACAGCGGCAATTTCATCTTCAGCCTGAAACGTTTTAACGCCGAATTGCTTCATTTTTGCCAGTGAATGCAAAATTGGCGAGGCTGGTGTGATGGGGTATGAGCCAAAGAAAATATTAAGTCCGGCCAGTTCAGCGCCTGCAACAAGGCCCCAGGCGAGTGCTTCTGCGCCGGTCACCGTGCGGTAAAGGCCCGGTGCCATTTGGGCCGGCGGGACAGTAAATAACCCGATGCTATCGGACAGTTCAGCAGCTTCGCCATAAATATGGCCAGCGTTCAGGGCCGCAATATTGGCCGCAGCAATATCGGGACGTTTGGCAAATTTCTTGTTGAGCCAGTCAATGGTATCTTTGCGGTCTCTGCCGTAAATCCAGTAGACGAGGCCCAATACCCAGAAGTTTTTGCAGCGCAAGCCTTCCTTCTGGTTGAGACCAGTGTATTTGACCGCTTCGATAACATTCTTTGAGATGTTTATTTCCAGCAGTTTGAAATCGTTTAACGAGCCATCTTCGAGCGGGTTCGTCTCATAACCCGCTTTTTTCAGATTTCGGGGGTTGAACGCACCGGTATCGACAATAATGCTGCCGCCACTGCGCAACCGCGAGACGTTTACTTTGAGGGCCGCAGGGTTGAGGGCGACCAGCACATTCGGGTCATCACCGTGGGTTTCAATATGCCGTGCGCCAAAATTAATCTGGAATGCAGAAACACCAAAGGTAGTGCCGATTGGCGCTCTGATCTCTGCGGGGAAATCAGGGAATGTTGCCAGATCATTTCCGGCAATGGCCGTGGTGTCGGTAAAGCGGCTACCTGTGATTTGAATGCCGTCACCGGAATCACCGGCAAAGCGGATAACGACGGAGGGCAGAGATATTCTCTCTTCTGCACCACTTGTCAAATTCGTATTAATTTCGTTCAACTTCGCTACTCGCTTCCTGGAACATGCAGGTCTGTATCTTAAAAATAGACCTGACTAACATATAGCGGCGGTGGTATTCTGAAAATGATTAGACGCAACCTATCAAATTCCAGTTTTATCGATCAAGAGTGACGTGCCAAAGACCGTTTTATATGGCTTTGTCGCACTATTGTATCGAAATATCGTACGTACTCATACAATAATCAAGAGTGACGTTCAAATATATTTAGTATTCAGAAAATGTAAATAAAATAATTATACAAAAAAATGTGTAGTTATTTTTGTGCAACCAATCCGTCCCTCAGGAGACGGACAAAAAATGTGCCGATTTGTTCGGGGGTTTGACCGCCGGGGCGATACCAGCTGGCGGACCAGTTCAAGGATCCTAACAGGCTGAGACGTAGCAGGGTTGGATCAACATCATCGGGAAGCGGTAAGTCTTCGATCAATGCCATGAACAGCTTGTCATAATTATCACGGATTTCAATAAGTCTGATCCGTAATGCCGGTGCCGCCCGGGATATATCGCCACAGAGCAGGATGGAGAAGTTGTTGCCGCCGAACAATGTGTTCATATGCGCGGCTGCGGCCCTGTCCAGTTTTTCCCATGGATCAAGGATATTTTTAGTTGCCTCGATTACGGCTTCACTGATGAGCCGCGTTCCTTCTTCATAGGTTGCGATTATTAGATCATCTTTAGACGGAAAATGGTAATACATGGAGCCGGCAAGCATTCCGGCTTCACGGGCAATATCGCGCATCGATGTTGCATCATAGCCGCGCTGATTGAAAAGATGCGCCGCCGCTGCCATTAATTCCTGACGTCGATTATCACTGCGGTACGGGCTATCGCCTGTTGTTGCCACTGAAGCCCCCTAACGAACATTTGGTAGCTTTTGTTATGCACATTGAAACGGTGTGGGGCAATATAAAACACGCTCCGGCCGCTAAATGGGGTCTTGATGCCTAGTTTATAAGATTTTTAAATAGTTGAATTGCTTTTTCAGTCTCGTCGGCAGCCCCGTTGAGAATATTCCGTGCCTGATCAGTAAGAGGCAAATCGGTGTTAAGGGCGGCAAGAGTTGTCTCGCGCAGTAAAGGTAACAGTAATTGCTGTGTCAGCTGTTCTGCTCGCAGGCCGCCTTCTGACTGGCCTATATTTGTTAGCCGTATATTTGCAAGTTTTGCTGTTTTGCGAGCACCTTTGAGATCTGCGGACTCCACGACAACGACCCCGTTTTCAACAATATAGTTTTCAATAATAAATTTTTTATCGGGACCGGCGGACAATGCCCTACGAATTGATGCTTCAATATAGCTTTTTAGCGTTCTCAAATTATCTGTGGTATCGGAAATTTCATAAGTGATCTCAGGTGCGACGAGTGTCAGCGCTTTGATGAGGACTTTTTCTTTTGAAAGCGTCTCAGGATCAATCCAGATATCAACTCTTGAAAAGTTGAGGGCATATTTTGACTTGAAGCCCGAGGGGTTTGCTACTTTCAAGTTGGTTAAGGTCGCTAAACCAGTGCTTGTCGAATAATCAACGGCATCAAGGGTAACGGCGGTCTGGGTGATTTGGGTGCCTCTATTGACAATTGAGTCGGAGATAACCGATCCGATTGAGGAATAAATAACAATGATCCCACCAATAAAGATTGCCAAAACGATTGCGATCGCAATGGTGATGCCTTTTTGCATAAGAGCCGCCTTAATTAATAAACCAGATTTTTTGCACCATACGACAGGTCAGTCCCCATCAGCAAGTATATCTGAAAACAGGGTTTGAGGCTGGATATACCGGTTACTTGTCTGTAGGGGGTGGGGTCAACGCCAGTTGCCGTGCTCGCCGCCAGCCAGTGGAGAACTCTTTTTCGTCAATGTCGGTCTGGATATATTGTTTGAAGGCAGCTTGCAGTCGTTCTTGGCGGGCGATCAGGTTGTCCTGGTAACGCTGTGCCGCATCGGTCCAGATGCCTATTTCTGTAAAATATTTTATGGCACCCGGATGGTAGGGAATAACCCAGGTGAGGTCTTGCCACGCTGTGTGCCAACCTTCCGCGCCGGGTGCCTGTTTTTGGAGATCTTCAAGATTTTCAGAAATCTGTTTGGTCAGTTGGTATATTTTGTCAACCGATTGGGTGCTATTGGTGATGAGCAGCGGGTAGGGATGAGTGACACCGTTCCAGCTAGCAGATGATACCGGTTGCAAGTAGGGGGCAACTTGTAGCATTCGGGCCCAGCTTTTTTTGTTCTCACGGGAAAAATCAGCAAAATAGACGTTACGTTTCCCGTTCAGGATGCGTTTGTATTCTGATGAGAGTTCGGAGGTGACAAGGGCATCGACCTGTTTTTTCTGTAATCCGATGGCCGCTTCTGAATAGCCCGGAAACGTAATCTTAAGGACATCATCCCAGCCAAGACCGGCAAAAGCCAGAAATGCAGTGGTCAGAGCATTGATTTGATCAGCATTTCTGATCCATGCAAATCTTTTTTGCCTCATATCGGCCAGTTTTGCCGTTCCGCTGTCTTTTGCAATGGCAAGACCAATACGAAAATCGCTGGTGGATGAAAGAACAAGCCGAGCTGCTTGTGGGCCCAGGGATGGGGCTTCGAATTGAAGAAGGCCTTCCTGCGCAAAATAGCTGTCCATATTGCAGATGCAAAAATCGGCTGCTTGATCACGGAGCATTTCTGCTCGTTTTGTGCCGTTGGGTACTGGCAGTACCTTGATTTTATGGAGCCGGAGCGGGTTCAAGACATTGCTGATGGCAATAGATTGGGCATATCCGCTTGAGGTTAAGCTGTCAGTGAGCAATATTGTGTCTGATGTCGCTTCTTTTGCGGTGGTTGCAAAAGCTCCCAAAAATGAGGAAACTGTCACACTTGCAATAATAAGACTGATGCGGTAGCGGTTGCCTGCTTTGTTCATTGATTCACCTTTATGATGCCGGGTAACCTTAGCTCAACTATAACACCGGTTTTGAATAGAATATGATGGTTCGATCTGTCGAGGAATATTTTTTTCGCTAATCCCTGATAAGAATAAAAAAGGATAATATGGATGGCTCTTGATCAAGAAACTTTTTTGCAAATGAAAGATGTGGTTAGCCGGTTTGTTAAAGAACGGTTGATCCCGGCAGAAGACAGTGTCGAACAGACAAATGAAGTGCCTGAAAATATTGTTCAGGATATGCGGGATATGGGGCTGTTCGGTCTGTCAATTCCGGAAGAATATGGTGGGCTTGGTTTAAGTATGACGCAGGAATGCGATATAATTTTTGAACTTTGTCAGGCATCCTTGTCTTTCAGGTCTGTGATCGGAACAACGGTCGGTATCGGTAGCCAGGGATTGGTCATGACCGGCACAGAGGAGCAGAAACAGCATTATTTGCCGCGATTGGCATCGGGAGAGATCAGCTCATCCTTCTGTCTGACTGAACCTGAAGCCGGATCAGATGCCGCATCATTGCGCATGACGGCAATTAAGGATGGAGATTATTATGTTCTGAACGGGACAAAGCGGTATATCACCAACGCGCTTCGGGCGGGACTGTTGACCGTCATGGCCCGCACAGATCGCACCATAAAAGGGGCGGGCGGTATTTCGGCTTTTCTGGTTGACCCATCAATAGCGGGCATTCATATCGCCAAAGCAGATGACAAGATGGGGCAGCGCGGAACCAAGACAAGCGATGTGATTTTCGAGGATGCCCGTGTTCCGGCAGCAGCATTGCTCGGCGGGGTCGAGGGACAGGGTTTTTATACTGCAATGCGGGTTCTGGATCGGGGGCGCTTGCATTTAAGCTCTGTTGCAACAGGTATATCTCAACGGATATTGCAAGAGGCTTTGGCATATGCTGCCGAACGTAAGCAGTTCGGGCGCGCCATCGGCGAATTCCAGCTGGTACAGGCGATGTTGGCGGATAGCCAAGCCGATCTTTACGCCGGAATGGCCATGACGAAGGATGCGGCAAAAAAATATGATGAGGGGGATGATATCTCCATGCTGGCGGCCTGCTGTAAAATGTTTACGACGGAAGCTGCCGGGCGGATCGCGGACAAGGCGGTGCAAATCCATGGGGGGGCCGGATATATGTCGGAATACAAGGTTGAACGGTTCTACAGGGACGTGCGCCTGCTGCGCCTGTATGAAGGCACGACCCAAATTCAGCAACTGGTTATCGGGCGTAGTTTGTTGAAATCCGTTGATTAAGAGCAAAAAAATGAAGAAAATACCTAAGTCTGGAGGGACTGATTATGGACGCTGATAAGGGTTTGAGCCTTAAGGGGCAGGTGCCAGATGATGAATGGGCCGTGCGGGTTGACTTGGCTGCCTGCTATCAGCTTGTGGCCCATTATGATATGTCCGATTTGATTTTCACTCATATTTCGGCCCGAATTCCGGGGACCATAGATCAGTTCCTGATTAATCCATATGGATTGTTCTTTGATGAAATATCAGCTTCAAGTCTCGTAAAAATAGACATCGACGGTAATATACTGGACGAGACGCCGTATAAGATAAATCCGGCGGGCTACACCATTCACAGTGCTGTGCACGGGGCCCGGCATGATGTGGATTGTGTATTACATACCCATACGCGCGCTGGAATGGCTGTTTCTGCGCAAAAGCAGGGCCTTTTGCCGCTCTCGCAGCATTCGATGATGTTTTATAACCGCTTGGCTTATCATGGGTATGAAGGGATCGCCCTTAATCTGGATGAACGCGAGCGCCTTGTACGGGATCTGGGCGATAATATTGCGATGATTTTGAGAAATCACGGTTTACTGACGGTCGGCAGTACGGTTTCAGAAGCGTTCCGGCGGATATTTTATCTGGAGAAATCCTGTCAGGCACAGATCGATGCACTGGCCGGAAATTCCGAGTTGATTATCCCGTCTGTGGATGTGTGCGGGACGGCGGTTGCCCAATTTACGGATACTGGGGCCGAAAACACACTGGAGTGGGGCGGTTTGTTAAGAATACTGGATCGAAAAGGAAGTAATTTCAGGGACTAGAGGTTTGGTTAAAAAAAACTGCCCTCAAACTCTAATAATAAAGGGGCCACAGGATGAAGCGTTGGGTAAACCGGCCAGAAGGGTCAAATTGGGGTGATTTCGGGGAAGATGATCAGGTCGGCCGTTTGAATTTTATTACGCCTGAAAAGGTAAAAGTTGCGGCGCAAGAAATTCAGATGGGGGTTCGATTTTGTTTGAGCCTGCCTCTTGATTTGCCCGGTGGGAATGCTCTTCATGCTGGGCGGTTTCCGCCCAGACTCCAGCCGACAAAGCGCGGGAATATAGAGGCTTCCAATTACGCCTTGTCTGCGGATTTTCTAAATTTTACCGATATTATCAGCGATGATGCTGTTCTTTTGCATACGCAATATTCAACGCAATGGGACGGGCTTTCCCATGTGGGGCAAGAATTTGATGCCGATGGGGATGGTATCGCCGAAGCGGTTTATTATAACGGCTATCGGGCCGATCAGCATATTGGCACAAAGGCCCATAACGGGGCCATGTATGCGAGCGCGCTTGGTATTGAGAAGATGGCCGAGGTGGGCGTGCAGGGACGCGGGGTGATGATTGATCTTGAATCGGCATTCGGACGGGCGGCAACGTCAGTTGGCTATGATGACTTGATGCGGGTGATGGCAAAGGGGGGCGTGTCCGTGGAAAAAGGTGACATGCTATGCCTGCATACAGGCTTTGCCCAGATGCTGGTGGAAATGAACGGTACCCCTGATGCAAGTGCCTTACATAATTCATGTGCGGCACTGGATGGGAGGGATGCAAAGCTGCTGAACTGGATAACGGATAGCGGGCTATCTGTTATTATTGCCGACAATTATGCGGTTGAAGCATATCCTGCAAAAGAAGGTGTCGGATGTTGTGCTGCATTGCCCTTGCATGAGCATTGCCTGTTCAAACTGGGTATTCATTTAGGGGAGTTATGGCACCTGACGCCCTTGAATAACTGGTTGACTGAAAAGGGCAGGTATCGGTTCTTTTTGACCGCCCCGCCGCTTCGATTGCCGGGGGCTGTAGGCTCTCCTGCAAATCCAGTGGCGACGGTCTGATAATACACCTATATGTGAGCGAGCCCGCTTACCCGTTGGATAGGCCTTGTTCTGGGCGTCATAATTTGATAGCAGACAGGCTGGCTGTTTTTTCTGGATTTTTGCAGAATTTTTAATCTGAGTTGGAGTTAATACATGTTTATTCAAACCTTGCCATTGGCGGATGAGGATAAAATGCAGTTTTTCCCCGGACGGCAGGTGATGCCGAGTGGCTCCGTTATGTTTGAAGATCAGGAAACAGGCCGCGAAAAATCGCCATTGGCGGCGCGGCTATTTGATATTCCGGGTGTTAAAGCTGTTGAGCTTACTGAAGACCAGATTACGATCACCAAGACACCTGCCGACGAAAAAGGAGCCTTGTGGATACAGCTAAAGCCTATGGTGCTGGCTGCTATCATGGATCACTACATGACAGGATTGCCGATTATTACCGGCCCCGCCGCACAGGAAGATACCGGAAGCTATTCCCCCGAAGACATGGAAGTCGTTACGTCTATCAAAGAGTTGGTTGAAGAACGCATTCGCCCGCAACTTCTTGATGATGGCGGGGATGTGGCGTTTAAATCCTATGATCCGACCGAAGCCACGATTGTTTTGTCAATGGATAGCAGCGGCCTGTCGACACCAGCCTTTGGGACCCAGATTAAAATTGAAAATACAATCAAGCATTTTACCCCGGAAATTACCCGCGTTCGCTTTGAGCGGATGGTGGATGAGGATGATATCGCTGGTGCTGATCGCCCGGGACTGCAAACCCAGGAAGCACAGATTATTCGTGTTTTGTTGGAGACGCGGATTAATCCGGCGATTGCCGCCCATGGTGGCTATATTTCTCTGATCGATATTCAGGATCAAACGGCCTATGTGGAAATGGCCGGTGGGTGTCAAGGATGCGGGATGGCAGATGCAACTTTGAAACAAGGGGTCGAGGTCGAGATTAAAAAAGCTGTCCCGATGATTGAACAAGTGCTTGATGTGACAGATCATGCGGGCGGAACAAACCCGTACTATGTGGGATATTAACTGTCACCCATTTCTTCAATTGCTTTGATTACAAAGCCATGACCAGGTCGCCACTTTCTCTTGGCGATACTCCAGGCCTCGTCAATGGTTTCGGCTTTCAGCTCAAAATAATGGGTGTCTGCCCAGTCGTCATTCAAGTCTTTGTGACGTTCCCCGTCTTTGAGGGCGTTTAAAACATCCTCATTGTAAACAGCGACTTCATATAGTTTGTTCATTGGCGTTATACTTACTGTTGTTCCGGCAGGCCATACTAATCCGGCAAGGGTTAATAGATACTTATAAACGGGAGGCTGAATTGCTTTCTGTATAACATTTTTTCACTATAAGTCACTTTACTGCGAAGATAGCATATTCGCATTCTATTTTTATCCGTATCGTTATAATAGGGAACGGGCTTTCATTGCTTTGATAGAAATCTGAATGCGGAGTGAACGGTGTGAAGAATTATGTTTGATGCAATGTTGCGGCATGTCATAGACCCACCGTTGAATAAGATGGGTGCTAAAATTGCCACCTTGGGGATTTCTCCGAATTTTGTAACTATTTCCGGGTTTGCTATTGGCGTGTCTGCGGTGCCGTTTATTGCGACGGAATATTATGGCACGGCGCTTGGCTTGATATTGCTTAACCGGCTTTTTGATGGTCTGGACGGAGCGGTTGCCAGACAATCCCTGCTGTCTGATTTTGGCGGGTATCTGGATATTATCTGTGATTTCATTTTTTATTCAGCTATTGTTTTTGCGTTTGCGCTGGCCCGCCCGGAAAATGCCTTGATTTCGGCATTCCTGGCTTTCAGTTTTATGGGGACCGCCGCGACATTTCTGGCTTATGCGGCTATGGCCGAAAAGCACAAGATTACGACCGATATAAGAGGAATTAAATCGCTCTATTATCTTGGCGGACTAGCCGAGGGGGGAGAGACCATACTGGTCTTTATCCTGTTTTGCCTGCTCCCTGATTATTTTAATATCATTGCGCTGATATTCGCTGCCATGTGTTGGATAACAACGGGGACCCGAATTTATGCAGCCTATATTACGTTTGCCAAAAAATAATGCAAAAGCAAACGATTAGTGGGCGCGGCTGGTCCAGCTTTCGAGGTCTTTGGCCAGCACTTCCAGGGTGCTTTTGTCCAGAGATTTCAACCATAACCTGAAGCCTCGCCTGAGGTCTTCTGCCCGCAAGTCCTCGTCATAGGCGCTAAACAGCATATCTTTAAAATCATCAACGCTATCACATTCAAAGTCATTGTTTTCCGGGTCAAATTCTTTGAGTTTCTCGACGGCTTCCGGGAGCGAGGTAGCCGCGTAAAAGGGGATCTCTGTTTCGAGAGAAAATCCACCCCACTGCAACCACCAGGCATCGCTTTTTTGCTTCCCCAAATCCCAAGCATAAGAAACTTCGGCCTCAATTTCTTTGGCGGCATCTTTGGCGGCAAGCTCCAGTTCGGCAGGGTTTGTCGTAACGCTCAGCTTGATGGGGGCAACTTTGAAATAGCCAACATCGCCTTCATCCCAGGCGGTGAAATATTGTTCCAGAGTGCTCGTTTTGATCATGTTTAATCTCTCTTAATGGTAGTAGGGCATCCGTTCAGATGTCAGTATTTTGCTTTAACTTGTCCAGTGCCCTGCGGTGTGCTTTTGTTGGCCGCCCCGATCCGGGGTCACGTTCAAAGACACCTGTTGTGGCAGGCTTGGCTGCTTTTTTTTGGGTTGCCTCTTTCGGGGCAAGGTCTTCATACAGGGCTTGCGCCTCTGGGGCGGGCCCTCTTCGTTTGCCGATATCCAGTATTTTTATCACCCTGATATCCTTGGCTTGTTGGAACGTCAGAATATCATTTTTGCGAACATTTACGCTTGGCTTGGCAATTATAGCACTGTTTAAGCGCACTTTTCGGCTTTGCACAATTTTAGCGGCAATGCTGCGGCTTTTAAAAAATCGGGCAAACCATAACCAGCGATCAACGCGAATATTGACATCATCGCTGGTTTGTATCGTCTCGGCCCCTGTCGTCATGACTTACTTCATCGTTAGATTTTTAAGAATAGCAAAAGGTGAATCAGGGTCAATTTCTTGCGCTCTTGGTTTTTGCTTCCCCGAAGATGCCGGGCGATTTCTCTCCTTGCGAGGAGAACCATCTTTTGATGCGTTCGGTTTGCGGCCCTTGTTGGGCGCGGTGTTGCGTTTGCGTTTTTTGAACGGAATTTTTTTATAAGTCAGTTCATCCCCTTCGCCTTTTGCCTCATATCCCAGTTGCTCAAGAATAAGAGTGAACTGTTCTTTTGTTGTGCCGACCAGTGACAGCATTTCATGGGTCGGCTTGAAGGCCAGATTGCGAGGCAGGTCTTTCTTTGTCTTGCCCGTATTTTTATCGGTAGTAGCTCCAGCTTCGGCAACAGTCTCTGGACTTGTGTCCTTTTGTGCTTCTTCTTCTTCTGGGGCTTTACCTGTTGATTGCGCTACAGGAAGCTCGCTTGCCTCCGGTTCCTCCAGGGTGACTTCGGGAGTGTCAGTTTTTGATGGAACAGGAAGATCTGCTTGCGATTCGGTTGCAGATTTGGGGGCTTCTTCGGCAATTTTATCTGCTGTCGGTGCGTCTGTTGTGGCCGTTTCTACCTTCGCTTCGGTTGCCTTTGCCTCAGGTGCCTTTACTTCAGGTGCATGTGCACCGGGTTCCAGTAATCCGCGTGATGCCCGGCGGAGCATTCCCGCTAGCCGGTCCAGCATATCCAGACGAACCGCCAAATTTTTATATAAAGCATATCCAGCGGTCAGATAATATTCTCTGGGCAGACGTTCGATAACTTCATAGGAGACACGTCCCGCAGGCGGCGGCGCGGGTATGGTGTCTCGTTCTTCGTGAACAGCCCAAAGCAGGCAGCGCAGGGCTGTTGGATCGGGTTTCAGAAGTAACGGCATGAAGACATGCTCGTATCCCACGCGCAAACCACTAAACTTTAACCGGCCAAAATCTTTTTTATCAAGGGTTCTGATCTGATCGTTTAGTTTGAACCGTGGCATGGCACCAAGATTTTCACTCACCTGAAAGGCAATGCCTCGCGTTGCGCCGGTCAGTGGCAAATCGTTTAATTTTACCAACGGGGCCAGCCGTGTGAATATTTGTTCTGTCAGCCAATCGCTCAGACGTTTGTTGACCGCATCAAGCGGAGCACCGTTTAATTGCTCACTGGCAAGAAGTGTGATTTTCGGCTTGAGAATGGACTCGCCCTTGGATAGGCGGGCAACTGGCATTTCCATCCAGATAATTTCACCTTGCTCGTTCAAACTGAGCCCGTCATCCGCGGCTTGCGCGAGAGCTTGTGCGCGTGAAGTGATCTCTTTGGCAATTGTTTTGTTGCCAATATTCTTCAAGGTTCGGGCTTCTGTACTATTAACGGACATGTCCGATACGAAACGCAATCCCTTTAATGTACCAATGAAATGCCCTTCTACATGGACGTCACCAGTTTCGTTAATCACAGCTTCCAATTGACTCTTGTCTTTCAGTTTTCGCACCAATATAGCAGTGCGTCGGTCCACAAATCTTTGTGTCAGACGCACATGCAATGCATCTGACAACTTATCTTCTATTCTACGCGCGGCGTCTTGCCAATGTTTATAATCACTGACCCAGTCAGGAATATGAGAAATATATGTCCAGGTCCGGATATGGGCAATTCGGGTGGCAAGGGTGTCGATATCTCCATCGGTTCGTTTCAGTTTGCTCAAATGCCCCGCAATCCAGTCGGTGGGCAGCTTGCCGCCCGGATTTTGCAGATTAATGAAAATTTGTTTGAGAAGCTGAATATGAACATCATGCATGGTTTTACGAAAGTCGGGGATCTGGCAAACTTGCCACAATTGACGCACTCTGGCAGCATCTTGTGAGAGATGTTTGATATCCGTGTCTTTGGCCAGTGCGATCAGTGCCCGATGATCATCAGGCTCGCGTGGTGAAATCAGCCCCCCGATTGAGGGCGGTTTTTCGAGGCTTCGTAAAAGATCACGGGTAGTGTTGAAGGCCAGATTACGGTTTCTCCAGCGTAGATGTTTAACCGGATCAAACTGATGATCCTCGATTTTGGTGATGAGCTGTTCGTCCAGCGGGCTAACCGTTGCCGTAACACCGAAACTGCCGTCGTTCATATGCCGTCCGGCGCGGCCTGCAATTTGTGCCATTTCGGCGGCGTCCAGACTGCGCGACATGACACCGTCAAATTTATAGGTGCTGGCAAAGGCCACATGATCTATGTCCATATTCAGCCCCATACCGATGGCATCGGTGGCAATCAGATAATCCACATCACCAGACTGGTACAGCTCGACCTGTGCATTTCGGGTGCGCGGCGACAGACTGCCCATAACAACGGCTGCCCCGCCCCGTTGACGGCGCACCAGTTCCGCGATGGCATATACGTCATTTGTTGAAAATGTGACGATTGCCGTCCGCGAGGGCAGGCGGGATATCTTTTTTGATCCCTTGTAGGTCAGTTGCGAGAATCGGTCTCTGTGCACAAACCGGGCTTCGGGGACCAGTCTTTTGATCCACTGTCTGATCGTATCAGAGCCCAGAAACATGGTTTCCTGTCGGCCGCGCGCATAGAGCAGGCGATCTGTAAAGATGTGACCGCGTTCAGGGTCGGCTGCCAGCTGGATTTCATCAACGGCAACAAATTGAAAGCCCCGGTCCAGCGGCATGGCTTCGACGGTGCAGATGAAATAGGATGCTTGCGGGGGCGTTATTTTCTCTTCACCGGTCACAAGCGCAACATTCGCAGCCCCTTTTTGTGCAACGACCCGATCATACACTTCGCGGGCAAGAAGGCGGAGGGGAAGCCCGATAATGCCATCACTATGCCCCATCATTCGTTCAACAGCCAAATGGGTTTTTCCGGTATTCGTTGGGCCCAGAACCGCCGTGATCGGGGCATGTGTCGAGTTGGAAATGCGCGGCGAGGCTTGAACCATGGGGAACCTGAACAAATAAATTGACCCTGTCGGGATGGAGCTTCAGTGATATCAACTTTTACAGATAGCGGAAACAGGAGATTGGATGTCTGTGTGGGAAAGTCAAATTTCCGCGCGGGGACGTGTTTATTTCTCTTGCTTGATATTTTGCCAAACGTTCGTTAGCTTTGTTCGTCAAATTGAACATATGGTCCGCGTGCTTTGACAAGTGCTACAGATGAATGATCGAGTGTTCTACGAGCACCAATTAATTGACAATCAGGTGTTGTGCGGTGCACAATTGTGCGCAAAAGAGGATGTTGAGAAATGAGCGAATTTCCGAAACCCAGCTTGGATGCATGGAAAGAAATAGCCTTGAAGGAGCTGCGTGGTCGGTCCCTGGAGGATTTGCAGTGGGAGACGCCTGAAGGTATTTCCGTAAAACCACTTTATACCGCACAAGATGTGAAAGAGCTGCCGCTCGAAGATGAACTACCGGGATTTGCACCGTTCAAACGGGGGGTGCGGGCAACCATGTATGCCAACCGCCCATGGACCATTCGCCAATATGCCGGTTTCTCTACGGCAGAAGAATCAAATGCCTTTTACCGGCGTAATCTGGCCGCGGGCCAAAAAGGCCTGTCCGTTGCTTTCGATCTGGCGACCCATCGTGGGTATGACAGTGATCATCCGCGCGTTGTTGGTGATGTGGGTAAAGCCGGTGTTGCTATTGATTCTGTCGAGGATATGAAGATCCTGTTTGACAGCATCCCGCTTGATAAAATGTCTGTATCCATGACCATGAACGGCGCTGTGCTACCCATTTTGGCTAACTATATCGTTGCGGCGGAAGAACAAGGGGTCTCCCCTGATCAACTGGCCGGGACCATCCAGAACGATATTTTGAAAGAGTTCATGGTCCGCAATACCTATATCTATCCCCCCACCCCCAGTATGCGGATTATCGGGGATATTATCGATTATACCTCCAAAAACATGCCGCGGTTCAACTCCATATCGATCTCTGGCTACCATATGCAGGAGGCTGGCGCGACGCAGGTTCAGGAACTGGCTTTTACCATTGCCGATGGCCTTGAATATGCGCGAGCTGCCATGGCTTCCGGTTTGAAAATCGATGAATTTGCCCCGCGCCTCAGTTTTTTCTTCGCTATTGGTATGAATTTTTTCATGGAGATTGCTAAATTGCGGGCGGCTCGTGTCCTTTGGGCCCGGGTAATGAAACAGTTCAACCCTGAAAATCCGACATCCTTGATGTTGCGTACCCATTGCCAGACATCCGGTGTCAGTCTGACAGAGCAGGACCCGTATAATAACGTTATCCGTACTGCCTATGAGGCGATGGCGGCAACGTTGGGGGGCACGCAAAGTTTGCATACAAATGCGCTGGATGAGGCGATTGCTTTGCCAACGGATTTCTCGGCCCGGATTGCCAGAAACACACAGCTTATTCTGGCGGAAGAAACTGGTGTTCCTAATGTGGTTGATCCGCTCGGCGGCAGTTATTTTGTGGAAAGCCTGACCAATTCCCTGATTGAAGATGCGTGGGTAATTATTGAAGAAGTTGAAGAACTTGGTGGCATGACGAAGGCTGTTGAAAGTGGAATGCCCAAACTTCAGATTGAAGAATCTGCGGCTAAGCGTCAGGCCCGTGTTGATCGCGGTGAAGAGGTAATCGTCGGGGTGAATAAATATACGCTTGATAAAGATGACAGCAATATTGAAATCCTTGATGTTGATAATACAGAAGTCTTGCGCCAGCAGGTCGCCAGACTGGAGAAAGTAAGGGCCAGCCGTGATGAAGCGGCGTGTCAAGCTGCCTTGCAGGCCTTGACCGATGGTGCCGCAGGAGATGGTAATTTGCTGGCGCTCAGTGTCGATGCGGCACGGGTTCGGGCAACAGTCGGGGAGATTTCGGACGCGATGGAAAAAGTTTTTACACGCCACAGAGCTGAAATCAGGTCAATTTCAGGTGTCTATGGTGCTGCCTATGAAGGCGATGCCGGATTTGAAAAAATTCAGAAAGACATCGAGGAATTTACCAAGGAAGTAGGCCGCCGTCCGCGGATGCTGGTAGTTAAACTCGGGCAGGATGGGCATGACCGCGGCGCAAAAGTGATTGCAACCGCTTTTGCCGATATCGGGTTCGATGTGGATGTGGGCCCTTTGTTCCAGACACCAGCCGAGGCCGCCAAAGACGCGATTGAAAGCGATGTCCATGTGATCGGCATTTCGTCACAAGCTGCGGGGCATAAAACGCTGGTACCACAAGTGATCGCCGAATTGAAGGCGCAGGATGCCGAAGATGTCCTCGTCGTTTGCGGAGGTGTTATTCCGGCGCAGGACTATGACGCCTTATATGATGCGGGTGTGGCTGCAATCTATGGCCCCGGGACCAATATCCCCGCGGCAGCGGCGGAAGTTCTTGAACTTATTCGCAAACAACACTCTTCTTGACCTGAACCAACATTTCCTGCCTTAAATAGCAGATCGGAATAGTTGATCAGGCAGGGCAGGAAATGAAAATCGTGTATAGTCCGGAGCATTCCCGGCATCATCCCAGGACCTATATAAAGGCGGGCTCGTTCCATGAGCCGCAGGAAGTCCCTGCGCGTGCCGAAGCTCTTTTAGCCGGATTAACTGGCGCAGGGCATGGCATATTGCCAGCGCGTGATTTCGGACCTAAACCGCGAGCAGCGGTTCACACACCGGGATACCTGCATTTTCTTGAAACTATATCGGACAGGTGGCAGGACGCGGGGATGGAAAGTGAAGAGGTGCTGCCTAATATCCATCCGGGCCGGCATATGCAATCTGTTCCAACCGGAATTCTTGGCGAGGTTGGCTATTACACAACAGACCTGTCCGCTCCGATTGGCCTCGAGACATGGCAAGCCAGCGTGGCATCCTCGAATGTGGCGTTAACGGCAACGGAAATAGTTGTGGCGGGTACGGGTGATAACCGTTCTGCCTACGCCCTGTGCCGCCCACCGGGGCATCATGCTTATCAGGATCAGGCTGGCGGGTTTTGTTTTCTCAATAACATCGCGATTGCCGCGCAATATGCGTTAAAGACGGTGGCGCGGGTGGCCATCCTTGATGTGGATGTGCATCATGGGAACGGAACGCAAGGGATATTCTATAACCGCGCGGATGTACTGACCATTTCCCTGCATTGTGATCCTTCGGATTATTATCCGTTCTTTTCAGGTTATGCCCATGAGCGCGGGGTGGGGGCTGGTGAGGGGTATAATCTCAATATTCCGGTACAACCTGAAAGTGGCGACGATGTATATCTGGACCATTTACAGTCTGCAAAGTCTGCCTTGACGGCTTTTGCACCGGATATGCTCTTTGTGGCTCTGGGGCTGGATGCGTTCGAAGGGGACCCGTTGATCGGACTTAAAGTGACCACAGGTGGCTTTGCCCGTATCGGGGCCAGTATCGCCGAACTTTCCCTGCCAACCGTTCTGGTGCAGGAGGGGGGCTATAATCAGGATTTTCTGGGCGCCAACATCACCAGTTTCATCGCCGGATTTGAAGGTTAAAATGTAAAACTGTCGGGAAGTAATTTATCCATAGTCACCGTGACAAGGCCGTTTTGTCCGTGATAGTGGATTTGGGTATCAGCCGTTGCAAATTCGGCAATGACCTGACGGCAGGCCCCGCAAGGGGAGCAGTGAACGGTTTTTCCGTCCGCATTTTTGTTGGTGACATAGACCGTTTTGATTTTGAAATTCTGACCTTCTTTGGCAATGCCGTTAGCGATGGCATTTCTTTCGGCGCAAACGGTTAGCCCCGAAGATATATTCTCTACATTGCAGCCGCTATATGTTTGTCCGCTCTCGCTGACGATAACGGCCCCGACTGAAAAGTTCGAATAAGGCGCATATGCGTTTTGGACGGCGGTATCGGCCAGTTCTTCAAGATGGATCAAATCAGAGCACATAGAGGTTCTTTCAAGTGTGTTAAGGAAGCGAAAGCGCGTCAGCCAGCGGATCATCCTTTTCCATGGTGAAACGGCAGGTCCAGAATAATAGGCGCGGCCTGTGATCTCAACTGTTACTGGCTGTCTGTAATATAAATCGGTAGAGGCTCTCCTGTTTACATAAAGGGTATTTATTCATAGCATTTTTAATGTCTGTTGGCATTCTTCTTGACGGCAGCGCCGGTTTTTCCCATACCAGATATTATGAACGGGAAAACAGAAAAATCTGCAGATGTCATAAATGATATGGCCGTTAAAATCCGTCAGGGAGATAGGCGGGCTTTGGCGCGGGCTATTACACTGGCCGAATCAATTCGGGCAGATCACCAGGCGCAGGCGCAGGCCTTGCTGAATATTTTGTTGCCGGATACTGGGAATTCTATCCGTATTGGAATATCAGGGACGCCCGGTGTTGGTAAATCGACCTTTATTGAAGTTTTTGGCCGGTTTTTAACCGCAATGGGCAAAAAAGTTGCGGTTCTGACCATCGATCCTTCATCGAAACGAACCGGTGGGTCCATTCTGGGGGATAAAACCAGAATGGAAGAATTGTCCCGTGACCCTGATGCATTCATCCGGCCTTCACCCTCGGGCGGATCGTTGGGCGGGGTAGCCCGGCGGACCCGTGAGGCCATGCTGTTATGTGAAGCCGCCGGGTTTGATGTCATTCTGGTGGAAACCGTCGGTGTCGGCCAGTCCGAGACAACGGTTGCCGATATGGTGGATGTCTTCCTTTTACTGCTGGCTCCGGCGGGTGGGGACGAGTTACAAGGCATAAAACGCGGGGTGATGGAACTTGCTGACATTATCGTCATTAATAAAGCTGATGGTGATCTGATACCGGTTGCAAAACGGGCGGCAGCTGAATATCGTGGTGCGGTTAGCCTGATGCGCCCCAAAAGCAAATACTGGACGCCCAAAGTGATGACAGCGTCTGCGCTTGCCAAGATCGGTATCGAGGACTTGTGGGAATTGATCGGCAAGTATCGGGATGCCAGATCAGCCGAAGGCGAGCTGGCGGCGCAACGGGCGGAGCAGGCAGCCGCATGGATGTGGTCGGAGCTGGATGAATCACTTATGAATCGCTTGAAATCCAATGAAAAGGTTGCGGCCAGATTGGGGAATATGGAAGCTGATGTGAAGGCCGGGAAGGTGAGTCCAACGGCTGCCGCAAGAGAGCTTTTGGGCATTTTCCTCGATAAATAGGGGACGATCCGGGATTGTTGTGCAGAAATGGTATGTTTTTGCCGGAATAGACTTGACGTAAGCGGTCCCATTCCTTAAAAGCCGACATCATGATCGGCTGTGATGCCGGTATTTGTTTTTATTATTCTAATGAGGTGCGTTATGGCCCGTCGTTGTGAATTGACAGGTAAAGGTGTTCAGGCCGGCAACAATGTCAGCCATGCTCATAATAAGTCCCGTCGTCGTTTTTTGCCAAACGTACAAGAAGTTCGTTTGATGTCCGATTGCCTTGGCCGCTCTTTCAGTATGAAGGTGACAGCGGCTGCATTGCGCTCTGTCGAGCATAATGGCGGTCTGGATAACTTCCTGAAGAAAGCCAAGGACGAAAAATTGTCTTTGCAGGCACGTCGCATGAAACGCGATATCATGAAAGCAACTGCCGCAGCTTGATTGCGCAGACTTTGGTGAACAGATTAAAAGCGAGTGAGCCTCTGGCCGCTCGCTTTTTTCGTGTTTGCTAATCACGTTTTCGAGACGTGCTGTTGTCTTCTTCTGGATTGCTGTTACCTGTTAGTGCGGCGCTTTGATCCGGGGAGACAGCTTTATGTATGAACGGCGAGATATTTTAAAAACAGTAGCGGCAGTACCTTTGGCAACCTTGTTGGCAAGCCCGTCCCTTGCCCGTGCGGCGGCTTCTTCGCTCGAGAGTGTTTCACTGACAGTGCCGAGCGGCGTCCGGGTACGGGCAGCCGTGGCTTATCCGGACATAACTCCGGCACCTGTTATTCTGCTCGTTCATGAATGGTGGGGACTGAATGACCAGATCAAGACGGTAGCCGCTGAATATGCCCGTATGGGATATATGGCGGTTGCGGTTGATCTGTATGGCGGGAACGTCACCACTGTCCCTGCAGAGGCACGAAGCTATATGCAGCAGGTCTCTGGTGATGTTGCAACCGAGACGCTGATGGCATGGATGTCATGGGCGCGAGCAAGTAACAGCTCAACAGACAAGCTGGGAACTGTCGGCTGGTGCTTTGGTGGTGGATGGTCGTTAAACGCATCGATTGCGGCACCCGCAGAGGCAACGGTTATCTATTACGGAAATGTCGCCCGCACGGCAGCAGACCTGAAGAAGCTTGAGGGGCCGGTTCTCGGGCATTTTGCCTCGCGGGATAACTGGATTACCAAAGACATGGTTGCAGGCTTTACCCGTGAGATGAAGAAAGCCGGACAGCCAGCTCCTATAATCCATTGGTATGAAGCTGATCATGCCTTTGCCAATCCGTCAAACCGTGTGTATGACAAGGCAGATGCAAAGCTGGCTTGGGCCCGGACCGCAGATTTTTTTGCAAAGAACCTTGGTTAGGCCGACCTCACCATTTTGTAGCAGATTTTCTGGATGTTTTCTTTTCATCGAACAGGTCGGCGAGCTGTTCCATCATGACGCCGCCCAGCTGTTCGGCGTCAATGATAGTAACCGCTTGCTGATAATAGCGGGTGACATCATGTCCGATGCCGATAGCAATAAGCTCAACCGGGGATTTTCTCTCGATCCATGCTATCACATCGCGTAAATGACGATCAAGATAGTTGCCGGGGTTGACCGATAACGTGCTGTCATCCACCGGCGCGCCGTCGGAAATCACCATAAGGATACGCCGTTGTTCCTGACGGGCCATCAGCCTGTTATGGGCCCATAACAGGCCCTCACCATCGATGTTTTCCTTTAGCAGTCCTTCTTTCAGCATCAGCCCCAAGGACTGGCGCGACCGCCTGTAGGGGTGGTCTGCCTGCTTGTAGATGATGTGGCGTAAATCGTTCAATCTGCCCGGATTGGCGTGCTTGCCCTCGGTCAGCCATTTCTCACGAGATTGCCCGCCTTTCCAGGCACGGGTTGTGAAACCCAGAATTTCAACTTTGACCGAGCAGCGTTCAAGGGTACGTGCCAGAATATCTGCAGAAATAGCTGCGATGGAAATGGGGCGCCCGCGCATGGAACCTGAATTATCGATGAGTAGCGTGACGATAGTATCCCTGAAATCGGTATCTTCTTCCTGCTTGAACGATAATGGCAGCAAGGGGTCAGCCACAACCCGTGACAGGCGGGCGGCATCCAGAATGCCTTCTTCAAGGTCAAAGGACCAGGAGCGGTTTTGCTGGGCCTGCAATTTGCGTTGCAGTCTGTTGGCAAGGCGGCTGACCAGACTGTGCATACTGGCAAGTTGTTGATCCAGTTGCTGGCGCAGACGGTTTAGCTCTTCGGGTTCGCTTAAATCCTTAGCTTCGACGACTTCGTCAAATTCCGTCGTATAGCTTGTGTAGGCAACGCCATCATGGAAGTTTTTGAAATCATCAGGGTAGGAAGGTTTGCGGTCTTTGCCCGCTTCATCCCCTGATGTGACGCTGTCCTGATCAGCACTATCACCGGCTTCAGTGTCTGTACTGTCATCACCGGCACCGTCTTGCGCGGCTGCATCCTCGGCAGCACTCGCATCTTGAGACTGGTCATCACCTTCGGCACCGGTGCTTTCGGCTTCCGGCTCCTGATTGCCATCATCGCCGTCAGCTTCGCTGTCATCTTGAGTATCTGTACCATCAGCATCATCAAACAAGTCGAGGTCTTTAAGGAGTTTCTTTGTGGCTTTGGCAAACTGGTTTTGGTCATAGGCCGCATCGATCAAGGCTTGAAAATCGTCAGCGCCTTTTTGTTCGATTTCATCGCGCCACAGATCAACCATTGCACTTGCACTGGCGGGGGAGGGTGTTCCGGTCAGTTTTTCCCGTATAAGCAGGCCCAGAACCTCGGATATGGAGGCTTCTGTTTTTTCATAAATGCGGTCAAACCCCATTTCCTTGCAACGGGTATCCAGTTGCCGGTACAGATTGTCAGAGACACCCTGCATGCGATTGGCCCCCAAAGATTCAACCCGCGCCTGTTCAATGGCATCAAAAACCGATTTGGCATCTCCCCCTTGTGGGACGAGTTTACGGTGCAAGTCATCATCATGATAGCGTTTGCGTAACGACAGGCTATCGGATTGTCCACGAATTTTGTGGATATCACTTTCTGATAAATCTCGCGCAGGGCTCGGCAATCTGGCATGATGACCCGATATCCCGGATGGATCAGCCCCGTAGCTGACCTCCAGTTCCTTGTCTTGCGACATGGCCCGCATGGTTGACGTTACAGCGCGTTTGAACTGTTCTGCCGGGCTTTCTTTGGTTTTGGACAGGGACACAGGATTACGCCGTTATGTTAGCAGCAGATTCTGGCAATTCCTGACCGAAGCTGCGCTGATAATATTCGGCAACGACGGGGCGTTCCATTTCATCACATTTGTTGAGGAATGTGACACGGAATGCAAAAGCGACATCCCCAAAAATTTCAGCATTCTCGGCCCAGGTAATAACGGTTCTCGGGCTCATAACTGTTGAAATGTCACCGCCAATAAACCCGGATCGAGACAGATCGGCACAGGCAATCATGGACTGGATTGTTTTGCGGCCTTCTTCGGTGTCATAGCTGGGTAGTTTGGACAGAACGATTTTGCTTTCTGCACTTTCGGACAGATAGTTCAATGTGGTCACGATATTCCAGCGATCCATTTGCCCTTGGTTGAGCTGTTGGGTGCCGTGATACAGACCTGTTGTATCGCCCAGACCAACCGTATTAGTTGTCGAAAACAGGCGAAATGCAGGATGAGGGCGAATAACCCGGTTTTGGTCCAGCAACGTCAATTTGCCTTCAACTTCGAGAACCCGTTGAATAACAAACATAACGTCGGGGCGGCCCGCGTCATATTCGTCAAATACCAGTGCTGTTGGTGTTTGAAGAGCCCATGGCAGAATGCCTTCGCGAAATTCGGTAACCTGCTTGCCGTCGCGCAGAACAATGGCGTCCTTGCCGACCAGATCAATACGGGAAATATGGCTGTCGAGATTGACCCGGACACAGGGCCAGTTCAAGCGGGAGGCCACTTGTTCGATATGGGTGGATTTACCTGTACCGTGATAGCCTTGAACCATAACGCGGCGGTTATAGGCAAATCCTGCGAGAATGGCCACGGTGGTGTCATGGTCAAAAACATATGTCGGGTCCAGATCGGGAACCAGATCGGTTCTTATGCTAAAGGCGGGGACCTCAAGGTCACTGTCCAGACCGAACGTATCCCTTACAGATACTTTGATGTCAGGCAGATTGATTTCCGGTGTTTCCCCGGCAAGTTCTAATGGCGTCATGATTATTCCGTCTACTGATTGGGTGCTTATTTTCGGTGTTTTCAGGAAGGAGTGCAAGAAAGAAGGTGCGTATAGGCCTGATTAATTGTTTTTAAAATTTCTTCGGCCTGTTTGTCTCCTCCGCAAATGTCAGGATGAAACTTCTTGGCAAGTTCCTTGCGGCGTTTTTTGATTTCTTTGAGTGTGCTGCCGGGTTTCAAATCCAGCGTGGCAAGGGCGGCCCGATGTTGCTCGTCAATGATGACGCCTTCGGGGGGGGGTGATCCTTGTTGTTTGTTCTGTGCATGAGCACCAAATCCGCCATCTCGCTGAAAGTCAAACGGGTCATCATATTGATGCATATGATTGGGCGTACTGGTTCGGCTGCCCATTTTCCAGGTTGGCCGGTGCCCGGTAATGTCTTCGTCTTTGTAGCGAAGAACTTCATCGTCAGACATGCCATCGAAAAAGTTCCAGCTTTTATTGAACTCGCGAATATGCTTCAGGCAAAGCCAACGGTAATCTCCAGCGCCGCCGCGATCAAGCATCCGGGCTTTTGGCGCGCGATAGGCTCCATGTTCATCACATTCCCGATGATCGCAGGTGCGAGTATCAGGGGTGTGTGGGCTGTCTTGATATTTATACCTGGCTTTGCTCATGCCTCATAATACAGCTTTGCAGGTCTTATGTGCAAGGTTGGCGGCGGCGAGTGGTAAAAAATATAATTTTTAGAAGGCGGTTATGCCGCACGCGTAAGTAAGGTGCCCCATAAGTGCACAGAACTGTCTCTTTAAGTAGCTTCGGGGTCACGCAAGGCACGGGCCAGATGGCTGAGGGCGTCTTGATGGCGTTCATTTTCAATCAGGGAAAAATTGCGGGCCATTTCCAGACACATACGCTGCCGAGAGGTCGTTTCGGTTGTATCTGTTGGATGGAGCTCTTCAAAGAAATAACTGATGGGCACGTTTAACGCATTTGCAATGCTGTATAAGCGCCCTGCCGAGATGCGATTTATACCGCGTTCATATTTGTGGGCCTGCTGATAAGTCACGCCGATCAACTTGGCCATTTGCTGTTGAGTATATCCCAGAAGGATGCGCCTTTCGCGAATTCGGCTTCCAACATGCTTGTCGATGTGGCGAACAGGAATTTCGTCAGTTGTGTTGTCTTTTGTATCCGGGGAGAAATGTACATGTTTGCGAACATCTGCATGGACAGTCATTGTTGTTCTCCAGCTTGTTTCAGTGAATTATGTTTACGATATGGCTATATCTAATCTGCCTAATTCAACCTAAAATTAATTATAAATTTGCGCAACCTATATTTTAAATAGATATTTCTAATATTACTGCGTGTTGAAAAACACCGATAGGCGCGGAGAGGGGTTTTATGTTAGTTTGCCCCTTTGTTTGCTAAGGTAATGGATATGAGTGCTAAAGATAGAATTTATTCGAAGTTACAGGCCGCGTTTTCTCCGTCGGATTTGCAGGTGGAAGACGAATCCCATATGCATGAAGGTCATTCAGGCGCTCGTGTTGGAGGGGAGACGCACTTTCGGGTGATGATTGTATCTGGTGCCTTCGAGGGGGTGTCCCGGGTTGCTCGCCAACGATTGGTTCATCAAGCGTTAAAGGAAGATTTGTCGAGTTATATTCATGCGTTGGCCCTCGATATCAAGGCAGATTCCGAGAAATAATAATCTGTTCTATATATTTTAAAGATGCTATTTTTCTTTAAAAGTTCAATTTTATCGTGTTTAATTTTTTTATTCACACACCAATAAAGAGATGATTAACGGTGATTTTTCAGGCTTGACGTACTAATAATAGCTTGAGAGTAGACGAATTTATTACTGAGGAAGTAAAAATAGCAGTAACAATGGCAGGGTTGCGAAGGATAATAGTGTGGAAATCAGGACTGTGCCTGCAACCTGACCTGCTGCCCGGTTGTAACGAAGCGAGAACAGATAATTAAAGACAGCTACAGGCATGGTGCACTCGAGGATAAGGACACCCCGCGCAACATCTTGCAGATTGAAGATATAGGCCAGTGTGACACCGACACCAAAGCCGATACCAAGCCTTAGAACAGAGAGCAAGGTTGCCAGTTTCAAATGTCTGACAGAGAGGTTTGCAAGGCTAACCCCTAAGGCCATCAGCATAAGAGGAATTGTAATGCCGCCCAACAGGTCGGCGGTGTCAATAATCGCACTGGGAACTGTAATCGCGCTGACTTTGAGAATTAAAGCTGCACAAACGGCATAAAGCAAAGGTGTCTGGAGAAGCTGTTTGACGGAGGTAGAACCCGACGCCAACCAGACGCCAAGGGTGAATTGCAAGATTGCGTATACCGAGAAAAAGGCAAGCGCTAGGGTCAATCCTTCGTCTCCAAAGGCAAACAGGCTCAAAGGAATACCCATATTTCCAGTGTTGGGAAACATAAGTGCGGGCAGATAATCCCTGATGTCGAGTTTCAGCAATTTTAAAACGATATATCCGATGATGAAAAAAGCAATCAGGGTATATAAGGCGAAAAGCCCAAACTCAAGGAATGCAGAAAGTCCCGTTTTCAACTGTAAAAGAGTTGAGAAAATAAGCATGGGAGCACCAATGCCGGTAACCAGGCCGGTGACAGTCTCCATGTTGAATGCCCAGCCTCGTTTAGCCCATAAAAAGCCGAGGCCGGCGCAAAATACGACAGGCGCAATAATATTCAGTAGAATTTGGTACATATGCGGTAGGGCTCATTATCGTAGAAATCAATTAATTTCGGTAGGGATTTTAGTAACCTTCAGCCGTGTCACCTGATTGCGTTCTTTTTCCAGAATGTCGAATTGGAAACCGAAGAAAGTGAATGCCTGCCCTTCTTCGGGGATAATTTTTGCTTCGTTGATGATTAGTCCGGCAATGGTCGCAGCTTCTTCATCGGGGAGGGACCAATTGCATTTACGATTGAGATCACGGATCGTAACCGACCCATTGGTCAGGACGGTATTTTTATCGAGAATCTCCACACCGGCGACTTCAATATCATGTTCGTCAGCAATGTCGCCGACAATTTCTTCCAAAATATCTTCGAGGGTAACCAGCCCCATCAGGGCACCATATTCGTCAACCACAAGGGCAAAATGGGCGTGTCGCTCCAGAAATGCGTTGAGTTGACTCCGCAGCGTTGTCGTTTCAGGCACGAAATAGGGCTCTGACGCAATATTTTCGATTTTTAAAGTGGAGTAATCACCGTGCAGCGGAATCACGGCGCGCAGAAGGTCTTTGGCATGGATCACACCAACGATATTTTCAGGATCATCGCGCCACATGGGAAGGCGGGTGTGGGCGCTGGTCAGCACCAGGTTGATGATTTCAGAAATCGGGCTGTTGGCGTCTACAGTTTCCACATTCTTGCGATGAATCATGATTTCGGATAAATCCACTTCATCCATGTCAAGGATTGTATCGAGCATATATTTTTCATGCATGATGATACCGGCATCCTCTGAATGCAGGTCAATGGCGCCCCGTAGCTCATCCTGAGCAGCATCTGAAACCATCTCTGGATTCTCGGTCAATGGCTTTACGCCAAACAAGCGCAATGTAACGTCAACGATTGCATTGACACCAAGTACAAACGGGGTGAACACTATGCTGATAGGGCGTAATACAGGAGCTACAAAGCGGGCGACACGAATGGGGCGGCGCAAGGCGTATGTTTTGGGTAGTACTTCGGAGAAAACCAGAATAAGGATGGTCATTATCAGTGTCGCATAAGCAACCCCGATATCTCCGAACAGAGAAATCAGCATATTGGTTGCAAGGGCAGATGCCAGAATATTGACCAGATTGTTGCCAAGTAAAATTGTACTGATCAAGTTGGTTTTTTTATCACGAAGCTGGTTAACCGCACGGGCTTTTTTATCTCCAGCCAGCTCCAGTTGATGTAACTGGGCACGAGAAGCCGCGGTTAATGCTGTCTCCGAACCTGAGAAAAATCCAGATAATGCGAGCAGCAGGACGATAGCGCCCAGTGACAAAATTAGGTCAAGATCCATTGTGGCCTCGTTCTCCTTAAGGCAGGTTATGTGAACTGGTTCAGAGTTGCTAAAATATCGTCTGTTCTTACATCTTGTGTAATGAACGCATCGCCGATTACCCGCATTAGAATAAAAGTCAATTTCCCCTGATCAACTTTCTTGTCCTGATACATGTGATCAAGCAATTGCTGTGATTGCCAATTAACCCCGTCTATTTGCGGGAGGGATTTCATCAAACCGATGGTGTCATAATGGGTGATGGTCCGTATATATTCTTGTCTGCCGAGCAAGTTCATCTCGACAGATAAAGCCATTGCCATCAGCATTCCAATGGCTACTGCCTCTCCATGAACCAAATTCGGGCCATAGGTCGTTTCTGCTTCCAGGGCATGGCCAAAAGTATGCCCCAGATTGAGAAGGGCCCGGACGCCAGATTCTCTTTCATCCTTGGCAACAATATCGGCTTTTGCCTGTACGCTGGTCGTGACGGCTTGAATGCGAGCTGCCATATCGCCGCCAATTACGGCAGCACCATTTGTTTCAAGCCATTCAAAAAATGTAAAATCGCCAAGTAGCCCATATTTCAGAACCTCGGCATATCCGGCCAGAACATCGCGGCGTGGCAGACTGTCCAGAACCGAGACATCGGCCAGAACCAGTTTGGGTTGATTGAAAACGCCAATGAGGTTTTTCCCATAAGCCGTATTGATACCGGTCTTCCCGCCAACCGAGCTGTCCACCTGAGAAAGTAACGTTGTCGGGATTTGAATGAAATCCACTCCCCGGCGCAATGTCGCGGCAGCAAAGCCGGTCAGATCACCGATAACACCGCCGCCAAAGGCAATTATTCCTTCATCTCTCCCGATCTTGGCAGCCAGTAGCTGGTTGAGAAGGTCTTCAAAATGAGAAAAACTTTTGGTCTTTTCACCAGCAGGCATAATAATGGATACGTAGTCGATGTCCTGTATTTTCAGTGCCGCCTCAAGGGTCGCCAGATGAAGCTTTGCGACTTGAGTATCAGTAACAATTGCGACACGCTTTTTACGTAAAATCGGTTTAATATACTGTCCTGCATGTTTGATCAGGTCAGTGCCTATAATAACCGAATAGGAACGCTCATTTAATGATACCCTGACTTCTTGTCTGTTTGAAATCAAGCAGTCATCAGGCATGGATCGTTGCATCTGGCATCCTTGTCTTTGTACGTTTCAGTGTTGATTGCTCAGTTTTCTCTGAGCGCGTGCAGTATTTTTCCAACAACCAGTTCATGAGGGCCTTCGCTGCTGTCAACGATGATATCAGCTTCGCCATAAATGGGGTAGCGTTGTGCCATCAGGTTTTCCAGAATCTGCTTTGGATCCCCTGTTTGCAGAAGTGGGCGCGTGTTTCGCTTCAAACACCGGTTCAAGAGAGTTTCCAGATCAGCTCGCAGCCATACTGAACGTCCTTTTTTCCGAATTAGATTGCGCGTTTCTACATCCATATAGGCTCCCCCGCCGGTAGCGAGGATATGCTTGGGGCCGTCAAGTAGACGGGCAATTACCTTGCGTTCACCATCGCGAAAGGCGGTTTCTCCATGAATCTCGAAAAAATCGGGAACTGTTAAGTTGGATGCCTGTTCAATTTCAGTATCAGCATCTTTGAAGGGTAAATTTAAAGCGGTTGCAAGCCGTCGCCCGATAGAGCTCTTTCCGGCTCCCATCAGGCCGACAAGGACGATCGTTCGGTCCTCAACATTTGTTGGCGACACCGATTCTGGAGCATTATTAGCTAACATCATATTCTTTTTCACACTTTTAAGGCACTGCCTCGAATGCTTTCAGTCCAAAGGTGGTTGAAGTGGCTCTAAAAGGCATGCTAGTTCTTATAGTCAAATTTATGCCATAATCGCAGCTTAGCAAAACAAATAGCAAGGATATTACAACCAGTATCCACGAAAACGCTATTCATGTCAGGGGTACCACACGGCAAAATGTCTAAATTTTCACTTTTCCTTCTTTTCTTGATCGCCGGTGTTATCGTCGGCGGTGGTATATTTTTGTCAGCTTGGGATATTCCTGCGCCAACGGTTCCGGTGGAAAGGGTGATACCCAATGACCAGTTCCCTAAATAGTCGGAAGATATCAATCCGTGTAAGAGCGGCATTGTTATTTGGCTGTGCAGGGGTTTTTGCGGGTGTTTTTTACACCGGGGTTGCGGGCGCACAGGAAAAACCAAGAAGTTTGGTGCCTTCCTTTGTGGAAAAGCAAGTGAAAGAATCTCCGAATTCGGCGGCTGAGGATTTATTTAATCCGTTGAAAGAGGTCAATCCGGCCTCAAGGACGTCGCCTCCATTGGCTACGGATTCGCAGGATATGGTCGTTCAATCGCTGGACGCCATCCATCCGGGAACAATTGGATTGCTGTCAGCTGCGCAAGGCGGTTTTGGCAATGGTATGTGGCAGGGCATGAGTAGTGAACTGGCGGCGACGCTGGTGGAGAAACTGGCCGTCCCGAATTCCTCATTGCAAATGAGTGACCTTTATCGGCGCCTGCTGTTAAGCATGGCGGCGATGCCGGATACAAAAGCAGGGGCGGACAGATTGCTTGATGCTCGCTTTGATCATATTCGCCAAGCTGGCTGGCTTGATGATGCCGCAACATTGTTTGCGCGCCTGCCAGCAAATGCCCTAACCCCTGCCCGGCAAAAATATGGGGCAGAGCTGAATTTATTACGTGGGCAAGAGGCTGATGCCTGTGCCGCAGCAGACCGCCAAAAAGAGGATGCTTCGCCAGACAGTTTTTGGACAAAGCTGGACATTTATTGCAGGTTGCGGGCCAATGATCTGGACCGTGCCGAGCTGGGGGCGGCTCTGCTAGAAGATCAGGGCGAGGATGATGCCTTGTTTTTTACTCTTTTTGCGGCCCTTGCAGGGGATGCGGTTGATATCAGCAAAATAGCAGAGCCGCTAACGGCTCTTCATTTGGCAATGCTGCGTAAACTGGATACAAAATTTCCGGTGGGCGCGGCACGGATATCCGGTCTGGATATTAAAAAAGCCATGATGCAGAATAAAGATCGTTTGGGCCTGGCTTTGAGCCCGGTTGCGAAGATGCTGGCTGCAGCAAACAGTCTGGATGTTGCTGCATTTAACGAAAATGTGGATCAAAAACGGCTTGCCGATACTGCAATTACGTCACCGGCACAAATAGCTGAAGGGGCAGCCGATACGGCTCAAGACGCGTCTTTAGGTGCAAAAGATTTCCTGACGCAGCTTGTCGAGCTTCGGGCCGCTGTCAGTAATGAGGAAAAAGCGGTTCGGCTATCGGCTCTATGGGATGCCGCGCGTCAAAACGGTGATCTTTTCGCGGTGTCAACGTTGACCCTGCCGGAGCTTGAAGCATTACCTGTTGGCGGTTATGGAGCCGAATTTAATTATGAGGCAGTAAAAATGTTGTTGCTGCACCAACGAGTGCCCAAGGCCCTGCAATGGGAGAGGGCGGCACGGCGCGCGGCATCGCAGGGAACAGCTGAAGAACGATTGGCTGCGCGTAGCGGTATTGCACGGCTGGATATGTATGTCTTGTTGTCCGGTGCAAAAGGGATTGCAAAATGGAACCGGACGAGTTTTCCGAACTGGGTGAAAATATTGGCCAATGATCCCGAACAGGGACCTAAGGCAGCCTTCTTGTTGTCGGTTATGGAAGTGTTTGGATATTCGGTTAGTGAAGAAAACTGGGACAGCCTGCTTTATATGGATCAGCCACTTGCCAAGACGATGAGTAATCATGCGCTTGAAAATAATCTGGTGATGGCCGCTGTTCAAAAATTTACAGGCAAAACGGTTGCTTTGGCACTTCTTGCTTTGGGAAATGACGGACCGGACAAGGTTTCACTGACAACTTTACGGGCGGTTACGTCTGCATTGAAAGCGGTTGGTCTGGAGCAGGAAGCCCGGCAACTGGCGTTTGAGGTGGCTATTCTCAAGGGTTTGTAAGATGGCACATCACCTGTTGGAAAATTTTCTGGAAATGCAGGTGGTGGAAAGAAATGCAGCACTCAATACGATCGCAGCTTACCGCCGGGATCTGGAGGATTTCTCTGGTTATATAAACCGGGAAAAAGGTCAATTTGCGACAGTTCCGGCAAAGACTGTGCAGACCTATATTCACTCTCTTGATGCGCAAGGGCTAAGTTCGGCAACGCAAGCGCGCCGATTGAGCGCATTAAAGCAGTTTTTCTCTTTTTTGCTGGCTGAGGGCGTACGGCGCGATGATCCGGCGATGAATATCGATGCCCCAAAGGCTGCTCGCCGTTTACCAAAATATCTGTCTATACAGCAGGTAGATACTTTACTGGCAGGCTGTGCCGGGGAGACATGCGAGGCCATCAGGATGTCAGCACTTTTACAATTGCTGTATGCAACAGGTATGCGGGTCTCCGAATTGGTATCTCTTGCCTTTCCACCAATGGCGGCAGACGAAAATTTTCTGGTGATCATTGGCAAAGGTAATAAGGAACGGCTCGTACCTGTGAACGAGGCGGCCAAAAAAGCACTTGCAGCTTATCTGGGTATTCGCAGGCATTATTTGAAGGATGACGCCCATTCGCCGTGGCTTTTCCCCTCGCGTGGGCGGCAAGGCCATTTGACCCGACAGCGGTTCGGACAACTGTTGAAAGCGCTTGCGCTTGATGTCGGAGTTCCGCCAGCCGCCGTATCCCCGCATGTATTGCGCCATGCGTTTGCCAGTCATTTGCTGGCTAACGGGGCTGATTTGCGGTCTTTGCAAAAGATGCTGGGGCATGCCGATATTTCGACAACACAGATATATACACATGTGTTGTCAGAGCGTCTGATTAATCTCGTCAATACCCGTCACCCTCTCGCAAGTGCAAAATAAATCGGGCGATTACTTGACTTTTTCACGCAGTTGCAGCAATTTTCTGGGAGAAAAATAAAAACGGTCACAATCATAAAGGTGAGATTTTGCCATGAGCTTTACAATTCCCGACCTCTGCCCGTCCCGACTGAACCGTTGCGAGTTGGCTGTTCCGGGGTCCAGTCCGAAGTTCTTTGAAAAGGCGGCAAAGTCCGACGCGGATGCGATCTTTCTGGACCTGGAAGATTCTGTGGCACCAAGTGATAAAGAGCAGGCACGTAAAAATATTATTGAAGCCTTGAATGATGTCGATTGGGGCGACAAGGTTATATCTGTTCGGATCAATGGTCTTGATACCCATTATATGTATCGGGATGTTATTGATATTATTGAAAAAGGCGGCGAACGTCTTGATCTGATCATGATCCCGAAGGTGGGCACAGCCTCGGATATTTATGCGCTGGATATGCTGGCAACTCAGGTAGAAGCTGCAGTTGGTCGCAAGAAGAAGATCGGCTTTGAGCTAATCATTGAAACGGCTCTGGGCATGCAGAATATTCATGAAATCGCTGCTGCAAGCAAACGCAATGAAAGCTTGCATTTCGGTGTTGCCGATTATGCTGCATCGACAAAGGCACGGACCACGTCAATTGGGGGGCCGAACCCGCTATATGGTGTTTTGACAGACCCTGCCGAAGATGGCAGCCGTGACTATCACTGGGGTGATATGTGGCATTATGCAATTGCACGAATGGTTGTCGCTGCGCGGGCAAACGGTCTGCGGGCCATTGATGGGCCGTTCGGGGATTTCTCTGACCCTGATGGATATACAGCACATGGAAACCGGGCGGCAATTCTGGGCTGTGAAGGCAAATGGGCCATTCACCCAAGTCAGATACCACTGGCTAATGACATTTTCACACCGGCAGAAAAAGAAATCGTGAAAGCGCGCAGAATTCTTGAAGCCATGGAAAAGGCACAGACCGAAGGCTCCGGTGCTGTGGCGCTTGATGGCGGATTGATTGATATTGCATCGATCAAACAGGCTGAGGCGCTGGTTCAGCAAGCGGATATTATTGCGGCACGGGCGGCAAAATAACGGCCCTTGTTTTGCCATAAAGGTACAATAGATTGAGAATAGGCGGAACGGTTTGTTGACGGAACCGTTCCGCCTATTTATTAATCACTGACTTTGTATCTTGCGAGCGAGAGTTGGACCATGGATAACTTCCTTGATTTTGAAAAACCGATAGCCGATCTGGAGGGGAAAATCCGCGATCTGGAAAGCCTGGATAGCGGTAGTGATCTTGAAATCAATGAAGATGTGGCAAAGCTGCGACAAAAGGCTCAGCTTTTGTTGAAAAATACATATGCGAAACTGACGCCTTGGCAGAAAACGCAAGTGGCCCGACATGTGGACCGCCCCAAACTACATCGTATCATTGCTGAATTGATCGAAGATTTTACGCCCTTGGCCGGGGACAGAACATTTGCTGAAGATCTGGCTATTTGCGGTGGTCTTGGTCGTTTCCGCGGCAAAACAGTGATGGTGATAGGAACCGAAAAAGGCCATGACCTTGAAACACGGCTGAAGCATAATTTTGGTATGGCCCGTCCCGAAGGTTACCGTAAAGCACAGCGCTTAATGAAGCTGGCGGATCAGTTCGGTGTCCCGGTTCTGACCTTTGTTGATACATCCGGTGCCTATCCCGGTATTGGTGCCGAAGAGCGCGGACAGGCAGAAGCCATTGCCCGTTCCATTCAGGTGAGCATGGATTTACGTGTTCCTGTCATTGCCTCCATCGTTGGTGAAGGTGGCTCTGGTGGGGCCGTGGCACTGGCAACTGCAAATAAGGTGATTATGTTTGAAAATGCTGTCTATGCGGTTATTTCACCGGAAGGCTGCGCAGCTATTTTGTGGAAAACCCGGGAAAAAGCTCAAGATGCCGCCACCGCGATGAAACTCACTGCCCAAAGTTTGAAAGAGCAGGGAATCGTCGACCGGATCGTTGAAGAACCTCTGGGTGGGGCCCAACGAGATATATCCGGTGCAATTAAGGCATTGGGGGATGCGGTTGATGAAGAACTGGTTGCCTTGATGGATAAGGAACCCGGCGAACTTCGTGAAGATCGTCGCCGCAAGTTTCTGGCAATGGGCCGCCTTGAAGGGGTCGAATAACCCCTTCTGATATCTGACGAAGAATTAACAACCTACATTTTTGCTTTAAACGCGGCCCCTAATTGCTGCATCGATGCCTGATGCGGTGTCCAGTGGCGTCCGCCGATCATACCGCCATCAATGACCAGATCGGTTGCATTTATAAAACTGGACGCGTCGGATGCAAAGAACACGGCAGCTTGTGCGATGTCTTCGGGCAATCCTGCTCGCGGGATAGGTTGGGCGCCACTGAGCAATTCACCTGCAATTTTAGCGCTGTCGTCGGCTTCTTGTCCCGTAAGGCCCATCGCTTTGCCAAAAATACCGGTTGCTGTCGCACCGGGCGAAATCGAATTGACGCGCACATTTGCCTCTCCCAGCTCCATACCAGCACTTCTTGTTAGTTGAAGCACTGCGGCCTTCGCCGAACTGTAGACCATTGAAGATGAGTATCCGGCCAAATGCCCTGCAATGCTGGCATTGTTGATAATGCTGCCAAAACCCTGTTTTTTCATGATCGGAGAGACATGCTTTATGCCCAGCAAGACGCCACCGAACAGAACGGACATAGCTTGCATTGCTTGCTGGTAATCGATGCCTTCGATGCTACCAACCGGCGCAGGTCCGCCGGCATTATTGAATAGCACATCAACTTTTTTGAATTTCCGGGCTGCGTACTGAATCAGATCGGCAACATCTTCTTCAATGGCAACATCAGCTTGCTTGAAATAGACATTATCGCCCAGTTTGGCAGCAATTTTTGCGCCCAGCTCGGCGCGGCGACCCGTAAAAACGACAGTTGCGCCTTCTGCTGTAAATAATTCAACAGATTTCAGGCCGATGCCGCTGGTTCCACCAGTGATGATTGCTATTTTACCGTCAAGTTTGCCCATTTTTTTGTTCCTGTTTAATTTTTGTTTCGGGGATAGTTTATTTTAAATTGGCCTGTTAGGTTAACAAATAATAAAGACGACAATGTCCATTATAAAGCATCGCAGGTTTGGAATATCCGGATGTACGGTGTATCTGCTGTAATGTCATTTCGTTCGTTTTAGGGTTATTCTAGGTAAAAGGGGATAGGCAGAGTGCTTTATCATTTGGTGATTATTGCCGCATACACGATGACGTCGGTTGTCATTGGACGCCAGCTCCCTGCTTTTATGCCGGGTCTTGATCCCGTAACCGGGTATTGGATCGGGGGAAGCTTTTTTCTTCTCTGTGCGCTTTTTCACGAGTTTATCATGCGGCGGGTTGAACGGGTTGAATTGCAAAAGCAAGTTCGAACCATTCGCCGTGATTTGTCAGCGGCTGAAAATGGCCTTGAACGTTTTGAAAATATAATTGGGGGGCTCGCCGGCGATAGCGAGAATATGGACGGCTTTGCTGCAGAAATGAAGATGCTGCGCAAGTTGTTAAATCAGCTGACGACTGAAATGAAAAAAGACACAGCGCTCAAGGCTGCGAAGGCCCCTGAAGATCACCAAATTTCAGACGTGAAACAACGCCCTTCACTGGTGGCGACACCGCTTCAATCTCTTGATGAAGAAGATGAAGAAAGGCGTAATGAAATACTGGAGATCGTGCGGGCGGGGCTTCAGGAAAACCGGGTTGATTTGTATTTGCAACCGATTGTGCGGTTGCCGCAGCGGCGGGCAAAATTTTACGAGGCCTTTTCTCGGATACGCGATGCGAACGGAAAAATTATAACTCCCCGCCAGTATCTGGCTATTGCCGAAGAAGCCGGACTGGTTGGAACAATTGATAATCTTTTGCTGATCCGGTGTGTTCAGCTGATCCGCCGGGTTCGTCAGCGCAGCAATAACGTCGGCTTTTTTGTAAATATTTCGGCGCGCACCATGCGCGACAGTGCGTTTTTCCATCAATTTGTTGAGTTCCTCGACAGGAATAGTGATTTGACTGAAAATCTGATTCTTGAATTCGCTCAGGAAGATATCGATTCGGCAACCCAGCAAGTCAAGGATGGTCTTCAAATGCTGGCGGAAATGGGTTTTGTCTTTTCCATGGATCAGGTTGTTCGTCTGGACATGGATTTTGGGCAATTGGCCAAGAATAATTTTAAATACCTGAAAGTATCTGCCTCTGATTTGTTGCCGGGGGGATATGGACTTCCGATGAATATTCATCCCGATGATTTGCACGAAGCCTTGAGCCGTGCCGAAATTGAATTGATCGCAAGTCAGGTTGAAGACGAAGATACGGTCATCGGTTTGCTTGATGCCGATGTCAGTTTTGGGCAAGGATATCTTTTTGGTGTTCCGCGCCCACCTCAGGCGGCGAGCTGATTGATATCTGAATTTGACCTGCTGTCTCTGGGTGTTTATTTCTAAACGCGTGATTGTCAACAATTCAAAAAACAACATGAGCTCTGGAGAAAATATGCCGTTTAGTATGATGGCGGGGCTGGCCCCGATTGCCAAAAAATATGACGCCTTCATTCTGGATTTATGGGGGGTTGTTCATAATGGAATTGAACCCTATCCCGGTGTGCATGACTGTATGGCCAAACTTCGTGAAGACGGCCGCAAGCTGTTGTTGTTATCGAATGCGCCCAGAACAAACGATTTTGTTCAGGAGTTCTTGGAGAATATGGGGGTTGAGCGGTCAGAGTATGACGATATCCTGACATCTGGTGATATGGCTCGGATCGTGTTACGTGACGAAAAACTGGATTTTTTGACAGGTGGTAACAAGACTTTTTACCAGATCGGTGCAGATCGGGATCGTGGACTTGATGATGGGTTGTCATATACCCGCGTATATGATGTGCACGAAGCCGAGTTCGTAATCTGCACGGGCTTGTCCTATGACGTCACGGAAACGCCTGAAGATTACCGTCCATTGCTGGAACAGGCCGTCAGTAGAAAATTACCCATGCTATGTGCAAACCCGGACTTGACGGTTATGCGGGGCGAGACAATGCATTATTGCGCGGGTTCGCTGGCGCAGCTGTTCGAGACCCTTGGCGGCTCGGTTGAACTTTTCGGCAAGCCCTATCCATGGGCCTATAAAATGGCAATGGAGGTTTTGGGCGTCACTGACCCTTCTCGTGTTCTAGCCATCGGAGACAGCATGAGAACAGATATCAAAGGGGCCGTTGGGGCGGGAATAGATAATGTTCTGGTTAGTGGTGGAATTCATGCAAAGGACTGGGGTTTGAGCGAAGGTGCGCGTCCGAGTATGGCACAGGTCGATGCCTTGATTGCTGAACATGGTTTCAGTCCGACTTATGTTATTGGCCAGATGAGCTGGACATAAAAAAACCGCTGAATAAACAGCGGTTTTAAGGAATGATGCTCAGGTTTTAATTAAACAGGGCATCAATATCATCTTGTCCAATGTCTGCATCGCCTTCAAAATCGGCAGCTTCTTTCTTCACTGGTTTTGCGTCTTTTTTGGCGTTGGCATCATCGTCCTGATTGCTTTCACCCGCGGGATCGGCAGCGAACATATCATCCACATAACTCTGATCAATACCCTCACCCGCAAGGGCCGGGCCGTTTAATAGTGCTGCTTCTCCTGTTTTTTCAGGGCCAATGCCGCCAGAATCGGGCACACCATTTTCGTCATGCCCCCAAGCAGATGTCAGTTTATCGAGATAACTTTCAATATATTCAAGCGTCGAGACAACCTTGCTGATGCGTTGACCTGTGATGTCTTGAAAAGAACAAGCCTCGAAGATCTCCATGCAGGCATCACTGACTACATTTGCATCTGTGACCTTGGCAGCCAATATAGTCTCGGCTGCCTCCATAATCTGGTCGGTTGCCGATTCTGTCGCCTGAACAATAGCATCGAGTTCTTTGCCCGCCCGCGGCAGCTTGTCTTGCTTCAGATCGTTCGGCTTGATCTGAGAAATTTCAGACCGCGCCGATACGATAAAATTTACAAGATCACGGCAATCTGCGTGTAGATTGTCGATTTCTGCCCGAAGAGTGATAACTTCGTCCTGCGGCTCCATTAGAAGTCGCCTAGAACAGCCGCCATTTTTGTCTTCAATGTTGCAGCGTTGAAGGGCTTGACAATGTAGTTGTTAACACCGGCCTTTTTTGCCGCGATCACGTTATCTGTTTTTGACTCAGCCGTAATCATAATGAACGGTGTTGCTTTCAACGTTTCATCTGCGCGGACTTCTTGTAGAAGCTGATACCCGGTCATAGGTTCCATATTCCAGTCAGAAATTACCAAACCATAAGACGCTGTCCGCATTTTGCCGAGTGCCATGGAACCATCGGTAGCCTCGTCTACGTTGTCAAAACCCAGTTGTTTGAGCAAATTACGAATGATGCGCAACATAGTTTTGTAATCATCAATGATTAGGATCGGCATGTTCATGTCGACGGCCATAGATATACCCTCTTTAAAATAGTTTGTTCTTCCACAATTTTGGTGAGTGCCCCCACATATCGGGTGGTGCTCTCAGGCTCAAACACTACGAACTGAACCTAAAAAAATGGTTAATAGTCAGCAGGCTATTCCGACTATTGGGTAAAATTTTAAATTTGAGGGGCATTTAGGGCTATTTTTTGCCAATTTTTGCTACTTTCTATTGAGACTGGCACTTGCGGATATTCAATAAACCCCTCTATATTGCATTGCAAAATAAACCACGCGGGGTTCTGTATGTCTGATTTTGACAGGTTACACGGTTATTTTCTGGAAGATCTGAGTGTTGGAATGTGTGATATGTTCGCAAAAACGGTCACTGAAGCAGATATTGTCATGTTTTCCGGTGCCACTGGAGATACTAACCCGGTTCACCTGAATCAGGAGTTTGCTGAACAGACCATGTTTAAGGGGCGGATAGCCCATGGCATGTTATCGGCAGGACTGATTTCGACGGTGTTCGGGACCAAGCTGCCGGGGCCCGGTGCGATTTATATGAATCAGAACCTTAATTTCAAGGCGCCGGTATATGCGGGTGACACGGTTGTTGCCAGTGTGACCTTGACCGCAATTAATGGGCGGCGCGTTTCTTTCGATTGCGAATGCAGGGTTGGAGATAAAGTTGTTCTGGATGGCGAGGCAACATTGATGGTTGCCAGGAAATCCAAATAGTCGCAAACGGAGCTGCTTTTATGAAAATCCTCAAGGGTTATACCAATGTACCGGATACCTTTCAGGGGGGCGTGTTGGCAATTGGCAATTTTGACGGTGTGCATCTGGGGCATCAGGCGGTTATTGCCGAGGCTCAAAAACTGGCAATCGAGCAGAATGCACTTGCAGGAGTTTTGACTTTTGAGCCGCATCCCCGCGAATTTTTTTCACCTGATGCGCCGCCTTTTCGCCTCTCTACGCTTGAAACCCGGGCCGCACATTTAAACTGGCTAGGTGTGGATGTGATGGCCGCGTTGCCATTTGATAGAGTGTTCTCGCAAAAAACAGCAGAAGAATTTGTTAAAGACGTTCTGGTCGATGGCTTCAAAGCTGCTCATGTGGTGGTTGGCTATGATTTTATTTTTGGTCATAAACGGCAAGGAACGACCGTTGTCCTGACCGAGCTTGGCAAGAAATACGGCTTTGGTGTCAGTGTGGTGGAGCCGGTTGGAGAGCAAACGCTGATTTATTCGTCAACAGCTATTCGAGAGTGTCTGACCGCAGGGGATCCGGTAAAAGCTGCCAGTCTTCTGGGGCATTGGTGGGAAGTGGATGGCGTTGTTATTGAGGGCGACAAGCGCGGGCGAACTATCGGATTTCCGACCGCCAACATACCGATCACCCATTATCATCAACCTAAAATGGGTGTTTATGCTGTGCGTGTTGGTTTAACGGCTGAGGATGGCACGACATCCTGGGTGGATGGTGTCGCCAATTTCGGGAAAAGGCCGACATTCGATAAAAAAGATATTTTGCTGGAAGTGCATTTACTGGATTTTGATCAGGATTTATACGGTCAGAAAATCAGGGTAGCGTTTGTTGATTTTATCCGTCCGGAGATGAAATTTTCCGGGATTGAACAGTTGGAAGCACAAATCGAGCTGGATATTAAAACGGCGACAGAGGTCCTGAAACACGCACAAAGACGCCAAGATAGGTATGCGGACAAGAAAACGTCCAGAATAAAGGCTTGAAATATTCATAAAAGGGCATTTGTTCTAACAGACCCCTCGACACAAAATATGTGACTTGGTACAACAGCATCATGATGGAAAACTATAATTTGCAAATTCTGACCAACTTACATGGTGGGTCAATTAGCCGAATTATCAACCCGGTCTTTGATCGTTAAGGCCGGGGCAGTGCTACCCATGTGAAATTGAGGTGGCGGAAATACCGATTGGGCCTAGCCGGCCTGTTTTATAAGAATTATTGACCACTGTTAGGATCAGTTCGCCACATGAGCACTGACTATAAATCGACATTATTTTTGCCAAAAACCAGCTATCCGATGAAGGCGGGCCTTCCTAACAAGGAGCCAGCATTGCTGGAACGCTGGAATGAGATGGACCTGTTCGGCAAGTTGCGTGCGCAATCCAAAGATCGTGAGCAGTTTATTCTACATGACGGCCCTCCTTATGCCAATGGTCATTTGCATATCGGGCATGCCGTTAATAAAATTTTGAAAGATGTGATCAATCGCAGCCAGCAGATGTTGGGGAAAAATGCCCATTATGTGCCGGGCTGGGATTGCCATGGGTTGCCGATTGAATGGAAAATCGAAGAAAAATACCGCAAAGCCGGTAAAAACAAAGACGAAATCCCCGTTGTCGAGTTTCGCAAAGAATGCCGCGAGTTCGCTGCCAAATGGGTGGATATCCAGCGTGAAGAGTTCAAGCGCCTTGGCGTTCTGGGTGATTGGGAAAATCCATACACAACGATGAGCTTCGATGCCGAGGCGCAGATTGTTCGTGAATTGTTGAAATTCGCCATGAACGGTGGATTATACCGGGGTTCAAAACCGGTTATGTGGTCGCCCGTTGAAAAAACAGCCCTTGCCGAAGCCGAGGTGGAGTATCACGATCATACGTCGACAACTATTTATGTGCGCTTTCCTGTAGCCAAGGGCCCCGATGTGTTTATGGGAGGTAGCGTCGTTATCTGGACCACAACCCCGTGGACAATGCCGGGTAACCGTGCGGTGGCTTATGGCAATGACATCAATTATGTGGGAATTGAGGTCACATCTATTGAAGAGAATTCGCTTGCCAGGGTTGGGGAGAGACTGTTCCTTGCCGCTGACTTGCTGGAAGACTTGCAGCGGGTTTGCGGTATTTCGGGCGTTAAAACCGTCTGGGAAGGGCAGGGGCATGAATTAAAAGGCCTTGTCTGCCGTCATCCGTTTGCAGGGCAAGGCTATGATTTTGACATACCGCTACTGGATGGAGACCATGTGACGGTTGAAGCCGGCACCGGTTTTGTCCATACGGCTCCGGGCCATGGTCAGGAAGATTATGAAGTTGGCTTGAAATATAATCTCGAAGTGCCGCAGACTGTGGATGAAGACGGTACATTTTATAAACATGTGCCGTTATTTGCTGGAATGCATGTGTATAAATGCAATGACCATGTGGCGGACGAACTGGAAAATGCCGGCGCATTGTTGAAGCGCGGGAAAATCAAGCATTCCTATCCCCATTCATGGCGCTCGAAAGCGCCGTTGATTTTCAGAAATACCAGCCAGTGGTTTATCTCAATGGAAACCAATGGACTGCGGGCCAAGGCACTTGAGGCCATTGATCAGACCAAATGGTATCCGAAATCAGGGCACCGCCGCTTGTATAGCATGGTCGAGAACCGTCCTGACTGGGTGTTGTCCCGCCAGCGGGCGTGGGGCGTCCCTATTACGATTTTCGTTAATAAGGAGACGGCTGAAATCCTTCGGGACCCAAAAGTGAACGATCGTATTGTCCAGATCATGGAAGAGGAAGGCTCTGATGCCTGGTATGCATCAAGTGCGGAACGTTTCCTTGAGGATGATTACGATGTGGCTGATTATGAAATGATCATGGATATCCTGGATGTCTGGTTCGATTCCGGTTGCACACATGCGTTTACATTGGAAAATCGGCCCGAAATGAAATGGCCTGCCGATTTATATCTTGAAGGCACGGATCAACATCGGGGCTGGTTCCATTCATCTTTGCTGGAATCTTGCGGGACGCGAGGGCGGGCGCCTTATGATGCGGTCCTGACCCACGGGTTTGTGCTCGATGGCAAGGGCCGGAAAATGTCCAAATCCATGGGCAATAATGTTGCGCCAGAGAAAATTATCAAACAAAGTGGTGCTGATATTCTGCGTTTGTGGGTGATTGCCTCTGATTACACCGATGATATGCGGATCGGAGACGAAATTCTTCGCGGGCAAGTGGACAGCTATCGTCGTTTGCGCAACACATTACGCTTTATTCTTGGGAACTTGGCCGATTGGGATGACGCTGAAAAAGTTGACGTGGCGGATATGCCTGAATTGGAACAGTGGGTGCTGCATCGGATTTCGGAGCTGGATACGCAAATTCGTAAAAACTGCGCCGATTACGAATTTGGCCGGTTGTTCACCGCAGTGCATAATTTTTGTACACTGGAACTATCAGCTTTCTACTTCGATATTCGTAAAGATGTTCTATATTGTGATGGCAAGGATGACCTCAGGCGCAAAGCAGCCAGAACCGTGCTGGACCAACTATTCCATTGCCTGACGTCATGGTTGGCCCCGATCCTTGTGTTTACGGCGGAAGAAACCTGGCTGTCCCGTTTTCCCGGTGATGACAGTTCGGTTCATATGAACCAATTCCCGGATATTCCGTCGGACTGGCTAAATCCGGAACTGGATATAAAATGGTCAAAGGTTCGTGCATTTCGCCGGGTTGTGACCGGTGCGCTGGAAATCGAGCGGCGTGAAAAAAGGATAGGATCAAGCTTGCAGGCAGCCCCTACCGTTTATGTGACGGCTGAATATGCAGATGTGGTTCAGGGCTTGCCTCTGGATGATATCTGCATTACGTCTGGACTTGTCCTTAATACGGATGCTGTGCCGGAGGGAGCTTTTTTACTGGATGATGTGGGTGGGGTTGCCGTTGTTCCGGCCCTGGCCGAAGGGGACAAATGTGAGCGGTGTTGGAAAATTCTGGATGAGGTGGGTAAGAATGAGACCCATTCGACACTTTGTAGTCGCTGTGCAGATGTTGTTGAAGGAATGGACATAGAAAGCGCATGAAGACAGCATCGAAACTGGGCTTGACCGTTGCTATTGTTGCCTTGATTCTGGATCAGGCTTTTAAGGCATATATGGTTGATTATATGTCTGGCTATCCCTTTGGTATAGACGTCACACCTTTTTTCCGTCTGGTCATGGTCTGGAACAGTGGTGTCAGCTTTGGGATGTTTGCCGGAGGGGAGACTACCCGCTGGATGTTAATCGGATTGACAGGTATTATAAGCACTGTCCTGTTGATCTGGATATTACGCGTAGAACGGAAATTTCTAGGCTTCGGTGTGGGGTTGGTGCTGGGGGGAGCGCTTGGAAATATCGCAGACAGGGTTTATTATGGCCGTGTCGCAGATTTCTTTGATTTTGATCTTTATTTTGTCCGCTGGCCGGCATTTAATACGGCTGATATTGCGATTGTTTGCGGGGTCACCATATTAATAGTGGATAGCTTGTTTTTCGAAGAAAAATCATCTAAAAACAAGACGTGATAAAAAAGGTAGGATCATGGCTAAATTGGCAAATATAGCGACTGTTATCGTGCTGTCTTCACTGGCACTGGCACTGGGGGGGTGTGAAGGTACCCGACAGGCGCTGGGGATTGAAGGGAAGAAAGCACCTGACGAGTTCGCTGTGCTGACAAAAGCACCGTTGATCATTCCTCCTGACTTTGCGCTACGCCCGCCAAGTCCGGGGCAAAAGAGTCCTCGTGATGAGTTGGCTCGTTCGTCAGCGCGCTCGGCTCTGTTTGGCCGTAGTTCTTCAAGCGGCGTGATTACACAAAAAGAGGCAAAAGCTGCGGGGACGTCCGCTGGTGAGCTTGCCTTGCTGCGACAGGCCGACGCAGAAAATGCCGATAATTCAATTCGGCAGATCGTCAATTCTGAAACCAATGTATTGGCTGAAAATGACCAGACATTGATTGAACGTGTGATGTTCTGGCAAGAGCAACCTGCATTTGGCAATGTGGTTGATCCAACCAAAGAACAGAAACGCATTCAGGAGAATGCCGCGTTGGGTAATTCTGCCGGTGCCGGTGCAGAGACGCCAATTATCAAGCGGCGCAAGCGGGCCCTTCTTGAAGGTCTGTTTAATTAACTCTTCGTAAAAAATACTTTGTGTGGCTGCGTTTGTTCGGGCAATTGAAGAATTTGTTGTCTGAGATAAATTTCTTTTGTCATAATATGTCTTGTATTCCACAAATTCATTCCATCTATAATTAGGAGAGAATGAGAAACAGGGGTTTTCATGAGAAAAAACAATCTTGTTGTGGCTATTGGTCTGAATATTTTGCTGATCATGGCTTTTACTGCTACGGCAAACGCGCGCAATGACTATCCTACTTTATTCAATCCTAAAACAACGACACTTGAAAACGGATTACAGGTTGTCGTGATTGAAGATCACCGGGCGCCAATTGTCACCCATATGGTCTGGTACCGGGCTGGGGCTGCTGATGAGGCGGCGGGTAAATCTGGAATAGCTCATTTCCTTGAACATTTGATGTTTAAAGGAACAAAAAAGGTTGGGCCTGGAGAGTTTTCTAAAATCGTTGCCCAAAATGGCGGGCAGGATAATGCGTTCACCTCTCAGGATTACACGGCCTATTACCAGAATGCGAGCGTAGATAAACTCCCCTTGCTGATGGAGATTGAGTCCGACCGGATGCAAGGGTTAGTGCTTACTGATGCGGCTGTGGGGTCTGAATTGCAGGTGGTTCTGGAGGAAAGATCCCAGCGGACAGATAATAATCCAGCAGCATTGTTTAGGGAACAGGTGGCAGCAGCACAATATCTGGCACATCCCTATGGGATACCCGTTATCGGTTGGCGGAATGAAGTGGAAAATCTGACAACCGAGGATGCTATTAATTGGTATAAAACCTATTACGCACCCAATAATGCAATTCTGGTTGTGGCTGGTGATGTAAAAGCCGAAGAGGTCTTTGCGATGGCCCGCAAATATTATGGGCCCCGGAAAACCATACAACTTCCCGAACGCAAACGGTTGCACGAGCCACCGCAACTGGCGAAGCGCATTGTGATTATGAAAGACAAGCGGGTGCGTCAAGCCTCCTGGCGGCAATCATATCTGGCCCCGACGGCCAGGTTAGGTGATATCAAAACCGTGAGGGCGCTTGAAATGTTGACTGAAATATTGAGCGGTGGTCCCACTAGCAGGCTGTATGCCAAGCTTGTGGTTGACGAAAAAATTGCAGTGAGTGTCGGCGCTTATTACGATTCTGGATCATATGATCAATCCGGCTTTACACTTTATGGAACGCCGGCAAAAAATTACACACTGGAGCAGCTTGAAGCGGCCATAAATAACATTCTTGATGATGTTCTTGAAAATGGCGTTACCAATGAGGAGTTGGCAGCCGCTAAAAAACGGATGATGGCTTCTGCTATTTACGCCCGAGACAGCATTAGCGGGGCTGCCAATATCTTTGGAGACTCTCTTGCCAGTGGCGAGAAGATGGAAGATATCGTGTATTGGCCCAAACAGATATCACAAGTAACAACCGACCAGATATTAAAGGCAGCCCGACAGGTTTTTGATGAACGACGGTCAGTGGTTGGCAAATTACTGCCTGAGGAGAATTAGAATGTCTGTCCTTGGATTTGCAATGACTATTCGCAAGCTGGTGGTATCGGTTACTGTTATCGGACTGTTGGTTCTGGGAGGGCAGGCTACTGCCTTTGCGACGACAATTCAGGAAGTTGTAAGCCCCGGCGGGATCAAAGCCTGGCTGGTGGAAGAGAAATCAATTCCTATTCTTAATCTGGATGTGATCTGGAGTGGTGGCGGTAGTATCGTTCCCGCGCAAAAGGCAGGGCTTGCCAATTTACTGGCGGCAACAATGGACGAGGGCGCGGGTGACCTGGGTAGTCGCGCCTATCAGAAAATTCTTGCGGATTTATCCATATCGTTGGGGTTCAGTGCGGGTAAAGATACGTTTCGCGGCAGTTTCAAGACATTGTCAGAAAACCGTGACGAAGCTTTTCGCCTGTTTGCACTGGCGATAAAATCACCACGTTTCGATGCTGAACCTGTGCAGCGGATCAAGGGGCAGATACTGGTCAGTTTAAATCGCAGATTGGCGGACCCCGGAAGCATGGGCAGCAAGGCATGGTTCGAGCTGGCATTTAAAGGCCATCCTTATGCCATTCCGACTGACGGTGAAATCGAGACCGTCAAAGCACTGACATCTGACGATTTGCGCGACTTGAAAGCACGTCAGATAGCCAGAAACAACATGGTTGTCTCGGTAGTCGGTGATATTACGGCAAAAGAACTGGGCGTGTATCTTGACAAAACATTTCTGGATTTGCCTGCAAAAGCAGATTTTAAATTACCGCCAGAGGCCGCGCGTATTGAAGGGCCTGCCTTGAAAATTATCGAGATGGATATCCCGCAAAGCACGGTTATGTTCGGAGGGAATGGTGTCAAACGCGATGACCCTGATTATTACGCCGCCTATGTGTTGAATTATATCCTTGGCGGTGGTGGTTTTGAATCGCGTCTGACACAGGAAATTAGAGAAAAACGGGGCTTGGTCTATTCAGTATACACCTATTTGTCGCCGTTTGAATTGGCGGGTGTGCATTTGGGCGGGTTGGGGACAAGCAATGCATCTACAGGGCAAGCCATAGATTTGGTTAAGGCAGAGCTTGCGAAAATACGGTCTGAAGGCGTTAGTCAAGAGGAACTGGAGGCGGCAAAGACATATCTGAACGGCTCGTTCAGTCTGCGGTTATCTTCCAATGCGCGTATTGCCAAAATTCTGGCAAGTATGCAGTTTAGCCGATTGCCGATTTCCTATCTGGACGAGCGGGCAGGCCTGATCAATGCGGTTACACTTGATGATATCAAGCGGGTGGCACAGCGTTTGATGGACCCGGAGAAACTGATTATTACTGTTGTTGGAAAACCCGAGGGCTTGAAAAGCACCGAGTAATTTCAAAAAATATTTAGGCGGCAGATGAGTGATTTGTTAGGTTAGGGTCGAAGTAGCGTGTTGATCATACTATCGGCCTTAACTCTGGACAACTTTCATGGCATATAAACAGACGTTCGAGAATTGTTTCTCATCCGGTGGGGAACAGGATTGGGTTCGCACTGCCTTTCTGAAATCTCTGGCGCAAACAGAACCCATAGCCTCGTCTTTACAAATTTTGAAAGACAAGGACCGTCTACCGATTTTACGGTTGCCGCAAGAAACGGATGATCTTGATATATTGGCACAACATCCGTTTGTGGCGGATCGTGGTTTCAAGCGGTTTGTTGTCGTTGGTATCGGGGGCTCCTCCTTGGGCGCGCAGGTTCTGTTAGGGCTGCGCGGGCGTGATGATGAACCTTATCTCAATTTCTGGGATACGCTCGACTATCATGTGATGCGGCCCTATCTGGAGGGCAAGAAGCTTCATTCAACCCGTTTCATGCTGATTTCCAAGTCGGGAAGTACGCCCGAGATCATGGCGCAAACCCTGATGGTTATTGAAGCCTTGAATGCCGATGGTGGCCGTGAAGCGGTACAGCGTCAATGTCTGGTTATCTGTGAGCCCGGTGATAATCCGCTTGGGTATATTGCGGATAAATGGGGTATCCCGCGCCTTGATCATGATCCGGATGTGGGGGGGCGCTATTCGGTATTGTCGTTGGTAGGAGCTTTGCCAGCCCTGATTGCCGGAATTGACATGAAAGCTGTTCGTGAGGGAGCAAAAGAAGTTCTGGCGGATGCCCTTGTAAATCCGGAAGCCGCGCCAAGGGTCTCGGCGGCCCTCAATTATTCACTGGCAGATATTAGTGGTGTGACGATGAACGTCATTATGCCTTATTCAAAACAGCTGGAGCCGCTAACCCACTGGTACCGACAGTTATGGGCGGAGAGTATTGGCAAAGAAGGGCGCGGGACCACACCGCTTAATGCGCTGGGCCCTATTGATCAGCATAGTCAGTTGCAGCTTTGGCTCGACGGGCCCAATGACAAGTTTTTTACCCTGATTATCAATCAGGAAGATGACAATAGCCCATTAATGGATGTGTCTATTGCCGATAATTTGCCGGCACTGGATTATCTGAAAGATCACCGTATCAGCGATGTTGTCCATGCCGAGGCTCATGCAACGGCTAAAACATTGGCGGATCGCGGAAAATATCTCAGATGTATCTATATCGATAAGCTGGATGAGCACACAATCGGTGCGCTTTTGATGCATTTTATATTGGAGACTATATTTACCTGTCACTTGCTGGGGGTTAATCCGTTTGACCAACCGGCAGTGGAAGAAGGTAAAAGGCTGACCAAATTATATCTTAAGGGTGAGGCATGACGCTTCGCAGACTACCCGATAATATTGTTAATCAGATCGCGGCGGGTGAAGTGGTTGAGCGCCCTGCGTCTGCGGTAAAGGAGCTGGTGGAGAACGCCATTGATGCCGGTGCGACCCGTATTGATGTGGCTATGCGAAATGGGGGGCGTTCGCTGATATCAGTCACCGATAATGGCAAAGGTATGAGCCGGGACGAGCTGGAACTGTGTTTTGAGCGTCACGCGACCTCCAAGCTGCCCGATGAAGATCTGGTCAATATCCAGCATTTGGGGTTTCGCGGCGAAGCGATCCCGTCCATTGCATCGGTGAGCCGCCTGTCCATATCAACGCGCATAGCGGTGGATGATAGCGGCTGGCGCTTGGCCGTTGAAGGCGGACGAAAAGGAGAGATGGAACCTGCGGGATTGCCGCTGGGAACCCGCGTTGAAGTGCGCGATATTTTTTTTGCAACACCTGCACGGCTGAAGTTTCTGAAAAGCGAGAGGGCCGAGTTCGGGGCGGCTTTGGATGTTATGCGGCGCTTGGCGATGGCTTATCCGTCGATAGCATTTTCATTGTCTGATGAAAAACGGACTGCCTTGAAAGTAAGCGCGGCCCAAGGGGATTTATTCGAGGCCTGGCTTGACCGCCTGGGGGCAATCATGGGGCGGGATTTCTCTGAAAACGCCCTTAAAATTGATGCTGAGCGCGACGGGGTGATCCTGACCGGTTATGCTGGTGTCCCCACTTTTAGCCGTGGAAATGCGGCCATGCAGTTTATGTATGTGAACGGCCGGCCGGTTAAAGACAAATTATTTACCGGTGCTGTCCGGGCTGCCTATATGGATTTGCTGGCGCGGAACCGGCATCCGTTGCTGGCGCTGTTTCTGGAAGTTCCGGCGGATCAGGTTGATGTGAACGTTCATCCCGCCAAAGCCGAAGTGCGTTTTCGTGATTCAGGTGGTGTTCGCGGGCTGATTATCGGGGCACTGCGTAATGCGCTGGCCGAAAATGGCCATAAGGCATCTTCAACCATCGGTCAGCAGGCGCTGGGCGCATTCCAGCCACAAGGCCGGCCACAAGGTATTCAGTTGCCGTTGCAATCTCGCCTTTCGCAACCGGTAGGGGCTGGAAACTGGGCATCAGTTGGCAAATCCCAATGGCCGGGCGGTATCTCTGAAGAGGCGGCGACGTATCAGGCACCGCTAACGGATTATCCTGATGATGGCCGGCTGCAATTGCACCCTTCTGCACCGCCCCCTGATTACAATCAAGGGGGCTCCGAGGTAACACAAGAGCTGGAAAACTACCCGTTGGGGGCCGCGCGCGGGCAATTACACGAGACTTATATCGTCGCTCAAACCCGCAATGGCATGGTGCTGGTAGATCAACATGCCGCCCATGAGCGTCTGGTGATGGAACGGATGAAGAAAGCCTTTGCCGAGAAATCGGTTGCCCGGCAGTTATTGTTATTGCCCGATGTTGTCGAAATTGATGAAGTGGCTGCTGAACGGGTTTGTGCACGGGCCGAAGAGCTGGCGGAAATGGGTTTGGAGGTCGAGCCATTCGGGACTGGGGCTATTGTCGTGCGCGAGACCCCCGCCATGCTGGGTGAGTGTGATGTAAAGGGTCTTATTCAGGATTTGGCCGATGATCTGGCAGAATTTGAGACGGCCTTGTCCTTGAAAGACCGGATTGATGATGTGTTTGCAACAATGGCCTGTCATGGCTCTGTCCGGGCGGGGCGGCGCCTGACCATCGATGAGATGAACGCGTTGTTACGTGAAATGGAAGTAACTCCGCATTCGGGGCAATGTAATCATGGGCGCCCCACATATGTGGAATTGCCGCTGGCAGATATTGAAAAGCTGTTTGGCCGCCGATAGTTGTGCGGGCAAGCCAGCCGTTGATTAATATACAGACAGTCGTTAAACACCCATATGCCAAATTTGAAAACAGTTTCGTTCGATGTTGTGATTATCGGTGCCGGTGCCGCAGGGTTGATGTGCGCGATTGCAGCAGGGGCGCGCGGGCGATCTGTTCTATTGCTGGAGAAAGCAGACAGGCCGGGCAAGAAAATACAGATATCAGGGGGCGGGCGGTGTAATTTCACCAATCTTTTTGCAGGACCGGATAAGTATATTTCGGATAATGCGCATTTCTGCAAATCAGCTCTTCGCCGCTATAGCCAAAATGATTTTCTGACCCTTGTCACCAAGCACGGCATTCCATATCACGAGAAAAAACTGGGGCAGCTTTTCTGTGATGAAAGTGCGGCGCAAATTACCGATATGTTGCTTGCAGAATGCGATGCGGTGGATGTTGCCTTGTGGTGCGATAGCGCGGCGGAAGGGATAACCCGATTGGCGAGTGGGCAGTTTGAGATAACAACCTGCTCGCACCGTATTGAGGCCGAGGCGCTTGTTATTGCAAGTGGTGGTTTGTCGATCCCTAAAATGGGGGCGACTGATTTTGCCCACCGGACGGCGCGATCAATGGGCTTGAAAATGAGCGAGCTGCGCCCCGGTCTGGTTCCGTTCACGTTTGAGCAAAAAGACATGGATCGTTTTGCAGGATTGACCGGAATTTCAGCTGATGTGGTTACCAGAATTGGAAAGGTGAGTTTTCGGGAAAATATTCTGTTTACCCACCGCGGGGTAAGCGGTCCGGCTATCTTGCAGATTTCATCTTTCTGGCAGTCGGGTGATACGGTTCATATCGACTTTCTGCCTGATATTGATTTACTGGCGCAGTTGAAAGCGGTGCGCGAGGATCAGCCTAAAGGCAGCATTAAAAAGGTTCTGAGCCCTTATTTTGCCAACAGATTACGGGATAAGTTTCTCGAAGGCCTGCCGGAGTTGCCAGAACTTGGAAATTGTTCAGACAAGATATTCGCGCAAATAGTGCGGCAAATTAAAGCCGTTGAAATCACCCCCAATGGCACAGAAGGTTATAGCAAAGCCGAAGTGACCGTGGGCGGGATCAGTACGACAGAACTAAGTTCAAAGACCATGGAGGCGAAATCAGTGTCAGGACTTTATTTTATCGGCGAGGCTGTCGATGTGACCGGCTTTCTGGGCGGATATAACTTTCAGTGGGCTTGGTCATCGGGTTATACCGCAGGTCAGTATGTGTAACTTTACTAAAGAACAATGGGCAGAAATATGCCCGCAATTAACGATAGAGGACGCGTTGCCCGTACCGCCGATCCAGTTTCCTGATGCCCAATTACACACCATTGCAGAGGAGGTTTGGCACAGTGGTTATATGGCGCTGCCCCCCTTGTTTTCAGATGAAGAGCTTGCTGTTCTTGTGCTGGCGCTTGAACAGTTGAAGCAGGCGAAAATACCACCAGTTTATATTTACCTGTTCGATCAGCCATGGGCCTTGTTTGACAAGTTACAGCAATTGATCCGGTTTTTTCTGGGCGATGAGTATGCGCTTTTACCCAATTTCTGGGCATGGCATCTAACCGAAACCGGCGAGCGTGGCTGGCCGGTTCACCGGGATTGTGATGCGCAAACGGTGTTTGATATTGGCGGTGATCAGATGCTAATGAGCCTGTCATTATGGGTACCGCTGAGCGATGTCGACGAGGCCAATGGATGTATGTATGTGGTCGATCGGGTGGCAGAGGAAAGCCTGCCTGAGAGTACTTATCTTGATAAGGAATTCTTACTACCATTGGCAACAGCATTACCGGCAAAAGCGGGCGCGGTTTTGGGATGGCCACAGGATGTCATCCATTGGGGTGGGGATTTTACATCGAAGGCCAGGAACCCCCGTATGAGCTTGTCTTTCGAGTTTCAAAACCGGCAATTTGACCCGCTGGTTGAACCCTTGCTCTCAACGGCAACACCGCCAGATTTTGAGACACGGCTAGAGCTACTTCGGCAGCAATTTGCAAAATATAGCCATATTGCCTAACAGGTTGCGATGAAGATGAGCCGCGCCGCGCCGTACCGGCGCTCGTTCAGTATTTGCAAACCGTCAGGGATGCTGAATGTCTCTTTGGCAGCCAGCTCGACAACGCAGATGGTTTCATCCTTTATCCAGTCCCCACCGAGGAGCGCGACCAGAGATGGTTCGGCCAATCCTTGATTATAGGGTGGGTCCATCAGAATCAGATCGGCAGGGTTGCTGGCAGGGCCCGGCTGTGTGCCGTTGCGCATGAGTATATCAGCACTGCGTTGTGCTTTTATCCGGGTAATGTTTTTCTGAACTATTTTCAGGCTTTGGGCATTATTGTCGATAAATGTCACATGCGCCGCGCCACGAGATAAAGCCTCTATGCCAAGCGCACCGGTTCCGGCAAAGACATCGACAACGCGGGCCCCCATCGGTAACGGGCCGTTATCTGTCCGGTAGCGGGACCCGTGTCCCAAAATATTGAATAAGGCCTCACGGGTACGATCTGCTGTCGGGCGCACACGGTTATCTTCTGGCAAGACCAGTTTTTTGCCCCTAAAGGTGCCACCAACGATCCGCATTAACGCACTCTTTTACGCGCATTGGATTTTAGCTTCCCCTTAGGGCGCTCTGTTTTATCGCGCGGGGGGCGGTTTTTGGGGTTAGGCGCCCCTTTTGGGGATAGCGTACCCTGGTGTTTTGGTTTGCGGCTTGGCAGTGGTGCTGTATCGACCTCTTCGGTTTCATCGAATTTCTCAACACCCATTTGATCGCGCAGGATTTTGGACTTCACTTCGTCTGTTTGACCAACCTCAAGCTCTCCTAGTTGAAGCGGGCCATAAGAGACCCGGATCAGACGCAGAACAGGAAAGCCCAAATGTTCCATTACTTTGCGAATTTCCCGGTTTTTACCTTCACGCAGTGAAATAGTCAGCCAGGAATTAGCCCCCTTGCTACTGTCAAGAGCAGCTTCAATTCCTGCATAACGTACCCCTTCGATGGTCAGACCTTTTTCAAGTGCCTTGAGCTGGGCGGCTCTGGGATGTCCATGAACGCGAACGCGGTATTTCCGCTTCCAGCCGGTTGCCGGTAGCTCCAGCCGTCTTGCAAGTTCACCATCATTGGTCAGTAGCAGTAATCCTTCGGAGCTGATGTCCAGACGTCCGACAGAAATAACGCGTGGCATATCATCGGGCAGTGCGTCAAAAACGGTCTCACGACCTTTTTCATCCCGATGGCTGGTGACTAGTCCGGTAGGTTTGTGATACCGCCACAATCGTGGCCGTTCAAGCGTGGGTAAAGGTTTGTCATCCACAAGGATTGCGTCGGTTGCCGAGACTGTAAATGCGGGGCTTTCCAGTTTCGTGCCATTGACGTTGACACGGCCATCGACAATCCATCGCTCGGCATCGCGGCGTGAACACAGGCCTGCGCGGGCCATCCGTTTGGCGATACGTTCTTTTTTCTCTGTTGTGTCAGTCATTGTTTTTCGACGCCTCTACAATAAACGCGGTCAGAATTTTCTGGTCTCCGCCCGAGATCAGATATTCAGGATGCCATTGAACACCAAGGCAGAAACGATACCGGCTGTCTTCAATACCTTCAATGACACCATCGGGGGCAATGGCATTGATCGTAATGTTATCAGATACGTCTTTTGCAGCCTGATGATGGGCACTATTGACGGGAAGGTTGTCGCTGCCCACGATCCGGTGCAACAAGGTACCGGCAATCACTTGTACATCATGACCGGCCTCGGTTCGGGGGTTGGGTTGTTCATGTGCCAGCGGCGCGTCCACTTCATCGGGTATATGTTGAATGAGGGTGCCGCCAAGGATGACATGCAGCAATTGCTGACCGCCACAAATACCCAGAACCGGTTTGTCGGCCTCTAACATGGCTTCGGTAATGGTTTTCTCGAACAAGGTGCGGCGATCTTTCGTGACCACTGTATCATGTCGGCTATCTGCACCAAACATGGCAGGGTCCACATCGAAGGCGCCGCCTGTGACTACCAGACCATCGAGCATATCACAATAGGTGCTCGCCAGATCAGGTTCGTGGGGCAGGGGCAGGGGGATACCACCACTGGCGGTAATGACGTCTGCATAATTTTGCCGAAGGGCATACCACGGCATGTTGGAGTATCCGCCGGGGTCTTCGGAATCAAGGGTGATGCCAATAACAGGTTTTTTCATGCCTCTTTGTAAGCTTCCCGGCCCTTCAACTCAATAGAAGAAGGGCCGCTCTGATAATTATCTGTGTGACTGCTTGACTGCAAACTTATCAGCCGTCACTTTAGCGGAATGGATTTTGAACTGACAAATTATATGGAAGATGCTCTTCATACGGCAGAACTTTCGGCTAACAGGGGTGAAGTGCCGGTCGGTGCGGTAATCGTGGATACAAAAACCGGACGGATTGTCGCAAAAAGCGGTAACCAGATGATCGGTCGCCATGATCCGACAGCCCATGCAGAAATGTTGGCAATTCGGGCGGCGGCTAATATGGTTGGCAGTCAACGGCTCAATGATTGCGACATGTATGTGACGCTGGAGCCTTGTCCCATGTGTGCTGCGGCGATTTCACTGGCGCGTATTCGGCGACTGTATTTCGGGGCGTTCGATCCCAAAGGGGGCGGTGTTGAGTATGGGGCTCGTATATTCGAGCAATCATCCTGTAATCATAAACCTGAAATTTATGGTGGTATTGGCGAGGAGGCCGCAGGCCGGTTGCTTAAGGATTTTTTTGCGTCAAAACGATAAATCTAGAATGTGAAATAATAAAAAAACAAAAAAAGGAGACTAATAATGGATTTTGAATATTCAGATAAAGTAAAAAACCTTCAACAGCGGTTGCAGGCGTTCATGGACGAACATGTCTATCCAAACGAAGATGTGTTCGAGCAGCAGGTGAACGAAGGGGATCGTTGGCAACCAACAGCAATCGTGGAAGAGCTTAAAGTAAAGGCCAGAGCCGCAGGCCTGTGGAATTTGTTCCTGCCTGAAAGCGACCGTGGGGCAGGGCTTACCAATCTGGAATATGCACCTCTATGCGAAATTATGGGCAGGGTGTCGTTTGCAGCGGAAGTCTTCAATTGCTCGGCCCCTGATACGGGCAATATGGAAGTGTTTGAGCGTTATGCCAATGAGGCGCTTAAAGAGCGTTGGCTTACGCCATTGTTGAACGGTGAAATCCGATCGGCCTTTGCCATGACCGAGCCTGCGGTGGCATCATCGGACGCAACTAATATTGAATCGGATATCCTTCGGGATGGGGATGAATATGTCATCAATGGCACAAAATGGTGGACGTCAGGTGCTATGGACCCGCGCTGTAAAGTCCTTATTTTTATGGGAAAAACAGATAAAAGCGCCGCCGTTTATAATCAGCAATCAATGATTGTGGTGCCGATGGATACGCCGGGTATCAGGATCAAGCGATATCTTCCCGTCTTTGGCTATGATCACGCTCCGCATGGTCATGCCGAGGTTGAGTTCAAGGATGTGCGGGTGCCTACAGATCATATCTTGCTGGGCGAAGGACGTGGTTTTGAAATCGCCCAAGGGCGGCTTGGACCGGGCCGTATTCACCATTGTATGCGCTTAATCGGGGTGGCCGAAGTCGCCTTGGAGAAACTTTGTACCCGGGTGCAGAGCCGCGTTGCGTTTGGTAAGAAAATATCCGAGCAAACGGTAACTTTGGAGCGGATCGCAGAATCGCGGGCAATGATTGAGCAGGCCCGTCTTCTGACCCTTAAAGCGGCCTTCATGATGGATACGGCCGGTAATAAAATGGCAAAAGCTGAAATTGCCATGATCAAGGTAGTAGCTCCGAATATTGCCTGTCAGATCATTGACTGGGCTATTCAGGCTCATGGCGGCGGCGGCGTTACCAGTGATTTTGGTCTTGCCGATGCTTATGCGGGCGCTCGAACCTTGCGACTTGCGGATGGACCTGATGAGGTTCACCGTAACCAGATTGCCCGCCTTGAGCTGAAAAAGCACATGTAGAGCTTTGTTGTTCCTGAGGTTAAAAAATAGTATATAGCTAAAGCCCCTGAATTATCGGGGCTTTTTCTTTACATCCACTTCATCGCTCTTATATATAAACGCTTTAGTGTTCGTGTTTTTTAAGGTCAATCAGAATGGTCAAGACAGTAGGGTGGGTCGCTTTTGCGGTTGTCGCCGTCGTCGCCGGTTTCCAATATCAGTATAACAGTCTTGATCCATGTGAGTGGATGACGCAAGAGATGGCCCAATATGCAGGTGTTCCTGCCGTGTCCGGATTGGGCGAGACTGCCGGTGTTGTGTTGAATAAAGGCGAGTGCCTGCAAAACTGGATGGATTTACGGGTCAAAGGGGCGGAGAGCAAATAGGCAATATACGCCCATTTGCTCTTTCTATTTATGATTTGGCTTGTCTGACGAACTTGTAGACATATACCCGTAATGTACTTCCCCAGGGAACCATTTGTCCGCCAGCGGGTTGTGTCGTTTTGATTTTGTTATTCAGGTCTTGCCTTGATGTTCGCACGTCAATGAAACGCGGGAAAATTTCTGCATATCGAGGGAATTCTCGAGTTATCATGTTACTACGGCCTTGTGGATCAATAGTCAGTGTTCTGTTCCCCAAGTTGGGTACGCGTGACAGAATGTCCATCGGTACCGTATGGCGGACATTGGTGGGCGATGTTGGAGACAGGTCGACAACAAGGGGGCGATTCATTCTTGTTTGCCCTCTATCATTTCGAATAATCACTTCAATTGGTTTGCAGCATTGAACGCGTATTTTATATTCGGTTGGGCTTAGTATCTGGACAGGTTTCAGTATACCCCGTGATAGAATAACTCGGTCACCGGGAATCCAGTTTCTGCCGATATCCGGGCTGAAACGAGATGCTTTTGTGATAAAGATATCATTGAATAAAGGATCTAGACGTGCCTGAACGGTCATTGAACTGACGAGGCGAGGGGAGATCGTAAAACGGACCCCTTTTGTTTTGAAATAATCTCCACCAGAATTTATTGGGCTTTGCGCCCCATTTTTCCCATGTATAATAGCAGTATATTGCCCGGGGCAAAGGCCGTTAAACTGTACTTTTCCGTTAAAAGTATCTTGGTTTCGCTTTATTACGGTTCGGCCTTTTTTGAGGTCGACGACAGCGCCCACGACCTGGGTGCCGGAGCCGCGAAATGCCAATACACTCACCCGAATGCTTTTTCTTGATACATTGTCAGGGCAGGCGACCAAGCTCGGAGCTCCTCCACGAACAGTCGGTTTTACCTGGATATTTCTGGATATATTTGGTTTTTTGATGAGAGTTGATGTCTGGCTACTCGCTGTAGATGCGAGTCCTGTAAGCGAAAGTCCTGCAATTACAGCGCCGGTCAAATAAGTTGTTTTAATCATTACTTTGGTCCTTTCAGTCAACCTTAAATCAGTTTCCCTCGGCTGTTGCTCGATGCTTTCACTTAACACCGAATACCGGTTGAACATGATAATAGCTAAGACCCTTGCAGCTTTACTTTCCAAAAGACGACCTTTTGTAATGGTGTCTCTCCCACAAGTTTGGAAACAAGCTTATCAGTATGTCATAACGGGCCACTTGATATCGAACGCAGCTTATATGACGCCCTCCTCATGGATGGCAGCATCATCGTTTAAAATGTTAAACGAATACTTAACACGCTTGGTAGGTGGATAATCTGGGCGCAGCAAGGCGTTCCTGTGAGGAGACACGGGGCTGTAACCCTGGAGCGAAGAGAACCTATCCGGATGTAAGGATATTCTTTGCCCCGAGGTCTGCAAGCATTCTGGCGAAAAATCCATAGGTTTTCGCACTTTCAGAACTGGCATTGCCATCCAGCCCACGTTTGTAGACACCTTGTACAATGGCGGCCAGCCGGAAGAATGAAAAGGCAACGTAAAACGGCCAGTTATCAATATCGTTGCGGCCCGTGCGTTTACAATAGGCGTCAATGTAGGCTTTTTCTGACGGGATGCCGCTTTCCTCAAAATTTGTGGTTACCAGTCCGCCGGATACCGGATGCATAAAATGGTAGGTCATACAGTTATAAGCCAGATCGGCCAGCGGATGGCCAAGGGTACATAACTCCCAGTCCAGAACGGCAACTACTTCGGGTCGGGTTGGATGAATGATCATGTTTTCCAGTCGGAAATCGCCGTGGCAGATTGTCGTTTCCAGATTTTTTGGCATATTTTCCGGCAGCCATTCGATCAGCTTTTCCATGGTTGGAACCTTGTCGGTCTCCGATGCCCGATATTGTTTTGTCCAGCGACCGATCTGGCGTTCGAAGTAATTTCCCTGCTTGCCAAAATCGCTTAATCCCACGGCGTCCACATTTACGTTATGCATTTTTGCAAGCGTATCGTTCATGGCATCATAAATGGCGGCCCTCTGTGTGGCATCCATTCCGGGTAATTCCGGCTCGCGCAGGATGCGGCCATCGACCTTTTCCATAATATAGAAAGGGGTGCCAATAATGGCAGGGTCTTCACACAGGCTGTATGTTTTGGCAACAGGAACATCGGTCTCCTGCAAGGCAGACATGATCCGGTATTCCCGTTCCACCGCATGGGCTGACGGCAACAAAATTCCCGGTGGCTTCTTGCGCATGACATATTCCTGATCAGGCGTATGCAGCAGGAATGTCGGATTTGACTGGCCCCCTTCGAATTGTCGCACGGTCAAGGGGCCTGAAAAATCCTGTACGTTTTCTTGCATATAGGTGCAAAGGCTCTGTTCATTGAACCTGTGAGCTTCTCGTACTTCGGTAATTTCACTATTGTCTTTCATTGCGGTCCTGCTTTTATTTTTGTTCTCTTCGCGGTTATTTTTGCAAGATCAACTCTACTTGCTCCCAGCCTTTTTTCGCAAGCGGTTTGGCGCGCAGTCCCATGTCGCGGGCTTGTTTGTTCGAAGCTGTGCCGTCAACAACCCGCCCCATGATCCCTTGCAAAATAGCGGACAGGCGGAACATGTTATAAGCCATATAGAAATCCCAGTTTTTTATGTTGTCACGGCCTGTTCGCTGGCAATAGAGCTGCACATAGTCTTCTTCCGTTGGAATGCCGAGGGCTTTCAGATCAAGTCCTTTGAGACCGCGAAACAGCTCCGGCTCCAGCCGCCACGTCATGCAGTGATAGGAAAAATCGGCCAGCGGATGGCCCAAGGTTGAAAGTTCCCAGTCAAGGATAGCAATGACTTCCTTGCTGTTTCGGTCCAGAATTGTGTTATCCAGACGGTAGTCCCCGTGAACAATAGATGTCTCGTCTCCTGCGGGGATATTCGCAGGCAGCCATTCCATCAAATTGTTCATCTCGTCGATGGTTTCGGTTTCTGATGCTTTATACTGCTTGGACCAGCGGGCGATTTGACGGGCGAGATAGTCCGTGGGTTTCCCGAAATTTTCGAGACCCACAGCTTTGTAATCAACCTGATGCAGTTTCGCCAAGGCTTCATTCATGGAACTGAAAACCGTTGCGCGTTGATCCCTGCTCAGGTCGGGCAGGGCTGGATCCCATTCGATGTCGCCATCGACAAAATCCATAATATAGAAAATGGTGCCAATAATGCTTTCATCTTCACACAGGCAATAGGTGCGTGGTACCGGAACGCCAGTTCCTCGCAGGCTGCTGATAACTTTATATTCCCGGTCTACCGCATGGGCAGACGGCAGAAGCTTTCCCGGGGGCTTTTTACGCAAGACATATTTTTTGGAAGGCGTTATCAGCAGATAGCTTGGGTTCGATTGTCCGCCCTTGAATTGACGCACTTCAAGGGGAGATATGAAGCCCTCCACATGCTCAGCCATATAGGCTTTGAGTGCCGCAAAGTTGATTTTATGGGTTTCCTGAACCTCCATAGTTCCAGAAAAACTGGAAGGTGAGTTTGTCATCATATTTCCCTTATTATTGTTTTTTATTGTTTTTCGCGCGCAATAGCCCTCCAGCCGATGTCGGACCGGCAAAAGCCTTGGGGCCAGTTTATTTTATCAATAGCAGCATATGCTTTTTGAGCGGCTTCGGTAACTGTTTTCCCCGTTGCTGTAACTCCCAGAACGCGGCCACCTGTTGCCAGTATTTTATTATCTTCTGTTTTGGTTCCAGCATGCAGGACAATGACATCATCCACTGAATTAGCATCCGTCAACCCTTTGATTTCAGTGTTTTTCTCATAACTTCCGGGATAGCCATCTGCTGCCATGACAACGACCAGCGCCGCGTCCGGTTTCCATTGAAGCGACACATCTGGCAGTGTTCCGTTGGCGGTGGCCCTTAACGCGGGCAGTAAATCACTATCGAGGCGGGCGCAAAGAACCTGTGTTTCGGGGTCGCCGAAACGGACGTTATATTCGATCAGTTTGGGGCCATCGCTTGTAATCATTAATCCTGCATACAGGACGCCAGTATAGGGGGCGCCGCGATCTTTCATCGCTGCAACTGTCGGTTTGATGATTGTTTCCATAACCGTGCTGATCATTGCATCGGTCATGACGGGGGCGGGTGAATAGGCACCCATCCCGCCGGTGTTGGGCCCGGTATCCCCATCCCCGACGGCTTTGTGATCTTGCGCGGTGGCAAGGGGCAGAACATTATCACCATCGGTGAGAACAAAAAAGCTGGCTTCTTCGCCTTGCATGAACTCTTCAATGACGAGTTCGGTGCCAGCAGTGCCGAACTTGCCGCTCAGAATATCATCGATACTTTCTTCGGCTTCGGTCAGGCTGGTGGCAATGATGACACCTTTACCTGCGGCCAAACCATCGGCTTTGATAACGATGGGGATGGATTGAGCTCTGACATATGCTTTTGCCGTTGCGGCATCGGAAAAGCGCTCATAGGCGGCTGTCGGGATGTTGTAATCGCGGCACAAATCTTTCATGAACCCCTTTGACCCTTCAAGGGCGGCCGCAGCTTTGCGCGGACCAAATGCGTCAATTCCGGCAGCAGCCAGATCATCGACTAGCCCTGTAACCAATGGGGCTTCAGGGCCAACGACAACAAATTCAATGGAATTTTGCATGCAAAATTTAATGACAGCGGCAGAATTTTCCACATCAAGCTGAATGCAGGTTGCGATATCGGAGATTCCGCCATTTCCGGGGGCGCAATAAAGGGTGCCAAGTTCGGGGGAGTTGTTCAATGCCCAGCAAAGGGCATGTTCACGGCCACCAGAGCCAATTACCAATACATTCATTTTAAACCGTGCAATTTTCCTGTTTCGTTGTCCCATCAAGAGGGTGTAAGTTTGTAGCATATCCTTGGGGTGATACAAATAATCTAAAAGGCGACACGTGTCAGATTTTCAGTCTTCAGAGAAATCCAACATGCACGAATTTACAGTTTCGGAGCTGAGCGGTGCGCTTAAACGCACGGTTGAGGATCAGTTTGGGCATGTGCGGGTCCGCGCCGAGATATCAGGGCTCAAACGGGCGGCGTCGGGGCATGTGTATCTGGCGCTGAAAGATGAAAAGGCAGTTCTGGATGGTGTCATGTGGCGCGGGGTCGCCCAAAAGCTCAGTTTTCAGCCCGAAGACGGCCTTGAGGTGGTGTGTACCGGTAAATTGACGACCTATCCGGGACGCTCGAAATACCAGATTGTTATTGAAAGTATGGCCCCTGCGGGTGTCGGGGCCTTGATGGCTTTGTTGGAAGCCCGTAAGCAAAAACTGGCCGCCGAAGGCTTGTTCGCAGCTGAGCGAAAAAAACAGCTGCCTTATATCCCCAAAGTGATCGGGGTCGTAACATCGCCAACCGGCGCAGTGATTCGAGATATCCTCCACCGCTTGCGAGATCGCTTTCCCACCCATGTATTGCTATGGCCGGTCCTCGTTCAGGGCGAGAGTGCCGCCGGTCAGATCGCAGATGCGATTAACGGCTTTAACAGTTTGCCCGATGACGGCCCCATACCACGGCCCGACCTTCTAATCATTGCACGTGGCGGGGGCTCATTGGAAGATTTATGGGCTTTCAATGAAGAGGTGGTGGTGAGAGCCGTTGCCGACAGCGAGCTGCCGGTTATTTCTGCTGTGGGGCACGAGACCGATACAACGCTTATCGATTATGTATCTGACAGGCGGGCCCCGACACCGACGGCTGCCGCTGAAATGGCGGTGCCTGTCCGATCTGAGTTATTGGGCTATGTGGATGACCTTGACCGCCGTATCCGCCAAGGCCTGGTGCGCGCTATCAATGACAAAAAGGACAGATTGGCAGGGCTGGCCCGGGGGTTGCGAGACCCGCAATCAATGATTGCGGATAAAATTCAGCATGTGGATCACCTTGACAGCCGTTTGCGCAGCGCGATCACTGGTAGTCTGAATATGAAAAGTCAGCGGTTTTCAAGTATCTCGACCCAGTTTAAACCGGACTTGTTGCGTCGGGGGTTTGATCAAAATCGGGAACGCTTGCAGACTTATGGCGGGCGGATGGAACGGGCTGTTAAAGTTACGCAGTTGCGATCTACGGACAGATTGACGGCGAGTAGCCGAATGCTGGAAAGCCTTTCATTCAAGCGGGTGTTGGCGCGCGGATATGCAATTGTCAAAGACGATATGGGAAAAGTTGTCCCGTCCGCTAAAGGGGTTACCGAAGGAAGTACTGCAACCGTACAGTTTCAAGACGGAGAGGCATCCGCCATATTCACAAAGGCAAAGCCGTCAGTCCCCCTTAAAAAACAAAAAAAACAGCCGCCCAAACCTGAGCAGGGAACATTGTTATGATCCGCATTCTGATTATGTTGCCTTTGTTGCTCGTCGCCCATATGGCTGCGGCGGAGCCATTGACGCTGACCGGTGATTTCGTTCAAGGCGGGTTGATAATCGGGCAAACGACAAAGGGGGCAGCCGTTGAGCTGAACGGTAGCCCCCTTCGGGTGTCGGATACGGGGAAATTTGTTTTTGGATTTGGTCGTGATTTTAAATCAAAGGCCCGGCTGTTAGTTCATTTGCCTGATGGGACTAGTGTTACCCGTGACTTGAAGATCAAACCCCGTGTATATAAAACCGAAAAGCTGGATGGTATCCCGCCATCAAAAGTGACGCCGAGCCAGAAATTTTTGGCCCGCATTCGCAAGGAAAATGGTGAAATTGCGCGTATTCGAGCAATTGATACGGCTAAAAGCTGGTTTGAATCCGGCTGGGTTTGGCCAGTTACCGGCAGAATTAGTGGTGTGTTCGGAAGCCAGAGGGTGCTGAACGGGATACCGAAACGCCCACATTTCGGATTGGATATTGCGGCCCCGCGCGGCACTGATGTGGTGGCATCAACGGACGGTGTTATCCGGCTAGCCAAGCCCGATCTGTATTATACCGGCGGTACGGTCATGATTGACCATGGGTTTGGCTTGGTCTCTGTTTATTCACATATGTCAAAAGTCGTGGCTAAAGACGGACAGTTTGTCAAGCAGGGCACTAAAATTGGCGAAGTCGGCGCTACAGGGCGCGTCACGGGCCCGCATCTGGACTGGCGGCTTAACTGGTTCAAGGAAAGACTTGATCCACAGTTGCTGATGGGGTCGATGTCTGGAGCGCATTAGCCGAGTTGTTATGTCGGAGGCGAGAAATCTTTCAGCAGTTCCATGAGCGCTGGATGCAGGGCTGTGCCACTTGATATAACCGTTTTATGAACAGGGTTCTTCAGGTTGTAGACAATAGGCTCGTTCGTGGATGTGGTTGAAATGCCGCCCGCTTCGGATAAAATAAGATCCGCAGCCGCAATATCCCAGTCACTTTTGGCCGATAGCGACAAGGACGCGTCATATTGTTTGCTGGCAACAACGGCAATACGATAGGCGATAGAGTTCAAGTGATCAAATGTGGCATCGGGCATATCTTCAAGCCAGTTATGCCACTCGAACGCTTTTCGGCTGGCCAGTAAGCGGGAGGCGCTCAGATCGGCTTTTTCGCTGCAAACAAGCTTTTCTCCGTTCAGGTAAGACCCTTGCCCGATGACGGCTTCAAACAGTTCTTCGGTGACAGGGTTGAGGAGGACAGCACAAACGGGCTTTCCCATTTCAACCAGGGCGGCAGAGATGGTGAATTCCGGCTTTCCAGCAATGAAGGATCGGGTGCCGTCAATGGGGTCTACAATCCATACCCGCTGCTTGTTCAGGCGGGCGGGGTTATCGGCTGTCTCTTCTGATAACCATCCGTAATCACTATGGGCAGCGATCAGTTTCTCTTTCAGAAACGTATCAATAGCAAGATCGGCCTCGCTAACCGGATCACCGGGTTTCTTATCCCAGCTTTTTACATCTCCATAATAGTATTTCAGAGCAATTTCGCCTGCCTGCCCGACGGCATCCAGCAGACAGTCCTGTTCTTCTGAATATTGATGTGTCACGTGCCGGCTACCATCATTCCTTCTATCCGCAAGGATGGGGCATTGGTGCCGAATTTGAACTCAAGGTCACTGGCAGGTGTCAGGTTAAGGAACATGTCTGCAAGGTTTCCGGCAACAGTTAGCTCGGAGACTGCATAAGTAATTTCGCCGTTTTCAATCCAGAAACCCGATGCCCCACGGCTGTAATCGCCGGTGATGCCGTTCACACCAAATCCAATCAGGCTGGTAATATACAGGCCGGATTTTATATCTTTGATGAGGTCACTTAAATTTTGGGGTCCTGCCTCCATATACAGGTTGGTGGTGGATGCGCCGGGCGGAGAAGAGGTGCCGCGTGTTGCCCGTCCGTTGCTGGTCAGACCCAGCTGCCGGGCAGAGGCGCTGTTTAATATCCAGCAGGCTAACTCCCCGTTATCAATAAGATTAAGGCGGGCATTTTTAACCCCTTCACCATCGAATGCCTTGGAGGCTGCTCCGCGAATTCTATGGGGATCATCTACAATATTGATGCCGGATGCAAAAACTTTCTGTCCCATTTTCTCTTTCAGGAAGCTTGTCCCTCTGGCAACGGATGCACCGGAGATGGCTCCTGAAAAATGTCCTAGAATGCTGTTTGAGATCCGATTGCTGAAGATGACGGGGACATTGGCGCTTGGCATTTTTTTCGGGTTCAGGTTGCCAACGGCACGGGTCCCCGCAGATATACCAATTTCAGCAGGATCGCGCAAATCTTCGAAATGGCGCTGACTGTCATAATCATAATCCCGCTCCATCTTCGTGCCTTCACCGGCGATAACCGAGACACCGATTGAATGGCTGGAGCCTGAATAGGTTCCGGTAAAGCCGCCGGATGTGGCCAGCGCGATGGAAGAGTGGCCATATGACGCACTGGCGCCTTCGGAATTGGTAACGCCTTTTACGTTACGGGCGGCCTCTTCGGTGATGCGGGCACATTCGATCAGCTCATCCGTGCTGCGGATTGTTTTGTCATATAGATCAAGCTCGGGGATTTGGGTGGCGAGTAAATTGGGATCGGCAAGACCACAATAGGGGTCTTCAGGCATGTTCCGTGCCATGGCCAACGCCCGGTCAACCAGTTCGTCCAGAACAGCCGGTTTTGTGTCATTTGACGATACAAATGCTTGCTGTTTGCCGATCAGAACCCGCAAGCCCAGATCATGGGCTTCAGAACGCTCGATTTCTTCTACTTCTCCCAACCGGTAGGAAATGCTGGTCGAAGAGCCCTGAATGCGAACGGCATCAACAGCCTCGGCCCCTTTGGCCAACGCCTTTTTAACAAGGTCTTCGAGAATGTTGAGCGAATTTTGTTCGTTCTGTTTATGATTTGGCATGATTTCCTGACAAATTTTCAGATTGGGTTTTTCTTAAAGTAGTGAGTGACGGGCTAAATTGAAATCAGAAAATGCTGAAAATGCCGTTTAGGCCGTCAATTGACAGCTTTATACCCGTGATGAATAACAGGATATAGGCCAGCCGGTAAAACAGGATTTCCGGAACCAGTTTGTGTAATTTTACGCCAAGCCAGACCCCAAAAGGGGCCAGAGGGACGAGGATAAGGGACGTTCCCAAATTTTCTGGTGAGAATTGTCCCAGATATGTATAGGGGATCAGTTTTGTGTAATTGACGACAAAAAAGAACCAGACGGATGTTCCAACAAACAGTGTTTTATCTATTTTTTGCGGCAGCATATAAAATTGTAAAGGTGGACCACCGGCATGGGCAACGAAACTTGTAAAGCCGGAAAGTCCGCCCCAAAGGCTGCCTTTGATGAAACTGGGCCCGGATTTCTTGTCAGACACCTTTACCTTTAGCCAGTTATTGAGCGTAAAGGCGATGGCTATAAAGCCGATCATCAAGCGCACCATGTCATCGTTCAGGGACGAGAAAAGAAAGGCACCGATTGTGATGCCGAGCACTGCGCCGGGCAACATGCACCATAAATTTCGCCAGTCGGCCCGTCTGCGGTAGGCAATCAGGCCCATAATATCCATAACACATAAAATGGGCAAAATGATTGCTGCGGCCTGAACCGGCGGGATAACCAGTGTGATGATGGGAACCCCCAGCATACCGAGCGTTCCGGCAAATCCGCCTTTTGAAATGCCGATCAGAATAATTGCGGGAATTGCCGCCATGTAGAAAACAGGGTCCGTGATAAAGGTCATGGGGTGGGTTATTTCCAGATCGGTTTGCCGGCCCCGGGCAATCCAAGCTTGTCCCACATGTCGGATACTTTATTGATCACCTCATCATCCATGGCAATTTTTTCGCCCCATTCACGATGTGTCTCGGGGGGGAGTTTATTGGTTGCATCCATTGCGACTTTGCCGCCCAGACCGGATTCTGGTGATGCAAAATCAAGATAATCAATAGGTGTTCCCTCAATCATGGTGATATCCCTCACCGGATCCATACGAGTGGAGACAGCCCACATGACGTCTTTCCAGTCCCTCGCATTGATATCATCATCAACAATGATCAGGAATTTGGTGTACATGAACTGGCGAAGGAATGACCAGGCTCCCATCATCACCCGTTTTGCATGACCGGGATAGGCCTTCTTCATTGAGACAACAGCGATCCGATAGCTACAGCCTTCAGGGGGCAACCAGAAATCAACGATTTCTGGGAATTGTTGTTGGATCAACGGAATAAATAGCTCGTTCAGCGCTTCCCCCAAAATGCTGGGCTCATCTGGCGGGCGGCCGGTGAAGGTTGACAGATAGATGGGTTTTTCACGTCTTGTAATGGCTGTAATTGTGAAAACCGGGAATTTTTCAACCGAGTTATAATAGCCGGTATGATCCCCATAAGGCCCTTCATCTTCGTAATCATCAAGCGACACAAAGCCTTCAAGAATGATTTCTGCTGTTGCCGGCACTTTCAGCGGAACCGTTTTACAATCGACAAGCTCTACTTTCTGGCCGCGCAGCAGTCCTGCGAACTGATATTCGGATAATGTCTCAGGGACCGGTGTGACGGCAGCCAGTATAGTGCCGGGATCGGCACCGATTACGATGGCGGCAGGCAAGGGTTCTGATTTTTCAGCGGCCCAGCGTTGGTGATGCTGGGCTCCGCCACGATGTTTCAGCCAGCGCATCAGGGTTTTGTTCTGTCCCAGTTTTTGCATTCGGTAGATGCCGAGATTGAAGTTGTCCGCCTTATCGTTGCCGGGGCCTTTAGTGACAACCAACGGCCATGTGATCAGCGGGGCGGGCTCTCCGGGCCAGCAGGTCTGAATGGGGAGATCGTCAAGATTGATGTCGTCACCGGTCAGGATCACTTCCTGACAAGGGGCTTTTCGAACCGATTTTGGGCGCATGGTCATGGCGCTTTTCAGGACAGGCAGCATTCCTAATGCTTCGCGCATACTGGCCGGGGGTTCTGGCTGGCGCAGGAATGCAAGGGTTTCACCAACTTCACGTAATTCTTCGGGCTTGCGGCCCATCCCCATCGCAACCCGGTCAACGGTGCCGAACAGATTGACCAGAACCGGCATTTTCGCAGGTTCCCCGGCCTCGTTTACCGGATTCTCAAAAAGAACGGCGGGGCCATTTTCTGCCAGCAGACGGGTTTGGATTTCTGTCATTTCCAGATTAGTGGAGACCGGCTCTGTTACGCGAACCAGTTTTCCTTCGCTTTCCAGAAGGTCCATAAATTCTCGCAAAGACGCATAAGCCATACCGTTTTCCTTAACTCAGGATGTTGAACTTGCCTGCTACAATAGCGATTAGAACGATTGCGCCAAATATTTTGTTTGATTTGAACAGGAACAGGCACTGATCAGCATTGTTGATATCAAGCCGGTATAGTTGCCACGCCAGATGTGCCGCCGCAGCTGCTCCGGCAATATAGAATAGCGGGGAAAGTGTGAGTAGAATGCCACAAATGACCAGAGACAGCAGTGTCAATGTATAAAACCCGGCCAGCCAGTATCTGGTGTTGTCCGCAAACTTCAAAGCTGTGGATTTCACACCGATCAGGGCATCGTCTTCCTTGTCCTGGTGCGCGTAGATCGTATCATAGCCCAGTGTCCAGCAGATGCCGCCCATATACAGGATGACGGCAGCGGGGGATATATTTCCGGTCGTGGCAGCCCATCCAAGCAGAGCACCATAATTGAAGGCGAGCCCCAGAAAAAACTGCGGCCAGTAGGTGATGCGTTTCGCAAAGGGGTAAATGACCACCAGCACCAGACTGGCAGCACCAATGAGAACAGCAAATTGATTGAATTGAAGCAGAATAACCAGCCCTATCAGGCATTGAAACCCAAGCCAGAGGAAAGCCTGCAGCACGCTTACCTGCCCGCTGGGGATTGGGCGTTTTTTTGTGCGTTCTACCTGACCGTCATATTTTCGGTCTGCAATGTCGTTCAGAGTGCACCCGGCCCCGCGCATGACAAAGGCGCCGATGGCAAACAGAACAAACAAAAACGGATCGGGCAGGGATGTGGCCGGTGCGGCAAGGGCAATGGCCCACCATCCGGGAAACAGCAACAGCCATGTGCCTATGGGTCTGTCGATGCGGGAGAGTTTGAAATAAGGTTGCAGACTGTGCGGCGCGTATTTATCCACCCAGTTTTGCTTGCTGGCATCAGCAATAACCCTATCGGAATTTTCCGGACCTGTGTTCTGCATTCGTTGCCTGAAACTGTAAGGCTGCCATTTGGAAATATTCCAAAGACAGGATGACATTAATTATAGTTTGAGGTTATACCGCTATCAGAAAAAAATTCGAGGGCTTTTTCCATATGACGCAAAAGCAATATTCAGTTCGTATTTATGTTGAGGCTGATTTGAAAACCGGCGCAGGGGTCGTTCTGGACAAGGCGCAGGCCCATTATATCCGAACCGTGATGCGGCGACAGCCGGGTGATAACATCCTGCTGTTTAATGGCCGGGATGGCGAATGGTTGGGGCAAATTGATGAAGTCCGCAAGAGCCATGTGCTGGTTGGTGTGCTTGACTGTTTGCGTGAGCAAGTGGCGGGCGTGGATATTCAGCTTGTGTTTGCACCTGTTAAGAAAGCTCAGAACGCTTTGATCTTACAAAAAGCAACAGAGCTTGGGGTCTCTGCCCTTGCGCCGGTGCAGAGCATTCGAACCAATGCGGATCATTTGCGTGAAGATAAAATGCATTTGCAGGTAATCGAAGCTGCCGAGCAGTGCGAAAGACTGACGATCCCCGCCATTTATCAAACACAGAAGCTGGAGGCGATGTTATCGTCCATTGAAGATGATCGCGCTTTAATTTTTTGTTATGAGCGATCAGATGAGTGCAATCCAGTTGCGGCGTTGCAGCAGGTCAAAGAGTTTCAGAAATTTGCTGTTCTGGTGGGCCCTGAAGGAGGGTTCACGGATGAAGAGCGAGAAAATATTGTGAAATGTGACAATACGCACATATTGGGGCTGGGCCCACGCATCCTGCGGGCTGAAACGGCAGTTATTTCGGCTTTAACACTGGTACAGTCGGTTTGTGGTGATTGGCGTTAATTGATATTATTGCAGGTGAGATTGCTTGAATTTGATAATATTCGGCGTTTAATGCTTGATGCATTAAAATCAATCCAGTAATTGATGAAAAGGCCGTTGAGTGGGCGCTCGACCAATATGCATAACAAAGGAAATAACATGTCCGGACCGGCAACAGGTAACGCAGTAGAGATCGCCAATAAGGCCCAACTCGTTGAATTTGCAGAAAGTGGCAGTAAACCCAAAAGCGATTGGCGCATTGGAACCGAGCATGAAAAATTCGGCTTTAATCTGGAAACACTGGAGCGGATGCCTTACGAAGGCCCCAGCGGGATCAAGGCAATGCTCGAAGGATTGCAGCGTTTCGGGTGGGAGCCACAAATGGAGAACGGCAATGTTATTGCCCTGACCATGAACGGGTATTCGGTTAGCCTCGAACCTGGCGGGCAACTGGAATTGTCCGGTGAGGCTCTGGAAAATCTCCACCAAACCTGTTCAGAAGTTCACACCCATCTGGCACAAGTACATGAAGTGGGCGATGAAATCGGCGTTGGCTTTTTGGGGCTTGGTTTTGATCCCAAATGGGCTCTTGAAGATATTCCAACCATGCCAAAGGGCCGCTACGGTATTATGAAGGCCTATATGCCAACCCGTGGTCAGCACGGCTTGGATATGATGTTTCGCTCCTGCACGGTTCAGGTCAATCTCGACTATGGCTCAGAAGCAGATATGATCAAGAAGTTCCGCACCAGTTTGGCTTTGCAGCCCTTGGCAACGGCGCTGTTTGCCAACTCGCCTTTTACAGAAGGCAAACCAAATGGCCATCTGAGCCATCGCAGTTTTATCTGGACGGATACCGATCCGGATCGCACAGGTATGTTGCCATTGGTTTTCGAAGACGGCTTTTCGTTTGAGCAATATGTGGATTATGCGCTGGATGTGCCCATGTATTTTGTCTATCGCAATGGTGAGTATGTGGACGTGTCGGGGCAGTCTTTTCGGGATTTTATGGATGGTAGGTTACCGGGATTACCGGGGGAGCGTCCAACACTGGTTGACTGGGATAATCATTTAACAACTCTGTTCCCGGAAGTGCGTATGAAGCGGTTCCTTGAAATGCGCGGCGCAGATGGCGGGCCGTGGCGGCGGTTATGCGCTTTGCCAGCCTTTTGGGTTGGCCTGCTTTACGACCAGTCGGCGCTGGATGCCGCGTGGGATCTGGTTAAAGGCTGGACTGCGCAAGAACGCGATGCCATGCGGTATGGTGTGATTACGGATGCTCTTCGAACTGAAGTGCCGGGCGGGGGTAGCATGCGTGAGCTTGCTGCCGAGGTTCTTGAAATTGCCAGCGCTGGATTGAAAGCGCGCAAACGCCTTGATAGTTTTGGCGAGGATGAGGTTCATTTCCTGAATGCCTTGAAGACCACTGTCGAGACAGGGATTACACCTGCCGAGGAAATGCTGGCGCATTTTAACGGCAAGTGGAACGGTTGCATCGATCAGGTTTATAAAGAATATGCCTACTAATACGGTGTGCGCTGCCTTAACCAGCAGTGCCACCAACTGTTAGTCCGCTGAGCAGCATAGTTGGTTGTCCAACACCGACAGGAACGCTTTGACCTGCTTTTCCGCAAGTTCCAACACCGCTATCCAGCGCCATATCATTACCAACAGCTTTTACCTTTTTAAGGGCTTCGCTGCCTGTACCGATCAATGTCGCCCCTTTGACAGGGGAGGTTAGTTTGCCATCTTCGATGAGGTAGGCTTCGGTGCAGGAGAAGACAAATTTTCCGGATGTAATATCAACCTGGCCTCCGCCAAAATTAATGGCATACAGGCCCTTTTTGACAGACGATAAAATCTCATCCGGATCTTGTCCGCCATCCAGCATATAAGTGTTTGTCATGCGTGGCATAGGTTGGTGGGCATAGCTTTCACGGCGCCCGTTGCCGGTGGGTTCAACCCCCATCAGGCGGGCGTTTTGACGATCCTGCATATAGCCGACCAAAATACCGTCTTCGATCAGCGTAGTACAAGAACTGGCTGTGCCTTCATCATCAACACTGATTGATCCCCTGCGGTTTGGCAGGGTGCCATCATCAACGACAGTCACACCGGGGGCGGCGACCCGTTCGCCGATCAAGCCGGAGAAGGTTGATGTTTTTTTACGGTTGAAATCGCCTTCAAGGCCATGGCCAATGGCTTCATGCAGGATGATGCCGGGCCAGCCGGGGCCAACAATAACATCCATTTCCCCGGCGGGGGCATCAACAGAATCAAGATTTACCAATGCTTGCCGGAGGGCTTCGTCTGTGGCAGTTCTCCATGTGTCTTCTTCGAGATAGAAGTTATAGCCGGTGCGCCCGCCCATGCCATGGCTGCCATTTTCACGGCGACCGTTCTGTTCAACGACAACAGAGACATTAAGCCGGACAAGTGGGCGGATATCACCTGCCCGCATGCCACCACTGCGAATAATTTCAATGGCCTGCCATGACCCTGACAGGGATGCCGATACCTGAACAACCCGGTTGTCTTTTGCCCGGGCATAGGCGTCAACTTCTGCCAGTGTTTTGATTTTAGCGTCAAATGGGATTTCACTGAGCGGGTTATCTTCGGCATAAAGCGCTCGGTTAGCTCCTGCTGGCGGCAAGGCCACTGTTCCGCTTTTGCCCGTTGTGATTGCCTTGACGGTTTCAGATGCATTTTTAATTGCTTGCTCGCTGAGTTCAGAGGCATGGGCAAAACCGGTGCTCTCTCCTGATACGGCCCGCAAACCAAACCCTTGTGTGGTATCAAAACTGGCGCTTTTTAGCCGCCCATCATCAAAGGAGAAACCTTCGGATTGTCGGTACTCCAAGAACAATTCGCCGTCATCTGCGCCAATTAACGCTTCGGATACGAGTTTTTCCGCAACAGACCTATCTATTCCGGTATCATCGAAAAACAGTTTGTCGGCAGTTTTTATGTCAGTCACTTAATCAAGACTCCAGCTTGCAAAAGGTGCCCTTTAGGAAGGTGCATACTGAGAATATGTGGGTTTGAGCTGCAAATGTCGAGAGCGAGATACAAACAAATGAATCGTTAGATGAATTGGCGCCTTCTTCAGAAGTGCGACAAAATGTCACATCTTGAAAAAGAAAAAAAGAAACAAGGGAAAGGGTGTGTTTGAATATTTTACTAAGTAAATATATTTAGCGAATTGTTTTATAAGAGGTAATTGCGATTTTTATTGACGGGGTGGGTATTTTAAATTGCTCGGTCGATTTAAATTCTGTTGAAGATATTGTTCTTTGAATTAACGATGGTATAATTTTTGCGCTGAATTGATTTGAATCATTTTTGATTTGCTGGGACAGACTGGCTATAAGATAAAGTAATGTGAAATTTGCGGCAGTAGGTCTGTATATTTCCAATAAGATTAAGAAGCTATTAGAGACGGGAACTAATGATGGCTATGGTTAAAAAAATTGTCGGGCTTATAACTGTATTCGCAGCAACGGCATTGACAATAGGTAGTGCTAGCGCGGGGAGCGACGGTGCAACTCAGGGGCGTGCAGTTCCTTGGCAGTTTGGATTTCAGGAGGCGTTTTCTCCAGTTGCCCGGCAAATGAACGAATTTCATAATTTGATGCTGGTAATCATAACGGTTATCACGTTGTTTGTGACGGTTCTATTGGTCTATGTGGCGGTTCGATTTAATCGCAAGACGAATCCTGTTCCTTCAAAAACGACACATAATACATTGATTGAAATAATTTGGACGGTTGTTCCTATTTTTATTTTGATCATGATTGCGATACCATCTCTTAAGCTTCTTTATTTCGGTGATCGTGTCGAAGTCGCGGATATGACGCTGAAGGCTACTGGTTACCAATGGTATTGGGGGTACGAGTATGTCGATGAAGAAGACCTGAGCTTTGATGCTGTCATGCTTGAAGATGATGAGCTGGCCGAGGGACAACCCCGATTGCTATCGACTGACAATATGATCGTCCTTCCTGTTGATACAAATATTCGCCTGCTTGTAACAGCAGAAGATGTTATCCATTCTTGGGCGATGCCTGCACTGGGCGTCAAGATTGATGCTGTGCCGGGCCGCCTGAATGAATCATGGATGAGGATTGAAAAGGAAGGAATGTATTATGGTCAATGTTCCGAACTTTGCGGTCAGCGTCATGGTTTCATGCCTATAGCGATAAAAGCTGTAAGCAAAGAAGAATATGCAAAATGGCTTGTGAAGGCCAAAGTAGAATTTGCTGGTTTGAAGACCCCTGCAGTGACAGCTGCCGTTGTCTCTCCAGTTACACAGTAATCGGCTAGAGAGAAGGCGATAAAAATGGCAAATAGTGTAGCAGCTGCTCACGACGATCACATCCCTAAAGGGTGGAAGCGTTGGGTGTACTCGACAAACCACAAAGACATTGGAACCATGTATTTGATATTCGCAGTTATTGCGGGAATCATTGGTGGCGGAATGTCCGTGTTTATTCGCGCGGAATTGCAGATGCCAGGGGATCAGTTCCTTAATGGTAATTACCAGCTTTTTAACGTTCTGGTGACTGGGCATGGCTTGATCATGGTGTTTTTCATGGTTATGCCTGCGGTTATTGGCGGCTTTGGAAACTGGATCGTGCCGCTTATGATCGGTGCGCCTGATATGGCTTTCCCTCGGATGAACAATATTTCGTTCTGGTTATTGCCACCTGCTCTTGGTCTTCTTGTGATTTCAATGTTTGTTGAGGGCCCCGCCGGTGCGAACGGTGTGGGGACAGGTTGGACAGCTTATCCACCTCTGTCATCCCTGACAGGGCATCCGGGGATGGCCGTTGATTTTGCAATTCTCAGCTTGCATCTCGCCGGTGCCTCTTCAATTCTGGGTGCGATCAATTTCATCACGACTATTTTCAATATGCGTGCACCCGGGATGACAATCCATAAAATGCCGCTATTTGTATGGTCTGTCTTGGTAACCGCTTTTTTGTTACTTTTGTCACTTCCTGTTCTTGCCGGCGCGATCACTATGTTGTTGGCCGATCGTAACTTTGGAACCAACTTCTTTATTCCTGAAGGCGGCGGCGATCCATTGCTGTTCCAGCATTTGTTCTGGTTCTTTGGACATCCCGAAGTGTATATCATGATTTTGCCGGGCTTTGGCATTATCAGCCAGATTGTATCGACCTTCAGCCGTAAACCTGTGTTTGGGTATCTGGGCATGGCATATGCCATGGTCGCGATTGGTGGTGTCGGGTTTGTAGTGTGGGCCCACCATATGTATACCGTTGGCATGAGCGTTGATACACGGGCCTACTTCCTGGGGGCAACGCTGGTGATTGCTGTGCCAACTGGTGTCAAGATTTTCTCATGGATTGCGACCATGTGGGGCGGATCTATCGAATTCAAAGCGCCTATGGTCTGGGCAATGGGCTTCATCTTCCTGTTTACGATTGGCGGGGTGACCGGCGTTGTTCTTGCTAATGGTGGCTTGGATGTGATCTTGCAAGATACCTATTATGTGGTTGCGCATTTCCATTATGTTCTGAGCCTTGGTGCCGTGTTTGCCATCTTCGCTGGTATCTATTACTGGTTTGAAAAAATGACCGGTTACACCTACTCAGATAAGCTGGCAAAACTTCATTTTACCGTGACATTTATCGGTGTGAATATGATTTTCTTCCCAATGCATTTTCTGGGATTGGCCGGGATGCCGCGGCGTATTCCTGATTATCCAGAAGCCTACGCCGGGTTTAATGCGATCTCATCTTATGGCTCGTACATTTCGGCCTTCGGATTCTTTATCTTTCTTTATACTGTTGCTCATGCCTTTATCCGCGGCGAAAAGGCTGCCGATAATCCTTGGGGTGAAGGGGCAACTACACTTGAGTGGACATTATCCTCTCCGCCACCATTCCATCAGTTCAATGAACTGCCGATTATCAAGTAAGCAGACTGGAGTAACTTTTGGCTGATACAAGTATCACGCAGGAAAATATTACTGTCGCCCGAGCCGAATATCCAACGGCCCGGGCAAGCGATTATTTTGCTCTTTTAAAGCCAAGAGTAATGTCACTTGTGGTCTTTACCGGATTAGTTGGTATGGCCGTTGCTCCGGGTGAGCTTCATCCGGTTTTGGCTTTCACCGCTTTGTTGTGTATTGCTGTGGGTGCCGGTGCATCCGGTGCTATTAATATGTGGTATGATGCCGATATTGATAAGATCATGGAGCGGACAAAAAACCGTCCGGTTCCATCTGGAAAGGTACCGGCTGGTGAAGCTTTGGGGATAGGGGTGTCTCTTTCGGTTGCTTCTGTGGTTTTGATGGGGCTGGCTGTTAATATGGCTGCTGCTGCATTGCTTGCAGTCACTATAGGCTTTTATATTTTTGTATATACGATGTGGTTAAAGCGTCGGACACCGCAAAATATTGTTATTGGTGGTGCCGCCGGTGCGTTTCCCCCAATGATCGGCTGGGTCTCTGTTACGGGTAATGTTGGCGTTGAAAGTCTGGTGCTTTTCGCAATTATTTTCTTTTGGACTCCGCCTCATTTTTGGGCATTGTCTTTGTGGCGTGATATTGACTACGCGAAGGCGGGTGTTCCTATGCTACCTGTTGTCGCAGGGCGCGAAGCGACGCGTAGACAGATTGTGTATTATAGCTTGTTGCTGTTACCTGTTAGCGTCGCTCCCTTCTTCCTTGGGTTTGCTGGGCTTGTATATGGCGTCGGGGCTGCTGCCCTTGGAGGTATATTCTTGTTAGGGGCGATTAAAGTCTGGGTAAAGAAAGATGAAAAAAGTGCAAAGCAGCTCTTTGCCTTTTCGCTTTTATACCTTTTTCTTGTTTTTGCTCTCCTGCTCGGAGAAGCAATTGTAAAGGGTTCAGTGTGATATGAGTACGGGTATGAATACAGACGAAGAAAAGAAAAAACTTCGGAACAGAAACTGGGTTGTTGGTGGGATTTTGGCATCGATTGTGATCCTTTTCTACCTTATTACACTGGTTAAGTTGACAATGGCACCCGCATGAGCGAGAGAGCTAAAAGGTCAAACCGGCTGGGGATTGTACTTGCTTTTGTTGCTGTTGGCATGGTCGGTCTCTCATTCGCTTCGGTCCCGCTTTATAATTTGTTTTGCCGAGTCACAGGCTATGGTGGGACAACCCAGCAGGCGGATGTTGGCTCAGACGTTATTCTTGATCGTGTAATAACCATCGATTTTGATGCCAATAAGGGTAAGAATATGCCTTGGGAGTTCAAACCGGTTAAGCGCAAGATCAAGCTGAATATTGGTCAAACGGCCATTGCTTACTATGAAGCCTATAATCCGACGGATAAGATTATTACCGGTACAGCCGCTTTCAATGTTTCACCGCAAAAAGTTGGCATCTATTTTAACAAGATAGATTGTTTCTGTTTTACCGAACAGACACTGAAGCCCGGTGAACGGGTAGAGATGCCGGTTACATTTTTCGTTGATCCGGAAATCGACAGCAACGTCAATACACGCGAAGTAGAGACAATTACTCTTTCATACACATTTTATGAGACCGAAGAAAAAGCGGCAGAGAATACAGATGATTTAACGCGCAACGCAGTTGCTGAGAAATCTTTTGAGACTATTAATTGACCACTGAAAGGTCATTATTTTAAACGCCCCGGAAGATAACCGGGAAGATTGCAGGAGTTAAAAATGGCAGATGCTCACGCTAAACAGCATGATTTCCATCTCGTAGACCCAAGCCCGTGGCCCGCATTGGCATCCTTATCCGCATTCGTTATGGCTATTGGTGCTGTGCTGTTTATGCGTGACATTACCCCTGCCATATTTGTAATTGGCCTAATCATGCTTTTCTATACGGCCTTTGTCTGGTGGCGTGACATGGTCAAGGAAGGTGAATATCAAGGCTATCATACGCCTGTCGTGCAAATCGGTTTACGCTATGGCATGATCTTGTTTATTGCATCGGAAGTTATGTTTTTCGTCGCATGGTTCTGGGCTTATTTTAATGCAGCCTTCTTCCCAACGGAAGCTATTGGCGGCGTTTGGCCACCCGAAGGGATCGAAGTCTTCGATCCCTGGCATTTACCTCTTGTGAATACATTGATTTTGCTGACGTCTGGTACAACGGTTACCTGGGCACATCACGCGTTGCAGCATGGTGATCGTAAAGGCTTGATTCAGGGGCTGACACTCACAGTATTACTCGGTTTGATTTTCACGAGTATTCAGGGCTACGAATATTGGAATGCAGAATTCTCGATGAGTGACGGCATTTATGCGTCGACCTTTTACATGGCCACAGGTTTTCATGGTATTCACGTTATTATTGGAACCATATTTTTGCTGGTGTGCCTGATCCGTGCAATGAAGGGGCATTTCACACCAACGCATCATTTCGGTTTTGAAGCAGCAGCCTGGTATTGGCATTTTGTTGATGTGGTCTGGTTATTCCTGTTTGTTTCTATCTATTGGTGGGGCTCTGCGTAAGCGGCAGTAAACAGAATAATGTCTTCTGCTCAACGGAAAGAAATATCTCCTCTTCGCGCCGGTATTACCTGCAAATGCCCGGCCTGCGGAGAGGGGGCATTGTTTGCCGGATTCCTGGATGTTAATCCCGAATGTTCTGTTTGTGGGCAAGACTTGGAAGCCATTGATAGCGGCGATGGGCCTGCTGTCTTTATCATATTGATTGTAGGGTTTATTGTCGTTGCATTGAGCTTTTGGGTTGAACTGAAATACAGTCCTCCTTACTGGCTTCAGCTCAGCATTTGGATACCTACAATCCTCATCCTCTCGGTTGGGTTGCTCCGCCCCTTGAAAGCCCTGACAATCGCGTTGCAATATAAACATAAAGCAACCCCTGACATTAAGTCATAATAGTATGAAAAAATTCGCTCCTGGCCTTTTGCCAACTCTTATGGCGGTGCCTCTTGTTGTTACTTTGCTAGTCCTGAGTGCTTGGCAGATAAACCGTTATTTCTGGAAAGTGGAGTTGCTGGATAATTTGAACCAGCAATTATCACAGGCGGCAGTACCTCTTCCTGCCGGGAATTTGAACCCGCAAGAATGGTCTTATCGGCGCGTCACAGTGACGGGCACCTATTTGCATGATAAAGAAATTCACTTGTTTTCTCATGCGGTGGAAGGGCGTAAAGGATTTCAGATAATCACGCCTTTGCAGCGCAGCGATGGTAAGGGAATCGTTCTTGTCAATCGCGGTTGGGTGCCAGAAGACCGTAAAACGGCAGTAAGCAGGCTCGAAGGAAACGTTGCTGGAGAAGTCACTGTTTCGGGTATTGTTCGCAAGCCATGGGGGAAAAGCTATTCCTTTATGCCTGAAAGCAATAAAGAGACAAATGTATGGCTCTATGGCGAACTGAAAGATATGGGTGCTTATTTGAAGCTCGATGTTGCACCGGTATTCGTTGAACTGGACGATGATCCCGTGCCGGGAGGATATCCTATTGGAGGGCAAACTCGAATTTCGGTTCCCAATAACCATCTTGCGTATTCGGTAACGTGGTTGTTTCTGGGGGGTGCCTTGTTCTGCATTTATGTGATCTTTGGAATGCGCCGGGCAAAAGAACTTTCTTCAAGTGAATAAATATGTCTGCCTATAAAATACTGGAAAAACATTTCAAGCAGATTTCAGTGCTGTCTGGTGCCGGGGCTATTCTGCACTGGGATAGTGCTGTCATGATGCCTGATGGTGGGGCAGATGCTCGTGCGGAACAGATGGCTGTTCTCGGGGTTATCAGCCATGAATTACTAATTGCCCCGAAAATATCGGACCTGCTGGATGAAGCGGAAGTGGCGGCGTCAGGGTTGGATGTGTGGCAAGCACGAAACCTGATAGAAATGCGCCGTAACTGGCGGCATGCAACGGCGGTCGATAGCGATCTGGTTGAAGCTTTTTCACACGCAACTTCAAAATGTGAAATGGAATGGCGCAAGGCGCGAGAGGATAATGATTTTAAGTATCTTTTGCCGTCACTGGAGCAGGTGATTTCGCTCACACAGCAAATTGCCACGGTAAAATCTGAACAATTCGACCTGTCGCCTTATGATGCTCTGCTTGATCAATATGAACCTGGCTGTAATCAGGAAAGAATTGACATTCTTTTTGCAGATTTGCAGGACTTTCTCCCTGATTTTTTACAAGAAGTTTTGGACAGGCAAGCTTCGGAACCACCGTTTGTTCAGCCACAGGGCCCCTTTTCCATAGAATCTCAAAAGCAACTCGGCCTGTCCTTCATGACTGATCTCGGATTTGATTTTAATCATGGTCGGTTGGATGTGAGCCATCATCCCTTTACCGGCGGTATTCCCAACGATGTTCGGCTGACGACCCGGTATGAAACGGGTGATTTCACCCAAAGCCTGATGGGAACATTGCATGAAACCGGTCATGCTATGTATGAGCAGAATCTACCTCGTGACTGGCGCTTGCAGCCAGTAGGGGAAGCTCGGGGAATGGCCTTGCATGAGAGCCAGTCCCTTTTAATCGAGATGCAGTTATCCAGAAGTGATGCTTTCCTGACCTATGCCTACCCGAAACTGAAGGCAACATTGGAAAATAAGGGGGGTGACTGGGGTTTTGAAGATTTGAAACGTCTCTACAGGCGCGTGGAATGCGGGTTTGTCCGGGTAGATGCTGACGAAGTGACATATCCGTTGCATGTTATTTTGCGCTATCGCCTTGAAACAGCCTTACTGAGTGGTGACCTGATGGTTACAGATTTACCGGGTGCCTGGAATGACGGCATGGAAGAATTATTGGGAATCCGGCCTGACACTGACAGCTTGGGATGTTTACAAGATATTCATTGGCCCGGAGGCGCGATCGGATATTTTCCCACATATACGATGGGAGCACTGGCGGCAGCACAGTTTTTTCAGGCCGCAAACGCGCAGGTGCCCAATTTGATGCTGGATGTGTCCGAAGGAAAGTTCAGTTCACTTATGGGTTGGCTGAAAATGAATATCCACCAGTATGGCAGTTTTAAATCTACAGATCAGGTGTTAAGGGATGCGACGGGCAGTATCCTTGATACAACGGCCTTTAAAGAGCATTTGAAGGCAAGGTATTTGCCGGAGTGAATTATCTATCCATTTGGCTGTAAGCAGTATAAAAAGGGCACATAAACGCTCTGGAAGGTAGGCGTATTTTGGCTTGCCGCCTGTTTATTATGTTGGAGACAAAGGGTGCAGTATATCAGTACGCGCGGTGACGCGCCGAGCTTGAATTTTGAAGAAGTGGTTCTGACAGGGCTTGCCCGTGACGGGGGGCTTTATGTCCCTGAAATCTGGCCGCAAGTATCACATGATGATATTCGGGCGCTTGCCGGAAAATCCTATGCAGAAGTGGCCGCTGAAATTCTACAGCCCTTTTTGGGAGACAGTATTTCTGCCAGTGACTTCAGGGAAATGACAGAAAAGGCCTATGGTGCCTTTTCCCATAAAGCTGTTGTGCCCCTGTCACAGTTGTCAGAAAATGATTTCCTGCTTGAATTGTATCACGGCCCAACGCTGGCCTTTAAAGATGTGGCGCTACAACTTTTGGGGTTGCTCTATGATCATCTGCTGGGCAAACAAGGCAAGCGGGTAACCATTGTCGGGGCAACTTCCGGTGATACGGGGTCTGCGGCCATTGAAGCCTGCCGGGGCCGGGATGCTGTTGATATTTTTATTCTGCATCCCAAAGGGCGGGTGTCGGATGTTCAGCGCCGCCAGATGACGACGGTCCTTGATAGCAATGTTCACAATATTGCCATTGAAGGTGATTTTGATGATTGTCAGGCGTTGGTTAAAGCCATGTTTAATGATCATGACTTTCGAGATGAGTTGGCAGTTTCTGCGGTTAATTCCATTAACTGGGCGCGGGTTATGGCGCAGATTGTCTATTTCTTTACATCGGCGGTTAGCCTTGGCGGGCCGGACCGACGCATTTCGTTTTCAGTCCCAAGCGGGAATTTTGGGGATATCTATGCGGGTTACTGTGCCGCCAAAATGGGGTTGCCCATTGATCAGCTGATCGTTGCCACCAATAGAAACGATATCCTTACCCGTTTTTTCAACGACGGCAGCTATGTGAAAGAAGGGGTGAACCCGACCATAAGCCCGAGCATGGATATTCAGGTTTCAAGTAACTTTGAACGGCTGCTTTTTGACCTATGCGCCCGGAAGGGAAGTAAAGTGCAGGAATTGATGCGTCAGCTGGATAATGATGGCGGTTTTAAGCTGGATATAGCCCATCTTAACAACAACCTGTTTTCAGCCGGAAAATGTAGCGAAGAAGAAACTCTGGCAACCATAAAACAGACATTGGCGCAAAGTGACAAACTGGTTGATCCACATACGGCTGTTGGATTGAAAGTTGCAGCAGATTGCCGGAACTCTACGGCGGTCCCAATGGTGACATTATCAACGGCGCATCCGGCAAAATTCCCGGCGGCGGTTGAAAAAGCATCTGGTATTTATCCACAATTGCCACCACATATGTCTGACCTGTTCGAGCGGGAAGAAAAACTGGATCAATTGCCGAATGATTTGGGCATGGTTCAATCCTATATCAGAGACAGATCCCGAATTTGAAACGCGATTTAGCAGAAAGTATTTAATGGCACAGAAAATAACGACATTGAGCAATGGCTTGCGGGTGGTCACAGACACTATGCCGCATCTTGAAACGGCTGCGGTCGGGATCTGGGTTGATACCGGAGCCCGTCACGAGGCGCTTGATGTTAATGGTATTTCACATGTGCTTGAGCATATGGCGTTCAAGGGAACTGAGACGCGCAGTGCCTTGCAGATTGCTGAATCAATCGAGGCTGTCGGTGGGCATTTGAATGCTTATACCAGCCGTGACCAAACTGCCTATTATGCGCGGGTTCTGGAAGCTGATGTGCCGCTGGGTATCGATATACTTGCAGATATTTTGCAACATTCAGTGTTTGATGAAGGGGAGCTTGCACGGGAAAAAGAGGTCATTGTACAGGAAATTGGACAGACGAATGATACGCCTGACGATGTTATTTTTGATCACTTGCAAGAAACAGCTTATCCGGATCAGGCGATTGGGCGCTCTATTTTGGGAACTGCCGAACGTGTCCGTAATTTTAAGCGGACGACTGTCGATGGTTATATGAAAGAGCGCTATACAGCGCCTAAAATGGTGCTGAGCGCTTCGGGGGCCATCGATCATAACCATCTTGTCGATATGGCGGAAGAAAAGTTCACAACGATTGCCCGTGATGGTAGCTCGGGCATGGAAAGTGCCGGTTATATCGGTGGTGATTATCGTGAAGAACGGGATTTGGAGCAGGTTCATTTTGCTCTCTCTGTTCCTGGCGTTAGCTATACAGACGAAGATTTTTACGCGGTGCAGATCTTGGCCGGTTTACTGGGCGGCGGAATGTCTTCGCGTCTGTTTCAAGAGGCCAGAGAACGGCGGGGATTATGTTATTCAATTTTCTCCTTTGCTTCTTCGTTTGCTGATACCGGGTTGTTTTCAGTATATGCAGGAACCGGGGCAGGGCAGATTGCTGAATTAAGTGCTGTTGTTATTGATGAACTGTTGAAAGTAACCCGCAATATTGATGATGCAGAAATCGCGCGCGCACGGGCACAACATAAAGCCGGTTTGCTTATGGGGCTAGAAAGCCCTGCCGCCCGTTGTGAGGTTCACGCCCGGCAAATGTTGATTTATGGTCGGGTAATTCCAGCGATTGAAATAGCAGAAGAAATCGAGAAAGTAACAGCGGCACAAGTTGAGAAAATCGCACAACGACTGTTTGAAGGGGGCATTCCGACAGTTGCGGCCCTGGGTCCGATAAAAAACCTTGAAAGCTATGACCATCTCGCGGCAAGGTTTTGCTAATATAATCTGTGCCCACTGAATAATGATGTGAACAAGAGGCCTTGCAAGAATGTTACTGGATCATTTCTGGAATAGGGGACAGGGGCGAATACTGAATGGTTCGCGCTTGTATTTGCGCTCTCCTGTTTTGGACGACTGGTCTCAGTGGGCTGCTGTAAGAGAAGCCAGCCGGTCTCATTTGATCCCGTGGGAGCCTCTTTGGCCTAAAGGTGCTCTGACTAAACGGAGCTTTAAAAACCGGCTCCGCCGCTACTCTGTAGATGCGAGGGCAGATACAGGTTATGCTTTTTTTCTGTTCAAGAAGGGGAGCGATGAACTGGTGGGCGGCATTACGCTTAGCAATGTTCGCCGGGGGGTGGCGCAAACAGGAACGATCGGATATTGGACGGGGCTTCCGTATGTGCGTCAGGGATATATGTTCGAGGGGCTTAGCATCTTGTTGCCGGTCCTGTTTGATCGATATTCGTTGCGGCGTATAGAAGCAGCCTGCTTGCCTGAAAACAGGCCGAGTGCTGAGCTGCTGCTACGAACCGGTTTCACGGCAGAGGGGCGCGCCCGTCAATATCTGAACATCAATGGAAACTGGCAAGACCATTTACTTTTTGCAATTATAAAAGGCGACCAGATAGGGCAACCTGCCTCCAGGTTTTTGTCAGGCATGACCGATATCGCTGGAGAGTAATCCGGGATCAAATCCCAATTTATTGATCGCGGCCTTCCATTTGATATCGAGAATATCGCCAAAAACCAGATCATGGTCCGGCGCCACAACCAGCCAGCCATTTTCCTGTATTTCCTGTTCAAGCTGGCCCGGGCCCCAGCCGGCATATCCCAAGGCAATAAAGCTGTCTTGTGGTCCTTCACCATTAGCCATGCTTTTTAACATTTCAAGGGTTGCGGTCAGGGCGATACCATCGCTTATCAGCATGGAGGTTTCGTGAAACATATCGGTGCTATGTAGAACAAAGCCGCGCTCAGCTTCTACCGGGCCGCCAAAACGGATGTTTCGGCTGGGAAGGTTTGACGAACACGGTATCTCAAGCTGGCTGAGTAAATTCTCAAAGGAGACCATTTCAAGATTTTTGTTTAGAACCAGCCCCATGGCCCCGTCTTTGCCATGTGCACAAAGCAGAATAATTGACTTCTTGAAGCGAGGGTCCGACATGCTGGGCATGGCAATGAGGATTTGGCCCTCCAGATAACCTTCATTCAAAGTGCCATCATTCTTTGCATTTTTATTTTTTGCGCTTTCATGTCTTTGTTCACTATCGCTCATATTAATGTAACCGTTTTTATATGGGTTGAACCAAATGTGACACCACTTCTTTACCAAAAGCCGCTATATTGAAATCCAGTACGCTCCTTATATATAATTGGTATGAGATCACAAAAAATGAAGTATATTTTAAAATTACTGACAATTTTTATACCAATGGTGATCTTTTCCCCCTTTGTGCAGGCTGCTCAGAATGTTGCGGATTATGCAACCAGCTGGCAAGAAAGTGAAATGTCGCGGGCGCGTCTTGTCTCGTCGGTGAACGGAACCCGAGGCTTGCGGGAAGTCGTGTTGGGTTTTCATATTCAAATGTCCCAGGGATGGAAAACATATTGGAGGAGCCCCGGGGATTCCGGCATTGCCCCTGTCCTGAAATGGGAAGGATCGGAAAATCTAAAATCGGTAGAGATATTGTGGCCTCAGCCGGAAGTATTTGATTTATATGGATTTTCAACGCGCGGGTATAAAAAGGAAATTGTGTTTCCTCTCAGAATAAAACTCGCAAATCCCGGCAAAAAAATACAGGTTAAACTGGATATTACCTATGGCGTTTGTGCTGAAATATGTATTCCGTTGCGGCAGAATTTTACCCTTGAACTTCCTGCTGACGATGCAACCGCATCCACCTCGGCAGCACTTATCGAAGCTTTTAAGGAAAGAGTCCCTCAACCTTTCGGGAAGGCCTCTATCGTCACCCAGTTAAGCCTTACACAAATTTCTGAAAACACCTTGCGGGCAAATCTGAATTCTGATGTGGTTTTTCAGAAACCTGTGTTGATTTTTGAAAGTGATGACGGCGATTATTTTGATATTGCTGAGGTAAAGATTTCACCTAATGGTAAGCAAGCCGAGTTTTTTATAAAAGCGGATTTGGTGAAAAGATCAAAGAAACTTAAGGGGCGCACTATTACAGTTACGGTCATTGATCGGGATCGTTCTGCTGCAGGGAACGTGAAAGTTCAGTAGCAATAGAACAGTTCTTTTTTCTGGTTCCTGTGAGTGAATTGGGGTAATTATAGGAAGATGTTATAATTCCTCTAATTAGCAAAACGAGAAACAAAATGACTATATCAGTAGGCGATAAACTCCCTGATGCAGAATTGATGGAAATGACTGCGGATGGGCTTTCAAAAACAACAGTGACAGATATCTTTGCCGGTAAAAAGGTTGTTTTGTTTGCTGTTCCAGGTGCTTTTACCCCTACATGTTCTGCCAAGCATCTTCCCGGCTTTGTCTCGAGCCTTGAGGCACTCAAAGATAAGGGTGTTGACGAGGTGGTTTGCCTGTCTGTCAATGACCCGTTCGTTATGGGTGCGTGGGGCACAGCACAGAATGCCGGAGATATCCGAATGATCGCAGATCCGGATGCAGCTTTTACCAAGGCCTTGGGTCTGGAGTTTAACGCATCGGGTGCAGGCTTGGGTATTCGTTCTCTTCGATATTCAATGATTGTTGAGGATGGCAAGGTTGCGCAATTGAACCTTGATGAAATCGGCGCTTTTGAAGTATCAGATGCCGACACATTGCTACAGCAGCTATAATATTCGGGTGGGGGACGTTATCGTCCCTCACCTTATTTGTATTCTTCCATTCCCTGATTGGCCAGCTGGTCCGCTTTTTCGTTGCCGGGGTGCCCTGCATGGCCTTTTACCCAGTGCCAACTGATGGTGTGACGGGCAATGGCCTCATCTAGATCAATCCACAGGTCTTTATTTTTGACGGGCTTTTTGGCAGCTGTTTTCCAGCCATTTTTTTTCCAGTTATTCATCCATTTTGTGATGCCATCTTTGACATATGTGCTATCGGTATGTAACGCCACATGGCTAGGGCGTTTAAGGGCATTGAGGGCATGGATGGCTGCGCTTAGCTCCATCCGGTTATTTGTGGTATCAGAAGCCCCGCCGCATATTTCTTTGGACTTTGCATCTTGTTCAAGTAATGCACCCCAGCCGCCGGGACCGGGATTTCCTGAACAAGCACCATCTGTATATATTGTAACGATTTTTTCTGACACTTTTTCACCTGTCCGTTGGGCTGAAAACCTGAAACTGGGCGGCAGCATATCTGAAAGACCGGCGAGTTCATTAAAATAATTGTATTTTAACTGAATTTTAGGTGCTTGGGCGCAGGATGCTGAACTAGATGTTTGTTTATATACTTTTTTGTCCTTAGGAGTCCTCGTGAACGCCATGCAAAAGAAAATGTTCTCAGCCGAAATTCAACAGCTTCAAAATGGGAGCACTGATGGGACTTCTACCGCTGTTGCACCGGCTGGTGGTATGAGCCAAGAGCAGTATGATGAGCTTTTGGGGGCTATTCATGCGTTGCGGGACGATATTGCCGAAGGTGTGACTGCTGACAAGGGCCCAAGCCTCAACGAAGAAGTTCTGGAAGATTTCAAAAAGGAATTTGCTGAATCTTTGCAGTTGAAGGTGGAACTCGAAGAACTTTCCCGAGTGATTATGGATACGCGGCGGGAAATTACGTCAATCCAGGCGCATGAAAAAGGGCCGAAAATTCATGCTATGACCGATCAATTGGATGCTGTTGTGGGTGACACAGAGGTTGCAACCAATAATATTCTGGCGGCAGTCGAGACGATTGAAGATAAAAATGAAAGTCTGGAACTGAATGCGACTGACCCAGATGAGCTGGAAATCACAGAAGCCATTGGTAAGGCAGTTATGCAAATCTACGAGGCTTGCAACTTTCAAGACATCACGGGGCAACGTATTTCGAAAGTCGTTGGTACATTGAAGTTTGTGGAAGACCGAATCTCAACAATGATAGATATTCTTGGCGGTGAAGATCAGCTAGAAGGTATCGAGGGGATTGAACAGGAACTTCAAATTGATGGTGACGTTGAACTTAGCGGTCCGCGTGCAGAAGGTCAGGAAATCTCTCAAGATGAAATTGACGCATTGTTCGACTAGACTAGTTGTGCAATCAGGTTTATCGGCGGGTATCATGCCCTGTGTTTTACTCAATGCCGTAAGCCGCAACAGTTTTTACATCCTGTAGAAAACGAATTTTCTTAAGATATTCAGAGGGGTTCTTGGGTTTGACCAAAGCGCCCTCAACCTGATTAATCCAGTCGTAGAGGCGGGTTAGATAAAAACGCATGGCGGCACCCCGGCATAATAATGGTAGCGCATCGAGTTCGGTATCTGCAATATTTCTGACAGCACCATAGGCGCGCAACATTTTACGCGCTTTGGTGATATTGAAGCTGGCATCAGATTCAAAACACCACGCGTTCAGGCAAATGGCCAGATCATAGGCAAGGGAATCGTTGCAGGCGAAGTAGTAGTCTATAACGCCGCTCACCTGATTGTTCAGAAAAAATATATTGTCTGGGAATAAATCCGCGTGGATCACGCCGGAAGGCAGGTCTTGCGGCCAGTTTTGTTCCAGAAAGGTGAGTTCTGTTTCTATTTCTTTTATCTCTGCTGTTGCAATCGTTTTTGGCTGGTTGGCGAGGCAACTGTCAAATAACGGGCGCCAGCTTTCCATTGATAAGGTGTTCGGGCGCGCGAGATCAAAATCGGCGGCAGCCAGATGAAGTTGAGCCAAACTACCCCCAAGAAGGCCGCAATGCTCCGGTGTAATTCTTTTGATCGAGCGGCCGTTCAGAAATTCAATAATGGCGGCAGGGCGCCCCGCAGCAACAGTTAGAGCTTTCCCTTCTTTGGTAAGAATAGGTGTCGGGGAGACATATCCTTTACCTGCTAAATGGGCCATAAGACCCAGGAAGAAAGGTAAATCCTCTTCGTTGACGCGCTTTTCATAGAGGGTGAGGATGTAAAACCCGTTTTCTGTTTGTAGCAGAAAATTGGAGTTTTCAACACCTTCAGCAATGCCTTTGCATGATAAGACGTTGCCAATGTCGTATTGGGCTATCAGTGCATTAAGGTCTTCATTTGAAATATTGGTATATACAGCCATTTACTTTTCATCCACGAGCAGCAATTTGTACGGTGTCTGGTTTGTATTTTTTTATGTTTCCAGCACATTTGGAAGCTTGAATGTAATATGCTCCTCGCTTGTCACAACTTCATTTAATGTTACATCATAACGTTCCGTAATGGCTTTGACCACTTCATCTACCAGTGTTTCTGGTGCGGATGCTCCTGCTGTAATGCCAATTGATGTACAGTCTGAAAGATGATGCCACGGGATGTCATGGGCCCGTTGAACCAGCCCGACATAGTCACAGCCTATTTTTTCTGCAACCTCCACCAGACGCATGGAGTTTGACGAATTTGGAGCGCCAATGACCAGCACAGCATCACATTGTTCAGCCAGCTTTTTTACTGCAGCTTGACGGTTGGTGGTGGCGTAACAAATATCTTCTTTTTTGGGCGGCGTGATTAGGGGAAACCGTTTTTGTAAAATACTGACAATATCTGCGGTTTCATCTACAGACAGTGTCGTTTGTGTCAAATAGGCGAGTTTGGCGTCTGGATTTGAGGGTATGAATTTTTGCGCATCCTCGGTAGTTTCGACAAGAGAAATATGTCCTTCTCTCAATTGTCCCATGGTGCCAATAACCTCTGGATGGCCCCGGTGGCCAATCAAAATGATTTCCATGTCGTTTTTATCATGTCGTTCGGCTTCCCGGTGAACTTTGCTGACCAAAGGGCAGGTGGCATCAATATAAAACATACCCCGTTTTTCAGCTTCCTGCGGGACTGACTTGGCAACCCCGTGGGCTGAGAAGATAACGGGTGTGTCTTCCGGGACATCAGATAGCTCATCAACAAAAACAGCTCCTTTTTTTTCCAGATTCTCCACAACATAGCGATTGTGAACAATCTCGTGGCGGACATAAACAGGGGCGCCATATTTATTCAAGGCCCTTTCAACAATCTGGATGGCGCGATCAACGCCAGCGCAGAAGCCTCGAGGGGCGGCCAGTAATAGGTTCTTCTTTTTTACCATTTTTTCTTTGCCTGATGTTGGTTGGTTATATCCTTCTGAAAAATTTTAGTAAGGATACTGTGCCGCTTGCTTAAAGTTCCCGAGCATTCTAAATTTGGCGAATTAGTATAGCAATTGTTCACTAATTACCAGAGTCGACGCAGTTTGACGGATGGTGATTGTCACAATTTTGAAAGATAGAGTCCGAAATGAAACTAAATGCCAAACGAATGAAACCACTTGTTTTTGTCGGATTTTTATTTTTGAGCGCCTGTGCGGGGAGTATTGGAACCGATTTTTTTAGTGCTGACAAAGCTCTGTTGCCATGCCCGAAAGTGTCGGTTTTACCAAATGCGGGTAATATTACGATCTTTCAGGAAGGACCGGGGCGTGATCTGGTGGATGTGACTTATGAAGGGGTTATCATTCCGATCAGCGGTGAATGTATTTATGCAAATGATGATGCAGAAGTATCGGCTGAACTGATTTTGCGTATTGGGGCCACAAAAGGCCCCGCAGCCAAGTCGCAAACGCAAACTTTCCCGTTCTTTGTAGCGATTGCTGACAAAGATAACAGGGTGTTGAGCAAGAAGGTTTTTCAAAGCCCTGTTGAAGTCCCCGAAGGGCAGCGAAGAGGGGCTGTTCAGGAAGAAATCGTCCAGACAATTCCGATTTTAAGTGGTCGTAACGGTGGCGATTATACAATCGTTCTGGGGTTCCAACTGACCAGTGAACAGCTGGACTATAACCGGAAATCTGGAAATTAAAAAGGCTGCCCTGTGCAGGCAGCCTTTTAAGTGGGATCGCCTTCTAAGCACTAAACAGCGGTTCGAATTTTCTCAAGAAACTGGGATACGTTATTTTCCAGATCTACTGCTTCCTCTTGAAGATGATTGGCTTCCGCCAACAAATCATTACTCGTACTTGACGTCTCTGTGGCGGAGTTTTGGACGCTGGCGATGTTTTGAGAAACCGATTGTGTACTGTTTGACGCGCTTAACACACTATAAGAAATTTCCCGGCTGGCGCTGCTTTGCTCGCTAACCGCGGTCGCAATGGATTCGACCGCATGACTGATCTCCTCAACAGATGTATTGAGGGTATCCATTGATTGCACAGCCTCTTTGGTTGCGGTTTGGATATGGGCAATTTGCTGACTAATGTTATCGGTTGCTCTGGCTGTCTGGCTGGCCAGATTTTTCACCTCAGTTGCAACAACAGCAAACCCTTTGCCCGCATCACCCGCTCGCGCTGCCTCAATTGTTGCATTGAGCGCAAGTAAATTGGTTTGGCTGGCAATATCCTCAATGAGCTTGATGACTTCACCGATTGATTGTGCCGCATCAGCTAATCCCTGGATTTTGATGTTACTGCTATACGCTATGTTTCTGGCCGTGTTGGTGTTTGACAATGAACTCTGGGTTTGCCTGCTGATTTCCTGAATTGAGGCAGACATTTCTTCTGTCGAGCTGGCAACCGTTTGCACGTTTTGTGACGCGCTGTCGGCAGCATTGCTGACCTTTGTCACCTGTACTGCCGTACTGTCTGCGGCACTTGAGAGAGTGTTAGCCGAAGATTGCAGTGTTCGGGATGTTTCAAAAATAGCCCGTGAAACGGTTCCAATATCCCCTTCAAAATTTTGAACAATTGTTTCGAATTGTGCGGTGCGAGTTGCAAAAGAGCTTGTACAGTTGTTAATAATGTCAGCAGTTTTCTTGAAGGATCCACTCATGTCCCAGTCAAGAATACGGCGGTAGTATTTTTGCTCTGCCACATGCTCCATAGATGATTCTGCTTCTCGCATAAAAGCATCTATTCTGTCAGCCAATTCATTGATAGACCATTGCAGGTTGGCAAGAGGGGCCTCAGGCGTAATGTCCAGAATTCGGGCTTCGAAATCACCGCAAGAAATGGCCTGACATACCTGCATTGTTCTATCAAGTTCCGCCAAAAAATTGTCAGGCGCAGGATTGATCTGTGACGCTGTGTCATCGGCGCGTGCTCCAAGCATTAGTCTGATATTGTCTCGCTCTTGATTTGCTTTAGTCCATTTGGCCCAGAAATAGAGTGCGGCTAAAGTGGGGACAGTAAAGGCACCTCCAAATGCAACGAGGAGCCAGGTGAAATTGATGGAGAGGGCTATATATACTGAGAAAGTAATTGCCGTTACTATAACCGCAAACATGGCAGGACGTGCGCTTTTATAGTGAGAAGAGCCAGCGATCATAGTTGCCTCCTTTTCCTTCAATGAAAGATTGCAAGGCGGTCATGGATGTGTCTAACCCTTGTTTGGGGGAGGTGGCGTCTGTTTCAATTTTTCTCAGTCGGGCATATAGAGGCTGGATGATATCCCTGATCAGAACCGGGTTGATGGAGCGCCGATTGGAGTGGTATCCCAATACCTTTCCATCTTCTGAAACTGATGGGCTTACATGTGCGAGAACCCAATAATGTTCACCTTCTTTACAGAGGTTGGCAACATACGCAAAAATTTCCTGTTTTGCCTTTAATCGGGTCCATAAAAGTTGAAAGATTGCCCTCGGCATATCAGGGTGGCGAATCAGATTATGTTGAGCTCCCAGTATATTTTTCTCGGTATAGCCGGAAATATCAAAAAAGGTTTTATTCGCGTAGGTGATTTTACCTGTCAAATCTGTTTTGCTGACAATAATATCTTTTTCCTCCAGAAACCGTTCGGTTCCTGTTGGCTTTATTGTTGTTTTCATTACTTGATACCATTTCTTTGTGTTGGCATATTTCCAGGATACGCTTTGCTGTTGTTCGTGACGGTAATATTGCCAGAATTGGTTAATACTTAGGTAATGGATTGGGCGAAAGTAATGATTGCACCCTTCCCCCGTGTTTTTTGTGATTTTCTAAATGAGCATATTAAAAGCATGTCATTTGACAGATGCGAAAGCATGTCTATGATCAGCGCGTTCATACAGAAGATCCCTGCGGGAGAGATGGCCTTGTGCTATCGCCGAAGGAGCAACCGCCCCGGAAACTCTCAGGCACCCGGACCGCAGGAGGATGGAACTCTGGAAAGCAAGTCGACTAGTCGGCTTCACCGAAGGGGTAAGCAAGGCAGCTGTGTCGCTGTTTTGTCAAATCTCTCAGGTCCCTAAGACAGAGGGGGTTATCACCTGCGCTTGGTGCGCGGGAGATTACGTCTTTTTGCGGGATTGAGAGAAATTTATGGATGACACTTCAGAAGTTAAACGCACGGCGTTATACGATTTGCATGTAGAATTAGGTGCAAAAATGACCCCTTTTGCCGGTTACGATATGCCTGTGCAATATCCGGACGGCATTATGAAAGAGCACCTTCGTACCCGTGAAGCTGCGGGTTTGTTTGATGTTTCGCATATGGGACAGGTCGTGATCTCTGGCGATCATCCGGCGGCCTCCATTGAAAAAATTATTCCAGGAGACATTCAGGCATTAGCTGCGGGTGAAATGCGCTATAGCTTTCTCACCAACGAGAATGGTGGAATTCTGGATGACCTGATCGTGACCCGCCGAGATAATGATCTGTTTGTTGTCGTCAACGCGGCCTGCAAGGAGCAAGACATCGCTTTGTTCCGTGAAAAATTGGCAGGCGAAGTTACGGTTACTATATTGTCTGATCGGGCACTGGTTGCCCTGCAAGGGCCGAAAGCGGCCGAGGTGCTGGCACGTTTTAATCCGGATGTAACCTCAATGGCGTTCATGTCATATAAAGAGGTCGAAATTGCAGGGGTGCCCTGTTATGTGACGCGCTCTGGCTACACGGGTGAAGATGGGTATGAGATTTCCATGCCCAATGATCAGGCCGATAAATTATGCCGGTTATTGCTGGCTGAGGATGAAGTTGCTGCCATTGGACTTGGCGCCAGAGATTCGCTACGTCTTGAAGCGGGGCTTTGCCTTTACGGGCATGACCTGACCACTGAAACCACGCCAGCATCCGCAGGCCTTCTGTGGGCAATCAGTAAACGCCGCAGAGCAGAAGGCGGATTCCCCGGTGCAAAAATTATTATCGATGAAATTGCCGCGAAACCCAAAATGAAGCGGGTAGGCATATTGCCCGAAGGCCGCGCCCCTGCGCGTGAGCATACTGAAATTGCTGATATGGATGGAAATGTGGTTGGTGAAATCACCTCTGGCGGCTTTGCGCCAAGTTTGCAGATGCCAATTGCCATGGGCTATGTCCCGCTGGCTTTGTCCAAAGTTGATACACCGGTGCAGCTAATTGTCCGGGGTAAGCCACGCGCTGCCAAAGTGGTAAAGATGCCTTTTGTCGAGCAGCGATATTATCGAGGCTGATAAAGCCTGTTATTTAAATCATTAGAAGAGTTGGGAAATTGAAATGAGCATCAAATATACAAAAGACCATGAATGGGTGACTGTTGATGGCGGAGTGGCCACCATTGGTATCAGTGTTTATGCGCAGGATCAGCTGGGCGACGTTGTTTTTGTCGAAGTGCCGGATGTTGGCCGTACTCTCGATAAGGGCGATGAACTGGCGGTTATCGAAAGCGTGAAGGCCGCATCGGAAGTATACGCGCCGGTGGCTGGTGAGGTTGTGGAAGTCAATGAAGATCTGGAAGAAACACCGTCACTGGTTAATGAAGATGCACAAGGGGCAGGTTGGTTTGCAAAAGTGAAAATGGCAGAAACCGCAGACCTTGATGATTTGATGGATGAAGCCGCTTACAAAGAATATACAGAAGGTCTTTCCTGATGAGATATATGCCGCACACCGCCGAAGAACGGGCGGAGATGCTGGATAAAATCGGGGTTTCCTCTGTGGATGATCTGTTCGTTGATATTCCGCAAGAGGCCCGTTTGACAGCATTGCTGGACTTGCCAGCACATGCCCCTGAAATGGATGTTGATGCGCAGATACAGGCCTATGGCGCTCAAAATCTGGCACCGTCCGAAGCCCCGAGTTTTCTGGGGGCGGGCGCCTACCGCCATCATGTGCCGTCCATTGTGGATCATTTGATCCAGCGGTCAGAATTTCTGACAGCTTACACGCCATATCAGCCGGAAATCAGTCAGGGAACCTTGCAGGCCCTGTTTGAATTCCAGTCTCAGGTTGCACTGGTGACCGGAATGGATGTGGCGAACGCGTCCATGTATGATGGTGCCACAGCTTGCGCCGAGGCCGTCTTGATGGCGTGCCGGGTGACGCGCCGTAAAAAAGCAATTTTATCGGCTAACTTGCATCCTCATTATCGGGGTGTAACTGAAACAGCTGTCCAGTTTACAAATTTCAGCGTTGAGGCAAATGCGCCCTCTGTTAGTGGCGCCGAGGATTTGTCGGCAGAGCTTGGCAAAGATATTGCGTGCGTGGTTGTCCAAAATCCAGACTTCTTTGGCCGTTTGCAGGATTTGTCTGATCTGGCTGATAAATGCCACGAGGTCGGCGCGCTGCTGGTTGTTGTGGTAACCGAAGTGGTCTCACTGGGTGTGATCACGTCTCCGGGCGAGATGGGCGCGGATATTGTGGTCGGTGAAGGCCAGTCTATTGGTGTTCCGTTGTCTTTTGGCGGGCCCTATGTCGGGCTGTTTGCTACCCGTCAGAAATATGTTCGGCAGATGCCGGGCAGACTTTGCGGTGAAACGGTTGACCAAGATGGAACCCGCGGGTTTGTTTTGACCCTGTCGACACGCGAGCAGCATATTCGACGTGAAAAAGCGACCAGTAATATCTGTACCAATGCGGGCCTGTGTTCTCTGGCATTCAGCATCCATATGAGCTTGCTTGGCGAGGCTGGTTTTGCCAAACTTGCGCAGCTGAACCATGGGGAAGCCGTAGCGGCAGCTGATAAAATCAATGCCATCGACGGCATTGACGTGCTGAACGATACATTCTTTAACGAATTTACAGTTCGTCTACCTGTTCCTGCGGCTCAAGCCGTTGAACAGATGGCGCAAATGGGCATTCTGGGCGGTGTCCCTGTTTCCCGCCTGTTGCCGGGGCAGCCTGATTTTGAAAATTTGCTGCTTGTAACTGTTACCGAAACCAATAGTGATGCAGATGTTGATCGTCTGGTTGCCGCTTTGAAGGAGATCACCAGTGCTTAATAATGTTGGACGTCCGACAAGGCCGGGTGCCGCAGGTGGTGATACGCCATCTGGCGATACCTTTACCGGCAACAAAGCCCTGAACCTCGAAACGCCTTTGATCTTTGAACAGGGCGTCAAGGGGCGTATTGGCGTTGATATGCATGAGCCCAAGCAGGTGAAATCCTGTCTGGGGGGGCTGGAACGCAAGCAGGAAATAGGCCTGCCTGATCTGTCAGAGCCACAGGTCATGCGCCACTATGTCCGTTTGAGCCGTCAGAATTACTCAATTGATGCAGGCTTTTATCCGCTTGGGTCCTGCACAATGAAGCATAACCCGCGCATTAACGAAAAAGCAGCACGTGTAAAGGGACTGGGGGATATCCATCCCATGCAGCCCCAGAGCAGTGTTCAGGGGGCCTTGGCCCTTATTGATGATCTGGCTCATTGGCTGAAAACCATTACCGGTATGCCAGCAATTGCCATGTCTCCGGCTGCTGGTGCCCATGGGGAGCTTTGTGGTGTTATGGCCATTCGGGCGGCGCATGACGCTAAAGGTGAGAATCGAACCCGTATCTTGGTGCCAGAATCTGCTCATGGAACCAATCCGGCAACAGCGGCCTTGTGTGGATACAAGGTTGATCCTGTGCCTGCACGTGAAGATGGCCGGATGGATATGGCTGCGTTCAAGGCCAAGCTTGGTCCGGATGTGGCGGGGGTCATGTTGACCAATCCCAATACATGCGGCTTGTTCGAGCGGGATGTGAAAGAGATTGCTGATTTGATCCATAGTGTTGGCGGTTATTTCTATTGTGATGGTGCCAACCTGAATGCGATTCTAGGACGCACACGTCCGGGTGATCTTGGTGTGGATGCCATGCATATCAATCTGCATAAAACATTCTCGACCCCCCATGGTGGCGGGGGACCGGGTTCTGGACCTGTTGTCCTGTCCGACGCACTGGCAGCATTTGCACCTGTCCCTTACGTAGTGAAAACCGATAATGTCTATTCCCTGCAAGAAAATGTGGAAGGGGACAGCGCCAAAAGCTTTGGTCGTATGAAAACTTTCCACGGGCAAATGGGAATGTTCATTCGGGCATTGGCATATATGCTCAGTCATGGCTCTGACGGGTTGCGTCAAATTGCTGAAGACGCTGTATTGAATGCTAACTATATCCGGGTCGGGCTAAATGATTTGCTCAATGCACCCTTTGATGGGGTTTGCATGCATGAAGCATTGTTTGATGACAGCACTCTTAAAGATACAGGGGTGACGACACTGGATATTGCCAAGGCGATGATTGATGAAGGCTATCATCCGATGACCATGTATTTTCCATTGGTCGTTCATGGTGCCATGCTGATCGAGCCAACCGAAAGCGAGACGAAAGAAACGCTGGATATGTTTATAGGCAGTATGCGGTATCTGATCGAAAAAGCACAGACGAGTAATGATACGGACTTCTTTGCCCAAGCGCCGAGATATGCCCCAAGGCGCCGTCTGGACGAGACGGCAGCAGCCCGAAGCCCTGTGCTTCGCTGGAGCCGTCCTGACGCATAAGGCATCGTTCTTTTGATGTTACAGGAAAGCCTTGCCATCATTTTGGCGAGGCTTTTTTGGGCTATACCCAATAAAAAACCCGCTCAAGGCATAGCCAAGAGCGGGTTTTTTATAATAGAGCTTTAGGGGCTAATTAAGCCGATTACCCAAATCCTTGATAGATTGATCGATGAGGGTACCGGCTTCTTTTGCCTTGATGTTGTCAGTCATCAGCTTCTCAGCCGCTGCTATGGCAACATCGACAGCAATATTCTGGACCTCAGAAAGTGCTTTTTCCTCAGCCTGATGAATTTTAGCTTCGGCTAATTCCTGACGGCGTGTCAGGGAGGCTTCAAGTTCGGCTTCACTCGCTTTACGAATGATCTCTGCATCTTCCTTCGCTTTAATCACAATTTCCTCGGCGGTTGCCAGGGCATCGCGTTGTCGGCGTTGGTAGTCAGCAAACATGGCTTGTGCATCTTCACGGAGCTTTTGTGCTTCGTCCAGTTCGCTTCTGATACGGTCTGCCCGAGCATCAAGCTGTTTAGCAAGAAGTGCTGGCACTTTGACATAAATGAGAGCTGCAAAGAAAATTAAAAATGCAATCGCTACCCAAAAAGCAGGAGTAGAAAACATCAGGCATTTCCTTTCGTACTGGCTTTAACCGCAGCATCAACATCACCGTCTGCAATATCGATAGATACGAGTTTTGACACCGCAGCCTTTGCTACTTCGCCTGCAATATTTCGAACATTGGAAAGTGCCGTTTCTTTAGCTGCAAGAATACTTTTTTCAGCAGCTTGAGCCTTTTCAGCAAGCTTGGCGTCAAGGGCTGCCTGACTGGCTCCCTGCTCTTTGGCAAGTACTGCTTTAAGTTCTGCAACCATACCATGGGCTTTGCCCCGGGCCTTTTCCAGTGCAGCTTCATATTCCGCTTTTGCCTTTTCAGATTCGTCACTCAAGCGCTTGGCTTCGTCCAAATCACGGGCAATTCGGTCTTGGCGACCTTCCAGAACCTCAGAAATGCGTGGCACAGCTATCTTTGCCATTGCGATATACAAAATGACAAAACTGATAACCAGCCACACAATCTGTGGTGGGTAGTCTGCAATATTTAATTGCGGCATAACCGTTCCTAAATACTAGTGTTTAAACGTTCTTTAACTTGAAAAGTCAGAGAGATTAAACGAACAGGATAATCAGGGCGATAACCATAGCAAACAGAGCAACAGCTTCTGTCAAAGCAAAGCCGAGCAGAACGTTACCAAATACTTTTGGTGCTGCGGCAGGGTTACGCAAAGAACCTGAGATGTATGATCCGAAAATGTTACCCAGACCAAGACCAACACCCGCAAGGGCGATTGTCGCAAGGCCGGCACCAATCATTCTAGCTGCTTCTACTTCCATGGTATTTTCCTTCTTTAAACTATAACAATGTAATCGTTAGATGAAATTAGTGATGCAAATTAATGGCATCGTTCAGATATAGGCATGACAGGATAGCGAACACATAGGCTTGCAAAAACGCAACCAGAAATTCAAGACCGGTCAAACCAACAATAAATGTCAGTGGTAGCCACCCTCCCCACCAGCTGAGACCAACAACAAAGGCACCGAACACTTTAAGCAGTGCGTGCCCTGCCATCATATTGGCAAACAAACGAACTGAGAGGCTGATGGGTCGGACAAAGTAAGAGATCACTTCAATCGGCACCAGAATGGGCATCAGGAAGATAGGGACGCCGCTGGGGGCAAATAACGTCAGGAACTTGAAGCCATGACGAATAATGCCAACGATAGTCACCAGAATAAATACGGTTAAAGCGAGCGTAAAGGTCACAACGATCTGACTTGTCACTGTAAATGTGTACGGAACCATACCGAGCAGGTTGCTGAACAGGACAAACATAAAGACCGAGAAAATAAACGGGAAATATTTCCGCCCTTCAGAGCCGACATTTTCTTTGAGCATGTTGGCTATAAATTCGTAACTCAGTTCTGCAACAGATTGCATTCGGCCCGGCACCATCGCCCGGCCCCGCATGCTGACTGTCAGGAACAGAATGATCAGCGCAACAACAATAACCATAAATAAAGAGGAGTTGGTGAACGATACGTCAACACCGCCAACATTCATTTCGACCAAGCGTGTGATCACGAATTGGTGCATAGGCTCAATATGGAGACCTTGTTCTGCTGCCACGATTCTATATCCCGTTTGACTCTATGTTACACAAAGAGAAGCAAAATTTCTTAAGCTTCTCTCAATCTTCAAAATCTTCAGGGTTCATTGCCTTGGCAACCTTGAAGACATTATAAATGCCGACAAACATACCGATAACAACGAACACCAACAAAAAAACAGGCTTAGTGTCAAACCATTTGTCTAACATCCAGCCAAACCCGCCGCAAACCAGAAAGGCGGCAATAATCTCGACAGATAATCGCCATGCCCGCCCTAATGCACCAGAGCGCTCAACTTTTAACCGACCATCCCATGTACTATTGTCATGTTTCTGGCGCGCGGATTCAAGCCGAGCTTTAAATTCTTCTTTGTTCCGGAGATCAGTCTTAGCCATTTTCGTCACATTCACGAAAAATTAACGTCATCTAATTCCCCCTACTTAAAGCGCGGGAAACATACGGTCTGCCTATCCCACTGTCAAGTTCCAAACAACAGGTCATATGAGCCTTGTGTAGAAAGTTGAATGTTGTTGTGAGCTTCAGCCATAAATTACCTTAAAGTGCTGCTTCGGTCATCAACTGTGCGCGTGTCAGATCTACAGAAACAAGCTGCGAGATTCCACGTTCTGCCATTGTCACACCGAACAGGCGGTCCATTCGTGCCATTGTTATAGGATGGTGTGTTACAACAAGAAAACGGGTATCCGAGTCGGCTGACAAGCGATCCAGCAGGTTACATAAACGTTCGACATTCACATCATCAAGTGGCGCATCCACTTCGTCCAGAACGCATATGGGAGCGGGATTGGTCAGAAATACAGCAAATAGCAGGGCAACGGCAGTCAGGGCCTGCTCCCCCCCTGACAACAGCGACATTAATTGAAGCCGTTTCCCCGGAGGGCTGGCCATAATCTCCAAACCGGCAGCGAGAGGATCATCCGATTCTGTCAGTGCCAGATGTGCATGTCCGCCGCCAAAGACCTGCTTGAATAATTCCTGAAAATGACTATCCACCTTTTTGAAGGCAACGAGGAGCCGTTCGCGCCCTTCCTTGTTCAGGCTTGAGATTCCTTGGCGCAGGCGGCTGATAGCGGCTTCAAGGTCAGCTCGCTCGGTTACTAATGTGGTTAGTTGCTCGTCAACTTCCTGTGCTTCGATCTCGGCCCGCAGATTGACAGGACCCATTCCATCGCGTTCTCTTTTCAGGCGGCCCAGTTTTTTCTCGCTAACATCGATCGGGGGAATTTCTTCGTTATCAGCTATATCACCGGCTGATTTTATATTCTCGGGTGTACAGTCGAGTTTCTCGGAGATCTGATCTGCCAGATTTTTAAGTAATTCTGCGGAATGTTCTACATCAGCCTGATATCGAACACGTTCTTCACGGCAGGTAGCCAGCGCATTTTGTGCCTGCTGTAGTGCCGCGTCACATTGAGCGAGAACCGATTCTGCCTCTGTTACCTGTGCCCGGACGGTTGTACGGGCACTTTCAGCACGCGCCATTTCGTCGGATAGTTCCCCGCGGCGTGCCATAATTTCCTTTGGTTTGTTCTCAAGCTCTTTTATTTCCTGATCGGTGGTGGAAAAGCGGATTTCGAGCTGCGAGAAATGGTCTGCCATGTTTGAGCTGCGTTTGATCCAGTTCTCTCGTTCTGCATTTGCCGAGCGAATACGGTCCTGCCGGATGGCGGCAGTGCGGACCAGTTTGTCATGGTCGGCACGTATGCGCCCGCTTTCGTCACGTTGTTCGCGTAATTGCGCTTTCAGCTTGTCCAGCGTTACATGGGATTGAGATAAATCAGGCAAGTTTGAAAGCTCACTCTCTAACTGTTCGATATGTGCCCTTACTTCTGCGCTGTCACTCAGCGCGGCTGCTTCCTGTTCTTCGACGGATTGGAGTCTGGAGCGTTTTGTCGCCTCGGCCCGTTGCTGACTGGCCTGATTTGCGCGCAAGGCAGAGAGTTCCTTTTCGGTTGCCCGACGGCTGTCGCGAATGTGGGTTTCATCCTTTCGTTTGTCGAGCAACGTTTTCTCGGCAAGGGACAAAGCTTCTTTCAGCTCACTTTCTTGTAGATGCTGTTTTTTGAGTTGTTTTTCCAGTTCTGTTTTGCGGTTGCGCTGTTCCAGACGAACGGATGCTACAGATTTTACGTCTGGTTTTTGGTGAAATCCATCCCACCGCCATAATGCCCCGTCAAGAGTGACTAGCCGTTGCCCGCATTCAAGGGCATTTTTCAGCTTTTCCCCTTCTTCAATGGTGTCCACTACCGCAATTTGCGAGAGGCGCGCTGTCAGCGCAGATTCGCCAGATACAAAGACATCGAGTGTCTTTATATGTTTTGGAAAACTAGATAGTGAGGTCGATGGTGTTCTTTCTGCCCATATTGCGCTGGCCGCGGGATTAGTTGATGCATCCAGATCATCTCCTAATGCGGCCCCAAGGGCCGTTTCATAGCCGGCCTTGACCGTCAGGTGTTCGGCGACCGGCGTCCAGTCTCCTTCGTCTTGCACAAGAAGGGAGGCCAGTGCACGTATTTCTGCTTCAATTGCTGCCGTTTCTTTCTCCGATATGTTCAAGGCCTCGCGGGCCTTTCGCTCTTCACCGTCAGCTGCTTGGCTCTCGGCCTCTGCCTTTTCCAGTTTTTCTGCAAGGTCGACAGATTTCTGAACGGCGGCAGCAATCTCTTGCGAGAGGGTGTTTGTCTGATCAAGGGTTTTCAGATCAGCGGCAAGGACCAGTTTTTCCTTGGTCAGAGTTGCCAGCTTTTCCTGATGACGCTTCAGGCTGTGCCGCGCCGTGTCCAGTTGTTGTTGTCGGGCCGTATGGCGTGCTTTTTCGGAAGCATATGCTTCTGTCATGGCATCAAGCTTGCCTTGCAACGTACGGACAGAGGTTTGGCGGGTTTGAATGCTTGTGCTCAGTTGGTCGAGTTTTGGTTCGTCCTCAATACTCTCAGCCTCTAGCCGGACGCATTCTTCGCGTAACTTTCGAACGGCTTCAGCCGCATCTTTTTCCAGATTTTTTTCCCGTTGCATATCGCTGGAAATCTGGCTTTTCCGGTCTTCGAGCTGTTGTTGTGCTTTTTTCAGGCGTTCTTCCTCAGCGGCAAGATTTTCACCGAGAAGCGCGAGCTTATGAACCTGTGCCGCTGCGGCCGCTTCTGCCTCGCGCAAGGGCTTTAACGCCTCTGCAGCTTTCAGGCTGGCATTCTGGGCTAATGCTGTTTGCCGGGTTAGTTCGGTCACTGCCTCGGCGGCTTCTTTGTATCGGTGTTGGGCTGACTTTTCTGTGGCGGACGCTTGCTCATATTTACGGTATAGGAGCATAGCCTCTGCTTTGCGGATATGTCCTGAGATATTCCGGTACCGGGTGGCTTGCCGGGCTTGTCGCTTCAGGCCTGAAAGTTGAACCTCCAGTTGCCCCGTAACATCATCAACCCGCTCAAGGTTGGCTTCGGCGGCTTTCAGGCGGAGCTCGGCTTCGTGACGGCGTGAATGCAAGCCGGAAATACCGGCAGCTTCTTCAAGCAAATGACGTCGGTCTTTTGGTTTGGCATTAATAAGGGCGCCAACCCGTCCCTGGCTAACGATGGCGGTCGAATGCGCACCGGTCGCCATATCGGCAAAGAGCAGTTGTACATCGCGGGCCCGGGTCACTTTACCATTGATCCGATAATCAGATCCTGAATCCCGCCGAATGCGCCGGGTGATATCCAGTTCGGTTGTTGTGTTATAGGCTGGGGGGGCGCCGCGGTCGGTATTGTCGAGCCCTAAGGTTACTTCTGCCATATTGCGGGCGGCACGGCTGGCGGTGCCTGCAAAAATAACGTCATCCATGGCGCCGCCGCGCATGTTTTTGGCAGATGTTTCTCCCATGACCCAGCGCAAGGCTTCCACCAGATTGGATTTGCCGCACCCGTTCGGGCCGACGATGCCGGTGAGGCCGTCTTTAATCAATAATTCTGTTGGTTCCACAAATGACTTGAAGCCAGACAGACGCAATTGAGAAAATTTCACGGCCCCTCCATCATCAATTACAATAGACTTTTCAAATAGGCATCAAAAGTTGGATAATCCGCCCAGTTACCTTCGTACAGATCACCGTTGATAAAAAGGGTTGGTGTGCTGTTGACACCATAGTCGTTTGCCGCAACCATCCGGTCTGTAAGAATGCTTTCACCAAGTTTTTCGTCCTTAAGGGCAGCTTCAAATTGTGCCTTGGGAACACCGATAGCTTTTGCCATATCGATAATCGCAGCCGTAACGTCACTTGCTCCGCGCCATTTGTCCTGATTTTTAAACAGGTAGTTCAGGGCAGCGAAAAAACGGCCTTCGCCTGCAGTATGGGCAAGAACAGACGCCTGGAATGCGTACCGGTCCAGTGGAAAATCACGAAATACCAGATAGGCTTTGCCTGTATCGACGTAATCTTTTTTAAATTTGACCAATGTACCGTTATGCAAGCGGGCGCAATGCGGACAGGTCAAGGATGCATATTCGACAACAGCTATCGGTGCAGATTTATCTCCCAGAATTTTATCACCCTCAAGCAAATCCATAACACCGGCCTGTGCTGTGCCCGGTGTCAGCACTGACATCGCCCCGAATGCTATAGGGGCGATTCCTGCTGAAGCTACAAAATGTCGACGTGTTAGGGCCAATTTTTGATCTTTCATACTAGATGTAGTGTTAGTATAGCTTTTCATAGATATTTCCTCAAACATTTCTGTTATGTAGACTTTGCGTCCGTTAAAGAGTTGATTTATTTTGATTTATTACTGTCAGAATGACCATTGGAATTGGTAACTGCTGTGCCAAGATTGGTTAAATTCTGTTTTAATTCAGGGTCTGAAACATCTTCAAGAATTTTGGCCAACCATTCCAGTTGGGCATCTGTAGGGGCTGGAAGTGGCTGTTTTATTGATGTTTTCACCTGTTTGATCGGAGCTTGAATCAATTGGAGGCGTCCAACAGCCCGATATCCGAAGAAGCTGTTGATTCGCTCTATGATAAGGGGCTCGAATTGTTGGAATTCAGGGGCGAATCCTGGAGATACGCGGACTTTCAGGCTGGCATTCCGGTTTTCATTGCGGGAAAATGTCATGCGTTCAGGGCTGGAGGCCTGCGCAAGCGTTGGTCCCACAATTTCCGCCCATTTTGATAAAATATCTGCTTGGGAAAAGCCGCGCTTCACCAAGGCTGCCCGGGTTGATTTCCCGAGAAACACACCAATGGCCTTTGGTCCTGCTTTATGCCTGATTTTTCTCAATCGTCAAAAATCTCTTTTAATATGATCTATAACCATATCATATAGGGCAGATTTTTTAGAAGCAAAATGATTAATACGCGACAATATGCCTCGTTTCAAAAATGATATTTCAGATTTTCCAGCCCTTATACTGGAGTGGTATGATCAACACAGACGGCAATTGCCTTGGCGTAGAGATGCCGCCGATAAAGCGGAGCCGTATCATATCTGGTTAAGCGAAATCATGTTGCAACAGACAACGGTTCCAACTGTTGGCCCGTATTTCGAAAAATTCCTGACTAAATGGCCGACTGTGCAGCATTTGGCATTGGCTCCGTTGGATGAAGTGCTAACTGCCTGGGCAGGGCTTGGCTATTACGCCCGGGCGCGTAATTTGCATAAATGTGCCCAAGCCGTTTGGTATGACCATAAAGGCAAATTTCCTGATACCGAAGGGCAGTTATTGGAGTTGCCGGGTATTGGCCCCTATACAGCGGCGGCAATTGCAGCAATTGCGTTCGATCTTCCTGCGGTTGTCATTGATGGTAATATTGAACGCATTATTTGCCGACTGTTCAGGCTTGAAGAAGTTCTACCCAAAGGGCGGCCCGTAATCAGAGAGCATGCTGCCAGTGTTACACCTGATCTGCGGGCTGGTGATTATGCGCAGGCTTTGATGGATATTGGTTCAGGCATCTGTACACCTAAAAAACCGGATTGTGATATTTGTCCTGTAGGGAATTTGTGTCAGGGAAGAGCCGCTGGCGATGCAGAAACCTATCCAAGGAAAGCACCCAAAAAAGCAAAACCTTCGAAAAGCGCGACAGTGTTGTGGATTGAAAACGGGGCAGGGGCCGTATTGATGCGGCGAAGAGAAGAGAAAGGACTTCTTGGTGGAATGATGGAGTTTCCCTCTACCGACTGGACAGAGGTTACCTTGTTACAGAATGAACAGGCTGCTGCTGTTAGCTCTTTGTTGTGTGAACTGGGATTGGAAGCTGAGCACGGGCTGGCACGCCCGCCTGTTAAACACACATTTACCCATTTTCATCTGTCTTTGACGCCATTGATATTGCAACTGGTACCTACGGATATGGGGGTGTCAAATCAGTATCAATGGGTAAACCCATCGGTATTTGACGAGTTTGCTTTGCCAACCCTGATGAAAAAGGTCGCCAAGGCAGTTGCGTCTGCCCAAGGCGACCTGAAGCTGGATTAATCCTGTTACGACTATAATCCCGGAGAGATAAATTCTTCGCGCGATATGCTTCCGTTTTTGTCTTTGTCCAGTGCGGTGAAGCGGGAACTGCCGGCAGCCAGAAATTCTTCCAGACTCAAAATAGTATCTGAATTTGTATCGGTTTGTTTGTAGCTGTCGGGAACTTCTATCGGCGTGTCTTTTTCAGAAACGGCACTGCGCAGTTTGTTTGCTGTTACATATTCTTCGAATTCCACGGACCCGTTGCCATTCAAATCAAGGATACTGAAATAACGGGTTCTATAGGCTTCGGCCTCTTGTGCTGATATGGCATTGTCCGCATTCTGGTCAATTCCCAAGAATTGAGATGGCGTGAAAGCAGCGACAGGCGCGGCACCAGCCGCCATAAGCAGAAAAAGTGTCGCAGATGTTATGTTTCTCATGGTTTCCCCCTTCAACAGGAATGAGAAGGGAGAATATCCCCTCGTCAGTTCATTTCCGACCGTACTTGTTGCCGCAAGACATCGATTGAGATGGATTGGCCTTCGGCATCGAAATGCCAGAATGTCCATCCGTTACATGTACTGGACCCTTGAAGCTGTGCGCCAACCTTGTGGATAGAACCGGTTACATCCGATGCAATCAGGCTACCATCCGCACGAACTCTGGCTTTGTAACGTCTTCGGGAATCAAACAGAACCTGTCCTGCTGATAATAATCCCCGTTCAACAACAGACCCGAACGGAACACGGGGCTCTTGTCGTTTGCTTTTTGTATATTCAAGATTTTCAGGTGAAAGGGCCTGAACTTTCTTGATTCGTTCTTTTGCAACCTTGATATATTTGGTCTCTTGTTCACATCCAATGTAATGGCGCCCCAGTTTCTTTGCAACTGCACCCGTGGTGCCGGAGCCAAAGAAGGGATCAAGAATGACATCGCCGGGTTTTGAGGCTGCCGTCAATACGCGATAGAGCAGGCTTTCGGGTTTCTGTGTTGTATGGGCCTTCTCTCCATCGATTTTCAACCGCTCGCCACCACTGCATATGGGCAATAACCAGTCGGAGCGCATTTGCAGATCATCATTCATGACCTTGAGGGCATCGTAGTTAAAGGTCATTCCCTTTGAATCCTGATCTTTTGAGCACCAGATCAATGTTTCATGGGCATTTGTAAAACGGGTGCCGCGAAAGTTTGGCATCGGATTGTTTTTGCGCCAGATAATATCGTTAAGAACCCAGTATCCAAGATCCTGCAAGGTTGATCCAACCCGGAAAATATTGTGATAGGAGCCAATAACCCAAAGGGTGCCGTTATCTTTTAGAACTCTTTTTGCAGCCTTTAGCCAGTCATGGGTGAAGCGGTCATAAGCCTTGAAACTTTCAAACTGATCCCAGTCATCATCAACGGCATCAACCCGGCTGTCATCAGGGCGGCGCAGCTCGCCTGACAATTGCATGTTATAAGGGGGGTCTGCGAAAATCATATCGACAGATTTTTCAGGCAGGTCATTCATCAACTTGATGCAATCGCCTTGCAGGATTTGGTCGAGAGGCAGTTTTAAAGTGTCAGTCATCGCTCTTCTTCGGTTGTTCGCGTTGACCCCAATAGTGATTCGCCCGATTCGTCACGTCAATATATTTCGTTGAATCAGTATGTTAGGAGATACTGTTAATTCTTAGCTTTAGTGACCTCAAGTATTTTCCGGATAGGGGCAAAACTTCGCCTATGTAGTGGTGTTACGCCAAAGAGACTCAAGCCCTTGCGATGTTCAGTCGTGCCATAACCGGAATTTCTCTCCCATCCGTAGTGCGGATACTGAGCTGCAAAGGCACACATTTGTCGATCCCGTGTCACTTTTGCAACAATGGAGGCCGCTGAAATGGAGAGTGAGAGCGTGTCTCCTTTAACTATAAGTTGTGAGGGGATGCCTGTTTCAGGGTCTCTGTTGCCATCAACCAGTAGTATATCAGGGGTAGTTTTCAGATTTTTGACAGCTCGGCGCATGGCAATGAAGGTTGCTTGCAGGATGTTATATGTATCGATTTCCTGAACGCTTGCCTCGCCAATTCCCACGTCGGCTTTTTGCATAATCTGATCGAACAGAAGCTCTCGTTTGGCCTTTGACAGCTTTTTGGAATCCGTCATTCCTTCGGGGTAATCGTCAGGATCAAGAATAACCGCAGCGGCAACAACGGGGCCCGCAAACGGACCCCGTCCAACTTCATCGACACCGGCGACAATACCGCTTGCGCGTCTTTCGTAACTGAAGTCAGGTTTGCTCATTGGTTGCCTTTACCTGCCCATTGAATAGAACTGGTCATTGGGGCGCATGGCTGTCAGATTTGCCATACGGTTACTCAAGCCGAAAAAGGCGGTAATCGCCCCGATATCCCAGATATCTTCATCTTTAAATCCAACATCACGCAGCAGAGCGAAATCGGCATTTCCGACAGTATGTGCTGAATTGGAAATTTTCAGCGCAAAATCAATCATGGCCTTTTGGCGGGTTGTGATGTCGGCCTTGTGGTGATTGGTTGCCAGTTGATCGGCGAGCAACGGCTGTTTCGAATAGATGCGCAGCAAAGCACCATGGGCAACCACACAATAGAGGCATTTGTTATCCGATGATGTGGCGACAATAATCATCTCTTTCTCGGCCTTGCTTAAAGAAGATCCTTCTCTGAGCATAATGGCGTCGTGATAATTGAAAAAGGCACGCATTTCGTCGGGGCGATGGGCAAGGGCCATAAAGACATTGGGGATGAAACCGGCTTTTTCCTGCACGCCCAAAACCAGATCCCGTAAATCTTCGGGAAGGTCAAGAACGTCCGGCACTGAAAAGCGGCTAATGGGATGTTCGCTCATTGTTATATCCTTCTTTACGCGTTTACATTGACTACAATGCGGCCCTTTACGGTGCCGTCAAGCAAGGCTTTTGCTGTCGGGATTGCTTCGGATAGTGGAATTTCGGTTGTAATCAGATCAATATGAGAAAGATCAAGATCACTTGCCAGTCGCTGCCATGCTTGCAGTCTTTTCTCGCGCGGGCACTGAACGCTGTCAACGCCGTGCAATATGACACCGCGCAAGATAAAGGGGGCCACACTTGCCGGAAGGTCCATCCCTTGCGCCAGACCGCAAGCGGCAACTGTGCCGCCATATTTTAGGCCAGCACAGACGTTTGCCAATGTGTGGCTGCCAACCGTATCGATGGCACCTGCCCATCGTTCCTTGGCAAGCGGGCGACCCGGCTCTGATAATTCTGAGCGGTCAATGATGCTGGAAGCTCCCAATGATTTGAGATAATCGCTTTCAGCCGCTCGCCCTGTTGAAGCAATAACATTATAGCCCAGTTTGGCCAGAATGGAGATGGCAAAGCTGCCAACACCGCCAACGGCACCGGTGACCAGTATGTCACCTTTATCAGGGGTGACGCCTTGTTGTTCAAGCGCCATAACGCAGAGCATGGCCGTATATCCGGCAGTGCCGATTGCCATTGCCTGTTTTGTAGTAAAGGTATCCGGCAACGGGACCAGCCAGTCGCCGTTCAGGCGTGCTTTTTGTGCCAAGCCACCAGAGTGAATCTCGCCCACGCCCCAGCCGTTGAGGATAACCTTGTCACCGGTTTTGTAGCCTGCATGGTCACTGCTCTCGACGGTGCCCGCCAGATCAATGCCGGGGACAAGCGGAAATTTTCTGACAACAGGGGCTTTACCGGTTATGGCCAGCCCGTCTTTATAGTTCAATGTTGAATAGTCCACTTTGACGGTGACACCACCTTCGGGAAGCTGGCCTTCGGAGATATCCGTCAGATTAGCAGCATAGATGTCATCTTCTTTGGTTATTAATATTGCTTTCATTGCTGATGCTCCTTGTTGATAGATTTGAGGGAATTGTGGGATGTGCCGAGCCCGGTGAAAAAGCTGGCGGTGAACAGATCAATGGGATCGGTTGATCTGACGAGCTTTGCCCGCAAGATGGCGCCTTCCCAGCTAATCCAGAAAAGGGCCGCACTGTCTTTAGTATTTATCGTGGAGGCAATTGCACCAGTATCTTTTGCCTCATCAAGACAGATCTGAACCCGTCGTTGCCAATCAAGGAAGATATCCTCCAGCGGTTTGCGAAAAGTTTCGCTGAGGGAGCCCAATTCCTGCCCCAGATTTCCAATAAGGCAGCCACGTTTAAAATCATATCGGCACATACCGTCTTTGGCATCATCAATAAAATCTTGCAGGCGGGTCAGGGGGCTGCGGCTTTTATCTTGCAGCCAGCGGTCAATTTTTCTGGCAAAGAATGTACCGTAATTTTCAACAACTGCGAGCCCGTAGGCGTCTTTGCTGGGAAAATAATGATAAAAAGAGCCTTTGGGAATACCTGTCTGTTTCAGTATTTCGCCAATACCGGTGCTGGCGAAACCCTTTTCGGTCAGAACGGCTGTTCCGTGACGAATAAGCAATTCGCGTGTGCCTGCCTCGCCGTTCTTTATTTTGGGTGGCCTGCCTCGGCGTTTTATGATGGGGGCGGTAGAGCTCATTCTTTATTTATAGACCGATCGTCTATTAAATGGCAACGGAGCATTTTCAGATGCTAAAAAATAGCAGTAGATTTTTGTTTTGATGAGAGTAGCACCACTCTATTTTAGTTCAGTCATGCGTCCCCCGGAATTTGCGCTTTTCTGCCTCACTGGTAACGTAGGGTGGTTTTTTAAGCTGACTGCTCATAATCGTCTCTTTCTTTTCGGCTCATATCGCAAGCAGAAATTACGCGGATTTTGAAAGACAAATCGGCTCGCAAAATAACGCGAAATTGGAAATGCAACGACTAATTAATCTATCTGGGAGAAATTTGAAATGGTAGTGGAGAAATTGTCAAACTAAATTCGTTCGACTTCTTTTCTCCTTTTCGGAGATAGTAGACGGTCACAAGAGTTGATATAATGGCTTTTCCTGGGTTCGAAGGCAGGGTCCGTTTTTGTATTGATTAGAAACCGACACTTTAACAATGATTTTTTGATACCTCGAGTGCTGTCTGACACGCAGGTCTTTTATACATTCTATCTTTGTAGGAGCTGAAGATTTCGGGCATATCCAACCCGAAAAACGTTGCAAGGTTTAATGTATGGGCCACCAGTATGTCCGCTATAGTAAAGCTTTTGCCGACAAGATATTCATTTTCTGTCAGGTATTGTTTCAATGCAGTCAATGAACGGTTAAATTCCCAAACCGAAGTTTCAAGCATATCGGGAATGCGTCGTTCCCTAGGTAGTCCGAAGCGGTGTTTGCCAATGCTGGATACTGGCTGCTCAAGGTCAGACAACACAAAAAAACAAATTTCGTCAAACTTTACTTTCAACGGAGTATCATAAATTGGGGCCAACCTAGCTGACGGACTGCACGCTGAAACATAATTTAATATTGCTGCGCTTTCTGTTATCACCAGATCACCATCGACAATGGTTGGGACTTTACCTTGACAGTTCAAGTTTTTGTATTCACGGCTCAAAGCACCATATGGGTTTTGCTCGCTTTCAAATTCAACATGGTGATAATTGTAAGGGATTTTGGCTTCCTCCAATGCCCATAAAGCTCGAAATGAGCGCGATTGCCCATTGCCATATAAGTTCATCATGGTTTTCCAGTTTAAAAAGGTTAGATTTGTCAATTTTATTGATCATTTTGGTTTTGAGTAACTAGCTTGCCAACAGAAGAGCAATGCATTGATGTTAAGCGTTTTTAAGGAAGTGTAATAGCTTTTAACATGAAAGCATCTGGTAGACCAACTTTGGCACCCGGAAACGGAAGGTGGTCGAGTTGGCCTTCGACCACGTAGGCAGTATTCCCAAAAACTGCGGCAGTGGTTGGCACATTAAGTCCTTTACCGACAGTCCTTACTTTGCCATTCAGCTTATCGACCCTAATTGTCGCCAAAGTACCTGTTTTACCTTCAACAACCAATAATTTACCTGAGGCGAGTGTTTTAATACCATCTGGGCCACCAAGTGGTCGCGAGAGTGTGATTTGATCAACAGAACCGGCGGAACCATCTTGCTTCATTACAATACGAAACAATTCGTTTGTATTGTATTTAACGACAAATACGCCCTGTCTATTCCAGGTGATTCCGTTCAGGTTAAACCCTTTCTCGGTGAAAAATCGGGCATCCTTACTCCACAAACTCAACGATTTTGCGTGAGGCTTTAATGCTAGTATGCGCGGCTTGAAAGAATCAGTCATCAGAAGGGTGCCATCAGGTGTGAGCGCCAGATCGTTACACAATCCCCCATCGGGAAATTCCCAACGACCTCCGAAACTTCCGCTTTTTATGTCGAAAGAAACGAGTCCTGGTCGCGAGGCACCTTTGAAATCACTAACACCCAGATCCGAGTTGCACGCATACAAGGTGCCACCGTCTGAACTGACCACCATGCCAGCAACGCTCATGAGGCCGTTTGAACCATCCCGTATAAATACACTAGCTTTGTGACTGCCCGGTTCAAGGTAAAGAATACGGCCTTTAGTTAGGCTGCCAACGTAAAGTCCTCCTTGTTTGTCAACCGCTACGCCCTCTGGAAACAGCATTCTACCCGGAAGGGTCGCCTGTTCTGTTGCCGATGACGTCTCAGCTGTTGCAAATATTGAACCTATCAACATGGCCGCAATTCCCAGTTGTTTGAAATGTGTTTTATTCATCTTTTTTAACTCCTGAAATTCATAATGTAAGTTCATAATAGCACTTTACTATTCCTGCAAATATTCTCGACTTTTGCAAAGTCTCCATGCAATAATGCACGAATGAAAGATTGGGATGATTTACGATATTTCCTGTCGGTAGCTCGTGCGGGTAATGTAACAGCGGCGGCTAGGAAGCTAGGCGTTAACCACTCAACCGTTTCAAGGCGCATTTGCGCATTTGAAGAACGGTTGGGTATAAAATTATTTGAAAGGCTGCCATCCGGATACGCCTTGAGTCCTCTTGGTGAAGAACTGTTGGGTAGCGTACAAGGTGTAGAGAGAGACATTACAGCTATTTCCCGCAAAATTGCTTCACAAGATATGAGAATGAAGGGTTCGCTACGTGTTACGGTTCCAGAAAGCATCTTCTCCGTTGTGCTCATGCCGAAAATTGCTTCATTCAACAAGATGTATCCAGATATTGAGATAGAAATCACCGGAACCCCGCAAATTGTAAACTTGAATAACCGGGAAGCCGATTTAGCTATCCGGGTTACCAACCGGCCTCCAGAGGGGTTGGTCGGGCGCCGATTGACTGAACAAAGGTTAGCTAAATACGCATCGCTTACCTATTTGAAGCAGCATGGTTTAGAGCCAGAGGCGATTTCCGACTCTCTGGTAAAAGTACCCGCGACTCATACATGGGTTGGCCTTATTGGAGAAAAAGCAACCCCCGGCTGGGTGGATACTTATTATCCCGGCTCTAAATGTGCTGCTAGGCTGGATTCTGTTTTTGGCCTGTTTGAAGCTGTAAAGGCCGGGTTAGGAATTGCAGAATTACCCTGCCGTATCGGGTGTGGCGACCCACGACTTATTCGTGTACCCCCACTTGAAACCGTGAGACACGATGACATCTGGGTTCTTTATCACCGTGATATGCGCCACATATCACGATTACGTGCATTTTCAGACTTTTTGATCAAAACAATTGTTGCCGAACAGCAGTTATTTATGTGTGACTAGGATATGAAAAACTACTAAATTATGGGCATGCACGCCGGAGCGAACTGTAATGCAGTAGATGTTTTGAGTAGTCTGTTGTTTTTATAAAATGATAGCCAATAATAAATGCTATCTTGCCGGTTGCTCTGCGCCCCCGAATTCTGGGGTCACTGGATATGTCAGGTGGGTAATAAGTCCTTCTTCACTTTATTCAATAAGAAGGACAACAGAAAGCTATTTGGTTTTGGCCAAAATTGACAGGCGTTGAATGCTGGCTTTTTCGAGAAATGTAAATGCGTCTTCATCCAGCTCTTGAAAGGAGAAGGCTATCTGGTTTTTTCCTAAGATTATCCGGGTTACTGTCGCCTTGCACATAACTGCCTGGCGGTGCTCTGGCGAATAGGACAGCTCTGTTACTATCAGGACGTCGCCCACCGGAGGGCGACCTTTGAAGTCGGTAATTCGGAAGCCGCCCAGACTCCAATCATAGGTTTCCACCTGATGTCCGGCAATGACCAAGCTGAGGCGAGGTAACTCGTAACGGCGATCTTTTCTGTTATGGGCTCTGAATTTTCCGACTGTAAAGAAATTGGCCATGCCGTTTCGTGTCTTCCCCCTTTAAGATAGTGCAGGCTTTCACTATCCAGCCAAATTCTTAAAATTATGTGAGGAAACTCAAAAGAAAATTATGTTTTCGGCTAGGATTTACTTCTTTTTTCATGCTCCTGCAAGCGGCTGAAAAGTTCTACAAAGTTGCAGGGCATATACCGATAATCCAGCTGATGGATCAAAATATCATCCCATGCGTCTTTGACGGCGCCTGTCGAGCCGGGCAGGGCAAACAGATAAGTCCCGCTTGCGACACCTGCGGTTGCCCGTGATTGAATGGTGGATGTGCCGATTTTCTGGTAACTCAACATGCGAAACAACTCACCAAATCCCGGGATTTCTTTTTCATACATCCCCGAGAATGCTTCAGGTGTAATATCACGGCCCGTGACGCCGGTCCCGCCGGTAGAGATCACAACGTCAACCAGATCTGATGCAATCCAGCCTTTAACGACAGCCTGAATGTCAGCGATTTCATCTTTAACAATTTTTCGGTCCGCAAGAATGTGACCGGCTTTTTCAACGCGATCAGCAAGCGTCTGGCCAGAACGGTCTTCGGCCAGCCCGCGAGTGTCAGAGACAGTCAGTACAGCGATTTTTACAGGGATAAAGGTACGGCTTTCATCAATTCCGGGCATTTGTAGCAACCTTTCCGTTTGTTTTGTCGAGGGGATAATATTGAGGCCAGCTGCCTTGTGCAATGTCATCAAGGCCGGGCAGGTCTTGACCGAGACGATGGCGGTATATCCAGAGATTTGTAAGGACACGCTTGATGAAACCCCGTGTCTCACGGCTTTGCATTGCTTCGATAAAGAAAAGCGGATCACTGCTACCTTTGGCGCGCTTTTTCCATTTGATAAGGTTTCCGGGCCCGCCGTTATAGGCGATAGTCAAATAGAACAGGTTGTTGGTGACGGATTTATCTTTCATCAAATATAGCAGGTATTTTTGTCCCAGTTCCAGATTGTAAGACGGGTTGAATAGTTTCCGGCTCTTTTTACGTCGTAAACTTCTATCATTCGCCAGATAAGCGGCAGTTTGAGGCATCAGTTGCATCAGCCCTTTGGCTCCGGCTGGGCTTTTGGCGCGGGTATAAAAACCGGATTCTTGACGCATGAATGCGTATAGCAAGGCGCGATCAACTTTGAATCCGTTTTTGGGTTGCCATTGGGGCAGGGGATAAATGGCAGCATCCCATGCCGAATTTGTTTTTTCCCACAAATATAACCCCATCCGCATAGCAACCGAAGGAATGCCGATTTTTTCGGATAAGGATAACAGCATAGGAGCCTGTTTAGCACTTGCTTTGGGAAATGCGGTTCTAATCTCGCGTTCGGCCAGATAAAACTGTTCTGCCTGGCTGAGAGCGATGGCTCTTCGAGCCGCAGGGAGTTTGAGTAACCGATCAATATCTGTTTGCTGTAAGGGGGGCAAATTCCAACTGAAGGGTTTTAATACGCCTAGCTGGCGGAGCGCCAACAAGCCATAGAAAGTCCGAGGGTATTCGGTTGCCTTGTGCAAATATTCATGTGTCTTTTCTGGTTGCTGCAATTTCAGATAGGCGCGCGAGGCCCACCAGTTTGCCCGGCTCGCGGTCCAGTCAGAGATGCGTTTTACTTTGGATAGGGCATCAAAATGCCGGGCAGCCTTTTCCAGTTTATTTTGTCGCCAAGCAGCAAGACCTGCGGTCCAATCAGCTTGGGGGGTGTATCTGCGTGCCTTTTTTAAAGCACTTTCCGCATATTCAATGGCCTTTTCGTCATTTCCATACAGAAAAAAACTCAGGGCAATTTTTTCTTGTAACTGTGCGTATTCCACATGGTCCAGCAGTTTGGTGATTTTCTTTTTTTCTAGATATTCGGCGGCATTGGTTGGTTGGCCTCGAAACAGATAGCGCCGGATTACCCGTTTGGCATGAGCAACTTCGTTGGTTGTCTGTGGAGACCTTCTGCGTTTGCTTTTATAGGCGCGGGAGACAAAGAACGGTTGCCCCGGGCCGGTTCCGCCGAGATATCCGGTGCGGACCGGTTTCGGGGTCGGTTTCCAGTCCGAGCGATGGCGGCTAACGGCTAGCCGGTATAATTTCTCGGCGCCGGGAAGATCGGGGTAGTTCTTCATCCACATATGCAGCTCAGAATATTTCGCCCGGTATTTTGTGGGATGCATATATCGTTGGTATTGCACATGGCCTATCAGGATAGGGTTCACAATTTTTTTGATAAGCCGGTCCGCTTTGCGCCAGTTACCATCATCCTGAAAGGCAAAAATTTGCTTATAAAGAAGGGCATCTGTATCGCTTAAAATCGGTGGAATTTGCTGCGCAGAACCGGGAGAACTGAAAAACAGGCTTGAAGCAATAAAAACAGAGACGAAAATACTGGCGGGTTTTTGAACGTTGAATGTGCAAAGTCTCAAAAATTTTCCGACATTTAAAATCATACAGTTTGCACCGATACAAGAATAAGAACTGGTTGGTTTCGCAAGTTTCGCGCTGTTGGTATCATGGCTGCTGCATCAGTGCAGCCTTTAGTTTTAATAAATCTTCCCAAGCCAGCTTTTTTGATGCCGGGTGATCCATCAGGAAGGCGGGGTGGAAAATGCCAAGAGCCGGAATCGTTGTGGAGCCGGTTTCTATGTCGGTCCATTTTCCACGCAGTTTATTGATACCGTTTTTCTGCTCAAGAACGAATGCTGCCGCTTCACCACAAAGCAGGATATGGGTAGGGGCTGCCAGTTCAATATGCTTTTTAATAAAGGGCAGGCAAATAGCTTGTTCTTCACGGGTTGGTGCGCGCCCTCCGGGAGGGCGCCATGGCAGACAACTGGCAAGGTAGTAGTCTGCTATTCCGATACTGGCGAGCATTTTTTCGAGTAAGTCGCCAGTGGTTCCGCCAAAAGGCTGGCCTTTGCGATCTTCTTCCGCTGAAGGGGCGCGGTCGATCACCATTAATGACGCCGTGCTGTTTCCGCTCGAGAAGACGGTGCGGGTTGCCATTTTCTGAAGAGCGCATCCCTCAAAATTTTCAAGCGCGGCCTTCAGGTCGCTTAGTGAGGTTGCTTGCGCCGCAGTAGTCTTCGCCTTCTGAACCGGTTCGGTATTTGGCAGGTTTACCTCGGTAGATGAGGGGGACGTCTGCGGTTGCCTAGCAACAGAAGAGAGGTTCGATATAGGAGAAGTTTGCGGCGTTACCGTCTCGGTTGGGCGTTTGATTGCGGGCGGCGGCGCCATGCCGAACCGGTCAAGCGGGACCTCGCCGATTGTCTCGTCTACACCGGCTTCCAGATAGAAATCCAGTATCTGTTTTGTTGTTACATGTTCTTGCATGGGGACATCATAGCAGGGCTTATCTGTAAAGTTGAGGGGTAGCTTGACCTATTAATAAAATAGATCAATCTGGTTGAAATATGGAGGAAAAACCAGCGTCAGCAGGCAGGTGACGAGATGTGATTTGGTCCTTTCCCTAAGGGTAAGGGGCGGAAAACTGCCATACTTCGTCGAAAACAGGATTGACGCACCGCAAAAAAAATATAGTGTCGAGGAAAAGAAACAAGCAGGGATCTGATAATCCAGATTGGATTACAAGAAGGGTATTCCTTGTAAAATTTTGATAAGACGGATGAAGAGGCTTGGTATGGAACGCGAATCTATGGAATTTGATGTCGTTATCGTTGGCGGCGGTCCTTCGGGATTATCTGCTGCGATCAAAATACGGCAACTCAGCATGGACGCTGGGCTGGAATTGAGCGTTTGTGTTCTGGAAAAAGGCTCCGAAATCGGAGCCCATATTCTATCAGGTAACGTGTTCGAGACACGGGCGCTGGACGAATTAATCCCTGACTGGAAAGAAAAAGGGGCCCCGGTTACGGTTCCGGTCAAATCTGAAAAATTCTACTTCATGACCGAATGTAGTGAGCAACGCTTGCCCAATATTATGTTGCCGAAACAGCTTCATAATAAAGGTAACTATATCATCAGTTTAGGCAATCTGTGCCGCTGGCTGGCAGAACAGGCAGAGACTCTGGGAGTTGAAGTCTATCCGGGCTTTGCTGCCGCCGAGGTTCTCTATCATGAAGATGGCAGTGTCAAAGGCGTTGCCACAGGCGATATGGGTGTTGCCCGTGACGGTACAAAAAAACCGACATATGAGCCTGGCATGGAGTTACATGCCAAATATACCCTGTTTGCCGAGGGCGCGCGAGGGTCCCTGACCAAGACATTGTTTGAGAAATTTGATTTGCGTGCCGACTGTGATCCTCAGTCTTTTGGTATCGGTCTCAAGGAAATTTGGGATCTTGATCCTGAAAAGCACCATGAAGGTCAGATTTTTCACACCTTTGGCTGGCCTCTTGACAGCGATACCTACGGGGGGTCTTTTGTCTATCATCTGGAAAATAATCAGGCTTATGTGGGATTCGTAGTCGCCCTTGATTACAGTAATCCATATTTGTCGCCTTATGATGAGTTTCAAAAATTCAAATCTCATCCAATGATGAAAGAAATGCTCGAAGGCGGCAAGCGAGTGGCCTATGGTGCTCGGGCCATTAATGAAGGCGGCTTGCAATCCATACCGGAACTGGTGTTTCCGGGGGGAGCTGTTATCGGGTGTTCGGCAGGCTTCTTGAATGTCCCGAAAATCAAGGGAACCCACACCGCTATGAAAAGCGGGATGATGGCGGCAGAAGCTGCTTTCAATGCTTTGCAGATAAATGCAGGCAATCCTGAAAAAATACTCGCCGAATATCCTGAAATGTTTGAAAATTCATGGGTTCACAAAGAATTGTATCAGGTGCGTAATTCCAAGCCTGCATTCCGTTGGGGCCTGCTTGCCGGAACGCTCTATACCGGTATTTCTCTTAAAATATTCAGAGGGCATGAGCCGTGGACATTCAAGGTTCATGCGGATCATCCTTGCCTGAAAGCTGCGAAAGATTCCAGGAAAATTGACTATCCAAAATATGATGGTGTCTATAGTTTCGATAAGCCGTCCTCAGTTTTCCTGTCAGCAACTAACCATGAAGAAGATCAGCCTGTGCACTTGCAGCTGAAGGATGACAGCGTTCCGGTTAATGTAAATTACAAGGAATATGCAGGGCCGGAACAGCGTTACTGTCCGGCAGGTGTCTACGAGTTTCTGACCGACGATGATGGATCAAATCCGCGCTTGCAAATCAATGCGCAAAACTGTGTGCATTGTAAAACCTGCGATATAAAAGACCCGACCCAGAATATTAACTGGGTCGTGCCAGAGGGGGGCGGGGGACCTAATTATCCTAACATGTAAAAATGCTCGTTATTGCGATAAAAGAAATTATCTTTGTTATCATGCCCCTGCATGTGCATTAATGTAAAATACTGACATCTGAGTATTATGATAACAAAGGCTTGAATGTATGGCTCAAGGGTTAAATAATAAGATCATCAAACGTGTTTCCTGTGTTGTCGCGCTGGGGTTGCTTGCCGGATGTGCCAGCGTTGGGGGAAGCACAGGCCGTGATTACGCGCCATTACCATTTCAGGATGAAGGCGGGATCAGTGCCGGGGTGTCGCCCACGCTCCCGGGGGAGTATCTGGCTGGCCGTCAGGCTTTACGGGATAAGGATACTCAAGCGGCATCTGATTTCCTTAGTGCGGCCTATTCGCTGAACAAGCAGGATAATTTGTTACTGCAAAGTGCTTTCAGGGCTGCCCTTGCTAATGGTGAAGCGGCTAAAACGCGAAAGCTTGCCGCTGAGATCATTGCCCGTGATGGTATTGATGATGATATGGCTCAGCTTGTTCTGGCCATTGATGATATCAAAGCCACCCAATTTTCAAATGCTAGTCAGCGGATTGAAAAAATAAAGGCCCGGGGCTTCAATATTCTGTTAAAACCGGTCCTTCTGGCTTGGGCGCAGGTCGGTGAAGGCAAATTTGATCTGGCGGTAAAAACGCTGGATGATCTGGATAAATATGACGGCTTCAAATTACTGAAACCATACCATCTGGCCTTGCTGGCCCATGCATCAGGACAAACGGAACTGGCAAGAGAGCAGTATGAAAAAGCTTTGAAGGGCCCCGCAGGACGTGCCATTCGTCTGGTTCAGTCTTATGGTATTTTTCTTCTCGAGCAAGGGGAGCCGGATAAGGCAAGGCAGTTATTCACAGATTACAAGAAACGCTTTCCTTTAAGCCCGACCATTAACCGTCTTCTTGAGCAACTAGACGATGGAGAGTCCATAAAACCGTTAATCGCAAATCCGGTTGAAGGCGCGGCCGAAGCATTATACAGCTCAGCTTCTATTATCGGGCAGGAAAGGGCAAAAAGCGCTGCGATTACATTCGCAAATTTTGCATTGATGCTACGCCCGGATTTAACGGTGGCGAATGTCTTACTGGCAGAAATATACGAGGGACGAGGTCAGCGGCAAAAAGCGCTGGAATATTATCTTAAAATCCCGAGAAGCTCACCTTATTCCCTGAACGCCCGTATTCGGGTTGCCTGGTTGACTTATAAGTTGGGAGACGAAGATACGGCTATTCGCTCTTTAGAGAAACTGACCGAAGAGAACCCCGCAGAAGTGGAGCCTCTTATTATTCTGGCGGATTTGAACAGGGATCGTAAAGACTGGAAAAGCGCTGCTGCTGCCTATGGGCGGGCCATCGACACTATTGGCGATGTGAAAGGGCGGATATGGTCGTTGCTATATGCACGCGGGATTGCCTACGAACGAATGGGGCAGTGGGAAAAGGCAGAGGCCGACTTTCTGCGGGCACTTGATATTCAGCCAAACCATCCACAAATCCTCAATTATCTGGGATATTCCTGGGCTGACCGGGGGGAGAAGCTTGAGCAGGCCAAGCAGCTTTTGATCAAGGCTGTATCATTGCGCCCGCGTGATGGCTATATCGTTGACAGTCTGGGGTGGCTTTATTACCGGGTGAAGGATTACAAGAATGCAACGGTGCAGCTTGAAAGGGCTGTGGCCCTGCAACCTGAAGACCCGACGATCAATGATCATCTGGGGGACGTTTATTGGCAGGTTGGACGTCAGAATGAAGCCCGTTACCAATGGCAGCGGGCCTTGTGGCTGGAACCTGAGGCCGATCAAATTCCGCTGATTGAGCGCAAACTTCAAGAGGGGCTTGCAGTGGGGAATGGCTCTGCCAAATGAGCCTGTCCCGTATCGCCCGCCCGAAGGTAAATTTATGCCTCCACATTACTGGCAAGCGGTCCGATGGCTATCACCTTCTTGAAAGTCTGGTTTGTTTTCCGCAAGGGGGCGATTTACTGGAAGTATCAGCCGCAGATACGCTTTCTCTGGCATGTCGTGGGCCTTTTGCGGCAGGATTAAGTGTAAAGAATGATAATCTGGTGCTGCGTGCGGCACAATTGCTCAAAGATGTGGCCCAGGTGGGCAACGGCGCTCATATTAAATTACAAAAGAACTTGCCCATAGCCTCTGGTATTGGCGGTGGATCATCGGATGCTGCGGCCTGTCTGCTTTTGCTGATAGATTTATGGAATGTGGATATTGCACCCGAAAAGCTGCATGAAATTGCCTTGATGCTGGGCGCAGACGTGCCCGCCTGTTTGACAGAAGCTCCTTTGCTTATGCGCGGGGTCGGGGGTGATATAGAACGGCTGCTCCATTTTCCAAAACTGCATATTCTGCTGGTAAATCCCTGCATCGAAGTTTCAACGCCAGCTGTGTTCAAGGGAGCATTCTGGTCCGAAAATAACTGTATTGAATTTTCAGACTTTGGTACGGCAGATACAGACATTGTGATGGATATGCTGCATACTTGCCGAAATGATTTGCAGAAATCCGCTGAAATTCTGGTGCCGGAAGTATCGGCTGTTCTTGCCACAATCAAGGCACAGGAAAATTGCTTGCTGGCGCGGATGAGCGGTAGCGGGGCAACCTGTTTCGGGCTGTTCAAAACAGAAGAGGCCGCAGCCGTGGCAAAGGAGCAGATCGCAGATCGGTATCCGGATTGGTGGCTGACGGCATCCATTGTTGAAGAAGTCGGGGGGCCGTGATGCGCGCGGGTACACTCCTCTGGGGATGCGTTCTTTTCTTCTCATTGATACTCGTGTCCTGTTCAAAAAATCCACCGCCGCCGCAGCAGATCACTTCGGCAACCTTCTCCCTCTCCCCTTTTTCAGATGAGGAACTGGTCTGGCAAAATGCCACATTGGCGGTGCCCGTGCGCGGGACCGTGGGCTCGATGATCACCACCAATGATCAGGGCTTGGCCATGTGGCGTCTTGCCGGGGTGAAGCCAAAGACCCGCTGGCCGGTCATAGTGATGATTGCAGGGTGCGAAACGCCGATCTCTACGATATTGATGCGGGCACTGGCTGAACAGGGGTTCATTGCCCTCTCCCTTGAGAGTAGCGCGCGTCGCCAGCAGCCAATTGCCTGTGACAGGGCGGCGGATATACCAACCCGTGCCGCCCAAATAATCTCGTCCAAGACCGCAGAATTATCCTATGCGTTGGGAGCTCTCCAGAATATGCCATGGGCGGACCAGGGGAATATATTCCTGCTCGGGGATAATGAGGCGGGCGCGGCGGTGGCGTTAGCATCGGGACGCCCGTCAAAGGCACGTATTCTGGTCAACTGGAATTGCGAGGGTACGGACACAACACGGGGGCTGCGCGATGAAGCCATATCGCCGATCTTTGTGGTTACATCGGCAACATTACGCCCGCGACCGGCAGGGACTTGCGCAAGTTATATGCAGGCAGGCGGGGAGAGCCAAAACCTGACCCTGCCTGATACCTATTCGCAAGATGCCTTGATGGAACCGATTGTCTTTACCCAACTCCTCCATTTTCTGGATCAACAGCTGTTTAAATAAAAATTTCCTTTTTTGATTTTAACACTTGAGATTGCCGAACGCTTTCGATAGAAAGAAGGCCGCTGTTGGGGTGTCGCCAAGTGGTAAGGCAACGGGTTTTGATCTCGTCATTCGCAGGTTCGAATCCTGCCACCCCAGCCATTTTTTACTTAACTAATTCAAATACTTAGCTTTTTGCGAGCCCCCAGCCGTGTGTCCAGTTACTGGTCCATCGCGCTGGTCCACTTTTGTTATGAAAAGAGGACGCATATGGGCGACTATCTCCGACTCAGAAAAGGAATCTATCATTTCCGTAGAAAGGTTCCTGTAAATCTAATACAAATACTAGGTGTCCAAGAAATAACAAGATCAACCGGAACAGGGGATCGACGGCTAGCGAAGAAAAAGGCAAGGGAAATGCTTTTAGCAAGTGATCGGTTGTTCGAGATTGATTGCGCTGGGGAAATAATGGAAAACGAACAACTGAAACAGCTTGCACGGAAATACTATTCCGAAAAATTTGAAAAATTCGAAGAATCGATGGCAAATACTTCCAATCGAGAAAGTTATCCTACAGTTATAGATGAGCTCTTGCGGCTATATAAACAAGCCCTGAAATCGAATTCCGTTGAACCAGTTGTTAAATCAAGAAATGAGTTCCTCGCTTCCCAGCAAATTGGGACACTGAGCGATCCCAGAAAGGCTGCATTGTTCGATCAATTTTTGCTCAGAGCTGAAATCGCATGTCTTGAAAAATTGAGAGAAAATGACGCTGGAAATTTCGGGTATGTGCCCATTGATGAATTGTTTAAGGATGATTTAACCGAAAGAAAATCGAATGCTCCGACCAAGATAATTAGCCTAAAACCGTTGTTCTCAGTTGCGTCTACATCCCATTTGGAAAAGAGGCTTGAGGAAGGTGCTATTGACATAAAAACAGCGAGTAATTACAGAATGACGTACCGAAATTTTGTAGAAGTGGTGGGTGATAAGCCGTTTGATGAGTATACAAGAGTAGATATTAGCGCCTATATGGATACGGCTACACTTCTACCTGCGAATTGGAGTAAAGGTAAGGAATACAAAGGCTTAACATTTAAGGAAATAATAAGAAAAACAAAAGGGCTGGATATTCAAAGACTTTCTCAAAGTGCTCTGGGGAAGCATTTGAGAGCTTTATCTGGGTTTTACAAAATTCAATTTCAAAAAGGTGAAATGGAGAATGAGGGGCCAACTAAGCATTACAAAATATCTAAAGGTGCTCCGGCGCCTAAACAAAGATTGATATGGTCTGCAGATATGTTGGTGAAATTATTTTCAGCTCCGCTATGGACGGGAGCAAAGTCAAAAAATCGTTTGCTAGAGAAAGGCGAGGTGTTGGTAGGTAATCACAAGTACTGGTTGCCAATTCTTGCGCTGTTTCACGGTAATAGAACCGAAGAATTCGCACAGTTACGTATTGAAGATTTGAAGGAAGAAGAAGGTATTCACTATTTCTACCTGACAAATGAAGATGGCAGAAAACTCAAAAATGACAATTCAAAACGTTGTGTACCTATACATCCATTCGTCAAAGAGCTTGGCTTTCTAGATTATTATAAAAGTGTGTTCCGCAACCCACAGGGTAGAATTTTTCCTGAGATGAAACGAGATGCTTTTGAGAAGAAGTTTGGACCGAATTTCAGTAAGTGGTTTACTAGATATCGACAGAAATTTGGCGTTTACGTGAAATTTCAGGACGCTCATTCATTTCGGCATAATGCTACAAATAAATTATTTGAAATGGATGTAGCTGAGCACCTGATTGATGAATTAACTGGGCATAAAGGCGGTAGTATTAGTCGGCAAGTTTATAAGGGAAAAATGCCAATTCAAAAACTGTATGAAGCAATTTCAAAAATTGAGTGGCTGGAAACAGAAGAATTGCTTTTAAAGTATAAACGGAAATTTTGAATTTGAAGGCGGGCATGTCCTAAGATGGTTGTTTAAGTTTGCTCAGGTACATATTGGCGAGATTTAGTAGGATGGTTTGGTTGAATCGCTAAGCAGTGCCTACTGAACACCTTCTAGAGATCAGGTTGGTTTCTCATGCTGAGAACCATCTTGATGCATATATTGCTTGATTGATTACCCAAGTTTTTATTGTGTTCAGTCCTGCACTCCTTGTTTCGTCGTAGTATTTTTTGCACGGGTGACATTGACGTGGTGTCAACTTTTGCTAATTCATCGCTGCGGTCGATTATGTCTTTGGTCTGTTCGCGTGTAGTTTTTTTAGATTCATCGAATGCTCCGTCAACATATTTATGGTCTGACTTGGGAAATTTGAAACAGGCTAAGTAATCATATAGGTTGGTAATCCCCCCAATAAATAATGGAGTTACGAAGTAGAATTTTCTCGGCATACTGATCTGAGGAGATTTTTATGAAAAAGACACGATATAGCGATGCGCAAATCATGGGTATTTTGAAGCAGGCG